>Ga0209024_1000306_pt1 | contig 94898 bp, 85 predicted proteins | sample AutmiccommunBRH5_FD_187380 | JGI IMG/M metagenome (GOLD analysis project Ga0209024, IMG submission 187380) | Deep subsurface microbial communities from Mt. Terri, Switzerland - Autotrophic microbial communities BRH/5 (SPAdes) (version 2) | ecosystem: Environmental > Aquatic > Deep subsurface >...
GGCCTTCCGGCCCCAGAAGGTCCTCCGGACCGTTATATCCAATGAGCAACTCATCGAGCAACTCGTCTTTGATCTCTGCGTTCATGTGATGTGTTTCCTGTTGGTTTTTAGACACATCGGCGATCACTACTTACACAGAAAATATGACAGGCTCGAGGAAATACGTGACTGACAGGAAAATGAACAGCCCGACGAACACCTGCTGTGCGGCAGCCATTGCCGGGAGGCGGAGAACGCCCATCAACCAAACCAAGGCCAGGAGTGAACCCCCGTAGCCCAGCAGTTTCATCGTGTTCGCCAACCCGATACGAGCGGGCGCCTCGGCGAGAGGTGTCATCTGAAACCGGGCTGTCAGGAGATGAACGGAGAGGGCCACCCGAGGAAATAGATCAGCGCCGGGGCGAATCCGCGCAGCACGACATCAAAATAGCTGACGCCCATGACATCAGCCATGAGGAAAGCTGAAATCCCCATCAGCGGTGGCATGAGTTGCCCACCGAGGGAGGAGGCGGTCTCGATTGCTGCGGCGCGTGCGCGGGGGAACCCGGCGCGGATCAGCATGGGGATGGTGGCGGAACCCGTGGCGGCGGCGTTGGCCGCGCCGCTGCCACTGACTGCCGCGACGCCAAACGATCCGAGGACGGCAGCCTGAGGAAGCAGTCTGGGCCGCCGGGCCGCCAAGCGCGAACTGGCCTGGAGCAATGCGTCGATGCAGCCGAAGGCTTGCAGTGCGGCGAGTAACAGGAGGAAGGACCCGATCAGCGTGAGTCCCAGTTGGGGCAGGCGTTCGAACACGCCGGTGGACATTTCCAGTCCGAGTGCGCTGCTCAGGCGCTGCCACGAGATCCCCGGATGGTGGAACATGCCGGGCACGATGCGGCCAAAAATCGCGTAGAGGCAGAGCAACAGGTTGAAGACGAAGACCGGAAAATACTTGCGCCGGGTGTATTCCAGAATCAGGACGACCACCGCCCCGGCCGCGAGGTGGTCGGTGATGTTCCAGATTCCCAGGCGGTCGATCCGAATCGCGTCAAACTCCCACCAGAGATAGGCGGACGGAAAGGCGGCCAATGCGCAGTAGAGACCGGCCAGCCCCTGCCGACAGCGTGGGGCACAGCGCGGATAAAAGGATCCCGTCCTCAGATCGTTCAAGGTGAGGATAATGATTGAGGCCGGCACCATGAGTACGGCCAGCATCGTCGGCCCGCCCCGGCCGGTGACGAAGTAAACGCTCAAGACCCCGAGGTAGAGCAGCCCGGCGAGATGGAAGAGCATGCTCATGATGGGCGTTACTCGAGGGTCGCGATGCGCGCGTCCCACGTATCATTCCAGACGCCCCGCTCGCGCATGTAGCGGGCGAGGCCGGGGTGGATTTCGGCGTGTGCTTGCGCGCTGGCTACGCCGCGGCGCTGCAGTGCCGGCATGTCGCCGGCCAGCTGCGAAAACACCGCATCGGCACGGGCGAGTTCCGTGGCATGTTTTTCAATGAGCATCAGTATCTGATAAACGACTTCCTCGGAATAATCGGAGCCGAGGTGGAAACCGTAAAAGAACGGAGACAGAACGATCTCGTTGGCAGCCCCGCCTTTCTCCTGAAACGCGCGCGGGGTGACGCTCACCAAATCGAAACCCGCAGCCCGCAGCGTTTCTTGTTCTGCGGGAGTGGGATTGAGCACCACGAGATCCGCCGCGAGTTCCGCCTCGGCCACCCAAGGCGCGACCTCGCGCTCCCCGGTCGTATAGATGCCGAGGGCATCCACCGTGCCGGAGCGCAGTTGAGGTGCCGCCATGCCGAGGTCGAGCTCGATGTAGCGGTGCTCGACGCCGAGGGCTGAAAAGACGCGCTCGAGGTGTGCGCGCGTGTCCCATGGTCGTGGGCCGGTGAAGACCGGGCGCCCGGAGAGATCGCTCCAACTGCGGATCGAATCCTGATTGGCCGCATCGATGGCGATGCCCATTTCCATGGTGTAGGCCCAAAACGATTGGATCGGTGCGCGCTTCATGCGGGGCGGAAAACCCGTGAAGCGCCCGCTGCCCGTAGCCCATTCGGCGAAGGCGATATCCGCGCCGTAGTAGGCGTCGAGGTCGCCCATCGCATAACTGCGCATTCCCATGATGGCACCGGGCATGGGCAGGACGGTGATGCTGAGGTCGTCGAGTTCCCGGTTGAGGATGGCAGCCATGCCGACCAGCGCCCGGTGACCGGAAGATCCCACGGCGGAGGTCCCCCAGCGGATGTCGGTGCGAGGGGCTCCTTCCGGGTCCGTCGGTGCGCAGCCGACCAAAAGCCCCATGCAGGCGACGGGCAAAAGCAATGAAAGGAGGCGTGCTGAAAACGAGACTACAGTGCTGCACCTTCCGGGCAACATACGGAGAGACAAGGCGGACATTGCCGGAGCGTGGGCAGGGCGGACAGTGCGGGCAAGTCCGATTTGGGAGACCTGGAGCGTGGGCCGAGGCTCTGGCTATGGTGCCGAGCCGATGCCGCCAAGGATGGCAGCGTTCCCAGTATGGCCATTAACCAAAAACGGACGTGGGGTGCCCTGAAATTTTGCAGCAATGGCTCGTGGCACGGCAGAGCGCGTTCGCGGCCCGGCAGAACTGACTCGAACCGGTGCGGAAACGGTTCGTACCGGTTGTGGATGACTTCTGGAGGCGTGCGGATGGGTTCTGCAGCGCGGCGGCTGAGGTCGGGCGGCGTTTGGATGGGTTGAGGCGGGGGTCCGGTGCCTCAACCGCTTTACCATTGAGTTCGGCGAACGCATGCCCAACAACCATTCATAAAAAGCATCGGCCAAACCACACTTACACAGAATTTCTGACACCGCCCGGCTCGAACCCTGGATGGCCGAGTTCTACACCATCGAGCGTTTGGCGATTACCAACAGTCCCCAGCAGCTGGAAATGCTCGGAATCTTCGTTCCTTCCTGAGCGGCTGATTCGCTTCCCACCGCTCCCGCATCTGGAGCAACGGTCGCCTCCGGGCGGCCTTTTTTATGTGAGCCCGGCAGGGCGCACCTGCTTGAGCTACCGTCCGAGGCCGGTAAAGCGGGTCGAGATTCCCGAAGGTCCTCCATGGCACGGCTGGAGGGCTCGAGGTCCAGCGGGAGCCGGCGCTCGTGTGCCCGGCATGGCTGGAGGGCGACGCCCCCGCGGCGCTTGTTGGTTCACGGCGGCATGGCTGGAGGGACGACGCTCCTGCGGCGCTTGTTGAGGTGTGTGATCCGTATGCCCGGTGGTGTGAGCGTTTGGGGAGGGCAATCTCCCCCGGATACTCAATTCAGGCTAGAGATGTTGGCCGCTCCCACCATGCGCGGGAATCGAAGATGCGCGCTGCTCAGGTGGATTCGGATCATCACCGGGACTGAGAGGGGCTCAGTAGCGCCAGGTTAGTTTGAGGTAGGCGCTGCGGCGGATTTCGACTTGGTTGGGATTGGGAGCGCCGTGTTCCAGATGGTGGTCATGCAGCAGATTGCGTCCGTTGAGGGAAAGTTCGAGCTGGTCGTTGATGTGCCAGCCGACCCGGAGGTCGAGTTCGGCGTAGCTGGGAACGGTGGCAGGTGCGCCTCCGTTGTTGATGGTGAAGGAGTCGACCCAGCGGAGGGCGGCATCGAACTCGATCCCGTGGGGGAGGTCGAGGGCGGAGCGAATCGCCAGCTGATGTTCCGGGTCAGCCGTTTCGTTGAGGGCATTGTTGAGGTCAAACCTTCCGGGAAGGACGCGAATGGATTGTTTGAGCCAGGTGTAGCCAAAGTGGAGCCGCCAGTAGTCCGTCAGGCCGACCAAGGTGGCGAGTTCGAGGCCGTAGGTTTCGCCTTCCAGGTCGTTTGCAAAGTAGAGGGGCAGAATAGTCTCAGGTGTGATGTCGACGCTGCGGAGGTGGGCGTAGTCATTGAAGAACGCGGCGATGGAAACGCTGGCATGGGTGCCGATTTGGGCGCGGTAACCGGCTTCGTAGGCGATGACCTGTTCGGACCGAAAGTCGGGGCTACCTTGGAGGACAACGATGGGCCCGGGGGGTTGTTGAAGGTCGCGATCGACTCGTGAAGGGGTGCGGACGGCGCGGGAGACGGCTGCCCAGAGGAGCTGGTCCGCCGCTACTCGCCAGCGCAGACGAAGGTTGGGTTGAAATTCGTGGCCGGTGTAATCGTTGTGCTCAAGCTTGGCTCCGGCGGTCAGGACGACGGTGGGAGAGATGTTGAAATCGTCCTGGACAAAAAAGTTGGTGAGGCTGCTGCTCCGTTTCTCAGGGAGGAATGCGAGGGCGGGCGCGTTGGAAACGTGGTTGTCGGTATAGCGGTATCCGAAACCCCAGACGATCTGGTGCCGGTCGAGGGGTCTCCAGCGGTGTTGAAAGTCGAAATCGTAGGTGTCGAGGTCGTCGGTGAGGCTGCCAGCCGGGGCGAGACCATTAGGCTCGGCGGGCACCTGCATCCGGAGGTGGGTATGGGCGTAATAGACCTGGAGGCGGAGGTCGGAACCGTCTGTAAAGGTGTGCTGCCAGCGCCCGAGGAGGTTGCCTCCGCTCGTGCTGGCGTCGCCATTGTTCACCCCGCCGTTTGTGCCGGAATAGGCGTCGCCTTGCAGGGTGAAGATGGCGTCGGCGGTTGGTTCGGCGTCGAGACGAAAGCCGCCTTGGGATCGCCGCCAGTCATCGCCGGCATCGGTACCGGTGGGAAGCCGCTCATCCGCCCATTCGGTGAACTTTCCATAAACGCGAAAGTGCGTATTGCGGGAGAGCGCGCCGCCGTAGCGTGCGGCGGTCAACACACGGGGTTGAGCGCCCGCCCCGGCATGCACATAGACCCCCTGTGTTTCCCGGGCCGTCTTGGTTGTGATGTTGATCACCCCGTTGACGGCGTTGGCACCCCAGAGCGCGCCGCCGGGGCCGCTGATCACTTCGATATGCGCGAGGTCCTCGAGGAGGTAGTCCTGCGTGTCCCAGAACACTCCTGAAAAAAGAGGGGTGTAGACGGTACGCCCATCGATCAGGACGAGCAGTTTGTTGGAGAGTTCCGTGTTGAAGCCGCGGGCAGAGATTCCCCAGTCGTGCGCGTTCTTTTGGGCGACATTCAGGTTGTTTGCCAGACGCAAGGCTTCCGGGACATTAACTGCCCCGGAACGGCGGATTTGATCCTGCGTGATGACCTGAATGGCCGAAGCGGTGTCTGAGAGTCGGGTGGGGTAGCGGGAAACGGAAATCACCTCGATCGCGAGCAGTTCCTCAAGGCTCAGGGTTTTGAGGGTATCCATTGAGGGCTGAGCGGCCTGAACGATTGCGGAAAGGCCCGAGGCGAGGATTCCCGTCAGCGTTATGATCCGAAGATCGAGACAGTAGTGAACAACTGCAGACACTATCAGGTATCGGTGGATGGATGGGGGCGTGGGCATGTCTGCTTGCTGAGGCGGCAAGCTAAAGTGCATGATTTAACCTGGGCATCAAGAGCAGGGTGGGAATGGCGTGGGGCGGTCGCGTTGATAAAAACCTGACCTGCTTCCGTCATTGCCAGATGCGGTGCACAAGGCATTTTAGCGGCGTGAAGGACGATCCCGGAAAGGCAGTTCACCAGCCCAGCAAACAAGCGCTTTTTGCCGCATTGCATGCCCATCTGGAGGCGCAGCTTGCCAGCACGATGGCGGCCTCGCGCGATGCGGCGGCCTACGCGACAGACGAGGAATCACGCGCGGACTCCAAATGGGACACGCAGGGACTCGAAGCCTCCTATCTGGCGGCGGGGCAGGCCAGCCTTGCCCGCGAATTGGCGGCGGCTCAGGAAACACTGCGGGCGCATCGCCCTGCGATGACCATGGCTCAAGGGGCCGTCGGGGTGGGCGCATTTGTCTGCTGTGAAATCGAGGGCTCGGTCGACTGCTACTACCTGGTGCCGGTGGCGGGAGGCATCGGCCTGACCGTCGAGGGCACTGAGGTGACGACTGTTTCGCTGCAGACACCGGTGGGCCGCGCGTTGCGAGGAAAGCGGGCGGGGGAATCGTATCAGCTCCCCAATGGTCTGGGGGGAAAAATTACCTCCGTTGCTTAGGCCTTCCCTCAGTCACTGGTCCCCCTCAAGGGTTTCGCGCAGCTTTTCCAGCTCGTCCCACCGCTCAAATTTCACGGCCAGCGTCTCCTCGATTTCGCGAACCCGCGTTTCGAGGCGGGGAACGGATGCGGCATCGTTCTGGTAAAGCGTGGGATCGGCCAGTTGTTCGGCCAGATTGTGCGCCTCGGCTTCCAGCGCCTCGATTTCGGCGGGCAGGGCTTCGAGCTCCCAACGTTCGCGATTGAGAAACTTCCGCGGCTTGGCGCCCCGGCCTTTGCTCTCGGGGAGCGGGCTGGGCTTTTTGGAAACGGCCGCCGCCGCCTTCGTCCGGCGAGCCACTTGTTCGAGGTAGTCTGCATATCCCCCGACCGAAGTCTCCACCGTGCCGGAGCCGTCGAGGACCAGCAGCTCGGTTACCACATTGTCGAGGAAGGCGCGGTCGTGACTGACCAGCAGCAGCGTGCCGGAGTAGTTGGCAAGCAGCTCCTCCAACAGTTCGAGCGTCTCGAGGTCGAGATCGTTGGTTGGTTCGTCCATTACCAGCACGTTGAACGGGCGGGTAAACAGGCGGGCGAGGAGCAGCCGGTTGCGTTCACCTCCCGAGAGACTGCTGACGGCACTGCGCGCCCGGTCAGGCGGAAACAGAAAGTCCTTCAGGTAGCTGATAACGTGTTGGCGCTGTCCATTGATCTCGATGACTTCCTGTCCGTCGCCGATGCATTCCTGCACCGTGAGCTCGGGATCCAAGGTCTCCCGCATCTGGTCAAAATAGGCGATCTGAAGACCCGTCCCGTGTTCGACCGTGCCCTCGGTGGGAGCCAACTTGCCGAGCAAGAGACGAAGCAGGGTGGATTTTCCGCTGCCGTTGGGACCGACGATACCGACTTTGTCGCCGCGAATGATCTCGGTGGAGAATGCTTTGATGATCGGGGCATCGCCGTAGCTGTAGGAAACCTCCTCCGCGGTGATGACTTTTACCCCGGAGCGATCGGCAGACTCATACTTCAGACTTGCGGTGCCCTCGCGATTGCGCCGGGCCTGATGCTCGAGGCGCATTTTCTTGAGCGCCCGGACCCGACCTTCATTGCGGGTGCGGCGGGCCTGGATTCCCTGACGAATCCAAACCTCTTCCTGCGCCAGCTTTTTGTCGAAAACGGCCTGTTGTTTTGCTTCGGCCTCAAGCCATTCCGCTTTGCGCTCGAGGTAACTCGGATAGTCACAGTTCCAGGAAATCAGCCGGCCCCGGTCAAGATCGAGGATGCGGGTCGCCACGCGTTGGAGGAAAGACCGGTCGTGAGTGACAAAGAGCAGTGAACCGCGAAACCCGACCAGAAACTCTTCCAGCCAGCGGATCGAAGGAATGTCCAAGTGGTTGGTCGGCTCGTCGAGGAGGAGCAAGTCCGGCTCCTGGACCACGCAGCGCGCGAGCAGAACCCGCCGTTTGAGGCCGGCGGACTGGTGGTCAAAGGAAAGCGTGGGGTCGAGCTGCATCGTCTCGGCCGTGCGTTCGACCAAAGTAATCTCCTCCCACTCGGGCAAACCACGGTCGCGGAGGCCTTCGGCGATGACATCGTGGATCGTACCGGGCAGGCCTTCGGGGACTTCCTGCGGCAGCTCAGCCAGCCGCATGCCGGGGACGCGGGTGATGTCTCCCGCATCGGGCGCAACTTCGCCGGAGACCAGCCGCATGAGCGAGGATTTGCCGGCACCATTGCGGCCCACGAGACAGATTCGCTCGGCGGGACGAATCTCCAAAGAGACTTCATCGAGTAAGGGTGGACCCCCGTAGCCAAGGGTTACTTTATTGAGCGAAAGCATAAACCCCTTGCTTCTCCCAGCAGGAGGCCGTGCTTGTCACCCATTTTCGTCGTTGAGCCCACCCGCTACGGTTCGTTCCCTGTCGTCGGCAAAAATGCCCCTTAAGCGCGCTGCTGTCGAACGCGCCATCCCAGTGCCGCCAATCCAATCAACAACGCGGCAGTCTTGGGTTCGGGAATCGCGGTGGCGTGCAGGTCGATGAAATCGGTGAGCTGTTGATGGTAGTTGCCGACGTAACTGAAGCCCGAGATGGGGTAGGTGTCGCTGCCGCTGGTCACTTCGCCGACGAACCAATTGATGCCGGCGATGGAGAGACCGCCATCGGTCATCACGAGTAACGGAGCTCCGGAATCGCCGCTGACGAGCAGGGCCTCGTAGGGCAGGTCGTTGGAGCCCGTGCCGTAGGCAGCTGCAATGGCAAAATCAGTCGTGCCTCCCGCGGTAATCGAATTAAATGCCAGATCGATGACATTCTGTCCAACGGCCACATCCGTTTCATTGGAGTAGGAGCCGGCCGAACGTCCGACCAGATAGGCTTCGGTATTACGCAGGGACGACCCGTTGAATGAATTGGCGCTGGCGATGGCCTCGGTGTGAAAGGGAATCGGCGCAATCGCATTCGTGAGTGGTTCGCCGAGAACCCCGAGCCATAGATCTGAGGTGCCGACCCGTTGACCGCCGGTCGCGGTGCGTGTAAGGGTGCCCCCGGTAGGATCGTTGGTGAGGTGAAATGTTACGGTCGAACCCACCACCGGATGCAGATGGTTGGCGCTGATAAAAACATTGTTGCTGACCATGGTGGCCCAGCGACTGTCACTGCTGCGCCCGATTCCAGAAAGATCCTGTTCTGCCAAGAGGAAGGCCGCATCGTTGACAAAACGGTCGTTGGTGGCGGCTGAATAACCATCAATGGTGATCGCTGCGAGGCTGAGCGGCAAAAGAAGAAGACCCAGGATGCAGAGAGAAAGCCGGACCGTGAAATGCATCCAGCTGGTGTAACGATACCTTGATTTTTGTCCAAGCCTTTCGTGCCGGAAGAAAAAGAGGGATCGCTTGAAAAATTACGGAGAGCATAAGGTGGCCTGATGCGCGCTTGCATCGCGCCCAATCGTCGCATGAAAATGCATTTTTCTCCACCTCCGCTTTTCCGGAACTGAACCATGTCTCAATCGACCGCGGCTTCCAAGTGGCCCTCCGTTACCTTCTCTGAAATGCCTCCCGAAACGGAGGTTACCGAGCGGGTGTTGGACCTGCACACGTTTGTTAATCTACTCAATGTTACGGCGGGAGTGCTGTCGTGGGCAGGGGGGCGGCAACCAACCCCGGCGGTCAAGGCGCTGATGGAGCGAATTACGGAGGCCACGAGCGCGTTTTTGGAGAGCGACGGGACCTCCGTGGAAGCGCTGATTGAACGACCGGAATTTCGAAATGCGCTGGTTTCCCTCAAGCATGAATGGTCGCAGTCGGGGAAAACCGCTGAACTTGCCGCAATCCTCACGGAAATACTCACTCTTTTTGATGGGCGTTTGCGGGGATACCAGGAGTTCAAACGCCAGCCGGGAGCCCGGGATTCCTATCGATCGGAAGAACTTCGGGCTGTGTTGCTTCGTTTTTTTCGGGCGACCTCGGTTTATAGCGGGGGACGTTTCCAAGTGGTGGAATCGGCGGTGGAGCCGAGCGATGGAAGCCATCACGTGGAATTTGATTTCGATGCCGGGGAGTCTGGTGTCTTTACGCTGCCCCCGGTTGCGTTGGACTGTCTCTACGATCTGGTGGCCAATGCCCGGAAATATTCGCCGTCCGGTGGGCAAATGCGGATCGAGGTGCGGCAGCAGAGCGGGGGCGTGTGCCTCGCCGTCCAAGATCAAGGCATGGGCATACCGGAGGAAGAACTACGCCGCGTGGTACGCTTTGGCTACCGCGCTCGCAATGCCGGAGCGATCGCCACGATGGGCGGCGGCTTTGGTTTGACCAAAGCGCTCTCGGTCGCGGTGCGCTATGGCGGACATTTGCAGATTGCTTCCCGCTTGTTGGAGGGGACGCGCGTGGAGCTTTTTCTGCCCCATTCGTAGCCCGATCGAACCACGCTTTCGGAGTTGCGCCGCAAGACCGGCGGTGTCCCTATGAGAACGGGTATGGAGCTTGTTTTCATGGGAACGGGTACTTCTCAGGGAGTCCCAATGATTGCTCACGATCCGCCGGATCTGGATCTGGACGACCGGCGCAACTGGCGGACGCGGACCAGCATCCACGTGGAAATGGGCGGGTACCACATTCAGGTCGATGCGGCACCGGAATTTCGCCTCCAATGTATCTGGAACCAGATCCGGCAGATCGACCTCTTTATCCTCACGCACGGACATGCCGATCATGTTCTGGGCATGGATGACCTGCGGCGGTTCATCGACCTGCGCGGTGGTGATGCCTTACCGGTCTACGGGACTCCGGAAGGACTGGAACGCGTCCGGACAATCTTTCCTTACGCCATTCAGGATCGCGCCCTGATCAAGGGGTATCCGGCTTTCAAGCTGCACGAAATGCCTCCGATTTTGGACGTTCCGGGCGGAACAATTCGCCGGGTTTTGCTGCCTCACGGACGGATTGAAGTGCTCGGACTGATCTTTGAAGAAGCCGCCACCGGTGCCAAGTTGGCCTATTTTACCGATTGCAAGCAAGTTACCCCGGAGGCGCGGGATCTGGCGCAAGGGGCTGATGTTGTGGTGCTCGATGCGCTGCGCCCGATGGTGCACCCCAGCCACATGTCGATTGCTGAAGCCCTCGAGGCCGCTGCCCTGTTAAATGCCCGGCAGACCTACTTCACGCACATGACCTTCATGATCGATCAGGAAAAGGACGGTGCCAAGCTGCCGCCTAATGTCGCTTACGCTTATGATGGTCTGCGCGTCACGCTGACCTGAAGCGGTTCTCAGGAGGTGGCTTGAGCCGTCGCCGAGACCGTTTTTATCGCTTGTGTGGCTGCGGACTCGATAAATTCGCCCATCGCGCGGTATTTTTCATATCGCTGATCGAGCAGCTTGCGCTCACTGAGTTGCAAAAGTTCGTCCAGATGCCGCTTGATTGATTCGTGCAGGGAATTGGAAGCGGTTTCGACGTCGCGATGTGCGCCACCGAGGGGTTCCATCACCATCTCGTCGGCGATCTTTTGCTCGATCAATTCGCGGGCACCGATCTTGAGTGCATCGGCCGCGACCTCGGCAAATTTGCGGTCGCGCCAGAGGATTGCCGCGCAGCCTTCGGGCGGAATCACTGAATAATAAGCGTGTTGTTGAACCAACAAACGGTCCACTACCGCGATACCCAATGCCCCGCCGCTGCCGCCTTCGCCGATAATCACACCCACGACCGGAACTTTGAGGAGCGACATTTCACGCAGGTTCCGGGCAATGGCTTCGCTGACATGCCGCTCTTCCGACCCGACCCCGGCGTAAGCGGCTTTTGTGTCGATGAAACTGATGACCGGCATGTTGAACTTTTCAGCCAACTGCATCAGCCGCAGTGCCTTGCGGTAGCCTTCCGGGTGAGGCATGCCAAAGTTCCGTCGAAGGTTTTCCTTCACATCGCGCCCCTTCTGCTGCGCGATTACCATGACTGGCTTTCCCTCGAAAAGAGCGGGTCCGCCGATCAATGCCTGGTCGTCGCCAAAGACGCGATCCCCGTGCATCTCCTGAAAGTCGGTAAAGATCCGCTGGATGTAATCGAGCGAGTAGGGGCGTTTAGGATGACGGGCGAGCTGGACGCGTTGCCAAGGGCTGAGATCGGTGTAAATCCGCCGCTTGGTTTCCTCAATCCGGCGCTCGATGGCGGCGACTTCCGCCGAAACGTCGAACTTGTGCTCACGCGACGTATCCATCAGCGCATTCAATTGACGCTGGAGATCGCGGAGAGGTTTTTCAAACTCCAGGATAAACTCAGGTTGTTCGTTCGACATGTGAAAGGGAGCAAAATTAGGCCAGCCAGCCTCTCGCTGTCAATGAAGGGCTACCCCTGCGCTTGTCGGGTTGTAAATCAGGTGAAAGGTGCATCGTGCGCTTGGCTCTCAATATAGGGGGATTGTTGTGGGGTTAAGGCTCTAGATGTCGTTGGTTCCTCATTGAGGATCTTGGGGAATATTACCCTGTTCTTCGGAAAAGGGAGATTCGGTAGTTGGCAGTAGCCTCGGGCTCGTGTGAGCATCTATTGCGGGTAATGTGATCTACACGCGCGCATTCATGATTTTAGTTCACCTTTCGCAGTGGCTTTTGATAGCCGGTTTTTACCGCTGTCCTTTGTTTCGGTGCCTGCCGGATTGCTCTCCATTGATGCCATGAAGCGAATAAGTGCCTGGTTTGACTGCTGCTTGAAGCGCCCCTTAGCCGGTGCGGTTGGGCGCTGGGTTCCGAAGTGGCACGGTTTTGCCCGTTCGGGAGACGCCCAGACGGAAGAGCTTTTTCGCTTGGCAGTGGAAGCCGCACCGAACGGAATCGTCATGGTTGATGAGCGCGGACGGATCGTCCTCGTCAACGCGGAGACCGAAAGGCTTTTTGGCTACACCCGGGATGAATTGCTGGGGCGATCCGTCGAAATTCTCGTCCCGTCGCGTTTTGGTGAGATCCATCCTTCACACCGTGCTCACTATCAGCACGAGCCTGAGGCCCGGCGAATGGGGGCGGGGCGCGATCTGTATGGTCGGCGAAAGGATGGAAGTGAGTTTCCGGTAGAGATCGGGCTCAATCCGATTCAGACCCGCCAAGGCCTGCGTGTGATGAGTGTGATTGTCGACATCACCGAGCGAAAACAAGCGGAGGAAAAGTTCCGGTTGGCGGTGGAAGCATCGCCGAACGGAGTGGTCATGGTGAATGAATCCGGCGAGATCGTGTTGGTAAATGCCGAGACGGAGCGCCTGTTCGGCTATGACCGGTCCGAGCTCCTCGGAAAGTCGGTTGAGCTGCTGGTTCCGGCCCGGTTCCGTGGCGGGCATCCTTCACATCGAGGGCACTACCACCATGCGCCGCAGGCGCGACGCATGGGCGAAGGACGCGACCTCTACGGGCGGCGGAAGGACGGGAGTGAGTTTCCGGTGGAAATCGGTTTGAACCCAATTCGCATGCGCGAGGGGATGTTTGTGCTCAGCGTCATCATCGACATCAGCGAACGAAAGCGTTCGGAGGAATCGCTGGCGGCCCAGGCGAGGGAACTGCAACGTTCCAATGCGGAACTGGAACAGTTTGCCTACGTGGCGTCCCACGATTTGCAGGAGCCGTTGCGGATGGTGGCCAGCTACACGGAGCTACTCAGCCAGCGCTATCAGGGCAAACTGGATGAAAAGGCGGATAAGTATATCTGGTACGCCGTGGACGGTGCCCGCCGCATGCAAGTGCTCGTCAACGACTTGCTCAGCTACTCCCGGGTGGGTACTCAGGGAAAGCCGCTGATGCCGACCGACGCGGGTGCAGTGCTCGACAATGTCCTTGTGCGGCTGAGCAAATCCATCCGGGAAACGGGTGCCAACATTGAGCGGGACGCATTGCCGCAGGTGCTCGCTGATGAAATTCAGCTGGGGCAGGTTTTCCAGAACCTGATCGGCAACGCGATCAAGTTCCGATCGGAACGCCCGCCTGAGATCCGGGTGTCGGCCCGGCTGGAAAAAGAGGGCTGGATTTTTTCGGTGTCGGATAACGGAATCGGCATGGATCTCAAATACGCCGATCGCATTTTTCAGATGTTTCAACGGCTCCATGGGATGGGTGAATATTCCGGCAGTGGCATCGGACTCGCACTGGTGAAAAAAATCGTGGAGCGGCACCAGGGACACGTTTGGGTCGAATCCGAACAGGGGAAAGGTTCCACCTTTTCCTTTGTATTACTCCCGGCGACTGCTTCGCTTGAAGACGCATGACGCAATCCATCCATGTAATGCTTGTAGAGGACAATCCGGCTGACGCGGATCTGACCCGGGAGCTGCTTGCGTCCGGCAAGCTCCAGATGACTTTCACTCTGGCCCATGATGGCGTGCATGCATGCGAATTGTTGCGCGCTGGCGGAGTGCATGGCTCTCCATTGCTCCCGGATCTGATCCTGCTCGACCTCAACCTGCCCCGGATGAGTGGCCGCGAGGTACTGGCGGAACTGAAAAAAGATTCCCTGCTCAAACGGATTCCCGTAGTCATGCTGACTTCGTCGGACGCCGAGCGGGATGTGGCTGAAAGTTACGACTTGGGCGCGAATTGTTATGTGACTAAACCTTTGGATCTCAATGGCTTTCACGCGGTTGTCCATGCGGTGGAGAACTTCTGGTTCTCTATTGTGCGGCTGCCCCCAAAAAGCTAAAACCCCTCTCGGATAAACCTTTCCTGCCATGTCTTTTCCCGTTCAGGATCACGTTCCATTCCGGCTGCTGCTGGTAGAGGACAATTTAGGTGATGCCGATCTCGTTCGCGAAGGTTTGGCCGATCTCCTCGACTACAATTATGACCTAACCCATGTCACTTCCCTGCGCGATGCCACCGAAGCCATGCGTTCGCGACAGGTAGATGTCGCCATTCTCGATCTGAATCTTCCGGATTCAGTGGGCATCGAGACACTCCGGCGTCTGAGACAAGTTCAGGGCGACGTGCCGATCGTTTTGCTTTCCGGGACAAACTCAGCGGAGATGCATGCCATGGCGCTGCGGGAAGGAGCCCAGGATTTTATTGGGAAAAACGAGCCGGTGCCGTTCATCCTTGCCCGGAGTATTCTCTACGCGAAAGAGAAACAGTGGGCGCAAACCCATCAGCGGCAGATCCAACAGCTGGTCGATGCGAATCCTGATGGTGTGGTCGTGCTCGATCAGGAAGGGTTGGTGCAATACGTCAATCAGTCTGCCATCCGCCTCTTGGAGAAACCCTTGGAAACATTCCTCGGACATCCCATCGAGTTTCCGGTGCGGGATGATGCGGTCTCGGAATGGTCTTTCCCGGCTTCTGACGGGCTGCGGACGATTGAAACCCGTGCGGCTCACATCCTCTGGATGGGAAAACCGGCCACCTTGGCTTCGATTCACGACACCACCAGTCAAAAGCGTTTGCAGGATCAGCTTCGCCAAGCGCAGAAAATGGAAGCAATCGGACGTCTCGCGGGCGGGATTGCCCATGATTTCAATAACATCCTGATGGCGATCAGCGGAAATGTGCGTCTGGCTCAGGAACAGACACCAACCGGCAGTCCATTGAAGGCACACCTAGTGGAAATTGAATGGGCAACCACCCGTGCGACCGGGATCGTGAAGCAAATCCTCACGTTCAGTCGGCAGCGCGAAACCGCATTCGCACCGATTACCGTGGAAACCGTCATTTGCGAAATTTCCCGGTTTCTCACAGCGTCGCTTCCACCGAATGTCACCATCGAAACAACGCTCGATCCCGACCTGCCTCCGATCCAGGGAGACATCACTCAGATTCATCAGGTACTGATGAATCTCGGGATGAATGGGGCCTATGCGATGCGGGAGCGGGGCGGTGTGCTCCGGATTGCGGTGCGCACCGAGGTGATTGAAGAGGCCTCGAAAGCGCCCTCCGAGATGCCGGCCGGAAATTATGTGATCATTTCAGTCTCAGACACAGGACATGGCATGGATGCCCGCACCATGGACAAGATCTTTGAGCCCTTCTTCACCACCAAGGAAAAAGGGGAAGGCACCGGCCTTGGGCTCTCCGTGGTGCACGGCATCATAAAAGCGCATCGCGGCGCGATAACCGTGCAAAGCACCCCCAGCGAGGGTACCACGTTTTTCCTTTATTTTCCCGTCACGAAGCACACCCCTGCCGTGGCAGAACCCGAGCCGGAGGCTCCAAAATCAGTAACTATGGCCGGTAGCCGTTTACTCTACGTCGACGATGAAGAATCCTTGGTGAAACTTGCCCGTGCCGCCTTGCCCGCATTTGGATACCAAGTTTACGCATTCTGTAGTGCCCGAGCGGCGTTGGAAGTGTTTCGGCAGGATCCGGGAGCGTTTGACGCGGTTGCCAGTGACATGTCGATGCCGGACGTCGACGGTCGGACCTTTGCGCGCGAAGTGCTCGCAATCCGGCCCGAAATTCCGGTCATTCTCTTGTCGGGATTCATCCGCGAGCGGGACAAAGCGATTGCCCGCGAGATCGGAGTTCGGGAAATCCTTCTCAAACCGGTCATGCCGGAAGACTTGCACGCTGTCCTGCAGACACACCTTTTTTCGGGGACAGATCAGCCCGAAGAATAGCTGATGCAGCCGTAACGCTGCTCCCTACACGCCCACTGCGATTTTGGTCGGACGGGTCGCCTTGGGGGAAACTGCCGCCTTGGGCTGGGAACGCCCGCTGACCCATGGCTTGCCGCTGGGCAGAAGCTCGCGCCCGTAAATCTCATTGAGGAGAACCCGCGCCATCATGTACCAAGCGGAAAAAGCACAGGGGATGAGAAAAAGGGCGGCAACCTTGTTGAGAAGGGGAAATCCGAAATGCCCGAGATCCAGCAATACGAAGCCGATCAAGAGCAGCGTAAACGTGAGGGCCATTGCTCCATGAATCCGCAACGCGCCGATCCAGAGAATGGTGGTAAATAGCGTCCAGGCGACGAGGAACCAACCGACATCCGTGGTGGATGCGGTGAATAGTCCGAAATGGTTGCCGAGAAAAATGCCGCACAGCGCCATCCAAAAAGCGCCGTATGCGGTAAACGCGCAGTAGCCGAAGTTGTTGCCGGTTTTCATTTCCTGAAAACCCGCGATGAACTGGGCGAGTCCTCCAAAAATCAATCCGAGCCAGATTACAGGTCCGAGTCCGACCAATCCGAGGTTGTGGAGCTGGAGGACCAGAGTTGTCAGACCGAAGCCGGCCAAACCGACCACGGCGGGGTTGCATGTCGAAGGAGCTGTTTGCTGCGCGGAAGCCATGGGTGTGGTGAAGAACCGTAACACGCTGCCCGCGTCCAGCCCGTCACTGCGCAAGTTCTCAAGAAACTTGCCAGCTAATAGGCTTTATCAGCAAGACTCAGGGGCAGGGTTCGGTGGAGAGGCCAGCGCTTGGATTCATTTTACGGATTCACAAAAAAGAGCATTTCCACAGGGAATCAGTTCACTGACGGAGGGCTTCAAGAATAATTAATAAGCGATCAGGCGTGGGAAACGGCGCTTCGGACTTTCCTCGAAGATCCGAAGGATGCCCACTATGCATGTATCGTTTGTGTCCCGGCTCAGTCTTGGGCTCCTCATCCTGTTTGTTGCCAACAGTCTTTCGGCAAGCCCCTCCCCTGCGACGGAACTGGACGGATTGCGGGCTCAGGTTGCGGCGCAGGAGCAGCGGATTGCGGAACTTGAGCAACTGGTCCGGCGGCTCCTGCCGGTGGTTGATACAGTGGTTGGTCCAGAAATACCTGCGAGCGGGCCGGTCGCCCGAACAGAAGCCCAGGCCGTTTCGGTGCAGTCAGCAAATCCTGCTATTTCGCTTCCTCCCCAATCGAAACCGAAAGGCACGCTCAAGTGGTACGGATTTGTAAAGGTTTCCGCTTCCTACGATACGCAGCAGGTCCACACCGGCAATCTGGGCTACTTTGTCCGCCAAGTGGATCGAGCCGACCGCCGGGGCGACTTCAACCTGACGGCCCGCGAAACACGTATCGGCCTGAAGTGGGACGAGCTCGAGGCGGCATTTCCGCTGTCAGGGCTGATCGAGGCAGATTTTTACGGGAGTTCCGGAGAAACCGTGGCGGCACCCCGACTGCGCTTGGCCTACCTGGATGTGACGGCAGGACAATGGCGTTTCCGGGCCGGACAGGACTGGGATACAGTGGTGCTTTTTCATCCGAGAACGGTGAACTTTGGATTGATGGGAACCGGCGGTCATTTGTGGGGACGTCGACCAATCGCCCGGGCAACCCGGGTTTTTGGAGATCCGGCGTCCAACGTTTCAGCGAGTGTGGGCGTCGCTCGCCCAAATGAGCAGGGTGACGACCTGCCGACTTTCGAAAGCAGAATTCTCTGGGAGCGGAAAATGAGGGGGCGGATGTTCACCTTCGGCGTGAGCGGATCCTTCGGTCAGGAATCGGTGGCGACGCATTTGGATGATTTTCGCAGCCGCGTGATTGTAGTGGGCGCACGGATACCGCTGACGGACTCTATCCGCCTCAGTGGAAACTTCTGGGCCGGCGAAAACCTCAGTCGCTGGCAAGGTGGGGTTCAGCAGGGAATCAATTTGGATGCAGGTGTCTCGATTGCCTCTCACGGAGGTTGGCTCCAAATGGAGCTTCCGGTGACGGAAAAAGTCACCTTTGCGTTGGGAGGCGGTTTTGATAATCCAGCCGACGGCGACTTGTCCCCTGGCATGCGCAGCCACAACCGCCATTTGTCAGGATCGTTTTTTTATGAAGTCTCGCCGCGCTGGTGCTTGATGAGCGAGTACACCCATTTGCAGACCGGTTACAAGGATCAGGCAACGGAGCAGAGTCACCGTGTGCAAGGAGCGGTGCAACTGGGCTTTTAGCTGCGCTTACTGCCGACGAGCGGCGGCTTCAATTGATTCGATGTAGCGGCGAAGTCCGGCGTGTGCGCGTAGTTGTTCGGCGTTCCGGAGATGAACGAGTGCCGCTTTCCAGTTCCCGCGGCTCACTTCGAGGCGGCCCAGCGCCACGAGTGCATCGGCTTTGCGCTCGGGGATGGATAACGCCCGCTCAAGGTAAAACTCGGCCCGCGCGAAGTCGTCGCTTTCCTGATACAGTTCGGCCAGAAGGATCAAGCCGTCTGCATGCAGTGGATTACGTTCAACCAATTGCTTGAGCAGCGTGAAGGCTTCTGAGGCGTGGCCGCTGTCCACCGCCAGCCGCGCTTCGGCAAAAACAAGGCTGTCGTGATCGCGCTGGTCGAGCTGTTCGGGAAGCGCCGGGCGAAGCGCCTCGAGGTAAGATCGAGCCTCGTTCAGCAGTCCGCGGTCCACAAGGTGGCGGAGCGCCTGCAATGCACGGCTGACATCCTCGTTGCCGAATTGCGGGTGATTGACGGCTGCTTGGTAGTGGAGCAAAGCCAGCCGCTCGTTTTCCGTGCGGAGGTGCAGGTCGCCGAGCACAAAGCGGGTGGCCACGTTGCCTGCTCCGAGATCGTGCACCACTTCGAAATTGGCAATGGCGTCTTCATAACGTTCGTTTTGCAGGTAGAGGTTTCCCTGCTGGAGCCAATGATCCGCGACGGTCGGTTGTTCCGCGATCAACTCATCAAAAAGGGCGGCCGCTTGGCTGAATTCGTGGGTGGCCATCAGTGCCAACGCTTCACCACGGCGAAAGTCGATACTGTCGGGCTTGAACATCCGGGCCATCCGATAGGCGCTCAGGGCGCTCTGATGTTTCTTTTCCGAAAGGTAAGCGTAGCCGAGCAGTCCGTAGCTCTGGGCATCACCACCCCCCAAAGTAATGACTTTGAGCCAGGTCGCGATTGCTTCCGGATAACGTTCACTTCGAATCTGAAGCAACCCGAGGGTGCGATGAGCCCGTCGGAAATCAGGGAATGCTTCGATCGCACGTTTCAGCTCGGCCTCGGCTCGGGCGAAGTTTCCCAGATCATAATTAAGATTGCCCAGAAGGAACCGAAAGGCGGCATTTTCTTCGCTGCCCAACGCCTTTTCCACCTCTACCATGGCCCGTTGGGGATCCTCGGTTAAGAAGGGCAGGATGCGTTCGTAAAGGACGCGGTCCTCCGGCGTGAAACGAGGCTCAACCTCGGCATTCACTCCATAGCTGGCGAGAAAGCGGGCGCGAAACGCTTCACTGTCCGGAGCAGAATCGGTCAACGGAAAAGCCGGTGCGGCCAGACATTGGCTGGTGAGAAGAAAGCCCACGGCAAAACGACCTGCAAGGACACGGAGCCGCGATGTGCTGAAGAAATGATTACAGATGATGTTGTTCATGGGCTGAAAGATTTTATTCACGAAGGATCAACGGGAATTCTCCCCGGACTTGCTGGGCCTCTCCATTGACAATCGGGGGACTAAAACGCGCTCGCTCAATAATGCCGCGGGCCACCGGTTCCAGTTCGTGATGGGTGGACGAGACAATGCGAACCAGTTGCGCGCTGCCGTCTGGAAGAATGTCGATTTCGACGATGACTTTTCCCTCCCGCACGCCGCGCCGTGAAAGCTGCTGTGGAAAACGGATGCGTGGCGTGCCGAGCAAACGTGGTGTTTCGCTGAGATCGTCAAAGGTGAAAAAACGCTCCACTTCAGCCATGGCGTCGCCTTGGACCAGAAATGCTGGCGGCGCAGTCCCCATTGCCAGCGCTTCGCCAAAGCCGGGACTGAGCACCAGGTCGAGCGGCGGCACATCGATCGGAGGCGGATCGCGCGGCATTTCCGGAACAGTCAACTGCGGCTCGGGAGGTGTTTCTTTTTGTTCGGGCGGGGAGGGCGGTTCGGGCGGGGGAAGGGTGATCCGGGTCTCGCGAACGGTCAGGTCCGGTTCTTCGATCCTGTCCAGGAGCTGCGTCAGCGGGATGAGCATGAAAAGCCCCATCGCCAGCAAAATGGCTCCGCCGATCGCGAAAATGGGCATCCACTTTCGATGGGCTTGAGGTAACGGTTTTTTCACGGGTTCCGCAGGGGAGAAGATCGTGTCAGCGGCGTGTCGCCAGGCTGATGTTCCGTGCACCGGCCAGCAGTGCCGCATCGTGAACCTGCGTGTAGAGGTCGATCGAGACGGTTTTGTCCACTTGCAGAATGACCGGCATGTCCTGCGATTGAAGCAGGCTTTGCACCGTGCCTCGCACACCGTTGACGCCAATTTCCCGCCCGCCGTAAACCACGCGCCCGCCGTCGGTGATTGCGATCAGAATGGAACTTTTTTCCAAATCGGCCGCTGAAGCTGCCTGGGGACGCTCCACTTCGACCCCCGTTTCCTCGACGAAGACGGTCGTGACAATGAAGAAGATCAAGAGGATGAAGACGATGTCGATCAGCGGCGAAACGTTGATTTCGTTGCTGGCGGTGTCGTTCGGGTAAAGTAGGCGACGGGTTCTCATGTCAGTGGCAGGTAGCTGCGGCGCCCACGCGGAATGGGGCAACCGGAACGAAGGGCGAGGCGAACGTTGTAGCGTTCCAAGCGTGCGATCGCGAGGACGAGGGTATTCCGACGCTGGATGATGAGGGAAAGAATAACCATGGCCGGAATAGAGATGATCAGCCCGGTCTGGGTGGTGATCAGGGCTTCCGAGATGCCAGTCACGATACTTTCAAAGCGACTTCCGAAGGTGTCGATCATCCCGGAAAAAGTCGAAAGCATGCCGGTGACGGTGCCAAGCAGGCCGAGCAGCGGTCCGGCCGTGATGATCACACCGAGAAAACGGATGCGACGGTCAATGTAGGGCAGGTATTCGTTGCGGACTTCTTCGAAGTGCCGCCGGATGTCATCTGCTTCAAGGGTGTCAAAACAGACCAGTTGGCGGGCTTTGCGCAGGTTTTCATCGCGGGCCGCGGTCAGCTCTTCGGCATTACGTTGATGCACACGTCCGCGCAACAGGAAGTGGAAATGAACCTGGCACAACAGATTCAGGGCAATGGCATAAATGAAGATCGTAAGCACGAGCAGCGGAATCATCAGCCATCCGCCGCTCATCCAGATCTCAAGGGCCGACTCGATCATGCCTCGCCGCGCCTCCCATCCATCCGCCGGCGGGCCAGTCCGTTGACGAGCATCACGGCGGTTTTTTCCATCCGCGCCATCGTGCCGGCGACCCGCCGGGAAAGCATCGCATGAAGGACCAGTGCCGGGATGGCAAGAATCAGCCCCAGCTCAGTGGTAATCAGCGCCTCCGAAATACCCGAGATCAATGGCTTGGGATCTCCGGCACCAAAAATCGTCATTAGCTGAAAGGTTTTGATAATGCCGGTCACCGTTCCAAGCAGTCCGAGCAGCGGAGCAGCCGCCGCGGTGACCGCGATGACATTGAGAAAGCGTTCCAGCTTTGGCTGCGTGGTCAGCATGGATTCGTACATCACTTCCTCGACCATTTCAGTCGATTCATCGGCGTGATCCACCGCTGTCACCAACATGTCCCGCGCGGGTTGAGGTTGGGCTTCGGCAATCGTCTTGGCCCCGTTTTTGTCGCCTTTGCGCAGCGCCTGTACGAGCTCGTGAATGGCCGCGGGGGGAGGATGGCGAATGGTGAAAATCTGAATTGCCTTGATCGAGGCGACGATGGCTGCGGCCAGCGCGAAGAGGAGGATGGGATAGACCCAGATACCGCCTTTGGCCAAATGTTCCGTCAGGGTGTCCTTGGTTGCTTCGAGGGCGAGGGCATCACCCAAGCTCAGATCTATCGGCAAACTGCCGGTTCCCGTCCGGGCTACGGCGGCAATCGCATGGTTGCTGTCCGGCTCGAGGACATGCACCTGTGCATGGAGGCCGCGGGTGGTTTCGACTAAACCTGCGGCGGATGATTCGTCGTTCGCAAAGTAGAGCAGGGGGCCCATTTGGATGAATTGCCCGGTTTGCATCAATCCGTCCGGAGTCAGTGCTTTCCCCGAAAACCGTTTGCCGCCGATCCGGGAGTCAACTTGAGAAATCGACTCGCGCACGAGTTCCAGCCCGCGACTCAGTTTGTTGGCTTCTTCCACCCCCGCTTTTTCCAGAAACAGATGATAGGCGCGGATCTTTTCACCTTCCACTTGGCGTTCGCCGGGAGAAAGCGCGGCTTCATAGTTGGCAAAATAGCTGGGGAGTGCCGTTCGACGGATGTGATCCAGCTCTTCTTGTTGGCGTTGAACCCGCTCCCGCAAGGCTTCCAGTGCAATGGCTTGGTTATCGCGAAGGCCGCGGGCGCGGATTAGGGCGGCTTCCGTTTCAGCCACACGATTGTTGAGCGCGTTCAACTGTTGAACCATCGGCAAACGCTCGGATTTAATCTGCTCCCGCTGTTCGTGCAGCTGTTGGAGGGTGTCCTCTAGGTGCGCTTCGCGCTGTTGAACCATCTCAACGAGCGCTTGGCTGTCGTCGGCTTGTGCAGCGGCAGCGATGAGCAGACTGCAAAAGAGAAACAGGCGCCTCATTGTGCCTCCTCCGCGTTGATGGAAACCGGCAACTGAATCCAGGATGGAGTGGTGCCACGGCCTTCTGCCACTGCGATGCCTTTCCGGATACGCTCTGCGAGATCCGGCTGAGAATGCCACTGCCAGCCAGCCTCTCCAGGAATGCCATAACCGGCGTCGTCGGGCGCGAGGTAGTAGGCTTGCCCCAGACCAATCCAGAGCGTTTGGACGGCGACTTCTTCATCCCGGCCTGGGAGCACCTGAATGCGCTCGGTTACGGAAACGCGTGCATCGAACGCGCGCACCTGGGAAAGGATCTCCATCGCTGTGCGCATCCGCTCGCCCACGCTCGCGGTCGCATCTTTCGGATCGTCTGGAATCCGCTGATAGAGCGCCTGTAACTCAACCTGAAGCGGCTCCGGCAGGCGCGTTTTCAGGTCCCGCAGGGCTGGTTCGGTTTCGGCAAGAAAGGTTTCAACCTGTTGCAGGCGCGCTTGCAGGTAAGCCTCTTTCTCCAGCAGCTCCGCTCGCTCTCGATCTGCCAGCGAGGTGGACGATTCTGTTTCAGCCAGGCGATTCTCCATCTGCTTCAGCCGCGTTTCGGCCACTTCCGTCAGGTCATGCAACAGGGCTTTCTGTTCTTCCCATTGAATGACCTCGAGCGACAGCGTCTTTTCCGCGTCGACCCATGCGCGGGTGATCGAGCGGACTTCTTCGAGTGCCTGCGGCGACGCCGAAAGGAGCGTTGGCAGGAGATAAATCAGGCTAAAGCCCAGGTGTCCGCGGAATGAAATGATCATGTCTTCAATGGGAACGAACGGAAAGACCCTGTGCCCCTCAATGGAGGACACAGGGCATCCGGTTAAATGATAAAGGGTTGATTAGAAAGTCAGTGTCGCGCTCATCCAGAGACGGCGGGGCTCTTCATTGATCCGGTAGCGATTTTCATAGTCGGTCGAACCATCGGTTTCCGTGTAAGGCCGGTAATCAACGAAGTCGCGGTTGAGCAGATTGTAGAGGGTCGCGTTGATCGTGAGGTGCTCAGTTACTTGATACGATCCGCCCAAGTGGAAAAGTGCATACGAGCGGTAGTTACCGAATGCATCCTTCTCGGGACCGGCCCTCCGGTAGCGCTCACTGCGATACTCGCCGCTCAACCAGAAGGAGAGTTTCTCAGTCGCTTCCCAGCGGAGGCGGGAGTTGACCATGTGTTTCGGCGTGGCGTAAAGCGGCTGTCCCTGTTCCGCTCCGCTCTTTTGTTCGCTTTCGGTGAAGGTGTAGTTGCTGGTCAGGCTCCAGTTTTCGCCAAAAAGAAACCGTGCCGCGAACTCAGCACCTTTGGTCACCGCTTCGTCGACGTTAATATATTGGGAGAATTCTTCGAGCAGAGGCCAATTCCCGTAATCAACAGCATCCTGGGGAGGGGCACCGTTCCAACCCGCCCAAGTGGCATTGGGCACTCCCGGACCCCGGGCGATCTTGTCATCAAATTCATTGCGGAAAACCGTCAAACTGCTCCGGAACCATTCCTGGTTGTCATAAACGATTCCGATTTCGCCGGAGGTGCTGGTTTCGGGTGTGAGGGTCGGGGAACCTATCAACGGGATGGTCCCCTGTCCGCTGAATCCAATGATGCCATCGGCCAGTTGATCGAGACGCGGTGCCTTGAATCCTTGGCTGACGCCGCCCTTGATGCTCCAATGCGGCGTTACGCTCCAGACGAGATAGCCGCGGGGGCTGGTATGGCTGCCAAATTGATCGTGATGGTCGTAGCGACCGCCCACTGTCAGGGCGAGGTTGGAGAGCAGTCGCCATTCATCTTCCGCAAACAGCGCCCACTGGATGTGTTCAAACGGGGCTGTAGCCACGCCATCGATCATCTCCGCGTCAGCATATTGCCCGCCGACGATCACATTGTGCGCGTCGAACCCGAAGGTGGCTTTGGTATCCAGGACCCAGTTTTCGTTTTCGAGGGTGCGATCGCTGCCTTCTTCTTTCCCCGGGGTGCCTGCCGGAATCACCCGGCCGATCGTTTCCGTGGTGTTGCGCATCAGGCTGGTGTCGATCTGTCCGAGATTATAGTGCCACGTGTGGGCGAGGGTGTGCTGTTGGCGATTGAACTTTTGTTCGTCACGGTACCCGCGAACTCCCAGCGTGCCGAGTTGCCCTTGGCTGTTGTCATAGGTTTGCCAGGAGTAGTCGGTATCCAGCCACAGTTCGTGGTCGGGGTGGGGCACATAAGTCAACCGGGCACCCACGGTGGAAATATCGCTTTTTACCGGGCTCGGTCCCCGCTTGCTCACGTCCACCGGTTCCCCGTCCTCCAGGTATTGAAGGTCTGAGGCTTCACGGTGCTGGTGACTGCCCCGCAAGGTCAGGCCGAGCTTCTCATCGATCAGCGGCCCGCTGAGGTAAACGCCACCGTTGTAGATATTGCCGAAATCGCTGTCGCCTTGGAAGGTGCCTCCGGCCGTGATACTGCCGCCCCATTCGCGGTTGACCCGCGGCGTAATGATATTGATCACCCCGCCCATCGCGTCGGAACCATAGAGGGTCGACATCGGCCCGCGAATGACCTCGATTCGCTCAATGACAGCCGGCAGGAAATGCGTTTCGGTCCCGCCAAAGCCGTTGGGGGTCACGTTCCCGGCCACGTTCTGCCGCCGTCCATCGACGAGAATCAAGGTATACTCCGGAGGCAACCCGCGCATGCTGATACTCAGACCGCCGGTTTTGCCTTGCGAGCCGCCGATGTCGACGCCTTCCACGTCGGAAAGCGCTTCCGCCAAGCTGCTTACCCGCCGTTCCTGCAGGTCCTTGCTCGTGAGAACGGAGATGCTGGCCGGGGCTTCGTTGATCGACTGCTCATAGCCAGAAGCAGATACGACGACCGTATCCAGCTCTACCCGCTGAGGGCGGGCAGGTTCACTCGGTATGACCGGATCTTGTGCGATGGCAACCGGTGCCACCATGAGGAAGCTGATCGCTGGCACGGCCAATCCAAGGATGGAGAAACGATGGTTTGTCATAATTTCCGCAAATGAGACCCAATCTCTTTAATCAGGCAAGCGTGTTATTTGTTCATTTTCCGATTTCTTCTGTCCATTTTTCCGCCTCGGTTGAATGGACTGTCGCTCGGGCGCTGGCGATGATCGCGAATCTCCCGGTGTTTGGCCGGTGTATTTGCGGAAGAAACGACCGAAGTTGGAAGGACTCTTGAACCCGAGCTCATAGGCGATCTCACTGACGTTGAGCTGGGAATGAGTCAGCAGCCGTCGCGCTTCCCCCAAGCGTCTCTCGCGAATGAGGCAGGCGGGCGTTTTTCCTGTGTGGGACCAGATATGCTGGCTGAGCGCGTACACAGAGTGGTTGAGCAGCTCGGCATAATCTTGAGTGCGGTGCTTTGTTTTATAATGCAGCGCTACCAGATCCAGAAAATCGCCGGTGATGTGTGCGGAGAGCGAGGCGAGGGTGGTTCTGGCTGGGGAAATATGACGGCCGGCTTCAATCACGATCAGTTCCAGGCATGCCCGAAGAACCGTATTGCGAAACGGGTGCACCTGTTTTCCCTCGGCTGCCATGCGTGCACACAAGTCCGCGATCCCCGATCGGCGTTCGGCCGAGACTTCAATGGCGACTGTTTTTGTGGAAGGAGAAAGAAACGGAAACCGTGTCCAACCAGCCGACTGCGGGCTCTCCAGTTCGAGGAGATCACGTGTAAACGCAATCGCCCATCCGGAGAAGCAAGTGAAAGGAGCCCACCAGTGTGTTTGCCCTGCATGGACGAAGAGCAATGTTCCCGCGCCCAGCGTAACCTTTCCTGCTTCCGTGCAATGGGTTGCGGTTCCATCAGCGATCCAAAAGAGCTCCCAAAACGCGCGGTAATACGGCTGAAAGCCGAGGGGCAGGGGCTGGCTGGGATCAATTGCGAGAATGGAACACTGTTCATGCGCACCAAGAAGGGGGTACCCCAGCGGAGAGATCGTGGCCTCTGGCATCGAAAGGGAGTTGTTTTTGCTGGGAACCATCCGCCAGCCTAAAGAAAGGGCGGCTCACGGAACAGAGACCGAGTCTCATTTGCAATGAAAAAACGGTGCCTCCGTTTTGCGAAGGCACCGTTTGCGTTCCGATGGTGAAGAAGGTTGAGCGCGATCAGTTCTGTCGTCTGCGGCGTACGATCACGGCGAAGAGACTCCCTGCCGCCATGAAAAGCCCGACCACTGCCGGTTCGGGTACGGCGCTCACCGCTCCGATCCCCCGAAGATCAAAGCCACCGCTGCCCGTGGTTTGCCAGTTGTCGAGGATGGGATGGCCGAGGGAGTCGAGATAGCTGCCATTGCCGGGAATGTCTATAAGGCGAACAAACGCGATTGAATCGAGGTTGAGCAAGCCGCTGAGGACCAGCGAGTGATTGGAAAGTGTATCGAGCTCAAAGGGCGTGCCATAGCCGCCGGCGTGTTTGCCCGCGAGATGGTAAACAGTTGACATGTCATAACCCGCAAAAGCACCGCTGCCCGTCACGGGTTCGAGATTAGTCGAGATCCCGGCGAAACGGGCGAAGTCCACACCATTGGAGGATACTTCGACAAAGGCCAATTCGGCGAAAAGCCCGTTCGGACTTCCGTAGGTGAAGCCGTTTTCAAATACCGCGAAGTCAAAGCCAACGGTGTTGCGGAAAGGGGTGTCAAAACGAAGCGTGATGCTGCCAGGTTCGAGGCCGTCGATAATCTGCTGTGCCGAGAGGTCGCCTAACGAAACAATCGAGGTGTTGTAGGGGCCCAATGCGTTGGTGGGATCGGCGTAGGCCATGCTCACTCCGGGGGCCGGATTATAATTGACCACGGAGCCGGCCCAGAGGGTCAGCCGCGAATCCGAGGCGGCGATGGCCGGGTCGATCACATGAGCCGTGTCGACGGGGCCGGAGTAAATTTGGCCGGTCCCCAAGAGGGGAGCGCCTAGCGTAGATGCGAGGGAAACGAGAACGAATAGGGATGATTTCATGAGAAAAGGGAACAGGATTCCAACCGGAGTGAGCTCCGGGAAATTTTCAAACGATTGGGAGATGAGCGGGAAGTACGCCGAACGAGCGTTATGGGACAGCGTCAATCACCCGGACGCGATAGAAGCAGGTGCCATTTCCGAGAGGGAAGAACTGGACGCTGTTATCTCCGTCGACTCCCGCTTGACGCAGAACCTCCGTCCACAGGACCAAGTCGGAGGAACGTTCTACGATATAGTCGAACCAGTCGTGGCCGTCCCAGCCGAGATGGATTTCACCGGTGACGTCGACTTCGAAAAATGAGATCAGGAGTGGGCGGGCAGTCGCGAGGTGCAAGGCACCAACCGCGTCGAGGTCAAACCCGGCCGAACCCACGGTGGGATAGGGGTCGTAAATGGGATTGCCCCAGGAATCAAATGTGTGGCCGTCGCCCACGATATCCACCAAGCGGACAAAACGAACGGCGGTTCGGTCGAGCGGGGAATTTTCCGGCAAATCGGCTAGATCGAAGGGGGTTCCATAGCCCACCGGATCTTTGCCTGCGAGCCCTTGGATCAGTGTCGGATCCATAAGGTTGGTGAAGGCACCTTGCGGTTCCGGAGTAAGGGAACGACTGGGGAAGCGCGTGAAATGGATCCCGTCGGAACTGACCTCGACAAATGCCAGCTCGAGAAAACCATCGCCAAAGGAATTTTCAAAAACCGCGAAATCCGGTCCCTCGCCGTTGGCGATCGGCCGCCGGAACTCCATAACGATGGATCCTCCGCGCCCGAGAGTGACGACGTCGTAGACGCTGCCGCGCGGAGGCTCCGCCGGCCCCAGCGCTTTTTCCGGCGTTTGGAAGTTTTGGGTAACTTCCGCTCCGGGCAGGTAGTCGTGCCAGCCATCTGCCCAAGCAATAAAAGCCGGCGCGTCACCCGCAATCGCAGTGGATCCCGTTCCGTTGAGCGAAGGGGTGTAAGTGCGCGCCGCCGAAGAGGGGACGATCCCGCTCAGGAGCAGCATAAGGGTGAGACTAAAAATCCCACCGCAAGCCCGCGCGGAGATGCCGCCCAGGCGCGGGATACCAAGAACCGAGAAACTTGAGTGTAGCGTAGTCACGATCAAAAAAGTTGTTGAGCCGAAAGTATGCGGAGAGCGTGGGGGTGAGGCGAGAGTGAAGCGCAAGGTGGAACACCATCCAACTGGGAAGCAATGGTTGTTCATTGGCGAAATCGCCCCCTTCCCATGCGCCATGGCGGTAAACTCCTTCGAGGGTAAGTTGGGTGTGGAGCCATTCGGGGGTGGCGAGCGACGCGGAGAAGGCGTGTGGACTGACCAGCGGAACGTCATTGCCGCGATGGTCGCCATTGCGGAGGGTGACATCGAGCCACGTATGGCGGGCGCTTAGTATCCATCCCGCAACGACGGTTCGGACGTTTAGCTCGACTCCGATACGCCGGGTGTCCGTGAGGTTGGTGTTCAGGTTTTGCTCAAAATCATAGGCGATTTCACCGCTCATGTTTTGGGCGAAAAAATTCAGGCCCACCGTGCCGAAATTACCGCTCCACTCTGCCCCGACTTCACCGTTATGCCCCTTTTCCGGTTCGAGCTCGTGATTGAAAGGGGCGGAGAGGCCGTAACGTTGATATGCCGCAACCTCATCCGTGACTGGAAACCGATAGAGTCGATCATAACGCGCCCAAGCCCGCCAGCCCGGCCTCGGCCGCCATTGCAGACCCAACTGGGCTGAGGATCCATCGTGGGTCGCCGTCTCCGCAAAGTTTAAAGAGGGGCTGCGGTAATCGGTGTTTTCCCCGGTCAGGCGGTGGTGTTCATGACGCGTGGCCAAGGTCAGAGCCCAGCTTTCGCTCAGATGGACTTCCCCCTGGAGGTAAGCCGCCGCCGAGGTTTGTTCGAGTTCCGCGTGAGAGAGGATCTCCTTACGCTCGATCGTGCGAAAACTGTCAAAATCCAGTTGCGTTCCTTGCGTGGCCAATCCGCCTCTCAAGGTCGTTTTTTCACCAACGGGGCGTTGGTACTCGAGTGAGAACCGTCCTTCGAGTTGGGTGTTGTCAGCGTGAGATCCCGGCCCGAAGTTCCACTGGAGCTCCCGCCAGTTGACCCCGCTGCGCAGTTTGATTTGTCCCCCGGCGGACCCTTCTGGCCAAGCAAGTGCCCCGGTAAGGCTGCCCTTGCGGTTGTCACTGAAATACTGGTTCGCGTAAGGTCCATACTGGCTGGCGCGGGGATCGAGGGGAAATTCACCGTTTGGCCCACCGCTGAGCGCGCCGGGGAACTCCGTGCGGTCTTCCAGATAAAACCCGCCGATCCGCAGTGTGGGGCCGGCGGCGAAGGTTTGCGCATGGCTCAGCCCGATTGAGGCGGCTTCGTAACCGCCGTTCACTCGGTAGCCGTCGGTGGCGGTGTGTTCGGCCGAAATCGCCAGCGCGCCGCCGCCGAGCGGGCGGCTGTGATGGAGACGCAGCCACCACTCATTGTAACGGCCACCACCTCCGTCCAGCTGCGTGCGCGGCGCGTCAGTCGGGTCGAGCCGGGTCACAATGTTGATCACGCCGCCCACCGCAAAATTCCCAAATCGGGCGGTTTGCGGGCCGCGGAGAATTTCAACACGTTCGACCCTTCCCAAGGGAATTTCCAGCCACGACGAGGAGCCCATATCCGCACGATTCAGCGGCTGACCGTCCACCAGAATCAAGGTGCGCAAGGAGCCGTTTTCTCCATACCCGCGCAGGTCGATCGTTGCGGTGGCGGAATTGCCGGAATAGGACTGAAACGTGAGATTGGCGCTTGCTTCTAGCGCTTCCGCGAGGCTTTGCCAACCCAGCGCCTGAAGATCGTCCGCGGTCAATACCTGAGCTGAACCCGGAAATTCATCGACGGAAAAAGGCAAACGGAATGCATCAACCGCAAACGGATCGAGCTCAAACAGTGGATCCGCGGCGAGCGGATCCGAGGGCTGTGCCCGGGCGATCGAAAAGCTGCCGAAGACAATTCCCGCAGCTCCCCGGACGAGGGCCGCGCGACGTGCCGCGCTGGAAGCATTCACGGGTTCGGTCTCGCGCAATTACCGGTTACGGCGGCGGAAAGCAATCGCCAGCCCGAGCAGGCCGAGCAGTGCCGCGTAGGTCCGAGGTTCCGGCACGGCGGCAAAGGTCAGGTCATCAAAGGCGAAATAGGTCGGCGTATTGATCCCGAAGACTCCGGCATCCGAGGAGGCGAGGTCGAAGGTCAGGCTGGTCACTCCGCTTCCGAGGCTGCTCAAGTCCATCGTAGTCCACTCGTCGATAATGTAGTCGAGGTTCGAATCGGCAAAGCGGTAATCCGCTAGGTAAAATTCCACCGAACCCGTTGCTTGGAGAAAGGTGTCATAACCTGTGATGGTGAGACGGAAATAGTCTTCGTCCAGGCCTGTTGCGCCCCCGAATTGTTTGGCATAGGAATCGCCGTGAAGCATCGAAAGCGCTGTGTAGGTTGTATTGGTCAAGCTGATACTGACCGGAGCGACTCCGCCGGGATGGCCGAAGGTCATTGCCAAGGGGATCGTGGAATAATCGCCCGTGAAATCGGTCGAGACATAGCCGACCCCGTAATTCGCATCGCCTCGTCCTCCGCCGGGAATGGCACTTGAGGGATTGAGGTAGGTTCCGGTGCTCGTATCGCTCGTGTTCGAAACCGTGAAGTCGGAAAATCCGCCCCAGGACGGCGTCACGTGCGAAAAGCTCACTCCTTTCGAAGTGAAGTGGGTCGGCGTATCCGTCACTGCGGTTTGGTAGTAGGATTCCGGAGCGAGCGTGAACTCGGCAAAATCCACTTGCGTGAGGGTTTGCGCCGAAGCGGTGACTGCGGCCCAAAGGCTGCCGTGGACAAAACCCGAGAGAAGGAAGGACGAGGCTGCTTTCATTTCGTAAATGACAATGAGATGCCAACAAGGAGGCGAGGCCAGGCTGCGATGCAAGGGAAAAAGCTCGGGATTTGGTCTTGGCCGGGGAATGCGAACAATCATCACTTTTGCCGATAGGGACCATTAGCAGGGGAGAAACATTCTCACGTCTCCCGTATTGACAGAAGAGAATGAACGTTCATTTTCATTGCCTCCATGTTGAAGGTAACCCGACATTCACCGCTTGTTTCGTTTGCGCTGCTCGGTTTTTTGACCGCTTGTTCCGAAGACACTCCGCCTCCGGCGGCACCGCCGGCCCCGGCAGTGAGTGTGGTCACGATGGCGGCGGAGCCTGTCACCCTCACTCGTGAACTTCCCGGCCGGACGCACGCCTTTGTGATTGCCGAAGTGCGCCCGCAGGTCACGGGCATCGTGCAGGAGCGCCTGTTTACGGAAGGAGCCTTGGTGGAGGCCGGTGAAGTGCTGTATCAGCTGGATGACGCCCTTTACCAAGCGGAGTTTAACAGCGCTCGCGCCCGTTTGGCCCGTGCCAAGGCGAGCCTGGAGTTGGCGCAGGTCAGTGCGGAACGGACTGCCGGGTTATTTGAAAGCAATGCGGTTAGCCGGCAGGAAAACGACAACGCTCAGGCTGCATTGCGTCAGGCCGAGGCAGATGCCGCTGTAGCTGAGGCGGCGGTGGTTAACAGCAGTGTACTTTTGGGCTACAGCAGGATCACCTCGCCGATTTCCGGCCGGATCGGCAAATCCTCCGTGACCCAAGGTGCGCTGGTCACAGCCAACCAGCCGACGCCGCTGGCGACCGTTCAGCAACTGGATCCGATCTACGTCGACCTGACGCAGTCGAGCAGCGAATTGCTCCAATTGCGCAGAGCCTTGGCCAGCGGAAACCTTCAGGAGGCCGAGTTGCCGGTAACGATTTTATTGGAAGACGGAACTCCCTATGCGCACGAGGGGAGGGTGGCCTTTTCCGATGTGACGGTGGACCCGGGGACCGGGCGGTTTTCACTCCGTGTGCTCGTGCCCAATCCGGACAACCTCTTGCTCCCTGGCATGTACGTGCGTGCGATCGTCGGCAGTGGGATCCGGGAAGAAGGGATTCTCGTGCCTCAACAAGCGGTGGCGCGGGGACCGAGCGGAGCGACTACTGTGATGATTGTTCGCGATGATGAAACGGTCGAGCAGCGGGCGGTCACGGTCGGTCAGTCGGTCGGCAATCGCTGGCTGGTGGAGCATGGGCTGTTACCGGGCGACCGCGTGGTGACTGAAGGATTGCAAAAGATCCGGCCGGGAATGCGTGTCCGCATTGCGGATACGGCAGCTAACGAAGCCGCGGCTTCCAATCAGTAAGGAGCAACGGACATGGCACGATTTTTTATCGACCGGCCCATCTTTTCGTGGGTTATCGCAATCATCATCATGATCGCGGGTGGGCTGAGCATGACTCAGCTGCCGGTGTCCCGCTATCCGACGATCGCTCCGCCGGCGATCACCATCAATGCAATCTATCCGGGGGCCTCTGCGCAGGTGGTGGAGGATTCCGTCACGCAGATCATCGAGCAGAACATGACCGGTCTGGACGGCTTGATCTATATGTCTGCGACCAGTGATGCGAGCGGGCGGGCTACGATTACGCTGACATTTGAAACGGGTACCGATCCGGACATCGCCCAAGTGCAGGTGCAGAATAAACTGCAGAGCGCCATGCCGCTGATGCCGTCGATCGTGCAACAGCAAGGTGTGCGGGTGTCGAAGTCAGGGGAAGGCTTTCTCCTCGTGCTGGCATTTGTGTCCGAAGATGGGAGCATGAACCGGGATGATATCACCGACTACGTGGTAACTAATGTGGTCGATCCATTATCCCGTGTGGAAGGCGTGGGTACGACACAGGTTTTTGGTGCGCCTTACGCCATGCGCGTTTGGATCGATCCGAACCTGCTCGAAACATACCGCCTTTCAGTCAACGAGGTGATCGCCTCCATCAACGCCCAGAATCAACAGGTTTCCATCGGCCAGCTGGGCGGTGCGCCTTCGGTTGAAGGGCAGCAAATCAATTTTTCGATCAATACGCGTGGTCGTTTGCAGACTCCCGAGGAGTTCCGGGCCATTGTCCTGCGGAGCGATACCGACGGCTCGGTCCTCACGTTGGGTGATGTAGCGCGAGTCGAGTTGGGTGCCGAGGACTATGGATTTCAATCCTTCCATAACGGTCGCGTGGCTGCCGGGGTGGCCATTTCGCTGTCCTCGGGGGCCAACGCCCTGCAGACGGCAGACAATGTCCGGGCGCTGCTGGCCGACCTCGAACAATATTTCCCCACTGGGCTGACGGTGGAGGTGCCTTTCGATAACACGCCATTTGTCGAAGTCGCCATCGAAGGTGTTGTCCACACCTTGATTGAAGCAGTCGTGCTGGTGTTTCTCGTCATGTTTCTGTTTCTCCAGAACTGGCGGGCGACCCTCATTCCGACCATTGCGATTCCAGTGGTGTTGTTGGGGACGTTTGGCGTTCTCGCGCTGTTTGGGTTTTCCATCAACATGTTGACGATGTTCGCGATGGTTCTCGCGATCGGTCTGCTGGTGGACGACGCGATCGTTGTGGTGGAAAACGTCGAACGCTTGATGAGCGAAGAGGGCCTTTCACCCAAAGAGGCTGCCCGGAAATCCATGGACCAGATCACCGGCGCGCTCATCGGCATCGGCGTTGTCATCTCGGCGGTGTTTGTGCCCATGGCCTTTCTAGGAGGAGCGACGGGCGTGATTTACCGGCAATTTTCCGTGACGATTGTTTCAGCGATGGCACTATCTGTTTTGGTCGCGATCGTCTTTACGCCGGCGCTTTGTGCGACCCTGCTCAAGCCAATCAAAAAGGGGCACCACGTTAAAGAAACCGGCTTTTTTGGCTGGTTCAACCGGACCTTCGATCGTGGAAATGAGCGCTATCAAGGCGCTGTTCGCGGCATCGTGGGTCGCGGCAAACGTTTTTTTGCCGTGTTTCTCGTGGTGGTGGGCCTGATGGTGGTTCTCTTTCTGCGGATGCCTTCCGGGTTTCTTCCGAATGAGGATGCCGGCAGTTTATTTACGCAAATTCAGGGTCCGGTGGGTGCCACTCAGGAGCGCATGATGGAAGTCGTGAAGGAGGTTGAACGCTACTATCTGGAAGATGAAGGCCACCTGATCTCGGATTTGTTTGTCATCCAGGGCTTCAGTTTTGGCGGCATTGGACAGAGTAATGGGCTGGCCTTTGTTCGTCTCGAGGACTGGGACGAGCGCACCAAACCGGAGCAGAGCGTGGATGCCCTTGCCGGCCGTGCGATGGCGCGGTTCAGCCAGATTCAGGACGCGCTTGTTTACGCATTTGTCCCTCCACCGATCACCGAGCTGGGAACCGCCTCCGGTTTCACGTTCAACCTCAAGGACAATGCGGGATTGGGACACGCGGCTTTGATGGATGCGCGCAACCAGCTGCTCGGTTTCGCCGCGGAAAATCCGCGTCTTTTCAACGTGCGCCCCAGCGGACAGAGCGATGCCCCTCAGCTGCGAGTGGAGATCGATAACGAGAAGGCGGCCGCCCTCGGCCTCTCGATGACCGAGATCAACCGAACCTTGGGAGTCGCGTGGGGTGGACTTTACATCGATGACTTCATCGACCGCGGCCGGGTTAAGCGGGTTTACATGCAGGCAGAAGCAGAGTTCCGGATGCTTCCAGAGGATTTCAATAGCTGGTCCATTCGGAATGCATCGGGTGAAATGGTTCCCTTTTCCTCTTTTGGCCGGACTTCCTGGGACTACGGATCACCTCGGCTGGAACGGTATAATGGCGTTCCTTCGATCCAGATTCAGGGAGAGGGTAGTTCCGGTGTCAGTTCGGGTGCGGCGATGCTCGAAATCGAATCATTGATGGCACAGCTGCCTCCCGGCTTCGGCATCGAGTGGACGGCGACTTCCTATCAGGAACGCCAAGCTGGTGGTCAATCTACTATGCTGTACATCCTTTCGTTGCTCATCGTGTTTCTGGCGTTGGCCGCCCTTTACGAAAGTTGGAGTATTCCGACGGCTGTTTTGATGGCTGCACCGTTAGGTATATTAGGGGCTGTTCTTGCGAACATGGCCCGCGGAATGGAACGCGATGTCTACTTTCAGGTCGCTATGCTGACAACCGTTGGACTGACCAGTAAAAACGCGATTCTCATCGTCGAGTTCGCCAAAATAAATCTGGAGAACGGGATGCGCCTGCTGGATGCGACCATCGCGGCCGTGCGCGACCGCCTACGGCCGATCTTGATGACCTCGCTGGCCTTCGGCCTTGGAGTGGTGCCGCTGGCGATTGCCTCCGGTGCAGGGTCCGGCGCTCAGAATGCAATCGGTACTGGGGTCCTGGGCGGCATGCTCGTCGGCACGTTTCTGGCCCTGTTTTTTGTGCCGCTCTTTTTCTTCATGATTGAGCGCCTGTTTATTCGGAAAAAAGGAGACCACCATGCGTAGCCAGACAGCACATTTGCCGGGCACCGCGTTGCTGGTGGCCGCTCTTCTTTCGGGTTGCGGAACATTGGAACCGACGTTGCCCCAGGCGGAAGCTGGAATCAGGGAGAACTGGTCGACCTCAGAGAAAACATCCGATCCAGATGATGCTGAACTCATCGGCTGGCGTGATTTTTTTGAAGATCCGCAACTGGAAGGACTCATTGCCCGCGCACTTGAGAACAATCGCGATCTTCGGGTGGCGGTGCTCAACGTCGAGCGCGCCCGTGCGCTCTACCGAATCGAGCGGGCAGATCAGCTCCCCTCCGTAAATGCGAGCGGGGGGATGACTTGGGCGGGCGGAGACAACCGCGCGACGACTGAAGCTTACAGTGCAGAGCTTGGCATAGCCCAATTCGAACTCGACCTGTTCGGGCGCATGCGGCAGCTCAGCGAGGTTGCGCTTCAACAGTATTTTGCCACCGAAGAAGCGCGCCGGGGTGCTCAACTCTCACTTATCGCGGAGGTTGCCCACGCCTACCTGACATTGGTGGCAGATCAAGAGCTCGAACGGATCGCGCAGGCGACGGTGGTCAACTATCAGGCCGTCCTTGACTTGACGGAGCGGCGACACGAGCTGGGAGCCGCGTCCGTTCTTGAGGTCAATCAGGCGCGCACCATCTTGTTCAGTGCCCGTGCGGATGCCGCCCGCTTTTCAGGGCGCGTGGCGCAGGACATGAACGCGCTCGGCCTTTTGGTCGGGACACCGATTGACGCCTCGATCTTGCCCGCAACATTTGAACCCGGGATCAGCGGAATTGCGGCACTTCCTGTGGGACTGCCGTCAGATGTACTGCTACGCCGTCCGGACGTGGCGGAGGCGGAACGGCAGCTCCGGGCCGCCAATGCCAGTATTGGTGCTGCGCGGGCGGCTTTTTTTCCTTCGATTACACTGACAGGTTCCGTCGGCACTGCGAGTAGCGAACTATCGGACTTGTTTGGACACGGAAGCGGTGGCTGGCGGTTTATGCCGCAGATCAACCTGCCCATTTTTCAAGGGGGACGATTGCGGGCCAATCACGACGCTACAATTGCCGATCGGGACATAGCGTTGGCCCGTTACGAACATTCCATTCAAGCAGGATTCCGCGAAACAGCGGACGCATTGGCGTTAAGTCGAGCCTTGGCCGCACAACGGCAATTCCTCGAAGCCATGGCGGCGGCGGCGGCCGAAACACAGCAGCTTTCGGAAAAACGTTATCGCGCCGGGCAGGACAGCTATCTGGTCCTGCTGGATGCGCAACGCACGCTTTACGAAGCTCGCCAAGCGCTGATAAACACCCAGATTGCTGAACAGGCAAATCGCGTAAGCCTCTTTAAGGTCTTGGGAGGCGGATGGCAGGAGCAAACCTGATGAGTATAGAAGGACAACCCCCGACACGTGCTCAGGAGCACGCCCAAGCACAGCGCAACCGAATCCTCGACGCGGCAGAACGGAACTTTATCGCCCACGGATTTCATGCGGCCGGCATGGCCGGAATCGCTGAGTCTGCGCAGATGAGCCCGGGGCTAATCTATCGATATTTTGAAAGCAAAAATGCGATCATTCTCGCGATCAGTGAACGCCAGCTTCAGGAAAAGCAGGCAAAGCTCTCTGCGCTTCAATCTACGCGCGAGCTGGCGGTGCGCCTCTGCAAGTTATTCGTAGAATGGCAGAGGCAGGACCCTGGGGTAATCAATCCGGCCCTGCTTCTGGAGATGAGCGCCGAAGCCACCCGGGATTCACAGATCGCGCAGGCAATTCTGAACGCCGACCGGCTCAGTCAGGAGCAGGGCTCGGCTTGGTTCAAGCGGATGGCCGAGGCCGCGGGCTGCTCCCTCAGTGATGAAGACATCGCGCAACGCCTTTTTGCGGTGCAGACGTTTGTGGACGGGCTGGCCGTTCGAGCCGTGCGGGATCCACATGTAGACCCAAAGCTTGTATCAGAGAGTATGCGTTTGTGCCTTCGGCATGTGCTCTGTTTTGAAGAATCTTAGACCCGGGTACTGGATGTGTTGTCGCTAATGGCACGTCAGCCAGTCTCGTGGCCGAAGGAAATCCGCGTAGAGGTTCGCCTCAGGAGAGCCCGGTACCGCCTCCCACCCGTATTCCCAGCGGACCAAAGGCGGGAGACTCATGAGGATGCTCTCGGTGCGTCCCTGGCTTTGGATACCGAAATGGGTGCCCCGGTCCTGAAGCAGATTAAACTCAACATAACGCCCCCGACGATAGAGCTGGAAATGACGCTCCTGATCCGTGTAGGGGGTTCCTCGCCTCCGGTTGACGATCATCTCATAGGCGGGCCAGAAGGCATCACCGACAGCGCGGAGAAAGGCGAAACTCTCTGGGAAGCCCAGTTCATTGAAGTCGTCGAAGAAGAGGCCCCCGATGCCTCTGGTTTCGCCTCGATGGGGCAAATAGAAATAACGGTCACAGGCGTCTTTTAAACGCGGATAGAGGTCCGGACCAAACTGATCACACGCCGTTTTCGCCGCGCGGTGCCAGTCCACGGCGTCTTCCAAGTCCGGATAGTAGGGTGTGAGGTCAAACCCGCCGCCAAACCACCACGTCGCACGTTTACCCAATGTCGTGAAAAATCGAACATTCATATGGGTAGTCGGGACATGTGGGTTGAGCGGGTGAAAGACGAGCGACACCCCCATGGCCCGCCAGGACTCGCCTGCTAGTTCTGGGCGGGTTCGGGTAGCCGAGGGTGGCAATTCTGCCCCCTCAACATCGGAAAAGTTCACCCCGGCCTTCTCCCAAAGGGGTCCCCCGTCGAGAACGCGGGCGATCCCACCGCCCCCTTCCGTGCGTTGCCAAACATCTTCACGAAAACGGGCATCTGGATCGAGGGTGCGCAGGTGCTGGGTCAGGAGGTCTTGCAGCCCAGTGAGGTACCGTTTCACCGCCGCGATGTTTTCAGGATCCATGCGCGCCACGAAACATTTGCAGGCGTCGTCGCTCAATCTATTTTCACCGCATGCCGTCAGAAGTAGTTTTACCTCGTTTGATCCTCTTGGGCTGTGGCTATCTTGGGAGAGCGCTCGCTGTCGAAGCGCGGCATCGTGGATGGACCGTCGAGGCCTTGACTCGCAATCCTGCGAAAGCGCGCACGCTGCGGGAAGAATTGAAGGTCGGGGTGGTCGAAAGCGACCTTGCCAGCAACGCTTGGCACAGCGTGTTCGACCCTCAGGGAAGCTGGGTCATCGACTGCGTCAGTTCCGGCGGCGGAGGGATCGACGGTTACCGGGAATCCTATCGGCGGGGCGCGGAAAGTATTGTCCGCTGGATGCGTCAGCGGGGTGCGCCAGTCGGGCTGATTTATACCGGAAGCACCTCTGTCTACCCGCAGACGGAAGGAGTGTGGGTAGACGAAAGCAGCGAGGCGCGGGCGACCACGCCCCTCAACGAAATCCTCCTCCAGACCGAAGGCATTTTTCGCCAGGCCGTCGCCGAGGGACTGGTGAGCCGGGCGGCCTTGCTCCGGCTGGCGGGTATTTACGGCCCATCACGTCACTATCTGATCGACCGCATCCGCGAGGGGCACCGGGACTTTCCGGGCCGTGGCGATTACGCGCTCAACCTCATTCACCGTGACGACGCTGTCAGCGCAATCCTCAGTCTTATCGAGCGTTGGCAAGGGGTGGGGGCAGCGATTTTTAACGTGGCCGACGGCCGTCCCGCTTCAAAGGAAACCATCGCGCAGTGGACGGCTGATGCGCTGGGCAAACTCCCGCCGATTTTTCATCCCGGGCGGGCGAGCGAGCGGTCCAGTCGCCGCCTGCTCGCTGCCGGAAATGTTCCCGACCGTCGCATTCGTGCCGATAAACTGCGGAAGGCCACCGGCTGGACGCCCCGTTACACTGACTTTCGGGCCGGCTATCAGGCTTTGTTGCATTCGAAGGACGATGACGGTGAGCCTGCTTTTTGAAGAATATCCCGATTACGGGGTCACCGAGATCCAGCCTCCCTCCGATTTGGCGGTGGGGAAGGCGTAAAACCAGCGGATCGCCTTTTTCCCCTCTTCGGGATAGACCGTGCTTCCGACCAAATGCATCAGCCATGTGCCGTGGGTGTAGCTGTAAAAATAGTTGGGAATGCCGGGAGTCGCGTAGAGCCATTCAAGTTTGACGTCCCACAGCCAGATGGCGTTCCAGCTCGCGTAACCACACCACCACCATCCGTGTTCAAGATGGTTGATCCATGGGAAGTAGCCTGCATAGAACCATCCATTGGCCAACCAGTTGAGCTGATACCAGTCATGGCTGCTGTAGCCGACACCAGGAAAGGTGGCGAAGACGCGTGAGTCTCCTCTGAAGATGGCATGGCTCTGCCGCGCATTGCGTGCAAACTTGGGCCACCCGCTATCCGCTAAAGTGGCGCTTGATTCGAGCGCGTAAAGCAGGCCGGAGTAAGAACCGATGAGGATGGCTCCGTCTTGGCCGATCGTGACCGAGGCATCGTTATAGCCAGGAAGGATCTGCGACCAAAGGACGTGCCCGGCAGAGCTGATGGCTTGGACGATGGTTTGACTATTCCCAGCGTAGGAGGGGACATAGAGGGTTCCATTCGTATCAATGGCGGGCGAAGCGTAGAACACATCGCCAACCAGAAGTTCCCACTGAAGCGAGCCGTAGCTGTCGAGGGCGGTAAGGTATCCATCCCGCGCGGCAAAATAGACATTTCCGTCTTTGTCGATCACCGGAGAGCTGTCGATGTGATCGGTGGATTGGTAAGTCCAAGCCAGCTTGCCGTCTGCTTCGAGGACGATCAGGTAATGATTTTTGGATCCCACGTAAATCCGATCCGCCCCATCGAGTGCCAGTGCCGCATAGACTCCATGTTCAATGGCACCGTTGTCAGCGACACTCCCGGCTTGAAAAGTCCATTGCAGATTTCCTTTTGCATCGAGGTTGTAGACCGATCCGGTCGTTGTCGCGAAAGTAACCCGGTCCTGCGAATCGACTACGGCCGAGCTTTCGATTTCACCGTCGGCGACGAATACCCATTTTTCCTGCCCATTATCCCGAAGGGCGTAAAAGATCCCGTCCGCAGATCCGATGTAGACCGTCCCATCGGAACCCACTGCAGGTGATGCGATGAGAATGCCGCCCGTTTCAAAACGCCATTTCTCGACACCTGTGGTGGTATTTATGGCGTAGACGAAATTATCCCAAGAACCGAAATAAGCGGTGGTTTCGTCGGCGCTGAGCGCGGGGCTGCTTTCAATCCAGTCAACCGCACCCGTAAATTGCCAGCGAGTTGTGCCATTGGAGGTCAGCGAATAGAAGTGGCCGTCGCTGGACCCGAAATAGAGGTTGCCTATGCTATCGGTCGCGGGAGCGCCAAAGACCACGTCGCCGGTCGCATAGTTCCATCGAATATCGCCGTCAGCGGCGAAAAGATTGGTCGAAGCCCACCAGGCGGCGGTGGCTATTTTGAGGAAATAAGCGAGGCGTTTCATGATACGTGGGGTGTTTTACATGTTGGGCGATTTACGGTGTGCGGCGTTTCCAAAACAAAGCGTGATCCTGCGTCGGTGGAATCGGACAGGTAAAGGTCTCCGCCCAGCGATTGGGCCAGCTGGCGACTGATTGCGAGACCGAGCCCGGATCCATTGGATTTGGTGGAATGTCCCGGTTGAAAGAGATTCTTGCGGAGGCCTTCCGGAATGCCGGTTCCTTCGTCGCTCACGCTGAACCGCGCTGCCGTTTCGGTCAGGTCGACTTCCAGCTGAATCGTTCCGGTGGGAGGAGATGCCTCCATCGCATTGACCACAAGATTTTCGAGAATGAGCAGGATGAGGTTGGCGTCTCTGCCGGAGAATCGCTCGCCGCCCCAAGGATCAAAACGAAAATGGAGCGAGAGGACGGCTGCCTGTGCCTGACTCTGGACTCGTGAGCGCAGGATGACACCCAGCTCGTGGAGGGTTAATTCACCGTGTCCTCTGGGACGGCTCTGACTGCGAAGAACCGCCAAAGTATCGCGGACCAGATTTTCCATTCGGAAAGCGGCTTCGCGGGCATCACTGCTCCCATGCGCACGGAGGTAAGCACCCAGTCCGGCAAGCGGGTTGCGAAGACCGTGGATCAGATGGGCGCTGATTGCACCGATGGCGGAACTACGGGCGGCCAATTCGAGTTCAGTATTGGCACGTTCCAGCTCCGCGTTGGCTTGTTGGAGTGATTCGGTCCGATGTTCCAGTTCTCCACCGATCCGCCGCAGCCCTCGGGCACTTGCAAGGCCAACCAGCAAGATAAGGCTGCTGCCGATCAGCCATGCGGCCAAGCCTTGGAACCAGAGGTTTCGGTCCAGGTCGTCAAACTTTTGAGCCACGCTGGCACCTTCCAGCCAGTAGCGGGCGTAGGCCACGGGTTCTCCTCTGTTTACATGCCGTACTGGCACGAGGATTTCGGTAATGGGAACACGGGCCGCGTCTTCTGCGGGGTGATCGGTGTAGATCGATTCGAGGACGAAACGAGGATGAAAATGGCCATATCCATCCGAAGCGCTCCTGCTCAACAGTTTCGCGGGCAGCGGATCGGAAACCATGAGGTGGAGGGGGACCGATTCTTCCAACCAGCCATCGGGGCGGTAGATCGCCATTGCCAAAACCCCCCGCAAGGCACTGGCACTGACGGCAAGAGACCGAAAATCCGGCGGGAGACCCGACAGGTCGTTTTCCATCTGGTCATATTCGAGGGCGACGACGGATGCCAGCAGCTCCACGTCGCGGGAGAGCATCTGCGCCTGAAGTTCCTGGCGGAGGTATCGTCCGAGCAGGGCAACGACGATGGCGAGCGCGATGACGGATCCTGAGGTGAACAACAGAAGCGGGCGGGATAGCCGCCAGCCGAGCTTGGATTGGGGTGTTGTCAGGATCATCTCTTAAAAATGGTAGCTGCAGATTCCGGTGATCGAGCGCTGGCGATAGGCGATCATAGCGCGGTTAGTATCCAGATCGGCCAGCGCGAGGTTGACTTGAGTTGACCAGTGTTCATTCCAGTCATAGCTGCCGTGAATGCTGATTGCGAGTCGCTGGTGCCACTCTTCTTGAGCCGAGCTGAGCGAGGACGACAGCCGGGCCACGTAATCGATATGACGCAAGGTGATCCGGGTAGAGAGGTCCCACCGCCCGGATCGCCACCGCAATTCCGGAGAGAGATGGAACCGCCACCGTTCGTTGTAATCCCCTTGGTCGTCGTCTTCGTAGGCCACCCAAGCATTCAGGGCGAGACTCCAATCCTTGTCGGTTCCCCAGACCAAAGCACCGCGTCCGCCAGCGATCAGGCTGTTGATTCGAAGCGGCGTTTCGGTCAGACGCACGCCCCGCTCAGTGCGGGCGAGGGAATAAAGATAGCGCTCATGCTCAGCTCCGATGAAGAATTCGATCCTGGAGTCCTGAGGCGCTCCGGAAGCTACGCGCAATTCACCACGAAACGCCCAGTAATCTTCGTCAATTTCTTCAAACCAGGATCGGGCGGCTGAAAGATAGGGCTCAATGCGCCACGTGTTGGTCAGGGACCGCTGACCCGAGAAGGCGATTCGGGGCAGCGTTTGCGTAGTGAGCCCCGATGTCCGTGTCGGAGCTGAGGGAAGACGCGTTGCGTCGTAAATCTGACGCGCATAAAGCAGGTCGCCCGTTAATCGCCACACCCATTCGGTGGTGTGTGCCTCGCCGGTTGCGTAAACGGTTGCCGTGTATTCTGCTTCGATCTCAGTCCGTTCGAACTGGCGGGTCTGGAGGTAGGCAAAAAGGGTTCCTGAGACCCGTGAGCCCGGCGTCCACGATCCAAAAATCTCCCATTCAGGCTGCACAAATGCACTTGCGACAGGGCGACTGCTTTGGAGTGGATTATCATCATAGCCGACTCCAAGGAACGCGGTTGAGGACCAGAACCAATCGGAAACCGCGAGAGGGAGGGGCTGGGCCGTCGCTTCCTGTTCGTCGTTTCCTTCCGTAAAAAAGGCCTCCAGTTCCGCAAACTCGGCTTCTTCTTCCGGATCGAGCACTGCAGTTGATCGAGGTTCGATTTGAGCAGTCATGTCCGAAACGAAGGCGGTCAGGAAACAGAGAGGGAAAAGGGGGAAGAGAAGACGCACGGGAGAGAGGGGATGAAGCGAGGGAATTGAGGGGTAGGGGGTGACGTGGGTGGCTTGCGCCACCCACGTCGGGTGTTCTCTTTTCCTTGTTACGGGAAAAGCTCGGTCCGATCAGGCATCGGGGCGACGGGCTCCACCGGCTTGTTCCCCTCCGCGCCGCTCGGCCCGGCGAAGTTCTTTTTGCTCGTCCATACGTTCGCGCTGTTCTTCCCGAAATCCGTCGAGAATGGCACGCCGCTCCTCGGCGGTTTGAGCGGCATCAAGTGCGTCTTTTGCGGCGCGGCGTCGTTCGGCGATTTCAGCAGCGACCGCGCGAAACTCCTCGCGACGGGATTGAACTTCGGCATCTGGACCCGGACGTGCTTCACGATCGGGGCGGGCAGCTTGCACGTGCTCCCTCAGTTGTTGTTGCAGGGCCTGGAGTTGTTCGAATTGCTCCAGATGAGCGCTCCGCCAAGAATCCAGAGCCTCACGGATTTCTTCTTCAGTTGCCTCACTGGCTTCGAGCTCCAGCAGGAGGGCTTCACGCGAACTGACCAAATCCTGTTGGATGGCCCGGCGCTCGTTCTGGATGGTTTCAATCCCTTCCACGAAGGCTGGCCGCGTCGGCCGGTCGGCTGGGGGAGACTCATTGCCATTCTGAGCTCCGGGCATTTCGGTGGTATCGGCAGGGCGTTCGGGTGTTTCGGTGGGCGCAGGGCCCGGGTTTTGAGCCGTGAGCCATGGAGCGGAGGCTCCGAGGAGTGCGGCCATAAGGAATGTGATCTTTTTATTCATAGCGTTGTTTAATTGTTTGGGCTACAGTGCAGGTGGAGACGTCCTTTATCTAACACGTTTGATGCCAAGAGAGTTGGATTGATTTTAACTCGTTTCATATCAACATGATATGAATATTTGACAATGGCGCACCGAAAACGTGTTCCACCGGAATTGGGATATTTTCCCCAACTTAAGGCCGACGATGAAGGAGCGCTTGGGAAATATTTCCCAAGCATTTCAGTCCTTAAACCGAGTCGACCAGCCTACTCTGAGGCGTCGGGTCGAACCCGATAACGCAAGTAGTCCCGCGGTACCCCGAGGAGCCGAGCGGCGGCCGACTGATTGCCGCCGGTTCGATCGAGGGCTTGAGCGATGATGATTCGCTCCATGTCCCGGAGTGAAGATTCCAAGGCAAAGCCCTCGTTGGGCAATTGCCAGCGAGGATTGAGCAGCGCGTCAGGATTGCCGCTGGCTTGAACCGGCGTGGTAAGGTGCTCAAAATCAAGGGCTCCATCACCGCCTAGAATAAGAGCCCGTTCGATTTCGTGAGAGAGCTCGCGCACGTTGCCCGGCCAGGGAGCGGTCTGCAGGCGATTCATCCCGCTGGGGGAAATACGCGTTCCACTCCGGCGGTAGCGTCGGTTGAGACGGCCCAGAAGAAACTCGGCAATAGGAGGAATGTCCATCGGATGCTCGCGCAAAGGCGGCAAGGTCAAGGACAACAGATTGAGCCGGTGGTAGAGGTCTTCCCGAAATTGTTTGGCTTCCACCGCCTTGGGTAGACTCTCCAACGAAGCGGCGATCAGGCGGACCTCGACCGAGATCGACTTGCGTCCACCCACGCGTCGAATCTCGCGGTTCTCCACCGCGGTAAGAATTTTGGCTTGGACGGCGGGGCTGAGGCTTCCGATTTCATCCAGAAAGAGCGTGCCGCCTTGTGCCGCTTCGAAAAGGCCGATTCGGTCGGTTCGCGCGTCGGTAAACGCTCCTTTTTCGTAACCAAAAAGTTCCGATTCAGCGAGGTTCTCGGGCAGCGCAGCACAGTTTATTTCGAGAAATGGCTGCTGGGCGCGAGGGCCTTCACCATGGATCCAGCGGGCCAGACTGGATTTGCCGGTCCCTGTTTCACCTTGTAAAAGAATGGGAGGCAAATGTGAGCCCAATTGGGCATCAGTTTGTAAAATGCGGTCGAGGGTTTTGCGTAGTCCCTCCAGTCGTTGGCCGAAAAAGAAGTCTCCGCCTTCCTTCGCGATACGCTCCCGCTCGTGCTTGCCGATGCGCTCGGTCTGTCGCTGTTTGCGCAGTCGCCCCAGAACCAGAGGCAGTTCCTCCGGATCAAACGGTTTGGAGAGGTAATCTCCCGCTCCGAGGCGCATGGCCTCCACCGCTGTTTCGACACCTCCTTCTGCCGTCATCACGACGACGCCCCAAGCTGTTTCGACCGTGCCCTGCCGCAACAGCTCCAGCGAGCTGCCGTCCGGAAGATTGATGTCGAGCAGCGCAAAGTCAAAAGACTGCGCTTCCAAGCACCGTCGTGCCTCCGCCAAGCAGGAAGCTTCCATCACTGCTGCACCCTGTTCTTCCAGAATGGAAACGATTTCCCGCCTCCATAAAGGTTCATCTTCCAGAACCAGAATTTCAATCGCGTGCAGCGGTAACATGGTCTTAGCAATGAATCCGTGCCTGCCCATGACCGAGTCGTCAGGAGGCTGCCTTTGCGGGAATGCCTGCGTTGACTACCAGTTCCCGATCTCTTTACCGTCGGGGCTCACTGTCCAGATGTCATACTTGGCCGTATTATGCTGGCCCGGGTAACGATATTGATAAGGGTTGCCCCACGGGTCGATCGGTTCCCGCTCAATATAGGGGCCCCGCCACCGGGAGGCGCGGTCGCTCGGGGCTTTCATCAAGGCCTGCAGTCCCTGTTCCGTCGTCGGATAGGTGCCGATATCGATGCGGTAGCGGGTCAATGGTGTTTCCAAAGACGTTTCGACAAATCGTCTGGCCACATCTTCCTGCCCTTTGTCCAAAACACCGCCAAAGCCGGCGATGACCAAGCCGGCCAGTGCGGCAAGGAGTGCCAAGGCAATGAGAATTTCAATGAGCGAAAATCCACCGGTGCGGTAGAGGGGAGAGCGCCGGGATGTCGTGGAAAGCGATGCGTGCATGTGAAAGGAAACCGTTTGGAAAGGGGTTGGTTGCAGATGAAGAACAATGGTGAACCTGAATGATCTCTCCAGACAAATGCGTCCGGGAGGGAGCGTAAACATTAGAGAGGCCGCTTGGATTGAAAAAATAAGGCTCCTCTGCAGGAGCAAAGGAGCCTTGGAGAAAGGAGAAGCGGTCGTGCACGCCTAGCGACGGGCAGATCCTTCGACTTGTTGAATCATCTCAATATACTCCGCGATGCGTTCTTCTTCGCGGATGCGCTGTGCTTCCCGGAGTGCCGCGATCGCTTGAGGGAGATTGCGCTGACGGGCTTGAAGTTGACCTTCTCCCACGAAAGCGGCCCGTGCAGCTTCAATATTAGCGGAGTCGTTGGTATGAAGAAGCTCCTGAGCCCGCCCGTAGAGGTCGAGGGCGCGCTGAACGCTTCGGGAAAGGAATTCACGCTCCTCCACGGTTGAGAGCCCTTCAGGGGCATTGCGGTAGGCGTAATAATTGGCGAGCGTCAACAAGGCCCGTGCATTCATCGGATCGTTCCGCAGAATCTCCTGAAGGTTGCGGGCGGCTTCCTCCGACTCACCCTGCGCAAGATTGATCTCGGAACGGAGAGCGAGGAGGGTGACTCGCTGTTGATCATCCATTTTGTTCCGGTAAACCGCCTCCACCTTGTTGAGAAGCTCCATGGCCAAGTCGTAAGCTTGGAAGTTGTTGAGCGATTCGATCGGGCGTTGGAAGGTCTCCAATGAAGGCAGGTCCTCCTCGTTGGAACGGCTCTGGTTGAGTGCTTGCTGATAAGCCGCTGCCGCATCTTCAACCATGTTCTTGTTCATGTAGACGTCTCCCAAGAGGAGGAGGGTCCGTGGTTGGGATTGTCCCATGAATCGAACGACTTCGAGGACTTTTGCGGCTTCGTCGATTTGGTCGGTATTGATCAGCGCATTGCTGATCATCTGCCAGTAGAAGGCATCATTGGGCCGTTCCTGTAAGAGCTCTTCGAATACCGCCCGGGCTTCCTCGTAGCGTTCCTGCTGAAAGAGGGCCAATCCGAGGATACGGCGAAACTCGACGATCGCAGGATTCAGCATGATGCTGTTGCGCGCTGCGGTTTCTGCGGCGCTGTATTGTCCGTTTTCGTAGTAGATCGCGGCCAAAATGCCGTAAGTGATCGGATCGCGGTCACCCAATTCGAGGGCTTTGACGAAGTGTTCGCGAGCCTTGCTTTGATTGCCCTGACGGAACTCGAGATTGGCGAGGTTCTTGTAGGCTTGCCGGTAAGTGGGAAAGCGTTCGATTGCCGTCTGGAGGTTGGTCCGTGCCTGGTTGAAAAGACGCTCGCGCTCGGCGTCTGCCTCGGCAAGTTGTCCCAGCTGAAAATAGGCAGCACCGATGATCTGATCAATAACCGGACTGTGGCTATTCGGTTCTTTTGTGCGGGTGCGGTATTGGTTGAGCTGTTCAATAGCGGCCGGCATGGTAGCCGGGTCGCCCAACATTTCAGCCACCTGCTGGATTTGCTGCACGTCAGCATTTTCAGGCCGTGGCGAAACTTCCGTGTTGACCCCGTAATACCCCGACATGGCACGTTGCCAGGTTTCCGACTGGTAAATGGAGCGAACATCTGGGGAAAGCGGTGCGCTTGCGTGCGCTTGGGGGGCCGCTTGCTGAGCGGCTAACGAATAGCCCAAGCTGGCTGCTGCAAATAGGAATAACGAACGTTTCATTGGGAAATTAATTGACGTTAAAGGGGATAGTGATCCGCACACGGGTGGAAACGGCTTTGCCGTCTTTCTCGCCTGGTTCAAATCGCCAGCGCCGGACGGCGCGGATGGCGGGTTCTTCGAAGGCCGGATTGGTCGAGCTTGCGACGCGAATTTGGTCGGTTGAACCGTCGGGACGAACCACGAAGACAAGTTGGACTCGGCCGGCCACGCCACTGCGTTGAAGATCTGGCGGATATTGAGGTGCGGGTTGGGAAATCTCCCGCGGCATGACCGTCAGCTGGCTGAGCTCATAAATCAGATCCTGCATGTCGCCCGAGATATCGTAACTCGGCATGGAGAAATCTCCGCCAGCAAATGAGCTGACGTCGGTGTTCATGGCGAGTTCAAGTTGCTCGAGCGTGGGCGGTTCCCGTTCTTGTTCGAGCTCTTCGATTTCCTCTTGCTCTTCCAGTTCTTCCGGAGGCGGTGGTTCTTCCATCAGGTCGGGTGGCTCGATCACGGTGACGTCGGCGCGCCGGTCCGTTTCACGAAAACCTTCAGAGAGCATTTGCGAAATCGGGAGCAGGAGCATCAGCAAGAATGCGATGATCACGCCCACGGTTATCGCCCCACCGAACCGTTCGTTGATTTTTGGGGGAGTGGTTGATGACATTGTGTACCTTAGCCTCCCGGCCTATTGATGCTGGGTGGAGATGTTTACGCGGGCAGCGGGACTGGCCAGCTTGGCCTCATCGATCACGCGAACCAGAACGTGTGCGGGGGAGCCGCGGTCAGCTTGGATGATGATGGGCATGGCCCCCTCCGGATTGATCCGCCGGACGATGCCCCGCACCCCCACCACTCCAATATCGTTGCCGCCGTAATAGACGGAGCCGTCGGGAGTGAGGGCGAAGAGCAGGCTGTTCTTCTCAATCTGTGCGGCCGTGTTGGCGTATTCGCGATTCACTTCAACCCCTGGCTCTTCAACGAAGACGGTGGTCACGATGAAGAAAATCAGAAGGATGAAGACCATGTCGATCATCGGCGATATATTGATATCGCTGATGTCGGCGTCGTTGTCGGTAAGTGTGCCTCGTTTGCTCATGCCGCCTCCTTGCGATTGCGGTAGATGCGTTGGACCACGGCGGATTCAAGTTCAGACAAGAACACGTTGTACTGGTTCCGTTTGCGAACGGCGAGCGCGATGAAGAGGTATCCGGGAATCGCGATCATCAAACCGGTTTGGGTCGTGATCAGCGCGATGCGGATTCCCTCGGCCACCATTTCGGCTGCCCGGCCGCCGGTGCCTCCCGCCAATCCACGAAAGGTGGCGAGCATCCCGATAACGGTCCCGAGGAGCCCCATGAGGGGGGCGAGGGTTACCAGAACGCTGAGGACGGTGATCTTCTGGTTGACGGCAGGAATCAGCCGGGCGCGCACGGCTTCGAGCCGGGTGAGGGCGTCATCGACCAGACCGCCGGCAGTAACGAAACGAATGACCTCTCCGACATGGCCGCGGCCTTGTTCGGGGTTGGTGATCCATCCGATCCATTCCTCCGGCTTGACTTTGCTTACGCCGGACCGGGACAACCTCAGAACCAAGGCCATCGCTTCGAAGTAGATGAAGAAAGCCAGCGCCGCAAGCGGCACCATCAGCCAGCCACCTTCCATCCACGTCGAGATGACATAGGTGGTGAAGTCGCTGAAGGAGAGGGATACGCCTGTTGCCGCTTCCTCCACTGCCTCCGGTGTGGCCTCTAACTGTGCTAGAAGGGAAAACATGGGGAAGGTGTCTCGCAGGGTTAGGCGGCGGTTTCACGTGACTCGCGGATTTCCACGATCCCGTTGATGAAGCCGACGCCGGTTTGTTCGAGGCTGCCGATGACACTCTTTGCCTTCCGGTTGAGGAGGGCATGGGCGATCAAGGTCGGGATGGCAACGATCAGACCCCACTTGGTGGTGATGAGCGCTTCGGAGATACCTGATGAAAGGCCCGCAGCGTCACCGGTTCCAATGATGGTGATCAATTTAAAGGTGCGAATCATCCCGGTCACCGTGCCGAGCAGACCGAGCAACGGAGCCGTGGCCGCGGTGACCGCAATAAATGCGAGGAAGCGCTCGAGCTTGGGCTGCGTCTTGACGATGCGTTCGTAAAGGACTTCCTCGATGACTTCCTTGTCGTCATCCGCATGTTCCACCGCTGCAACGAGCATGAGACCAGCCGGGCCGCGGATGCTGCGGGCGTGGTTCATGGCCGCTTCTTTGTCTCCGCGTCGGAGGTGGTCGAGCACCGCTTCGAGGTCCGATTCCTTGGCTTTTTGGATCGAAGCCAATTCGAGGAATTTGAAGATCGAGATGAGGATTGCGATGATGAACAGGCCAATAATGGCATACATCACAATGCCGCCCGCGTAGAACTCTTCGACCAAACTCATATCGGCTTCGATACCTTGGAGCGATTGGAGGGTGCCGGTGCGGGAATTTCCGGAGGCGTCAACCGGGACCATTGCCCGTTCGCCGGCAATGACTGCTTCGATCGCTGGTGCAAAAGCCGGAAGGGCATAAACTTCGGGCAGCAGCTGGTTTTCCCGGATGCCGTTAACAATGCCGGATCCAGCAGGACTGGTGAAGTAAGTCAGGGGGCCGAGAATGGCGAACTGACCTTCGTGCACTTGCTCCTGCGTGACCGCTGAGCCGGCAATGATGGTTCCACCGGTGACATCACCGAGGCGTGCCAGCGCGTCGCGAATGGTCGCGATCTGTCGTTCAAAGATCTGGCGGTCGCCAATCTCTACTCCGTCGGGCGCATCAGCGGCTTCCAGGGCTGCCCGGATGCTTTGCTGGTAACGGTCGCGCTCGGCCGGGGTGATGTTCATCTCAAACCGGCGGATGTATTCATTGAGAAGGGTCTGCCGGATATAGCTATTGGTGTCCTCGAGACTGCGGATGCGCTGTTGCAGTTGATTGACTTCCACATCGAGCGTCTGGGAGATCCGGGCGCTGTTGGCATGTTCCTGTTGAAGGGATCGAAGCTCTTCTTCGAGAAGGGCGAGTTGGGATCCCAGTTCAGCACGCCGCGGGGCGATTTCTTCCTGCAGACGTGCGAATTCCTCTTGGGCGGCTTCTTTACGGCGTTCGGCTTCGGAGGCGGCTTGGGTGAAGTCTTGGCCTTGGGCTGCGCGCTGTTGTTGTTGACCTTGAGCGGTAAACACGGCGGCCAAGGCAAGGAGGGTGAAAAACGTGCGTTTCATTTTAAAGGGGCTCGGTTAAGTTATTGACCGATAGCAAATTCCTGGACTTGAACTGGCAGTGGAACCAGTTCTGCGGGTCGGACTTGACCACGGAAGAACCGGATGGCTGCCGCGACTTGCGGGGCGATTGAATTGTCTTCGACCTGTTCCCACTGACCTTCACTCGGAACCAGATATCCACCGATAGTGCCTTCGGAATTGGCGTAAAATCCACCAGCCATTCCCATGTAGAGCACGTTGACGAGCGAGGTTCCAACTTGGCTGCTGGCATCGGTCCAGTCGGCATTGAAACGATCCACTTCATTCAGCACACCAATGACAATGGCCATCCGCTGGGCGGCTTGGCGGGGGGTGCCCAATTGGTCCATCAAAGGGGCCACCCGATTGCGGAGTGGGGGCGGGAAATACTGTCCGAGCGCCGCAACGGCGCTTTCCAGGGCAGGCATCGATTGATTGACAAAATCGTTGGCTGCTTGAAGGCGGTCGATCTCTTGCCGGCGCTCTTCAATCACTTGCTGCGCGGAAGAACGCGTGTTTTCGGTTTGAGCAATTTCCCTTTGGAGCCGCTCAATTTCTTCTTGGAAGAACTCAATTCGCCGAGTGGTGACCTCCTCGTAGACGCGCCATTCATTTTTGGTTTCGGCGATCTGCTGACGGAGGTAAACATAGTCGGAGACCGCTTGCTTCGTGTCTTTGATCCGCTGCTGCGTGTCTTGTCCCGAGATCATCGGGGCGGCAAGCATGCACACACCGATGGCGGCAAGGCGGGTAAGAATAACTTTTTTCATGTTATGGGTATTCGGCTTCAGTAGATTTAGAAAAGATGAACAAAAGTTCGAGGAAGAGTGGCCCGAGTCGGGGCGTCACCTTGGAAAGCGGAAAGGGGCAGGTGCCGGAAGGATGGGAGGCATCCAGAAAGGGGAGGCAGAGGCCGGTAGGTCTGGGCGGGGTACCGCGGGCCGGTTGTTGCTCCATGCGCCAAGGCCGACCTCCACGATCTTGGGGTTGGTAATGCACTGATACATCCGGGGGGTAAAACGTTCAATGGGAGTGGGTGATTGTGGAGGAAAGCTGACAAGGAGTAGGCGATTGCTGACGGCATGCAAGGGCAGAATCTTAGCGGAAATCGTGCGGCAGGGCGCTCGTAGCGTCGATCGAGTAAGGATCGCTTCGGCGATCTGTGAATTGTTGTTTTTCAACTTTACACGGTGGCGGCCCCCCGCTTTTATTTCCGGTTTTCTCATGATCAAGACCCGCAAATCCATCGCCAAGAAGTTCAAGGTGACCGGCTCCGGCAAAGTAATGCGCCGGAAAGCAGGGCACCGCCACTTCCTGCGGAACAAGACCAATAAGCAAAAACGGGGCATGACCCAGGACCAACCGGCTTCTGCCGGTGTGACCCGTTTTGTGCGGATCGGTGCTCCCAACTTGTTCTAAGGCAGGACGAACTGACTTCTTTTTATTAACATGGCAACACGGGTGACAGTTTTTGGGCGACCCGTGGGCCCTTACCTCCCAAGAGACAAACATGCCTAAAGCCAGAAATGTAGCCGCAACCCGGAAGCGCAGCCAGCGTATCAAGCGCCAAGCCAAGGGTTATTTTGGAAACGCCAGCCGCCTGACGCGGTATGCCAAGCAAGCCGTCGACCGTGCGGGTGTTTATGCCTATCGTGACCGTCGGAATCGCAAACGCGAGTTCCGCCAGTTGTGGATTGTGCGCATTAACGCTGCCTGCCGCCAAAACGACATCAACTACAGCCGATTTATCAACGGGCTGAAAGCAGCTGGTGTCGAAATGGATCGCAAAGCCCTTTCGGAGTTGGCCATTCAGGACGAGGTCGCTTTTGCTTCTCTCGTGCAGAAGGCCAAGGACGCCCTCGGAGCGGCCGCTTAACGCTTTCCCGACGAGGGCCGGCAAAGTCTTTATTTGCTCGCCTGCGTTCGTTTCCCTCACTTTTCGGCTCCGGTTGCCTTTTTTAGGCCCGGGGCCTTTTCTTTGCCCGAATTCCGACCGATTTTCCTCATGCAATCCGATCTTCAAGCTATTCTCGATCAAGCGCGCGCAGAAGCAGGTTCCATCGACAGCCATGCCGCATATGAACAATTTAAAGCGCGGGTGCTGGGTCCCAACGGAACCTTTACTGCCGTGACCAAGACGATTGGTGCGCTTTCCCCCGCCGAACGGCCGGCGGCTGGCAAGCTGATCAATACCTACAAGGTGCAGCTTCAATCGCTATTCGAGGAAACCGTAGCAAAGCTGGAGCAGGAGGCGCTTGCCCGTCAGATCGGTCCTGCGGTGGATGTAACCTTGCCGGGGCCGGACGTGGGCCCAGGCAGCCACCATTTGATCAGCCAAGTGCGCGATGAGATTTGCCGGATCATGCGAAAGATCGGTTTCGTCGTCGCGGATGGGCCGGAGGTCGAAACGGAATACTACTGCTTCGACGCCCTCAATACGCCGAAAGATCACCCGGCTCGTGATCTGCAGGACACCTATTATGTAGGAAACAACATCCAGTGGGGCAATATTCCGGCCAAAGCGGATGAACGCTACCTCCTGCGGACGCATACATCGAGCGTGCAAATTCGAACCATGCTGGAGACGCCACCACCAATCCGGATTTTATCTCCCGGCCGCTGCTTTCGGCGGGACACCGCGGATGCCACTCACAGCGCCAACTTTCACCAGATTGAAGCGCTTTATGTGGATAAAGGCGTCACGGTGCGGGATTTGAAGGCCGATCTCGATTATCTCTTCCGCTCGCTGCTCGGAAAAGATGCCGAAACGCGCTTCCGCCCTCACTATTTCTCCTACACGGAGCCGAGTTTCGAAGTGGATTTTAAGACGAGCCACCTCGGTAAGGTCGGGAGTGAATGGATGGAAATTATGGGCTGCGGCATGGTTGACCCGGCGGTTTTTGCTGAAGTCGGCTACGATCCTGAGGTGTGGAGCGGCTATGCGTTTGGCCTCGGGATTGAGCGAATCGCCATGACACTCTATGGCATCGATGACATCCGCTATCTTTATCAAAACGATTTACGGCTGCTCAAACAGTTCGCTTAAACGGCAATAACGAACCAGCGACTGGGTTGCTGCGGCATTATTAGCCGCTTAAACAGCCCCCTGAACTCCCGGTAATAGCACAAAATTTACATTTTAGACGCCTCGATGGAGGCCCCTAACCCCCGCTTTTCATGAAAATTTCCCGCCAATGGCTTCAGAACTACATCGATCTTGCTCCTCGGAGTAATGCGGAGATCGCCTATGCGCTGACGATGGTCGGCTTTGAGGTCGAAGGGATCGAAGAAACCGGAATCCCCCAGCTCCAGAATGTGGTGGTTGGAGAAATCGATTCATTCGAGCAACACCCGAACGCGGACCGTTTATCAGTCTGTCAGGTCGACGTCGGTGATGGCACGTTGCGCAACATTGTGTGCGGCGCGAAGAACTTCAAAGCGAAGGATCGCGTGCTGGTCGCACTTCCCGGTGCGGTTTTGCCTGGCGATTTCAAGATCAAGAAGGGCAATTTGCGCGGGGTGAAGAGTGAAGGCATGCTCTGCTCTCAAAAAGAATTGGGTCTTGGCGCGGACCATGCGGGCATTGCGATCCTTGCTGATCGCCCCGCACTCGGCACTCCAGTCAATGAGGTTTTCACCGAGGCGGGGGATAGCATTTTTGATATCGAGATTACGCCTAATCGTCCCGATGCACTGAGCCATTTAGGAATCGCTCGCGAATTGGCTGCCTGGTTCAAGCTGGAGCTGAAGTATCCGGAAATCCGGTTCAATCCCGCGACGGCACCGGCCGGCAAGCTCATCGACAGCTTGGAAGTGACCGTTCCGGAGCGTTGTCCTCACTATCGTGGTTATTCGATCCGGGGTGTGAAAATTTCCGAAAGTCCGGCTTGGTTGAAGGCGGCCCTCAGCGCCATCGGCTTGCGGCCGATCAACAACGTGGTCGATTGCACCAACTACGTCCTGCATGAGCTTGGACAACCGCTTCACGCCTTTGATGCCGGGAAAATCAAGGGTGGAAGGATTGTGGTGCGCACCGCAGCAGCCGGCGAAAAGCTGACAACTTTGGACGACAAAGTACGCCTGCTGGATCCTTCAATGACGGTGATCGCCGACGCGGAGAAATCACTGGTTGTTGCCGGGGTGATGGGCTCGGTGGATGCAGAAGTGGATTCATCCACCGTGGATGTCTTTCTCGAAGCTGCGTGGTTTGATCCTGCCTCGACGCGCAAAACCGCGCGGGCACTAACCTTGTCCACCGATAGTTCCTACCGGTTCGAGCGCGGCGTTGACCCGAAGGGTGCGGAATTCGCTGCCCTCCGCTGCCTTGATTTGATTCTTCAGACGGCTGGAGGCGAGATTCTTGGGCCACCTTTGGTGGTGGGTGCTCCGCCTGCGATTGAAAAGGAGATCACACTGTCTCCTGCCTTCGTCCGCGAGCGTTTGGGTTTTGAAGTCCCGGATGAGGCAATCATCGAAAGTTTGCGGGCTCTGGAACTGGATGTGCGGGAAGGAACGGATGCCAACGGTGAGCTCTCCCTGCGCGTGGGCATTCCTAGCTTTCGCCTCGATCTCTACCGTCCCATCGACTTGGTTGAAGAAGTCATCAGGATTCATGGGTGTGACAAGATTCCGGAAGCGGATGTTCGCACTCATGGCCTGATTGCGGAAGATGCGCCGGCTCCGGCTTTTCTTCGGCGCGTATCGACGCTGCTTGTCGGCCGTGGATTTAACGAAGCCATGCATTATTCGCTGCGTGACGGGCGGGAGCTGGGTGACTGGTATCCCGGACTGGACGATGCCTGTCTCGCGTTAACCAACCCATTGGCCAGTGATGCCTCTCATCTGCGGCCTTCTTTGCTCCCGGGGCTGATCGACTGCCTGAAGCTCAATCAGGCCCGGTTGAACGAGCCCGAGCGGGTCTTTGAAACGGGCCGCGTGTTCCGTGTTTATCAGGGAAAGACTTACGAGATGGTTAGCGCCGCCTTTGTGCTGAGCTTAAAACCGGCGGGACGGTGGTCCCAGCGGGAAGTTCCTGACTACTACACCGCATCTCAGATCGTCACGGATCTCTTTGCTCAAGCGGGAGTCACGGCCGATCCTGCACGTTTTGTCCCGGTCGCGAGTGATCATAAGATCTGGCAGCAGGGGCACGCCGCTACCTTTGGCGATTTTCGGATGGGATTTGAAGCGGAGTTTGGCTTGCTGGCATCGAACCTGACCGCTTCCCGCGATGTCGAAGGGCTGGTTCTCGCGGGCGCGGTTTACCTGACTCCCGAGTTCCTCAAGCGTGGGTTGAAACGGAAAAAGTATAGTGCGTTCAGCGCTTTTCCGCCCGCTACCCGCGATCTGGCATTGCTAGTTGATGCTGGCACTCCCGCTGGCCAAGTCGCCTCGTCCGTTGAGAAACTGGCAAGTGGCATCGTCAAAGGAAAATTTGCGCTGGAGCGGGTGCGGATTTTCGATGTCTACCTTGGGCAGGGATTGCCGGAGGGGAAAAAATCAGTCGCGCTCAACCTGGTGTTTCGAGCCGATGACCGCACGCTGAATGACAAGGAAGTTGCGGCGGTTTTTGATGCGTTACAAGCGCGGATCGCCGGGGAAACAACCTACGCTGTGCGCAGTTAGTGGGCGGAACGGCCGCTATTCGGAGGGCGGGACTTCGGGAGTGCTGGATTTTCTTAATCGAATCCAGGCTGCCGTGGCCAGTGCTGCCCCGATGAAGACGATTGCGGCGACAGACACGCGGCTGCCCCGACCGAGCATGTGGAGTAAAATCGCTCCGTTGACACAGAAAAATCCCGCCAGTGCGAGGTAGAGCGCGGGCTTGTCGATGGAGGAAGGGCTGGACATGGGCGGGCAGCGTAGCTTCAACGCTTTCAAGATCAACGTTGTTTGCGACTTAGCGGGTTCTTCCCGGTGACTCCCCTGGTTGTTGAACGACGGTGGGTGATTGGGGCTGTTTCCGGGTATAGGCTTCAAATACGGCTCTGGCCATTGGTGCTGCTGTTGCACCTCCTCCGTAACTGGTGTCCGGGACTCCTTCGATCAACACCGCAATCGCAATGCGCGGATTGTCTGCCGGGGCAAACCCGACATACCAGGCAAGGGTGGTGGGACGTCCTTCTTTCCGGATTTGCGCGGTTCCTGTTTTCCCCGCGGCCATCATTTCTGCAGTTCCCGCGAGGCGACCTGTTCCGGTTTGCCCCGATTGGCGCATGCCATCGATGATGATGGCGTAGTCTTCGGGCGCCAACCCGGTGGATTCGCGGGTAAAATCGGGTTGAGCAACCAATCCATCCGGTCCACGCAAGAGGAGGGTGGGGCGTGTGCGGGTTTCATTGCGCGCGACGGATGCTACAAAGGTGGCCATCTGTAACGGCGTAACCAGCAGATAGCCTTGACCGATGGAAAAGTTAGCGGTGTCGCCCCCGAACCATGAAGTGTAGAGGCGTTCTTTTTTCCAGGCGGGGTCCGGCACCAGCATGGAACGGGTCTCACCGGGAATTTCGATGCCGGTGGGCTGGTCGAGCCCGAACCGAATAGCCTCGGCAGCGAGCGGACCCACACCCATTGCCAGGGCACGGTCGTAGAAAAACACATTGCAACTATCGCGGATCGCCCCGGCGAGATTTTCCCAGCCATGTCCGATCCGGCGGTGACAATGAAACCTGCGGCCACCGACAATGTGAAAGCCCGGGCAGTTTATCTCGGTGTCCGCGGTGATAACGCCTTCACGCAAACCGGCGTAGGCGGTTACAAGCTTAAATGTCGACCCGGGGGGGTAGAGGCCCTGCGTTGCGCGGTTGAGCCATCCGCCTTCTTCGCGAATCTGCTGATCGATGGCATGGCTGAGAAAAGGAGACAGATCATTTAAATCATACGCCGGCCGACTGGCGAGGGTGAGCACTTCACCGGTTTGAATATCGAGTGCCACAATGGCTCCGGTTTTATCCCCCATGGCCTTTTCGGCGGCCAGTTGCAGGTCGATATCGAGCGTGGTGTAGAGGTCGCCTCCCTTGATCGGAGGCCGATGCTCAATGCGCTCTGCCTGAAAACCGCCGGGGTCGACGCTCCAGATCTCCCCGCCAGACTGCCCTTGCAATACCTCATCAAAGCTGCGTTCGAGTCCGCTTCGGCCGATTTTTCCTTCAAAGGTAAAGGTTAACAAGTCGGCTTCGGAGACTTCTGTGGCAGGGATTTCGGTGGTAGAGGATACAAATCCCAGCACATGAGCGGCGGCTTCGCCGTAGGGATAGTAGCGTGCGCTTTCCGTGATTACCTGGATGGGTGATTCCACGGGAATGTGTTCAATCACCCGAGCAAATTCAACGGCGGTCAAATCGTTGATCAGCGGAAACGGCAGGAGCAGGCTCTGGCGGAAGTGGCGTTCGAGTCGGTCGGAAACGGTTTCATTGCGGCCAAGCAGCAGGTTTAGTTGATTCAGGTACCGTTGGACTACTGCGGCTCGGGCGGTGGTGTTGATTAAGGTCCGGTTAATCCGTTGGTTCTTTTCGCGCGCTTCATTGAGCAAGCGAAAATACTCCACCCGGAATTCCGGGCGCAGTTCATTGAGGGAAACGACCGCCTTAAAAATAGGGCGGTTGCCAACGAGTAAACGACCCTCCCGATCATAGATATTCCCTCGTGGGCCAGGCATGAGGATTCGCCGGTAGTTCTGTCGTTCTTCGGCTTCCCGGTACTCGGGGGCCATGATGAGCTGGTTGGCCCCCAAGGCTGCCGCGAGAAAGGTCAGGCTGAGTCCGATAAGCACGTAAACCAGGTTGAGCCGCGGGTTGTGGCTACTCGTCTTCCCGTCCATCTGGTTGCCATTCGGTCGGCGGGCCTGCTGCTGTTGTCGTTTCCAATCACGCCGCCGTTTTCTGCTTTTCAACCAATATCGCAATGCCATCCACATACCCCTCTTGTTCCGACTCCCAGTCCGTAGCGGGCGTTCATGCCGAATGGTTGCTTTTCTAACGAATCGGGAGCGAGTCATGAAATCAAAAAGAATTACGTCGGCTGAAGTGGGAGACCCTCGCCGTGCAATATTCAGTTACGGGTGATTTCCGCATCGAGATTCCAGCCGAAATTCTCCAGCAGGCGCACCTGGAAACGCGTCCACAAAGGGGCGGCGAACGCAAGCATGGCGGCCGAGCACAACCCATCCACCACCAACCGCTCAAGATAGATCCCGAGGGATCCGCCTCCCTCCGGATACAAAACAATGCTTAGGATCAGGAGCAGGCAAAGCTGCAATCCTGCCGCGAAACCTGCGAGATGGCGAAAATTCTCCCGCCGGATCCGTCCGCGCATCCAGATCCCGGATACCCATAAACCCATGATCATGATGACGGATGCCTCGATCGGGAATGGTCTTGAAGCGCCGATCAGCATACCGGTTCCCATCGCGAGGATGAAGCCAGGAAGTGTTTTCAGATAAAGCGCTGGAATGAGGATCAGGAGCACTTCGAGGTGCAGAAAAATTCGCAAGGGTGCCAGCACATGATTGAGCTCTCGGACAGTGGTCCAGGCCATCAGGTTGAGAACGAGCAGCAGGAGGATGAGCATTCCCCGGTTCATGGACTGGGATTGGGCAATTCTGGAGGAAGCTCGGCAAGCGGCACCAGGACCGCCACCTCGCGAACGGAAAACAAACTGCGGTTGATCGATACTTCCGCAGTCTGAAAGAGGCCGTCCGGCTCAAGGTTCAACTGATCAATGTACCCGAGCGTAAGTCCGTCCGGAAAAGCGCCTCCGAGGCGGGAGCTGACTATCCTCCGCAGTTGCCGGTCGCCCAGATCAGCGTCTGGAGGTACATGCGAGAGTAAGGCGGTCGGCGTGTGAAGGGATGAATTTCGCCCGCCGGTGAATTGCATGGGCCGCGGGTCATTTTCAAAATGGGCCGCGACCCGAAATCCCGGACTGGTCAGCAGTTCCACCACGGCAGTGTAGGTGTGGACGTCTTTCACCCGCCCGACCACGCCGTCCGCATAAACCACGGCCTGACCCGGGCGAATACCATCGCGACGGCCCTTGCGGATGATCAGTTGTTGCCACCAGCCACTGAGGTCGCGCGAGACCACGCGGGCGACTTCATAACGGTGCTCTGGAAGGCTGGGCAGCCCGAGCAGGGCTTCGAGTCGCAAAATCTCCTGTGCCCAAGCTTCTGCCTGCTGGTTGCGAAGTTCATAGGCGGCCGCCAATCGGGAAATGTCGACCCCGGCCTCAATCAAGTCGGTCTTACTGTGCGTGCGGTTGGCCCAATAACCCTGGAGGTCTTTCAGGTAGGAAAGTGCCACCCAGCTTGGGGCCTGAAATTCGAAAAAGGTAACGCGGGTAAAGCTCTTGATCGCAAAAGGTAGCGTCCACCATGCCACGAAGAGGAGGGCTCCGAGGAGCAGTGCTTGGCCTTGGTAGGTGAGCTTGCGGGGCATGGGGCGCTATCTCAGGTGGTTCCCGGAAAAGCGACAACTACATTTCCCCCAACCGTCGCCGACACCTGCGTTTCTTGGAAGAGTCTCAGATCTTCGCCTTGTCGAGCCAAGGCAGGTTATTGAGCACAACACCCGTGCCATGGGCGACGGCGCTGAGTGCATCTTCCGCCACAATTACCGGAAGGCCGGTGGCATCACTGAGCAGCCGATCGAGCGAACGGATCATCGCCCCGCCGCCTGCGAGGACAAATCCCCGGTCGACGAGGTCAGCGGAAAGTTCGGGGGGGCAGCGTTCCAAGGCGTTCCGCACGAGGTCGACAATCGATGCAATCGTATCAGCGAGGGCTTCCCGGATTTCTTGGGACGAGATGTGCAGGGTCTTGGGAAGGCCCGCGACGGAATCACGTCCGCGAACTTCGAGGGTCAATTCTTCTTCAAGTGGTGCGGCGCTGCCGATCTTGCACTTGATTTCTTCTGCCGTGCGCTCCCCGATCATGAGGTTGTAAGCGCGCTTCATGTAATTGACGATTGCCGTATCCAGCTCATCGCCTCCGACCCGGATGGACTTTGTGTAAACGACTCCGGAAAGGGAAATAATGGCCACTTCCGTGGTCCCTCCGCCGATGTCGACGATCATGTTGGCGGTCGGTTCTTCAATCGGCAGACCCACCCCGATCGCTGCCGCGACAGGCTCCTGAAGCAGGCGGACTTCCCGGGCTCCAGCATGGATCGCGCTTTCCCGAACGGCCCGGCGTTCCACCTCGGTAATTCCTGAAGGTACGGCCACCACCACCCGTGGGGGGATGAAACGGACCTGATGATTTACCTTTTGAATGAAATACCGAAGCATCGCCTCGGTGATTTCAAAATCGGCGATCACCCCGTCTTTCATCGGCCGGAGCGCTGTGATGCTCAACGGTGTGCGGCCGAGCATCTTTTTGGCCTCATCGCCTACCGCCACGACCTCGCGGGTCTCGTTGTTGATTGCCACCACGCTGGGCTCGCGGAGAACAATCCCTTTATCACGGACGTAAACCAGCGTGTTGGCGGTGCCGAGGTCGATACCAATGTCGTTGGAGAAAAAGCCAAACATAGCAAATAAGCAAAGACCGGGGAACCCGCGCCGTACTGCCCGCTAATCTTGTGGGTTGCCGGGCATTGTCAAAGCGGAAAGCGGGCGTTGACTGCTGATTTTCAAACGGTTTTGCGCCCAACCTCCGAACCGGATTCATTGGCCGTCTCGACTCTGCGATCGCCCTTTCCAAGGTAGGTGCAGTGGCCTGCGGGTTGCGTTTGCCCCTACCATCCGCTTGCTTTGACGGAATGGACGAAATGAATGTCAAGATCCGGCACCTGCATATGTCCGATTACGAGGACCTTAGGGAGGCGATGGAACTCGCTTACCATGGCGTGGATGACGATCCGTGGCGGCGGCGAGAGGTAGCCAGTCTGCTGAAAAAGTTTCCCAACGGACAACTCTGTGTGGAGGTCAATGGGCGCGTGGTGGGCTGCGCGCTCTCAATCATTGTCAATTATGCGGACTTCGGAGATACCCATACCTACAACCAGATCACGGCTGAAGACACGTTCAAGACACACGATGATAGCGGCGATGTCCTCTACGGCATTGATGTATTTGTGCACCCTGATTTTCGGGGCATGCGGCTGGCGCGGCGAATGTATGATGCGCGGAAGGAACTGTGTGAAAACCTGAACCTGCGGGCGATTGTAGCCGGTGGGCGCATTCCGGGATTTGGCAAATACCACGAGGAACTAACGCCCAAACAATACATCGAGAAGGTGAAGGGAAAGGAACTGCACGATCCCATCCTCAGCTTTCAGCTTTCCAACGGTTTCCACGTCAAGAAGCTGCTTCGCGGCTACCTCGCGGGCGACACGGAGTCGCGGGAATACGCGACCCTTCTCGAATGGAACAATATCTATTACGAAGAGAAGCCGCGTCTGCTCGCGCAAACCAAGCGGGAAGTCCGGCTCGGTGTCGTTCAATGGCAGAACAGAGCGGCGACCAGCTTGGATGCGGTGCTTGATCAAGCCGAATACTTTATCGATACGGTCAGCGACTACGGCTCGGATTTCATTCTGTTTCCCGAGTTTTTCAATGCGCCCTTGATGGTGCGTTACAATGAGTTATCGCAGGCGGAGGCGATGCGTAAGTTGGCCGATTCCGCCATGCCCATCGTTCGTAAGATGCGGGAGTTCGCGGTCAGCTACAATGTGAACATCATTGCGGGAAGCATGCCGGTGCTGGATAAGGGGAAACTCTACAATTCCGCCTGGTTCTGTGGCCGCGACGGAGCATGCGAAGAGATTCGGAAAATTCACATCACGCCGAGCGAACGGGAATCTTACGGCATGATCGGTGGAAATGCCGTGCGTGCGATCGACACGGACTGCGGCAAGATCGGAATTCTAGTCTGCTACGACATCGAATTTCCGGAGCTCTCACGACTGCTTCGGGAGCAGGGGGCACATATCCTTTTTGTTCCGTTCATGACGGATTTGCAGGCGGGCTATAACCGTGTCCGCTTCTGCGCCCAAGCCCGGGCGGTGGAAAACGAATGTTTTGTCGCCATTGCCGGCTCGGTCGGAAATCTTCCGCGGGTCGACAACATGGATATTCAGTTTTCGCAATCCGCGGTTTTCTCACCGAGCGATTTTGCTTTCCCCAGCAATGGAATCGTCGCCGAAGCCACGCCCAACACCGAAATGGTCCTTTTGGCCGATGTAAATCTCGACCTGTTGCTCGAACTTCAGCAGTCCGGTACCGTCACTAATTTTAAGGATCGGCGCACCGATCTCTATTCCCTTCGGCTAAAAGGTCGCCGGTCCAACCCTTGATTTTACATCCTCGTGCAACGCTTTCGTCTCTTCTTATTCGCTCTCTTGGGTGCTCTTGCACTGATGCTTGCTGGTTGTCGCGGAGGCGGCACCGCAGTGGAACGTGCCACTGCGGCAGGGTTGCTCTTGGTCGGCAATGGTCCGGAGCCGGAGGGGCTGGACCCGGTATTCACAACCAGCACTTCGGCCTTGCAGATTCAACAGGCTGTTTTCGAAGGGTTGACCACTCCGCATCCGGAAGACCTGCGACCTCAGCCGGGAGTTGCCGAACGGTGGGAAGTCGCGGAGGATGGCCTGACCTATCATTTTTTTCTGCGGAAAAATGCGACATGGTCGGATGGCAAACCAGTGACTGCCCATGACTTCGCCTTTGCCTGGCGTCGGATGCTCAACCCGGAAATGGGCGGTGCCAACGCCAGCTTGCTTTACCTCATTGCCGGGGCAGAAGCCTATCACCGAGGACAAGCCGACGATTTTGCCGCAGTCGGGATTTCCGTTCTTGGAGAACGGGAACTGGTCGTGCGCCTGGCTTATCCAGCTCCTTATTTTCCTTCCATGCTTGCCCATCCGGCATTTTTTCCCGTTCCGGAACATGCGGTGCGTGCTCAGGGAAGCATCGCCGACCGCTCGAACCCGTGGACGCGGCCCGCGAACTTTGTGGGCAATGGTCCTTTCATCGTTACGGCATGGCGTCCGCAGCAGTACCTCGAGGTGGCTCGCAATCCCCATTACTGGGACCGCGATATCGTTGCATTAAACGGTATTCGCTTTTTTGCGATCAGCGATCCCTCGGCCGAAGAACGCTCATTTCAAGGTGGTCAATTGCATGTAACGGAGGCCCTGCCGCCCGCGCGAGTTCACCCTTACCGAGATCAGAACGCTCCTCAGCTGAGGATCGATCCGTATCTGGGCGTCTACTACGTCATGATCAACCATCGCCACCCGTTGCTGGGTCGCTTGGAAGTGCGGCGGGCGCTCAGCCGGGCGATCGACCGCGAAGTCATTTGCGAGCGTCTTCTGGGGGCGGGCCAGGCACCCGCCTACAGCTTCACCCCTTCCGCGTTGCCCGGTTACCTGCCACCGGCCCTTCCGGGAAGTTCAGGAACACCGGAACCCTTGCCGGCTGGCGATAGCAAGGCGATCAACTACCTCTATAATACCTCCGATGCCAATCGCGTGATCGCCGAGGCCTTGCGCGAGATGTGGCGGGGTGGGAGTGGACTGGATCTGTCGCTCGAAAACGTGGAATTCCGCACCTATCTTGCCCGACGCGAAACGGCCGATTTCGAACTCGCCCGCGGCGTCTGGATCGGAGACTTCCTCGACCCCATGACCTTCCTCGGGTTGTGGCAGAGCGGGGGAGCGGGCAGCGACTGGAGCGGGTGGTCCAATCCTGAATACGACCGCTTGCTTGCCGAAGCCAACCACCACCGCGATGCCGCCGCACGCGCAGCCAAGCTGCGGCAAGCTGAGGCGCTCCTTTTGCGGGAACAGGTGATGCTCCCGATTTACCATTACGTGACTGTCTATCTGAAACGGCCTGAGGTTACCGGTTGGCACCCGACACTGCTCGACTGGCACCCGTGGAAACACGTCGGATTACAGCGGCCACCGGAGGCCCCTTCCGGCGAAAACTGATCCCGAGGGTTTACCGGGTCACGGCGTAAAGAGCGTAGCCAGCCCGCAGGTTGGGAAGCACACGGCAGGAGCGCTTCCAGTCGCCTCGCAGATAGGTAACGCGCTGCAGCTTCCAGTTCTGCTTGCGGCAAAAGGCTTCGAATCCGGCAACCGTTACCGGATTTGAAGGCGTGCTCTCGTCCCACGTCTGCGGAAATACATCATTAACCAAACGGCTGCCAGTGCGGGCGATTGTGTAGCGATTCTTCCAATACCCATGGTTGACAAATCCGACTGCAAGATGCTTCCCGACGCGGAGCGCGGCTTCCATTACCGCCGCGGGGCGTTCGAGGTCCTGGAGTGTACGCGAAAGAACGACCCAATCAAAAGCATGGTCGCCAAACTCCGCCAGCATCTGTTCCGCTTCGCCCTGATAGACAGAAACGCCTCGTTTGATGCAGCTTTGCACCTTCGCCGGATCGTTGTCCACGCCGACGCCGTAAGTGTGTTTTGTGTTTCGCAGGTGTTCGAGCAGAACGCCGCGACCGCAGCCCAAGTCGAGCACGCGGCTCTGGGGCTCGATCCAGTCGGAGATGATCTGCAGGTCGGTTTCCCGTTTGACATGTTGGCGGCGCATCAGAGGAGAAAACGGCTGATCAATTCGTAGAGTTCGGGCGCGCGAACGAGAAAGCTGTCATGGCCAAGGCTCATGTTGAGTTCTGCATAGCTGGCTTCCTTCCCACAACGCAGAAGTGTATGAACGATCTCGCGATTTTGCTGGGGAGGAAAAAGCCAGTCACTGGTAAAACCGATCACCAACGTGCGAGCCGTGATCTTTTCGAACGCGTCTTCGAGCTGCCCGGAGATTCCGTAGAGGTCGAAACGGTCGAGTGCTTTGGTCAGGTAGAGGTAGGTGTTGGCGTCGAAACGGCTGATGAAACTCTTTCCTTGGTGCCGAAGGTAACTTTCCACCTGAAACTCCGCGCCAAAGCGTTCCCGCGCATCGCCCGAAGCGATCCGTTCACGGCCAAATTTCTCTTCCATCCCTTGGTCGCTGAGGTAGGTGATGTGCGCCATCATCCGTGCGACCGAAAGGCCGACATCGGGGCCTGAGCCCGGCTCATACTCGCCGCTCTGCCACGCGGGATCCTGCATGATCGCGATGCGTCCGACCTCGTTGAAGGCGATGGCCTGCGCTCCTTGGCGGGCTGTGGTGGCCAATGGCAGTAGGCGCTCCACCATCTCGGGATAATCGATCGCCCATTGAAGCGCCTGCATCCCGCCCATCGAGCCGCCGACCACGGCGAAAAGGCGCTGAATTCCCAACCCTTCAACGATCAGGCGATGCTGCGCGGTGACGATGTCGCGAATACTGACCAGCGGAAAGTCGAGCGCGTAGCGTTTCCCGGTGGCGGGGTTGATCGATGAGGGGCCACTCGATCCTTGGCAGCCGCCTAAACAATTCGAGCAGATGACAAAAAACCGTGTCGTATCGATCGGTTTCCCGGGTCCGATCATGTTGTTCCACCAACCAGTCTTGCGATCGCGTAAACTATGCACCCCGGCGCAATGGTGGTCGCCGCTCAGGGCATGGCAGATGAGAATTGCGTTGCTGCAGGCGGGATTCAACCGGCCATACGTCTCGTAGCGGAGCGTGAATTCCGGGATGGTTTCCCCTGACTCAAAGGTGAAGGGTTCCTTTGAAACAAAATCCGTCCAGTGTACAAGCCCGACTTCACCGGGTTCGTCTTCAAAAGTGCGGATGGGAGGCTGTTCAATCACAAGCAGTTAACGGATGAGGAAATTCCTGCTTTAGGCAATGGCGATTCCGGCGCGATGGTCATTGATTCGTCCGGCTGGGAACCGGGTGGAAATTTGCTCGCCTCAAAATCAGGCGACAAGCAGGTTTTGATCATATGGACGACGTTCCCAATGTCCTCGCCGACCGTTATGCCAGCGCCGCGATGAAAGCAATTTGGTCGCCTGCCGGAAAAGTGCGCCTGGAGCGCGAATTCTGGATCGCTGTGCTCAAGGCTGAAGCCTCTCAAGGGCTTCCGATTCCTGCCGAGGCGATCGCGGCCTACGAGTCGGTTATTGATGAAATTGATCTCGAGGAGATCGCCCGACGCGAACGGATCACCCGGCATGACGTCAAGGCCCGGCTGGAGGCTTTTAACGCATTGGCAGGCCACGAGCACCTGCACAAAGGCATGACCAGCCGTGACCTCACGGAAAATGTCGAACAACTGCAGATCTTCCGGTCTCTCGAGCTGATTCGGAATCGTGCGGTGGCCGCGTTGGCGCGCCTGTCGCAGGTAGCGCGGGCGGAACGTGCGACGGTGATGGCGGCCCGCACACACAATGTTGCCGCGCAGCCGACGACACTGGGCAAGCGTTGGGCGATGTTTGGTGAGGAAATGCTGCTGGCACTGACGGCACTTGAAGAGATCATCGCGCGCTACCCGGCGCGTGGATTAAAAGGAGCGGTCGGCACTCAGTTGGACCTGCTGACTTTGTTCGACGGAGACACTGAGCGGGTTTCTGCGGTGGAGCAGGCGGTGCTTGGGCATCTGGGCTTGCCGACACGGTTGTTCGCAGTGGGCCAAGTCTATCCGCGAAGTCTCGACTTCACGGTGGTCAGCGCGTTGCTGGGGCTCGCCAGTGGTCCGGCGAACCTTGCCAAAACCCTGCGCCTGATGGCCGGACACGAATTGGCCGGCGAAGGATTTGCCCCTGGGCAGACGGGTTCCAGCGCAATGCCGCACAAGATGAACGCCCGCAGCTGTGAGCGCATCAATGGCTTTTGCACCATCCTCAAAGGTCACGTCTCAATGGCTGCAGGGCTGGTGGGCGAGCAGTGGAATGAAGGCGATGTTTCCTGTTCCGTCGTTCGTCGTACGGTCCTGCCGGATGCGTTCTTTGCGATCGATGGTTTGCTCGAGACATTCCTTACGGTTCTGGGACAGATGGAGTCGTATCCGGATGTCATCGCGCAGGAGAACGCCCGCTATTTCCCATTTTTGGCCACAACCACTATTTTGATGGAAGCGGTCAAAGCCGGAGCGGGCCGGGAGACCGCACATGCCGCGATCAAAGAGCATGCAGTGGCCGCCCTCCGGGCCATGCGCCGAGGATCTGCTGCCGGCAATGACCTTACCGCGCGCCTAGCCGCCGATGACCGTCTGCCGCTGAACAAGGAACAGCTGGATGGGATCGTTGCTCAGGGCGAGGCCTTGGCCGGATTGGCCATGGCTCAAGTCGATGCCTTCGGACGGGAAGTGGAAGCGCTGACCCGCCGTTATCCGCAGGCTGTTAACTACGAGCCCGGCGCTATTCTGTAGTCGATTTCAGGCCAGAAAAAAGCGCCTCCGGATGATCATTCCGGAGGCGCTTTTGCAAATAAGATTCCGCTTGGTGGTATTAATCAATACGGCAGCGGATGGGCGCGGCACAAATCGAGGGCGATGGTGCGCGCTTGATCGATTGCTTCCTCGTCTTCCGGCTTCTGAAGCACGAGATCGATTGCTTCGACAATCCGGATAAAGTCCGCTTCCACCATGCCGCGACTGGTGCAGGCCGGAGAACCCAAGCGAACACCGCTGGTCTGGAAGGGGCTGCGGGTTTCACCCGGCACACTGTTGCGGTTGGTTGTGATGTTGGCGCGATCGAGCGCTTCCTGCGCTTTTTTCCCGGACAATTCAGGAAGGTTGTGCCGCAGGTCGACCAGCACAAGGTGGTTGTCCGTGCCCCCGCTGGAGAGTTTGTAACCGTGATCGAGAAGCGCCTTGCCCATGGCTGCCGCGTTCTTGCGGACTTGCTGGGCGTAACGCTTGAATTCAGGTTGCATCGCCTGCTGAAAGCAGACCGCCTTGGCCGCAATCACGTGCATGAGCGGGCCACCTTGGCCGCCTGGGAAAATGGCGCTGTTGACCTGCTTCGCATAGGCTTCCTTGGCGAGGATGAGCCCGCCTCGGGGACCGCGCAGCGTCTTGTGAGTCGTGGTGGTCACAAAATCGCAGAAGGGAACGGGGTTCGGGTGCTCTCCGGCGGCAACCAATCCGGCAATGTGCGCGATATCCGCCAGAATGTAAGCGTCCACGCTTTTGGCGATCTCCGCCATACGCTCGAAGTCGATAATGCGCGGGTAGGCGGAAGCGCCCACCGTGATCATTTTGGGCCGTTCGGCTTTTGCTTGAGCGGCCAAGGCGTCGTAATCAATCAAGCCGTTTTCGGGGTTCACCCCGTAGTGGACGACGTTGTAGAGTTTTCCGGAGAAATTGACAGGACTGCCGTGGGTGAGGTGGCCCCCATCCGAGAGGTTCATGGTGAGGATTTTGTCCCCAGGCTCGAGCACTGCGGTGTAGACGCCAAAGTTTGCTTGGCTGCCCGAGTGCGGTTGTACGTTGGCATACTCAGCCCCAAACAGCTGCTTGGCCCGTTCGATGGCGAGGGATTCCGCCACGTCGACGGCTTCGCAGCCGCCGTAGTAGCGCTTGCCCGGATAGCCTTCGGCGTACTTGTTTGTCAGTACGCTTCCGTTGGCTTCGAGCACTGCTGGCAGGGTGAAGTTTTCTGAAGCAATCAGCTCGATATGATTTTCCTGGCGTTTACGCTCGGCTGTAATGGCGGCGAAAATTTCCGGATCAAGCTGGGCGAGGGGATCGCGTGCTAGAGTGATTGAAGGGCTGGCTTCCATGGTTGAAAGGGCTGACGGTGCGGGTGTTCTGATAGCCTATCCTTCTGTGGACAGGTCTGGGCTGACGACGGAAAGGGTGCGGTTGGTCCAATCTCCAAGAGCGGCCCAGCTGCTGTTTTGACGTTGTGCTTTTTGTTGCTCCTCGAGGAAGGATAGAAAGGCCTCACTGGTGCGGTCGACTTCGGGGGCCTCTTTGCTGCGCACGTATACGGTCGCAGCACCGGCCTGTGAAATGATGACGGGCGACAATTCGTTTTCATCGAGGCTGCGAAGTTCATCAAAGAGCTGGAATTGATAGAGCTCACGGGGTGCATCGGAGCCGCGGAATGCATCAGGAGTGCTCACGGAAAAGCCCAATTCAGCAGCAGCTTCTTCAAATGAATTCCCCTCTGCGAGCGCCTCCCGCAGTGCCGTTTCCCATTCCTGGGCAGCTTGGGCAAAACGTTGACGGCGCATTTCCGCCGACCAGGCGTTTTCCACTTGGCCGGAAATAGCGGCAAATTCCGGTACATGCGCGGGGATCACTTCTTCAAAAACGAGGAGGGCCGCGCCATCCGGTGTGGGTGCCAAGTCGGAGTAATAACGATCTCCGGTTGTATAGATCCACATCGAGCGAAAGATCTCGGCGGGGATGCCAAACTGGCGGGGCGGATTGTTCCGGCTGAAAGGTTCCACTGGCTCCAGACGGCCACCAAATTGGTTTACCAATTGGGTGAAGGTGGGATCCTTCCGGTCGACTTGTTGATCATAAAGGGCCGTGAGGAACTGATCGGACGCCTGTTGCGCCCGATCCCGTGCCCGTTCGCGGCGAAAATCAGCAATGACCCGATCGCGCACCGACTCCAGCGTCACTTCCGGGGCCTCCGTTTCACCTTCACCGGGCTGGGGCTGATAGCGAAACCGGAAGCGGTTGAAATACGTTTGCAGATCGGCTTCAGAAGGTGCCTCCACGGAATCGGCAAATTGTTCCCCTGAAAAGCGAACTGCGGAAACCCGAACCTGTTCGGGGACTTCGAACCGGGTGGGATCTTCCTCATAGAAAGCGCGGAGCTCCTCTTCGCTCGGATCCACCTCAGGCTGGAAATCGGCATAGGAGCGTTGAGCGATATGGACTTCCCAGTCGGTTTGCCGCTGGGTGTAATCCTGCTCGGCCATTTCCGGAATCACATAACCGGGGCCCGCAAAGGATTCCCGCACTTGGGCGATCCGGTAATCTTCGCGAAGCACGCGTGCCAGCGTTCGTTCCCCCTCGGGAATTCGCGTGGAAATGAAATCGCGATATTGGGCGTAGCTCTCGGGGTCAAACGCACCTGTCTCTGGGGACTGGAATGCCGGAAGGGACCGGAGAAATGCGCTGGCTTGATCGGTCGTTGGCGCGTCGATACCCAGTTCATTCGCCAACCCGAGTGCGGCGACACGGATCAGCGCATATTGCTGGACGGCAGGCCCCTGAATCCCGAGGTCCGGGTTGAGCATCGCGCTGAGTTCGCCGTGCCGGATAATCCGTTCCATATCGGCCGGATTATTGAGGTTATAGCCGTAATACTTGCGCGTATCGGCCTGTGTCGGCCCGGTCTGGCCTCCAAAGAAGCTCTGGTTCCCGATCGTGAGGACAAAGGTCACGATAATAACGATCAGGAGGGCCGAAAACAGCCACTTGTTATGCTTCATAAAGAAGGTCTGAATCCACGTAATCATGAGCCAAATAATTGGGGTGAAACGGGCAAAGCTAGGTTCGCACTTGGACCTGTCAAGGTAATGCGCGAGCGGCCTTCCGGGCGATTCTGTCGGATTATCCCTACGGATAACGCAGCGTTGCCCGCTGTGCCGATTCTACAAACCCGCTGGGTGCTTCTTGAAGAGCGCGTCAAAATCGACAGTGCCCTCCGAGTCGGAGACGGTGGTCTGAAGCGAACGGTAGCGTTCGAGGATCGGGTCGCTCGCCTCGAGGAAATCTGCGCCCTGCGAGTTTCCGTGATTGGCGAAAAGTTCCCGAAAGTGCGCCAGTGAAAAAGTGCCCAACGGGCGGCTGGGGTGGTAGACGGCTTCCTCCACGCCGTCGTTGTCAGCCTGCCGAATGGAGGTCACCCATTTGTTTTCGATCAAAACGGAAAGAGCCGTATTGACGACATGGTTCGGGGTCTTGAGCCGTTCGCTGATCGCCGGGCCCGACGGCGGCTCTTCGCAGTTGGCGAAACGGCGGGCAATGATCAACCACGCGCCGAGGGTAACGGTTTCTTGAGTGCGCACGCTGATCTTTTGCCAAATCTCCCGGTTGGTCAGAAAGTTTACATTCTGGATAGCGTAGGTGACCTGTGCACCAAACAGCATCAGCACCCAAAAGAAGAAAATCCCGACAATCAGAACCAGAATGATGCCGACCGAACCATAGAGACTCTGCATGCGAAGGACCTGCTGGACGTAGACAAAAGACAGGTAGTTATTGAGCACCAGTAGGCAGGCGACGATTGAGGCCCCGATAAATGCAGGATGAAAGCGGACCGTGGTATTCGGGAAAAATTGATACACAAAAGTGAGCAGCAGGACCAGCATTCCGAGTGAAATCAGCGGCATGATGGCAATAAAGACCGCTGTCAGTGTGGTGCCAAAAGGCAGCCATCCAAAAAGGTTGGTAATGGCTGAGGCGGAAAGAAGGACCGTTGAGCCAAATCCCAGCAGCACGCCGAGCGTGATGAAGGTCCAGTAAAACACGACCCGCTGCGCCCAGTCGCGGCCTTGGGGAACGCCCCAGATTGAGTTGAACGTCTTTTCAATCGAGATCAGCAGCTGAATGCCGATAAACACGAGCACGAACATTCCGATCACGCCGAAGGCCCCGCCTCCGGCGGTGTTGATTTGCCCGAGTGTTTCGCGGGATCCTTCCACGATCTGCGCAATCAACAGGTCCAGATCGGTTGGCTGGGTAGCTTCGCCTTCGAGGACCGATTCGTCCGCATTCACATACTGTTGCAGCGTCGGAGCGATGAAGAGTAGCGCTTCCTTGATGCGGGTCTCGGCATCGTCCGCAAAATAGGTGCCCGAGATCATCACGATGATCGCGATCAGGGGTCCCAGCCCGATGAGGGTGGAATAGCTGAGCGCTGCGGCCCGCGTAAACAATTGATTTTCGCGCAAGCCTTCCCATGCCAAGCTGAGAACCCGCAGAAAGATAATGTGCCGTGGAGCCCGGGTAGCGCTTCTTGTTTCGTAGTGCCAAAGGTCATGACGAAGAAAGTCGCGGACCTGTCGAAGGCGGGGATGCATGGGCATAAAAGGCGAATGCGCGGACGTTATTTTCCTTAACCCGCAAGCAGTGGTGCTAGCGTCGTAAAATAGGCAAATCCCAAAACGCCTGCAAATCCTGCGGCTGCCGCGAGCACCATGATCTTGAAATTAAGCGTCAGGGTGCACACATAAACACCGACTCCGTAAGCAATCATGCATCCCGCTATCAAGAGTCCTTCGGGGTTCCCCAATGCACTCTGGCTCCAGTAAATGAAGGCGAAGAAGCCGCTGCCCAGCATTGCCCGGAACCGAAGCAGCGGGTAGACTTCGGTCGCCGCGAGAAAAAGGCACACCGCAAAAAACAGATCGAGCAATCCGAGGATCATCACCGGATGCTGCACCACACTGGTGAGGGCTCCCGGATCGTTTTCGAGGATTAACTGAACCGTAGGCCAGCTGGGGTAGATAAACGTGAGCGCCGAAATGAGTGAGATGGTGCCCAACACCGGAATCGACAGAGCGGCCGCACGATGACGCCAGCGTGTGCGATCGCGGATATGGCGGGTGTCGACAGTCTGGCCCTCGGCAGCCGCCAGTATCTCGTCTACGCTAACCGTCTCTGGGTTGGCATATTCATCTTTTTCTGAAGTAGTCGGTGCGGCACCCGGAAGTTTTACATCCCCCGCGCGTAGCTTCAGCTTCTTCTTCGAGGGGAAAACCTTTTCATGCAGATCCTCGTTTGAGCCGATCGCTGCCCAGGACTGAAAATCGTCATCGTAGTAAAGCGTCTCTCGCGTAACTTGTCCTGCCTCGGCGAGGGTCTGGAGTTTTGGGATGTCGAAAGGTCCCCGGGCGGTGTCCGAATCAGGGGGGCGCACGTAGTATTCTTCCACCATAATACGAGCCGCATGCTTGTTTCGCAGATCTGTATCGGCAAGTTAAAAGGGCGTACCATCATTCCTGCGACGCTGCGTGTTTTAGGCCCGGATGGATGGCTTTTCTTTCCGGGATCTCCACCGCCTTTTATTGCAGGCGAGTCGGCGTATTTCCGGTCCAGTGGAGCTTGGTTCGCAGAATATGGAAATGAGAATAAGCCGGATGCTGCAGCAGGCGGAAGGTGCGGCGTTGGCAGACACAGACGCGGATGGGAAAATCGTCGGCCTCCTCGAAAACTTCAACCCCGTCCGCGGCAACCTGCACGTTGGGAAAACGATGCTGAATCTCAATCGTGAGCTCTGCCTGCTCGTCCAGCACGATGGAACGGGTGGTGAGGGTGTGTGGATTGATGGGGTTTAGCACGATGGCCCGCGCTGCCGGATGGATGATGGGGCCGCCGGCCGAGAGGTTGTAGGCTGTTGAACCGGTGGGCGTGGCAATGATCAGGCCATCCGCATAATACTCGTTTACTTCCTGCCCGTCGGTGTGCACGTGCAGGCGAACCAAGCGCGATGAATAGGCTTTGATCACCAGATCGTTCAGGGCCAAAACATGTTTGCCGGAAGCGCTGTAGCACTCCAACAGCCGCCGCTCGGAAATAGCCCCATGTCCTTCAAGGATATCGAGGAAGGCCCTTTCCGCCTCGTCGGCAGAGAAATTGGCCATGAATCCGAGGGTGCCCAGATTGATTCCCAGAACGGGAACATCGCTATGCGTTGCGGCTCCGACTACGCCGAGAATGGTGCCGTCCCCACCAATAACGATGCACAAATCCATGCCACAGAGGGCATCTCGTTCCAGTGGGAACTGTGCCGACTGCGTGACGTCAACACCTCGTTTGTGCGCGATTTTACCGAGTTGATCGGCAATTGCCCATGCACCGTCCTTGCTCTGGTTGATGACGATAAGGATACGGCTGATCGGCTTCATCGGTGTGTGGCCAACATGTCCGCGGCAGCTTATGAAGCAACCTTCTTTAGGCCAAGGAGGTATTCGAGGTTACCGTCGGCTCCGCGGATTGGACTCTCCCGGCATCCATGCTCTGCGCTGCCTGAGAGGTTCTCCTGCGCAAACGCGCGGATCTTTGCCAGCACGCGGGCATGCACTTCCGGATCCCGGATGATCCCGCGCCCGGCATCGACTTCCGCTTTGCCCGCCTCGAATTGAGGTTTAACCAGCATTACCAAGTGGCCCCCGGGAGCGAGGAGAGGCCAGATCGCCGGTAATACCTTGGTCAGCGAGATAAAGGAGAGATCCATCACGATCATGTCGTAGAGGGGGCGGGGGAGTTGTTCCGGGCTCAGGCGGCGGGCGTTGACTCGTTCAAGATTGGTCACCCGGGAGTCGGTTCGTAATTTGTAGTGGAGTTGCCCGTGCCCCACATCCACGCAGGTAGCCGAAGCCGCGCCGCGCTGTAGCAGGCAATCTGTGAATCCACCGGTGGAAGCTCCAACGTCGAGGATGTGTCGGGCGGCCACTTCGAGCGGAAAGGACTCCAGGTAACCCTCGAGCTTTTCCGCGCCGCGGCCTACCCAGCGAGAGGGGGCGCTCACCGCAAGTTCCAGATCGCTGGAAATCGCTTTTCCGGGCTTGTCGAGAATCGTGGTCCCGGTTCGGACCAGGCCCGCCATGATCATTGCCTGCGCCTGACTTTTGGAAGGCGCTTCGCCTCGTGAAACGAGAAGGTCATCAAGACGCATTTTTCGGGGTCTGGCACCGGCGGACGTCATGGGTATTGAAAGAACGATGGAGGTGAAATGGTGTCAATTGTCGCCTTTTCTCCATTCTGAAGGGGCGGATTTGCACGGTGATTCATTTTTACATCCCTGGTCCTCGCCTCACGCAAACGTTATTCCCAGTGAAGTGAGTGTCGTGCAAACAGGTTCGCTGTAAATAATTGGTTACCAGCGTTGTCCAAGAATTAATGCGGGTTTCGAGGCCGTCGAGATGCCCGTTGGGGCGTAGAATGGACTCCGCGGCCTGTGAATAACTTGTGGACAAGCCTCGCCGGATGACAGGGCGCATGCGCTAAGTTGTTTAAATCCAACCCTTTTTTACCATCCAGCTTGACCTGTGTGGGGCAAAATGTCAGGAAATGGGGAGAAATGTTTCTTAAGCCTTAAACATGGCTCATGTCCGCGCCTTCCACAGAGATCGACTACGTCGGGGAGTTTGAACATCGCCTCGACGCCCGGAACCGGGTGACGGTTCCGTCGTCTTGGCGCGTACCTGGAGACGAGGGAAACTACTATTTTGCGTGGCCGCATCCGGATGGTTTTGTGGCTGTTTTTCCGCCTGAAATGCTGGCGGAGCTGCGGGAAAAGGCGCGGGCGATCCGGCAGGGAGATACCCAAGGGCAGCAATTGCTGCGTCGGATCTTTGCCAAGGGCTTCAAGTTTGGCTGTGACAGCCAAGGGCGAATTTTGCTCCCCAAAGCGCTCTGCGAGCACGCCTTGATCGACAAGGTGGTCTACCTCGTGGGTGTGGGACGGAATTTCCAGATCTGGAGCCAGGAACGTTATCAGCCCATTGCCGATGAACCTTTCGACATGGCGGCCGCCATGAAGGAACTCGACATCTAAACCAGGAGAATGCCCATGCCAAACCGACGCCTCGAAAGCCAAGTGCTCAACTCCGGAGAACCCCGCCACTATTCAGGCTGGGACTTTGCCGGCATTCCCAAAATCGATCGCTCAGGGCTCGCTCCGGGTACTGAGGTGCTTTACCGGCGGCAAAAGGCTTTTGCACCGCGCCCCCGCCCCCGCGCGCTCAACTCCATTCTCAACGCGTTCCGCTTTCGTTAGCTCGTCCCTCATGGAATCCGGTCACGTCCCTGTTTTGTGCGATGAAGTCCTTGCGGCGCTCGAAGTAAGCGCTGGCGGGCGACGCGTGCTCGACGGTACGTTTGGCGGCGGAGGGCATACCCGGGCCATTCTTGAAGCCGCTTCCGACAACACGGTGGTCGCCTTCGATACGGATCCTGAAGCAGAGGCGCGCGCTGCTGCTTTGGCGGCTGTATTTCCCGACCGCTTCACCTTTCATGGGATTAACTTTGAGCAATTGGCAGAAGTCGTTTCCGGCCCCTTTGATGCCATGCTTTTTGATCTGGGGTTGTCGTCCTACCATTTTGATACACCCGAGCGCGGCTTCTCCTTTCGGTTCGATGCACCTGCCGATATGCGCTTGGATCCCCGTCAAGGTCAGCCGGCCAGTGTATTTCTCGAAACCGCCGCGCGGGAAGATCTGGTTCGTGCCATTCGGGACTACGGCGAAGAGCCGCGTTGGCGCCTGGCTGTGGAGACTATCTTGAAAGCGCGCGGGACCGGCCGTTTGCAGCGCACCGGCTCGCTTGCGGCATTGTTCGAAGAAGTGCTCCGGGTCCCGCCGGGGCGTGCGCGGGGGAGTCATCTTCATCCCGCCACTCGGGCCTTCCAGGGAATCCGCATCGCGGTTAACCGGGAACTTGAAGTGCTGGAAACACTGCTGCCCGCCGCTTTTGAAGCGCTGAGCGAGGGTGGTCGCCTCGCTGTGATCAGCTTTCATTCGCTCGAAGACCGGATCGTCAAACGCTTCTTCCGCCGGCTCTCCGGTCGACCGGAGACGCGTCTGGACCGTGTTCCACAGGATTTTCGGTCGGTTTCCGGTCGGGAGCTGAGCCGTCGCCCGATCACTCCGTCCGAGGAGGAAATCGCCCGCAACCCGCGTGCCCGCTCAGCCAAACTGCGGGTTTTTGAGAAATCGGCCCGCGCATGACGACAAATCGTTCACACGTCCCCTCTCAATCCCCTTTTCCGATGAGTCCTGCCATCCGTCCACACACACTGCTTTTTTATCAAGTCATCACACTGCTCTCGCTCATCGTGCTGGTATCAGGTGTGGGTGGACTCAGCCTCGTATGGCTGCGGCAGCAGATTGCGGAAACGGCTGGGCGGACCCAGTTGCTTCAACGGGAACGTCACGACGTCACCCGCCGGATCGAATACCTCGATGTGAAGATCGCGGAAGTACAACGCCCCAGTTATCTGGAAAGCCGTGCCCGAGAGATGGGACTTGTCCTGCGCCGTCCGGAAGTCGGTCAACTGGTTGCCCTCGGTCCCTTGGTGCCACTGAACGCGCCCTTTCATGTCGAAGATGCGCCCCACACTCCGATGGAACGCGAACCCTACAAGAATTCTTTTGATTTGGCTGTGATGGAACCCCTCCGGCGGAGCAGCAACTAACGAGATTGTCCGATGTCGCGGGTATTCATCATCAACTGGCGCTTCATCTGGCTGGCGATTGCCGTCATTGGCGGATTCACCACCGTGCTGGGTCGGTTGTACGTGTTGCATGTCGTCGATGGGGCTGAGCTGCGCGCTTACGTCGAAGCGACCCGCAAGATGACCGTGCCGCTGGGCGCGCGCCGGGGCGACATCCTGGACGCGCGCGGCAACCTGCTGGCAACTACGCGTCCACGCGTCAAGCTGGGCCTCGATCCCCACATTGCCCGGCTTGCCGAGACAGCGAACTGGGCCGAGCTCGCCGCCTTGCTCAAAGTGCCGCTTGCGACCATTGAAGAGGCGCTGATTCGCACCAATCGGGTCGGATCTGATGGGACGATGCGCCCGATCCGCTGGGTCCCCTTGGCCGAGATCGATCCCGATCTTTACGTGCGCATCAAGAAGCTGGAATTCCCGGGAGTTTACGGAAACCTCCATTACGAGCGGTATTATCCGGGCGCGCAGCTGGCGGCGCATGTCCTCGGCTATGTCAATCGCGAGGGAACTCCGGTCATGGGCGTGGAGCAGTTCATGGACTACTTTCTGCGCGGGCAGGACGGTTGGAAGGAGACTGAAGCGGATGCTCGCCGTCGGGAAATGGTTCAGTTTCGTGATCGGGAAGTGGAGGCACGAGACGGCCATCAGGTGCAGCTGACCCTCGACATGGTGGTTCAAAGTTACGTCGAGGATTCCATTGCCCGAATCGTGGAGGAATATAGTCCGGAGGGTGTTTCGATCATCGTCAGCGATCCGATGACGGGCGAGATCCTTGGCCTGGGTAATTATCCCGCGTTTGACCCGAATCGCTTCTGGGAATTTCCGATCGGCAACCAGCGCAACCGCGCTGCGACTGATCTTTACGAGCCCGGTTCGACCTTCAAAATCGTTCCGGTGGCAGCGGCGCTGGAGGAAAAGTTGGTTCAGCCCAATACCTTGATCGATTGCGAAACGGCCGTGGCAGAATACAAGGGGCGTCGCATTCGCCTGCCATCAGACAGTCATCCGCTCGGACATATTTCGCTCGCTGATGTGGTCGCGAAATCCAGTAACCGGGGCGCGGCCCAGCTGGGCATGATGCTGGGAGAAAAGCGGCTTCATGATTATGCGGCTCATTTTGGTTTTGGCGAAGTCACCCATTGGGGGCCTCGTGGTGAGGTTGGAGGCACGCTGCATCCGGTTAAGGCTTGGGATGGGCTGACGATTAGTCGCCTTCCGGCCGGTTATGCGGTCAACGCCACCCCACTGCAGGTTCACTTTGCCATGAGCGCGATGGCTAACGGCGGCGTGCTGATGCAGCCACGCCTGATCCGGCGCATCACGAACCGTGATGGGTCGACCCTGATCGAATTTCCAGTGCGGGAACGCCAACGGGTCGTTTCCGAATCGACCGCGCGCACCGTAGCAGCCATGCTTTCGCGGGTGGCGACCACCGACGGGACTGCGCGCCGCGCGGCTATTCCGGGATTTGAGGTGGCAGGCAAGACGGGAACTGCCCGCAAGATTATTGAAGGACGCTATTCTCAGCGGCATCACTACGCGTCCTTCTCCGGCTTCTTTCCCGCGCGGGCTCCGCGGGTGGCTATCACCATCATGGTGGACGACGCCAAAACGCGTGGCGTGGCCTACGGCGGTTCGATTGCCGCTCCGGCTTTCAAGGAAATCGGCGAACGCCTCATCGACTATTATGCACTGTCGCCGGTGCCTGAGGGCAGCCCATCGCCCGTCTACGCTTTCCTCAGAAAGGAATAACTTCGCTTGAACACAACTCTTCTAACGCAATCCTCACGTCATTCCGGCACCGGTTTCTTCGGTCATGGGCTCACTGCCCAGCTGTTGCAACGAGGCCTGCGCACCGCGCACTCCATGCCCACCCTTGCCCAACTCTTTTCCGGGCCGCTTGTGCGGCAAATCGACGGCGACTTGCAGAAGCCGGTTCGCCAGCTGTGCACGGACAGCCGCCGTGTGACGCCCGGGGCAGTATTCTTTGCCATTCCCGGGCGCCGGACCACGGGTGTTCACTACGTGGAAGAAGCCATTGACCGCGGCGCCATTGCCATTGTCTCACCGGAACCCATTTGGGTGCCGCGCAAAGTGACGCTGATTGTCGCCGACAATATCCGCCGGCTCCTCGCAGACGCCGCCCGCTCATTCTACGGCCAGCCGCAGGATAAGCTGGATCTGACCGGAATCACGGGGACCAGCGGAAAGACCGTTGTCGCTTCTTTGTTGCGTTATTTTCTAGAGGAACGGGAACCTGTCGGACTGCTGGGAACCATTCACTATTCTTTGGGTCGCCGGACTTTGCCGGCTTATCGGACGACCCCTGAACCGGTGGATCTCTACGCGATGCTCGCGCAGATGGAAGCTGGCGACTGTCGCCGTGCGATCCTTGAAATCAGTTCCCACGGAATTGATCAGGGGCGAGTGGACCAACTGTCATTTGACGTATTGGCATTCCTCAACCTGACGCCGCAACACCTCGACTATCACGGAACGATGGAGGATTACTATCGGACTGTGAAGCGGGCGTTTGACGGAGGCTGCTCGGAACTGCCCAAACACGCGGTGATTAATATGGACGATCCCTTTGGTGTTCGTCTCCTCGCGGAGCTTCCGACCGAGGTGGAAACACTCACGTTTGGATTTCATGAAGAGGCCGCTATTCGCGCGAGCGACATCGCTTGTGAAGCAGATCACACAACCTTTACGCTGACGGTGGGCGAGCGTTCGTGGCAGGTGGTTTCTCCGATGCTGGGGCAGTTCAATGTCAACAATGTCCTCGCGGCGATGGCGCTGGGTGCGGTTCACGGCCTTGATTGGGAGCCGATGATTGCCCGGCTGGCAGCATTTGAAGGGGTGCGCGGGCGGATGGAACGGGTCGATGAGGGACAGCCGTTTAATGTGGTCGTCGATTACATGCATACCGCCGAATCCTACCGCCGCGGGCTGGAAATGCTCCGTGGGGTGACAAAGGGGCGGTTGATCACGGTTTTTGGTTGTGGTGGTGATCGTGATGCCCGGCAGCGTCCGCTCATCACCCAAGTGGTGGCCCAAGGCTCCGATCTGGCTTTTGTCACTGCTGACAATCCCCGGTCAGAAATTCTCGAAGATATTTTTAACGACATGCGGGTGGGCGTGGAACCGGGGGATGCCGTTCACTTCATCGAGAATCGGCGCCACGCAATCAACCTTGCGCTCGAGGCGGCGCAGCCCGGGGACACGGTGCTGATTGCGGGAAAAGGTCACGAAACGTACCAGGAATACGCCGACTCGGTCATGCCGTTCGACGACCGCTCCATTGTGCGGGAACTGCTCAAGAAAAAACAGGAATTCGAGCGTTAAGATGCCGGAATTTTCGCCAGACGAACTCGCCACTTGGTCGGAAGGTACCTGGATCGGGCGGCCGTCCCGCGCGATTTCCGGTTTCGGCATCGATTCGCGAACACTTCAGGCAGGGGAGTGTTTTGTCGCTTTACAGACGCAGCGGCGGGACGGGCATGCATTCCTCGCGGCAGCGGAGGAGGCTGGAGCGGTGGCGGCTCTGGTGGCGCGCCCGGTGCGGGAGTGTGCGTTACCGCAGCTTGTGGTGGTGGATCCTTTGGCCGCTCTGCAAGCATGTTCGCGTGCCCACCGGCAGCGTTTTAAAGGTTGCGTAGTTGGCATTACGGGCAGCGCGGGCAAGACCTCGACCAAGGAGCTGCTCGCCCGGATGCTGGGTTCCGAACAAACGCTCGCAACCACAGGAAACCTCAATAACCACATTGGGGTTCCGCTGACTCTGCTGCAGCTTGAGCCCGGACGACATCGGTTTGCGGTGGTTGAGGCGGGCATCAATGCCTGCGGCGAAATGGATCAATTGGCGGACTTGATCCAACCGGATGCAGCCGTCCTTACCAACGTGGGTCCGGCACATCTTGAAGGACTTGGTTCAGTGGCGGGCGTCGCCGCTGAAAAGGCGCGTCTGCTCGCGGCGGTTCCCGACTCAGGTTGGAAGGTTTTTCCCGCCAGTTGCCTTGCTTATGCCTCGGTGGGCACGCTTGGGGGGAAGAGAGCGATCGTCGGCGAGGTCTCGGAGGGATCTGGAGCCAATGTGATTTTTCAAGCCAAACGAAAACGCAGTGCTGAAACTGAAAACGATGCCGCGAGTTCCCAGCCCGCGGCCGACCGGGCCGTGCCCGGCGAGGTCACCCTCCAAGTGGACCTGCCGGGCCGTCCGGTCGCTTTTTTAAGGTTTCCGCCCATGTCGACAGGGATGCGGTTGAATGCCGTCTTGGCTGCCGCGCTCGCCCTTCTGATGGGAGCCGATTGCGGGGCTGTGCAGGCAGCCATCAGCGGTTGGCGACCGGCGCACTGCCGTGGTGAATCCCGAGTGGTCGGTAGCCAAGTCTTTTACCTCGATTGCTATAACGCCAATCCCTTGGCAATGGCTGACGCATTGAGCTTTTTCTCCGAACGTTATGCTGACTGCCCGCGTCTGTTTGTCATCGGCACTATGCGGGAACTCGGAGTGGAAAGTGAGGCGGCACACCGTCAGATTGGCGGACTGTTGCGTCTCCGTCCGAATGACCGTGCGGTATTTATTGGGGAACAAGGGCACGCTCTCCGTCGTGGTGCGCTCGATGCCGCCAATCCTCCAGAGTCGCTCTCCGTGCTGACGGAAACGGCTCACGCAGCCGAGCGAGTTGGCGCGTTCGCAGGGGCGATTTTTCTCAAAGGGAGCCGCGTGTGGCGTTTGGAATCTCTGGTCCCGGCGGAGGCGGTTACAGCGTGTTAACTGATCTCGCCCAATGGGAACACCTTTACGGCCCGCTGCGGTTGTTTCGCTACATCTCGTTCCGAAGCATGGGAGGGGCCGCGACTGCATTGTTCATCGGTCTCTGGATCGGCCCGCTGCTGATTGCCCAGCTCAAACGTTTCAAGGCAAAGCAACACTTTCGGGGTAAAGCGGAAGTCGGTCGGTTGGCAGATCTCCACGGTGCCAAGATTGGGACGCCTACGATGGGAGGGTTGATTATCTTTATATCGGTCACCGTGAGCACGATCCTCTGGGCCGATTGGAATATATTTATCCAAGTCGCGCTGATCGTTTATGGCGGTCTTACCGCAATTGGGTTTGCCGATGATTACCTCAAGATCACGCGCAAACACAGCGGCGGTTTGAAAGGGCGCTACAAATTGATCGGTCAAGCGATCCTCGTGGCGGTGGTTCTGGCGATGGTGTTGCGCGATCCAGTGGTGGGGGAGGGGATTCGCGGACTCTGGTTGCCGTTTCTCAAGGATCCCTTGATCGTGGCAATGCCGCTCCCGTTTTTATTCGGATTTCTCTTTCTGGTCCTGGCGGGATCCAGTAACGCCATCAACCTTACGGACGGGGTCGACGGCCTCGCGATTGGTTGTACCCTGACGGTGGCGATGGCCTACGGCTTGATTGCTTACGCCACCGGCAATTTGCGTTATTCGGAGTACCTGTTCATGCCTTACCTCCCGGGCGCGGGCGAGCTAACAGTCCTTTGCTCAGTGCTTTGCAGCGCGTGTCTCGCTTTTCTCTGGTACAATGCACATCCGGCAATGGTATTCATGGGCGACACGGGTTCGCTCGCGCTGGGGGGACTTGTGGGAATTATTGCTTTCCTTGTTTTTCAGCCGGTGACGCTGGTTTTGATCGGAGGTGTTTTTGTCATTGAAGCCGTCTCCGTCATTCTCCAAGTCGGTTCCTTCAAATTGACCGGTCGGCGCATTTTTCGAATGGCGCCCATTCACCACCATTTCGAGTTGCATGGATGGGCAGAAACGCAAGTGGTGATTCGCTTCTGGATCCTCTCGTTGATCTTTGCCGTCGCCGGTCTCGCTACCTTAAAACTTCGTTGATGCCGCCGGATTCCCGTTGATCGCATTGCTTCTACCTGATTGGTTCACCGTCAAAGTTTCAGAACATGAAAGTTACCCAGATTTTTGGCCTCGTTCTCCTTTTTCATCTAGTGGCGATCAGCCTGATCTTGCTGCAACCTGGATGCCAGACACGGCAACCACCGCCTCCTCCTGAGGGCGTTAGCACGGCCCGATCGACGCAGCTGGAGCGTTCAGCACCCACGCCGGCTCGCGGCGATTACGTCCCGCCAAGCCGCACCTCGGAACCAAACCGCACGGCTGCTGGCCGACCCATTACCGCTTCCGATACCCCAAGCGGGAGCTCTCGCACCCTCGATCCGGCTTTCAACGCCGGACTGACCAGCGGCCCCGGAGGAAATCAGGAGATTCTGCAACCAACGGTGGGTTTCGATGATTTTGATCTGCCGAAGAATGAAGCGCCCTCGTCAAGTGGCAGTACCCGTACTTATACGGTGGTTGCAGGGGACAACCTTTCGCGGATTGCACGGGAATATGGCGTCACGGTCAACGCCCTCAAATCTGCAAACAACCTCTCGACCAACACTATCCGCGTTGGGCAGGAATTGACGATTCCTTCGCCCTCGGCTCCCACTCAGACGAGCACGGTCGATGCCGCGGGCGAAACCTACACTGTGCGCTCCGGCGATACCCTGAGCGGAATCGCTTCCCGCCATGGGGTGACGGTGACGGACCTGAAACGGCAGAACAGTCTTACTTCTGACACGATTCGTGTGGGGCAAACACTCTATGTTCCCGAGTCGCGAGCCCGTTCAGTAAGCAGTTCGACCGGAAGCAGTGCCAACAGCAGCAATGTCAGCAACACCGGAAGCGGGAATACCTATACGGTGCAACCCGGAGACACCCCGGGAGGGATTGCGCAGCGCTACGGCGTGGATCACCGCGAGTTGATGCGGATCAATAACATTGCTTCGGCAAACCGGATGCAGGTTGGTCAGCAGTTGATCATTCCCGCGGGCGGTTCCCAGCCGGCCGCTTCGAGCCCGTCGAACCGCGAGGCGACGTCGGTTCAACGGAGTGGGGAACCTGCTCCTCGGACTGCGACACCCGCGACCACGACCCAGCAATCGCGAAGCACCTCACTCAATCCTCAGCCGAGCCAACCAGCGCGGATCGGCCAAGAGCCTTCGGCGACGGCCACTCCCCGCAATGAGCTGGATCTGCTCGAAAACAGCGAAATTCCGCTGATGGATGTCGAAGTGATTGATGAATCCGACGATGACGCGAACTGAACAGACCTGACAGGGGATTTCCTTTTCGATGGCACACGCGCGCGCAGCAACCGTCACGACTTTGGAACGTTCGCTGCGTCAGCGTCTGCCGGAAGCGCTGCTGATTCTGATTGTGGCCGGGCTGTGCCTGTTTGGGGCGCTGACGCTTTTCAGCATCGGTCGGGCGCATCAGTCTGATTCCACGGAATTACTCGTCCGCCAGGCAACTTGGGCTATCATGGCGCTGGTTGCGATGCTCATTACCTTGCGCATTCGGTTCAGCCGCTTACGCGATTTCACCTGGATGATCGCAGGAGCGAGCCTCCTGTTACTGATCCTCGTCCTGGTTCCCGGTATCGGGAGCAAGATCAATGGTGCCCGCCGATGGATCGATCTAGGTGTGATGCACATGCAGGTATCGGACTTTGCGAAAGTGGGGTTTGTTTTCACTTTGGCGCACTATCTCGCGGCTCAGCAGCGACGATTGGGCGAGTTTCGCATCGGGTACCTCGTACCGGTAGGCATCATCGGCGCGGTTTTTGGATTGTTGATCCTGCAACCCGACTACGGGACGGCTGTTCTGTTTGCTGCGGTCGGGGCTCTGCTCCTGTTCCTGGCCGGAGCGCGGATGAGCTACTTGATCCCGACCGGGTTGCTCGGTGTGGCTGCGTTTACGGTTTTAGTTCTGATCGATCCGGTGCGCCTTGAACGAGTGACCTCCTTTCTGGATCACGAAGCAAACCGAGCCGACGGTGGTTACCAACTTTGGCAGGGCATGCTGGCGTTTGGTGCCGGCGGCGTCCAAGGCGTGGGACTGAGCAATGGCCGCCAACCGCTGACCTTTCTGCCGGAAGCCCATACGGACTTTATTTTCGCGGTGATCGGAGAGGAGCTCGGGCTGGTTTGCACCGCGGCGATCGTCGGTCTGTTCATCCTCTTTTTCATCTTGGTGGCACTGCAGCTGCGAAAAGCTCCGAACATCTTCGAATTTTTGTTAGTAACCGGGGCGCTGCTTTTCATCGTGCTTCAGGCTTTGATCAACTTTGGTGTGGTTACCGGACTGTTGCCGACCAAAGGTATGTCGCTGCCGTTCATCAGCTACGGCGGATCGAACCTGGTGGTGATGTTTGTTTTTGTAGGAATAATTCTCAATTGCTTGAGCGAGTGGAATCGTGGGGTGGAGACGCACGCCCGCGAAATTAACGGGTGATGGCAGGTTTTTCGCAGCGTTATCTGATCGTTTGTGGTGGCACAGGCGGTCATCTCTCTCCCGGTATTGCCATTGCTGAACGGCTGATTGCCCGCGGCCATGAGTGCCGCTTGGTCGTGAGCCGCAAGGAGATCGACAGTCGCTTGCGCGAAAAGTACACCCACTTGCACTTTGAGGCTGCTCCTGGCGCACCTCTGGGATTTTCCCCGGCAGTTCTTGCTCGTTTTCTTATCCAGTCCGTCCTCGCTTTCCGGTTTGCAGGGGAACTCATGCGTTCGTTTCGGCCCAATGCCATCGTCGTCTTTGGCGGATTTATGTCCCCACCGTACATTTTGTTGGCGCGCAAGGCCGGAATCTTTGTTGCGATTCATGAATCAAACCGTTTGCCGGGGCGGGCGGTTCGTATGCTCGCGCGCCAAGCCGATCGGGTTTATCTGCCGGTCGGAGTTCGGCTCCGGCAGGTTCCGGTCAGTCGGATTCGTTGTGCGGGTTACCCGGTTCGCCGGGAAATCAAACACATCAAGAAAGCCGACGCTCGGCGAAAAATGGAACTGAAGGGTCATGGGCGAACCTTGGTAATTATCGGAGGTAGCCAAGGTGCCCGCTCGCTCAACCAATGGGTCGGACAGCATTTCAAGGAACTTGCCCGGGAAGGCATCAACGTTTTTGCCGTGACCGGACCGGGCAAGGGTGCGGCCAGTGTGGTCGAGTTGCGGAGCGAGCAGGGTGAGGCGGTTCGGGCGACCTTCATCCCTTTCTCGGATGATATGGGATTACTTCTATCGGTTGCAGACCTCGTCATCTCGCGCGCTGGTGCTGGTGCCATTGCCGAGATCACCGAATGTTTGGCCCCAGCGATCCTCATCCCTTATCCCCACGCCGCGGATCGTCATCAGGAAGCCAATGCCCGGTTTCTTGAAAAACAAGGTGGGGCGATTGTGGTGATGGAATCTGAAATGGACCGGTTAATTGGAGAAGTCCGCGATCTGATTTTCAACGATTGGATGCTGAACCAGTTACGCAGCAACTTGCGCGCATTGACTCGGGGGAATGTGGCAGAAGAGATGGTGCGCGACCTCGAACGTTCGGTGGGGCTCCATGGAGAACGCCTTCGGAAACAACTCAAGAAGGCTGGAATATGAGTGGAATCGGGAATGCAGCGATACGGACCCAGGAACCTGCTTGGTGGCAGGCTTTGGCCGCACGTATGGATCCCGAAACCCGGTTGTCCTTCAATGAGCCGCTGGGGCCGAAAACGACATTCCGAGTGGGCGGTCCGGCTCAGTTTTACGCCGAACCTGCCACGACGGAGGACCTCCGCACGCTCTGGCTCGCAGCCAAGACTGAAGGCGTCGATGTGTTTTTCTTGGGACGGGGTTCCAACGTCATTGTTGCGGACTCTGGATTTTCCGGCTTGGTGATCCGGTTGCAGCATCGTTACTGGCGGGAGTTAAACGTCGATGGAGACGCGATTCACGCCCGCGCCGGAGCGCGCCTCAAGCAGTTGTGTTCGACCGCTGCCAACCATGGATTGGCGGGGTTTGAATTTCTGGAAGGGATTCCCGGAAGTGTCGGCGGGGCGTTGCGCATGAATGCCGGCGCGATGGGGGGCTGGATGTTCGATATTGTGGAATCGGTGGAATGGATGACGCCGGACGGGGTCGTGCACGGTACGCCGCGGAATGCCTTTCATGTCGGCTACCGTAGTTGCCAAGAGCTGCTCGAGGCCATCGCACTCGGGGCCACCTTGCGGCCGGTCGGAGCGGGGGAGCGCGCTGCCATTCGCAAGCAGATCGACAGCTATGCGACCTTGCGCAAAGCCAGCCAGCCGCGCGATCCGAGCGCAGGCTGTATTTTTAAAAATCCGGAAGGCGATCACGCCGGACGTATCATTGATCAGCTGGGTTTGAAGGGAACCCGGCTAGGCGGGGCCGAAGTTTCGACTGTTCACGGAAACTTCATCGTCAATCGTGAAGAAGCGTGCTGTGCGGATGTAATCGAACTGGTGCGGGCAATCCGAGCCCGGGCGCGCGCCGAGCGGGGAGTCGAACTCGAACCGGAAGTGCTTCTGCTGGGAGCGCGTTGGGAGGATGTGTTGTGATGGACATTCCTGAAATTGTGGTGCTGGGCGGGGGACTTTCATCCGAACGCGATGTGAGCATGGCTTCCTCCCGTGCGGTCTATCAATCGCTGGTCAAACAGTCTGCGGCCAAGTGGATCGATCTGGACGGGGAAACGCTGCCCGACGAGCTCGACCCGAAGCGGCATGTGGTCTTCCCCGTGTTGCATGGTGGATTTGGTGAAGGTGGTGGATTACAATCGCTCTTGGAGGCCGCCGGCTTTGCCTATGTCGGCTGTGATGCCACCGCGAGCGCCCTTTGCATGGATAAGGCCCGGGCCAAGGAACGAGCCATGTCGGAAGCCATTCCCACCGCTCCCGCAGTCTATTTTGAAGGCGGCGACGCGCCGTCTGCAGGGCAGATTGAAGAGCTCTTTGGCACACTGCGGGTTGTCGTGAAGCCGCGGCGGGAGGGGAGCAGCGTCGGCCTCCATTTCGCGGAATCCGCCGACGGCTTGCTTTCAATCCTCGCGAATATTCAAAAGGGTTCCTGGATGATCGAGCCCCGGCTCGATGGGTATGATGTCACTGTGGGCGTGCTGAACGGTCATGCGCTGGGCGTGGTTGAAATCCTTCCCAAGGACGGTGGCGTCTACGACTACGCCCATAAATACACACCGGGCGAAACTGAATACCGTTATCCTGCCGCCCTTCCGGAAGCGGTGACCGATGGCTTGCGCGATGCTGCCGCGCGTGTTTTCAAAGCCTGTGGATGCCGGGATTTTGCCCGTATTGATTTTTTTCGGACGGCCCACGACTTCGTGTTTCTCGAAATCAATACGATTCCGGGACTCACCGCGACCAGTCTGCTGCCGAAGAGCGCCCAGTGCCTGGGCTACGACTTTGATACCTTGACAGCGGCGATGGTTGCTCCGGCACTTGATCGCTTTCACGCCCGTTTGACCACCTGACCGATGGCGAGACGTAAAAAGAACCCCGGCGAGGCCGAAGCCCCTTCCTGGCGTGCAATCCGGCAGAAAGGCGTTAAGCGCTCCACCAGTACCGCGGCCCGCCGTCGCCGCCTGACCAAGGTTGGCCGCTGGACAGCGATTGCCTTGGGCGTCCTCGTGCTGGCGGGCGGCGTTGCTTATGCAATCCATTTTTCCGGCACTCATTTTGCGAGCGTCAGCCGAGTCCCGCGCACGAGCGTGCTCACGCAGGTCGATTTCCTCAGTAACGGTGTGCTTGATCGTTCGTGGTTCGAACGCGAATACCCGCTGCCACGCGATATTCCCAGTTTGGAGTTTGATATCTTTGCCTTGAAAAATCGTTTGGAAGCCTTTGGGCAGATCGACAGCGCCGAGGTGTCAATTGCCCTGCCTTCGACGCTGATCGTGCGGGTAAAGGAGAAACAACCGGTGCTGCGCGCGCGGGTTCGTGACCCCCAAGGGCAGATTCGCGTCGTCCTGATTGCTTCCGACGGAACCGTTTTTGCCGGCGAACAATACCCACCAGATGCCGTGCGCCGGCTTCCGGGTTTAGTGGGCGCACGCCTTCAGTGGGAAGGTGGGGGCATTCGGCCCGTTCCCGGGGTGACGCAAGTCGCCGACCTTCTCGGAACAGCCCGCGAGCTTACTCCCGAACTCTACGCCGATTGGCAGTTGGTCTCCTTCGAACGCTTCGACGGTGATCCTGCTGCCCCAGAAGCACTTATCTCCATAAAAAGTGGATTCATCGAACGAATTGTATTTGCCCCGCACTCCTTTGAGCCTCAGCTTCGAAAGCTGAACGAGGTGGTGATGGTCGCGAAAGAGCGGGAAGCGCGTGGCATGCGCAAAGTTGACCTTTCTTTCAGCGATCAGGCAATCGTCCAATATTAGCCTTCAGCCTGTAACAACCACTGCGTATATGAGCGGAAACACCGTGATCGGAGCGATTGAGATCGGAACCTCGAAAGTGGTGGTTTTGGTCGGAGAAATCATCAACGGGCGCCACCTCCACATCATCGGACTCGGGCAGAGCACCTCGATGGGCGTCAAGAAGGGCGAAATCGTCGACCTCCGCGCCGCCGCCGATTGCACCCACGCCGCCATTCTTTCTGCCGAGAAAAGCGCCGGAGCGCATATTGATGGTGTTTACCTTGCCACCACCGGCGGGCATCTGGAGGGGTTTTCCAACAGCGGTGTTGTCACCGTTGAAGATGCCAGCAACTGGGTGCGCAAAAGCGATCTGCAGAGGGCGGCGACGAATGCCAAGAGCAAGGCGTTGCCGCCGGGGCGGGTCTATATCCACCACATCAAGAGCGGTTACCTGCTCGACGGCCGTCACATTCAACATCCGCTGGAAATGCAAGGAGCGCGCCTCGAGGCGAACTACTGGCATGTGCACGGCGACGAGCGCAAGGTAGCGGATCACCTCCACGTGATCAATGGCTTTGGCCTCGAAGTTGAAGACATGGTGGTAGCGAGCATCGCCTCTGGTTGCATGGTCGCCACCGAGGAGGAAAAACAGGCCGGTGTGCTCGTCGTCGACATCGGCTGCGGGACCACCGATTACGTGCTTTATCGGCAAAATCGTATCATTCGCACCGGGGTAATCCCGGTGGGCGGCGATCATTTCACCAATGACCTTAGCCTGGGTCTGCGGGTCAGTTACAAACACGCGGAAAGCCTTAAGGTCCGTTATGGCAAAGCGATTGTCGACCGGGTCGAGCGACAGGACAGTGTGATGCTCGTCGGCGACCTCATGATCGGCGACCGCCCGATTCCGCGGTCTGCCATTCAGAAAATCCTGCATGCCCGCAGCGATGAATTGTTTGTCATTCTCAAGAACAAACTGGGCAGCCTGCTCAGCCCGCAGAACCTCCCCGGGGGCGTCATTTTGACCGGTGGCGGCTCACGCTTGGAAGCGATGGACGACTTGGCGGAAACCGTGCTCGGCGTCCCCGTACGTCAGGGGCGAAACCCGGAGTGGGTCAACCATGAGCAACTGCGCGAACCGGAGTTCAGCGGCGTGCTCGGTCTGCTTTACTACGGACTTTCCGCCCAGCGGCAGGATGAGCGTGCTCCCGAAAACGCTCGCTCCGGCGGTTGGATTTCCAAAGTAACCGGAATTTTCAAATGAGTGCTCCCGATACTTACGAGTCCGCCACCTCGGGTTTGAGGATCAAGATTGTTGGTATCGGCGGGGCCGGAAATAACGCTGCCGATCGACTCAAACTCGACGACTTGGCCAGCGTTCATCTGGTCAATCTGAACACTGACAAAAAGACGCTGTCCGCCTCTCCGGTCTCCGACAAGATCATGATCGGGCGGGGCGTAACCCGGGGCCTCAGCGCCGGAGGTGAAGCTGACGTGGGGCGTCAGGCAGCCGAGGCAGATCGCGAAATCATCTTGCAGACCTTGCGCGGCGTGGACCTCGTTTTCCTGCTGGTCGGTCTCGGCGGCGGCACTGGTAGTGGTGCGGCCCCCATCGTCGCTCAGTGCGCGCGCGATGAAGGCGCTGTCGTCATCACTTTTGCCACGCTGCCCTTCAGCCGCGAAGGGGTGCGGCGCATGAAGCAGGCTGAAGATGCGCTCCACTTGCTCCGGGAGTCCTGTGACGCCGTCATCACTTTGCCGAACGATGTGCTCGTTCAGGAAATACCGGACGATGCCACGCTGTTGGATGCCTTTTCCCTTGCCGACAACTGGATCAAACGGGGTGTGCTCGCGCTTTGGTCGATGCTCTTCCGGGACGGCTTGATCAATGTCGATTTTGCCACCCTGCGGCAGGCTTTTTCAGCGCGCGGAGGAAAAACGCTTTTCGGCCTCGGATTTGGAGAAGGTCCAGACTACGTCGCCAGCGCCCTCCGCAGTCTGGAAATGTGCCCATTGCTGCACCTTCCGGAAAACCGCTATATCCGCAAAGCCGACAGCCTGATCGTCAACATCCTTGGCGGACCCGACCTCACCATGGCGCGGGTCAACGAGATCATGGATTTCGTAACCGACCGGTTTGGCAGTAAAGATAACACGGTGCTCGGTGCCGTGATCGACGGATCGATGTCTTCGCGGGTGGAGATAACCGTCATCGGCACGACGATGGTTGAAAGTACAAACCGGCGCTACCATTCCGTGCCTGCTGCTTCCAACCCGGAACCAAACCGACGGTCGGCTCCGGCTGCGCGCTCCGAGGCCTCATCGACTCTGCATGGGCGTGTTGAGTCCAACCCGGTTTCGGCAGCGCCAGAACAACCCGCGACGCACGACACCTTCACCCCGTCAGGCCCCCTTTCGCCCCACGCGATCAAGCAGAACGAATTTGACTTCCCTCGCATCGAGGACAGTCGTGGCCACTTCGACAAAACCGATCCCAACCTTTTCGAAGGTGTCGACTTGGATGTGCCCACCTACCTCCGCCGCGGCATCAAAATCGCCCTCCACTGAATAATTCTCGGAGGGATCGGCGTAATGGATCCCAGTCCGGTGCGGTAGGATGTTCTTGGCACGGACGCTACCCTCGACAGGACATTGCGTGATAATTCTCTCATTCGGTGGAAGATATGGCGATTAAACGTCTTTTCTGTAACCTGAACCGGACTCAGCGCGAATACAGGGATGAACGGGCTTTCATGATGTGAGCCTGTCTTAATCTTCTTAATACATTACGTTATGTTCAAATCCCTCTCTGCCTTGGTCCTGACTTTCTCCGCTGCGTTGATCGCCGCGCCCGAGAGTGTATCGTCGACTTTGGATGACTGCCGTATTCCTGCGGATACCCAGTGGTTGCTGCACCTCGATGGATCGGCTTTTCGTGAGTCACGGATCGGCGATTCTTACATCGACGCGCTACGCACGGCGGGTGCGGGCGGAGGCAACGTGGCTCTGCCGATTGATCCGGTACTCCTGTTCAACGGACTGCAGGGCCTCACGCTTTATGGCACCGAGATAAATTTTGTCAGCGGAGGAAGGGCCATGGAGGGAGGGGTCGCCGTGATTGATGGCACATCCGAGCTTGTTCAAATCGTCCGCGGCATCATCGCCGGGATCGAGCTCGAAACTCCTGATCGAGTCCAGTTGATTGAGGAGGAAAATGAAACCATCTACCACTACTGTCCAGTTAAGCGGCTAGACGGGATGTGTAAGTATCTGGTTTGTAGGGAATAGAGAGCATTGGAGGATGTGACGCATTTGAAGAGAGCTGGACGGAATCGGACTGAGAACAAGCCTCGGC
>Ga0209024_1000308_pt1 | contig 93454 bp, 73 predicted proteins | sample AutmiccommunBRH5_FD_187380 | JGI IMG/M metagenome (GOLD analysis project Ga0209024, IMG submission 187380) | Deep subsurface microbial communities from Mt. Terri, Switzerland - Autotrophic microbial communities BRH/5 (SPAdes) (version 2) | ecosystem: Environmental > Aquatic > Deep subsurface >...
AGCGCCGGGGCGGGTGGCAGGCCGTCTATCAGGGCAGCGACGGCGGCCTTGTCGGACGCCTGCCCGGCGGAGAGCACGATCCTCAGCGGAAGGCCATCCTGGTTCACCAAGACGTTGATCTTAGTGCCATCCAAGAACTCCTCTCGGAACTCTTGAATCAGCCCGCCTCGATCCTCGCAACCTTTATGGGTACAGAACCTAGCCCGCCTTTACCGTTGCCCGGTGGCCTGTCCGCGGCGAAGATGGCCCGGTACCGGCCGCGAGCCGGATGGGAGAACCGGGAGACAACCGAGATGAGTTTCGTACGTACCGCCAGTGCGGCCGCGATCTGCGCCGCCGCGGCGTTTGCCACGACGGCCGCGTCGGCCGCCGACAAGGTCACCTGGAACGTGTCGAGCTACGGCCCGTCGCGCGCCTACACCCGCGGCATCGAGACGGTCGCCAAGTATGTCGAAGAGAAGAGCGGCGGCAACTTCACGATCAAGATCCACCTGGGCGAGGCGATCTCGCCGGTGAAGGAGAACTTGGACGGCCTGCGCATCGGCGCTTTCGAGGCGGCGCAGCTCTGCAATTCCTACTCGCCCGGCAAGACGCCGCTGATGGGCGTGCTCGACCTGCCGTTCCTGCCGGCGCCGAACCCGGACGTCACCCAGAACGTGCACGAGGCGGTCTTCGCGCATCCGGCGATCAAGGCCGAGCTGAAGCGCTGGAACACGATGGCCTACATGTCCGGCCTGCTGCCGCAGTACGAGTTCATGGGCACCGGCAAGCCGCCGAAGGCGATCGAAGACTGGAAGGGCATGCGGGTCCGCGCACTGGCGGGCATCGGCGAGGCGATGAAGCGACTCGGTGCCGTTCCGACCACGGTGCCGGCGCCGGAGACCTATACCGGCCTGGAGCGCGGCATGTTCGAGGCCGCGTCCTTCCCGTTCAGCTACTCGCATGCCTCGTACAAGCTGCACGAAGTGTCGAAGTGGTACACGATGGGCATGGCGCCGGGTGCAGTCAGCTGCCCGACCTTCTTCAACATCGACGCCTATAACGGCCTGCCGGACGAGTACCGCAAGATGCTCGACGATGCCGAGGCCCCGGCCTACGCGGCGCTGAAGGCGGCCTACAAGGAGGCCGACGACAAGAACATCCCGATGTTCGACAAGATGGGCCTGGAGCGCGTCGTCTACACGCCGGAGATGCGGGCCCAGATCGAAGAGACGGCCGCCAAGCCCGTGTGGGACGCCTGGATGGCCGAGATGAAGTCGAAGAACCTGCCCGGCAAGGAGGTCCTCGACCTCGTCATCGCCGAGGGCAAGAAGGGCTGATTCCAGCCTGAGCGGGTGGCCTGAAGGTGCCGGACGGTGCTCGCGGGCCGTCCGGTTTTCCTTTTCTCAGACCCGCGACGACGGCTTGTAGTAGGGCACGTGGCTCTCCGGGTCGAAGTAGCCTTCGTAGAAGGCCTTCACGTGCGGCAGGACCAGCTTCGACAGGCGCCGCCGCTCCAGTTCCTCGTCGGTAAGGTCGGCCTTCATGATGTCGGAGAGCTGCTTCAGCGCCGCGTCGCGGTCGACCTTGGTGAACTTGCCGTCCTGGTAGACCACTTCGCCTGCAACCATGACGGCGCGCACGCCCTCGGTCTTCGCCCGCTGCACGACCGCATCGAGCACCGGCGTCAGCACGTCGAGATAGGGGTAGGCGATCTGCTGCCAGTCGAGGAGCACCATGTCGGCGGCCTTGCCCGGCTCCAGCGTTCCGATCTTGGCGCCGAAGCCTGTCGTCTTGGCACCGCCCTCGCTCGCCATGCGGAAGACCTGCGCCATGGTCGGTACGCGGTCGTCGATGCCCGGCTCGCGATGGGCGCGCAGGACCATGCGCATCTCCTGCAGCATGTCGCGGTCGTCGTTGATGCCGGCCTCGTCGAGGCCGATGGCGGTGTTGATACCCATCGCCTCGAACCGGTTGAGGGCGGCAACGCCGCTGCGCAGGCGGAAGTTCGAACTGCAGTTGTGGCAGATGTTGGTGCCGGTCTCTGCCAGCCGCTCCAGGTCCGGCTCGTTCAGCCAGACGCCGTGACCGAGGGTCATCAGCGGCCCCAGCATCTGGAACCTGTCGATATGGTCGACGGCCGTGCCGCCGCCGCGGCGCTTGGCGTATTCCTTCTGGTAGGCCGTCTCGACCAGATGCATGTGCATCGGCGCCTGATGCTCGTGCGAGCAGGTGGCGAGCGCCTCCAGCGCCTTGTCGGAACACCAGTGCAGGTTGGCCGGCGCCAGCTGGATCTTCACCCGCTCCTTCGGGTTGTACTTGGCGTGCAGGTGGGAAAACAGCAGCATGCTGTCCTCCAGCCCCATCTTGAACCGCTCGAAATGCTTCGCCAGCAGCGGCTTCACCTCGTCCGGGACGCGGTTCACGAAGTCCTGGTTGGCCTCGTAGACGAGGTGGTTCTGGTCGCGCAGCGCGAAGCAGTAGGACACCCGCATGCCGATGTCCTCGTAGGCGCGGATGACGTCCTCGGACTTCGCCTCGACCTCGCTGAGTACGCCCGGCATCCAGCCGTGGATGTGCTGCACCGTCGTGATGCCGGAGGCGATCATCTCGAACGCCGAGTAGAGCGTGTCGAGGTAGAGGTCGAGGTTGCGCGTGACGAGGCGGGTGGCGAACCAGAGTTCGAGCGGCATGTCGGGCGAGCCCAACTGCAGCGGCGTCAGGCCGACATGATGGTGGCCGTTGACGAAGCCGGGCAGCACGACTTGGTCGCCCGTGCCGATCACGGGGACGTCCGGGTGGCGCCGGCGCAGGTCGTCGTAGGCCGCGATCTCGACGACGATGCCGTCGCGCTGCAGGACTGCGCCGCCGTCGATCTGCTCCCACCGGTGTCGGTCGAGGGCGCGCGTGATGACGTATTTGCCGCGTACGATGGATGTCGTCACGGAGTGGCTTCCTTCTTCTTGGTGTATGGGGCGCTCATTCGGCCGCCATGCGGCCTTCCTGTTCGGCAAAGGCGCGGTCGACCTCGTCGCGCAGCAGCTTGGTCAGTTCTACGCGCAGCGACAGGAACTCGGGCGAGGTCTCCTCGCGCGGGCGCGGCAGGTCGATCGGTACCACGGCCTTGATGCGGCCGGGCCGCGAGGTGAAGACAACGACGCGGTCGGCCAGCGCCACCGCCTCGTCGATGTGGTGGGTCACGAACAGGACCGAGGCGCCGCTGTCGCGCCAGACGTCGGTCAGGAACTGCTGCATGCGCGCGCGGGTCTGGACGTCGAGGGCCGCGAACGGCTCGTCCATCAGCAGGACGTCGGGCCGCATTGCGAGAGCGCGGGCGACGGCGACGCGCTGGCGCATGCCGCCTGACAGTTCGTCCGGGCGCTTGTCGATCGCATCGACCAGGCCGACGCGCGCCAGCGTCTGACGGGCCGCCGTCTCCCGCTCGGCCTTGTCGTCGCCGCGCAGGCTGAGGCCGAAGGCGACGTTCTCGCCGACCGTCAGCCAGGGGAAGAGCGAGGTCTCCTGGAAGATCAGGCTGCGGTCCGGGCCGGGCTTTGCAATCGGCTCGCCGAAGGAGAGCAGTTCGCCGGCAGTGACGTCCTCCAGGCCGGCGATCAGATAGAGCAGCGTGCTCTTGCCGCAGCCGCTGGGGCCGAGCAGGACGACGAACTCGCCCTTGTCGACGGTCAGGTTGAAGCCGGTCAGCGCCTGATGGGCGCGGGCGGTGTCGGCGGCCCAGGTCTTGCCAACATTGCGGCACTCGACGGCGTGTCCGGTGCGGTCGCTCATCGTCGTCTCCCTCAGGTGCCGAGCGCGCCGGTGCCGGGCGGCACCCAGTAGAGGATCTTCCGCTGCAGCGTCCGCAGACCGTAGTCGAAGGCGAAGCCGAGCAGGCCGATCAGGGCGATGGTGAAGAAGACGAGCCCCGGATTGAAGGTGTTGCGCGCCAGCATGATGACCTGGCCCAGGCCGTAGCCGACGCCGACCGCCTCGGCGATCAGGACCACCATCCAGGCGCCGAACAGGTTGAGGCGCAGCACCACGAGCATGCCGGGCAGGATCGCCGGCAGGATGACGCGGCCGTAGATCTGCCGCTTGCTGGCGCCCATGACGCGGGCGACGTGGATGTAGTTGCGGTTGACGCTGTCGATCTGCGTGATCGTCGCCAGGACCATGTGGAAGAACAGTGCGATGAAGACCATGAAGATCGCCGGCTTGTCGCCGATGCCGAAGACGAAGATCGCGACCGGCAGCCACGCCACCGGCGAGACCGGCGACAGCAGGATGATCGTCGGCAGGGTCAGCTTGCCGACGATGCCGAAATAGCGGATGGCGATGCCGAGCGAGATGCTGCACACGGCGGCGAGGCTGAGGCCGATCAGCACGCGCATGGTCGAGGCCAGCAACGTGATCCCGACCGCCTCGAACGGGCTCGGCGAGTCCGTGCTGCCGGCGCCGATCTGCCAGCGCTGGGCGGTGTTGAAGAACTTCGCCTGATCGGCGAGGCCGGACATGAAGATGTGCGGCGGCGGCAGCAGCTTCGGATCGGCCCAGCCGACGTACCAGCAGAACTCCCAGATCGCGACGAAGAGGCCGACCGAGGCGATGCCCCAGCCGAGCTTCGGCGCGAAGCGCAGAACGGCGTCGCGCATGCCCGATGCCGCGCCTCCGCCCATGAGGGGCAGGACCTGTCCGTGTGCCGCCATCGCGCGCCTCCCTGCGTCTCGTTGGAGACGGCGCACCGTCGCCGGTGCGCCGCCGTCGGTCTCACGCGGACTTGCGCTTCAGCTTGCCGTAGAGGTCGGGGTTCTCGGCGATCACCGCCTCGAGCATCGTCCAGTCGATGGCGTCGCGCCCGGGCTTCTTCTTGATGTAGCCCATCTCCATCAGGGAGTCGGTGCGGCCCAGAATGAAGTCGGTCTGGTTGCGCATGTCGACGACCGGCGGCTGCTTGGAGGAGCCGATGACGGCGTTCTCCATCGAGGTCTTGTAGTACTTGCCGACGACTTCCTTCAAGACCGTGTCGATGTCGGTCTCGTAGGCGAGCTGCGCCTTCATCATCGCCTTGATGAGCGCCTTCACGACCTCGGGCTTGCCGTCGATCAGTTCCTGGCGGGCGCAGAGCACGCAGTCGGTGTAACCGGGGCCGTAGATGTCGACGCCGTTGGTCAGCAGGTTGGTGCCCGGCTTGTCGGCGAGGATCGCCGAGGCGTACGGCTCGATCGTGCAGATCCAGTCGAGCGCGCCGGCCTTGAACGCCTCGACCGCCTCGGGCGTGTTGCCCATGTAGCGAACGGTCACGTCCTTCATGCTGACGCCGTTCTTCTTCAGATAGTCGTACGGCATGACCTCCAGCGTATCGAGCTGGAAGGTGCCGAGCGTCTTGCCCTTCAGGTCGGCCGCGGTCTTCAGTTCCGGCTGCGAGATGATGGCGCAGCCCTCGACGCCGCCGCCGCCGACGATGCGCACCGGCGCGCCGGCGTCGTAGAGGGCGATGAAGCTGGTGTAGGGCAGCACGCCGACGTCGACGAGGCCGGCGCCGAGGAAGGTGACGTGCTCGGCGAAGGTCGGCGTGTTGACGAAGTCGAGCGTGACCCCGTCCTCCTTCGCGATCTGCCGCGCATGCGCCAGGAAGAGGGCGAGATTGCAGAAACCGGTGCCGTGGGTCGACTTGATCGAGCTGCCCGCCGCCGCGAAGGCGCCCGGACCGACGGGCAGTGCCATGACGAGGCTGGCGGCGCCGGCACTCTTGAGCAGGGATCGGCGGCTGATACCGCCGAGATCGGGTCGTCCACCCTCACGCCAATCGCACATCGCCCCGCTCCTCGTCGTTGATTCTCTTCCCTGATCACGAATTCGATCGGGTGAAGCGATGCAACGCGCGTGCCAGCGGCGGCTCGGTCAGCGGTATTTTGACGCTTCCGTTACATAGCCCGCGGTCGTGTCGCGCCGGAGCGCCGCCGCGTCGCGGTCGGCCGGGTCGCCGTGGCCGCCGCCGCCGGGCGTGCCCATGCGGACCGTGTCGCCGGTCTTCAGCACGTATTGCCGCTTCGGGTCGACCTTCTCGCCGTTGATGTGCAGTTCGCCCGGCGCTCCGGGCCGGCCGCCCTCAATACCGAAGGCGGGGAAGATCGTTCGCTCGGCGAGAAACGACACGGCGATCGGCGTGGGCGACCGGCTCTCCATCATGATCTCCTGGCCGAGGCCGCCGCGGTAGCGGCCGGGGCCGCCCGAGTCGGGCCGCAGCTTCTTGTGGCGGAAGCGCAGCGGCGCGATCTGCTCGGACAGTTCGATGGAGGTCGAGGAGACGTTGGACGGCCAGGACAGGCAGGTGGCGCCGTCGCGGATCTGCGTGGCCCCCATGCCGCCGTTGTAGAAGAACATGTTGGCGTAGGGCTTGCCCGCGGCGTTCACGCCGGACTGGTTCATGCCCCACATCGGCGACCCGCAGGCCGCCATCACCTTGTCGGGCACGATCTTGCCGAGGCAGCCGAAGACCAGCATCGGCAGGTAGTGGCCGATCAGCATGCGCGACCCACCGGAGGCCGGGAAGACCGGATTGACGATCGTCCCATCCGGGGCACGGATCGTGATCGGCCGGAAGGCGCCCTCGTTGTTCGGCAGGTTGGGGCTGGTGCAGACCTTCACCCCGTAGACCGACATGGCGTAGGTGTAGCACATGGCGCAGTTGATCGCCCGGTCGACCTGTGGATCGGTCCCGGCATAGTCGATGTCGATCTCGTCGCCCTTCACGGTCAGGGTCATGGCGATGGTGATCGGCACGTCGAGTAGCCCGTCGGTCTGGAGCGAACTCGTGTAGACGCCGTCGGGCAGGTCGCGGATCGCGGCCCGCATCGCCGTCTCGCAGCGCCCGTGGATCTCCGCCGCCAGATCGCGCAGGTCGCTCAGTTCGTAGGCGTCCATCAGCGCTTCGAGGCGCCGTTCCATCGCGTCGAGGGCGACGACCTGGGCCCAGAGGTCGCCGAGGGTGAGGTCGGGCGTTCGGACGTTCTTGCGCAGCAGCTTCACCAGCGTCTCGTCGGTGACGCCGGCATTCATCAGCTTCATCGGCGGGATCTGGAAGCCCTCCTCGAACACCTCGCGCGGTTCCGGCGAGCGGATCTTGCCGCCGATGTCGGGCGCGTGCGCGGTGGAGGCGGAGAAGGCGACGAGGCGGCCGTTGCGGAAGATCGGCTTCGCCACGGTGATGTCGGGCAGGTGCCCGGTGCCGAGGTGGATGTCGTTGGTGATCAGCACGTCGCCCGGCGACAGCGTCTCCACCGGGTAGGCGGCGATGAAGTGCTTCACCGTCGCCGGCAAGGTGCCGATGAAGGACGGGATGCTTTCGGTCGCCTGGACCAGCGACTCGCCGCGGTCGTCGGTGATGATGCAGGAGAAGTCGTAGGACTCGCGGACCAGAGTCGAGAAGGAGGTGCGGACCAGGGCGGCGGCCGCCTCGTCGACCGACGAGATCAGGCGGCGCCAGACGAGTTCGAGTGTCACGGGGTCGAAGGTTGCGGCCATGCGGTCCTCGTTGTGCTCCGGCGGTGCTGCGGTCCGGCGGTTCCCGTCCCGGGCGAATGCGCGGGATAGGTTTTTATGGGGTTTTATGGGGGTACCCCGGTTCTCCGTCGGCGATGCGGCTCCGCCATGGGATCATATCGGATTAAAGTCCTTGAAATCCAGCCGACTGACGGTCAGTCCTGCGGGACGGCCACGACGATGCTGCCGTCGTCGTGGACGGTGCAGCGGGCGCCGGGGCCGACGACGAAGGTCGACTCGTTCTCCTCGAAGATCGCCGGCCCCTCGACCACGGCGCCGGGCGCCAGGGCGTAGCGGGCGTAGACGGCGGTGTCGACATAGGCGCCGCCGTCCGGGAACCAGACGGCGCGGCTGCCCTTGCGGGCACTCCCGGCATCGCGCCCATGGCTGGCCAGGGCGAAGGCGGCGCCGGGCACCGGTGCGGTGACCGAGACGCGCAGGTTGACCAGCTGTGCCGCGACGTCGGGCGGCACGCGACCGAAGAGCGTCCGGTAGATCTCCTCGAAGGCGGCGAGGGCGATGGCGCCTGTCCCGGCGTCGAATGGCCCGGCGGGCAGCGGCACGGTGATCTCCGATCCCTGACCGACATAGCGCATGTCGGCGAGGCGGCGGACGGTGCGGCCCGGAATGTCGGCGCCCGTCTCCGCCAGCACGGTGAGCGCCTCGTCCTCAAGGCGGGCATAGACCGCGTCGATCTGCGACCAGTCGGCGTCGCCCAGGCGGACGGTGGAGGAGGCGACGCGGTCGATCCGGGCCGGGGCCATCAGCAGCCCGATGGTCGACCCGACGCCGGCGGCCGGCGGGCAGATCATCCGCCCGAGGCCGAGCTTGCGGGCGACGTGATAGGCGTGCACCGGGGCGGCCCCGCCGGTGGCGAGCAGGGCGTAGTCGCGCGGCTCCTTGCCGTGTTCGGCCAGATGGACGCGGGCGGCGCCGGCCATGTTCTCGTTGACGACGTCGTGGATGCCCCAGGCGGCGCGCTCGGCGTCGACGCCCAGCGCTTCGGCGAGGCGCTGCATCGCCGCCTTGGAGGCCGCGAGGTCGATATCCATCTCGCCGCCCAGGAAGAAGTCGGCGTTGAGATAGCCGAGCAGGAGGTCGGCATCGGTCACGGTCGCGTCGGTGCCGCCGCGGCCGTAGCAGGCCGGGCCGGGCTGCGCCCCGGAACTCTGCGGGCCGACCTTCATCAGGCCGAGTTCGTCGCGGTGGGCGATCGAGCCGCCGCCGGCACCGATCTCGATCAGTTCGATGGTCGGGATCTGGATCGGCAGGCCGCTGCCCTTCATGAAGCGTTTCTCGCGCGCCGCCTCGAAGCCGTAGGCGACCAGCGGCTCGCCGCCGTCGACGAGGCTGAGCTTGGCCGTGGTCCCGCCCATGTCGAAGGCGAGCACGCGCTCCTCGCCGGCGTTGCGGCCGAACCACGCGCCGGCGAGCGCACCGGCGGCGGGACCCGATTCGAGCAGGTGGACCGGTGCGCGCTTCGCCTCCTCGACGTGGGTGAGGCCGCCGTTCGAGAGCATCAGGAAGAAGGGGGCGTCGATGCCGAGGCCGGCGATCTCCGAGGCGAGCCGGTCGAGATAGATCTCGGCGAGCGGCTTGACGTAGGCGTTCGCGACCGTGGTCGAGGCGCGCGGATATTCGCGGATCTCCGGCGCGATGTCGCAGGAGGCGGAGACCGACAGGGTCGGGTGACGGGCGGCGATCAGTGCCGCCGCCCGCTGCTCGTGCACCGGGTTGGCGTAGGAGTGCAGGAAGACGAGGGCGAGCGAGGTCACGCCCTCGGCGACCAGAGCGTCGACCTCGGCGAGCAGGGCCGCCTCGTCCAGCGGCGTCTCGACGGCGCCGTCGGGGCCGACGCGCTCGGGGACCTCGCGGCGCAGCGGGCGCGGCACCAGGGCGGGCGGCATCTCGATGAAGATGTCGTAGAGCTCGTACTTCCGCTCGCGCGCGATCTCCAGCACGTCGCGGAAGCCGTCCGTGGTGATCAGGCCGGTCCTGGCACCCTTGCGCTCGATCAGCGCGTTGGTGAACAGCGTGGTGGCGTGGACGACGCGGCCGATATCGCCGGCGGCAATGCCGTCGCGTTCCAGCACGCGCCGGATGCCTGTGATCACCCCGCGCGACGGGTCGTCGGGGGTGGTGGATTCCTTCCAGATCGCGACGCGCGCGCCGGACGGGTCGAAGACGACGATGTCGGTGAACGTGCCGCCGATATCGATGCCGAGGGCGAGCTCCTTCACGGAAGCTGATCTCCGGACTGTGCGGGGACGGGAGCGGCCTCGGCGGTGCGGGGCCGGCGGAGGAAGGCGAAGGCGCAGAGCGCGCCGAACAGCAGGATTCCCACCGAGTCGCTCTCCAGGCCCGGCTTGATCAGCAGCAGGGCGGCGGCGAGGTGGAGGGTGCGTTCGACCAGGCCGAGCGATCGCGCCAGCCAGCCGATCATCGACACCGACAGGGCGAAGATGCCGATCGACGCGGTGATCAGGGTGACGACGATCTCGAGCGGGTCGCCGATGGCGAGCAGGGCCGGGCCGTAGACGAACATGTAGGGGATGATGAACACCGAAAGGCCGAGACGGAAGGCCGTGAGGCTGGTCTTCCACGGATCGGTGCCGGCGATCGCCGCCGCGGCGTAGGAGGCGATGGCGACCGGCGGCGTGATCGACGACTTCGAGGCGACGTACATGATGAACATGTGCGCCGCGATCAGTTCGACGCCGGCATCGACGAGGCCCGGCGCCAGCAGCGCCGCCATGATGACGTAGGCGCCGGAGGTCGGCATGCCCATGCCGAGCACGATGCCCATGATCGTCGTCAGGATCAGCATCAGCAGCAGATTGCCGCCGGAGAAGTCGAGGATGATGGCACTCATCCTGAGGCCGAGGCCGGTCTGGCCGATGATGCCGACAAGGATCCCGCCGACCGCGCAGGCGACGGTGACCGGCGCCACCATGCCGGGTGCTTCGGTCATCGCCTTCCAGGCGACGGACAGGATGCGGCGACGGTTCTCGGCGTCGAAGATCAGCAGCAGCGCGACCAGCGAGGCGATCGCCCAGACGGCGGCAGTCGTCGGCGTCCAGCCGTCGATCAGCAGCCAGAGCATTACGAGAATTGAGACGAGCAGGTAGCCGCGCTGCCGCAGCACGCCGAGCAGCGGCGGCACGGCTTCGCCCTCGATGTTGCTGAGGCCGAGCCGGCGCGCCTCCAGGTCGACCATCACGAAGACGGCGAGCATGTAGAGAAAGGCCGGGATGGCGGCGGCCAGCATGATGTCGGCGTAGGGGACGCCGACGAACTCCATCATGATGAAGGCGGCCGCCCCCATGATCGGCGGCGTGATCTGCCCGCCCGACGAGGCGACGGCCTCGACGCCCGCGGCGAAGGTGCCGGGATAGCCGGCCTTGCGCATCGCCGGGATGGTGAAGGAGCCGGTGGTGACGACGTTGGCCGCGGAACTGCCCGACAGCATGCCCATCAGCGAGCTGGCGACGACGGCGGTCTTGGCCGGGCCGCCGGTCGCGCGGCCGGTCAGGGCGCGGGCGAAGTCGGTGAAGAAGGTGCCGGCACCGGAGGCGACCAGCAGCGCGCCGAACAGTACGAAGTGGAAGACGTAGGCGGCCATGACCGCGACCGGCACGCCGAACAGGCCCTCGGTCGTCAGATACGAATATTCGATGATGGAATCGACCGAATAGCCCCGATGCCAGAAGGGCGGCGGCAGCAGATAGCCGAAATAGGCGTAGAGCAGGAACGCCAGGAGCAGCAGGACCAGCGCCAGGCCGACGGCGCGCCGTGCCGCCTCCAGCACGACGAAGGCCATGGCGAGGCCGAGGACCGTTTCGGTCGTCGTCAGCGGATCGACCAGCAGCATCCGGCTGGTGATGTACTCGGCGTCGAGGAACAGGTAGCCGGTACCGGCGACCGTGAGGGCCAGGACCGCGAGATCGTAGCCGCGGGCGGCGATGCCGCGCCAGCCGGTGGCGGCGGTGCCGCGCGGCGACAGGAAGAGGACCGCGAAGGCGAAGAGCAGGTGCAGCGGGTAGTGAACCTCGCCGACCGGCGCGCCGGCGAACCCCGTGTAAAGGTGATAGGCCGACATGGCGAAGGCGACCAGCATGCCGGCCCCCGCCGCACACCGGTCGTAGAGCGCCAGCGCCCCGCCGGACCCGGCCGTCTCGCTCTTCCGGTTCATCGCGCTACGCGATCCCGCCGCGGCTCGATCCGGTCAGATAAGGCCCTTTTCCTTGTAATAGCGCAGGGCGCCCGGATGCAGGTCGAGGCCCGGCGTCTTGGCCATCTCCTCCACCGTCAGGTCCGAAAGCGAGCTGTGGATCTTGCGAAGGTCGCCGATGTGTTCGGCGAGCGTACGCGTGATCCAGTAGGCCTCGTCGTTGGACATCTCGGCGCGCGTGACGATCAGCATGCCGGTGGCCGCCGTCGGGATGTCCTCCGTCTGGCCGTTGTAGGTGCCGGCCGGGATCACGCCGCGGCTGTAGCCCGGGTTGGCTTCCTGCATCTTCTTCAGCGTCGCATCGGCGATCGGCAGGAACTTGACGTCGAGGCTCTGTGCGACCTCGGAGAAGGCGGGGCTCGGCGGCAGGGTCGTCGCGGTGAAGCCGACGATGCGGCGATCCTTCATCTGGGCGGCGCCATAGCCCTGGCCGCCACGGGTGAGGTCGAGATCCTCTTCCTTGAGGCCGTTGGCCGCGAGCACGCCCTTGAACGCTTCGGTCGTCACGTTGCCGACCGGCTGCGAGGCGAACTTCTTGCCCTTGAGGTCGGCGACGGTTTCGACGCCGGCGTCCTTCATGACGGCGATGTGCACGACGTTGGTGCCGAGGCTGCCGATCGCGCGGACGTTGGTGATCTTCTGCTTGAAGGGCGCCTCGCCGCGCTCGGCCATGCGCGGCACGATGCTCATGGTGAAGCCGAGCTCGCCGCGGCCCTGGCCGACGACGGCCACGTTCGAGACGCCGCCGCCGACCTCGGCGTTGGAGCGGACGCCCTGGTCGCTGAACAGTTTGGCGAAGCCGCCGCCCATCGCGTACCAAGAGCCGCCCTGCGGGCCGGTGAAGATGGTCACCTGCTGCGGCTTGGCGCCGTCGGCCGCCTGCACGCCCGGCGCCGCGATCGCGAGCGCCGCGCACATCGGAATCAGAAAACGCTTCATCCCGTCCTTCTCCCTCGTCTCGGTGCGAGTGCCCCGCGAGGTTAGGCGCGTATGCAAGCGTCGGTCCAGCCGCTCCCGATCGGGAGCGGCCGCACCTCATCGGTCGATCAATGGAAGAAGATGAAGGTGATCAGCACGAAGATCGGAATGAGGATGCCGACCGACCAGAGCATGTAGCCGAAGAAGCTGGGCATCGCGATGCCACGCTCCTCGGCGATCGCCTTCACCATGAAGTTCGGCGCATTGCCGATATAGGTGTTGGCGCCCATGAACACGGCACCTGCCGAGATGGCGAGCAGTGTCGAGGCGAACGGTCCCATCAGCGCCGCAGGGTCGCCGCCCGCGGTGTTGAAGAAGACGAGGTAGGTCGGGGCGTTGTCGAGGAAGCTCGACAGCAGGCCGGTCAGCCAGAAGTACATCGTGTCGACGGGCTCGCCGGCGTCGTTGGTGACGAGCGAGACGACCGAGCCGAGCGCCCCGCCGGTGCCCGCCTTCAGGATCGCGATGGCCGGAATGATCGTCAGGAAGATGCCGGCGAAGAGCTTGCCGACTTCGATGATCGGGAACCAGCTGAAGCCGTTCGCTTCGCGGTTCTCGCGGCTGGTCAGCTTCCAGGACAGGAAGGTGATGAGCAGCAGCAGCACGTCGCGGACGAGGCCCTGGAGTTCGAGCTGCACGTGATAAATGTCGAAGGCGATGCCGGGCTTCCAGATGCCGCTGAGCAGGACCGCACCAACGATGCCGGCGAGCAGCAGGATGTTGATCTTGCCGTCGATGCCGAACGTCTCCTCGCTGGCCTCGTCGGAGGGGCGCGGCGCCTCACGGCGGAACAGCGTCGAATCGATCGCGAAGTAGACCGCCAGCAGGACCGTCGCGGCCACGACCATCGGCAGGAACATGTGCTGCGTCGGCCAGAAGAAGCTGACGCCCTTGAGGAATCCCAGGAACAGCGGCGGGTCGCCGAGCGGCGTCAGCGAGCCGCCGATGTTCGCAACGAGGAAGATGAAGAAGACGATGGTGTGGACCTTGTAGCGCCGCCATTCGTTGGCCCGGATGACCGGGCGGATGAGCAGCATCGCGGCACCGGTCGTGCCGGTCCAACTGGCGAGGAGCGTTCCGAAGAGCAGGAACCCTGTGTTGACCGCGGGCGTTCCGATGATGCTGCCGCGCAACCGGATACCGCCGGCGACGGTGAACAGCGCGAGCAGAAGGATGATGAACGGGAGATATTCCAGCAGCGAGACGTGCACCACCTCGTAGATCGTCAGCGATACGCCGTGCACGATGAGAAACGGCACCAGGAAGGCGGCGGCGCAGGCCGCGGCCACCTTGCCGAAATGATGGTGCCAGAACTCTGGAGCGAAGAGCGGAAAGAGCGCGATGGAGAGCAGGATCGCGACGAAGGGCACGACCCAGATCAGCCCCATCTCGGCACCGTCGAGATGGGGAGCGCCTGCGGTGGCGGCGGCCGCCGGGGATGCTGCGAACGCCGCGCATGTCCCCACAAGCGATCCGATCAGACGGTCGTACCGCCTTCCCATGGTTGCGCTCCTGCCGAGTTCTTTTGAGGTTTGCTGTGGAATCGATGCCGTGACCGACGGGCGGGCTGCACAAGATGGACGGCGCCGGGCCCCGTCGAGCCCCGCGAAGGCGGCGGAGTATGCAGCAGCCGTCGCGTTTCGCCAAGCGGATGGGACTGGTATTGCTAACGTCCTCAGTCGGCTGCGACCGGCTCGGGAAAGTGGGGCGCGAGCCCCGGGATGGAGGTCTGCCGAATGGAAATGAAGGGCGAAAGCCGGATCGAAGCCCCGCGCGACCGTGTCTGGGCGGCGCTGAACGATCCAGAGGTGCTGAAGGCCTCGATTCCCGGCTGCGAGGAACTCGAGCGAACCGAGGACGGCGGCTTCGCGGCGAAGGTGCGGGCCAAGGTCGGACCGGTGAGCGCCCGGTTCGGCGGCAAGGTCGTCCTGAGCGACATCGATGCGCCGAACGGCTATCGAATCTCGGGCGAGGGCACGGGCGGCGCGGCGGGCTTCGCCAAGGGCGGCGCCGACGTGAAGCTCGAGGCGGACGGCGACCAGGCGACGATCCTGCGCTACGACGTGCAGGCCACGGTCGGGGGCAAGCTGGCCCAGATCGGCTCGCGCCTGATCGACGGGACGGCGCGCAAGATGGCGGACGAGTTCTTCGCCAGCTTCAAGGCGCAGGTCGAAGGTGCCGGCGGCGCCGCCGCGGAGGCGCCGGCCGTCGCGGAGGCACCGCCGCAGATGTCGCAGGGCGCGGCACCTACGCCTCCCGGCCAGCAGCCGCCCCCGCCGCCCCAACCGACGCCGCGGGAGCGCCCTGCCGAGTCCATGCCGTCGGAAGGGCCGGCACATACCGGACCCACCGACATGCCGTCCACCACAGGTGCGATGGCCGATCCGATCGCTGCCGCGTCGCAGCCGGCCGCCGTCGACCGGGCCGCCGAGACCATCCGCACCGGCGGCCATCGCGAGCACATGGCCGAGGATCCGGATGAGGCCAGCGAGGATGCCCCCGGCCGCCGCACGGCGGGGGAGGCGACCGCCGGGCCCGGCGGCTACCGTGCCGAGGTCGCACGCCGCTCGAGCACCAGCCCCTGGGTCTGGGCCGTCGGTGCCGCGGTGGTCGTGGTCATTCTCATCGTCGCATTCACCTGACCTCGCAGATCCGTTCGAAGCCCGTCAGCGGCACCTCCGCCGACGGGCTTCGCGCGTGTCGTGCGTGCTTGACCCGACCGGTCGCTGCGCACAAACTCGCGCATTAACAGCCGCTTCCGCACAGAGCCCTCCGCCGGGCCGCGATCTCACGAGGGAGTCAGCCAATGCCGACCGTTTCCATGACCGTGAACGGCAAGCAGGTCTCGTCAGAGGTCGAAGCGCGTACGCTGCTGGTGCAGTATCTGCGCGAGCATCTGGGCCTGACCGGCACGCATGTCGGCTGCGACACCAGCCAGTGCGGCGCCTGCGTCGTCCACGTCGACGGCGACTCGGTGAAGAGCTGCACCATCCTGGCGACCCAGTGCGACGGCACCGAGGTGCTGACCATCGAGGGGCTGGCCGAGGGCAACGGCCCGCTGCATCCGATGCAGGAGGCCTTCCGCGACAATCACGGCCTGCAGTGCGGCTTCTGTACGCCCGGCATGATCATGAGCGCCATCGACCTCGCGAAGCGCAACGCCGAGCCGAGCGAGAAGGAGGTGCGCGAGTGGCTGGAGGGCAACCTCTGCCGCTGTACCGGTTACCACAACATCGTCAAGGCGGTGATGGCCGGGGCGCGAGCGATGAACGCCGCGTCGTAGACCCTCCGACCGCCTCGCGAGCCAGGACGGGGGCCGGAAGAGCCCCCGCGCAGCCAGGGAGAGGCAGATGCCCAGGGAAGACGGTATCGGCGCCGCATTGCGCCGCAAGGAAGACTTCCGCTTCATCACCGGCCGGGGCAACTATACGGACGACATCGACCGGCCGGGCCAGCTGCACGCCGTGTTCGTCCACTCCCCGCACGCGAACGCGCGCATCCGGAGCATCGACGCCGAGGCCGCACGCAAGATGCCGGGCGTCGCCGCGGTCTTCCTCGGATCCGACCTCGCCGCGGACAAGATCGGCGGCCTGCCCTGCGGCTGGCAGATCCACTCCCGCGACGGCAGCCCGATGGTCGAGCCGGTGCATCCGGTGATCGCCGTCGACCATGTGCGCTATGTCGGCGACCAGGTGGCGATGGTCGTCGCCAGATCCCGGCGCGAGGCGCAGGACGCGGCGGAACGCGTCGAGGTCGACTACGAGGTGCTGCCGGCCGCCGCGTCGACCGCCGACGCGATGTCGCCGGGCGCGCCGCAGGTCTGGGAGCAGGCGCCGAACAACGTCTGCTACGACTGGGAACTGGGCGACAAGGTCGCGGTCGACGCCGCCTTCGGCAGGGCCAAGCACGTCACGCGCCTGCAGCTGGTGAACAACCGGCTGATCCCCAACGCGATCGAGCCGCGTGCCGCGATCGGCGACTTCGACCGGGCCACCGGCGAGTATACGCTCTATACGACCAGCCAGAATCCGCACGTCATCCGCCTGCTGATGGGCGCCTTCGTGCTGAACATCCCGGAGCACAAGCTCCGCGTGGTGGCGCCGGACGTCGGCGGCGGCTTCGGGTCGAAGATCTTCCACTATGCCGAGGAGGCGGCGGTCACCTGGGCCGCCGGCAAGCTCCGTCTGCCGGTGAAGTGGACGGCCGACCGTTCCGAGTCGTTCCTGTGCGACGCGCACGGCCGCGACCATGTGACGACGGCGGAACTCGCGCTCGACGAGAACGGCAGGTTCCTCGCCATGCGGGTCGAGACGATCGCCAACATGGGCGCCTATCTCTCCACCTTCGCGCCTGCGGTGCCGACCTATCTCTATGCGACGCTGCTGGCGGGCCAGTACACGACGCCGGTCATCCACTGCAACGTGAAGGCGGTCTTCACCAACACCGTGCCCGTCGACGCCTATCGCGGCGCCGGCCGGCCGGAGGCGACCTTCGTCGTCGAGCGGCTGGTCGAGACGGCGGCGCACGAGATGGGCATCGATCCGGCGGAGCTGCGGCGCCGCAACTTCGTGGCGCCGGACGCCTTCCCGTACCAGACGCCGGTGGCGCTGCAGTACGACAGCGGCAACTACGCCGGCTCGCTCGACGCGGCGCTGGCGGCCATCGACTACAAGGGATTCGAGCAGCGGCGCGCGGCGTCGGCGGCGAAGGGCAGGCTGCGCGGCATCGGCCTGTCGGCCTATATCGAGGCCTGCGGCATCGCGCCGTCCGCCGTGGTCGGCGCCCTGGGCGCCAGGGCCGGCCTCTACGAGGCGGCCGAGGTCCGGGTCAACCCGACCGGCAGCGTCGTGGTCTTCACCGGCACGCACAGCCACGGCCAGGGCCACGAGACGACCTTCGCCCAGGTGGTGGCGGAGCGGCTCGGGATCCCGGCGGAGAATGTCGAGGTGGTGCACGGCGACACCAACCGCATTCCGTTCGGCATGGGCACCTACGGCTCGCGCTCGCTGGCGGTCGGCGGATCGGCGCTCTCCAAGGCGCTCGACAAGGTCGAGACCAAGGCGAAGAAGATCGCCGCGCACATGCTGGAGGCGTCCGAGGCCGACATTGAGTTCGTCGACGGCAAGTTCACCGTCGCCGGCACCGACCGGTCGCTCGCCTTCGGCGACATCGCGCTGCAGGCCTATGTCCCGCACAATTTCCCGCACGACACGCTGGAGCCGGGGCTGGACGAGCAGGCCTATTACGACCCGAAGAACTTCACCTATCCGGCGGGCTGCCACATCTGCGAGGTGGAGATCGACCAGGACACGGGCCACGTGCACATCGACCGCTTCGTCGCGGCCGACGATTTCGGCAAGATCGTCAACCCGATGATCGTCGAGGGACAGGTGCACGGCGGTATCGTGCAGGGCGTCGGGCAGGCGCTGCACGAGGGCTGCGTCTATGACGCCGAGGGGCAGTTGCTGACCGGGTCGTACAACGACTATTCGATGCCGCGGGCCAACGACGTGCCGTTCTTCGAGGTTTCGACCCAGGAGACGCCGTGCCCGCACAACCCGCTGGGCGTGAAGGGCTGCGGCGAGGCGGGCGCCATCGCCGCACCGGCGGCGGTGATGAACGCGGTGCTGCACGCGCTGGCGCCGGCCGGGGTGAAGCATCTCGACATGCCGGCGACGCCGCGCCGCGTCTGGGAGGCGCTGCGTGCGGCCCGGGTGCCGGCGGCGGCGGAGTAGGCCGCCTCGATCGGCTGCCGATCGAGGCCGGTTGGCGACGTATTTGCAGTGGCCGCCTAAATGCGGTGATGTGTGGCATTCGGGCGCAGAGCCGAAGGGGACGACATGTACGATTTCCAGTATGAGCGCGCGACGTCGGTGGACGACGCCATCGCCAAGCTGAAGGCGGCCGACGACGGGCTGATCGTCGCCGGCGGGATGACCATGATCCCGACGCTGAAGCAGCGGCTGGCGCAGCCGTCCGCGGTGATCGACCTGGGCGGCCTCGCCGAACTGCGCGGTATCACCGTTTCCGGGAACACCGTCACGATCGGCGCCATGACGACACATGACACGGTGGCCCGGTCGGCGGACCTGAAACAGTCGCTTCCGGTGCTGAGCCAGATGGCGCAGATCATCGGCGACCCCGCCGTGCGCAACCGCGGCACGATCGGCGGCTCGATCTGCAACAACGATCCCGCCGCGGACTATCCGGCGGCGCTGGTCGGCCTCGGCGCCACGGTCCATACCAGCAAGCGCGCGATCGCGGCGGAGGACTTCTTCACCGGCATGTTCGAGACGGCGCGCGAGCCGGACGAACTGGTCCTGAAGATCGACTTTCCGGTTCCGGAGAAGGCGGCCTACCAGAAGTTCCGGAACCCGGCCTCGCGCTACGCCATCGTCGGTGTGCTGGTGGCGAAGACCGCTTCCGGCGTGCGCGTCGCGGTGGCGGGCGCCGGGCCTTGCGTCTTCCGCGTGCCGGAGATGGAGCAGGCGCTGTCGGCGAACTTCTCTTCCAAGGCGATCGAGAACGTGACGATCCCGGCGGACGGGCTGAACGCCGACATCCATGCCAGCGCCGAATACCGGGCACACCTCGTCGGCGTGATGGCGCGCCGCGCGGTCGACGCCTGCGGCTGACGCCGAGCCGGCGAGGGCACGCCTCGATCCTTGCTTTCGAGACGCGCGGCCGCTATATCCGCGCGTCTCGCGCCCTTTATCGCGACTGTCGGGCCGGAGTCGATCCGGGGCATGCCCGCCGTCGCCTCTACTGACCCAGGAGGTCCAAATGCCCAAGATGAAGACGAAGAGCGCCGTCAAGAAACGTTTCCGCCTCACCGGCAGCGGCAAGGTCCGGGCGAACGTCGCCCACAAGCGGCACATGCTGACCGCGAAGCCGCAGCAGATGAAGCGCCAGGCGCGCGGCACGATGATCCTGAAGGATTGCGACGCCGGCATCGTTCTCGGTTTCATGCCCTACGCGAAGGCCTGATCCATGGCACGTGTCAAGCGGGGCGTCACGACGCACGCCCGTCACCGCAAGGTCGTCAAGCAGGCTGCAGGCTATCGCGGCCGCAGCAGCACGAACTTCCGGATCGCGATCGAGAAGGTCGAGAAGGGCCTCCAATACGCCTATCGCGACCGCCGCAACAAGAAGCGCGACTTCCGCGGCCTCTGGATCCAGCGGATCAACGCCGCGAGCCGCGAGTTGGGCCTGACCTACTCGCAGTTCATGAACGGCATCCACAAGGCTGGCATCGAGGTCGACCGCAAGGTCCTCGCCGATCTGGCCGTGCACGAGCCGGCGGGTTTTGCCGCCCTGGTCGATCAGGCCAAGGCCGCCCTGGACGCCGCCAAGCCGGCCGCAGCGGAGTAATCGCGGGGGGGGGCCGGTTCCCGTTCGGGAGCCGGCCCCCACGCCGACCGCCGCGCTGCCGCACAGACAGCAACGGACACCTGCCCATGAGCGATGACCTGGAAGGCCTGCGGCGCGAGCTGCTCGCCGGGGTTTCGGCTGCCTCGGATCTGGCCGGGCTGGAACAGGTCCGCGTCGACGTGCTGGGCCGCAAGGGCCGCATCACCGATCTGATGAAGGGCCTGGGCGCGCTCGCGCCCGAGGCGCGTCGCGAACAGGGCCAGGCGTTGAACCGCCTGAAGGACGAGGTCGCGGGCGCGATCGAGGGGCGCAAGGCCGAACTCGGCCGCGCCGAACTCGATCGCCGGCTGGCGTCGGAACGCATCGACGTCACCCTGCCGGTGCGGCCCGAGACCGAGGGCCGCATCCACCCGGTCAGCCAGACCATCGACGAACTGGTCGCGATCTTCGGCGCCATGGGCTTCTCGGTCGCCGAAGGGCCGGACATCGAGGACGACTGGTACAATTTCGGTGCCCTGAACATCCCGCCGGAGCACCCCGCCCGGCAGGAGATGGACACCTTCTACCTCGACACCGAGGTGGACGGTCGGCGCCCCGTCCTGCGGACGCACACCTCGCCGGTGCAGATCCGCACGATGCAGAACGTCAAGCCGCCGATCCGCATCATCGCGCCGGGCCGGACCTATCGCTCCGACAGCGACGCGACGCACTCGCCGATGTTCCATCAGGTCGAGGGGCTGGCGATCGGCGAGAAGATCCATATGGGCCACCTGAAGGGGTGCCTGATCGAGTTCTGCCGCGCCTTCTTCGACGTGGCCGACCTGCCCGTGCGTTTCCGCGCCAGCTACTTCCCCTTCGTCGAACCGGGTGCGGAGGTCGACATCGGCTGCTCGCGCGCGGGCGGCGAACTGAAGATCGGCGCCGGTGGCGACTGGCTGGAGATCCTGGGCTGCGGCATGGTCCACCCGAAGGTGCTGGCGAACTGCGGCATCGATCCCGAGCGCTGGCAGGGCTTCGCCTTCGGCATGGGCATCGAGCGCATCGCGATGCTGAAATACGGCATCCCCGATCTGCGCACCTTCTACGAGTCCGACATGCGCTGGCTGCGCCATTACGGCTTCGCGCCTCTCGACGTGCCGAGCCTGACCGGAGGACTGGCGCGATGAAGCTCACGTTGGGCTGGCTGCGCGACCATCTGGACACCGAGGCGAGCCTCGACACCATCGCGCGGACGCTGACGCTGATCGGCCTGGAAGTCGACGCGCTGGTCGACCGTGGCGCGTCGCTGGCGCCGTTCACCGTCGCGCGGGTCCTCAAGGCCGAGCAGCATCCGAACGCCGACCGTCTGCGGGTGTGCATCGTCGACACCGGGCGCGAGGAGGTGCAGGTCGTCTGCGGCGCGCCGAACGCGCGCACAGGCATGATGGCCGTCTTCGCCCCGTCGGGCACCGTCATTCCGGCGAGCGGCCTGGAACTGCGCAAGTCCGAGATCCGCGGCGTCGAAAGCAACGGCATGCTTGTATCCGAGCGCGAGCTCGGCCTGTCGGACGAGCATGAGGGCATCATCGAACTGGATCCCGGCGCGCCGCTGGGCGCTCCGTTCGCCCGCGTGCTCGGCCTGGACGACCCGCTGATCGAGATCGGCCTGACGCCGAACCGCGGCGACTGCGCCGGCGTGCGCGGCATCGCGCGCGACCTCGCCGCCGCGGGCATCGGCGACCTGAAGCCGTTCCACGGGTGGAACGACAAGGTGGCGCCGGCCTTCGACAGCCCGATCGGCGTGCGGCTCGACTTCCCGCCGGAGGCCGCGGACGCCTGCCCGATGTTCGTCGGCCGCTACTTCCGTGGCGTGAAGAACGGTCCGAGTCCGCGCTGGCTTCAGGAGCGGCTGAAGGCGGTGGGGTTGCGGCCGATCTCGGCGCTGGTCGACATCACCAACTATTTCTCGATCGACATCGCCCGTCCGCTGCACGTCTTCGATGCGGACAAACTGAGCGGCGACATCGCGCCGCGTCTCGCCCGGCCGGGCGAGACGATGCTGGCCCTGGACGGCCGCGAATACACGCTCGACGGCGAGATGACGGTCATCGCCGATGCGGCGGGGCCGCAGGCGCTGGGCGGCGTCATGGGCGCCGAGCCGACCGGCTGCACCGACGAGACGGTCAACGTCTTCCTGGAAGTGGCGCTGTTCGATCCGCTGCGCACCGCGATGACCGGCCGCAAGCTCGGCATTCACTCGGATGCGCGCTACCGCTTCGAGCGCGGCGTCGATCCCGAGGCCGTGCTGCCCGCGATGGAAGCGGCGACGCGCCTGATCCTGGAACTGTGTGGCGGCGAGGCGAGCAACCCGGTGATCGCCGGCGCGCCGCCCGAATGGCGCCGCACGATCGCCCTGCGTCCGGCGCGCGTCGGCGAACTGAGCGGCATCGACGTCTCGGCCGCGGACTGCGAGCGGATCCTGAAGGCGCTGGGCTGCACGGTGACGGACGGTGCCGACGGCCGCTTGTCGGTCGTGCCGCCGCCCTGGCGGCCGGACATCGAGGCCGAGGCCGACCTGGTCGAGGAAGTGCTTCGGATCTACGGCTACGAGTTCATTCCGGTCACGCCGCTGACCCTGGACACGACCCTGCCGAAGCGGGCGCTGGCGCCGGAGCAGGAGCGGGCGGTACGCGCCCGGCGTGCGCTGGCGGCGCGCGGGATGACCGAGGCGGTGACCTTCTCCTTCCTGCGGTCGAGCGAGGCCGTGCTGTTCGGCGGCGGGCAGCCGGAGATGGCGCTGGCCAATCCGATCAGCGCCGACCTGGACCGGATGCGGCCGTCGATCCTGCCGAACCTGGTCGGCGCGGCGCGGCGCAACGCCGATCGCGGCGTCGCCGACGGCGTGCTGTTCGAGGTCGGGCCGCAATATGGCGGCGTCGCGGCGACGGATCAGCGGCTGGTCGCCGCCGGCCTGCGCTGGGGGCGGACCGGGGTGCGCCATTGGGCGGTGGCACCGCGGGCGGTCGATGCCTTCGACGCCAAGGCCGACGCAATGGCGGCACTGGAGGCGGCCGGCGCGCCGGTCGCCAACCTGCAGGTCTCGACCGACGCGCCCGCCTGGTACCACCCGGGACGGTCGGGCGCGTTGCGCCTCGGACCGAAGGTGCTGGCGCTGTTCGGCGAACTGCACCCGGGCGTCCTGGCCGATCTGGGCTATGACGGCCGCGCCGTGGGGTTCGAGGCCTTCCTCGACGCCGTGCCGCAGCCGAAGGCGCGTGCCGGCAAGGCGAAGCCGATGCTGCGCGTGTCGCCCTTCCAGCCGGTCGAACGCGACTTCGCCTTCGTGCTGGACGAGGCGACGCAGGCCGACGCAGTGGCCAAGGCGGTCCGTCAGGCGGACAAGGCGCTGATCACCGACGTATCGGTCTTCGACGTCTATGCCGGCCCGAACCTGGGCGAGGGCCGCAAGTCGCTGGCCGTGAGCGTGACGCTGCAGCCGACGAAGGCGACACTGACCGAGGCCGAGATCGAGGCCGTGTCGCAGCGCATTGTCGCCGCGGTGGAGAAGGCGACGGGCGGCACGCTGCGCCGCTGATCGCCGCCCCGTGTCCCGCGCCATGTGCCACGCGGCGTGACCGTCACACCGGTTTCGCTTGACCTCGCACGGCCTGCGGTCACCTTTGCAGGCGAAGCACGCACGGAGCGACGGCGCGAGGCGGCGGTGGACGACATGGCACAGGACGCAGCCCAGCTGCGCGCGACCGCGGACATCGCGGTCGGACTGTGCGCCGCCGTCATCTCCGTCGCCGACGCCCGGCCGCGGCTCCTGGTACTCGACGAGCCCCACTGCACCGAGCAGGCCACCGGCCGCGCCGAGGCGGCCCTGCCGTCGGCACCCTTCCTGCCCGACCGCCAGCGGACCCTGGAGGAAGGGCTCCGCGCGGTGGTGGAAGCCCAGACCGGCCTGACTCTCGGCCATGTGGAGCAGCTCTACGCCTTCGCCGACCGCTGGCGCGATCCGCGCGAGCTTTCGGGCGGACCGCGCATGCTCTCGGTCGGCTATCTGGCGCTGGTCCGGCCGTCGCCGCGGATGCGCGAGGGCGTGCGCTGGCACGATCTCTACGACCTGTTTCCGTGGGAGGACCGGCGCTCGGACGACGCAGCGCCATGCGAGCGGCGGTTCCGGCCGCAGCTGCAGCGCTGGTGCGACGGCGGCGACAGTCCGGCGATGCGGCGCGGTCGGCTGGAGCGCGTGGCGATTGCGTTCGGCGACGGTGCCGGTCCGGACCCGGCCGCTGTCCTGGAGCGCTACGAATTGCTCTACGAGTGCGAACTGGTCGCCGAGGCGCGACGCGACGCCTGGCAGCGGGCATGGCATGCGGCGCGCGCGGTGGGCGCCGATGATGCGCCGGTGGCGCCGCCGGCCTGCGATTCCGGCCTCGGGCCGGCGATGGTCCTCGACCACCGGCGCATTGCGGCGACGGCACTCGGGCGGCTGCGGGCGCGGCTGGCGCATCGGCCGCTGCTGTTCGAACTGATGCCGCGCAGCTTCACCCTGCTGCAGTTGCAGACCGTGGCCGAGGCCCTGACCGGCGAGGCGCTGCACAAGCAGAACTTCCGCCGCCTGGTGCTGGGCGGGTTGGTCGAGCCGACGGGTGGGACGGAGGCCACGACGGGTGGGCGCCCCGCTGCGCTGTTCCGCTTCCGCCGTGAGGTGCTGCGCGAGCGGCCGGCGCCGGGCGTTGGCCTGCCGGGGCTGCGCCGGTCGGGTTGAGGCCCCACATTGCCATCACCGAAAACCGAGGAGCATCAATGTCGAAGCAGATCAAGACCTTCCTGATGTTCCAAGGGCAGGCGGAGGAAGCGCTCGATCTCTACCGGTCGCTGTTCAGGGACGCGGTGGTCCTGTCGATGGAAAAATACGGCGCGGGCGAAAGCGGGCCCGAAGGATCCGTGAAGCTCGCGAACTTCTCGCTCAACGCCCAGGAGTTCATGTGCATCGACAGCCCCGTCGATCACGGCTTCTCCTTCTCGCCGTCCATGTCGCTCTATGTCGACTGCGAGAGCGAGGAAGAGATCGACCGGGTCTTTGCCGCCCTCTCAGATGGCGGCAGCGTTCTGATGCCGCTCGACAGGTACCCGTTCAGCGAGAAATTCGGCTGGGTGGCGGACCGGTTCGGCGTTTCGTGGCAGTTGAACCTGTCGTGACCTAGACCGGATCGGGCAGGCCGGCGATGCCGTACACCTCCGCCGCCGCCTTCGGGCTGACGATGCCGTCCAGGACGTCCTGGCGGACGAGCGCCGGATCGCGGTCGCCTGGGGCGCCCCAGCCGCCGCCGCCGGGCGAGCTGATGCGGATGCGGCCGGGGCCGACGCGGACGATGCCGTAGCCGCCGTTCGGACTGACCGCCGCACCGCCGTCCTCCGGCAGGAAGGCGATCGTGCCCGTCGCGCCGTTCTTGCCGCCGACGACCCCGAAGGCGCCGCGGCTGGTATAGGCCTCGCCGCGGAAGGCGATCTGCACCGGGCGCTGTATCGCCACCTCGTAGTCGACGCCGGGGCCGCCGCGGAAGGCGCCCGCGCCGGCGGCGTCGGTGCGCAGCTCCTGACGGACTACCCGCACCGGGTAGAGCTGCTCGTAGGCCTCGGCATTCGGGATGACCAGCCCGCAGAGCGAGTTGACGCCGCCCTGCTGCGGGAAGCCGTCGCGGCCGTCGACGGCGCCGCCGCCGGACTGGGCCGCCCAGTGATACATGACGAAGGTGCGCCCGTCCGGCCAAGTGCCGGAGGTCACCGGCGCACCGGGCTTGCCCCAGCCGGCGCAGCTGCGCGTCGGGTCGGCCTTGCCCAGCGCCTCCCAGCAGGCGTTGATGATCTCGCAAGCCGGCGCGATCGTGTTCATGGTCATTGGCGCAGGTGGGCGCGGATTGAGGATGCTCCCCTCCGGCGCCACGATCTCCACCGAGCGGAAGGTGCCCTCGTTGCGTGGGATGTCCGAGCCGAGGAAGGAGGACAGGGCCGTGTAGACGCCGGACCAGGTGTTGGCGACGGAGCTGTTCTTGAAGCCGCGGATCTGCGGGTGGGAACCCGTGAAGTCGACGGTCATGGCGTCGCCCTGGACCGTGATCGCCACCTTGATCGGGATGTCCATCGGCACGAAGCAGTCGTCCTCGAACCGGTCCTCGCCGAGATAGACGCCGTCGGGCAATTGGGCGACGGCGGCGCGGAGCCGGCGGTCGGCATGGTCGAGCACGCCCTTCAGGTAGGCGTTCGTTTCGGCGACGCCGAGACTGGCGAAGAGGTCGGCGATCTGCTCCGCGCCGATGCGCGTGGCGCCGATCATCGCGCGCAGGTCGCCGTCCAGCAGGTCGGGCGTGCGCGTGTTCAGCATCAGCAGCTGCCAGAGATCCTGACGGACATGGCCGTCGCGGATGAGCAGCAGCGGCGGCAGGCGGATGCCCTCGTGGAAGATTTCCGTCGCTTCCGGATTGTAGCTGCCGGCGGCGCCGCCGCCGATGTCGGACTGGTGCGCGCGAATGTTGGCGAAGCCGGACAGGGCGCCTTCGACGAAGACCGGGCGGGCGATGACCCAGTCCGGCAGGTGATTGCCGCCGGCGGTGTATGGATCGTTCAGCAGATACACGTCGCCGTCGCGGAAGTCGTGGCCGAAGGCGGCGATAAGCGCCCGCACGGCGAAGCCGCCGCCGCCGGTGTGGATCGGGATGCCGTCCGCCTGGGAGACGAGGACGCCCTCAGCATCCGCCAGGAAACACGAGAAGTCGTGCGCCTGGGAGAAGATCGGGCTGCGCGCGGTGCGCGTCATGACCCAGCCCATCTGCCGGCTGATATGGTCGAGCCGATTCTGCGTGAGGGCGAGGGTGACTGGGTCCAGTCCGGGGCTCATGGCGCCGTCTCCGGGGTGGGCAGGTGGACGACGTAGTTGCCGGCGGCGTCGACCTCGATCGTGTCGCCGGCGCCGATCATCAGGGTGGTGGTTTCCTCCTCGACGATCAGCGGCCCGGGCAGGCGGTGCCCGGCACGCAGGTCGGCGCCGGCGTAGACCGCGACCTCCCGCCAGCCGGTGGCGGCGTCGATCCAGACGGGGCGCCGCTCCACCGGTTCGGGCGCGCCGGTCGCCGCCGGTGCGGCCGCCGGCCTGATCGGCGGCAGGCGGCCGATCGCGGCGAGGCGGAGCTTGGTGATCTCGACATGGCCGCCCGGCTGGTGATGGCCGAACAGCCGCTCGTGCTCGGCCTCGAACGCCTTGCGGACCCGCTCGGCATGGATGCGCCCCTCGTCGAGGGGCACCCGCACGTCCCACTGCTGGCCGCGGTAGCGCAGGTCGAGGGCGCGCGCGAAGCCGCTGGCAGTGTCGTCGAAGCCGTCGGCGGCCAGCATCTCGCGGGCATCCGCCTCCATCTCGGCGAACCGGCGGTCGAGCTGGTCGGGATCGGCGTCGTCGAGCGGCGCGAAGGTCACCCGGACGAGGTCGTGGCGGACATTCGCATGCAGCATGCCGATGGCACAGAAGGCGCCGGAGAGCCGCGGTATATAGACCTTGGCGCAGCCGAGCAGGCGGCCGACCGAGGCGCCGTGCATCGGTCCGGCGCCGCCGCAGGCGACGAGGACGAAGCGTCGGGGATCGTGGCCGCGCTCGATGCTGATGCGCTGCACGGCGTGCAGCAGGTTCTGCTCGACCAGCCGGATGATGCCGGCGGCGGCCGACTCGACGTCGATGCCGAGCGGCGTCGCCACCACCCGGTCCATCGCGTCGCGCGCCCGGTCGAGATTCAGGGTGACCGAGCCGCCGGCATAGGGGCCGGGGCGCAGGCGGCCGAGCACGAGTTGTGCGTCGGTCACGGTCGGCTCGGTGCCGCCGATGCCGTAGGCGGCGGGGCCGGGCACGGCGCCGGCGCCGCCCGGGCCGGCATACATCAGCCCGGCGCCGTCGACGCCGGCGATGGTGCCGCCGCCGGCGCCGATGGTGTGGATGTCGATGGACGGCAGGGCGAGATGGTAGCCGGCGATCTGGAACTCGTCGGTCACGGCGACCTGCCCGCCGGCCATCAGCATGGCGTCGCAGCTGGTGCCGCCGATCTCCATGGAGATCAGGTCGTCGGAGCCGATGGCGCGGCTGTAGGAGGTCAGGGCGCCGACGCCAGCCGCCGGTCCGGAGAGGAGCAGGGTGACCGGCTTGGAGGCGACCTGCTCGACCGAAGCCGCGCCGCCATTGTTCTGAATCAGCAGCAGGCGCTTGCGCAGGCCCAGATCGCGCAGGCGGGATTCGAGCCGGCGCAGATAGCCTACCGTGCGCGGGGCGACGGCGGCGTTCAGCGCGGTGGTCGAACTGCGCTCATACTCGCCGACGACCGGGGCGATGGCGCTGGAGACGGAAATCCAGGCGTCGGGCAGCAGCTTTTCGAGACGCGCGGCCGCCGCCTGCTCGTGCGCGGGCGCGGCGAAGCTGTTGATGAAGCAGATGCCGACGGACCGGACGTCCCGGCTGCGGAAAATCTCGGCGGCGGCCTCGACGTCTTCGAGCGCCAGCGGCTCGATCTCCGCACCGGAGGCGTCGACGCGGCCCCGCACGGGGCGGCGCAGATGGCGCGGCACCAGGACGGGCGGGTTCGGCGGGCGATGATCCCACGGGTTCTCGCGGATGCCGCGGCGGATCTCCAGGCTGTCGCGGAATCCGGCGGTGGTCAGCAGACCCGCCTTGGCGCCCTTTTGCTCTAGCGCGGTGTTGGTCGCGACCGTCGAGCCGTGGACGAAGAGCTCACAGCGTTCGAGCAGGGCCGATGGGCCGGACAGGTCGAGCCGTTCGGCGGCGCGTTCGATCGCATCGAGCACGCCCTGCGCCGGGTCGGCGGGGGTGGAGGGCACCTTGAAGACGCGGACGGCGCCGGTCGCGTCCGCGAGCACGAGGTCGGTGAAGGTCCCGCCGACATCGACGCCGATGCGCCAGGGCGGCGCGAGGCTGGCATCATTCGGCATTCAGCAGTCCGTCCACAGCATCCTCCAAGGTCTCGCCCGCACGTTTCAGGCGCGTCGCCACGGCCGCCGTCGCCGCCTCGTCCGTCGACAGGCGCGTGCGCCGATCCGCCAGCATCCGCGCCATCTCGGCCGGCGCCGGGCCGCCGGTCGCCGTCCGCGCGGCCACGTTGGCAGTCGCGTCGAGTGCGGTGCGAACCGTCTCCGCGGACAGGCCGAGCGGACGACCGACAACCGCATGCGCGGCGGCGTCGAGGTCGGCCACGTCGATCCGTCCGGCGGTCTTGCCGCTGGCGATGGCGTCACGCACGACGCGTGCCACGATGGCATGCGCCTGCCGGAAGGACATGCCGGTCTCGCGCACGATCGTGTCGGCCAGTTCGGTCGCCGTGCCGAAGCCGTCTTCGGTCGCCTGCAGCATGCGCTCTGGCCGCACGGCGAGCTTGGCGACGACCGCATCGAGCAGCCGGATCGTCTTGGCCGTCGTGTCGACGGCGTCGAGGACCGGGCCGTTCAGCGAGGTGACGCCGTCGTTCACGTCGCCGAAGGCGGTGTTCTTGGCGGAGGACAAGGCCGCGACCAGAGCCCCGGTCACCTGTCCGGCGGCGGCCTTGGCGTATTCCAGCGCCTGCGGGTTCTTCTTCTGCGGCATGATGCTGGAGACGCTGGAATGCGAGTCGTCCAGCTCAATGAAGCCGTATTCGGCGGTGTTCCAGGCCTGGAGGTCGGTGGCGAGGCGGGAGAGGCCGGTCATCAGCACGGCCAGTGCGGAGACCGTCTCCAGCGCGTCGTCACGCGAGGCGACGGCGTCGTAGGCGACCTCGACCAGATCCGGGAAGCCCAGCAGTGCGGCGGTGCGCCTGCGGTCGATCGGGAAGGCCGTGGTGGCGAGCGCACCGGCGCCGAGCGGGCAGGCGTCGACGCGGCCGAGGGCGCCGGTCAGACGGGCGGCGTCACGCGCCACGGCGTCGGCGAAGGCGACGAGATAGTAGCCGAGGGTGATCGGCTGGGCGTGCTGGCTGTGGGTGTAGCCGGGCATGACGGTGCCGGCATGGGCCGCCGCTCGGTCGAGCAGGGTGGCGCGCAGCCGGCCGAGGTCGCCGAGGAGGGCGATCAGCGCGTCGCGCAGCGCCATGCGCCAGACGGTGACGTTCAGGTCGTTGCGCGAACGGCCCGTGTGCAGCCTGCCGCCGACGTCTACGCCTAGCGTACGGACGATATGGCGCTCGACGTAGGAGTAGAGGTCTTCCTGGGTATGGTCGACGGCGAGGGCGCCGGGGCCGGCCTCGCGCAGCGCCCGCACGGCCGCCAGGATCGGCCGCATCTTCGCGGCATCGACGATGCCGCACTCCGCCAGCATGACCCCGTGCGCCAGATGGACCTGCATGTCCGCGGCGAAGCACCAGCGCAGCGCGCGGGCCACGGCCGGCGCGTAGTAGGCTTCGACCAGTTCGGGGGACGGCGGCGCCTTCACGCGCTCGCGCAGCCCTGGTTCGCCAGTCTCCGATGCGCCCGCTTCAAGTCCCACGTCTCACTCCCGATCGCCGTCTCGACCGGGAGGATAGGTCAATCGGCGGCGAGGCGCACCGTGGGGTCGAAGCGTGTCCTGCCGCGCCCGGCAGACACCCGCTGCGTCACTCCGCGGGATACCGGCGGTCGTTCACGAACGGCGCCTGCACGGCGGGCCGGGCATCGGCCGAGGCGAAGCGCTGACGCATCGACAGGGCGTAGATCACCAGGAACATCGCGACGTAGAACTCGCTCGCCTCGCGGATGTCGATACCGGTGAACTCCTCGTCGTTGAGCTGCCAGAAGAGCCAAAGCAGCTTCGCGCCCACATGGCAGCCGACCGCGACGATCGCGGCGGGCATGCTGGCCAGGGTGGGCAGGACCCGGGCGTCGAAGGGTCCCGTCCGTCCGCTCCGCGGTGGATTGCGGAATACCATCAGGATCCCGAAGAGTCCGATCGCGCCGATGACCCCCCACTTCGCGACGTTCTTCTTCACGAAGCCGAGATTGTGGAGGTTGGTTTCGCCCTGGAGATTGTGCTCCTGGAACCACTCCGGGCTGCTCCACTGGAAGAACCACTGTCCCCAGCTGGCTTCCTCGCCCATGAAGACGAATGCGCCGCAGGCGAGGACCGCCAGCAACAGCGCCGTCGCCCGCTCTCCCCGAAGAAACTGTCGGCGCGCCTCAAGCCCCAGCAGGATCGAGGCGCCGAGCAGAAGCACCAGCGTGCCGAGTTCGACGACGCCCATCTCGCCGTTGAAGATCGCTTCATAGGCGGCATCGTTGGGGGCGAGTATGCGCGCCGCGATCTGCATCAGCAGCGGGACGAGAATCAGTCCGAGATAGAGCGCGGCCGGCAGGTCGGGATTTCGGCGGTTCATTCGTCTCTCGATTGTGGGGACGGCGCGGGATGTAGGTCGGCATGCAGGTACGCCGCAAGGGCACGAGACACGCGATGCCGGCTTGCTGTATGCGTCTGGCGCGCCCTGCCGGCGCAGGCGGCCGGATGCCCGTCGCGGAAGCCGAGCATCGCCACTCAGCCGGTCTTTCCCGGGAGTGATGCGGACGGGGCTTTCGCACCGGACGTCTCGCGCGGGATCGGATGCCCCGCCTGCCGCGGCGTCGGGGCGACCTGCCGCGTGCGGTCGAATGCCTGCAGACGGACTCCGAGCGACATGGCGTAGATCAGTCCGAAAAGCGCGATGTAGAACTCGGTCGCCTCCCGGACGTCGATGCCGATCAGCGGCTCGAGTTCGATGCTTCCGATCCACCAGAAGAGTTTGACCACGACGTGGGAGACGACGACCACCAGTGCCACAGGCACGCACACAGTCGTCGGCAGCATCTTGCCGTCGAACGGCCCGATCCGGCCCTCTCGCCGGCTGCCGCGCATCGGCATGACCACCCCGAAGACGGCAATGCCGATCACGACCAGCCACTTCGGTATGTCCTTCTTCACGAAGGCCAGGTTGTGGAGGTTCGTCTCGCCCTGTTCGTTGTGCGTCAGGAACCAGTCGGGGCTGTCCCAATGGAACAGCCATTGGCCCCAACTGACCTCTTCGCCCATCACGACGAAGGCGCCGAAGGCAAGGATCGCGGCGAGGATGGCATTAGCCCGCTCCCCGTCCCGCCACAGCCGCCGCGACGTGCGCGCGAGCAGAAGCGTTGCGGCAAACAGGAGCGCGGCGGTACCCAACTCGATGAACCCGGCTTCGCCGTTGAACATGGTGACGTAGCCGCCGTACCACGGGTCGAGCAGGCGGGCGACCACCTGTGCCGCCAGCGGCACCAGGACGAGGCCCATATAGACCGCCGCCGAAAGATCGGTCTCTCGTCGATCCATGGTGGATGAGCATCCCGACATAGAAGGGCAACACGTCTGTCGAAAATCCGACATAAGGCAAGGCCTAGCGGCGAAGCGCGCCTATGCCAAGCCCCAATCGGAGCGGTTCGGTGGGCGTGGCCCGCATGTCACCCGCAGCGTTGCAAAAGGAGCGCGGCACGGGGCCGACAGTCACTCCCGCGTCACTCTCGCCCCTGGTTCCGGGCCGCCGCCGCGGCGGGGGGCGAGGCGGCGAACCGCCGAACGACCGCGGCCGCGAGGTTCCGTCGATAGCCGGCGGTCGCGCCGCGTCGCAGGGGCGAGCGGAAGAAGCGGCCGAAGCCGAGGCGCCGTCCTCCGGCGAATGCCCCCGCACAGAGCTTCAGCCACACCTCGGCGACGGCGTCCGCCAGGGCGGCGTCTTCATAGCGTCCGGCTCCGCGGTTTGCGACAAGCAGGCCCGCCAGCCAGTCTTCAGCCCAGTCGAGCAGCGCCCTGTCGGGGATCCTGCCGGATTTCCGGGTACGCGACAGGCCGACATGTGCTGCGAGATCCGAGGCGACGTAGCGAACGCCGAGTTCGTCGAGCTGTCGCGCCGCGATGCGCTGCTTCAGCTGATCGCCGATATCGAAGGTCGCGCGCGTGAACTGACCGTGATGCTGTCGGGCCTCGACCAATATCTCGGGCAGGTTGCCGAGGATGTTGTCGCCCGACATGCGGACGAACAGGTCGTAGTCCTGGCAGCGCGGAAAGCCCGGGTCATATCCGTAGGCACGCATGATTGCCGTGCGGCCCATGACGGAGCGGTTGCTGATGCAGCAGCGGAACAGCAGATGGGCGTCGACGTCGGCGGGTGCGACGGGCTGGATCCGCCGCCGGCCCGTCGGCCGACCTTCGCCGTCGATGAATCGGGCCCAGGTGCCGATCAGCGCATGGTCGCGATGCGCATCCAGAAAGCCGACCTGACGCTGCAGCCTTTCCGGCAGCATGCGGTCGTCGCTGTCGAGGATGGCGAGATACTCGCCGCGCGCCAGTTCCAGGCCGCGGTTGCGGCTGACCGGAATGCCGAGGTTGGCGCCGTTCGACACCAGCCGGACACGCGGATCACCAAAGGCCTCGACGATCGCGCAGGTCCGGTCCGTCGAGCCGTCGTCGACGACGATCAGCTCGAAGTCCCGGAACGTCTGCGCGAGTACGCTGCCGACCGCGTCGCCGATCAGGTCTTCGCGATTGTAGGCGGGGATGAAGACGCTGACGCGGGGCGTCGCGGCGGTCGGCATGCCCCGTCAGGCCGTCGCCGGTGCCGCGAACGCTTCGCGCAGGACAGGGATCTGGGCGATGGTCTGGTCCACCATGCCGTTGAACTCGAACACCAGGATGAAGACCTTGCGCAGCTTGCCGGGCGGGCAGGCGAGGGCGCGTACGCCGTGCCAGGAATGCGGCTTGCGCGCAAACAGCAGGCTGCGGTTGCCCATGGTCTGGGCGGGTTTGGCGTCGGCGAAATCTTCCCATTTCGGGGCGGAGCGGTAGGGGAACTTGCCCTGGTCGTCGAGGATGACCGTCTCGCCGCCCCACGACGGGTCCCAGTCTTCCGGCGTGCTGAAATAAAAGATCTGCGAGCCGATCTTGTTGAAGGAATCGCAGTGCGGCGACACCGACTTGCCGGCCGGCGTATAGTGCCAGTGCATGCGCAGCTTGAAGCTGCGGCAGCCGAACATGCGGCGGACGAAGGCGGTGTACTCCGGGCCTTTCAATTCCGCGATGAAATCGGCCCAGGGCTTCGGCAGATCGAGACCGTCCCTGTACTCCAGGGTATAGCGGTCGTGGCTCATCTGGCCGTGTTTGCGCGCCTTGCCGAATATCTCGTCGAACATCGAGACGTCGGGAAGCGACGCGTAGAGTTCCCGGAAGCCGGCATCGGTCAGGATTCCCTCGGGATTCAGCCAGGGATAAGGCTTCCGATTCCGGAAGCCGAGCGCATCGACGGCACGGAGCGCATCGAAGTCGAGATAGCTCACTCTACGGCCTCCTTCGGCGCAGCATCAGGCAAGGCGGCACTCATGTAGTCGAGACCCGGTCGCAGTAACAGGGCTTTCACACGATCGACGGTGCGCGCCAGATCGTCGCGCGATCCGGGCACCGCACCGCCGGCGATACGCACGGCGCTCTGCAGGCGGGCCATGTTGCGCGGCGGCGTAGCGATGCCGGACCGCGCCAGCCATCGCCAGACGGCGCCGGGTGGCCGGATCGAAGGGCGAGGGGGGCCGGGCTCGAAGACGGCGACGGGGCGACCGGTCGAGGCGGCCTCTGCCAGCATGGATGCGCTGTCGGCGGTGACGAGGAAGGCATCGGCCAGGGCCAGAAGCGCAGGATAGGGGTTCTCGGCGTTAGGGGCCCAACGATGCAGAAAGGACGGCGGCTGCAGTGCCGCTGCGATGGCGTCGGCCGCTGCGGGCGGTGTGCGCGGGCTCGTGGTGACCAGCAGGCTGCCGCCATGCCTTACGGCGGCCGCCTCGGCCACGAGCGCGGCGCCGGCGGATGCGTCCATCCGGTAGGGTGCGCTCCGGCCACCGACCAGCACAACCGTCCACGGCCGCGGCAGATGGGCGAGACGCGGGGCCCACACTTCGGCCGCCGCCGTCATGGCCGCGGGATCTGGCCGGTTCAACGGGAGGAGGAGTTCCAGGACGTTGGCGCGCGGCGGCAGGCCATATTGCGGCGTCGTGACGATCAGGTCGAAATCGCGCAGCGGTGCGAACGGGCGCCCGATCTGAACCAGCGCCGTCCGACCCGCCGACCGCCGCCGGATCCAGCGGGCGACCGGGACGCTGCGCTTGCCGACCGCGACGACGAGGTCGGGCCACGGCGGCTCGATCGGGTCGGATGCGGGCCCGGTGTGTCGGCGCGTCGCCCCCAGTAGCCAGTTCGGGGCGTGGTGCAGCCGGTTGTAGCGGAGGCGCTTCGGCACGAACGGCCAGCCGAGCGCCGCCGCCAGGGCCAGGGCCTGCCCGTTGTCGCCGCTGCGGTGGCCGAGCAGGACCCAAACCGTGGGCGCCGGCTGTCCAGAATGTTCGGTCATCCGTTCCAGCTGATCGCCCTGTGCCACATTTTCGCGAAAAACCTGACTTAGTCAGTTCATTAACGGCGCATTCACTCCGTACGCGGAAGATGAGGATACGAGCCGGCGGGTACCACCCCGAGCGACGAACCGGAAGGCAACCGACTCATGCAGCATCGCATCTACGCCACCGTTCCCGACCGTACGACCGTCGCCGAAGAGCATGTGCTGCGTTCCGAAGACCTGAGCCATCCGGTTCTGGCGAGGTTCGACGCCCTCTGGCGCTCCCGCTGCGACGAGGGTCGCCTGCCGGGCGCGACGGACATCGACCCGATCGAGATCGCCGACCTTCTCGCGCACGTCATGCTGGTCGACGTGGTCCGCGACGGCGCGTCGGTTCGCTTCGCCACGCGGCTGGTCGGGCAGCACCATGCCGACCTGTTCGGCCGCGCCGGTGCGGCCAACTATCTGTCCGATGGGCGCGACACGAGCGCGGACCATCTCCGCGACGTGATCTCGATGGCGTTGCCGCGCTATGCCCGTGGCCACGTCGACGCCACCGCGAAAGGCGCAGCGAGTTTTGAGCGCGTGTCCTACCCGCTGGCCTCGGACGGCCAGGAGGTCGACCGTCTCATCTGCGTCGTGGCACCGCGCTACAGTCGGCCCGCCCGGATTTCGTCGATCTTCTCCTGGTTCTGAGGCGGGGGCCCGCCAGCGGGCCCCTCGCCATTTCCGCCGACGTCAGGTTGCCTGCTTCAGGCGGCCGAAACCCGACTCGAGGTCGGCGATGAGATCGCCGACATCTTCCAGGCCCGCGTGGATACGCAGCGTCGGACCTTCCGGTGCCCAGGCCGTCGCCGTTCGGTAGGGCCGCGCATCGGTCGGCAGGATCAGGCTCTCGTAGCCGCCCCAACTCGCCCCCATCCCATAGAGCTCGAGGCCGTCCAGCATCGCCGCGACGGCCGTGTCGGACACCGGCTTCAGCACGACCCCGAAGAGGCCGGAGGCGCCCAGGAAGTCGCGCTTCCAGATCGCGTGCCCGGGATCTTCCGGCAGGGCGGGATAGAGGACGCGAGACACTTCCGGCCGGGTCTGCAGCCACTGCGCCATCTTCAGCGCCGTCGCCTGATGCTGGCGCAGCCGCACGGCCATGGTGCGAAGGCCGCGTGTCGCGAGATAGACGTCGTCCGGTCCGGCGCAGGCGCCGAGCGTATCGAACGAATCGCGGACCGCGTCGAAGCTCTCCTCGTTCGCCGTCACCACGCCGATCATCGCGTCGGAATGCCCGACGATGTACTTGGTGCCCGCGTGGATCGAGACGTCGACGCCGTGCTCGTACGGCTTGAAGAAGAGTGGCGTCGCCCAGGTGTTGTCGATCAGGACCTTCACGCCGCGCGGCCGCACCGCAGCCGACATCGCCGGGACGTCCTGCATGTCGAAGGTCTGCGAGCCGGGAGCCTCCAGGTAGAGGACCTTCGTGTTGTCGCGGACGAGCTCGGCAACGCCGGCGCCGATCGTGGGATCGAAGAAGGTCGTCTCGATGCCCATGCGCTTCAGGAAGGTGTTGGCGAAGCGCCGCGCCGGGCCGTAGACGCAGTCGACCATCAGGACGTGGTCGCCGGTCTGGAGGAAGGCGAGCAGCGCCGTGGTCACCGCGGCGAGGCCGGACGGTGTCACGACGGTGCCGTGCGCACCTTCCAGTTCGGCGACGGCATCCTCCAGGGTGAAGACCGTCGGGGTGCCGCGCCGGCCGTAGCGCGGGTCGCGCAGGCCCTTCGGCGCCTTCAGGTCCGCGACCGTCGGATTGAGGATCGTCGAGGCGCGGAAGACCGGCGTGTTGACGACGCCGAAGTGCCGTTCCGGGTGACGCCCGGAATGCGTGATGATCGTGTCGTCCTTCATCGCCGGTGGTGGCCTTCCGCTACAGTGGGTTTCGAGGGCACGGCACGAGGCGTGCGTGTGGTCTAGGAGGAGGTCTCGACCGGCACGTCCGGGCGACCGCCCCACTCGCTCCACGAGCCGTCATAGACCGCGACGTCGTCGCGGCCGATCAGGTAGAGGCCGAGCGCGAGCACCGCCGCCGTGACGCCGGATCCGCAGGTCGTGACGATCGGACGGCCGAGGTCGATGCCGGCGTCGCGAAACAGCCGCTCCAGTTCCTCCGCCGGCTTGAAGCTGCGGTCGGCCTGGAACAGCTCCGTCGAGGGCAGGTTGCAGCTGCCGGGTACGTGGCCGCTGCGCAGGCCCGCGCGGGGTTCGGGATCGGTGCCGCGGAAGCGGCCGCGGCTGCGCGCGTCCAGCACCTGTTCGCGGCGCGCGTCGATGTTGTCGCGGACCTGATCGAGGCTGCGCACCAGGCCGGCGTCGAGCGTCGCGGCATAGGTTTCGGGCGGGTATTTTGCCGGGTCCGCGGAGAGCGGGCGCGCTTCGGCCTTCCACTTCGGCAGGCCGCCGTCGAGGACGGCCACATGCTGGTGGCCGAAGGCGCGAAAGGTCCACCAGACGCGCGCGGCACCCGTCGTGCCGATCGTGTCGTAGACGACGACCTTGTGGCCGTTGCCGATGCCGAGCCTGCCGACGGCCTCAGCGAAGGTCGCCGCGTCGGGCAGCATATGCGGCAGGTCGGTCGCCTGGTCGGCGATGCCGTCGATGTCGAAGAAGGCAGCGCCGGGGATGTGCTCGGCGTCGTATTCCGGGCGCGGCTTGCGGCCCGTTGTCGGCAGGTGATGGCTGGCGTCGATGATCCGCACGTTCGGATCGTCGAGGTGGTCGGCGAGCCATGCCGTGGAGACGAGCGCTTCGGGTTTCGCGTAGGCCATCGGTCACTCCGCCAGGGCGATGTTGATCCGCCGGTTGTGGCGGCCCTTGTTCTCGATCTTGCCGACCGTGATCGTTCCGATCTCGCCGGTGCGGGCGACGTGGGTGCCGCCGCAGGGCTGCAGGTCGATGCCGGCAATCTCGACCAGACGGACCTTGCCGCTGCCGCTGGGCGGCTTCACGCGCATGGTGCGCACCAGTTCGGGCTGGGCCTCCAGCTCGGCATCGGTGATCCAGCGGATCGTTACGGCCGCGTCGGCGGCGACGAGGCGCGCCAGCTCGGCGGCGACCGCCTCCTTGTCGAGGGCGGTGTCCTGCAGGTCGAAGTCCAGCCGGCCGCGGCCGTCGCCGATCTGGCCCCCCGTTACGCCGCCCGGGATGACGGCGCAGAGCAGGTGCAGCGCGGTGTGGACGCGCATGTGGCGGAAGCGGCGCTCCCAGTCCAGTTCGGCCGTGACGGTGTCGCCCGGCGCCGGCAGCGGGGCGCCGTCGGGCACGAGATGGAGGATGTCGCCGCTGTCGCGATCGTAGACGGTGCCGATGACGGCGCAGCCGCCGTTGCCGAAGGCCAGACGGCCCACATCGCCCGGCTGGCCGCCGCCGGTCGCGTAGAAGACGGTCCTGTCCAGGCGGATGCCGTCGGGCCCGGCGCCGGTCACCGTCGCGGTGCAGCGCTGCGCATAGGCATCGTCGCGAAAGACCAGTTCCATCGGCACCTCAAGGCTCGGACGCCGCGTCACTATAAGGAGGTGGGCGGCGGCATCAAGGCGGCGGGCGGCCGGATGCGATCAGCCGTCGCGGGAGCGGGCGAGGATGGCGCGCGGACCGACTTTCAGGTCGATCTCCGTGGTCCGGCTCGGCGGCATCTGGACCAGGTCGCGCCACTTCGCCGTTGCCGGGTCGCGATAGGCCGCCACGATCCCCAGCCAGCGGTCGCTGGGGTCCAGCGTGCGCGTCAGGGTTTCGGTCTGGCCGGGATAGATCGTGAACTCCACCGTTCCGACCAGGTCGGGGCCGAGCGTCTTCTCGTCGGCGCCCTCGACCAGTTCGTCGAATTGCGCCTGCTGGAATCCCTCGGCCTTCCGCAGCCTGAAAAGCCGGACGACCACCGGTTCCGACTTGCCCTCGCGGTCCGGATTCAGAACCGGCGCCGAGGTGATCACGAACCGCGCCGTGGTCGGCGGCGGCACGTTCGGTTCCGGGGAACGTCCGGCACACGCTCCCGCGAGCAGCAGGACGGCGACGGCGGCAGACTGGATCGCGCGCAATTCATACTCCGGATCGAATGGAAGCGCGGACCTTAGCGGAGGCCATCGCCGGAAGCCACCGGAGCGAATCGGGCCCGTGTGCGACTGCAATCCCGGGTGGTGGCGGCCGTGGCCGTGACGGCGCGCGCGACCGCTCCGTGGCGGACTGAGGATATATCTGGATTCACAACTGTTTAAGCAGAAATTGCGTCGCGTTAACCATAAGTGCATGGGAAATTGGTATAAAATGGTTGAAAAAGGATTAATGCGAAGGCTATCGTCGGCGTCCAGGAGGCGCGGGGGACAACTACATCTGATCCGTTACGGGCCGAGCGGGCACGAGGCGTGCGGCACCCGGGGGCAATAAGGCCCCGGCCCGACACGGTCGACGTGCGTCACGCCGGCTGCTTCTGGAGTCGAACGATTCCGGGAACGGGATCCCTTGCCCTTCGATCGGGGCCGCATGAGGCGGCCCTGGAGCGCACAGATGCGGAGGGGTCGGGGTATGGCTGATCTTTATGTCGTCACGGAAGGCGCGAACAACGTCGATTCCTTCGAGACGATACAGGCAGCGCTGGATGCCGCGGGAGCATCCGGGGACGTCATTCACATCGTCGCCGGGTCCTTCTCCGGAAACCTGACCATCGACAAGAGCGTCACGATCGTCGGCGCGCAGATGGGCAACGCGGCGTCTTCGACCGTGCCGCGCGCCGGCGGCGAGACCGTCATCACGGACGGCCAGTGGACCGTCACCGCCGCCGGCGTGACGATCGACGGCCTCACCTTCCAGCGCGACACCGCCGGCAGCGCGATCGTCGCGCAGGCGGACGCGATCCTGATCGCCAACAGCATTCTGACCGGCGCCGGAGCCGAGGGGGCCCCCGTGACGCGCGGCATAGAGACGGTCGGCGGCGCGGCGAACGTGACGGTGACCGGCAACGCGATCGCCGACTTCGTCACGGGCATCTATGTCAATCCGACCTCCGGCCTTCTGACCATCCAGAACAATCTGATCCAGGCGAACTGGGCCGGCATCGGGTCGGACGGGATGGGCGGCACGACCATCGCCAACAACAGCTTCGTCGGCAATGTCGGCGAGGGCATCGGCGCATCGAGCACGGCAGCCGGGAACAGCGTCACCGGCAACAGCTTCGAGCTTCTGCCCGGCACGAACGCGGTCAACAACTATGGCGGCGAAACGATCGACGCGTCGGCCAACTGGGTCGGCAGCGACGATCTCCGCGCGGTGCAGGCCGTCTTCTCCGGCGGCGTGACGATCGCCAGCTTCACGGCCAGCGGCACGGACAGCGCGGCGGCGGCCGGCTTCCAGCCGGATCCCGCGGCGCTGGTCAACGTGATCTACGACCTGCCCGGCAACAGCAACACCCCCGCCGGGACGGCCGGGAACGACTGGTTCGTCAGCGCCGGCGGCAACGATACGATGGCCGGCGGTGCCGGAACCGACACCTATGACGGCAGCGCCAACAGCGACGGCATCTTCGTCGACCTGGCCTTCACGCCGACGAGCGGCATCGCGTTCGGCGGCGTCCAGACCGGTACCGACACGCTGACGTCGATCGAGAACGTCGCGGGCGGCGCCGGCGACGACACGATCTATGGCGACGCCGGCGACAACATGATCTTCGCCAGCGCCGGCAACGACCTGATCGACGGCCGCGGCGGCAGCGACACCTACAATGCCGGCCACCTGACGGCGGGCAGCAACATCACGATCGACCTCGACGCGGAATCCGGTTCGGCGAACAACGGCGCCGCCGTCGGCAACGACCAGCTGATGAACATCGAAAACGCCATCGCGGGTGCCGGTAACGACACGCTGATCGGTACGGACAGTGCCAACGTGCTCGTCGGCGGCGCTGGCGACGACACCATCACCGGCGGCGGCGGCGCCGACACGATCGATGCCGGCGCGGGCGCCGACACCGTCGTGTTCGGCGGCGACTACGCCGATTTCACGATCACCCGGGACGCGTCCACCGGCGACCTGCTCGTGGCGGGAGCCGACGGGACCACGCGCGTCTCCGGTGCGGAGACGCTGACGTTCGACGACCTTGAGGTGCACGTCGTCGGCGGCAGCAGCGAGACCGCGACGATCCAGGCCGGCGTGACGGCGGCGGTCGACGGCGACGTGGTGCTGGTGGCGCCGGGCACCTATGCCGAGAACGTCGCGATCGCGGGAAAGTCGATCAGCCTGATCTCCATGGACGGCCGGGACGCGACCACCATCCAGGGCGCGGCGGGCAGCGGCCTGCTCGGCACGATCGACGTCTCGGGGGCGACGGACGGGCTGACGATCGGCGGTGCCGGCGCCGGATTCACGATCGTCGGCTACGACGTGACGACGCCCGGCATCGAGCATGCGGCCCTCTACATCCGCAACTCCGCGACGGGGCACGCGAACCTCACGGTCGCCGGCAACGACATCCGCGCAGACGGCGAAGGCGGTCTGCTGGCCGAGTACAACGCCAACATCGACGGCATGACCGTCGCCGGCAACGTCTTCTCGGGCAAGACCTTCACGGGCGAGACGCTGCCCGAACAGACCTGGGGCGGCGGCTATTTCAGCACGCAGTTCACCGAGCAGAACCTGCCGCGGCAGCTGGTGGCGATCGGCGGCGGTGCCGGCGTCACCAACACGCAGAACGTCACGTTCACCGACAACGAGGTGACGGGCACGGCGGGCGCCCTCGACGGTGCGAACGTCGCGCGTGGCAACAATCTCGTCACCATCGATGTCGTCGGCGGGACGATCGACGGCAACAGCTTCACCGGCTTCACGTATGCGGCCGGCCTGCGTTCGCGCGGTCCGGATACCGAGATCAGCAACAACAGTTTCGACAACAGCGGGGCTGGCTTCACGAACGGCGTGTTCGTGCAGAACGCCGATCCGAACGCGACCTATGCCGGCAACGTCTTCATCGGCGGCGATGCGGACGCCGACGTCTGGTCCGGCACGCCGGGCAGCGACGTCATGTCGGGCGGCGACGGCGAAGACGCCTTCGTCGTGACGGCCGCCGACTTCGACGGCGACCAGATCGACGGCGGTGACGGCCAGGACACGCTGGTCGTCAGCGGCGGCGGCACGTTCGACATGAACGACGGCACCGTCACGAACGTCGAGGCGGTGCTGCTGACGTCTCCGACCGCCTTCACCGCCGACGATACGGCCGGCCTGGCGATTACCGGCAGCGCGGGCGCCGACACGGTCGTCCTGGGCGCGGGAGGTCAGGCGGCCGACGCGGGCGCGGGCGCCGACGGCATCGTCAGCGGCGCCGGCGCGGACACGATCGAGGGCGGCGCCGGTCAGGACATCGTGACCGTCGCCGACGGCTTCACCATCGACAAGCTGAGCTTCGCCGACGGCGAATGGACGCTCACGACCGCCGACGGTGTCGATACGCTGACCGGCGTCGAGGCGGTGCAGTTCAACGACGCGCTGGTCTGGCTGGCCGACGGCACGGTGCGCACCGCACAGGATGCGGTGGCCGACGCGGGCGCCGGCGACACGGTGCTGATGGCCTCGGGCGTCCACACCGGCACGCTGACGATCGACAAGTCGCTGACCCTGCTGGGCTACGGCGACGAATCCACGGTCCTGACCGGTCCCGGCAACGCGGGCTACGGCATCACCGTCGCGGCCGACGACGTGACGGTCCGTGGGATCGGTGCGACCGGATACAATCGCGGCATGTTCGTCGACACCGCGATCGAGAACCTGCTGCTCGACGGAGTGTCCTTCTCCGGCAGCGGCGGCGGCGTGGTGAACACCAGCCCCGCGGGCCTTTGGGTCACCGGAAACGGCGGCATCGACGGACTGACGGTCACCGACAGCCACTTCGACGACAACCCCTTCGGCTGGTACTTCGAGGCCGCGGTCGGCGGTCCGACGGTTACCGACGTGAACGTCTCCAATTCGACGTTCAACGGCAACGCCGCCAAGGGCATTTACGCCGAAAAGTTGAGCAACGCGATCTTCGACAGCATCCAGGTCGTGAACAGCGGCAACCTGGAGACCACCGCGACGTTCCTCAGGGGCGTCCTGGGCGGCATCGACATCAACCTGAAGTACGGCAGCTACGAGGACATCACGATCCAGAACTCGCTGTTCGAGGATTCTGGGCGGTTCTTCGACCTGCGTAACGGGGTCAACTATACCGCGGCGCTGGCGATCAAGGCACGGGACGACGGCCCGACCTACGGTGCCAATCCCGCGACGCTCGACGGCGTCACGGTGACCGGCAACAGCTTCGTCAACACCGGCAGCTACGCGACCCGCACGGAACTCGCCATTCGCTTCGGGGAGACGGGGCAGACGAACCTCGGGCCGACGAACGTCGTCGTCACCGGCAACACGTTCACCGACATCGACGTGGTCTTCGCCGACGCGACGCAGCAGGATCTGCTGCTCGACGCGATTCTGGCGGCGAACACGGTCACCGGCAGCGACAGCGCGGTCATCGCCAGCGACCTCGCAGACGACATCATCGTCGGCAGCGACATCGCCAACGACATCTCCGGCGGGACTGGCGACGACCTGCTGGTCGGCGGCGGCGGCGACGACGTGCTCACCGGCGGCGCCGGTGCGGACGAGGTGCGCGGCGGCACCGGCAACGACACCTACGTCGTCGACGACGCCGGCGACACGGTCGTCGAGGCGGCGGACGAAGGTACCGACACGGTGGTCGCCTCGGTCGACCACACGCTGGCGGCGAACGTCGAGAATCTGACGCTCGCGGAGATCGCCTCGAACGTCGAGGACTTCGGCGACTTCACGACGGGGCCGCTGACCAACGGCGAGAACGGCTGGAACAAGCCCGGCCAGGCGCAGCCCGAGATCGTCGACATCGGCGGTGCCGAGGGCAACGTCGTGCTCGTCACCAACGATCCCGGCTCCAGCGACTTCGGCGGCCCGTACACCCCGGCCCTGGCCGCGACCGCCGGGGAGCTGTCGACGACGGCGGACGCCCAGTCGATGAGCTTCTCGCTGCGCTTCCGGCCGGTCCAGGAGACGGCCGACGGCTCGCGCATCGAGATCGATTTCGGCAACGAGGCGGGCACCGACCGCAACAACGCGCTGATCATCGAGCATACCGGCGTCGAGGGCACCGGCCTGCGCATCGCCGTCAGCGAGCCGGGCACCACGGTCGACTCCTGGTCGAACGACAGCGGTGTGCTCTACGACTTCGACTTCGCGACGGGCTATCGCACGCTGGCGGCGGACATCGACCCCACGGCCTTCCACACGCTGTCGGCGCGCGTCGTCTTCGGAGACGGACAGAACGACGACGTCATCGAGATCTTCCTCGACGGCGAGATGATCGGCACCTCGACGACGTTCGAGAACTATCGCGACTTCCATCTGGGCCAGGACCACGATACGGCCGCCGAGGCGAACCAGGTGAGCCGCGTGTTCTTCCGCGCGGCGGGCGGGCAGAACAATCCGTTCCCGGCCGACGGCGCCGGCGGCAACCGCCAGGGCTTCTACTTCGACGACGTCGCCTATCAGGTGTTCGACGACCTGAACGGCACCGGAAACGAACTCGGCAACGTCATCACCGGCAACAGCGGCGACAATGTCCTCACAGGTCTCGCCGGCAACGACACGCTGATCGGCGGCGAAGGCCACGACACGCTGGTCGGCGGTGCCGACGACGACACGATCGACGCCGGCGCCGGCAACGACACCGTGACCTACGCGGCCGGCGACGGCCAGGATTCCGTCGACGGCGGCACCGGGTCCGACACCCTGGGCGTGACGGGCAGCGCCGCGGCCGACACGGTCGACGTTTCGGCTGCCAGCGGCAGCTTCGGCATGGCGGTGAACGGGGCCGCGACCGCCGTGACCGGCATCGAGACGCTGGACATCGCGACCGGCGACGGCGACGACACCGTCACTCTCGATGGCGATCTCGCGGCTGCGGGCCTGGCGAAGATCTCGGTCACCGGCGGGGAAGGCGCCGACGCGCTGGACGCGGGCGACGCGAGCGGCGCTTCGGTGATGCTCGACGGCGGGGCCGGCGACGACACGCTGACCGGCGGTGCCGGGGACGACCTGCTGGTCGGCGGCGCCGGCCAGGACACGGTGGCGGGCGGCGACGGGGCGGACACGCTCCTGCTCTCGGGCGACCGTGCGGACTACGCGATCACCGACAACGAGGACGGCACATTCACGGTCGTCGGCACCGACGGCACCGACACCGTCCAGGACGACGTCGAGACGCTTCAGTTCACGGGCGAGGGCGGCAGCGTCGCCCTCGACGGCCGCGTCGAACTGCTGAAGGCGGGCGCCGTCTTCCAGACCTACGACACGATCGCCGACGCCATGGCTGACGCCGCGACGGGCGACGAACTGGTGCTCGATGCCGGCGTCTACGACGAGAATGTCAGCATCGGCATCGGCGTCACGATCCGCGGCGCCAACGACGGCATCGCGGGCAGCGGCGCGCGCGGCGCCGAATCCGTCATCACCGGCACGATCGTGATCAACTCCGCCGACGACGTCACCATCGACGGCGTGAAGGTGCTGGACGAGACCGCGTGGACCAACAGCATCGGCGACAACCGCGTCGCACTGTCGGTCGGTGGCGCCGGGACGCACGAGATCGTCAACTCGGTCTTCGAACGCACGCCGACCAGCACGGTCAACCCGAACCCGGGGGCCTTCGTCGGCTCCGGCAGCGCGCAGACGCATCGCGGCATCGTGCTTTCGACCGGCGTGACGGCGAACGTCGAGGGCAACCTGTTCACCGGCGGCAACGAGTATGTCTACGCTGGCGATACATGGCGCAGCGCCATCTACTCGAACGGCGGCAACCAGTCGATCGTCGGCAACGTCTTCGAGAACAGCCGTTCGGCGATCAACGCCGACAGCTTCACCGCCGCCGTGACGATCGACGGCAACAGCTTCGTGAACAGCGGGACGGGCATCGCGGTCGGCGTGACCGTGCCGAACCCCGTCGACAACATCACGAACAACACGTTCAGCAACGTCGACACCGAGTTCAACTTCCGCAACCTGACGAGCGCGGTCGATTTCGACCTCTCCGCGACCGGCAACGGCGCGACGGACGACCGCGGGCTCGCCATTCCGGAAGGATCGCTCCTCGTCCTGGGCGGCACCGGGGCGGACGACTTCACCGGCACGGCAGGCGACGACTGGCTGGTCGCGAACGACATCGGCGGCACGGACGCCGGCGGTTCGCTCTACGGCTTGGCCGGTGACGACGTTCTCGTCGGCGGCAGTGCGGCCGACTATCTGGACGGCGGCGAGGGGAACGACATCGTGTCCGGCGGCGGCGGCGACGACACGATCGTCGCGACGGCGGCGGGCTTCGCCTCAGACATGATCGACGGCGGCGCCGGAACCGATACGTTGCTCGTCGAGGGCGGCGGCACGCTGAACATGGCGGATGCCACGATCGGCGGCATCGAGGGCGTCGAACTTGCGGTCGCGACCGACTTCACCGCCGACGACACGGCGGGCCTGTCGATCGCGGCCAGCGAAGGCGACGATACGATCCAGCTCGGCGACGGCGGCCAGACTGCGGCGGGTAACGGCGGCAGCGACGTCATCAGCGGCGGCGCGGGCAACGACGTCCTCTCCGGCGGTGCCGACGACGACACGCTGGCGGGCGGCGCAGGCGGCGACGACGTCGCCGACTATGACGGGGCGCGCAGCGCCTACACGATCACCAAGACTGGAGAGGGGACCTTCCAGGTTTCCCATGCAGGCGGCGACGGCACCGATACGCTGACCGGGATCGAGAGCGTCCGCTTCTCCGACAGCGCCATCAAGTTCGAACTCGACGCGAACAGCCCGAACTTCACGGGGGCGCGCGAGCGCTTCTCGGAAGGGTTCGAGGACGGCAGCGCCGGCTGGGTTGACGGTACGGACTACGGTGCGGTTGAGGTCGTCGGAACCGGCACGGACGGCATCACCTCGTTCGACGGCACGTCGCACGCGATCTTCACCGAAACCGCGAGCGGTCCGTTCACCCGTTTCCAGGGCTACACCAACACCTGGACCGGCGCGTGGAAGACCAGCACGGCCGTCTATCTCGACACCGACTGGGCAGCGGGCGAAGGCTTCGAATATTCCGTAGCGGCCACGGGCAGCGACGGCGCGCATCAGCGCGACTTCGTCTTCAGCGTGACCAAGGACACCAGCACCGGGACGCTGCTCGTCGGCGGCAGCAACAACGCCTCGGCGGCCCCGCGCGAGAATCTGGAGACACAGAACAACTACGCGGTGGGCGCCTCCGGCTGGTACGTCTTCGAGCACCGCTTCTATGAGAACGCCGACGGCAACCTGGCCGTGGCGATGAACCTCTACGACGCGGCGGGCAACTGGCTGTTCACCGAGGTGCGTGAGAGCGCCCAGGACGTGATCGCCACCGAGGTCGGCGGCAACCGCTACGGCTGGTTCACCGGCATCGACGTGGCCGGCGGCATCGCCGTCGACCAGACCATCCTGGAGACGATCGACACCAATCCGGTGCTGCTGAAGAACACGCTGGGTGCGGTGGTTTCGACGCACGAGACGATCACCGACGCCATTGCGGCGGCGAGCGAAGACTTCCGGATCGAGATCGCGGGCGACTACCCTGCCGAGGGCCCGATCCTGGTCACCGTGGAGGGCCTGACCATCGCTGCGGACGCGGGCGTGACGGTCGGTCCGATCACCCTCGACGACGGGATCGTCGCGGTGACCCTGGACGGCGACGCGCCGCTCTCCGTCGTCGGCAACGCCGCGGACAACATCATCACCGGCAATGACGGCGCCAACCTGATCGACGGCGGCGCCGGGGCCGACACCATGGCCGGCGGCGCGGGCGACGACGCCTATATGGTCGACGATGCCGGCGACGCCGTGGTCGAGTCCCCAGGCGAGGGTATGGATACGGTCCAGGCGAGCGTCGACCACACCCTGGCGGCGAACGTCGAGACCCTGACCCTGACCGGCTCGGGCGACATCGACGGCACCGGCAACGACGCGGCCAATACGCTCACCGGCAACGACGGCGACAACGTCCTGGAGGGCCTCGCCGGCGACGACGCCATCGACGGCGGCGCGGGCACCGACACGGCGAGCTATGCCGCCGATACGGACGGCGTCGTGGTCGACCTCGGCGCCGGAACGGCGAGCGGCGTCGGCACCGATACGCTGACCGGGATCGAGAACGTCACCGGCGGCGCCGGCGCGGACGACATCACGGGCGACGCGGGTGCCAACGTCCTCGCGGGCGGCGACGGCGACGACATCCTCACGGGCGCCGGCGGCGACGACACGCTCGTCGGCGGTGCCGGCGAGGACATGGCGGTCGTCACCGACGCCTTCGACATCGCCGCATTCGGCTACGACGGCGGCAGCGGCACCTGGACGGTGACCGGAACCGGGGGGACGGACACGCTCGACGGGATCGAGGCGGTGACCTTCGGCGACGCGACGGTCTGGCTCGCCGACGGCGGCAACATGTCGATCCAGGCGGCGATCGACGCCGCGACCGGCGGCGATACCATCCTGGTGGCACCGGGCGCCCATACCGGCGGCATCCTGATCGACAAGAGCGTGACGCTGCTGGCACTCGAAGGGCCGGCCGCGACCACGGTCACCGGGCCGGCCGCGGCGAACGCCTCGGCGATGCGCATCCAGCCGGGCGTCACCGGTGTCGTGATCGGCGACGATGCCGGCCACGGCTTCACCCTGGCGGCGGGCGCCGGCGGCGGTGCGGCCCTCTACGTGGCGCAGGGCGCATCGGCGGTGTCGGTGCAGGGCAGCACGCTCACCGCGTCCGGCAACAACGCGCTGCTGACCGAGGGCGGCGTCTCGTCGCTCAGCTTCGTCGGCAACACCTTCGACGGCACGGCGACGCAGCTGGCCTACGTCAACGGCGCGACCAGTGTCGGGCTCGCTTCGACAGGGGTCGACTTCATCGGCAATTTCTTCTCCGGCAGTGCGCCCACCGGCCCGCTGCTCGGCCTCGAATCCGAAGGCGGCACCCTCAGCGGCAACGTCTTCGACGGCAGCAGTGAATGGGCAGCCCTGGAACTGTGGGGCAGCGGCAACGCGCTGACCGGCAGCGAGGGTGAGAACCTGTTCGACGCCTTCAGCGGTGCGACGACCATCCGCACCCCGCTCGCCTTCGACATGAACGACACGCCGACGGCGGCCAGCCTGCGGCTCGAAGGCACCGGCGCGGTGTCCGTCACGGGCAACGGTCTGGACAACGCGATCACCGGCAACAGCGGCGCCAACGAGATCGACGGCGGTGCCGGCGACGACACGATCGACGGCGCCGGTGGTGCCGACACCATCGCCTACACCGTCGGCGAGGGTCAGGACGCCGTCGACGGCGGCAGCGGTACCGACACGCTCGCCGTCTCCGGGACGGCGGGTGCCGAGACCTTCACGGTCACGGCGGGTGCCGGCGGTTTCACGGTCGATGCCGGCGGCGACGCCGGGGCGGAGGTCGACGCGACCAGCGTCGAGATCCTGGAGGTCGAGACCGGCGACGGCGGCGACTCGGTGACGCTGACCGGTGATTTCGCGGCCGCGGGCGTCGAGACGATCGCGGTCACCGGCGGTGCCGGCGGCGATACGATCGACGGCAGCGCCGTGGTCGGCGCCGACCTGATGATCACCGGTGGAGACGGCGACGACACCATCACCGGCGGCGCCGGAAACGACACGGCCGTCTTCGCAGGCAATGCCGCCGACCACACCGTCACCAACCTCGGCGGCGGCACCTATCAGATCGTCGGGGCCGACGGCACCGACACGGTGACGGGCGTCGAGGCCCTGCAGTTCGCCGACGAGACGGTCGGCCTGGGCGGTTCGGTCGACCTGATCCGCGGCGGCTCGGTCATCGCCACCTACGAGACGATTCAGGCGGCGATCGACGCGAGTGCGGGTGGCGACACCGTCTTCGCGACGGCCGGCACCTATACCGAGACCCTGACCCTGGACAAGGCGATCACCCTGTCCGGCGAGGCCGGCACGGTGGTCCAGAGCGGCACCCCCGGCAGCGGCAACGGCATCACCGTGACCGCCAGCGCCGCCTCGATCGAGGGGCTGACGGTCCAGGGCTTCGCAAACGGCATCCACGTGAACAGCGCGGTCGACGGCCTGTCGCTCGACGGCGTCACGGCGACCGGCAACGGCAACGGCTTCAACGTCCACAACGCCGCCGTGCTGACCAACCTGTCGCTCACAGACACGGCGCTCGATGCCAACGCTTCGGTCGGCATGCGGGTGGCGACCACCGGCTCGATCGACGGGATGACGGTCACCGGCGGCTCGATGGACGGCAACGTCCAGGGCTTCGTCGCCTACCAGGCGAACGACGGCCTCTCGACCGTCACCGACGTCACCTTCAACGGCACCACCTTCAGCGAGAACCTGCGCAAGGGCATCTACGTCGAGAAGCTGGACGACGCGACCTTCGACGGCATCACCGTCGAGAACAGCGGCACCGACGGTGGCTATTCGTCGAACAACGGCATCGACATCAACCTGAAGTTCGCCGACTACGGCGACATCCGGATCCTCAATTCCACGCTGACCGGATCCGGTGTCGACGGCACCGGGACGGGCGAGGCCATCTACGTGTCGGCCCGCGGATATCCGGGAGACTCGGGCAGCTACACGGCCAAGCCGGCGAGCATCACCGGTCTCGTCATCCAGAACACGCTGATCGCGGCGGCCGGCGCGCTGGCCCTGACGGTCGGCAACGTCGACGGGGTCGACCTGCTCGGCAATACCGGCGTCACCGGCGACGTGCTGGTCTTCCTCTCCGGCGAGATCGAATTGTCCGGCAACGGCATCGACGGCGACGTCACCTTCGCTTACGACGACGCGGACGCGGTGGAGCAGCCGGTCCTGATCGGCAACACGGTCACCGGCGAGGTCATCGCGATCGACGCCCGCGACATCGTGGCGGCGGAGGGCGTCGACCGGATCATCCTGGAGGACGGCGGTACCGACCCGAACCCAGACGCCACCGGCAACGCCACGGCGAATACGATCGTCGGCAACGGCGGCGCCAACGTCCTGGCGGGCCTCGCCGGGGACGACACGCTGCAGGGCGGCGACGGCGACGACACGCTGGAGGGCGGCAGCGGCAACGACGCGATCGACGGCGGCGCCGGCGACGACCTCGTGCTCTACACGGTCGGCGACGGAATCGACACGGTCGACGGCGGCACCGGTACCGACACGCTGTCGGTATCCGGAACGGCGGCGGCGGAGAGCTTCACCGTCGAGGCGGACAGCGCCAACGCGCGCTTCCTGGTCGATGTCGGCAACGACGGCAGCGACGACCTGACCGCGACGAGCATCGAGAACCTGACGATCGCCACCGGCGACGGCGGGGGCACGGTCACCCTCACCGGCGGCTTCGCCGGGACAGGGCCGGCAGGCATCGACGTCACCGGCGGGACCGGTGCCGACACCATGAACGCCAGTGCCGCAACCGACGTCGCCGTCACCTTCGACGGTGCCGGGGGCAACGACGTGCTGACCGGTTCCGCGGGCGTCGACACGCTCGGCGGCGGCGAGGGCGACGACACCATCGCCGGCGGCCTGGGTGCGGACGCGCTCTCCGGCGGCGCGGACACCGACAACTTCAACGTGACCATCGCGGACTATGTCGCGGGAGAAACGATCGACGGCGGCAGCGGCACCGACACGGTGACGGTGTCCGGAACCGGGACGTTCGACATGAACGTCGGCAGCATCGCCGCGGTGGAGCGGGTCCAGCTGTCCGCGGGTACCGCACTGGTCACCAACGCGACGGCCGGGCTCGCGGTCTTCGGCACGGCCGGCGCGGATACCGTGCAGCTCGGCGCCGGTGGGCAGAGCGCCACGATGCTGGCCGGCAACGACGCGGTGAACGGCGGCAGCGGCGGCGACACGATCGACGGCGGCGACGGCAACGACACGGTCGAGGCCGGAGCCGGCAACGACACGGTCACCGGCGGCATCGGAGACGATCACGTGATCGGCGGTGCGGGCGACGACCTCTACGACGGCGGGACTGGCATCGACCTGATCAACTACCGCAACGCCACCCAGTCCGTGACGGTCGATCTGGCGAACAATGTCGGCGCGGGCGTCGAAATCGGCGTCGATCAGCTGATCGGGTTCGAGAATGTCCGCGGCGGCGACGGCAAGGACACGATCTCGGGCAACGACGCGGCCAACCGGATCTTCGCCAGTGCCGGCGGCGACGTCATGGACGGCAAGGCCGGCGTCGACATGTACGACGCCTCGGTCCAGACCCAGGCGGTGTTCGTCAACCTGTCGACCGGCACCGGCAACGGTTCCAGCATCGGCGCGATAACGCTGGCCGGAATCGAGAACGTCACCGGTGGCACTGGGAACGACACGCTGGTCGGCGACAACGGCAACAACACCTTCTGGGGCGGTACCGGCAACGACTCGCTGCAGGGCGGTGGCGGCAACGACATCCTTCAGGGCAATGCCGGCGCCGATACGATGGTCGGGGGCATCGGAAACGACACCTATTACGTGAACGAGGTGGGCGATCGGGTGACCGAACTGGCGGGCCAGGGAACCGATACCGTGCAGACCGATATCTCGCTCGGGCTGGCGGCCAACGTCGAGAACATGCTGCTGCTCGGCACGGGCAACATCGACGGCTACGGCAACGGCGGGGCGAACACCATCACCGGACAGGGCGGCGACAACCTGCTGGTGGGGCGCGGCGGCAGCGACGGACTCGTCGGTCTCGGCGGCGACGACTGGCTGCAGGGCGACGGGGGTCTGTACTTCGACGGCTCCGCGACCTCGGCGGTGGAGATCCGCGACGTCGCCGACATGGCGTCCACTGCCTTCAGCATCGAGGTCGATGTCCGGACGACCGATACGACCAAGACCCACGCGATCTTCTCGTATGCCACCGGCGGATACCCGAACGACAACGACATCCTGATCTTCAACCAGCAGAACGTGCAGGTCTGGATCGGCAACGTCGCCGTTTCGACCGGCCTCAACATCGCGGACGGCGCGGATCATCGCCTGACGGTGACGTGGCAGAGCGCATCCGGCGACCTGCGCGTCTATGACAACGGCACGCAGGTCTTCGCCGCGACCCACCAGGCGGGCTACACCCTCGCGGCCGGTGGCATGATCGTCCTGGGCCAGGAACAGGACATCGAGGGCGGCCTGTACAGCGCCGCCCAGGCATTCCGGGGCGACATGTACGGCATGCGCTTCTGGGACAGGGCGCTGTCGGCCACCGAGGCGGCGCGTACGGCCGTGATCGATCCTGCCGAGGCCGGTCTGGTTGCCGACCTGCGCCTGATCGACGGGGCGGGAAGGACGACGACCGACGCGACGGGCAAGCACACCGTGGACCTGGTCGGTTCCGTCGCCTGGATCGCTGCGGCAGACCTGATGAAAGGCGGTATCGGCAACGACACCTACGTGGTCGATCACGCGAGCGATCAGGTTCTGGAGGGCGTCGGGGCCGGTATGGACACCGTGCGCGCGGCGATCGACTGGACCCTCGGTGCGAACCTGGAGAACCTGACCCTCATCGGCGATGCGGACCTCACCGGTACCGGCACTTCCGGCAACAACGTCCTGACCGGCAATGCCGGCGACAATCACCTGATCGGCGACGACGGGCAGGACGCGCTGGCCGGCGGCGACGGCGACGACCTGCTCGACGGCGGAGCGAACATCGACAGTTTCGACGGCGGGTCGGGCTTCGACACCGTCACCTACGCCTTCGCCCCATCGACGGCGCCGGTCGACGTCGATCTCGCTCGCGGCGACATGCGCTTCGTCGGCTCCGCCACCGCATTGGAGAGCATCGTCGATGTCGAGGCCGTCATCGGCGGTGCCGGTCACGACCGTCTCTATGGCGATAGCCTCGCCAACAGGCTGGATGGCGGTACGGGCAACGATCAGCTCTACGGCCGTGGGGGCGACGATATCCTGGACGGCGGCGACGGCGTCGACTCCTTGTTCGGCGGTGACGGCGACGATTGGATGTCCGGCGGAACAGGCGCCGACTCGTTCGACGGCGGCGATGGCACTGACACGGTTTCCTATGCCTTCGCCAACGCGACATCTCCCGTCATCGTCGACCTCGCAGCGGGGATCATGCGCTTCCCGAGCAGCCCGACGCCGATCGAGAGCGTGATCAACGTCGAAAACGTGATCGGCGGTGGCGGCCACGATCAGCTCTTCGGCGACGGCGGTGCCAACCAGCTCGACGGCAGTGCCGGCAACGACACGCTGGAAGGTCGCGGCGGCGACGACCGGCTCGACGGCGGCGACGGCGTCGACATATTGCGCGGCGGCGATGGCGACGACTGGCTGTCGGGCGGAGTCGGCGCGGACACGTTCGATGGTGGAGCGGGCAACGACACGGTGTCCTACGCGTTCGCCACGCCCGGCGTCGTTCTCAACATCGACCTGGCCCTGGGCGCCATGCAGTTCGGGCCGGCCGGTCCGCTGGTGGAGGCCTTCGCCAGCATCGAGAATGTGGAGGGTGGCCAGTGGGCCGACACCATCCTCGGCGACGGCGGTGCCAACATCCTCGACGGCCGCGAGGGTGACGACGTCATCAACGGGCGCGGTGGCGATGATCTGCTGACGGGCGGCAGCGGCAACGATCGCTTCGTCTTCACCGCCGCTCCGGGCAGCGACACGATCACCGACTTCACCGCCGGGGCCGGTACCGACGACTGGATCGACCTCGCCGGGATCGCGATGCTGAACAGCTTCGCCGATATCCTGGCCAACTCGACCCAGGTGGGCGCCGACACGGTGATCGACATGGGCAGCGGCGATACGCTGACGCTCCTCGACGTCACCCGCACCACCCTCCATCAGGACGACTTCGTCTTCTGACGCGGGGCTTTACGCCCGACGCAGAACGCCCGGCCGATCGGCCGGGCGTTCTTGCGTTCGGCGGTGCCGCTGTGGGGGCGGCTACTCGTTGCGCGGGGCGTAGCGGGCGTAGCGCACGTCGGCGGTCAGTTTGTGGGCGAGCATGCCTTCGGCTTCGCAGATGCGGGCCATGACGGGGGCGATCCTGCGGCTCGCCTCCGGCGTCAGGCGCTGCCAGGTCAAGGTCTTCAGGTACTTGCCGACCCAGAGGCCGCCGGTGTAGCGGGCGGCGCGGCCGGTCGGCAGGGTGTGGTTGGTGCCGACGCCCTTGTCGCCATAGGCGACCGTGCTCTCCTCGCCGACGAACAGGCTGCCGTAATTGCGCAGATGCTCGCGGTACCAGTCGTCGCGGCCGGTCAGCACCTCCAGATGCTCCGGCGCATAGGCGTCGGAGACGGCGACCGCCTCCTCGTGGCTGTCGACCAGGACGATCTCGCCGTTGTTCGCCCAGGCCTTGCCCGCGACCGCCGCGGTCGGCAGCGTCTCCAGCTGGCGGTCCATCTCCTTCGCCACGGCCTCGCCGAGCGCGCGCGAGGTGGTGACCAGCCAGACCGGGCTGTCCGGCCCGTGCTCCGCCTGGCCGAGCAGGTCTGTCGCCACCAGCGCGGGGTCGGCGGTCTCGTCGGCGATGACCAGGATCTCGGTCGGCCCGGCGAGCAGGTCGATGCCGACGATGCCGAACAGCTGGCGCTTCGCCTCGGCGACATAGGGATTTCCCGGGCCGACGATCATGTCGACGGGCGCGATGCCGACGCAGCCGTGCGCCATCGCCGCCAGCGCCTGGACGCCGCCGATGTCGTAGATCGCGTGCGCGCCGGCGGCATGGAAGGCGTAGAGCGTGTAGGGGTACATGCCGTCGGCGTCGCGCGGCGGGGCGCAGCCGACGATGTGCTCGACCCCGGCCACTGCCGCGGTGCCGACGCTCATCATGGCACCCGCAACCAGCGGATACTTTCCGCCCGGCACGTAGCAGCCGACGCGCTGTACCGGCACGTGGCGATGGCCGAGGATGACCCCCGGCTCCGTTTCGATCTCCAGGTCCTGCATCGTCTCGCGCTGGTGCCGGGCGAAGGTCTGTACCTGGCGCAGGGCGTAGGCGTAGTCCTCCTTGAAGCTCTCCGGGATGCGCTGGGCGACGTCGCGGATGCGGTCCTCGGAGACGCGGAAGCCGTCGGCCTGCCACTTGTCGAGGTCGCGCGCATAGCGCCGCACCGCCTCGTCGCGGTTGCGCTCGATGTCGTCGAGCATCCGCCGGACGGTCTCCTCCACCTGGCGGCGGTCGAATGCGGCGGCTTCGCCGGAGCGTTTCAGATAGGTCGGCATCGTTCCTCGCAGTCTCTCGTTTCGACGAGAGTAGCATGGGTCGACGATAACGCGGGCGGGCGCCGACATGGGTTTGTCCGGACCGCGGGCCGGCTGTAGGCTGGTCCGAGAGAACGCGAGGGCCGGAGGAAGCGATGAAGCTGCTGTGGTTCCACCTGATGCCGTACACCGAGTTGCCGGACGACTTCCGCGAGACGAATCCGAGCGTCTGGGTCGACATCAGCAGCCGCAACTTCGATCCGCGCCGCGCCCACGCCATGTACAACGACTTCATGGACGAACTGGAGTTCGCGGCCGACTGCGGCTTCGACGCGATCTGCGTCAACGAGCACCATTCCAACGGCTACGGCATCATGCCTTCGCCCAACCTGATCGCGTCGACGCTCGCGCGGCGCACCACCGACACGGCGATCTGCGTGATGGGCAACAGCCTGGCGCTCTACAACCCGCCGACCCGGGTGGCGGAGGAGTTCGCCATGCTGGACTGCATCTCGGGCGGTCGCCTGATCGCCGGCTTCCCGGTCGGCACGCCGATGGACACCTGTTACGCGTACGGCCAGAATCCCAGCATGCTGCGCGCCCGCTACCTGGAGGCGCACGACCTGGTCATGCGTGCCTGGACCGAGCCGGAGCCCTTCACCTTCAACGGCCGCTTCAACCAGCAGCGCTACGTCAACATCTGGCCGCGCCCGGTGCAGCAGCCGCACCCGCCGGTCTGGGTGCCGGGCGGCGGCTCGGTCGAGACGTGGCACTGGTGCGCCGAGATGGACTATGTCTACTCGTACCTCTCCTACTACGGCTACAAGGCCGGCGAGGCGACGATGAAGGGCTTCTGGGCCGAGATGGAACGGCTCGGCAAGGACCGGAATCCGTATCGCGCCGGCTTCCTGCAGTTCGTCGGCGTCGCCGAGACGCACGAGGAGGCGCTGAAGCTCTACAAGGAGCCGGCCGAGTATTTCTACGACCGCTGCCTGCACGTCGACAGCCGCTTCGCGACGCCGCCCGGCTACACGACCGAGGCGACCATCCGCGCCGGGATCGAGAGCCAGGTCGGCAAGGCGAGCGCCCAGTTCGGCGCCGAGGTGCAGAAGGTCCGCAAGAACGCCCGCAGCTTCGACGACATCCTTGAGGCCGGCTACGTCATCGTCGGCACGCCGGACGAGGTGGCGGCCAAGCTGCGCGAGGTGGCGGTCAATCTGCACGTCGGCCACCTCATGCTGCTGCTGCAGTTCGGCAACATGAGCAAGCAGCTGACCATTCACAACACGAAGCTCTTCGCCGAGCAGGTGATGCCGCAGCTGAAGGACCTGTTCGAGGAATGGGAGGACCGCTGGTGGCCGAACCCGATGCCGGCGGCCGAGCGGACGCTGCCGCAGGCCTTCACGCCGCGCGCCGCCGTGTGACGTGCCGGACATGACCGATCCGACCACCGACACCATCGACGTGAACGGCAGCCCCTGCCGCGTCTGGCGCAAGGGCGGCGGTGCGCCGCTGTTCTACCTGCCGGGTTTCGGCGGGCTGCCGAAATGGACGCCGTTCCTGGACCGGTTGGCCGAGACGCGCACCGTGGTGGCGCCGTCGCTGCCGGGCTATCCCGGCGGCCTCGGCCACGACCGGCTGGACAACCTGCTCGACTGGATCGTCGCGACCCGCGACCTGCTCGGCGGTGCCGGGCTGGAGGCGGGCGATCTCGTCGCCTCCTCGGTGACCGGCGCGCTGGCGCTGGAGGTCGCGGCGCTGTGGCCGGGCATGGTGCGCCGGCTGGTCCTGACCGCACCCTTCGGCCTCTACGACAATGCCGAGCCGACAGCGGACATCTGGGCGCAGAAGCCCCAGGACGTGCCGTCCGTGCTCTGCGCCGATCCGGAACGCTGGACCTGGCTAAAGGCGGCGCCCGAGGGCGCGAACTCGGTCGAATGGCCGATCGAGCAGACCCGCGCCGCCGAGGCCGCCGCCCGGTACCTCTGGCCGCTCGGCCGCACCGGCGTCGAACGGCGGCTGCATCTGGTCCGCTGCCCGACGCTGCTGCTGTGGGGAGCGGAGGACCGCATCATCCCCTTCGGTTACGCCGCGCGGTTCCAGGCGGCGATCGCCGGCCCCGTCACGATCCGGCGGATCGAAGGCGCAGGGCATCTGGCCGAACTCGACCGGCCCGAAGCGATGGCAGCTGCGATCGCGACGTTTCTCGCATGAGCGCCGCGCCTCACAGGTGTTCGACGGCGAGACGGCCGTGCCATTTCGCGTTCAGGTAGTCCACGACCAGCCGTCGGTGGCAGTGGTGCGGCGTCGCCTCCGAGCAGAGGAGGCAGGTGCCGTCGAATGCGTCGGGGGCGAGCGTCGTTTCGATGCGGCGGGACTGCATGAGGTCGAGAAACTGCCGCTCATAGAGCCGCCAGTCGCCCTTGCGCTTCTTGAAGGCGTCCAGGATGTCGGCGGTGGGCGCCAGAAGAGGCTCGTGAACATAGTCGATGCCGCCGAGGCTCTTCAGGAACCAGGCGAGGTCGTCCGCTTTCGCGAAGCCCGCGAGCTGCGAGGTGTTGTGCAGGCGGACGTCCATGACGCGCCGGACGCCGGCGGCCCGGAGGCGTCCGAAGAAGTGCGCCGCGCTGGACTTCGTGAAGCCGATCGTCGTGACTCGCAAGAGATCCATTCTGTCGGGCTCCAACCGCTTAATGAGCCTATTCCAGGTGGGATAGGTGCAGGGCACGGCTTGGTCGTGGGCGGATCGCCATGCTAAATCCCGCGACTGAATTTTTCATCGAGGATCGGCCATGCGCTCGGACTTCCTGCGCACCATCAGCGAACGCGGTTTCGTGCATCAGTGCACGGATGAGGAGGCGCTCGACGCGCGCGCGGCGAAGGGGCCGATCACGGCCTATATCGGCTTCGACTGCACCGGCGACAGCCTGCATGTCGGCCACCTCGTCTCCATCATGATGCTGCGCTGGCTGCAGCGGACCGGCCACAAGCCGATCGTCCTGATGGGCGGCGGCACGACGAAGGTCGGCGATCCGTCGGGCAAGGACGAGACGCGAAAGCTGCTCACCGACGACGACATCGCCGCCAACATGGCCGGCATCAAGCGGGCGTTCGAGCCGTTCCTGACCTTCGGCGAGGGACCGACCGACGCGGTGATGGTGAACAACGCGGACTGGCTGGACCGGCTGGCCTACATCCCGTTCCTGCGCGACTACGGCCGGCATTTCTCGGTCAACCGGATGCTGTCGATGGACAGCGTGCGCCTGCGCCTGGAGCGCGAGCAGCCGCTGACCTTCCTGGAGTTCAACTACATGGTCCTGCAGTCCTACGACTTCGTCGAACTGGCGAAGCGCCACGGTTGCGTGCTGCAGATGGGCGGCTCCGACCAGTGGGGGAACATCGTCAGCGGCGTCGAACTCGGCCGCCGGGTCGGCGGGCTGGAACTGATCGGCCTGACGACGCCGCTGCTCACCACCGCCTCGGGCGCCAAGATGGGCAAGACCGCCCAGGGCGCGGTCTGGCTGAACGAGGAGCGGCTGCCGAGCTGGGACTACTGGCAGTTCTGGCGCAACACCGACGACGCCGACGTCGGCCGCTTCCTGCGCCTGTTCACCGAGCTGCCGCTCGACGAGATCGGCCGGCTGGAGGCGCTGCAGGGGCAGGAGATCAACGAGGCGAAGAAGGTGCTCGCCACCGAGGCGACGCGCATGGCGCGCGGTGCGGCGGCGGCCGAGGCGGCGGCGGAGACGGCGCGCCGCACCTTCGAGGAGGGTGCGCTCGCCGAGAGCCTGCCGACCGTCGAGGTGCCGCGGGCCGACCTGGAGAAGGGGATACCGGCGTTCGAGCTGATGCGCCGCGCCGATCTCGCCGCGAGCAACGGCGAGGCGCGCCGCCTGATCCGCGGCGGCGGCGGACGGATCAACGACGCACCGTTCGCGGCCGAGGATCAGGCCGTGACGCTGGCCGACATGACCGCGGACGGGGTGGTGAAGCTGTCGGCGGGGCGCAAGCGCCACGTGCTGGTGCGCGCGGTGTAGGATTGGAGCGCGGGGGAGAGTGCGTTAGCGCCTGTCGGTCACCTTCCCGGACGCGGCGCGTCAGCGCCGCGAGCCGGGACCCGGAGCGCGCGCTGGGAACGCGGCGCTCGGAACTCCGGGTTCGGCGGCGGCGCTGGGTCCCGGATCTGCGCGCTGTCGCGCTTGTCCGGGAAAGTATTCAAGGGATGTTCGATCGTCCCTTCAGCCCGAGGCCGCCGCGGCGGCTTCCTCGGCGATGATCTCGCTGCGGCGCTTCTTGACGCTGGCGGACTTGAGCTGACCGCAGGCGGCGAGGATGTCGCGGCCGCGCGGGGTACGGACGGGGCTGGAATAGCCGCCGTTGGCGACGATGTCGCTGAACCGCTTGATCCGGTCCGGCGTCGAGCATTCGTACGGCGCGCCGGGCCACGGGTTGAAGGGGATGAGGTTCACCTTCGCCGGCACGTCCTTCAGCAGAGCGATCAGCGCACGCGCGTCGGCGTCCGAATCGTTCACGCCCCGCAGCATCACATATTCGAAGGTGATGCGCCGGGCATTGTGGACGCCGGGATAGGTCCGGCAGGCCTCCATCAGCTCGGCGATCGGGTATTTCCGGTTCAACGGCACGAGTTCGTCGCGAACCTCGTCGGTGACGGCGTGCAGCGAGATGGCGAGGTTGCAGCCGATCTCCTCGCCGCAGCGTCGGATCATCGGGACGACGCCCGAGGTCGACAGGGTGATGCGCCGGCGGGAGAGAGCGAGCCCCTCCTTGTCGAGCATGATCTGCAGCGCCGCCTTGACGTTGTCGAAATTGTAGAGCGGCTCGCCCATGCCCATCAGCACGATGTTGGTGATGGCGCGGTCGGCCTCTGCCGACGGCCAGTCGTCGAGATGGTCGCGCGCCAGCATGACCTGCTGCACGATTTCCGCCGCACCCAGGTTGCGCACGAGGCGCTGGGTGCCGGTGTGGCAGAAGCGGCAGGTCAGGGTGCAGCCGACCTGCGAGGAGACGCAGAGCGTGCCGCGTTCCTCCTGCGGGATGTGGACCGTCTCGATCTCCTGCCGGTCGGGAAAGCGCAGCAGCCATTTGCGCGTCCCGTCGTTGGAGAGCTGCGCCGTCGCCACCTCGGGCCGGTCAACGGTGTAGTTTGCCTCGAGCAGGGCGCGCACCGGCTTCGACAGGGTGGTCATGTCGGGGAAGCTGCGCCCGCCACGATGGTACAGCCAGTGCCAGACCTGACGCAGGCGGAAGCCGTCGATGCCGTGCGGCGCCAGTTCGGCAGCCAGCTCCTCACGGGTCAGGCCGATCAGGTTTCGGCGCACGGGCATCGCAGGAACGGCGGCGCCCGTGACGTCGGCAGCGGCGGCAGCGGTCTGGGGCACGGCGGCGGCCTCGACGTTCATGCTCAGCCCTTCTTGCAGACGCGGGTGATCGCCTCGTAGGCCTTGGTGAAGCCCATCAGCGAATAGGTGTCGACCGTCTTGGTGCCGCGGTTCGAGACCGCGGTCACCACCATTTCGGTGCCGCGACGCATCGCGGCGACCATCCGCGCATCCTCGGCGGTGCGCAGCCATGCCGTGTCGCCGCGGGCGAACATCTCGAAGGTCTCGCTGCCGATCCTGGCGCGCGGCGTGCCGTCGCCCTGATACTCGTAGCCGGCGACGATGCTGACCTCGCCGACGACATCGTCGGCGACGCGATGAGTCACCAGGGCGAACACTTCGCCGCGGCGGTCATACTCGCCCTCGCTGCTGGTCGGCTTGCTGGCGATGTAGCAGGCGGGGGAACCTTCCACCGTATAGGTGTATGCCGCCCACGCGCCGAAATCCCCGACGAACTTCGCCTCCTGGGCGTCGGCCGGAGCGGCGAATGCAGGGGACAGGGCGGCAAGGACGAGGAAGGCTGTGGCGTGTCGGCGCATGTTCCACGGGCTCTTCGGTCGGGAAGCCCACAGATATGGGTTCCCGGCCGTTACGCCAACCCTCCGTGGAACGGCGGCCGGCCCGGATGGGGGCCTATCCGGGCCGGCCTGGGGCGCCGGTCAGGGCAACCAGGGCTGCTTGCGGTATTCACGCACCGCATCGGCGCGGGTCATGCCGATGTCGCGCAGCATGCGATCGTCGAGTTCCATGAGATGGACGCGCTGCTTCGATCGCTCCTGCCAGTCGAGCACGCGCTCGAAGAGGCGGACGATGCCGAAACCCGAAGCAGCCGGTCTGAAGATGCCGGCCGCACCCTTTGTCATTCCGTTGACCGATGACATGGCGACGACCTTTGTGGTGGATTAGCGAAGTTGATCCGGGCGGCGGCGTCTCTGCCGCCGTCGCTCCGGCTCGGCTATAGGAATGACGCCGCGGGGCGGCTCGCTCAAACGACGTTTTCTCATCGTCCGCATGAGCCGTATTGATCCGAGGAAGTGTCCATGCGCCTGCCACCGCTGAATGCCCTGCGCGTCTTCGAGGCGGCCGCGCGGCACCTCTCCTTCACCCGGGCGGCGGCGGAACTCCACGTCACGCAGGCGGCGGTCAGCCACCAGATCAAGCTGCTCGAGGACGATCTCGGCGTGCCGCTGTTCCGGCGCATGCACCGTGCGCTGCTTCTGACCGACGAGGGACAGCAGCTGCTCCCGTCGGTGCGGGCGGCATTCGACGAACTGTCGACGGCGACGCGGCGACTGCGGGCGGGGGAGCGCGAGGGCATCCTGACCGTCAGCGTCATCCCTTCCTTCGCCGCCTGCTGGCTGGTGCCGCGAATCGGACGTTTCCGCGAGGTCCATCCGGAGATCGACCTGCGCATCGCGGCATCCATACAGGTGACGGATTTCGCCCGCGAGGATGTCGACGTCGGGTTGCGCTACGGCATCGGCCGCTATCCCGAGCTGAACACCTGCCTGCTGATGCGCGAGGAGTATTTCCCCGTCTGCAACCCGGCACTGCTCGGCGGTGCGCATCCGCTCTACACCCCCTGCGACCTGCGCCACCACGTGCTGCTGCACGACGAGCATTTCCCGCACGAGCCGAACCCGGGCTGGCGCGACTGGCTGCACGCGGCGGGCGCCACGCAGGTCAATGCCGAGCGGGGGCCGCGCTTCGGCGATGCCGCGATGATGGTCCAGGCGGCGATCGCCGGGCAGGGCGTGGCGATGGGCCGGACAGCCCTGGTCATGGACGCGATGGCGCAGGGGCTGCTGGTGCGGCCGTTCGACCTGATCCTGCCGGGGAGCTATGGCTACTGGATCGTCTGTCCGCCTGCGAGCGCCGACAAGCCGAAGATCAAGGCGTTCCGGGAGTGGCTGCTGGCCGAGGCCGCGGCGGGGCTGGCGCAGGGGGCGGCGGGGCAGGGCTGACCGGCCCCTTCCGGGCGGACGTTACCGGCGGGCGGCGGCCCTGCCGACCTCCATCAGCACCCGCGCGCAGATCGCGCGGTCGGGATAGCCGGTGGTCTTGCAATCGATCTCCGCCTGGGCGAGGCGGTCGAGCGCCGCCGCCAGCCAGGGCTCCGGCCAGCGCTTGGCCTGGGCCTGGAACTCGTTGGTCTGCTTCCAGAACACCTTTGGCTTCAGCATGCCCGCCGCCTGGGGTAGCGCCATGCCCTTGGCGATACGCGCCGCCGTGACATGAAGGCGACGGAAGTGCTCGGACGCCGCGCGGAGGATGCGAATGGGACTTTCCCCGGCGGCGTAGGCACGGTCGAGCGACTGGAGCAGGCGGTCCATATCGCCCGAGCCGGTGGCGAAGGCGACGTCCTGCAGCGAGAGATCGGCCGCGTCGCCGACGCTGGCCTCGACGTCCGCGACGGTCGCGGTCCCGCCGGCGCCGACATAGAGCGCCAGCTTCTCGACCTCGTTGCGCGTCATGATTCGGTCGCCGCCGAGGCGGGCGGCCAGCACCTCCAGCGCGTCCTGCTCGATCCTTACCTTGGCCGCGGACAGCGTCCGGGCGATGAAACCCTCGAGTTGGTCGCCCTCCTCGACGTAGCAGGCGATCGCCGCCGCGATCTTGGCGTCCTCGAAGAGCTTGCGCAGGGCCGAGCGGGCCGGCAGGTCCGACGCCTCGGCGACGACGAGGGCATCGCCCATGGGATCGTCCAGGAATCGCTCGAAGGCGGTCGTCTCGCCGTCGCCGACGCCGCGGATCCGGACGACGCGGCGGCCGCCGCCGAAGGCGATCGACGCCGCCTCGTCGGCGAGCCATGCCGGGTCGGCACGCAGCGCCGCGCCGGTGGTCTCGGCGACACGGAAGGGATCGCGGAGATCGGGGACGACACCGCGTGCCAGTGCGGCGGCGCGCTCGCGTACCAGTCCGTCGTCGGGGCCGAAGAGCAGCACGGCCCGGATGGCGGGGTCGGGCCGGGCGACGAAGGCTTCGGCCCGGGCGGGCTGTATCTTCATCGCGGCGCCCCGTTCAGCGTGCGGTGCCCGAGCCGGCGCCGTGGCGTTCGAAATAGATGGCGAGGCGGGTGCGGAGCTCTTCGGCGAGCCGCCGGAGCGCCGCATCGCGGGCATCCTCTTCGCCGGCACGGGTGGCGACGTCGGAGGCGACGACGTTGTAGCTGTTCACCGCGCGCGCCTGCCCGCTGGTCAGGACGGCGCCGCCGTTCAGGTCGGTCAGGACGTAGCTCGCCCACATGCTGACGTCGCGGCGCGTGGCGGTCTCGTCGCGGCGGATGGCGACGTCCGCGGTGTCGCTCCGCAGTTTCACCTGGAGCCCATAGCGCGCCGGGCCGCCGGTCCCGCGCGGGTCGAGCAGCAGTTCCAGATGCGTGCGGAGTTGCTGGCCCGGCCGGTCCGGGATGTTCCCGACCTCGACCGCCGCGAGCTCAGAGGACACGCCGCTGCCGCCGTCGCTCGTGCCGTACAGCGGCTTGAACCCGCAGGCCGGCAGCGCGAGGGCGAGCAGCAGGACCGCGGCCCGCGCAACGCGCATGCGCCTAGGCGACGACATTGACGACCTTGTTCGGCACGACGATCACCTTGCGCGGCGCGCGGCCTTCGAGGAGCTTCTCGACCGCGGGGAGCGCCAGGGCGGCCGCCTCGGCCTCGTCCTTCCCGGCATCGCGCGGCAGGGCGATCGTGCCGCGTAGCTTGCCGTTCACCTGGACCGCCAGGGTGATCTCGTCGTCCACCGTCAGCGCGGCGTCGGCTTCCGGCCACGGCGTGGCGACCAGGGGCGTCTCGTGGCCCAGCTGCAGCCAGAGCTCCTCGGCGAGGTGCGGCGTGATCGGCGCGATCAGCCGGACGACCGCCTCGATGCCTTCGCGCAGGACGGCGCCGGCACCGGGCTCGGTGCTGCCGTCCAGCGGGGCGACCGCATTGGTCAGTTCGCGGATGCGGGCGACCGCCTTGTTGAAGTGGAAGCGGTCCAGGTCGTCGGTGACGCCGGCGATGCCCTTGTGGATCGCCTTGCGGGCGTCGAGCAGCGCTGCGGACAGGTCGGCGGGGGGCGGCGTACCGGGGCCGGGGAGGGCGGCCTGCGGCTCGTTGACCAGGCGCCAGAGCCGGTTGAGGTAGCGCCAGGCGCCGTCGGCGCCGGCCTCGGTCCATTCGAGGTCGCGATCTGGCGGGCTGTCCGACATCATGAAGAGGCGGGCGGTGTCGGCGCCGTAGCTCTCGATGATGTTCTCGGGATCGACGACGTTCTTGCGCGACTTCGACATCTTCTCCGAGCGGCCGACCGTAACCGGCGTGCCGTCGTCGATGCGGACGACCGTGCCGTCGGCCCTGCGGTCCACCTCCTGGGGCAGCAGCCACTTGCCGTCCGGGGCGCGATAGGTCTCGTGGCAGACCATGCCCTGGGTGAAGAGGCCGGCGAACGGCTCGGCGAGGTCGAGATGGCCGCAGTCGCGCAGGGCGCGGGTGAAGAACCGCGAGTAGAGCAGGTGCAGCACCGCATGCTCGACGCCGCCGATATACTGGTCGACGGCCATCCAGTACTGCACCGCTTCGCGGTCGAACATGCCGTCGTCGTGCGGCGAGCAGAAGCGCAGGAAATACCAGGACGATTCGAAAAAGGTGTCGAATGTGTCCGTCTCGCGCTCGGCCGCAGCACCGCATGTCGGGCAGGCGACGTGCTTCCAGGTCGGGTGCCGGTCGAGGGGGTTGCCGGGTGCGTCGAAGGTAACGTCCTCGGGCAGCGTGACGGGCAGCTGGTCGCGCGGCACCGGGACCGTGCCGCAGGCCGGGCAGTGGATGACGGGGATCGGGCAGCCCCAGTAGCGCTGGCGCGAGACGCCCCAGTCGCGCAGGCGGTAGACCGTGGTGCGCTCACCCGCCTTCAGCGATTCGAGCCGCTCGCCGACGGCGCGCTTGGCGTCGGGCACCGACATGCCGTCGAGGAAGCGCGAATTGAACAGGCTACCGTCGCCGGTATAGGCCTCGGTGCCGATCGTGAAACTCGCCGGGTCGGCGCCGGGCGGCAGGACGACCGGCGTCACCGCGCGGCCGTACTTGCGGGCGAAGTCCAGGTCGCGCTGGTCGTGGGCCGGGCAGCCGAAGATGGCGCCGGTCCCGTATTCCATCAGGACGAAGTTCGCGACGTAGACCGGCAGCTCGATGGTCTCGTCGAGCGGGTGGACGGCGCGCAGGCCGGTGTCGAAGCCCTTCTTCTCGGCGGTCTCGATCGCCGCCTCGCTGGTGCCGATGCGGCGGCAGTCGGCGATGAAGTCGGTCAGTTCCGGGTTGCCGGCGGCGAGTTCCGCGGCGAGCGGGTGGTCGGCGGAGATCGCGCAGAACGAGGCGCCGAACAGCGTATCGGGCCTGGTCGTGTAGACTTCCAGCGTGTCGTCGCGGCCCTTCAGCGGAAAGCGGACACGCGCACCGTCGGAGCGACCGATCCAGTTCTCCTGCATCAGCCGAACCCTGTCGGGCCAGCGGTCGAGGGTCTTCAGCGATTCGAGCAGTTCGTCGCCATAGGCGGTGATGCGCAGAAACCACTGCGCCAGCTTGCGCCGCTCGACCGGGGCGCCGGAGCGCCAGCCGCGGCCGTCGATGACCTGCTCGTTGGCGAGCACGGTGTTCTCGACCGGGTCCCAGTTGACCCAGGACTCGCGCTTGTAGGCGAGGCCCTTGTCGAGGAAATCCAGGAACATCGCCTGTTCGTGCCGGTAGTATTCCGGCTCGCAGGTCGCGATCTCGCGGCTCCAGTCGTAGGAGAGGCCCATGGACTGGAGCTGGCGGCGCATGGTCGCGATGTTCTCGCGCGTCCACTTGCCGGGGTGGACCTTCGCTTCGAAGGCGGCGTTCTCCGCCGGCAGGCCGAAGGCGTCCCAGCCCATCGGGTGGAGCACGTTGAATCCACGTGCCGTCTTGTAGCGCGCCACCACGTCGCCGAGGGTGAAGTTGCGGACGTGGCCCATGTGGATGCGCCCCGAGGGGTAGGGGAACATCTCCAGGACGTAGTATTTCGGGCGCTCGGGGTTGGCCTTGGCCGCGAAGGCGCCGCGCGCCTCCCAGGCGGCCTGCCAGCGCGATTCGACGACCTTGGCATTATAGCGGGACATGCGACCCCTCCGCGGGCCCGGCGCAGTTGAAATTCACGAAACCGTCGGCCGGTTGCCGCGAACCGCGTCGCCGGCCCCCGCTGTTCTAACGAAAGTGGCGCGGCGCGCGAAGCGATCCGCGTACGAACGCCGCCCGGGCGACCGTCACTGCCGGCCGGCCACGCGCAGTTCGCGGGCACGGGCGAGAATGCTGTTCTCGAGTTCGGTCGCGAGCTTGGTGTCGACTTCGGCATTGACCCAGTCCGGGCCGCTGCGCCGCTGCTTGAACAGCGCCACCCGGACACCGTCGGCACGGAGCTGCCGGTCGAGAATGTAGACGGTGGCCTTGAACCGTTCGTCCGGCGCTTCGGGCGGCGCATACCAGTCGGTGATGATCACGCCGCCGAAGGGATCGGCCGAGGCGAGAGGCATGAAGGCGACCGTATCGAGCGACGCACGCCAGAGATAGGCGTTGACGCCGATCCCGCTGCCGCCACCGCCCTCCGCATCCCGGCTGCGGTTGCCGCCGCCGAAGAGATTGATCCCGCCTTCACCAAAGAGGCCTTGGGGCTCGCCATACTCGGGGTTGTTCGCGCCCGAGGTCGTGCGGCCCTTGTCGGGGTAGCGCTGCTCGACCTTCGCGTCGGAGGCGCAGCCCGCAGCGAGCCCGGTCAATACCGCCACGGCGGCGAGATGAGTGAGTGTCCGACGCATATGCTGTTCTTCCGATCCTCGTTCGCCTCAATCCCCCGAATCCGGAGGCCCCCGAAGCCGGGCGAATATAGGGAGAGGTCGGGGCGATGTTAACAGCGGTCGCTGCCGGGGGGCGGCAGAGCGGCCGCCACAGTGCTTGTGGCAATGAGGCCACAGTGTCCGATTTAAAGCACAAGTGCCTTTCTGACGGCTTTGTCACCGGCGGTCCGATGGATAGGATCCGTCCTGCTTGTACAGACCTTCTGCCGGCCGGTCGTTTCGGTCGGGAGCCGGCAGGCAGAGCGGCGACGGACCTGAGGGGCGTCGGCGCGTGTGTGGATCCGAAAGGAGAACGATAGTGAGAAAGACCCTTCTTGCCACCACCGCGCTGGCGGCGGCGACCGGCATGGCGGCGATTGCCAGCCCCGCGAGCGCTGCTGAGCGCCTTTCGCTCGGTGTGCACGGCTACTTCCAGGCCTATTTCGGTTACCTCGAGGCCGACAACGACGGCGACCGCCGCAACGTCGACTTCTTCCGCGAGGCCGAAGTCCACTTCCGCGGCGAAGTCGCGCTCGACAACGGCATGAAGGTCGGTGTCGACGTGCAGCTCGAAGCCGAGACCTGCGGCGACCAGATCGACGAATCCTACCTCTACTTCCAGGGCGACTTCGGTAAGGTCGTTCTCGGCTCCGAGAACTCGGCCGCCTACCTGATGTCCTACGGTGCGCCGGCCGCCGACGCCAACTTCGACGGCGCCGATCCGAACTACAGCCCGTACGGTGTCGGCTTCGCGTATGCGCCGAACATCACCAGCGACTCCGACAAGATCACCTACTTCACGCCGCGCTTCGCCGGCTTCGGCTTCGGTATCTCCTGGACGCCGGACAACACCGAGGACGGTGGCGCTGGTTCGACGGTTCCCGCGGTCGACAACAATATCGGTGCCCAGGAAGACGTCATCGAAATGGGCCTGAACTACGAGAACAAGTTCGGCGATTTCGGTGTCCTGGCCGGTTTGACGTACAGCTTCGGTAACCTCGAAGCGAACAACGCTGCCGGTGACTTCGACGATCGGTCGAACTGGACGGCGGGTCTGAATCTGTCCTTCGCAGGATTCACCGTCGGCGGCGGCTATTTCACGGACAACCAGGGTCTTGATGGCAGCCAGGACCGCGACGTCTGGGCGGCCGGCCTCGCGTGGGCCAATGGTCCGCTGCGCCTCGGCGCTTCGGTCGCCATGCAGGAAGACGACAGCGCTGCCGACAACGATGTCGACCGCTACACGATCGGCGCGCAGTACGTCTACGCCCCGGGCATGCAGCTCCGTGCGACGGCGCTGTACTACGACACTCAGACCGGCAACCCGAACGACTTCGACGACGCGATCGTCGCCGTCGTCGGTACGGTCATCAGCTTCTGATCTCGCCGGCCCGGCGAAAGCCGGGCCGCGTCGGATTGGGGGGGAGGGGGAGCGGGCCTTGCGGCCCGCTCTTTTCTTTTGCGGAGCGCGGGCGTCTGGCCCACCCCTTCGCCCCGGTGCCGCATCGCTCCGATGGAAGAAAAGGGGCGGGTGAGACGCCCGCGCTCCGTCAGAAGGCGCGCTTGATCCGGCCCCAATCGTCGATAGCATCCTCCTGTCCGGGCACGATCTGGATCGTGAACTGCCCATAGCCTGCCGCGCGCAGCGCCTCGACGCGCTGCTTCAGCGCACCTTCCTCGGCGGTGAAGCTGGTCGAGCGGATGAGATCCGCCGTGACGAATCGCCGTTCCTCGGGCTTGACGAACATCAGATGCCCGCGATGGTTCTGCAGGTAGGGTGCGTCCTTGGGCTCGAAACGCTTGGCCACTTCGACATAGCCGGCGACGGCATCGGCGAGCGGCCCGGCAACGGGGGTGCTGTTCGGAAGTCCCGATAGCGCCTCGTCGGCTGCACGGTGCAGGATGACCGCGGCGCGCGGCCCGGCCTGTGCCATGGCGCGCTCCGAATCGGCCGGCTCGCCGTCCTTCAGGACGCAACCCAGGGCGAATGCGGTGGCCGAGAGATCGCCGGTATCGCGGCCGGCGGCGGCCCAACTCTGCCGCATGCCTTCCAGTCCGGTGATCGCCGTGTCGACGTCGCCGATGAAGTTCAGCCAGCCGGCGCCGAGCTTCGCCGCCAATGCGCGCCCCTTCGGGCCGTAGGCGGAGACGTGCAGCGCCACCGGATCGCGGGTGTTGATCAGGCCGATCTCGGGGTTGAGGAAGCGGATCTTGCGTCGCCGGCCCTCGAAGGTGGCCTCGACCGTCTCGTCACGCAGAAGCGCCATGACGACACGGATATACTCCTCCATCTCGGCCAGCTTGATCGCGCCGAGACCCATCGCCCGCCGTCCCGTGAAGCCCGTGCCGACGCCGAAGTCGATCCGGCCGGGTGCAAGCTGGTTCAGCGAGGCGAAGGCGTTCGCCGCGACCGGGGCGATGCGGTTGGACGGAATGAGGACGCCGGTGCCGAGACGGATTCTGCTGGTCTTCATCGCCGCCGCACCCATGGCGACGAAGCAGTCCGCGCTGAGCATCTGCGTGTCGTAGAACCAGGCGTGGGTAAAGCCGAGTTCCTCGGCGCGCTGGACGACCTTCCACGAGTCGGCCGCCGTGGCGACCGCGATGCCGAAATCCATCCGGGTGCTCCCTCGAATCGTTGGTTGCACCCATAGTGTCACCGGCCGGCGGCGCCGGTCCAGGCGAGCGCCGCCGTCGCGGCGCCGCCATCGGCCCTCAGTTCAGCGGCTTGCCGAGCCGGCCGGCGAGATCCTGTACGAACTGCCACGCGACACGGCCCGAGCGACCGCCGCGCGTCATGGACCATTCGTTCGCCTCACGCCGCAGCTCCTCGTCCGAGATCGCGAGGCCGTAGCGCGCACAGTAGCCGGAGACCATCGAGAGATAGGTGTCGTGGTCACAGGTGTGGAAACCGAGCCACAGGCCGAAGCGGTCGGACAGCGAAACCTTCTCCTCGACCGCTTCGCCGGGGTTGATCGCGGTGGCGCGCTCGTTCTCGATCATGTCGCGCGGCATCAGGTGCCGCCGGTTCGACGTGGCGTAGAAGATCACGTTGGCCGGCCGACCCTCGAGCCCGCCTTCCAGAACCGCCTTCAGCGACTTGTAGCTGGCGTCGCCGCCGTCGAAGGACAGGTCGTCGCAGAACAGGACCCAGCGCCGATCGGTCTCGCGCAGGATGTGCAGCAGGTCGGGAAGGGTGGCGAGGTCCTCGCGGTGGATCTCGACGAGGGCGAGGGCCCCCGGCGTCTCCTGGTTCACCTGGGCATGCGCTGCCTTGACGAGCGAACTCTTGCCCATCCCGCGCGCCCCCCAGAGGAGGGCGTTGTTGGCCGGCAGGCCCTGGGCGAAGCGCCGCGTGTTGTCGAGCAGGGTCTCGCGGACATGGTCGACGCCGCGCAGCAGGCCGATCTCGACCCGGCTGACCTTCGGCACCGGCTCCAGGCGGCCGCCCGGATGCCAGATGAAGGCGTCGGCCGAGGTGACCACGGTTGCGGCGGGCGGCGGCGGTGCGAGCCGCTCCAGCGCATCGGCGATCCGCTGGAGCGTGGGGAGGAGATCCGAATCGGGCACGGGGCGTGACTTCCTGCGGGAAAATCGGGGGCGGACCCTAGCACAGCAGGAGGCGGGATCAATCGGGGCCACGGCCCGCAGTGCCGGTCGGCCGCCACGCCATCCTTGACGCCGCGCGTCCGGCCCGCCGGAATGGGGCATCCATGCGGAGGACGCGATTTGAGCGACAAGAACGCAAACACCTACCCGATCGAACTGACGGCGCCGGATATTTCTCCCTACCGGCAGGGGAATATCGGCACCGACTATGTCCACACCTTCGATTCGGGCCGGCCGGGGCCGCACGTCATGGTCTGCGCCTTGACCCACGGCAACGAGATCTGCGGCGCGATCGCCGTGGATTTCCTCTTCCGCCAGGGAATCCGGCCGCCGCAGGGCAAGCTGACGCTCGCGTTCGTCAATCCGGAGGCGCATGCCCGCTGGGATCCGACCAATCCGAACGCCTCGCGCTTCGTCCAGGAGGATATCAACCGCGTCTGGACGGAGGACCAGTTGGACGGGCCGCGCGACACCGCGGACCTGCGGCGAGCGCGCACGCTGCGGCCGCTCTTCCATGAGGTGGACTATCTGCTCGACCTGCACTCCATGGGAACGCGGCACGAGCCGGTGACGCTCTGCTACGGCCTGCAGAAGGAGCGGGACCTGGCGCGGAAGGTCGGATATCCGGCGGCGATCGCCTGCGGGCCCGTGTTCGCGCCGGGGCGGCGGATCATCGAATACGCGCCGTTCAACGAGGCGTCTAACGGCCGGGCGGCATTGTTGGTGGAGTGCGGCCAGCATTGGGAGAAGGCGGCGGGCGAGGTGGCGCTCGACACCGCACTCTATTTCCTCAAGGCGCTGGATGTGGTCGACGCGGATTTCGCCCAGCAGCACCTGACGGTGAAGCAGCCGCCGCGCCAGCGGATGATGGACGTGACGGACGGCATCGCCGCGCAGACCGACTCGTTCCGCTTCGCCGAGAACTTCATCGGGTTCGAGCATTTCCCGAAGGCGGGCGCGCTGGTCGCCACCGACGACGGCCGCGAGATCCGGACGCCCTATGACGACTGCATCCTGCTGATGCCGAACCACCGTGCCCGCAAGGGGCAGCGCGCGGTCCGGTTCACCAAGCTCGTCGAGGGCTGAAGGTCAGCGCGGCCAGTTGCGCAGCGCCATGAAGCCGCCGTCGACGGGGATGAGCGCCCCGGTCACCCAGCGCGACTCGTCGCTGGCGAGATAGACGGCGGCCCAGCCGATGTCCCAGCCGGTGCCCTCGGTCTGCAGCGGCACGCCGCGGCGCCGGCGGTCGCGAGCGGCCTCGTCATAGTGGCCGACCATCGGCGTGAACACGGTGCCGACGATGATGCAGTTGCAGCGGATGCCCTCGGTCGCATAGTCGGCGGCGACCGACAGGGTGAGGCCGTGCAGGCCGGCCTTGGTCGTCGTGTAGGCGACGGCACCGGTCTCGCGCATCAGGCCGGTGGCACCGGCGATCGACGAGATGTTGATGATCGATCCGCCGCCGCGCTTGCGCATTTCGGGCAGGCAGGCGCGGATGCAGAGCAGGGTGCCGGTGAGGTTCACCTGGAACATCTCGTTCCACTGCTCGAGCGAGGCGGTCTCCGCAGTCCCCGGACCGCCGATCCCGACATTGTTGTGCAGGATGTCGACGCCGCCGAACCGCTCGGTCGCGAAGGCGGCCATGGCGTCGGCGGTGCCGGTCTCGCTGACGTCGCCGGCGAACACGGCGGCCTCGCCGCCTTCGGCCGCGATTCGGTCGGCGAGCGCCCGGCCGCGCTCGGCGCTGCGGTTGACCAGCACGACCTTGGCCCCCTCGCGGGCGAACAGCAGTGCCGCCGCCGTTCCGTTGCCGATGCCCTCGCCGCGCGGCGCCGCACCGGTCACGATCGCCACCTTGCCCGCCAGCCGACCTTCAGCCGCCATCGTCCCGCTCCTGCTCGTCCCGAATCGCGGCGATCCTGGCCGAGGAGGGCGCCGAGGGCAATGCGGGCACGATGAGCGCAGTGGGTTCGAGAAGATCGGGGGGTAGAAATGCGTGACGGCCGGCGTTGGGGGGGGAACGCCGGCCGTCACAGGAGCGGGACTCTCCCGAAAGAGAGGTTCACGTGGTTCGACGGTATCGCCCGCGCCCCGCTCCCGTATTCACATCAAACACCCCGATCGTGGCGGCAATGTGGCCTGCGGCGAGAAAAATGCCGATGGCCCTGTCGCGGACGCGGCCTTCAATCTTGCACGGCACACGTGCATTAGAGGATAAGGCAATCGGAATGCCGCTTCGAACTGCGTCCGGATTTCAGCGAATCCCGCGGCGCGAGCGGAAGGGCATTTTGAGGCCAGCGAGCCAACTCCCCAGACGGCGGACGGACTCGAACCACGGCAGGTCCGCTCCTGTCGCACGCAACCCATGCGCGAGTTTCGCGCCGCCAGGATGTCTTTCAATGAAGAAGTGTTTGGTCGCTGTCCTATTGTTCGTCGTGGCTGGCTGTTCGACCTACACGCCTCAGCGCTACAGCATCTCCGCGGACAACAACGTCGCACTGAAGGCGCTTAATGTCGGAAACGTCAATGTCGGCCCCTTCACCGGCCCCGTGGGCTTCGACCCGGGCTGCCGCGCGGCGGGCCCGATCGGCCTCCCGGACGGCATGACCTTCGAAGGCTATGTCCAGAAGGCCCTAATGGACGAACTCAAGGTGGCGGGAATGTTTGACGCGGCAACTCCGCGCGTGACGTTGTCCGGTGCCGTCGAATCCCTGGCCTTTTCTTCGATGACTGGACTGACCGGAGGAACGTGGGATATCACCTTGCGGGTGACCTCATCGAACGGTCGGTCGGTCGTCGTCTCGGAACATTACGCGTTCCGAAGTGGGTTCGTTGCCGACACGGCATGCAAGCAGACGGCGGAGGCGTACTACCCGGCCGTTCAGAACTTGATCAACAAGCTGGTCACGCATCCGCAGTTCCGCGATCTCATCACAGCGTGACCCATCGTATCGTAGCATAATCGAGACGGCCCGATCTCTGCATAGGACGTCGTCCGTCTGCGGGGACTTCCTAGTATGGCTCTTGTTTACGCCGTCGTCGTGATCGGCGCCGTCATCGGTGGCTTCATCCAGGGCCTCTCGGGGTTCGCATTCGCCCTGGTGGCGATGTCTATCTGGGCGTGGGTGCTGGATCCCGCGGTGGCGGCCGTGCTGGTCGTGTTCGGCGCCACGACCGGGCAGGTGATGGGCGCCATTTCGACACGCCTGCGCTTCGACGCGCGGCGTGCGGCGCCTTATCTCATCGGGGGGTTGATCGGCATTCCTATCGGGGTGCGGGTGCTGCCCTATCTCGATCCCCACACGTTCAAGTTCGGGCTGGGAACATTCCTGGTCCTCTGGTGCCCGACGATGCTGACCATCCGCAGCCTGCCGCGGGTCACCGCGGGCGGGCGGGCGGCGGACGGCGTGATCGGCGTGATGGGCGGCATCATGGGCGGAATCGGCGGCGTGAGCGGCCCGATTCCGACGCTGTGGATCACCATGCGCGGCTACGGCAAGGACATCGAACGCGCGCTCATCCAGACGTTCAATCTCGCGATCCTGTCCTGCACGCTGGCGGTCTACACGGCGTCGGGCCTCGTCACCGCGGATCTGCTGCCGCTATTCGGCGTGGTCGCCGCCGCCGTGCTGATTCCGTCCTGGCTCGGCGCGCGGCTCTACAAGGGCATCGCGGATGTCGCTTTCCGCAGGATCGTGCTCTGCCTGCTGGCCGTCTCGGGGGTGATGCTGATCGCCTCTTCGGTCGGGCAGGTGATCGGCTGGAACTGAGGCGGCGGCCGTCGAGCCAGCCGTGCGGTTTCGCGCCCTTCCAACCGCCGATGAGGCGGGCCATATTCTGCGCCGTCGGTATCTTCGGCGGAGATCTCGCCGGTTCGGCCGGCGGGGTATGGAGGATCGGATGATCGCCAGCGGTCTTGGAACACCGGACGCCAAGGGAGCGACGCAACTCGCGATCCTGGGCGTCGTCTGCCGGGCGCCGGCGCTCGGCATGGAGATCGTGTCGCTGGTCAAGCACATCGTCGGGCGCGCATGGCAGCCGACATCGGATGTGATCGCGATGAACCTGGACGAACTGCTGAACCGCGGACTCATCGAGAAGGAAGGGGCGGGGCGAGGCTGGGACACCACGCGCTACGCGATCACCGACACAGGTCAGACGCTGCTGCACGAACTGCTGCTGCGCCCGATGCAGGGTACGTCGGGCCAACTCGATCCGAATACCGTTGCCCTGAAGGTGTGCTTTCTCGACCTGCTGTCCCGACAGGAGCAGGAGACACAACTCGACGGAGTGATCGCGAGCTACGGCACGGAGATCGCCCATCTGCGCGAGGCGATTCGCCGATGCGCATGCGACTGGCCCTACGTGCCCGGCTGGATGGAGCTCGAACTCCGGCGCCTGGAGGCGGAGCGCGACTGGTTCGCCGACATCAGGGCCGGTTCCACCGCGCGCGCGCCGGTCACTGCGGCTGCCGGCGCCTGATCAGGGAAAGGCGCAGTCGTCTGCGGTGACGTAGACGAAGCCGCGCGGGTCGCCTGCGGCGATGGTAAAGCGGTATTCCCGCTTGTTCTGAACGACGGAGTGGGTCAGCGGCAGGATCCCGGACACCTCCGACGTCCGTCCTCCGAGCTGGATGAACCGGATCGTGACGGGCTTGGCCGGATCGTAATAGCCGTGCGGGCTGCCGCTCGGACCGATCGCCGACTGGCCCTCGCCGGTGATCCGGATGGTTCCGTCGGCGAAGGCGATCGTGTCGTTGCCACCGCTGGAGTTCGCCGTCGGGAGGATGAAGCGGCGCGTATCCGGTCGGCCGGCGCAATTGTCCTTGGCGTCGGTGGCGCCGATGACGAAGGCCAGCCGGTCCGCGGACACGCCCTGTGCGATGCGCTGCTGGGCGAGCTGGAAAATCTCCTTGGCCTGCCCGGTGGGGACGTCCTGGCGGTAGCGGGTCTGCCATTCCGCCTCGCGCTGACGGGCCGCCTCGATCCCTGCGGCGAGTGCTTCGCGCTCCTGGCGGATATCGACCAGCGCCGCGGTGAGCCGGTCGATCTCGGTCCGCAGCTCGCGTACTTCGCGCTCGGCGAGGAATGCGCCGGTCCTATAGGCCCAGAAGCCCAGGACGGCGAAGACCGCGAGCATGAAGACCCACTTGATGATCGCCAGACGGCGCCGCCTGCGCTGCCGCAGCCGGCTTTCGTGGAGACCCAGGGTCATCAGACGGCCAACTCCCTCCGCGCCGTTCGAGTGCGCGCCCACCTTTGGCGGAGGGCGGCGCAGGTGTCAACATCGTGAACCGCAGAATCGTGCGGTGCGCGACCGTCAGCTGTTGCCCTTGCGTGCGCTGGCCAGCATGTCCCGCAGCGTGCTGCGGCTCACGGCGCCGGGGGTGATTCCGTTGCGGGTGATGAATGCCGGGGTTCCACGGATGTTCAGCGCGTCGGCCAGTTCCATGTTCCGGCGCAGCGTCGCGTCGACATCCGGGTGCTGCATGTCCGCACGCAGCTTCTCCATGTCGAGACCTTCGCCCTCGGCGATCGCGTAGATCGCCTCCGCGTCGAGTTCGCCGCGGTGGTTCATGAGCGCGTCGTGGACCTGGGCGTAGCGGTCCTGCATCTTCGCAGCCAGCGCGACGCGAGAGGCGATGATCGACTCGGGGCCGAGGATCGGGAACTCCTTCATCACGATCCGGACCTTCGGGTCCTCCTCGATGAGGGCGTTGATCTCGGGCGTCATCCGCTTGCAGTAGCCGCAGCGATAGTCGAAGAACTCGACCAGGGTCACGTCGCCCTGGGGGTTGCCGATGACCGGGTCGGTCTCGATGCCGCCGATCTCGTCCCACATCGCGGCGATGCTCTCGTTGCGCTTCTCCGCCTCGAGTTGCTCCTCGCGCGCCTGAAACGCGCGGATCGCATCGATCACGAGATCCGGCTTCTCCGCGAGATAGGCCTGGACGATGCCGCGTACGTCCGCCTCGGTGAGTGCGGGCGGCGTCGGCTCGGGGGCTGGCGTCGTCAGCCACGTCGCGCCGACGGCGCCTCCGAGCGCGACGAGGGCTCCCCCCAGGAATGCGACGGCTGTAACGACGCGCATAGACGCGAACTCCTCGATTGTCATGGGCCGGCATGTTGTGGACCGGCGGTGGCGGGCTATTGGCCCGCTTCGGCGATGGCGGTTTTGATCGGCGGTCTCGCTATTTCGGCCGCCGATCGGCGGCGCGCTTCAGATCGTCGGCGCGGAGCCATTGCGGCGACCCTTCGGGCAGGGTGCGCCGCGCCCGTTCCGCCTGAAAGCGTGCCTCCTCGCGCGCCCCACGCAGCATGGCGGATTCCGCGAGCGCGAGCGAGGCATTCGGGATGTCGCCGTTGCGGCCATAGGCGATGCCCAGCAGGCGCCAAGCGCCGGCGTTCTGCGGCTCGAGCCGGACGACCTCGCCCAACTGCCGTTCCGCCTCCTCGAACCGCGCGCTGTCGCCCAATTCGATGAGCGCCCGCGACAGTTCGAGCCGTATCAGCGCGGAATCGGGCCGGAGCTGTGCCGCCCGCTCGTAGGACGGCACCGCCTCGGCGGCGCGCCCGTTCTCGAACAGCATCTGGCCGCGCAGTTCGTGGAAATAGGGGTCGTTCGGATGCTCGGCGATCAGGGCGTCGATCTCCGGGACGGCCTGCTTCAGGTCCGCGGCGCGATAGTGGGCGATCGCGCGTGCGTACCGCGCTGCCAACGACGTGTCGCTCGCCGGGTACTTTCGCAGGGTCGTCGTCGGCGCATTGAGGAAGCCGTCCAGCTTGGCGATCATGCGCGCATGATAGCCGTAGAAGGCTTCGGGGTACCGCGCGTCGCGGTAGGGGGAGCGGACGGCGTGTTCCCTGGCGGAGGCGACGCGCTCCCGCGTGATCGGATGGCTGCGGAGGTACGGGTCCTGCATCGTGCTCGACAGGAGTTCCTGGTCTGCCAGCACCCCGAGAAACTCCACGAGCCCCTGCGACGACCATTGCGTCTGATCGAGGAAGCGCAGCGCGGCATGGTCCGCCGCCGACTCCTGGGCGCGGCTGTACTGCAGGAAATTGCGCATCGCCATGCTGGTGCCGCCGGCGGCGATCGCGGTGCCGAGGCCGCCCTCGCCGCTCGCCACCGCGGCGGCGGCGCCTAACACCGCCGCCAGCACCGACTGAATCGACGCGTTCTCCATCTCGTCGCGCACGCGGACCAGATGGCCGCCGGCGATGTGGCCGGTTTCATGGGCGATCACGCCGATGAGCTGGCCGGGCTCGCTGGTCCGCTGGATGAGCCCCGTGTTGAGAAAGAGGTTCAACCCGCCTGCGACGAAGGCGTTGAGGCTCGCGTCATTGACGAGATGGATGTCGACATCGTTCGGCGCGAGACCGGCTGCCTCGAAGATTGGCGTCGCATAGGTGCGAATGATAGTTTCGATCTCGGCGTCGCGGACCAGCCCCACCCTCTGCTGGGCCTGCGCCGTCCCGCTGAAGCCGACCAACAGGGCCGCCAGAAGGGCCGCCCTCATCAGAGAATGGATGCGTTTGAGCAAGAGCCCCTTCCCGTCGGTACACGCCGCACGGTCGGTCCACACGCTAGGTAAGGGCCGGTCCAGGGTCCGTCAATGCAGCCTCGCCGCGCTGGCCCTGCTGCTGTCCGGGTGTGCCGCCGCCAACATGGGCGGCGAGGACGAGATCCCCTTCGCCGGCGTCGCCGCCGACGAGCCACGCGCCGCCCAAGTCGCGCGCAACGTGCTCGCCCAGGGCGGCAGCGCCGCCGACGCCGCAGTTGCGCTCTATTTCGCGCTGACGGTCACGCGACCCTCGCAGGCGAGCCTCGGCGCCGGCGGGACCTGCCTGGCCTGGGACGCGCGCGATCCCACCATCAGGGCGATCAACTTCAAGCAGCCGCCATCGGCGACCGGACAGCCGGAGGTGGCTCCGCCGGGCGCGCCCCGCGCCATGGCGGTGCTGCACGGGCTGCACGGCCGCCAGCGATGGAGCCAAGTGGTGGCGCCGGCGGAGGCGCTGGCGCGCTTCGGCCACCGCGTCTCGCGTGCCTTCGCCACCGATCTCGCCGAAGCCGACCCGCGCCTGTTCGCTTCGGGCGGCATGGGCGTGTTCGCGCCCGGCGGGCAGGTGCTGGGCGAGGGGGCCGAACTGGTGCAGCCCGACCTCGCGGCGACGCTCACGACAATCCGGACGGACGGGGCGACCGCACTGCACGACGGTCCCGTCGCCGACCGGCTGCTGTCGGGAATCGCCCGGTTCGGCGGGAGGCTCGACCGGACGGAACTGGCGTCCTTCGCACCGCGCGTCGACGAGCCCATCGTGAAGCGTCTGGGATCGACGCGGGTGGCGTTCACGCCCTGGTTCGAGACCCAGGGCCCCTATCAGGCGCTGCTGTGGGAAGCGATGGCGCGCCGGAGCTTCAGCGGGACGGGCGAAGGCGAACGGCCGCACCTCGTGGCGGAGGCCGCCGGCCGGGCGCACGGCGCCTTGGCGGCGGCGATGGCTTCCAGCGAGCCGGTGGCCGGATGGGCCAGCGAAAGCCAGGCGGCCGAGCTGATGGCCGGATACCGGCCGGACCGGCACACGGCGCCGTCCGCCGCGGTAGCCGCGAGCCGTCGGGGCGGTCCGGCCGGGACCGGGTTCGTCGTAGCCGACGGGCGGGGCGGCGGTGTCGCCTGCGGCCTGACCATGGGGCGCCCGTTCGGCGCGGGCCGCGTCGCCGAAGGGACGGGCGTCATCCCGGCGATCCGCTCGGACGCGGCAGTCGACGACGATGCCCTTTCGCCGATGCTCGCGATGAATCCGAACTCGAACGTCCTCTTCTTCCTGGGTGCCGGTTCCGGGCCAGGTGCCGCCACCGCCATCGTGGAGGTCGCCGCGCGCGTTCTTGCCGCCGAACAGCCGCTGGGCGACGCGATGGCTGCGGCGCGGGTCGAGCATCGCGGCGTGCCGGACGCGACATTCGTCGAGCCGGCGGCCGTCGATGCGGTGCGGACGGGGCTCGAGGGGCGCGGCCATCGCGTCGAGCGGTTGCCGGCACCGTCGGTGCTGAATGCGGTGTCGTGCCCGGAAGGCCTGCCGCGCAGTCCGGACAGTTGCGTCCTGGCGGCCGACAAGCGCGGCTTCGGACTCGACGCCGTCGTGAGGCGGTAGGCGATGGCCCTGAAGATCGCGCGGCGCGGCGGCGTCGACCCCTTCATCGTCATGGAGGTCATGCGTGCCGCGAACGAGCGCGTCGCCGCCGGCGGCGACGTGTTCCACATGGAAGTCGGACAGCCGAGTAGCGGGGCGCCGCAGGGCGCCATCGCCGCCCTGAAGTCGGCGCTCGACTCTGGCCCGCTCGGCTATACCGAGGCGATGGGGACGCCCGCCCTGCGCCGGCGCATCGCGCGGCATTATGCCGACGTTTACGGGGTTTCGGTGCCGTGGGAGCGTATCGCGGCGACCACCGGATCGTCGGCCGCATTCCTGCTCTCCTTCCTTGCCGCCTTCGACCCGGGCGACAGGGTGGTTCTGACCGACCCCAGCTATCCCTGCTACCGCAACATCCTCGGCGCGCTGGGCATCGAGGTGGTGCATGTCCCGGTCGGGCCGGGCACGCGCTTCCAGCCGACGCCGGCTGTGCTGGACAGCATTGGCGGCGAGATCGCGGGGCTGGTAGTGGCGAGCCCCTCCAATCCGACGGGCTCGATGATCCGGCCCGCCGAACTGGCCGACCTGACGCGCTACTGCGACGGCCGCGGAATCCGCCTGATCTCGGACGAGATCTATCACGGCATCACTTACGGCACCGAGGCGGCCACGGCTCTCGCCACCACCGGCGATGCAATCGTCATCAACAGCTTCTCGAAATATTTCTCGATGACCGGCTGGCGGATCGGCTGGATGGTGCTGCCCGACTCCATGGTCGAGACGGTCGAGCGGCTGTCGCAGAACCTCTTCATCTCGCCGCCGAGCCTGGCCCAGGTCGGCGCGCTGGCGGCTTTCGAGTGCAGTGCCGAACTCGATGCGAACGTGGCGCGCTACGCGCGCAACCGGGACATCCTGCTGGAGGCCCTGCCGAAGGCCGGAATCGGCAGCTTCGCGCCGCCCGACGGGGCGTTCTATCTCTATGCCGACATCGGCCACCTGACGAACGACAGCCGGGCCTTCTGTGCGCGCATGCTCGCGGAGACGGGCGTGGCGGCGACTCCGGGAATCGATTTCGACGGCGGCCGCGGGGCGCGGTTCATGCGCTTCTCTTTCGCCGGGGCGACGGAGGACATGGCCGAGGCCGCCCGGCGGATCGGCGACTGGCTGCGTTAGAGCGTCGCCCACCATCGCAGAGCCGGGGGAGCGATCCCATATCACTCCGCATGAACGGAGCGAATGACATGCGGAAGCAGACGGACTGGGGCCTCGTCGCCGGCAAGGCGGTCGGCTTCGTGATCTTGGGCGTGATCGGTATCGGCGCAGCCTTCCTGCTGGCCGGCTTCACGCTCTTCGCGCTCGTCTTCCTCGCCGGGCTGGCGACACTCGGTGCGCTGGGCTTCGTCGTGGCGGCGGTGACGGGGCGCCTGCGCGGGAGCAGCCGGCGCGACAGCCTGATCATCGACGCCGACTACAGCGTGATCGACGACCGCCGCCCGCGGCAGCACCGGTGACAGGCTCCGCCGCTCCCGCTCAGAGCGGGTGGCGGACGGAATAGCCGTTGTTCGAGAGGACGCACTGGCGGGCCGTCCGGCGGCCGGTGTCGACGACGATGGGCGCGCGCAGGTTGACCGTCATAGTGCGCTTGCCGCCCTCGGAGCGCACTGTCACGATCAGCAGGAATGCTGCGTCCTCCGCCCGTGCGCCGAGCATCGCGCAGGCCTCGTCGCGATCGGCGGGCGCGATCGGCCCGTCCTCCGCCATCGGCAGCACGATGAAGGAGACCGACGGGTCCTCCATCGACTGCAGGATCATGAAGCGCGCGAGCCGGGCGTTCGGGATCGGCGCTAGCGCGAAGTCGTGCAGACTGTCGAAGCCGAGGATTCCGCCCGGAATGCGCAGGATGCCCGCATCGTCGACCGAGACGGGGCCGAACGGCGTGGTGATCTCCATGCGTTGCATCTCCGTGCTTGCCATGGGGAAGCCGGCGGGAGGCGGCGCTGCGAGGGGCGAGGTTGCTGTCATGAGCTGCATGCCTGTTTGTCCCGATGATGCCTTCGAGGAACGAAGGAGCGGTTAACGGAGGAAGTCGACGAGGGAGACGCTCTGCAGCCGCGCCAGCGAGGCGTAGGAGGCTTCCAGCGTCGCCTGATGGCTGCTCAGCCGCGTGACGGCCTCGGTGACGTCGACATTCTCGATGTCGCCGATGGCGCCTTCGGCATAGAGCAGGAACTCGTCGTGCTGGTTGTTGGCCAGTTCGAGGGTCGAACGGCTGCTGCCGATGCGGCTGCGGACGTCCGGGATGGCGGAGATGGCCTCGTTGGCGAGGTCGAGCGCCTCGTTGAGCCGGGTGCGGGCCGCGTCGATGTCGCTGGTGTCGATCGTCGCGACGATCTGCAGTGCCTGCACGAGCTTGTCGAACCCAGCCCCGTCGGCGGTGACGCCGTAGCGCAGGCTCGATGATTCGCCGGTTCTCACCGTGATCGTCTCATCGTCGCCCGCGTAATAGAGTTCGCTGGCGGTGCCGGTGAACACGCCGTCGTCGGGGAGCGTCGAGAAGTCGACGGGCGGCGTGTCGGTGCGGCTGCCGGCGAAGAGATAGCGGCCGTCGAGCTGGGTGTTCAGGTAGTTCGCGACCTGCCCGAGCATCGCGGCACCTTCCTCGTTGAGCGCCAGCGCAGTGGCGTTCTCGTCCTGGGTGGCATTGACGAGGAGCGTGCGCAGGTTGGTGGCGACGTCCATAGCGCCGGCGACGCTGGTCTCCATCTTCTGGAGCCGCATGTCCGCGACCTTGTTGCCCGCCATGTACTGGGTGACGCGCGCGTGCTCGGACTTCAGGCTGAGCAGCCGCGCCGAGTCCTGCGCGATACCCATGTAGCGCTCGGACTTCTTCCCGGTCGAGACCTGCACCTGCGCATCCATGATGCGGCTCTGCGTCTGCTGGAGCAGGGCGAGCGACAGGTTCTGCGACGAGAGGTTCGCGACGCGGTTCATGGCTCAGATCCTCAACGCAGGTTGTTCAGGAGATCGAGCATCTCCGAGACGACGCTGATGACGCGGGCGGATGCGGCATAGGCGTTCTGGGCGGCGACGAGGTTCGCCATCTCCTCGTCGACGCTCACGCCGCTGACGCTCGCCGCCCGGTTCGAGAGGTCGGCCTGCACCGCCAGCTGATAGTCCATGCGGTTCGAGGCGCCTGCGGCCTGCTGGGCGTTCGACGAGATGATCTGGGTCGCATACTCCGCGACGGTGCCAGAGAAGGCGGGCAGGCCGCCGATGGATCCGAACGCCACCTTCGTGTCGAGCGCCGCCGCGATCCCGGCCAGCGTGTCGGTGGCTCCCGTCGTGAGGCCGACCGTCACGCCGGCCTGCGGCGCCGGGGTCACGCCGGTCTCGAGCCGGCCGCGGGCGACTGCGGAGGGATTCTCGACGATGTCCTCGCGGACGGCGATCATGCCGGACAGTCCGGTGCGCGGGTCGCTGGGCGACCGGCCGGGCGTCACGAACATGTCGTTCAGCCCGAGGAAGTTCGACAGGCCGCGATACTCGCGCGTTGCGCCGTCGACGGTGTGCGTCACCGTCGCGTCGGTCGCGGTGCCGGCGAGATCGACCACCGATACGCCGAGGCCGCTGGCGGCCGTCAGCGAGAAGCCACCGCCATCGACGGCGGTCGCGGTGACCGAGCCCCCGAGCTGGCCGTTCACCGCGTCGCGCAGCTGGGCGATCGTGTAGCTGCCTGCGGGCAGGTCGGTATAGGCCTGGATCACGCCCGCTTCGTCGACGGCCGCGATGCGCACCGGCGAGGAGATCGTGATCTGCTCGGCATCCACGTCGGCGAAAGTGCGGGTGCCCTCGAGTTCGGCGGGCGCGGGGATGGCGGTGCCGCGGTTGTGGGCGAGGTTGACCTGGTCGCGGACCTTCTCGGCCAGCGCATCCATCTGCGACTGCAGCCCGGGCAGCGTCTTGTCGCGCAGTTCGACCAGCGCGGTCAGCTTACCAGACTGCAGCGAAGCGCCGACCGGCTTGCCGTCGAGCATGATGGCGTCGAAGGTCGTGTCGACCCCTACGGCGCTCGCCGGGGCGTAGGAGAGCAGGTGAGCGGAGCCGTCGACCAGAGGCTTGCCGCTCTTGGTGTAGAGGACGACTTCGCCGCTCTCGCGGGTGAAGGATTGCACGTCGACATATTCGGCGGCGGCGGCAAGGGCCGCATCGCGCTTGTCGAGAAGTTCGTTCGGGCTCTCGCCGAGCGCCTGGCGATGGACGATCTGCTTGTTGAGGTCGGCGATCATCTGCAGCTGCTCGTTGACCGCCTTTACGCCCTGGTCGATGTCGCGTTCGACATCCTGGCGCATCGACTGGATCGAACCGCTGGCGTCGGTCATGGCCAGGGCGAAGCTCTGTGCCGCCTGGACCAGGTTCAGCCGCTGCGCCGCACTCTCGGGTTCGTTGGCCAGCGCCCCGATGCTGGTCGCGAGTTCGGTCAGGCGCGACGTCAGCGAGGTGTCGTTCGCGAGCGACCCGAACATGTCCTGGGTGCGCGAGAGATAGTCGCTGCGTACCGTCTCGGCGCCGACCGCCGCGTTCTGGGTCCTGATCTCACGGACGAGAAAGTCGTCGACGGTGCGGCTGATGGCTGCCGTGCCGACGCCGCTGCCCACGCCTGCGGTCGTCAGGGCCTCGCGATGCAGGACCTGGCGCGAATATCCCACCGTGCTCGCGTTCGCGACGTTCTGCGACGCGACTTCGATCGCCTTCTGATTGACCCGAAGGCCGGTCAGTGCGGTACCGAGCGTGACGTTGAGCGACATGGGAGCGCTTCCGCGGTCGGTCGGCGGTCAGGACGGGATCAGAGACGCTGATCGACGGCGATCGACACCGCCTCGCGGCGCGCCAGCGTCGCCGGGCGGAGCGTCTCGGCATAGCCGCGGGTGCGCGCCTTCTCGGCGGTCGCGGCCCTCACGACCGTCTCCATCAGGCGGTTGTTGACATCGCGCGCGGCGGCGATGGCTATGGCGTTCTGGCCGGCTGCCCGCTGCAGGCGCTTCGTCGCCTCGACCAGTTCCTCGCGCAGTGCCGGGACGACGCTGGCATAGAGGGCCGGCTGGCGCCGGAGGTCGGCCATGGTGGACGCATAGGCGTCGACCAACTGACCCTTCTCGGTCTGCAGTGCCGCCACACCCAGGATGCGGCCCTGCTTCAGCATCTCCGCCTCGCGACCCATCAGGTCGACCAGACGGCTGGTCACGACGATCAGTTCGCCGACGATGCCCTTGTTGCTCATGTGCTGCTTCCTTCCTGCATCTTGAGGATCTGCTGCATGACCTGACTGGCCACGCCGATGCCGCCACTCTTGGCGATGGCGCGGCCGTATTCTTCGTTGAGCATCGAGCGGTACATGTCGCCCGCCTGCCCGCCGCCGAACATCGCGTCTTCCTTGATGCCGGCGAACATGTGCGAAACCATCTGGCTGACGAAGACTGCCTCGAAGTCCTGCGCCGACTTGCGGGCCGCCTCGGGGGTCGCGTCGGCGGCGGTGCCCGGCATCTTCGGCTGCGAGAGGCGGAGCGAGGCGATGTCGCCGGCGAAGGTCGCGTCCATCAGATCACCTCGATCTCGGCCTGCAGTGCGCCGGCGGCCTTGATGGTCTGGAGGATCGTGATCATGTCGCGCGGCCCGATGCCGAGGGCGTTGAGGCCGTCCACCAGTTCCTGCAGGCTGACGCCCTCGTTCAGGACGGTGAGCTTGCGGTCCGCGTCCTCGTCGACCTGGACGTCTGTGCGCGGCACGATGGCCGTCTGACCCTGCCCGAAGGGCTGAGGCTGCGAAACCTGCGGCGTCTCTGTGATGCGGATCGTCAGGTTGCCCTGGGCGATGGCGACGGTGCTGATCCGCACGTTTTCGCCCATGACGATGATTCCCGAGCGCTCGTCGATCACCACCTTGGCCACCTGGTCCGGCGTCACGCGGAGCTGCTCGACCATCGTCAGCATCTCGACGTTGCGACCGCGGTACTGGGGCGGAATGGTGAGCTGCACCGTGCCCGGGTCGAGCGGCAGGGCGATGTCGCCGCCGAAGGCCGCGTTGATCGCCTGGCCGATGCGCTGGGCCGTGGTGAAGTCGGGGTTGCGCAGCGCCAGCTTCAGCGATGTCAGTTCTTGGAGGTCGAAGTCGAGCTCACGCTCGATGATCGCGCCGTTTGAGATGCGTCCGCTGGTCGGAACGCCCTTGCTGACCGAGCCCGCGGCGCCCTTGGCCTCGAAGCCGCTCACGGCCACCTGGCCCTGGGCGACGGCATAGACCTCGCTGTCCGCGCCGAGCAGGGGTGTGACCAGAAGCGTGCCGCCGAGGAGGCTGGACGCGTCGCCGAGGGCGCTGACGTTGACGTCGATGCGGCTGCCCTGGCGGGAGAAGGGGGGCAGCACGGCGGTGACCATCACCGCGGCGATGTTCTTGGCGTCGAGCGAGTTGTCGCGGGTATTGACGCCGAGACGCGCCAGCATGCCGATCAGCGTCTCCTTGGTGAACACCGCATTCTTCAGACGGTCCCCCGACCCCTTGAGGCCGACCACCAGGCCGTAGCCGACGAGCATGTTGTCCCGCACGCCCTCGACATCGGCGATGTCCTTGATGCGCGACTGCGCCGTCGCTGGGGACAGCGGGGCCACCAGCACGGCGAACGCCAGCGCCAGCCGCAGCACCGCACCGAGGACGGTGCGGGTGGAGGATGGGTGGGTCATGTTCGACGAGGGGGCCATTCGGCAATCCTGGACGCATCGGGTCATGTGACGACGACCCGAGTGCGATTGCCGTGCCAGCGGAAAAACGGCTGAATTCCGCCACTCCCAGCGGCGGCGAACATGCCGCCCGGCAGAAACTACCTGCCCACTCGGAACATGCTGCCGTGCTTAACCCGAGATTAACCGCGGGGGCGCAACTTGACGGCATGGCGAACCCGATCCACGCTCAGCGCTCATGAAGATCGAGTCCAGCGCTCCGACGACCGCGGTCCACAACAGGGCCGGCCGCCCCGGCGAGCAGCGCTCGTCGGGCAGCTTCGCGACGCATCTCGGCACCTCTGCGCCACGCAGTGCGGCCGGTGCGTCGCCGGTCAGCCCGCTGGGAGCGCTGCTCGCGCTTCAGGAAGTCGACGACCCGCTCACGGGGAAGCGCCGCGCCCGCGAGCGCGGCCGTCGCCTGCTCGACACCCTCGACGAGGTTCGCGTCGGGCTTCTGACGGGAACCCTGCCGAAGGCGGTGCTGGGTGAACTCGCCCGCCTGGTGGCCGAGGCACGCGAGTCGATCGACGACCCCGGCCTGCAGAGCGTCCTCGACGACATCGACCTTCGGGCACAGGTGGAACTCGCGAAGCTGCAGATGCAGGCATAAAGGCTTAATCGGGCAGCGTTTTCCTGCTTCTTTATCGTCGTTGACCGGACCACCGCCGTCCCTATACTCCCGGCCGAAAAAGCCACTGCCGGATCGGTAGGGAGTCGGAGATGCGGGTAACCCTTCCCCACGACTACAAACCTTCGGATGCGGAGCCGTTCATGAACGCGCTCCAGCAGGAATATTTCAGGCAGAAGCTGCTGCGTTGGCGCGATCAGCTCGTTCGCGAATCGACCGAGACCCTCAGCCATCTGCAGCAGGAGAGCCTGAACGAGCCCGATATAACCGACCGCGCTTCCCTGGAGACGGACAGGGCGCTCGAACTCAGGACGAGAGACCGGGCGCGCAAGCTGATCTCCAAGATCGACGAGGCACTGAAGCGAATCGAGGACGGTTCCTACGGCTTCTGCGAGGAGACCGCCCAGCCGATCGGGCTGAAGCGGCTCGAAGCGCGGCCGATCGCCACGCTCAGCATCGAGGCGCAGGAACGCCACGAGCGCCAGGAGCGGCAGTACCGCGACGATTGAGGACGGAGAGGGTCGGCAGCGCCGGCCCTTTTTTCGTCAGCCTTGGATCGAGAAGCCGCCGTCGACCGGAATCGCCGTGCCGGTGACGAAGTCCGATGCCGGCGACGCCAGGAACACCGCGATGCCGGCATGGTCCTCCGGCAGGCCCCAGCGGCCGGCCGGCGTGCGGTCGAGCACCCGCTGGTGCAGGCCGTCGACGTCTTCGCGCGCCCGGCGCGTGAGGGCGGTGTCGATCCACCCGGGCAGGACCGAGTTCACCTGGATGTTGTCCTTGGCCCATGCGGCGGCCAGCGCCTTGGTGAGTTGGACGATGCCGCCCTTGCTGGATGCGTAGGGCGCGGCGAAGGATGCGCCGAAGATCGACATCATCGACCCGATGTTGATGATCTTGCCGCCGCCGGCCGCGAGCATGGCCGGGTAGGCCGCCTGGGCGCAGACGAAGGCGCTGGTGAGGTTCGTCTGCAGGACGGTGTGCCACTCCTCCAGCGAATATTCCTGCGGCTGCTTGCGGATGTTGGTGCCGGCATTGTTCACGAGGATGTCGAGGCGGCCGAAGCGCTCGGTCGCGGCGTCGATCATCGCCCGGCAGGATTCAGGCTTCAGCACGTCGACCTCGACGGCGACGGCCTTGCCGCCAGCCTGCTCGATCTCGCGCACCGCCCCGGCGCTCTTTTCGCGATCGCGGCCGGCGACGAGGATGATGGCCCCGGCGTCGGCCATGCCGCGCGCCATCCCGAGGCCGATGCCGCCGTTTCCGCCCGTGACGATCGCCACGCGCCCGGTGAGGTCGAAGAGTTTCATGTGGGCGTCTCCCGGTTGATCGACCGCCGCGGCCGTTGCAGGCTCGACTGTGCCGGCATCGCAGCCGGCAGGCAACGCCCCTGCTCGGCAGGCGGGCGTGCAGGAGAGGAAGGGCATCTTGGGCAGACCGCCGCCACCCGCGCCGCCGGCAGAGTTCCGCGCCGCGTTCGACGCGTTCCGGGCCGGCCGGTTCGAACAAGCCGAACGGCTCTGCCGCGCAATGCTCCCGACATGGCCGCGCGAGGCCGCCGTCCGGCGTCTGCTGGCAATGGCGTGTCAGGCCGGCGGGAACGCGAAGGAGGCCCGTCGCGAGTTCGCCGCTGCGACGGAACTGGCGCCGAAAGACGCCGACGCCTGGGCCGACTTCGGACAGTGCCTGTTGCAGGGCGGTGAGATCGATGCGGCCATGGCGAGCCTGCGCCGCGCGCTCGACCTGATGCCGCAGCACGTGGTGGCCCGCCACAGTCTGGGCTTGGCACTGGCGTCTCGCGGCGACCTCGCAGAGGCGGAGGTATCGTTTCGGCAGGCGGTCGACGCGGAGCCCGGGCTCGGCGGAGCGTGGCATCATCTGGCGCAGATCGTCTTCGAGACCGATCCGGCCGCCGCGGAGAAGTTGATGGACCGGGCCGTGCGGCTGATGCCCGGCTACGGGCCCTCGGGCATGCATCATGCGGCCCTTTTGACGGAACTGGGCCGGGTGGACGAGGCGCGGCGCGTGTCGGCGGCGACGCTGGCGCGGGATCCGCGGCAGGCCGGCACGGTCGAGAGCCACGCCTACCTCCGAGAGAAGGCCGCGGACGCGCCGCGCTTCGGCAGCAGGTTCTCGCTGCTGGACCATGCCCTGGCACAGGCGCCGGCGGGCGGCGCGTTTCTGGAGTTCGGCGTCCGCTGGGGGGTGTCCGCGCGTTATCTGGCGCATCGGGTCGATCATCTGCACGGCTTCGATTCCTTGCAGGGGCTTCCCGAGGAATGGGTCGCCGGCGAAGGGGCCGGCGCCTACAGCACCGCCGGGACCACACCGCCTTTGCCGGCCAACGTCACGCTGCATCCAGGCTGGTTCGAGGAGACGCTGCCGCGGTTCCTGGGGGAGGTCACCGGACCCGTCTCCTTCATTCACGTCGACTGCGACATCTACAGTTCGACGCGCACCGTCCTGGAAGGACTCGCGGGCCGGCTGCTGCCCGGCGCCGTGATCGTCTTCGACGAGTATCACTCCTATCCGGGATGGCGCGACCACGAGTACCGCGCCTTTCAGGAGTTCGTGGCCGACCGGCCCGTGACCTATCGATATCTCGGCTGGACGCTGTTCGGCCGGCAGGCGGCGGTCCGACTGGACGGGTAGATTCCGAGGGCGCATTGCAGTTTGCAACGCACTTCGCGGGGCCGGGCGGGCCGGAGGCCGTGCGGGATTGGCTAAATTTCTTCGGAAATGGCGGATTTCTGCGGCTTACGCTGCCGGCGGCCGCCCGAGCGCTTTGGTATTAAGGCATGGCACGCCGGTTGCGTTCTGGGGGTACGAGCCCACCGAACGCAAGTAGCGAGGGATATCATGCCTGCAGCCGTCCATCAGACCATCCGCCCGGTGGCCCACATGCCCGTTCCGATGCGGGCGCAGGCGGAAGAGCGCGTGGCGATCGCCCTGGTCGGCGGCGACATGCTGTTCCGCGAGGGCCTGAAGCGGCTGTTCGCCGACACCAGCGTCGAGGTGGTCGCCGACGCGGCGGCACCGGTCGAGACCCTGGGTCGGATGGGGCGGGCGCCGCAGGTCATCGTTCTGCTCGACGCGCCGGGTACCGGCATGCGCGCCTGGGCATGGATGGAAGAAGTGGCCCGCCGCTGGCCGGACGTCTCCGCCGTCGTCCTGTCGAGCCGCGCCGAACCAGGCGACATGATCCAGGCGCTGGAGAGCGGCATCGGTGGCTACCTGCTGACCGACATGTCGCCGGCGGCGCTGGCCCAGGCCATCGGCCTGGTCGCGCTCGGCGAGAACGTCTTTCCGACGCGCCTCTCCGCCAGCCTGTCGATCGGCGGCCGCATGGGGGCGTCGACACCGCGCAAGGCGACCCTGACGCCGCGCGAGGTCGACATCCTGCACGGCCTGCTCGAAGGCAAGTCGAACAAGCTGATCGCGCGCTCGCTCGGCACGACCGACGCGACGGTCAAGGCACAGCTCCGCCACCTGCTGCGCAAGATCGGCGTCGAGAACAGGACCCAGGCGGCACTCTGGGCGCGCGAGCACGGACTGGTCGAGCAGGCCCACTGAAACTTGCCGTCGGCCGAAGCTCGTAGGCCGGGGTTCGCCCCGGCCGGCCGCCGATGTTGAAAGACCGTCCGCCCGGCACTATGACTCCGTCGAGAGGCGTGGTTCAGCGCCGTACCCGACGGGAAGGCAGGCCGACATGAAGGGCGACGCCCAGGTCATCAAGCACCTGAATACGATCCTCACCAACGAACTGACCGCGATCAACCAGTATTTCCTGCATGCGCGCATGCTGAAGAACTGGGGCTTCGAGAAGCTCGGCGAGAAGACTTACGAAGAGTCGATCGACGAGATGAAGCACGCCGACAAGCTGATCGAGCGTATCCTTTTCCTCGAAGGGCTGCCGAACCTGCAGGAGCTGAACAAGCTCATGATCGGCGAGGATGTCCGCGAGGTCCTGGAGTGCGACCTGAAGGTCGAGCAGAAGGCCATTCCGGACCTTCGCGCGGCGATCGCCCACTGCGAGACGGTGGCCGACTACGTGACGCGGGACCTGTTCAAGGAAATCCTCGCGGACGAGGAGCATCACGTCGACTTCCTCGAGACCCAGCTCGATCTGATCAAGCGGATCGGATACGAGAACTACCAGCAGCTGCAGGTCTGATGGGCTTCGGCGGCCGTCGATCCGGTCGCCGGCGCAGGCGTGCGACCGGATCGCATCTTGCGGCGGGCGCCCGGGCGGCCTAGACCGACGCCATGAGCGACGGACGGCGCATACGCATCCAGTGGCGGCGTGAGGGATTTGG
>Ga0209024_1000312_pt1 | contig 92751 bp, 101 predicted proteins | sample AutmiccommunBRH5_FD_187380 | JGI IMG/M metagenome (GOLD analysis project Ga0209024, IMG submission 187380) | Deep subsurface microbial communities from Mt. Terri, Switzerland - Autotrophic microbial communities BRH/5 (SPAdes) (version 2) | ecosystem: Environmental > Aquatic > Deep subsurface >...
TATGCCTATGAACCATTTTCAGGCGAGGTGGCGTGGGCGCCCCTCCCCCTTCAAGGGGGAGGTTGGGAGGGGGATGGGGTACATGAGAAAGCAACGTTATCGGCATTCCAACCCCATCCCCACCCCAACCCTCCCCTTGAAGGGGAGGGAGTTTTGCAGCAACTGAAAATGGTTCATAGGCATAAATGAAATTGCTGTTCGTCGTCACCGAAGACTGGTATTTCGTCTCGCACCGCCTGCCGCTCGCAGTGGCAGCGCAGGCGGCAGGGTTCGACGTGGCCGTGGCTACCCGCGCGGGGCGGCAGGCGGATGTCATTCGCGGCGCGGGAATTCGGCTGATTCCCTTCAGCTTGTCGCGGCGCGGCGGCAACCCGCTGCGCGAGGTGATGGCGCTGTGGCGCCTGTATCGCCGCGAGCGTCCCGACCTGGTCCACCACGTGGCGTTGAAACCGGTGATGTTCGGCGCGCTGGCGGCGTGGCTGGCGCGCGTGCCCGCGCAGGTGAATGCGGTGGCAGGGCTGGGGTGGTTGTTCACCTCGTCCAGCAGTGTCGTGCGCCTGGTACGCCCGGTTCTGCGCTGGATGCTGGCGCGCCTGCTCAACCGGTCACATAGCCTGACCATTGTGCAAAACCCGGAAGACAAGTCTATGCTCGAACGCTCGGGCGTGCCTGCCGCAAGCTTGCGGCTGATTCGCGGCGCGGGCGTGGATGTTCAGGTCTTCCGTCCCGTGATGCCGCCACCCGGGCTGGTTTGCATTGTGTTGGTTTCACGCATGTTGTGGGACAAGGGCGTGGGTGAGTTTGTCGAAGCGGCATGCCGCTTGACCGAGGCGGGCCTCAGCGCGCGTTTTGTGCTGGTGGGCGACCCCGATCCCGCCAATCCTGCCTCGGTGCCCGAATCGACCTTGCGCGGTTGGCACGGGCAGCATGGCGTGGAATGGTGGGGCCGGCGGGAAGACATGCCTGCCGTGTTGCAGGCAGCGCATATCGCCTGCCTGCCGTCTTACCGCGAAGGCTTGCCCAAGTCCTTGCTGGAAGCGGCTGCCTGTGGCTTGCCGATCGTGACGACCGATGCGCCGGGTTGTCGTGAAGTGGTGCGCGATGGCGTGAACGGTCTGTTGGTGCCGGTGCGCGATGCGGCTGTGCTGGCGGCGGCGTTGGAAAAACTGATTGGTGATGCTGAACTGCGCCGCAGCATGGGCGAGCAGTCGCGGTTGCGGGCTGAAACAGAATTTGGACTGGAAACCGTCATTGCGCAAACGCTGGCGGTTTATCGCGAGGCCTGCGCATGAAGGCGCTGGTAACCGGCGCCACCGGTTTTGTGGGTACGGCATTGCGCGCAAGGCTGGCCGCATCCAGGCATGAGGTGGTGCCCGCCGTGCGCAGCAAGTCCGGCTTGCCACACGAGGTGGTGGTCGGCAATCTGGATGCGTCGACGGATTGGCGGCCTGCGCTGACCGGGTGTGATGTCGTCATCCACTTGGCTGCGCGGGTCCATGTGATGAACGACGCAGCGCAGGATCCATTGGCGCTGTACCGTGCAATCAACACCGAAGCCACCCTCAATCTTGCCCGCCAAGCAGCCCAAGCCGGCGTGAAGCGCTTCGTTTTCATCAGCACCATCAAGGTAAACGGAGAAGGGCGCGATGCAGCTTATCTGGAAACCGACGTGCCAGCGCCCACGGATGCGTACGCGATTTCCAAATGGGAAGCCGAGCAGGGTTTGCAAAGGATTGCTGCGGATACCGGGCTGGAAGTGGTTATCCTGCGGCCGCCGCTGGTGTATGGGCCGGGGGTGAAGGCGAATTTCTTGCGGCTGATGCAGATGGTTCAACGGGGCTGGCCGTTGCCGCTGGGTGCGATTCGAAACCGCCGCAGCTTGCTGTATCTGGGCAATTTCGTCGATGCGATCCGGTTATGTGTTGAACACCCGGCCGCTGCGAGCCAGACTTTCTTGCTGGACGACGGCGAGCCGGTTTCGACGCCGGAGCTGATCCGCGCGCTGGCGCGCGCTATGGGCCGGCCGGCGCGTTTGCCGGCGGTGCCGGTCGGGGTGCTGGAGCTAGGGGGTGCGCTGCTGGGCAAACGCGAGGCGGTGGCGCGGCTGACGGGGTCGCTGTTTGTGGATGGTTCGGCCATACGCTCACGACTGGGCTGGGTGCCGCCGTATACGATGCAGCAGGGGCTGGATGCGACGGTTGCGGGTTGACAGCGCAGCTGAAGGATGGTTGGTGACAGGATTGTTTAAGGGCACTTGTGCCCTTGTATCTTGTTCCCTGTGGTGGTTATTGATCCGGCACGCATTAAACAGGATTGCATGTGTAGGTCGGCAATACTTTGCCGACAGCCCGCATCGTGCGTCGGCAAAGTATTGCCGACCTACTCCCTCTCTTGGATAAATGATGCCGGATCAATAGGCGCTTTCACCGTTATGTGTTGACCGCATGGATTCTGTAGGTCGGGAGGTCTTTCCCGACGCAACGGGCGGGGGTGGGCGGGGATGTCGGGAACACTTTCCCGACCTACGGATAGCGCGTGATTCCAGAGCAATTGCCAAGGAACACCACATAACGGTGAAAGAGCCTTTCCTTTCCTGCGGCAGGCCACCAAGGAAGGCCAGGGGGCTATAGTTCGACTTGTTATGTATATACGTGTCTACTATCCTTGCGTGGGGTGTATGTTTTACGCTAATGTACAAACATATCTACGAATGCGAGGTGTGCCATGACCATCACGACCCTTTCAAGCCGCCAGTTCAACCAGGACGCCAGCAAGGCAAAGAAAGCGGCGATGGCGGGCCCGGTGTTTATCACGGATCGCGGCCGGCCGGCGCATGTCCTGCTGACGTTTGAGGAATACAGGAAGCTCACCGGCGGACGTACAAAGATCGCCGATCTGCTGGCGATGCCCGGTATCGAAGACGTTGAACTTGATATTCCGCAATTGCGCGATCTCGCACAACCGGCGAATTTTTCCTGATGTACTTGCTCGATACCAATGTCGTGTCCGAGTTGCGGAAAATCCGTCTCGGAAAAGCGAATCGTCACGTTGCAGATTGGGCCGACAGCATAGATGCCACCGATTTGTATCTATCGGTGATCTCGGTCCAGGAGTTGGAGATCGGTGTGCTGCTGGCCGAACGCCGCGACCCAGCGCAGGGTGCGATATTTCGGACGTGGCTGAACAGTCACGTCTTGCCGGCCTTCATTGGCCGTATCCTGGCCGTCGACACGGCTGTTGCGCTTCATAGTGCCCGACTCCATGTGCCAGACCCCCGCCCCGTTCGCGACGGGCTGATCGCTGCGACGGCACTGGTACATGGCATGACAGTCGTCACTCGCAACGTGGCCGACTTTAAGCCAACAGGGGTTTCGACACTCAACCCCTGGATCGGTCCATGAGTACCCCAAATCCTGGCGATGACCGGGTTACAACTTTGACGCCACGCTCAATCTCGCCCGTCAGGCCGCCCTGGCCGGGGTGAAGCGTTTTGTTTAGGCTCTTTCATCGTTACGTGTTGTTCCTTGCAATGACCCTGGAAACACGGGCCGACAGTAGGTCGGGAACACTTTCCCGACGCAACGGACTGAAGGCTGGTTGGTGACAGGATTGTTTAAGGGCGCTTCTATAAATCGTCGTCGCGAGGAGCGCCTTTAACCGCGAGCCCCCTGCCGACACTCTGGGATGGGGTCGGTGAATGTTTCTCGCGTTCGCCCCCTCCTTTTCAAGGGGAGGGCTGGGGTGGGGATGGGTTTGAGTGGCAGCCGTAGGTCGGCAACACTTTGCCGACACTCAGTTGGCCGCTGTCCGTTGCGTCGGGAAGGTGTTCCCGACCTACGGGCTAAAGCCAGTGAAATATCCTGCGTCCAGCCATCAAGTGGGGATGGGTTTGAGTGGCAGCCGTAGGTCGGCAACACTTTGCCGACACTCAGCTGGCCGCCGTCCGTTGCGTTGGGAAGGTGTTCCCGACGCAACGGGCTAAAGCCAGTGAAATATCCTGCGTCCAGTAGCCGTAGGTCGGCAACACTTTGCCGACACTCAGCTGCGTCCAGCCATCAAGCAACTGGAGCCGGTTCCGTTACCCCGTAATCCGATAGAGACTGATGTGTTAGCATCATGATGCTGGCGAACCATGATCGGAGGGTTTATGCGTACGACGTTCGATATTGAAGACGATGTCCTGGCTGCGGCGAAGGAGATTGCCCGGCGCGAACACGTGTCCGCTGGGCAGGTGGTGTCCAGGTTGCTGCGCGAGGCGCTGTCTGGCAAGGCGCAGCGGCAATCGGCGCTTGCATCCGGCGAAATGGGGGTGGGGGGCTTTCGCCCGTTTCCGTCTCAGGAGGTCTTGGTGACGGACGAACAGATCGACGCTTTGCGCGATGCCGAGGGCGTTTGATGCGCGCGCTACTGGATGTAAACGTGCTGATCGCGCTGCTGGATGCCGGTCATGTGATGCATGGCCGGGCCATGTCATGGCTGGCGCGTGAAATCCGGCATGGGTGGGCTTCTTGCCCGATCGTCGAGAATGGGGTGGTTCGCATCATGTCGCAGCCGGCTTATCCCGCCAGCCGGCCTGCGGCGGTGGTGGCCGAACGTTTGGCGGAGGCGTGCGCAAGCCCTGATCATGTTTTCTGGCCGGAAGATGTCAGCCTGTTGGCGCCGGCTCTGATCGACTGGAACCGTGTGTTGGGGCACCGCCAGGTGACCGATGCCTATCTGCTTGCCCTGGCGGTGCGCAATCAGGGGCGCCTGGTGACGTTCGACCGGCGCATTTCGCCGGAAGCGGTGACGGGCGCGGGGGCGGAACATTTTGCGATTCTGTCTTGAGGACTGGGGGCTGATGTCGCCGCAGCGAGGTGATGATGCCTGTTGAATGGATGGCCCCATTGGCCGCTTTTCTGGCGTGCTGGCTCCTGCTTGCCTGGCTGCTGCGACGCGGCCGCCTGCCGATGGATCATCCCAACGAACGTTCGCTGCACGCGACGCCGACGCCGCGCGTCGGCGGGCTGGGCATCATGGCCGGGGTGGGGGTGGCCGCTGTGTGGCTGGCCGATGGGGGCTTGCTGCCGGTGGCGGTTGCGGCATTCGCGCTGGCGGCGGTGTCGGTGCTGGACGATGTACGCGGTTTGCCGGTGGCGCTGCGCTTTCTCGCGCATTTCGTTGCAGCAGGGGCGTGCCTGCTGGCGCTGGGTGTCACCGGCTGGGCCTTGCTGGCGGGCACGCTGGCGGTAGTGTGGATGACCAATCTGTATAACTTCATGGACGGCGCGGATGGGCTGGCGGGCGGCATGGCGGCAATCGGCTTTGGCGCGCTGGCGCTGGCGGCGTGGCTGGGCGATGCGCCGGGGCTGGCGGCATTTTGCGCGGCCATCGCGGCGGCGGCGCTGGCTTTTTTGCGCTTCAATTTCCCACCGGCGCGGGTGTTCATGGGCGATGCGGGATCGATTCCGCTGGGCTTCCTGGCGGCCGCGCTCGGCATCTTGGGAGCAATGCAGAACGTGTGGCCGTGGCTGTATCCGCTGCTGGTGTTTTCGCCTTTTATCGTCGATGCCAGCGTGACGTTGGCCCGACGCGGGTTGCGCGGCGAAAAAATCTGGCGGGCGCATCGTTCGCATTATTATCAGCGGGTGGTGTTGCTGGGGGCGTCGCATCGCCAGCTTGCGTTGGCCGCCTATGCGCTGATGCTGGCGATGGCTGCGCTGGCGTTCGCGCAACTGATTTTGCCGCAACATGTCGCATGGCTGCTTGCACTATGGGGCGTAACGTATCTGCTGATTTTTCTGACCATCGACCGGCGCTGGCGCCAATCCCGCAATGAACTTTAATCCACGCACTGCCACCATCATCCTGCACGACATCCTGGTGGCGGCCTGCGCTTGGCTGGCGGCGTACTGGCTGCGCTTCAATCTGGCGGTGCCGCCGGAATTTCAGGCTGCGGCTTTCACTACGCTGCTCTGGGTGGTGCCGCTGCAGGCACTGGTGTTCTGGCGCTTTGGCCTGTATCGCGGCATCTGGCGTTTTGCCAGCCTGCCCGACCTCAAACGCATTGTGCTGGCAGTCGGCGTGGCAGCGCTGCTGATCCCGGTGGTGCTGATCCTGTTTCGGGTCAGCACCGTGGTGCCGCGTTCGGTGCTGATCCTTGATCCCCTGTTATTGCTTACCATCATGGGTGGAAGTCGCCTTGGCTACCGCGCGTGGAAGGAACACCGCCTGGCCAGCGTATTGCGGCCCGGTAGCAAACCGGTGCTGGTGGCCGGCGCGGGGTCGGCGGCGGATTTTCTGTTGCGGGAGCTGGCGCGCAACCCGGCGGGATTTCATGTCGTGGGACTGCTGGATGATAGCCGCGAGAAAAAAGGGCGCCTGGTTCAGGGCATTCCGGTGGTAGGGGAACTGGATGACGTTGTGGCCTGCGCAAGAAAAATGGGCGCGGAAGACGTGGTCCTGGCCCTGCCATCCGCAGCCCACGAGGTTCGCATGCGCATCACCAGTATGTGCGCCCAGGGCGGACTCAGAGTGATGACCATTCCTTCACTCGAGGATTTGGTGGCAGGGCGGGTCTCGGTCTCCCATTTGCGCCGGATCGAACTGGATGATTTACTGGGCCGCGATCCGGTGCAACTCGATGACAGCGGCCTGCATCAACTGCTGACCGGTCAGGTGGTGATGGTGACCGGGGCCGGCGGTTCGATCGGGTCCGAGCTGTGTCGGCAGATTGCCCGGTTCTCGCCTGCCCGGCTGGTGCTATTCGAGCAGTCCGAACTCGCGCTGTATGCCATGGAACAGGAGTTGCCGCAGCACTTCCCCCACATGCCGATTGTGCCCGTGATCGGAGATGTGAAAAACGCCGTGTGGGTGAAGGCGGTGATGGCCAGGTATCGGCCTGCCGTCTTATTTCATGCCGCCGCCTATAAACATGTTCCGCTGATGGAGAACGGCAATGCCTGGGAGGCGGTGCGCAATAACGTCATGGGCACGCAGGTGCTCGCCGCTGCCGCGCAGGCCAGCGGCGTGCGGAAATTTGTCATGATTTCAACTGACAAGGCGGTCAATCCGGCCAACGTCATGGGCGCGACCAAGCGTCTGGCCGAAATGAGCTGCCAGGCCATGCAGCAAGTCGACGGTACGCGCTTTGTTTCAGTGCGATTCGGCAACGTTCTGGGTTCATCGGGGAGCGTGATTCCCAAGTTCCAGAAGCAGATCGAGGCCGGGGGGCCGGTGACCGTGACGCACCCCGATATCACCCGGTTCTTCATGTCGATCCCCGAAGCCGCGCAGCTGGTTTTGCAGGCCGGTCTGATGGGTGAGGGCGGCGAAATATTTGTGCTTGATATGGGCGAGCCCGTCAAGATTGCCGAGCTGGCCAGACTCATGATTCGCCTGTCCGAAGCCGATGAAACCCGCATCCGCATCGAATACACCGGCCTGCGCCCGGGGGAGAAACTGTACGAAGAATTGCTTGCCGATGACGAATCCACGCTACCCACCCCGCACCCGAAATTGCGGGTGGCCAAAGCGCGTGCGCCGGATGCGGGCTGGTACACCGAATGTCTGGACTGGATGGCAGGCGCAGATACCTATGACGAAATGGCTGTCAAACGTCAGCTGAATGTCTGGGTGCCGGAATACCGCTCGGAATCGATATCACAGTGAATCCCGCAGCGCAGCCCGTCTTTGCCTCATTTCCTGTGCTGTAAGCGCCCGCGCCTATGCCGAGTCCCCGCCTGCGCGTAAAAGTCATCAGCAATCTGCCGGACAGCTTGTGGCTGCATCAATTTCCGCATGGCGAACCAGTGTGGGATGGATGCGAGTTCGTATTCGGGCGCGAGGCGCGCGAATACGACTGGCTGCTGGTGTACGATGATTTGCCCGCACAGGCGGGCGAGCCGAAGAAAGTCTCGCGGGAAATGCTCGGCTGCCCGCGCGCCCACACCCTGCTGGTAACCACCGAGCCGTCCTCGGTGAAAATATATGGTGACGACTACACCCGGCAATTCGGCATGGTTCTGACCAGCCAGCCGGAGTGGGCGCTGCCGCATCCGCAGCGGTTGTTTTCGCATCCTGCGCTGCACTGGTTTTATGGCGTGGGCAGCCGGGAAACCCTGCCTTTCGATGTCATCCTCGCTCACGGTCCGGCAGAAAAATGCCGCGATGCATCCATGGTGTATTCCCCCAAAGCCATGCGCCACACCTTGCATTACCATCGTGCCCGCTTCATGCGCTGGCTGGTTCAGCACCTGCCCGAACTGGACACATTTGGGCGTGATACGCCGCGCAAACTCGACGACAAGGCCGAGTGCCTGCGCGACTATCGCTACCATGTCGCGATCGAAAACTTCGTCGGCGACCAGCATTGGACCGAGAAACTGGCGGATCCTTTTCTCGGCCTGGCGCTGCCCTTTTATTATGGCTGCCCCAATGCAGATGCCTTTTTCCCCGAAGACAGCTTCATTCGTATCGATATGCATGACCCGGTCGGCGCATTACATATTATTCGCGCGGCCATCGCCAACAATGAATATGAGAAACGCTTGCCCGCGCTGATCGAAGCCCGCCGGCGTGTGATGTACGAACACAATTTGTTTGCGGTGGCGGCGCGCGAGATCACGCAGCGTCATCGGGCCGATATCCCGGTGGACCCGCATGTTGCCATTCTGTCGCGCCGCGCTTTACGGCTATCGAGCCCAATGGTGGCAGTGCGCGATCTGTACGGCAAAGTGCGCGGCCGCCTCCGGCACCTGCCGGGTGCGCTCAGCGGTAAATCCTGAGCGGCCGCGTTACGAACGGGGCGCGCGCGCCAGATTCTCGTACAGCGCCACCGTTTGATCGAGCATGGCGCGCAGCGGAAAAAACTCGCCCACCGGGACAGGTTCGGGGTGCAGCAGCAACTGCGCGATGCGCTGGCAGGCATCGTCACGCTGCCCCAGCGGCAGCAAGCCTGCGGGATAAATCGTGCGTAATATTTCTTCTACGCCGCCATGGTCGTAACCTGCCGTAGGCACGCCCAGCCGCAGCGCCTCAAGCGTCGTGCGGCCAAACGATTCGGGCTGGGTGGACAGCGACAGGACCAGGCTCGATATGGCCAGAATGTTTTTCAGGTCGTCGCGCTGCCCGGTCAACGTGACGTCGGCCTCCAGCGCCTTGCTGCGGATGCGGTCGCGCAGTTTCTGCAGGTAGCGCTGCTTGGAGGACGAGGCGCCGCCCACGATCAGACCATGCACCGGCAGGCCGCGCCGCTTCAGTTGTGCAATCAATTCGATAAAGTCCTCATGCCCCTTGAGCCGGGTAATCCGGCCCGGCAGCGTGACCAGCAACTTGCCTGCGGTGCGTGGAAACCGGGAAAAAAAAGCCAGTTGCCAGGCGGGATCGGGTTTCCAGCCGTGAGGGTAGTCCTGGCCATCGACACCGCGGTGGATGACCTGGATCCGCCCCGGCACCGTGGCCGGATATTCGCGCAGAATATAATCGCGCACGGTATTGGATACCGCGATTATCTGCTCGCCCTGGGTCATGATGCGGCTGTAGCGATTGACGCCATACAGGCCATGGACGGTGGTCACGAATCGCGGGCGTGTCATCGGATCCATTCCGCGCCAGGCCAGCCAGGCGACCCATGCCGGCACCCGCGAACGCGCATGAATAATATCGACCGACTGCGTGAGGAAGAACGCCCTCAACTTGCTGACAAGCAAGAGCGTCTTGAGTTTTTTTTCTCCAACCGGCCAGCTGAAATGCGTGGCGCCGGACTCGATCAAGGCCGGCACCTGACGTCCGCCGGCCGACATGACCAGCGCACGGTGGCCATGGCGGATCAATGCTTGCGCCACTTCGAGCGTGCCACGCTCCACGCCCCCCGATTCCAGCGCCGGCAGTAATTGCAGGACCGTCAGCTTTTTTTGTTCAGCCATTCCAGTATCCATTCAGCACATCGATCGGCCTCCGCCAGGGGTTGCAGATTGGGTTGCAGGATGCCGTGTGCACACCAGTTCACAAAGCGGGTGATGCGCCGCGCATCGGCAAGCTGGGCGATCGCCCGGGCCACGCGGCTTCTCGGGTTGACCGGCAGATCGAACACGCCGACATCCGCACCGGCTGTCAGCGCCTCGAACACCATCGAGACGCTGTCCGGTGTCACCCAGACAACCCCGCTGCGAGCAAGCTGGCCGGGCAACCAGTCAGACGCTGTTTCGGCATGCGGGATACAGGTCAGATTGGCGTGCTGCGGCAACGCCGGCAGAAAATCGGCAGGCGTACGGCGGGAAGTGGTCAGCGTCCATTGGGTTTCAGGTGCGCGTGCCAGAATGCTCTTGACCTGAACCTGAATCGCGTCGCTATCCCACTCGAAATGCCGGGAGACGCCGCCAATGAGCAGCAGCCCTGTGTGCGCATCACGGTTGGCTGAAGGCCGCATGCGGTTCAGCGCCCCTTGTGTCGCCAGCCTCTGCGCATCTGCCGCGATGCCATCGTGTTGCGGAGCAAGGCAAAGGTCAAACCAGGCGCGCGGCAGGCTGGGTTTCATCAGCACGATCACCCGGCCGCCACGAGCGCGGCGCGCGGCCAGCAGGGTGACGTGCGTGGCATGGCCTGCGCCGATGATCAGATCGGGCGTGGGTAGTCGCGGCCCCGGCATTTTCTTGGACAGCAATGCCGGCCAGGCGCGCCAGGCCGGCAGCGCGGGAATCACGTGTGTCCGGGTTGGCGTGAGACGCTGCAATGCATCGGCCAGCCCCAGCGACTGGTTCACGTGGCCGGGTTTGCCGTCGCTGACTATCCAGACTACAAGCGGGGGCGCCTTCGCAGCGGATTCAGTCAAGAGCCAGCCTCGCGGTGTCGGGCATCGATTGCTCGCCCGTCGTGCGCGGGGGGATGCGCCGGGCCTGCGCAGCGTGGAGGGCGGTGAACAGCTGAAGCATGGCAAACCGGCTGTGGGTGTTGTCCAAAGTGTAAACCATCGCAAGTCCAGTCGGGGCAGCGCCGTGACTGCCTGTCATGCCGTGGATTTCCATGAACGTGCGCGTGCGGCCTTCCAGCTATAGGGCAGCGGGGCAAGTGCAGGGGGGGTGCCTTCCATCAGGTCGGCCAGCAACTCGGCCGATGCCGGAGCCAGCGTCACGCCGTAACGAAAATGCCCCGTGTTGACAAAGACATTCTCGAAGTCAGGGTGCCGGTCGATAATGGGCAGGTTGTCCGGCGAGCCAGGACGCAATCCCGCCCAATGCCTGATCGGCTGGATGGAAGCCAGTGCAGGCAGCAGGGCGGCCGCTGCGGCGTGCAGGCGCTGGCGCGCGGCGGTCTCGGTCGTCTTGTCGAAGCCCACATCTTCGACCGTGCTGCCTGCCAGCACATGGCCGTCCAGACGCGGAATCAGATACAGCCCCTTGCGATACAGAATGGTATCGAGCACGCCCGGCGCTAATTTAAACAGCAGCATCTGTCCCCGGATCGGGCGCACATTCGGCACCCCGGCCACACCGGGCAAGCCCAACCCCGCCCACGCCCCGGTTGCCAGCACAAAGCGGTCGGCCGTGAACAGGCCCCGGTTGGTGCGTATGCCGGTCACCCGTCCGCCCGACAGCGTGACCGCTTCAGCCGCGCATTGGGTGTGGATGACACCGCCTTGCGCCTGGATGGCCGCACTTAACGCCGCGACCAGATACGGGTTGCGCACCTGGGCGATATCGGGCAACCGCACGCTGCGGGTCGCGGCGTCAAACCGGGCCATCAGATTGTGTGCATCGCACCAATCGAGCGCGGAAGGAAGATCCTCAACCCCCTGAATTTCCATGCCGCAGCGGACATATTCGGCACGCGTGTCCGAGTGCGATTCGATCCCGTCCACCCACCCGGCGTAGTTCATCATGGAACGCAATGCGAGCGCGGAAAGCGGCTCAGCGTAGTCCCAGGGCAGAAGCGGCGCCAGTATGCCACCCCCGGCCCACGACGACTCGGCTCCCACGTCACCCCGGTCGAGCAAGGTGACCGCATGACCGCGACGCTGCAATTGCAATCCGGCGCTGAGCCCGGACACCCCCGCACCGAGGATGATCACCGCAGGCTTGGTCGTGTGCGCGGCAGAATCAGCCATGCGTCACGCCTACAACTAAAGTTGTATGGAAATGCCTCCAACAAAATGACAAGCTGAGCACCATAAAAAAAGAGAAAGGGGGAGAAATGAAAAAGCGTGGATTTACCCTGGTCGAACTGCTGGTTACGCTGGCGATAGGCGCAATCTTATTGGTGATCGCGATTCCCGGCTATGCTTTTCTGGCGAGCAGCAGCAAATTGGCTGCCGCAACCAATGATCTGGTTTCGTCCCTGCAAATGGCGCGATCCGAAGCAGTTAAACGAAGAATGCGCGTCACCGTATGCAAATCCCGCAGCACCGGATCAGCCAGCCCGGCGTGCGATCCATCGGCCGAATGGCGAGACGGCTGGCTGATATTTGTGGACGGCGGAACGCGGGGCATTGTGGATGCGGACGATACGGTGCTGCGTGTTCGGCAGCGTTTGTTCGCCACCATAACCATCACCTCCAATAATTTCAGTTCCTTCATCAGCTACCGGCCCAATGGGGTGAGCCAAGGCCAGAACGGTCTGGGTAACGGCACCTTGAGCGTGTGTGTCGGCAACAGCCAGCGCGACATCATCGTCAATATGACGGGCCGCCCGCGGCTCCATCACACCTTCTGCTGATTCTGCGTCACTCAAGTTAGCCCCGTTTTATGACGTTAAACGCCGGGATGTTATCTGGCGTCCAAGGGGTTTGAAAGCAGGGCCGTCTACCGTTCGTTCGACCCATTGCGCCATTGGTCTCGAGAAACTGGACATCGATTCCCCGGTTTTTTAAGGTAAGCCTGTGAAATACGAGAACACCCACACCATGCCTGAAGCTGCGACGCCGACACGCGGATTTACCTTGATCGAATTGCTGGTCACGCTGGCCGTGGCTGCGATTTTGCTCACGATTGCGGTACCCAACTTTCAGAGTTTCATCATCAACAGTCGCATGACTACGCAGGCCAATGATTTGATTACCGCGATGAATATGGCGCGCAGCGAGGCCGTCAAGCGCGCAGCCGATGTCACCGTGTGCAAGAGCGCGGGTTCGAGTTGCACGACCAGTGGCAACTGGGCTCAAGGCTGGATCATCAAGGATGCGGGCGTCACCGTGCTTCGGGTCCAACAGCCGCTGTCCGGAAAAAGTACGCTGACTGGCGGGACCGATGTGGTCAACGCCATCACCTTTACCTCGAATGGCCGCACCCGAATTCCGGTTGCCGCCACTGATACCACCACCACGCTCACGCTGTGTCCGCCGAGCCCCGCCACCGTCAAGGGACGGGCGATCCAAATCGAACGAACCGGACGCACGCGTGTGAGTTCCGTCACCTGCCCATGAGGATGAGCATGAAACAGTCAGGCTTCACTTTGCTCGAGGTATTGGTCGCAATGCTCGTGCTGTCCATCGGTTTGCTGGGTCTGGCCGGGCTGATGGCGTCCAGCATGAGAGACAACCTCAGCGCTGCGCACCGAACGCAGGCGACCTGGGTTGCGTACGACATTCTCGACCGCATGCGCGCAAACCGGACGGTTGCGCTGGCGGGAGGGTATAACACGGGCGGTTTTGGTACAGCGGGCGCGTGCAGCGCGAGCGGGCCCACCGCCGGTGCCTTCGTTGTCCAGGACATCGGCGGATGGCGAAATATGGCGGCGTGTGCGCTCCCCGCGGGCACGGGTTCAGTTGACGTGGTTGCTGCGTCACGTATTGCGACGGTGGTCGTTCGATGGGATGACAGTCGGGGTACCCAGGGTAGTTCCGTTCAAACATTCACGGTGCAGTCTCAATTATGAAGATGTCTTCTATCAAATCGGGACCGGCGGCCGGCTTCAGCCTGGTCGAACTGATGATCGCGATGACGCTGGGATTGGTGATGCTCGGGTCGATCGGTTACGTTTATATGGGGAGTCGGGGCGCTTTCCGAACCACCGAAAACCTGTCGCGTATCCAGGAAAATGCGCGCTACGCACTTGAAAGCATGAGCCGCGATATCCGTATGGCCGGCTATGTCGGATGTGGCAACCTGGCTGCGGTCCGGGTCAACACCATTTCCAATCCACCCGTGCCGAATCTGAATTTTGATAATGCCATCATCGGCTATGACAACGGCGCCAGCTGGGCTAATCCGACAGGGATATCGCGCGTGGCGGGTGATGTCATCTCGGTCTTCGGCGCATACAGCAACGGGTCGAACATATCCGGTAATTTCACCCCTGCCAATGCTAACGTTCAGACCGCCGGCAACCCGGATAACCTCGTGCAGGGGGATGTCGTGGTAATCACCGACTGCGCCACGGCGGACATCTTCACGGTGACCAATGTACCCGGAACCTCGGGGCTGGTGACGTTGAGCCATTCAAATTCAACCAACACGGGCAACCGCATCGGCACCTATCGCGACGATGCCTTTGTCATGCGCATGAATCAGTACACCTATTTTATTGGCAAGAATCCCGCCAATAACCGCGCGCTCTACCGGGCTCGTCTCGGCGGCGTGGCAGAAGAACTGGTTGAGCATGTAGAGAACATGCAGATCGAATATGGCATCGATACCAGCGCGGTCCGGGATGGCATCGTCGATACCTATACGCGGACGCCGGCGAACTGGGGTCAAGTGGTTACCGCACGCGTCAGTTTGTTGATGCGCAGCCCCGATGACAATATTTCCACCGCCACGCAAACCGTGCCGAGTTTCGATGGCACTCCGTTTACAGCGACCGATCGCCGCGTTTATCAGGTTTTCTCAGCCACCATCGGTGTCCGTAACCGGATGCCGTCTTCTTCTTGAGCGGGGATGCCATGATGATGCAGAACATACAGTCACTTCGCACCCAGCGCGGCGCGGCCTTGATAACCGGCTTGATTTTTCTGGTCATACTCACGCTCATATCCGTGTCCGCCATCAAGTCGACTTCGATGGAAGAGCGGATGGCCGGCAATGCGCGCGATCAGGATATGGCATTTCAATCGGCCGAAGCCGCCCTGCGCGATGGCCTCAGATTGGTGGCGGTCTCGGGTCTGACCCCCTCGTCGGGGTTTGTCGCGGGCTGCGCGAATGGCTTGTGCATGCCCGGCACGACGACACCAATCTGGAAAACCATCGCCGATGCCAGCGACTGGGATAACCCCGCCAAAACCCTTGCCATTGGAGGTATTGGCGGTTCGGCCACGCCAACCACCGCGCTCGCCGATGTGGCAATCCAGCCCCGTTACATCATTGAGCTTGTGCCGTCACCGGTGGCGCCCACCGGTGAAAGCGCAAAAACCGGCACAGGGACCGGCGCCGCCGGCGGCATCATACCGTTTCGCATAACCGCTCACGGCTGGGGTTACACCCAGCAGGCGCAGGCCACCGTTCAGTCGGCTATCAACTATTAGACGTCAGGAAACCCGATGAAAACCTTCCACGTTAAACCGCTTCCGCTCGCGCTTTTCGTCGCGTTTGCCGGGACCTGCAGCTTTCCGGCCTCGGCCGCCCTGCTCACGCTGAGCCCTGCGCCGCTGTTCGTTACGTCAGCAACCAAAGCCAACGTGCTGCTGATTCTGGATAACTCCAACAGCATGGACGAGACCGCCACGGGCGAAGCGGCGCCCTGCGTTTCCGCCAAGTGCGGCAGCGCCAGCCCCCTCAGTAAATCGGAAATTGCGCGCGGCGCCGCCAAATCGATAGTCAGCAACTATACGGGCAAGATCAATCTGGGATTGATGGCATATCAGCAAGCAACCAACAGCCTTAGGCAACTTCATAATTCACCATATGACGTGAGCTATAACCCGGCAGACTACAATTCAGCGTGGACGGGTAATCGCGCCTCGCCTACAAACAAGCGCTTTCGGGCTGTCAATCCAACGAGTGCGGGTGATTATGTTTACTACAATATCGCGCTGCCTTTTTACAGTTCAAGCAACGATGGCAATGCTTTCTGTTATTCGGACACCGCAACCGCCGCCGCTAACGCAACCCATCCAGAGGGTTTCTGGAATACCGAAGTTTTCCCGGGTGGACCATGGGACAAATACCGTTGCTACAGTACCAAGACCGGGACGTCGAATGTGCTTCCGGCCATGGATGGAACTGGAGCCTCGGCTGCAGGCTACAGCACACTTAAGTATGCAGGTGCCACTTTTAGTGCTACCGACAGCGATATCGCCCAAAGCATTTATGATTTTGGGCGGTTTCTTACCTGGACCCATGTGGGCCCAACCTGGTTTGCCAATACCTCACCGGGTCGGGGTTACCTCCACGTAACGGTCGACGATTTGAATGGCGCGAAGGCGACGGCGGTGAATACCAAGCTGGGTACATCGCAGTTTGTGACCAATGGCCCCACCGACGCGACCCTTCCGCTGCAAAATGCAGGCCTGACCCCGATGGAAGGCACATTGCTGACCGCCAAGGATTATTTTGCGGGCAGCCTGACCGCGACGGCGGAAGGCGGCTCGAAACCCGCGCCGCCCGCGGCCTGCGGCAAGGATTTTGTGGTCTATCTGACCGATGGCATGCCGTCCACCCGCGCGGATGGCAGCACCACTGGGGTCACGGTTGCGCAGGCCGCGGATGCCGCGTATGCGCTCAAGACGGCAACCCGGCCCGTGAAAACCTATATGGTGGGGTTTGCCCTGCCGTATGGCGTGCCGGCGGGAGCGCTGGATACCATTGCCGCATCGGGCGGGACAGGGGCGGCTTTTGATGCAAACGACTCGAGCAGCCTGAATTCGGCCTTTGGCACGATTTTTAACGATATCCTGGCGCAGTCGGGCGCGGCGGCGGCGGTGGCGCTGACCTCCGGTTCGGTCATCGCCGGGGGCAAGGTTTTTCAGGGCGGATTCAACTCCGCCGACTGGTCGGGGGACCTGACCGCATACAATATTGACAGCACCACCGGGGCAATCACGACGATAGCCTGGCGAGCGGGGCCACTTTTGAATACCCAGGATTTCAATACCGGGCGGTCAATTCTGACCTTCAAGCCGAGCAGCAAAAAAGGCATTCCGTTCCGGTGGCCTTCAGCGCCGGCGAGCCCCACGGTGAGCGAACTCGATTCTGGCCAGATCCTGGCACTCAATACCAATGCCACGGGTACGGTTGATGATGATGGCGCCAACCGGCTGGATTTTCTCCGCGGCAAGACCGGGATCGCCGGTTACCGTGGGCGGCCGATAAGTGTGCTCGGCGATCTGGTGGGGTCTGCGCCTGCCTATGTCGGGCCACCGTCATTCAATTATCCGGAGTCCATTGCGTCGGCGAGTTATGCGGCTTTCCGCGCTGCCAACGCGAGCCGCGTGCCCATGATTTATGTGGGCGCAAACGACGGAATGATGCATGCCTTCGATGCGACAACGGGGCTGGAGAAGCTGGCCTATGTCCCCAGTCTTGTTTACAGGAATCTCCCGCAGCTGACGTCGACGTCTTACACCCACCGCTATTTTGTGGATGGTTCTCCCTCTGTGGTCGATGTGTTTTATGGCGGCGCGTGGAAAACCGTGCTGGTGGCGTCTCTTGGCCAGGGCGGCCAGGGCTTGTTCGCGCTGGATGTCACCAACCCCGCTGCATTCAATGAGACGAATGCGCCCACGCTCGTTCGGTGGGAATTTACCGACCCCGATCTGGGTTACGTCAACGGCCAGCCCAGCCTGGTTAAAATGAATAACGGAAAATGGGCCGCGGTATTCGGCAGCGGCTATAACAATAGCGAGGCCGATGGCAGCGCCAGCACCACCGGCTATGCCTATCTGTTTGTTGTCGACATTGAGACAGGCATCTTGATCGAGAAAATTTCGACCAAGGTTGGCACCCCCGGGACGCCCAATGGCCTGGCCACCCCTGCGCTGGTGGATGAAGACGGCGATGGGGATGTGGACTACGCGTATGCAGGCGACCTGTTGGGAAATATGTGGAAGTTTGATCTCACCACCAGCAATTCGAATCAGTGGAAAGTGGCATACGGTTCGTCGACCGTGCCTGAGCCCTTGTTTGTAGCAAAGGATGCAGGCGGTGTCCGGCAGCCGATTACCAGTTCGCCCGATTTGACCCGGCATTTTTCCGGAGATGGATTCCTCGTTTATTTCGGTACCGGCAAGTATCTTGAAGCGGGTGATCTGGCAACCACGAGCAAGCAGACTTTTTATAGCGTATGGGACAAAATAATCACCCCGTCTACGATTTCGGGGAGGGCAGAACTGCAAGAGCAGACCATTACCTCGACCGTCATTGCGGGCAAGACTTATCGTGTCTCGAGCAGTAACACGGTGAACTGGGCAACCCGGCGCGGGTGGTACATGGATTTGCCTGATGCGGGTGAGAGAACGGTGAGTGATGCGGTGATTTTTGGCAACAGGGTTCTCTTCACCACCTTGATCCCTAACACTGCAGCCTGCGGCTCGGGCGGGACGGGCTGGCTGATGGAACTGGATGCCATATCGGGAAGCGCGGTTGCAGGCCCCACATTCGACGTCGATGGCAATGGCGTGGTCGATACGGCAGATTATGTGGGCTCTCCGGGGGTCTACGGATCGGGCGTCAAACAGAATGCGATCCCCAGCGCAGTCAAGCTGCAGAAAAATGCAGGCGGCACGACGAATAATTCGAGTCTGTTGAAACGACTCAGTCTCAGCGACAAAACCGTGGGCACCGAGATCAACAAATCGCCCTCGGTCCTTTACAAGGCCAGCTGGCGTCAGATTTTTGAATAAGGAGAGCCGTATGAAAACATGGACCGGGATTTTGCTAAGCGGCCTGCTGCTGACGGCGGCGGCTGGAGCGCACGCCATGACGATTGTGAATGCGCCTGCGGCAAGCGGCACGTCGTCCAGCGCCGAAAAAACCCCCTTGCAGGGGCGGATCGATGCGATTGAACTTAGCGCTTATAAAATTTTGATTGACGGTGCAAGCTATACCTACAGCCCGACCAGTACGATCGTGATGATCAATGGCAAGCGCGCCACTATCAGGGAGTTGAAGGCGGGAGATGTCGTTCAATTCAGCAGCGCATCCAGCGCGCCCTGGCCAAGCCTGACTTCGCTCAATGTACTCAAGCCGTGATTGTTTTATAGAGGGGGTGGATGTGAACAACGGAAAAATGCCCAACAACGAAAAAGGGTTTACCCTGGTTGAGCTGATGATCGTGGTGGCGATCATTGGTATTCTGGCTTCCATCGCGTACCCGAGCTATCAGGATTACGTCCGCCGCGCGAAGCGTGCAGATGCGCAGGCGCTGATGATGGAAAACACCCACTTTCTCGAACGCTATTTCACGACCAATGGCAAATACCAGGGCGCATCGTTGCCGAATACGCAATCACCGAAGAACGGCACGGCTGACTACCTTCTCTCAGTACCGCTCCTGACTACGACGACCTACAGGGTCGAAGCCGCGCCTACCGGTTCATTCACGGATACACAATGCGGCACATTGAGCATTACCCACACCGGGGAGAAAAAGGCCACCCTGGGCACGGCGGGCGACTGCTGGAAAAGCTAGACTTGGGTGTCGTCAAAGGCTTTCGGTGTAGCCTTTGACGCGGAGTGCAAAATCAAAACGAGAAATTACTTCTTGTTCTTCCGGCTTTTCAGCCATACGAGCAAACCGGCCGCGGCACCGATCCCAAGCAGTGACAAGGCGCCGGGTTCCGGAACGGTCGCAACCGTAATGGAAAACGCCGGAAATGATGCGGCTAAAAGAAGTGCTCCCAAAAGTTTGCGCATGACGCTTACCTCTCATTGGTTTTATAAAATGGTTTATTTGAGGGGATAGCTCGAAAAATGAGCCGCCCGCATAATACCAAGCACAAACCGGGCCTATGTGTACGCGGGTTCGGGAATGCGGGAGGAAACAGGGAGTGCAGACTGAAGGAAGCCATCCCGATGGCGAGGGGTGTGGCGGCTCAGCTGTAAACAGTCCCGACGACGGCCTGCTGAAACCCTGGCCCGAAAGTGCGACGGCTCAATTCAAGCCCCTGGGCAACGGGAAACCGACGTTCTCCTGCACACCTTCCAGATGGGCCACTGTGTCGACGCCACAATCCTTGAGGCGCGAGATGACTTCCTGGACCAGTATTTCCGGCGCTGAGGCACCTGCGGTGACGCCGATGCGGCGTTTTCCTTCAAGCCATTGCGGGTCGATCTCCCGGGCGTTATCCACCATATACGCCTGCACCCCGAGGTTTTTTGCCACTTCTCGCAACCGGTTCGAGTTGGAGCTGGTTGGCGAGCCCACCACGATGACCACATCGCATTGCGGGGCCAGTGCTTTGACGGCGTCCTGACGATTTTGGGTGGCGTAGCAGATGTCGTCCTTTTTCGGGCCGCTGATCGTCGGGAAGCGGGCGCGCAGGGCATTCACCACCCGCGCCGCGTCGTCTACTGAGAGCGTGGTCTGGGTGACATAGGCGAGCTGGTCCGGATCGCTGACGTCAAGCGTGGCGACGTCCTCCGGGGTTTCGACCAGATACATGCCGCCTGCCGCCTGCCCCAGCGTGCCCTCGACCTCGGGGTGGCCTTTGTGGCCAATCATCACAATCTCGAGGCCTTTTTCGCGCATCTTGCTGACTTCGACATGGACTTTGGTGACCAGCGGACAGGTGGCATCGAATACGTTGAGTCCGCGTTGCTCGGCTTCGGCGCGAACGGTTTGCGATACGCCATGCGCACTGAAAATAACGGTGGAACCTGTTGGGATTTCATCAAGTTCGTCGACAAAAATGGCGCCTTTTGTCTTGAGATCGTTAACCACGAAGGTGTTGTGGACCACTTCGTGGCGTACATAAATCGGCGCGCCGAATTTTTCCAGTGCGCGTTCGACGATGGCGATGGCGCGATCTACGCCGGCGCAGAAGCCGCGTGGATTGGCAAGAATAATCGTGGGGGGCATGGGCATGTTCTCGATGTCACAGAATGCGGATGATTTCGACCTCGAACTCTATCGATAGATCCGCCAGCGGGTGGTTGAAATCGACCTTGACGGACTCGGCATTGATCTCCAGGACGCGACCGGCCAGCGTCTGGCCGCTCGGCATCGTGAATTCGAAGAGTTTTTCAACTTCCAGCGCAAGATCGGCGGGAAGGTCGGACGCAGGCAGGGTCTGGATGAGATCGGCCTGGCTGGCGCCAAAGGCTTGCCAGGGGTCGAGCAGAAAGACATGGCGCGTACCCGGAAGCAGGTCGATCAGCCATTCTTCCAGCATCGGCGAGAGCGTGCCATCGCCGAGGGTGAAGGTATCGGGCGCGGGGTCATCGAAATTGGAAATGATGTCTTCGCCGCCGCGCGGACGCAGCGCGTAGCGGATTTCGAGGCTATCGCCGGACGCGACGGTACGCGCAGTCACGATGCGTTTTGCTGCGCAGCGGGCTTGCCGAACAGACTGTCCCAGATCAGCAGTGCGGCGCCGATCGAAATGGCGGAGTCTGCGATATTGAAGGCGGGCCATGAAAAGCCATGGTAGTGAAAATACAAAAAATCCACCACGTGGCCCAATGCAATGCGGTCGATCACATTGCCAAGCGCGCCACCGAGTACCAGCGCCAGCGAAAATGCGAGCCGCGTTTCATGAGCGTGCCGGCTTATCAGCCGTACGATGATCACAGTGGCGATAGCACCGATGGCTATGAAAAACCAGCGCTGCCAGCCGCCGGCGTCGGACAGGAAGCTGAACGCCGCGCCGGTGTTGTGCACCAGCACCAGCGAAAAGAAAGGCAGCACCGGGATGGCTTCCTGATAGTCCAGTGTGGACGACACCCACCATTTGGTAAGGTGGTCGAGCGCGATCACGGCCAGAGCCAGGCCCAGCCAGGGGCGCATGGCGGGGGTGATGAATTTAAGCATGGGTACGTACCTCGCCGTTGCCGGTCAAATTGCAGATGCAGCGTCCGCACAAGCCGGGGTAGCCGGCATGCGTGTCGACGTCTTCACTGTAATGCCAGCAGCGATCGCATTTTTTGGCTGCGCTGGGAATGATCTCTACACGCTCAGCTTCGGCTGCGAGAACATGCGCTTGAGACGTGATGAGCACGAAGCGCAGGTCATTGCCCAGGGATTTCAGGAGTGCCGCGGTTTCCGGAGGGGCATGCAGCGTGACTTCGGCTTGCAGCGATGAGCCGATGTCGCCGGCAACGCGAAAGGGTTCCACCGCTTTCACCACCCCGGCACGGACCGCACGTATGCGTGTCCAGCGCTCGAGCAGGGGTGCCTCATCTGCCTGGGCAGGTAACGCGTACCAGGTATGCAGGAATACGGAATCGTTTTCCTCCAGCAGTTCCCAGACTTCTTCGCTGGTGAATGAGAGGATGGGCGCCATCCATCCCGCAAGGGCATGGGTCAGATGATGCAGGGCATTTTGCGCAGACCGGCGGGCGGGGCTGTTAACGCCATTGGTGTAGATACGGTCTTTCAGAATATCAAGGTAGAAACCCCCAAGATCTTCCGAGCAAAAGGCCTGCAGTTTCTGCACGATGAAATGGAATTCGTAGGCATCGTAGTGGGTCAGGATTTCGTCCTGTATCTGGCGCGTCAATGCCAGCGCGTAACGATCGATCTCCACCCACTCCGTCACAGGCATTGCATGGACTTTTGGATCAAAGTCAGCCAGGTTGGCGAGCAGGAATTTCAGTGTGTTGCGAATTCGGCGATAGCCTTCCACCACGCGTTTGAGTATCTCGTCCGAGATCGTCAACTCGCCGGAATAGTCGGTCGTCGCCACCCACAGGCGCAGGATATCGGCGCCGTACTGGTCCATCACTTTTTGCGGAGCGACGACGTTGCCTTTCGACTTGCTCATCTTGTGGCCACGGCCGTCGACCACGAAGCCATGAGTGAGCAAGGCCTTGTAGGGTGCGCGGCCGTCGGTGGCACAGCCAGTGAGCAGGCTGGACTGGAACCAGCCGCGATGCTGGTCGGAGCCTTCCAGATAGAGGTCGGCTGGGTGCGCGAGTTCGGGGCGACGCTTCAGCACGCAGGCGTGGGTAACACCGGAATCAAACCAGACGTCGAGCGTGTGCCCGGTCTTGTTGTAATGCGCGGCGTCGTCGCCCAGCAGTTCGGCCGGGTCGAGCGCGAACCAGGCCTCGATGCCGGCGTGCTCGACGCGCTGCGCTACGACTTCCAGCAGCTCGGCGCTGCGCGGATGCAGTTGGCCGGTTTCCTTGTGGGTGAAGAAGGGCATCGGCACGCCCCAGTTGCGCTGGCGCGAGACGCACCAGTCGGGGCGGTTTTTGATCATCGCCTCCAGTCGGGCGCGGCCCCAGGCCGGAAAGAACTGGGTTTGATCGACCGCTGTGTTCGCCAGGCTGCGCAGGGCGGCTTTATCGCCGCGTTCCAGACCGATGAACCATTGCGGCGTGGACCGGAAAATGATGGGTGTCTTGTGGCGCCAGCAATGCGGGTAACTGTGCTTGAGTTTTTCCTGGTGCAACAGGTGCCCGCTTGCTTGCAATGCGTGCAGCACAATATCGTTGGCCTTCCATACGAACACGCCCGCCAGGGGGGTATCGCCGACGGGGGGCGTGCTGGCAATGAATTTGCCGTCATCGCCTACCGGGTTGTCGCCGGGCAGCTGATAGCGCTGTCCGATCACATAGTCGTCCACGCCATGCGCCGGGGCCGTGTGCACCAGACCGGTACCCGCTTCCAGCGTGACATGCTTGCCGTTGATGATGGGCACCAATCGATCATAAAACGGGTGATGCAGCGACAAATTTTCCAGCGCTGCGCCTGTGCAACTGGCCACGCGGTCTATCGGTAAATCAAAACGCGCGGCCGAGCTTGCGGCGAGTTCATGGGCCAGAATCAGATAGCCGCGCGGGGTTTTGAACAAATCATAGGTTTGCTCCGGGTGGACGCTCACCGCCTGGTTTGCCGGCAGTGTCCACGGCGTCGTGGTCCAGATCACCGCATAGGCTTTTGCATCGTCGGGCAGTGTCACGTTGAATGCCTTGCTGAGGGCTTTCTTGTCGTTTACCTCGAAGCCGACGTCAATCGAGGACGAGACCTTGTCTTCGTATTCGACCTCGGCTTCGGCCAGCGCAGACTGGCAATCCAGGCACCAGTTCACGGGTTTTCTGCCCTGGTACAGATAGCCATGCGCGTTGATCTTGCCCAGGGTGCGGATAATGTCGGCTTCAAACTGGTAATCCATCGTGCGGTAGGGATGGTCCCAGTCGCCCAGCACGCCCAGGCGAATGAAGTCGGCCTTTTGTCGCTCGATCTGGACTGCGGCGTAGTCGCGGCACAGTTCGCGGAATTTTGCGGGTTCAATGGTCTTGCCGTGGGTTTTTTCCACCTGCAGTTCGATCGGCAGGCCGTGGCAGTCCCAGCCCGGCACGTAGGGCGCATCGAATCCCGACAGGGTCTTGGCCTTGACGATGATGTCCTTGAGGATTTTGTTGACGGCGTGGCCGATGTGGATGTCGCCGTTGGCGTAGGGCGGGCCGTCATGCAGGATGAATTTGGGCCGGCCTGCGGCGGCGCCGCGAATCGCCTCGTAGCGTTTCTTTTCCTGCCAGCTTTTGACCCAGCCCGGCTCGCGCTTGGCGAGGTCGCCGCGCATCGGGAACGGGGTGTCGGGGAGATTGAGCGTGCTTTTATAATCAGGCATGACGGCGTGGGTTGAGTGTGTGCTGGGCCAGAAAGTGTTTGGCGTGGTCTACATCCAGCTTGATCTGGGCGACCAGGCTGTCGAGGTCGGCGTACTTCTTTTCGTCGCGCAGTTTGTGCAGAAAATCCACCCGGATGCGGCGACCGTAAATCTCCGCATCGAAGTCGAACAGGTGGACTTCAAGCACGGGAACTGCATCCGGGTTTTTAACGGTAGGCCGTTTGCCCAGGCTCGCCGCCCCGGGCAGGATCTGGCCATTGAGGCCGCAGACCTCGACCGCAAAAATCCCCATCAGCGGCGGACGATTATGTTTGAGCTGGAGGTTGGCCGTCGGGAAGCCGATGCCGCGTCCGAGTTTGTCGCCGTGCACCACGCGCCCCGAGATGCTGTAAGGCCGGCCCAGCAGGCGTGCAGCCTGATCCAGGTCGCCTGCGGCCAGCGCAGCGCGCACGGCGGTGGAGGAGGAACGGTCGCCGGCCACCTTGACCGTGGGCAGAAATTCAGTGTCGATGCCGAACTGTCGGCCCGCTGCCTGGAGCGAGGTGAAGTCGCCCGCACGTTTGGCGCCATACCGGAAATCGTCGCCCACCAGCACGTAGCGCGCCTGCAACGTATGGCTGAGTACCTGCTCGACAAAGGTTTCGGCGGAGAGTGCGGAGAAGGCGCGGTCGAAACGGAATACATGCAGCCGGTCGATGCCGAACTGCCGCAGATATTCGGCTTTCTCGCGCAGGCTGGACAGCCGTGCAGGGGCCTGGTCGGGCGCAAAGAATTCGCGCGGGTGGGGTTCGAAGCTCAGCACGCAGGCGGGCAAGCTGCGCGCGTGAGCAACCTCGCACAGACGTGCGAGCATGGCTTGATGGCCGAGGTGCAGGCCGTCGAAATTGCCGATGGTGACTGCGTGGGGCGTGCCGAGTGGACGAAAACCGTGGGTGATGCGCATTGCCTAACGAACCGCAGCGTCGTGCGGGCGCCGAAAAGGCATTATTCTAGCCGATTCAGTCAGCAGGCCGATAAAGGGTTATCCGGCCGCGTGGCGCCCTTCGTCAGCCTGTGAATTATTCCGCGGCGCGACGCGTGAACTGCCGCGGACGGAAACCCATCAGACCCAGTGCAGCAAAGTACAACGCGATGCCGCCGCCGACCAGCAGGGACAGTCGCACCATGCGGTCGAAGAAGCGCGCGTCGAGCCACCATTGGGCGTCGCCCATGGCGTAGAAAAGCGTGAGCGCCATGAGTACGGACGCGCCTGTTACCCGCAACAGATAGGCAGTCCATCCGGGCTGCGGCTGGTAAATCTGCTGTTTTTTCAGCAGATGAAGCAAAAGTCCGGCATTGAGGCATGCGCCCAGTCCAATGGCCAGGGCCAGTCCGGCGTGGCCGAGCGGGGCGATGAACACGAGGTTCATCAATTGGGTGGCGATCAGGGTAAAGACGGCGACCTTGACCGGGGTGCGGATGTTTTGCCGGGCATAAAATCCGGGTGCCAGCACTTTGACCAGAATCAGTCCCACCAGCCCGAGGCTATAGGCAATCAGCGCCTGCTGGGTCATGAATACGTCGTGCGCCTCGAATGCGCCGTAGTGAAACAGGGTGGCGATGAGCGGTACTGCGAGCACGCCCAGTGCAGCCGATGCAGGCAGGGCGAGCAGCAGGGTGAGGCGCAAACCCCAGTCGAGCAGCCTGGAATATTCGGCAGGCGAATCGTCGGCATAATGCTTGGCCAGGCTGGGCAGCAAGATCGTGCCCAGCGCCACCCCCAGCATGCCGGCGGGAAATTCCATCAGCCGGTCGGCGTAATACAGCCACGACACGCTGCCGGTGACCAGAAACGACGCGAAAATGGTGTTGATGAGCAGACTGATCTGCGCCACCGACACCCCGAGCGTGGCAGGCGCCATCAACTTCAGGACCCGATGCACGCCGGGGTCGTTGAAATGCCGGGTCGGCCGCGGCAGCATGCCGATTTTCACCAGATGCGGCAGCATCCACGCCAGTTGCAGCACGCCGCCCAGCGCCACCCCCCAACCCAGCGCCAGTATCGGCGGGTCGAACCAGGGTGCCAGCCACAGGGTGGCGGCGATCATCGCCACGTTCAGCAGCACCGGCGCGAACGCAGGCACCGAGAATTTGCTGTGGGTGTTGAGGATGCCCGCCGCCAGTGCGACCAGCGAGATGAAGATGATGTAGGGGAAGGTGATGCGCAGCAGCGTGACGGTGAGGTCGAACTTCTCCGGGTCGGCCTGGAATCCCGGGGCGCTGATATAGGCGATCCACGGTGCGCCCACGATACCGAGCAGGGCGACGGCCACCAGCACCAGCGTCAGTGCGGTGCCCACCTGGTTGACCAGGGTTTGGGTGGCGTCATGCCCCTTGCGGTTCTTGTATTCCGCCAGAATCGGCACGAAGGCTTGCGAAAAAGCCCCTTCGGCAAACAACCGCCGCAGCAGGTTGGGGATCTTGAACGCGACGAAAAAGGCGTCGGTGAGCAGACCCGCGCCGAATACGCGCGCGATGAGGGCATCGCGGACGAATCCCAGGATGCGCGAGATGAGGGTCATGCTGCTGACCGCTGCGAGGGCTTTGAGGAGGTTCATGGGTGAAATGGATTTTGTGCGCATTGTGCGGGTCGCGTGGGCAAGCTGCAACTCACCCGTGCGGCGGGGTTGATTTGCGGCGGGGTTATCCCGTACAATCGCGGGCTTTGGTGGATTCGCCTGGTATCAGTAGGGCGCCCAGATTACTATTCGATTCGGCACCGTGTGCCGGGTTAACATTTTTTTTGGCCTCGCAACCCAGCGGGGCTTGAGGAGCAGAAACCATGGCGAACTCCGCCCAGGCGCGCAAGCGCGCACGTCAAGCCAGCGCCCAGCGCGACAGCAACATCAGCCAGCGTTCGGAATTCCGTACCGCGATCAAGAAAGTCCGTAAAGCCATCGAAGCCGGCGACAAGGCCGCAGCGCAACAGGTTTTTCAGGCTTCCATGGGCGTGATCGACAGCATTGCCGACAAGAAAATCGTTCACAAGAACAAGGCTGCGCGGCATAAGAGCCGGCTGTCATCGGCTGTCAAGGGTATGGCCTGAATTGTTGCAGCGGGGGCATTCGGCCCCGCGCTGTAAAAAACGCCGCATTTGCGGCGTTTTTTATTCCCGGCGGCACGGGGTGCGTGCTGTTCAGTCTGCGTTTTCTGTCAGCAGTTCATTGCTGCTTGCGAATGCCTGCAAGAACCGATAGGCATTGGGATCGCTCTCCCGGAGTTTTTTGTCCACAATAATGCAGTTGATCCCGTCCAGCACTCTGGGCTGGACATAAGGCGAATAGCGGGTGCGGTTGTTGGGATCGATTTTCGCGAAAGCCCCGGCCAGGCGATCGGCCCAGTCGCTGGGGCGGAACCGGGTGCCCTTGGTGGTGGTGCCACGAATAATAAAGGGGACGGTGTCGGTTGCGTCAACCATGGGGTAGGCAGCTGCGGATGGAATTGTCGAATTTTAGCACGGGCATTAACCGGGCATTCGGGGGCGCTTGCATGGCCATGCCATTTTGATGATACTGGCGCAGGTTTACCCGACTAAAAAGGTCAACCAATTACCAATTACGGTTTTACAAATAATCAAAAATGGAGGAGAGAACCATGAAAAATCCGCTGGACTCACTATGGGGTACCGTCATTTCCGGCGTTGTCCTCACGATCGTATTGTATTTTTTTGCCAGAAACTTTTTGGGCTAAGGGGAGATCGCAATGGAAAACATCGAAATCGTCTCCGCGCTGTCCCGCTGGATCCATTTCATGGCAGGCATCATGTGGATCGGCCTGCTGTATTACTTCAATTTCGTTCAGGTGGGCGCGCTGAAAAACGCGGCCGCCGATGGCACCGCCGCCGGCATCACCAAGCATGTGGCACCACGCGCATTGCTGTTTTTCCGCTGGTCCGCACTGGTGACCTGGATTGCCGGCGCTGCGCTGTTGGGGCCGTTCTTTGTCGACGCCTTCCTGCTGCGCAACGGCATGGGCCCGATCGGCATCGGCGCCTGGCTGGGCACCATCATGCTGTTCAACGTGTGGGTGCTGATCTGGCCGAACCAGAAGAAGATTCTGGGCATGACGCCCGCCAGCGACGACGAAAAGAACGCGGCGCGCCGGATAGCCTTTCTGGCCTCGCGAACCAATACCATGCTGTCGATTCCCATGCTGTTCTTCATGGCAACCGGGATGACGCATTCGGCGCTTTTCAGCCTATAATCAAGGCGCTGCATGACAAGTACGGCGGCTTAGGCCGCCGTTTTCTATTTTGCTGTTTCATCTGTAATTACAACAGCCATTTCAGGACAGCCTGCTTGAGGACTGCCATGACAACACATTTGATGAATACCTATGCACGCCAGCCGGTCGCTTTCGTGCGCGGCGAAGGCGCTTATTTGTGGGACGAGTCCGGCAAGCGCTATCTGGACGCGGTGGCCGGGGTGGCGGTGAATGGTCTTGGCCATGCCCACCCCAAACTGGTCAAAGCCATCTGCGAACAGGCTGCGGCCCTGATTCACAGCTCCAACCTGTATCGCATCCCGAAGCAGGAAGCGCTGGCCGACCGGCTGTGCGCACTGTCGGGCATGGACAAGGCTTTTTTCTGTAATTCGGGCTGTGAAGCCAACGAGGCGGCGATCAAGCTGGCGCGGCTGTATGGCCACGGCAAGGGCATCGAAGTGCCGACCATCATTGTGATGGAAAAGGCTTTTCATGGCCGCACCATGGGGACGCTGACCGCCTCGGGCAGCCGCAAGATCCAGGCGGGATTCGAACCGCTGCTGTCAGGGTTCGCACGGGTGCCGTTTGGCGATATCGAAGCGATTCGCCAGGTGGCGGGACACAACAAGAGCGTGGTCGCCGTGCTGGTCGAAGTGGTGCAGGGCGAAGGCGGCATCAATGTGTTGCCGTCGGCGTTCCTGACCGAGTTGCGGCAGATATGCGATGCCCATGGCTGGCTGTTGATGCTGGATGAAGTGCAGACCGGAATCGGCCGCACCGGCACCTGGTTTGGTTTCCAGCATTCCGGCGTGGTGCCGGACGTGATGGCGCTGGCCAAGGGGTTGGGTTCGGGCGTGCCGATAGGCGCCTGTCTGGCGCGCGGCGAGGCGGCCGAGGCGTTCAAGCCGGGCAGCCACGGTTCGACGTTCGGCGGCAATCCGCTCGCCTGCGCAACGGCGCTGGCGACGCTGGATGTGATCGAACAAGAAAATCTTCTGGAAAACGTTCGCGTCCGCGGCGAATCCATCCGCAGCGGTCTGCGGCAGGCGCTCGCCAGCGTACCGGGCGTGGTGGATATCCGCGGTGAGGGGTTGATGATCGGCATCGAACTCGATCGGCCGTGTACCGAACTGGTGGGCGTGGCGCGGGAAGCCGGCGTGCTGATCAATGTCACCGCCGATACAGTCATCCGTCTGGTGCCGCCGTTGATTTACGGCGAAGCCGAAGTCAATGTGCTGGTTGCGGCAGTGTCCGGCATGGTGAAGAATTATTTGCAGCAGGCGGCATGATGGTGAGACATTTTCTGCAATTCAAGGATTTGTCGCGCGACGAGCTGCTGTATGTGTTCGAGCGGGCGCGCGTGATCAAGGCACGTTTCAAGCAGTATCAGCCGTATCACCCGCTGAGCGATCGCACGCTGGCGATGATTTTCGAGAAAAGCTCGACCCGTACCCGGTTGAGCTTCGAGGCCGGCATGCACCAACTGGGCGGCTCGGCGATTTACCTCAACACGCGCGATACGCAACTGGGACGCGGTGAGCCCGTGGAGGACGCCGGCGAGGTGATCTCGCGCATGGTCGACATCGTGATGATCCGCACCTTCGAGCAGGACATCATCGAGCGTTTTGCCGCGCACTCGCGCGTGCCGGTGATCAACGGTCTCACCAATGAATACCATCCGTGCCAGATTCTGGCCGACATCTTCACCTTCATTGAGCACCATGGTTCGGCCACCGACAATTCCATCCAAGGCAAGACAGTGACCTGGATCGGCGATTCCAACAATATGTGCAACACCTGGCTGCAGGCGGCCGAGGTGCTGGATTTCAATGTGCATGTGTCGACCCCGCCCGGTTACGAAGTCGAGCCGGAACGTGCCGGGCTGTACGGCACCGATCACTTCGAGAGTTTTGTCGACCCGATGGATGCCTGCCGCGGCGCCGATCTGGTGACGACCGACGTGTGGACCAGCATGGGCTGGGAGGCCGAGAACGACGAGCGCCTGAAAGACTTTGCCGATTGGCAGGTCGATGCCGAAATGATGGCAGTGGCAAAATCCGATGCCGTTTTCATGCACTGTTTGCCCGCGCACCGCGGCGAGGAGGTCACGACAGAGGTGATCGATGGCCCGCAGTCGGTGGTATGGGACGAAGCCGAGAATCGGCTGCACGTGCAAAAAGCCCTGATGGAATTCTTGCTGCTCGGAAAAGTGGAAAACTGAAATGAATATTGCCTACTTCAAGGACATGGATTCACTCTATGTCGAAATCAGCCCTGAAAGCCCCGCCCATACCTGGGAAGCCCACGCCGGCATCGTGCTCAATTTGTCCGAGGACGGCCGCGTCGTCGGTATTGAAATCGAGAAAGCAAGCCAGGCGACCAATCTCGATATTCTGAAAGTGGGCGGCTTTCCTGGACAGGTCGAGATCATCGACACCAACACCTCTGGTTCTACTCACTGAGTCAAATATTATGAGCGACATCAAAAAAGTGGTGCTGGCCTATTCCGGCGGCCTCGATACCTCGGTCATCCTGAAATGGTTGCAGGACACCTATCAGTGCGAGGTGGTCACGTTCACTGCGGACCTGGGGCAAGGCGAGGAACTGGAGCCGGCCCGCGCCAAGGCACTGAAGTTTGGCATCAAACCCGAACAGATTTATATCGATGATCTGCGCGAGGAATTTGTCCGCGATTTTGTTTTCCCCATGTTTCGCGCCAACACCGTGTACGAAGGCGAGTATCTGCTGGGTACCTCGATCGCGCGGCCGCTGATTGCCAAGCGCCTGATCGAGATCGTCAATGAAACCGGGGCCGATGCAATCTGTCACGGTGCCACCGGAAAGGGCAACGACCAGGTGCGTTTCGAACTCGGCGCCTATGCCTTGAAGCCGGGAATCAAGGTCATTGCGCCGTGGCGCGAATGGGACCTGCTTTCGCGTGAAAAACTGTTGAATTATGCCGAGTCGCATGGCATTCCCATCGACATGAAACACCGCCAGGGTGGCTCGCCGTACAGCATGGATGCCAATCTGCTGCATATCTCGTTTGAAGGTCGCCATCTCGAAGACCCCAACGCCGAGGCTGAGGAAGACATGTGGCGCTGGACCGTGTCGCCGGAAAATGCGCCCGACGCGGCGGAATACGTCACGCTGGATTATGCGCGTGGCGATGTGGTGGCGATCAACGGCGAATCCCTGCGCGCGCATGAAGTGCTGGCGAAACTGAATGAACTCGGCGGCAAGCATGGCATCGGTCGCCTCGACCTGGTGGAGAACCGCTATGTCGGCATGAAATCGCGCGGCTGTTATGAAACGCCGGGCGGAACGATCCTGCTGAAAGGGCACCGTGCAATTGAATCCATCACCCTGGATCGCGAAGTCGCGCACCTGAAAGACGACTTGATGCCACGGTATGCCACCCTCATTTACAACGGCTACTGGTGGAGTCCTGAGCGGGTGGCATTGCAGGCGCTGATTGACAACACCCAGCAGCATGTCAATGGCACGGTCCGGCTCAAGCTGTACAAGGGTAACGTCATTGTGGTGGCCCGCGACTCGAAAACGGATTCCCTGTTTGACTCGACGATTGCGACCTTTGAAGATGACGCAGGCGCATACGACCAGATCGATGCGAACGGATTCATCAAGTTGAATGCGTTGCGCCTGCGGATTGCAGCCAAACGCAGCGCCGTGAAAACCACGATAAAGGATTGATTTTCAGCATGAGCGAATTCAGTAATGTGTCGGTTGTTTCCAAAGCCAACGTTTATTTCGACGGCAAATGCGTATCCCACAGCATCACCCTGCCGGATGGCACCCAGAAGTCGCTGGGCGTCATCCTGCCCGCAAAACTGACCTTCACGACGGGTGCTGCGGAAATCATGGAATCCGTGGCGGGATCGTGCCGGGTCAGGATGGCAGGCGAGGAGGAGTGGAAAACCTACAGCGCCGGACAGTCATTCGATGTGCCCGGGAATTCGAGTTTTGATATCGAGGTTGCGGACGAGCCGTATCATTACGTCTGCCATTACGCCTAAGCCATGACCACGGTCACCGTCGTCAAGAAGGACGGCCGCATTGCAATCGCGGCAGACACGCTGACCAAGTGGGGTGGCGGCAAGGAGTCGGCCGCCTACGTGGCCAACCATGAAAAAATAATCCGGGTTGGCGACAGCCTCGTCGCAATTACCGGCTCGGCCACTTTCAAGCTGATTTTGTCGGATTACTTTTCCAGCCTGGAATCACCGCCTGCTCTCCACTCGGCGACGGAGATTTTCAGCGTGTGGAACCAGATGCATCCGGTGCTCAAGGAACAGTACTTTCTGCAAACGGGCGAGGACAAGGAAGAAGATCTGGAGTCGACGCGCATGGATGTGCTGATCGCCAATCCGCATGGGATATTCGGCGTTGCAGCGCACCGTACGGTGCAGGAGTTCTCACGTTTTTATGCCTATGGCAGCGGCAGCCCGTATGCGCTGGGCGCGATGTATGCGGCTTATCGTGCGTCCTCGCTCGACGCCGAGGCCGTGGCACGACTGGGTGTGGCGGCAGCGGCCGAGTTTCACGATGAAACAGGCTTGCCGGTCCAGTCATTTGCAATGGTCCTAGAGGAGTAACACTGTGCCGAGTTTTGATATCGTATCCGAGGTTGACAAGCAGGAAGTGCGCAATGCGGTCGACCAGGTCAACAAGGAAGTATCCACGCGTTTTGATTTCAAAGGCTCGGATGCGCGTATCGAGCAGGCCGATTACGTCCTGACGGTCCACGCCGATACCGAATTTCAGCTCGATCAGGTCCAGGACATTCTGGCGCAAAAGCTCGCCAAGCGGAGCGTGGATGTGAAATGTCTGGATAGGGGGGAAGTCGAGAAGGTCTCGGGCAACAAGGTCAAGCGCAGCGTGACTGTCAAAACCGGCGTGGAAATCGAACTGGCAAAAAAAATCGTTAAATGCATCAAGGACAGCAAGCTGAAAGTCCAGGCGAGCATCCAGGGAGATACCGTGCGCGTCTCCGGCGCCAAGCGCGACCTGCTGCAGGACACGATTGCCCTGGTCCGTAAAAGCATTACCGACTTCCCCCTGCAGTATCAGAATTTCCGTGACTGATGGATTGACCCCCTGGAGCTGATAATGGCCAAAGTACTGGTTCCGCTGGCGGACGGCTGCGAAGAAATCGAAGCCGTCACGATTATCGATTTGCTGCGACGGGCGGGGATCGAGGTGGTCGTTGCAGGCCTTAAACCGGGCATGGTCACGGCCAGTCGCGGTGTGCAACTGATGCCCGATATCACCCTGGATGCGGCGCTGCAACAGGAGTACGACATGATCGTGCTGCCCGGCGGAATGCCTGGCGCGGCGAATCTGAAGGAGGACGCACGCATTATCCGTCAGCTGGAAAAGATGGCCGCCGCCGGCAAGTACACGGCAGCGATTTGTGCCGCACCGATGGTGTTGGCCAAAGCCGGTCTGCTCGAAGGGAAACAGGCAACCAGCTATCCCGGCTTTCTCGACGCGCTGCCCGGTGTGATCGTAAGTACGGCCGCGGTGGTGCAGGATGGCACGGTCCTGACCTCGCGTGGCCCCGGTACAGCAATGGATTTTTCGCTGGCGCTGGTGGAGGTGCTGGTCGGGGCGGCGCAACGCCAGCAGGTGGAAGCCGCATTGGTCAGGCCGTAGCGGTTCGCCTGCCATCGTTCTATCATTACGTAATACAACAAGCCGAACCCGGAGAGCCCTATGCAGATTCGAGAAATCCTTACCCTCAAGAGTGCCGATATTCACAGCATCGCGCCGACCGATCCGGTTTCGCGTGCCGTCGAGAAGCTGGTAGGGCTCGGCGTGGGGTCGCTGGTGGTGCTGAAAGATGGCGAAATGGTAGGGCTGTTGACCGAGCGCGACGTGGTGCAGGGAATGCTCAAGCAAGGCTGCGACCTGAAGGATGCCGAAGTCAGCACCATCATGGTGTCCGAGCCGGTGGTCGCCAGTGCCGACGATTCGGTCGACTATGCCCGCGACGTAATGACCAAGTCGCATATCGGGCATCTGCCGATTCTCGACGGCGACAAGCTGTACGGCATCATCTCCTTCCACGATGTGGCGCGCGCGAGCCTCAAGGAAGCGAAATTCGAGAACAGCCTGCTGAAACGCTATATTAAGCACTGGCCTGAATAATTCAATTTGGCATTAGAAACGACCACAATTCCCTCCTCTTCAAGGGGAGGGTTAGGGTGGGGATGGGGGTAAAGCCGTGTTGCAGCATACCGCCCCATCCCCATCCCCATCCCAGCCTTCCCCTTGAAGGGGAAGGTGCAAAATTAATGGCGTCTCTATCGGGAAATGGAATAAGGCCTGCAGGACCGGCCCTAGCGGATCGCCTCGATATTGATTTTCTTGTCCAGAATCTGGGGCACGATCAACGCATAGCCCTGCTGTTGCCAGTGCGCCAGTTCGGTGATGGCATTGGGCACGACTTCGATAAAATCCTGAAAGTCCTGCACCCTGTAGCCATAATCCTCGGCCGCCTGCCCGCAGACCTTGAACGCTACCCCCAAGTCTGCGTAGTAACGCATGCGGTCGACGGCTTCCTGATATTTCGCCTCGTTTTTCTTGGCTACCGTCACGATTTCGGTGCCATGGATCACGATGACGATTTTCTGGTCTTCCGGAGAATAGTTATAGGGCGCCGCGAGCAGCGGATTCATCAACGACCGCACCCAGTAGAGCGCGCTCCCGACTTTCTGGGGGTCATCAAGGTAAAACTCGAACATGACTTTGGCGGGCGCATATGGCGTGGCGACCGATTTTCCTGACGCGTGCGCGACCCCGAGAGTGCCCAGCCAAAACGCCACAAGCAAAGACAGGACAGGCTTCATGAGGGCCTCCTTGTAACCTAGATCGTTTTTTATTTATAGGCGTTGTGAAGCGTTTTGCTGGCGTTGCCGCAGCGTCTGGAACAACCGCAGGCGGGCGAGGCTGATTTCACCCGCCGCCGCCGCTTCCTGCAGCCGGCAATCCGGCTCGGTTTCATGCTTGCAATCGCGGAAGCGGCAATGCCCCAAATAAGGACGAAATTCGATAAACGCGTTTGCCAGGGCATTGGCATCCATGTGCTGCAGTGCGAATTCCTGCAACCCGGGCGAATCGATTACCGCGGCGTCGGCGTCCATCCGATGCAGGCGGGTGTGGGTGGTGGTATGGCGGCCACTGTCGAGGGCCTCGGAATACTCTGCCGTTACCGCCCGCGCCTCGGGAAACAGGGCATTGACGAGGGTCGATTTGCCCATGCCCGATTGCCCAATCAGCAGCGTGGTGTGGCCCTGCAGGGCGGGGCGCAGGGGTGCCACGTCAGTCAACGCCGACAATCTCAGCAACGGATAGCCGATTCGGGTGAGTAGCGCCAGGCGCGCATAAGCGTCCGGCGTTTCGGGCAGGTCGGCTTTATTGAGGATGAGCAGGCTGGCAATGCCCTGGTCTTCGGCGGTCAGGATGCAGCGTTGAACCAGTTCCATCGAAAAACTCGGCCGGGCAGCGACCACCACCGCAAGCTGGGTGGCATTGGCGGCGATAGCCTTCGATTTGAAGGCGTCGGAGCGGTAGAGCAGGCTGGATCGCGGCAGAATCGCTTCAATGACGCCTGCATCGCCGTCGCGGCGAATTTCAACCTGATCTCCGCATACCACACGCAGGTGACGACCTTTGACCTGGCACGGCAGTTCGCCGCTGGCAGTCTCGACGATAAAACGGCGGCTGAATGCGGCAATCACCTGACCGTTCAGAAGCGCCATGCTTTAGAGCGCAAACAGCATATCAATCTTGGCAGCGCAGATGAAGTCATTTTCCGACAGGCCATCAAGGGTATGCGTCCAGAATGATACCCGGCAGGTGTTGTAGCCAATCGTCAGGGAGGGATGATGGTCTTCCCGATGCGAAATCCACATCACCGCATTGGTGAATGCCTGAATCCGGTAATGGTCCTCGAGTTTGTATTCCTTGGCGATGCCTTTGCCGTCGCGCTGCCAGCCAGCCAGCCCTTGCAGCAAGGCATCCACCTTGGCATCCGTCAGCATTTCGACTTTTCCCTCACCCGACACGCATTTTTTTTGAACAAGTGCTGCAGCGACACTGGCCATGACGCGTCCTTACTTGAATTTGTAATACTGCTGATTGAGATAGGCCGCCACGTGAGCTTCGTCTTCGGGGAACCAGCCTGCGCCCGTATTGGCGCTGCAAGCGGAAATACGGGCCGCCAGTTGCTGCGCCGTTTTAATTTTATGTTCGGGCCGGGTGTACATCTTGCTGCCGTCCCCGCCGAACATGCCGACGTGGCAACTCGTGCAGGATTTGTCATGCAATGCTTTTCCCTTGACGGGATCGCCTTTTACGAAAGGGGCGGCGGAGGCAGCGCTGGCAAGCACTGCGCTAACCACGAGGGTGAACAGCGTCTTCATTTAGGGCTCCTGATTGTGACTGTTTGTGCATTATGGTTAGAAGGTCGCAATTGCGCCAGCATTGTTCATCTCCTGTGCGAAAATGACAGGCTGTTTTCTTGAAGGAATTCTGATATGGCCTTGAATCCCACGCATCTGCTGTGGCTGGACATGGAAATGACCGGCTTGTCCCCCGAAACCGACCGCATCATCGAACTTGCCCTGGTTGTCACCGATGCAGAGCTTAATACGGTGGCCGAAGCGCCGGTGCTTGTCGTGCATCAATCCGATGAGGTGATGAATGGCATGGATAACTGGAATAAGGGCACCCATGGCAAATCGGGGCTGATCGATCGCGTCAAGGCCTCACAGCTGTGCGAGGCCGAAGCTGAGGCGCAGATGCTCGAATTTGTCAAACAGTACGTGCCTGCCCGGACCTCGCCGATGTGCGGCAATTCGATTTGCCAGGACCGGCGCTTCATGGCGCGTTCCATGCCGCAACTGGAAGCTTTTTTCCATTATCGCAATCTGGATGTGAGTACATTAAAGGAACTGGCCAAGCGCTGGCGCCCGGGCTTGGCTGAAATGTTCAAGAAGTCCAACAAGCATGAAGCGCTGGCAGATATTTACGAGTCCATCGACGAACTGAAGTTTTATCGCGAGCATTTCATCCGCAGCGAATAAAAAAAACGGCCACAAGGCCGGCCGGGGCAACAGCGATCCGCCCCACAGGCCAGCGAGCCTGAGGGGCGGCAGGTTCAGAGCTTATCCAGAATGCGCGCTCTCAATTGCTTGTACTCGTCTTCACTGATCAATCCCTTTTTATGCAGCGTCTCGATGCGCTCAAGCCGTTCAACGGGCGACCCGGTGGGTGCACTTGCCCCCGCGGTGTTGCCCGTAGCCGGGTTCGAAGCCGCCGGCGGCTGATAGTTCGGGTCGCACTTCAGCTTGGCGTGGATATCCTTTGACAGGATGTAATCATTGACTTCGGTTGACCAGGTTTCGCATCCGGCTTTCTTGATACTGAGTTTGCCGACATAGCGATAGGACAATCCCATAAACCCTGAACGAAAATGGGTGCCGGGCACGATCTGCAGGGGCGTGGCACCGAGTTCGGCGCCATCCGCATAAACCACGGCGCCGGCAGGGTCCGACGCGACCGTGATGCGCCCGGCTGCATTGTCGCTGAGGCTGCCGGTCCCGGCACAGCCCGAGAGCAGCGCTGTGCCCGCCAGCACACCGAGCCATTTGATGGCGGAAGTATGAAATGGGGTCATTGTGTTCCTTTCCTGTAAGGGTTTTGAGGGTCGTTGCCAGAATGGAACCCTGGGCGGGTGAGTTGCCATCAAGTTTCGTGTTCTATTCACGGCAAATTTGCATTTAATAAAAAAGCCCACCAGGGGATTGGTGGGCTACAGGCGGTTTGAACAGATATCGTGTTTAGAAGATTGCCGTCAATTGCACGCCGGCCTTATTGCCGACCCCGCGCAGATTGGCGTTTACGTTGTTGCAGACTGCCGCCCCTGAGTTGCACTCGAAGTCCCGGATCTCATAGTTGAAGGTCACGCGGGTCTTGGGGTTGAAGTGGTACTGCACGCCCAGGGTCCATTTGTCGAAGCGGTGCTGGTCATTGCGACCATCGTTGCGTGTCAGCGTGTCGAAACGTGCATCCAGTTCCCATTTGGTTTTGGGAATGTACCAGCCGCCCTCGACATACCAGCTATAGGCCTTGGCATCGGCACCGTTCCCGTTAGCGGGCCCCGTGAAGTACCAGTTGGTTTTGTCCGGGCCTTCGAAGATCATGCCGTCTGCCTTGACGTATTCGGCCGTCACGCGGAAGGGTTTCTTCAGATATTTCACGCCCAAACCGGCGCGGTTCCGGTCGTAGGATTTGAGGTTGGAAACGCTATCGTTGGTGACATCAAGCAGACGGGTGCCCCATTGGCCCCAGCCGAAGAACTTGAGGCCATGTGCACGGCCACCCTTGCCACCGTCGAGCCCTTTTTCGGCAGAAAAGTACAGGTACTTGTCGTATTCGCCATCGCTGTTGCTGAACTCGATGCCATTGCCGTTACCGATCATGGCAGCGTAGGATACTTCCCAGTCGTTGCCGACATCGAATGCATCGAACACCTGCACGCCGACGTCACGGAACGCGCCTACAGGACCCGGTTGGCTATTAAACTTGGCGCCAGCCTGAAGCTGGGCTTCGGTGTAAGGGCCGACGTTGCCCGAAGCAGGGTTGCAAACCGGGGTGATGGAAGACGCGACAGGGCAAGGCGTATAGCTCTTGTTTGGAAATCTTTCATTGAGCAGGATGTTGGCCCCCTCCGTGAAATTGATGTAGTCGGATACATGAATGGCCTGCAGCGCTTCTTCGGAGCCCGGCGTTTTGAACAGACCGGCACGAACCCGTGCACCGGGAATGTGATTCAGCGTGATGCTGGCGTCGGTCAGCTTGGCAAAGGCTCCATTGCTTGAAGTGATGCCATTGTTGCCCATCTCCAGCAACGCAAAATAGTTGATCTTGCTGTCGATCGGGAAGCCGGTGCCACGAACGCCGATACGGGCGCGGTTGATGTTGAAGCCATCCTGACTGTCGAGGTCCGGCCCGAGCAGTTTGGGCGGGACAAAGCCCCCGCCTGCATTGGGGTCGCTATAGTCTTTCTCATACAGGCCCTGAATGAATCCCCAAACGTTGGCACGCGCCGCGGACGCCGGGTCTTCGGTGCCTTGCAGCATCAGCCAGTTGGCGGCGTGGGCCGAGCCGGCGGCGGTAAAAGCCAGGGTGCAGGCTGTGCTGATCAGTGCGCGCTTGAATTGTGTGTTGTCTCCCAATTTCTCACTCCTTGTGATTAATGATGCGTTTCAATATTTAAACCGGGCTTTGCGCCCCCGGCGGGAATCAGGGTTTGATATAGATGTAACCCTGCTTGACTAGCTCACCGATGCGAACGATGCCGGCTGGCGTCATTTTTGCGACGGGCGAGAGTTTCGGTTCTTCGCCCAGCATCTTCGACATGGCTTTGAGGGTATTGCCGCAGGCAGAAAATTTGACGCCGCTTTGCGACAGCGAATCGATACGCTGCGCGTGCATGTTTTCCGCGAACAACAGGCGCAGACCCGGGCCGTAGGCTACGATCTCGACTTCCACCTGGCCGGGAGGATAGGCTGCCAGCAGATTCGCGGCATTGTTCAGGATGAGTTCCTGTTTGGAAGGGTCCATGTCGCTGAGCTGGAGGACATACTTGTAGTCGGCGAAACCGGACTCGGCCGCCAGCGCGGGGGATGCAACCGTAATGAATAAAAGTGAAGCAATCGCGAGAAAAAACGATCGGAAATAGGTAAGCATTCTTGTCTCCAAGGCGATGCATACAGGTGCCGGGCGGCGCTTGCATGCGAATAATTGAAAAGCAGGGACGTAGGAAAAATAATGGGCAAAGCCCGCTATTTATTTCGTTATTATTATTTCGTTGTTTTTGTATTAACTTATTATTGTGTTAATCCAGTCAGGCCGCCTGTGGCAGGCGGCCTGAGAAGCTTATGGCTTCAGATAGACGTATCCTTCTTTTGCCTGGAGCTTGCCGATTTCGGCCACGCCGGACGGGACAATGCTGGCTTCCGGCAGAACCGTGCTTGCCTCGATCTTGCGGCTTTTCAGGGTGTTGTTGCAGACACGAAAATCAACGCCCTTGGCTTTCAGGGCCTGTACGTTGGGCTCGTAAGGATTGCCGTTCTTGTCGGCGGCGCTCTGGAGCAGAAAGTCGATACCCTTGCCGTGCGTCACCACCACGATCTTGGCATCGGGGGCCGCGTTGAGGTGGTTACTGATGTTGCGCATGGCCACCATCGCATTTTCACTGTCATTCATGTGGTAAACCACTTTCTCTTCTGCCGCAGCAGACGGGCCAGCCGCCTCGGCCAGCGGTGCGGCACTTGCCAGCGGCGCCATCGACAGCATCAGCGCGGCAAGGATGGGGGTCAGTGTGCGTGTAATCATTATTGAGAGTCTCCTGTAGGGTTGTGTAAGAAACGGGCTTTCTCCAAAGCCTGTCTTGTCAGTAAGACGCGAGGCGTGGCAGGTTTATTCCCTGTTCACCTCTATTTTTTTTATGGAGTCTTTGAGGGTATCCTCAGGTCAAACCAACAGAATCCTGGTACCCGAGCAAGTCTTTCATTTTTATGGAATAAATAGACTATAACCTGCGTCTATCCGACATGACCATGATAACCCGATTTTTAATGGGCCCCTCCCGCCCGGGCATCGAAGCCTTGCGCCCGGTCTTGTACCGCATTGCCTACGCATGGTGCCATGACCCTGCGCTCGCCGACGACCTGGTCCAGGAGACGCAAACCAAGGCCTGGATACGGCGCGCCCAGTTGCGCGAAACGGCGGCGCTCAAGGCCTGGATGGTGACCATCATGCATCATTGCTGGCTCGACTATCTACGCGGTTCGCGCGATTTTGACGATATCGATGCGTGGCAGGATACGCTCGAATCCGCCGAGCAAAACCCGGAGGTGTGCTGCGACCGCAAACAGGTCATTACCTGTGTCCGGGCGGCAGTGGCGCGTCTGCCAAGGGGGCAGCGCCAAGTGCTGACACTGGTCGATCTGGAAGAATTCGGGTATGCCGAAGTGGCCGGAATTCTGGATGTTCCGGTGGGGACGGTGATGAGCCGGTTGTCACGTGCCCGTGCAGCGCTGAAAACCATGCTGGATGCTGCGGCGCAGCAGACTGCGGTCTCGCCGGTATTAAGGAGAGTGAAATGAAGTCCTTCGTTTCGGATGAATCCCTCAATGCGTTTGTCGATGGCGAATTCGACGTCGCGGAGGAGGAATCCCTCATGGCGCGCATGCGCGATGATCCGGATCTTGCCGAGCGCGTCGGCACCTTGCGCAGCTTGCAGAGCATGGTTCGGCTTGCCTATGCCGAACCGCCTGGGACCGGGAGCGGGGCCTCGGAGATTGTGCCGCGCCGGCCTCTCATGCAGCGGTGCGCGTTTGGGTGTTTGATTCTGCTGGTGGGGTTGAGCGGCGGGTGGGTATTGCGCAGCCTGGAAGCGCAATCGTCTGCGGCTTCGCCCCGCGGGCACAGTTCGCTGGGCGGTTACCAGTCCGTCAGTCTGGCGCGTGAGGCCGATCCGAACCGGGTGATGTTGCATATCGATAGCGCCCAACCCGAGAAGATGCAGGCTGTGCTGGATCAAGCCGAGCGCTTTCTGGATGAAGCCGAGAAGCAGGGCAGGTCCATGCAGCTTGAAGTGATTGCCAATAGCCACGGACTGGACCTGCTCCGTTCGGGAATCAGCCCGTACTCGGACCGGATCGAGCGCATGAAAAAAAGGCATGCCAGCCTGCAATTCGTCGCCTGTGGCCAATCCATCGCCCGTTTCACCCATGAGGGCCAGAAAGTGATCTTGCTGCCCTCGGCCCAAGCCGCGCCTACCGCCATTGGTGAAATCATCACCCGGCTTCAGCAGGGCTGGACCTATGTCCGGGTTTGAATGCCGGGTTGGCCTCGCCACGGCGTGGCTGTTGTTTGGAGTATGGTCGGTTACCGGTTGGGCTGCGGCGCCCGTCAATCGCCTGGCAGACCATCCATCACCTTACCTGGCATTGCATGGCCAAGACCCCGTTGCCTGGCAGGAATGGAATGCGGAAACGCTTGCCATGGCGCGCCGGGAAAACAAGCTGCTGTTTGTCTCGATAGGCTACTTTGCGTGTCACTGGTGCCATGTGATGCAGCGCGAGAGCTACAAGAATCAGTCCATCGCCACCCTCCTTAACCGCGATTTCATCCCGGTCAAGGTTGACCGGGAACTCAACACCGGCCTGGACGATGCGCTGCAAACCTTTTCCGCGAAGCTGACCGGCGTCTCAGGCTGGCCGCTGAATGCGTTCATCACGCCGGAAGGGCACCCGATCTATGTGGTTCTGTATGCGCCCCCGAATGATTTTCGCAAGCTGCTCACGCAACTTTCCGGGCGGTGGGCCGCGGACAAATCCGGCATCCGCCGTCTGGCAACGCAGGCCATGCCCCCCCGCGCCGCGCCTCCTGCGGGCGCGCCATTGACCGCTGCGCGGACGACGCGCGCCTGGCAGCACTTTGTCGCCGGTGCATGGCGGGAGGCCGATCCGCTGCATGGCGGCTTTGGTCAGGTCAACAAGTTTCCGATGGCGCCCCAACTCAATGCGTTACTGGAGCAGCAAGCGCTGCGGCCTGATACCAAACTTGCGGATTTTTTGCGGCTTACTTTTGATCAAATGGCGGCCCGCGGTATGCGCGACCATGTTGGCGGAGGCTTTTTTCGCTATACCGTCGATCCCGGCTGGGAGACGCCGCATTTTGAAAAAATGCTTTACGACAATGCGCATCTGGCCTCGCTCTATCTGCGTGCGGCAACGGTACTCGGCCAGCCCCGTTACCTGGAAATCGCGCGCAATACGCTGGATTTCATGGCGCAGGAAATGCGGGATGCCAGCGGCGGCTTCTACAGCAGTACCTCGGCTGTGGATAAGGCAGGAAAGGAAGGCGCGACCTATCTGTGGGAGCCGGATGAGCTGAAGCGGCGTCTGGCTCCCGGGGTGTATGCCGCTGCGAAACGGGTATGGCGGCTGGATGCACCGCGGAGTTTCGATGAAGGCTATTTGCCCGCGGAATACCGGCCACCCACGGCACTTGAACGCCCCCTGTTGACCGAGGCGTCGAGGGTGCTCCGACCGATACGGCGTGCCCGCAGCCTGCCGAAGGACGACAAGCTCAATGCGGGGCTGAATGGCCTGGCCTTGTCGGCCTTCAGCCAGGCTGCACCGCTGGATAAAGCCTACCGGCAGCGCGCAGATCACCTGCAGCGCTTTCTGCTGGCCCGGTTGTCCAAAGAGGGTCGCCTGATGAAATCGATGGCCCGCGGAAAAGTGCTGCCCGAAGCCGAACTCGAGGATTACGCCTATGTCGTTCAAGGCCTGCTCGATCATGCCGAAGCCACCGGCAATCGCGCGTCGCGCGCGCGCGCGTTGCAATTTGCACGGACTGCATGGACCTTGTTCTGGCGCGACACGGGATGGATGCATGAAGCGCGGCCGTTGCTGGCAACGCTGCAACCTGAGCCTGTACTGGCCGATGGCGCGCTGTATTCGCCCTCGGACATTCTGATCCTTGCCAGTCTGCGCTTACAGGACCCGGCTTTGGGACAGAAGGCGCGCAGCGCGCTGCGCTGGCAACTGCCCGCAATGGAACAGGACCCCTATTCGTATCCCACGCGGGTACGCGCCCTGTCGCAACCCCGACCCGATTAGCGTGGGGTGTAGTTGAGTTCCGCTTCTTGTGCAGGGTCCAGGACGCGTTGCAGCGGGCGGCGGCCAACCTGAATTTTCAGATCCAGCAATTTCTGCTTGCGCGACACGCTCAACTGCGCCTTGACACCCGGACTCAAATCGGCGATCAGATTCAGCAGCGATGAGGAATCGACCACCTTTTTTCCGTCGACTGCGAGCAGGACATCGCCGGGACGGATGCCCCCCACCTCTGCCGGCCCGCCTTTCAACACGCCCGCGATCAATGCGCCTTCTGCGTTTTTCAGCCCGAAAGATTCAGCCAGTTCCGGTGTCATGTCCTGCACCTCGATGCCCACCCAGCCGCGCGTCACGCTGCCCGTTTTGATGATTTGTTCCATCACCTGGCGCGCAATGCTGACGGGTATGGCAAACCCAATGCCCTGCGACCCGCCCGTACGTGAATAAATCGCGCTGTTTACGCCGACGAGGTTGCCGCTCGCATCAACCAGTGCCCCACCCGAGTTTCCGGGATTGATGGCGGCATCGGTCTGAATGAAGTTCTCAAAGGTATTGATCCCGAGGTGAGTGCGGCCCAACGCGCTGACAATGCCGGCGGTGACGGTCTGTCCTACGCCGAACGGATTTCCCACCGCCAGCACCCAATCGCCGACTTTCAGGCTTTCGGCAAGTGCAAAGGTAATGGCGGGCAGCCCCGTCGCGTCGATTTTCAACACCGCCAGATCGGTTTCCGGGTCGGTGCCCACTACCTGTGCGGGCAACGTCCGGCCGTCGGCAAGCGCCACCTGGATTTCAGAAGCGGCTTCAACCACGTGCTGGTTGGTGAGGATGTAGCCATTTGGGCTCACGATGACGCCCGAGCCCAGGTTGGAAGCCTGGCGGGGTTTGGGGTCCAGCCTGTCGCCGAAGAAATAGCGGAACACCGGATCTTCCAGCGCGGGGTGTGCCGGGTCCACCACTTTTTGCTGGGTGAAAATGTTGACCACCGTGGGGATGACTTTTGTTGCCGAGGGGGCAAACGATTCACTGGGCGCGAGTCTGCCCGGCGGCACTTGCTGAGCCTGCTGGATAGTGAGGCCTTGCGACCGCGATTGCCATTGCAGGAGGGCGGGCTTGAATAACACGATGATGAACAGCACACCCAGCGCCACGGTCGTGGATTGGGCAAAAAGCAACCAGAGTTTGCGCATAGTTAGTAAATTCATGGACTTGGCGTGATTTCGCCACGCCCGGATTATAGCGCGGGGACGGGCCATGTTACGACTTTCTGATAACGGGCTTCCGGAGAGGGGTGCAATTTGGTTAGAATGCCGGTTTTATCGCAATACGTTCGGGTTAACTAAAAAATGAGCCAGGAAGCCGATGGACAAAAAGTGGATACACGCAAGCGGAAATTCCTGATTGCAGCGACCAGCGCTGTTGGCGGGGTTGCGGCGGCGGCGGTGGTCGTGCCGCTGGTGATGAGCATGATGCCTAGCGCGCGTGCCAAGGCAGCGGGCGCACCGGTGGAAGTGGATATCGACAAAATCGAGCCCGGCATGCTGCTGACGGTCGAGTGGCGCGGCAAGCCGGTGTGGATCGTCCACCGCACCCAGGAAATGCTCGATTCGTTGAGCAAGCATGACGGCCTGTTGATCGATCCCAAGAGCGATCAGATGCAGCAACCCGACTACGCCAAGAACGCCACTCGCTCGATCAAGCCGGAATATCTGGTGGCGGTCGGCATCTGTACTCACCTCGGTTGCTCACCCACCTACCGCAAGGAAGTCGGTGCGGCCGATTTGGGCGGTGCGGAGTGGTCGGGCGGCTTCTTCTGCCCCTGCCACGGTTCGCGCTTCGACCTTGCTGCGCGCGTATACAAGGGCGCCCCGGCCCCGACCAATCTCGTGATTCCGCCCCATCAATACCTCAGCGACGCCAAATTGCTGATCGGTGTAGACGCAAAAGGAGCTTAATAAATGTCTGCCCTGCAAAAAGTGATGGGTTGGGTCGATGACCGTTTCCCCCTCACCGCCACCTACAAGGCGCACCTGTCCGAATACTACGCGCCGAAAAACTTCAATTTCTGGTATTTCTTCGGCTCGCTCGCGCTGCTGGTGCTGGTGATTCAGATCGTCACCGGTATTTTCCTCACGATGAACTACAAGCCGGATGCGGAACTCGCCTTCGCCTCCGTCGAGTACATCATGCGCGACGTCGAGTGGGGCTGGCTGATTCGCTACATGCACTCCACCGGCGCCTCGCTATTCTTCGTTGTGGTCTATCTGCACATGTTCCGCGGCCTGATGTACGGTTCCTACCGCAAGCCGCGCGAACTGATCTGGATTTTCGGCGTGCTGATTTACCTGGTGCTGATGGCCGAAGCCTTCCTCGGCTACCTGCTGCCGTGGGGGCAGATGTCGTTCTGGGGCGCCCAGGTGATTGTCAACCTGTTTGCCGCCGTGCCCTTCATCGGTGAAGACCTGTCGATCTGGATTCGCGGCGACTACGTGATTTCCGACGCCACCCTGAACCGCTTCTTTGCTTTCCACGTCATTGCCTTACCGCTGGTGCTGATCGCGCTGGTGGTGGTGCATCTGGTCGCGCTGCATGAAGTCGGCTCCAACAACCCCGACGGCATTGAAATCAAGAAGCACAAGGATCCGGTGACGCACATCCCGCTCGACGGCATTCCCTTCCACCCCTATTACACGGTGAAAGACATCGTCGGCGTGATCGTCTTCCTGATGGTGTTCTCGGCGATTCTGTTTTTCGCACCGGAAATGGGCGGCTACTTCCTTGAGGCGGCGAACTTCATTCCTGCCGACCCGTTGAAGACGCCGGAGCACATCGCGCCGCTGTGGTACTTCACCCCGTTCTACGCGATTCTGCGTGCAGTGCCGCCGATGTTCGGCTCGCAGTTCCCCGGTGTGGTGGCAATGGGCATGTCGATCGTGTTCCTGTTCTTCCTGCCGTGGCTCGACCGCAGCAAGGTCAAGTCGATTCGCTATCGCGGTCCGATCTACAAGATCATGCTGGCACTATTCATCGTGTCCTTTATCGGGTTGGGTTATCTTGGCCTGTTGCCGTCCACCCCGGTGGCAACGATTTTCGCCCAGGTCTTTTCAGTGATTTATTTCCTGTTTTTCCTGTTGATGCCCTGGTATACCTCGATTGACAAGACCAAACCGGAACCGGAAAGGGTGACTGGCTAAATGAAACGCTTGAAGAATTTTCTTTTCCTGCTGGCGGCAGCCCCCGTCGTCGCCTTTGCATCGGGTGCCAATGTCCATCTGGACAAGGCTCCTGTCAACCTGGCCGATCAGGATTCATTGCAGCGCGGCGCACGCCTGTTCGTAAACTACTGCCTGAGCTGCCACAGCGCCGCTTCGATGCGCTATTCGAGGCTGCAGGATCTGGGACTGACTGAAGAGCAGATCAAGGACAACTTGTTGTTCGCAGCTGAAAAACCTGGTGAAACGATGAAGGTCGCCATGAGCAAGGCTGATGCCAAAGCCTGGTTTGGCGCCGCCCCGCCCGACCTCAGCGTGATAGCCCGTTCACGCGGTGCGGACTGGCTTTATACCTATTTGCGCGGCTTCTATCGCGATGAAACCCGTGCAACAGGCTGGAACAATACAGTCTTCGATAAAGTGGGCATGCCCCACGCCTTGTGGGATCTGCAAGGCGAAATGGTGCCGGTCTACAAAAAAGATGACAGCGGCCACGAAGTTATTGAGCGTCTTGAACTGGCCAAGCCGGGGAGCGTCACGCTGGCCGAATACGATGCCATGGCCGGTGATCTGGTCAACTATCTGGTATGGATGGGCGAGCCCGCACAACTCAAGCGCAAGCAACTCGGCCTCATTGTCCTGGCTTTTCTGGCGTTCTTCTTCGTGGTGGCTTACTACCTGAAAAAAGAATTCTGGAAAGACATACACTGAGCCAGTTCCGCAGTTCTGCCAACAGCCGGACTGTCCGGCTGTTGGCTTTTATTGAGCGGGCAGATAATAGTCTATGGAACCGGGTGCCATATTCCCGAAGAACAGGTCCGGGTAGTGCGTTTCGGACCAATTAAAATTTAAGCCTGATTGTGGTTGCCTGCAAACGAGGCGACCGGATTGCCCGGCAACCCATATCAAACACACGCAAAACCTTAGGGAGCCCCCGCCATGATGACCTTGTATTCCGGTAGCACCTGCCCATACAGCCACCGCTGCCGCATCGTCCTGTTCGAAAAGGATATGGATTTTGAAATCATCGATGTCGACATGCACAACAAGCCTGAAGAAGTGGCCAGCATCAGTCCCAGTGGCAAGATGCCGGTGCTGATCGAACGGGATCTGATTTTGACCGAGTCCAATATCATCAACGAATACATTGACGAGCGCTTCCCGCATCCGCAATTGATGCCGCCCGACCCTGTAATGCGCGCGCGCGCGCGGTTGGTGCTCTTCAACTTCGAGCATGATCTGTTTACGCATGTGAATACCCTCGAACACAGCCTCGGCAAAGGCTCGGACAAGGCCCGCCAGGAAATCCGTGACAGCGTATCGCAGCTCACGCCGATTCTTACCAAGCAGAAGTATTTGATGAACGACGAGTTTTCCATGCTGGATGTCGCCATCGCCCCGCTGTTATGGCGTCTCGAGCATTACGGCATTGACCTGCCAAAAGTGGCGGCACCCGTACTTAAATACCGCGAACGGCTTTTCAGCCGCCCGGCTTTCATTAATGCGCTAACTCCTACCGAGAAGGCGTTGCGCAAGTAAACAAGGCAGGAAATTGGCAGACATTTCAACCAAGCCTTATCTGATCCGTGCGTTGTACCAGTGGTGCGTGGATTCTGGATACACCCCGCAGCTGATGGTTGCGGTGGATAGCCGTACCCGTGTACCCCAGGGCTTCGTCAAGGATGGCCAGATCGTGATGAACGTGAGCGCTGGCGCAACGCGCAATCTCACGCTGGACAACGACTGGATTCAGTTTTCCGCGCGATTCGGTGGGGTGTCGCACGAAATTTCGATTCCGGTGGATCGCGTGGCCGCAATTTTTGCCCGTGAAAATGGGCAGGGTCTCCATTTTGAACCGGTCGACGCTGACGGCTCGTCCGATCCAGGTTCGCCGCCCGCCCCCGGTGATGCACCCATCCCCCCCAAAGGCAAACCGTCACTAAAAGTCGTCAAGTAATCGCCCCACCCGCGCGCGGCATCGTTATAATGTCGCCCGTCGCCGCTTTAGCTCAGATGGTAGAGCAACCGCCTTGTAAGCGGTAGGTCGTCAGTTCGATTCCGACAAGCGGCACCATTCATTCGTATCAACACGTATCATGCAGTAACCTAAACCCGCATCTGTCAATGGATTTCGGGTTTTTTGTTGTTCTGAAAAAATGGGCCGGCGGCCGAGGTGCATCATTCGATTCCCAACCGCTCCAGGCGATAGCGCAAACTGCGAAAGGTAACGCCCAGCACACGGGCGGCAGCGGTTTTGTTGAAGCGAGCCTGTTCCAGCGCTTCGATAATGGCATGGCGTTCCATCTGGTCGAGATAGTCCTGCAGCGGATACTTGGTGTCGGGTGCGTTGCTGATCGGGGGCAGGCTTGGCGAGAGATTGAGTTCTGCGGCGGTGATGGTCTGGCCTTCGCATAAGGCCAGTGCGCGTTCGAGGGTGTTTTCAAGTTCGCGCACGTTGCCTGGAAAAGCGTAGGCGCGCAGGGCTTTTTCGGCATCTTTACTGAGTGCGACGGCCTCGCCTCCCAGCTTGCCGAGCAGAAAGCGGGCCATCTCGGGAATATCCTCGGCGCGATCGCGCAAGCTGGGCATGAGAAGGTCGATGACGTTGAGACGGTAATACAGGTCCTGCCTAAAGCGGCCGGTTTCTACCAGGGCGGCGAGATTCTGGTGGGTGGCGCTGACGATACGGACATCGGTAGGTTCTTCCTGGGTAGCCCCGATCTTTCTGACTTTTTTTTCCTGCAGGACACGCAGCAGTTTGACTTGCATCGAGAGCGGCAGATCGGCGACTTCATCGAGAAACAGGGTGCCGCCGTCTGCAGCCTGAAAGAAGCCGCTGCGATCGGCATCGGCGCCGGTGAATGCACCCTTGCGGTAACCGAAAAATTCGCTTTCCATCAGCGTTTCGGGGATGGCGCCGCAGTTGACCGCAATAAAAGGCTGGTCGGCCCGATTACCCAGTTGATGGATAAGCCGGGCAGCGAGTTCTTTTCCGCTGCCGGATTCCCCTGCAATGTGGACTGGCGCCTGAGTGCGCGCAAGTTTGGCAATGCGGGTGCGGATGTCCTGCATCGCCGCAGATTCGCCAATCAGTTTGCGCTCAGGATCATCTGCCTGTGAGGCATCGGGAATGCTCAGTGCGGACTTGATCAATGCGCGCAGTTGATCGAGGGCAACCGGTTTGGCCAGATAATCGAATGCGCCTGCCTTGAGTGCGGCGACGGCATTGCCCGCATTGCCGTATGCGGTGATGACCGCGACCGGTACCGGGCGGGGCAGTTCGCTGGCACACGCGATCACGTCCAGCCCTTCGCCGTCGCCGAGTCGCATATCGGTCAGACAGAGGTCGTAGTGGGTGCCCGCCAGACGGTTTTTCGCTTCGGCAACGCTGACGGCCCGGTCGGTTTCGAGCCCCATTTTGGCGAGCGTCAGCTCCATCAGTTCAAGCAGGTCGAGTTCATCGTCCACCAGCAGAACGCGGGGTGAAGCGCTCATGATTGATCGGTCCTCCGCAGGCTGAGGCGAAAACGGGCCCCGCCGGTGCCGGGTATATAGGTCAACTCGGCGTGGTTGGCCTCGGCCAGTTCGCGGGCCAGAAACAGGCCCAGTCCGGTGCCTTGGGCCGCAGTGGTAAAAAAAGGCTCAAACAGCTTGGCCCGGTGTTCGGGAAGAATTCCCGGGCCATCGTCCTGGAAGTCAATCTGGATGCGGTCGGCCATGGTTTGCATGCTGATGTGCAGGCTGCCCGTGCGCTTTTGGCAGAAACGCCAGCCATTACGCATAAGGTTCCAGACGATTTGCCGGAGGTGATCGGGGTCGAACTGGAAGAGAATGGGTGTAGTCATGCTGATTATGACGGCGTCTGCCGGGATTTCTTCAGTTTGACGCAGTTCGTGGACCACGGCAGCCAGGGTTTTTTCATCATGGCCGACCGGATTGAGGCGGTCGCGACGATTGAGCGTGAGCACTTCTTCCACCAGCCGATCCAGGCGGCGGGCATTATTCTCGATAATGTTTGTGAGCTTGGATTGCGCGACATCGCGCACGTCTTCCTGCAAGAGCTGGGCGGCATGGCTGATAGCCGATAGCGGATTGCGAATTTCGTGCGCAATATTGGCTGTCAGCCGCCCCAGCGCGGCCAGCTTGAGTCGCTGTGCCGCCTGTTCGGCCTGGCTCTGGTCTTCGAGAAGCAGCACCTGGCTGGCATCGGGCATGGCAAGCGACATGCAGCGCACCCGTAATCGGGCTGTCGCGGTGTTCAAAATGAGTGCGGCGCCGGGCTTGCGCGGCCGGGACAGCAGCCGCGCGAGGCTGGGTGCGCAGGCATCGAGCCGGGTGACGCCGGGGATGACCGGCAGGGTGATGCCCAGCAGGATCAATGCGCGCGGATTGACGTGCCGAATGACACCATCTCCCTGTACGGCCAGCAGGCCGTCGAATGAGTTGTCAATCGCCACCGCATTGATGCGGTTGAGGAGGGCGAGTTCGTCCGCCTGCTGTTGCGCCAGCCGCTCGGACCGGAGTGCGCGCTGGGTAAGGCCGTGCGCCAGTCCGCCCACCGCGAAATAGCCGGCGCAAAGCAAGCCTATCTGAAAGAAACTGTCCAGCCCCTGGTTGCCGCCAAACACGCTGAAGGTGTGCTGCAATAACAGGGCAATGGATGCCATGGCGGCATACAGTAGCGTCAGGCGCCCGCTCCCCACCAGGCCGCCCGAGGCGATGGAGATGACCAGCAGCAAGCCCATGGCATCGGCAAGGCGGGCGCTGCTTGTCATCAGCAACATTACAAAGAGAATGTCGGCGGTGATATGGGCGCTGAGCTGCACTTGAAAATCGGGCCAGCGCGCCCGAATACCCAGCACAAAAAAAGCAGCCATCACCAGATACGCGTAGGCGTAACCCTGAAAGCGCCCATCCGGGCTGATGCGGAATATATCCGAGGCGCTGAACAGGGTGCTGGCAATGACCAGCGCCACGGCAAGCGTTAATCGGTATAGATTGAAATAGTCGAGACTGCGCCAGTGGGATGCGAAATAGCCTGGTGTGGCAGGGCGCGGCATGGAGGCTGCCGCTTCACTCATGACTTTCCGAGTTTTTGGTGTTCCGCCGTGCAGTAGAACTCACCGTCTGAATAAATGGCTTCGCTGCGCGGCAGGTTGACCTGGCAATGGGTGCATTTCACCATATCCTCGACGCCCTGCTTGCCGGCGGGGTTTGATGGAGGGTTGATCGAACGCTGGTAAGCGCGAATCAGCCCCCAGGCGATAAAGCCAATCACGATCAATAACAGAATTTTTATCACATTTGCCTCCAGAAAGGGCATTCAGAATAGCATGGCTCCCGCGCGGCGATGCGCTAGGGGCAGCGGAAAAATCCCGCGTGATTTTTGAAGCCTGACTGGCGAAAACCGGGGATATGTGTCGGATTTATTTACACTATCGGCCGGATTGAGGGTAAGCAGCCGAATGACGCAGTATGGCACGACCGGTTGGCTGAGAGTGACGAATAAAAAATCATCTAAAACATGGCGGTAGAAAGGTTTGTGTTTCTGGCCCGTCTCTTGCTGGGTTTCGCTCTGGTGGGACGCGCTACTGGACATCCACATTTGTCCCTGGTTTTTTTGTGCAGCCCCACTATAGTGAGTAGGTAGATTTCGCCCCCGTGGCTATGGGGTGTTCCTGAAATAATCTGGTTGGAGATGACGATGATGATGCCTTTTGTGAAATGTGCCGGCGCAGCGGTTTTCGCCCTGTCGGCGGCAATGCTCAGTACCCCTGTTCTGGCCGTTCCTGTCACGGTAGCGGGTGCAACTGTTAATTTTACGTTTGACAGCGCGCTGACCGGACTTTTCGGTGCCCCCAGCGTGGTGGGGGATACGTTTTCGTTTTATCCCACCAGTTTCAAGGCGCAATCATTTAACGGGGGAGGCCTGGTAGCCACAAGCGAGACTTTTAACGTCACAGTCAATGCCAATTCGGGATATCTGATTTCAGCGGTCAATCTCACGGAAGATGGCGATTACTACAATATCGGATCGGGCTCGGCGGTGGCGGTGGGTGGCAAGCTGTATGTGCGAGACGGTGAAAATCCGGTGGGACCCGCGGCCAGCAGCAGCATCGTGGCCGGTCAGCCGCTGACTGACACCACCAGCCTGGGCAATTTTCAAACCACCAACTGGATGGCCAGCGCAGGCGTAATGATCCCCGCGGGCTGGGGCGGAGCAGACGGTAACGTGACCGGTGTAAACGTCACCCTGCAAAACATCCTGCTGGCCAGCAGCGAGAATGTGGGGGGCGGGGCCTTTATCGAGAAAAAATTTGCGGGCCTGTCTTTTGTTACATCCCCCGTACCTGAGCCGCAGACCTATGCCATGTTTCTCGCGGGTCTGGGCCTGGTCGGGTATCTCGGATTGCGGCGTGGCCGCACCCGGGCGGCTGACTACGCAGCCAGTTGATCGTGGCTTCGTAGAACGACGGACCCTGACGGCTCCCGAGGGGGCCGTTTTTCTTTTTATGAAAGGCCAAGTCGCCCAGCCCCCTGCAGTGTGGACTCTGCAGGGGGATCCGGGCCTGACGTCCGCCGCCGCTTTCTTCAACCCGTTACGTGCCCGGGTGAGTCTGCAATAATGCCTGCCCCAACGTTAATATTGTTTGCAGGGTCAACATGGTATTGACCGACTACCGGGTGGGTGGAGCCTCAAGTTGGGGGAGGCGGGGCATACGGAAGCCATCAGATGAAGGGCGCATGTCAAACTTTCGCAACCTGAGTCAGTTACCTTAGCGTAATAATCCCCCGGCCATGACGCGGGGGGGACACTTATAACAACGTGCCTGCCCACAGGCTGTCGTATTTCGCGCCGTCGAGGTGCTTTTGGATTTGTATCTGGATTAATGACAAACCACAATCAGTGGCTGTTTCGGCAGCAGCTTTCCGTCGTATCCCTGACCAAGATCTTGCTCGACCCGCTGGTGGCGGTTTTGGTCCTGATCGGCTGCACCCTCTATTTCGATGAACCGTTCCGTGGCCCTTATCCCCTGCTGGCATTGGTGGTGTTTACGCTGACCTTTCCCGGAAAATGGCCCGAAGTTACCCTGCGCTCATTCTGGAATGAAGTGGTCATGTCCTGGTTCTTTCTTTCCGGCCTGATCCTGCTGTTTGGCTACTCAACGGGGTATCTCGATTTCTTTCCGCCAAAGCTGGTACTGGCGTGGGTGCTGATCACCCCGGTTGCCATGTATGTAGCGCACCGCGTGGTCCGCAAACTCTTGCCGCGCTTGTTGATGCTCGAAGGCGGGCGCCGCCGGGCCATTATCGTGGGGGCGGGGCAGTTGGGCACCGAGTTGCGGAGCCGATTTGTCCATGATCGCTCCCTGGGGGTGGATGTCATCGGGTTCTGCGATGACCGGGCGTTTGCGCGGACCGAGCTGACTGTCTCAGATGAGCTGGTGGGCACGCTCGCGGGCATCCCGCAATATGTCAATCAAAACGGCATCGACCTCGTCTATATCACCCTGCCCATGGCCGCCCAGCCCCGCACGCTGAGTTTGCTCGATGCGCTGCGCGACACCACGACCTCGGTCTATTTCGTTCCCGATATTTTCGTGTCCGACCTGATTCAGGCCCGGGTCGACAATATTCATGGCATGCCGGTGGTCGCGCTTACGGAAACGCCCACTCTCGGCGTCAGCGGTATCGGCAAGCGCATGAGCGATCTCATCATTGCCAGTTTCATTTTGCTGCTGATCTGGCCGGTGCTGCTGATCGTGGCCGCTGGCGTCAAACTGTCTTCGCCTGGCCCCATCATTTTCAAACAACGGCGCTACGGCCTCGATGGCCAGGAAATCCTGGTCTATAAATTTCGTTCCATGCGCGTTTGCGATGATGGGGAGGTCGTTCGGCAGGCCGGCCGTAGCGACCCGCGCACCACCCGCTTCGGCGCGTTCCTCCGTCGCACTTCACTCGATGAACTGCCTCAGTTTTTCAATGTGTTGCAGGGCCGGATGAGCGTCGTCGGGCCACGGCCCCACGCCGTCGCCCATAACGAACAATATCGCAAGCTTATCAAAGGCTACATGCTTCGCCACAAGGTCAAGCCCGGCATTACGGGCTGGGCACAGGTCAATGGTCTGCGAGGCGAAACCGAAACGCTCGACAAAATGCGTGCCCGTGTTCAATACGACATCGACTACATGCGTAACTGGTCGCTGATGTTCGACCTCATGATTATCGCGAAGACCGTGGCAGTGGTCTGGCGCGACCAAAATGCTTATTGATCGTTGAACGACCCGGCGTACCCTTGCGCCCGTTAAGCATCCTCTTTGCCAGGCCCTGCCGGCTTCTGCTCAAGCGAACCACACCTCCGTCGTTGGAGCAGGGCGGTATTGAAGTTCCCGATCTGTCGATAAATTTTACATTTAATTTTAATGCCAACACGAAAATGTTAAGCATTTGATACAAATTGACTATTTTTTTGAATTTGATTTTCTTGATTGCCGATTTCTTGCGGTATGAGGTTTATTTTCCTAGACTTGGTTCAGTCGCCCGTCGATATTCTTTACATATATAGTCCTTACGTACTAGCAGTAAAAAACCAATCTACCAGTTGGATTTTTAACCCATTGAAAATAAGTCATATTATTTTGTTTTGGTGAAGATGGCACGGCTATTGCTGTTCAGACCGGTGCCTCGAAGCGGGTTGTTCAATGGGGTTTTTCACTCAGTGCAGAAAGACGCAGGTGGGTTGGTCGGAGACGGATTGTTCGATCAATACTTTAATGATATGAGGAGATTGACAAGATGACTTTTTCATTGACTAAGATGGCTGCAGCGGCGGTCCTGGCTGCAGCTTCAACAGGCGCGATGGCGGTTCCTGTCGCCATTGACACCATGTTCGCAGCCACGGGCTCGTTTAATTTGGGCGGCCAGCCGGGCACCCCCAACCCCTGGGCTTTCTCGGGTGCCGGTATGGATTTGACCGCAGCCAATAACCAGGCCTACGGCTCGTCCTTTACCTTTTTCGGCGGGCCGGTCAATGTATTCAGCGGCGACGGCACGTATGCTCCCTACAACACCGGAACGGCTGATCCCGACGCGCCGGTCAATGGCGGGCCCACCATTAATGGCGTGATCGATGCCGCCGCCGGAACCATTACCGTGGACATGTCAAACTGGACCGCGAACTGGAACGGGACCAACTTTAATCAAGGGGCGGCCGTGGTTACGGGGACCTACAACAGCGGGTCTGACTCCTTCGACATTGCCTGGACCTCAACGGTGCAGGGTGGCTCATTCGATGGTCAAACAGGCGCATGGAGCCTGCAGGGTACGGTGACAGCCGCCGCGGCCCCGATTCCTGAAGCCTCGACCTACGGCATGATGCTGGCCGGTTTGGGATTGGTTGGCTTTGCCGTCCGCCGTCGCAAACTCGTGGCCTGAAAATGGCCGCGACCTGTACGACGTCGGTTTGTCTGACGTGTAGGGTGTAATCAATGAATGCGGTGGGAACTCCCACCGCATTTTTATGTGAATCGCATAAACGCAGCCTATGTTAATAAATTTTACAAACGTGTTCATGAATGCATTCGCGTAGCAAGGGGTGGCAGGACGGCTCCGATGCCCGTGGAATGAATCACGGGAAGCGCGGTTCGAGGTTAATTATTTTCAATTCAAAAAATAAACTTGAGGAGTGCACCACAATGCTAGCTGTACTGAGAAAAACAACCTTGGCTTCGCTGCTGATCGCGGCAGCGCCTGCCTATGCGACCAACGGTTATTTCTTGCCCGGTTTTGGGGTGAAGTCACAGGGCGCGGGTGGCGCAGGAATCGCCATGCAGGCGGATTCCCTGTCCCAGGCCGCGAACCCGGCCAATGCGACAGAGACTGGAATGCGCGCCGATTTGGGTATGTCGCTATTCAATCCGGAACGTAAGGCAACCACGGGCCCCGATTTGGCGACTACCCCGGAGGGCGGTTTTGGTTTTGGCGCGTCCGCGGAAAGCGGAAACCGTCTGTATTTAATGCCCGATATGGGCTTTACCATGCCAGTGGACAACAAGTTGAGTGTGGGGTTGGCGCTGGTGGGAAATGGGGGGATGAATACCACCTTTAAACCCAATATTTTTGCATCCCCATTTTTTGCCACCACGCCAAACGGGCAACCCGATAGTCTGGTGGGGGTCGACCTCATGCAGATGATTGCGCCGGTTACGGTTGCCTACAAAGTGACCGATCAACACAGTATTGGCGCCTCATTGAACCTGGCGGCCCAGCGTTTCAAGGCGAATGGCCTGGGCCAGTTCGGCTTGTTCAACATCAGTTCGGATTCGACCAGCCTGACGAATAATGGCTATGACTACGCATATGGCGCAGGCCTTCGCTTGGGGTGGCTGGGCAAGTTTATGGATGGGCGTGTTTCGCTGGGGGCAACCTGGGCATCCAAGACCTACATGACGAAATTCGATAAATACAAAGGCCTCTTCGCCGAGCAGGGGGACTTCGATATCCCCGAGAACTACGGCTTGGGTCTGGCCGTCAAGGCAACCGACAAGTTCACGATAGCTGCGGATATTATGAAAATAAAATATTCGGGAGTTGCGTCTGTGAGTAATGCCGGCCCGGGCGTCAATGGCGGCTCGGGCGTATCACAGTCGCAAGTGCTGTCACTGTCATTCGCGCCTGCCACTGCGCCTCAAAAGCTGGGCAACGATCAAGGCATGGGATTTGGGTGGGATGACATGACCGTCTACAAGCTGGGCTTGATTTATGACGTCAGTGAAGACCTGACCGTACGGGCGGGCTACAACTATGGAAAAACGCCGATCCAGAATGATCAGCTGGTATTCAGTGCCTTGGCGCCGGCTACGGTGGAAAAACATTACTCGATAGGGTTCACCAAGAAAATGAAGGGTGAAATGAACTGGGAAATTTCAGGCACGTACATGTATGTTGCCAACAATACGCTCTCAGGGTGTGGACAGGCTATCGTGGATTGTGTGTCGTACAGCATGCATCAGCATATTCTGGGCGTGGGCTTGGGCGCGCAGTATTGATTTTTACTTCCAGCTTAAAGCCCGCCTCCCAGCGGGCTTTTTTACGTCGCACTGGGGACCGGGCAGGCTGTTGGCCTAAACCGCCAGGCAGATATCATTCTGATTATTTTGAAACTTTCAGGAAATGTAGGGTACCTATCCTGCCTTGTCATGGGATAGTGTGTTTGCTGTAACATTCGTACTACATAATTCCCGACAATCCGGATGAAGAGGAAGCCCAAAATGCACGATTCTAAAAAGTTATTTTTGCCTTTGTTGATTGCAGCGCTGATGGTGGGATGCGGTGACAAGAAGAGCGAGGATGCCGCCGCCGACAAACCCGTCACCCAGGTGGCTGCCAGGGTCAATGGCACCGAGTTGACGGTTCATCAGGTGAATTACGCATTGCAACGCATTCCCAACCTGGATAAGGAGCAGTCAAAGGCGGCTTCCCTGCAGGTTGTGCGCACGCTGGTTGACCAGGAAGTGCTCGTGCAGAAAGCGCTGGATGACAAGCTGGATCGCGATCCGGATGTGGTGCAGGCGCTCGATGCGGCGCGTCGCCAGATTATGGCTGAGGCGTATATGTCGAAAAAGCTGGGTACTCCGGCCGAGCCGAACGAGGCCGAAATATCGGAATATTTCGATGCGCATCCTGAACTCTTCGCGAAGCGCAAGATTTATCGTCTGCAGGAAATCTCAATCAAGGCACCCCCGGAAAAACAGGAGGCGATTCGTGCGCAGCTCGCCGCGTCAAAAACCCTCGACGATTTTGCTGGCTGGCTGAAGAAGGAAAACCTGCAGGTCAAGGCGGCACAGGGGGTGAAACCCGCTGAGCAACTGCCGATGGATCTCTTGCCGAAGCTTGCGCAAATGCCCGATGGGCAGGCGATTGTGGTCAATGCGCCAGATGGCCTGCTGGTTGTGGTGCTGGCCGATTCACAAACCCAGCCGGCCACGCTGGAGCAGGCCCGGCCCGCAATCAAGAATGCGCTGATGACGCAAGCGCGTCAGAAAACTGCCAAAGCTGCGCTGGATGCGGCCAAGTCCACAGCGAAAATCGAGTATGTAGGCGAGTTTGCCGATGCCGGCAAAGAAGCCGTCGCGCCCGCAGAGAAGCCTGCGGACCCCGAAAAATCCACAGCGCCCGCAACGGATGCCAAACCGGCCGCACCCGCTGCGACGCCGCCGGGCGCCGACGCGGATGCGATCAGCAAGGGAATTTCCGGCTTGAAGTAATCTGCCAGGCGCGGCATCCCGCCGTGCCTGCCTCATCATGTTTCCCATTTTTGTTCGCAGCCTGCCATTTGGTCTCTATATCGCGTTACTTGCGATAGAAGGCTTGCTTCCCGGCTGGGCACCGGACCTCGACGTGCGGTGGATCTATCCGGTGAAGGTGGGGCTGGTCGCGCTGGTATTGGCTGTATTGTGGCGTCATTACTCGGAACTCAAAACCGGTCCGTTGCCGTTTCAACACCTGATGCTCTCCATTGCAGTCGGGTTGGGCGTGCTGGTGCTTTGGGTCAATCTTGACGCGGGCTGGATGCTGATGGGCGAGATGGGCGCAGGCTACAACCCGACCCGTGACACAGGCCAGATCGACTGGAGCCTGGTGGCGTTTCGCATCGCGGGGGCGGCGCTGATCGTGCCGGTGATGGAGGAATTGTTCTGGCGCTCATTTATACAGCGCTGGCTGCATCAGCCTGATTTCATGGCACTCAATCCGGCGCAAATCGGCCTCAAGGCATTGCTGATTGCCAGTGTGCTGTTTGCTGTCGAGCACGTGCAATGGCTTGCCGGATTGGTGGCGGGCCTGGCGTATGGCTGGCTCTATATCCGGACCCGGAATCTGTGGGCGCCCATCGTCGCGCATGCCGTCACCAACGGCGTGCTGGGCGGGTATGTCGTCACGACCGGCCGCTGGAGCTTTTGGTGATGCGCGCGCTGCATTGGCTGGGTCTGGCCCTGGGGTGCGTGTTGAGCCTGCCTGCGGTGGCCCAGGAAGGCGATACCTTTCGTCCGTTTGTTTCCTATACGCGTTATTACGACAGCAATCTCTATCGCCTTGCCGAAAGCGAATACGCGCTGGTGCCGGAATTGTCTGACCAGTATGGCGTGCTGAGCGCGGGATTGAACGTTGACTGGAAACCGGGGCGCCAGCAACTATTGGCCAGCGCCAGCAGGAACCAGGTGCGCTTCTCGCGCAACAGCCAGCTGGACTATGACGGGTCTGCCTATTCGCTCAAGTGGAACTGGCAATTGGGGAATTACTGGTCAGGCAAATTGGGGGCAAACCAAACCGTTACCCAAAGTAATTTGAGTGATCAGGCCGGGCTGCCGGTCAATAACCGGATCACGCACGAAAACCGCTTTGTCAACGCCGACTGGCAGTTTCATCCGCGCTGGCGTGCGGGTGTCGGCGCGGCTGCGGACAAGGCGACCAACAGCACTGTCCAGCGAGCGCCGCTGGATTATGAAGATACCAGTGTGTCGGCCACGCTGGGTTATGGCACCCCCAAGGGGAGCCAGCTACGCGGCCAGTTGCGACGGGTGAGTGGCGAATACCCTAACCGCGCATCGAGTCTGTTTCTGGATCAAGCCTATACCCAGACGGAATACAACCTGCTGGCAGACTGGAACGCCACCGGGAAACTGATTGCGCGCGGCCGGCTTGGTTATGTGCAACGCGAAAACGACAGTCTTTCTCAGCGTGATTTTTCCGGTGTGACCGGGCGTCTGACGACCGAATATTCCCCCTCGGGAAAAACGGCACTCACCTGGGCGATCTACCGCGAACTGGGGAACTCGGACGACATCAACGCAAGCTATCAGCTTAATTCCGGGACCAGCCTCGGCGCAGCATGGCTGGTGCAACCCAAGCTGACGCTGCGAACCAATGCGAGCTTTGAGAATCGCACGTTCGAGGGCAATACCGGCTTCGTGTCGTCAACCACGCCCCAGCGGGATGAAGACACGCTGAGCGGCTCGCTGTCGCTGAGCTATGCTCCCGTGCGCATGGCTACGATCGACCTGGGCATCCAGGCTGGCCGTCGAGACTCCAATATTGATGTCAACGACTACACGTTTCATGCGTTTTTCGTGAATCTGCGGGCGGATTTTTAAGGCATGGGCAGCCATGAGCGGGATAGATCGGTTAAGACAGGACAGGACAGGGCTCAGCGTAGCGCGGCGAAACCGCTGTCTTCGTTATGTAAGCTGGGATCACGATAATAATCCTGCATACAAAATTGAGGTTGATAATGCGGCCGGCGAGTGGCGCGGTCGTTTACTGGAGAGAGAGCAATGACGGGTTTGTGGCGTAATGTTTTGATGGTATGCGCGTTGCTGCTGGCGGCGCCGGCGTGGAGCGCGGATAACGACTACCGCATGGGAACCGGGGATGTGGTGCGTGTCACCGTGTATGGCCAACCCGACCTCACCACGGAAGCGCGCGTCAGCGAATCGGGCACCATCACCTTTCCGTTGGTCGGCACGGTAAAAATGGCGGGCGTGACGCCAGCGCAGGGGGAAACCGAAATCGCCCAACGCCTGAGCAAGGGCGGCTTTATCCTCGAGCCGTTCGTCAGCCTCAATGTCATGCAATACCGGAGCCAGAGAATATCCGTGCTGGGCCGGGTCAACCGGCCGGGACAATTTGCGCTGGAAAAAATCAGCCGCGTAACCGATGCGCTGGCCCTGGCAGGCGGCATTATTGTGGACGGTGCCGATACGGTCACCCTGGTTCGCACGCGGGACGGCAAACCCGAGTATCGGGAGATTGATGTGCTCGCGCTGTTTAAATCCGGCGGTGAAGCCAGCAACATCCTGATTCAGGACGGCGACATCATCAACGTCGCCCGCCAGCCGATGTTCTATATCTATGGCGAAGTCCAGCGCCCCGGCGCATTCCGGCTGGAGCAGAACATGAGCGTGGTGCAGGCGCTTTCGCTGGGCGGTGGCGTGACGGCACGCGGCACGCAAAAAGGCCTCAAGATTCTGCGTCGCGATGGCAAGGGCGGGCTGAAGCAGCTCGATGCCGAGCTGGCGGATTCCGTGCAAAAAGACGACGTGATCTACGTCAAGGAAAGCCTGTTCTAAGGGACGCCAGCGATGAACTTCACCCAATTCTTACTGATTCTGAACGCCCGCAAGTGGATTATTCTCGGCATATTGCTGCTCACCGTGGCAGTCACCGCGGCGGTGAGCCTGATGCTGCCCAAAGAATATACCGCGGCTACCACACTGATCATCGACTCCAAGAGCAAGGACCCGTTTACCGGCCAGTTGCTGCCGTCGCAGATGTTCCCGGGATACATGGCGACCCAGATCGATATCATCAAAAGCGCGAATGTGGCGCAAAAAGTGGTGCGCGACATGAAGCTGGCAGACAGCCCCGGCACCCGTGAGCAGTTCTTGCAGGCGGCTGACGGCAAAGGCACTGTCGAACAATGGCTGGGTGACTTGTTGCTATCCAAGCTGGAAGTGGAGCCTGCGCGCGAATCCAGCGTCATCACGGTGGCGTTTACGGGTGCCGAACCCGCTTTTTCCGCGGCCATGGCCAATGCATTTGCCCGGACCTATATCGATACCAGTCTGGAATTGCGGCTGGCGCCCGCCAGGCAGACAGCCGACTGGTTCGACCAGCAGATTGTCCGGTTGCGCGAGAAAGTGGATGAAGCGCAGCAGAATCTCACCGCCTATCAGCGTGAAAAAGGCATAGTCGAATCGGAAGAGCGGCTGGATGTCGAAACCCGTCGCATGGCCGATCTGGCCGGTCAAATGGTGGCTGCGCAATCGGCGGCCTTTGATGCCAGTTCGCGGACGCGCGACAGCGCCAGTCTGCCCGAAGTCACCAACAATCCCGTGGTCCAGGGATTGAAATCCCAGGTATCGCAAGGCGAGGGCAAACTCGCCGAGCTGTCCAAGCGAGTGGGCGCCAATCACCCCGATCTGCTCCGCCTGCAGGCCGAAGTGAACACCTACAAGGCCAAACTGGCCAGCGAACTGCAGCTGGCTTCACGGGGAGTCGGCGCCACCGCAGGGGCAGCGCGTCAGCGTTACAACGAATTGAGCTCGGCCTTTTCCCGTCAGAAAGCCAATGTGCTGGGGTTAAAGCAGCAGCGCGAAGAAGCCACATTGCTGGCGCGCGATCTGGAAAATGCCCAGCGTGTCTACGATTCCGCGTTGCAGCGATATGGCCAAACCCGGATGGAAGCGCAGTCCACGCAAACCGATGTCGCTGTATTGAACCCTGCCACGCCCCCGCTCAAGCCATCAAAGCCGCGTGTTCTGTTTAATGTATTGCTGGCCACTTTCTTTGGCACCCTGCTGGGAATAGGGCTGGGCTTTCTGATCGAGCTGCTGGATCGGCGTGTACGGTCCGGCCAGGATATTTCTGGTGGTCTGGCCATCCCGGTGCTGGCCGAGGTCACCAAAAAAGGCCGTCGCCTGCGCGCACTGCGCCGCCTGTTCGGCCGCGATCGCACGGCGCTGGCCTGATCGTCCCTTACCCGATAACACTGCGAATAGATCGAGGTTTATATGAATTCCTTTACCAGCACGAGCGAGCAGGACCGCATCGTCGAAGTGGCAACCAGCATTCGGTCCGACGCCAATATCGGCAAATTGTTGCAGGATGCCGGCAAGCTGAAACCGCAAGACATGGCGCGTGTGCTCAAGCTCCAGCAGGAGCAGAATCTGCGCTTTGGCGCAGCGGCCCTGCAACTCGGTCTGGTGACCGAAGCCGATATCCAGCATGCGCTGTCGACGCAATTCGAATACCCCACCATCCCCGCTGCAGAGGCCGGGCTGAATCCGGAACTGACGGCAGCCACCGATCCCTACAGCAAGGTGGCCGAAGCGTTGCGTACGGTGCGATCCGAGCTGCTGCTGCGCTGGTTTCAGAATGGCCGCAAAACGCTGGCAATAGGCAGTGCGGGTGCGGACGAAGGGGCAAGCTACCTGACTGCCAATCTGGCGGTGCTGTTCGCCCAGATGGGACGCAAGGTGTTGCTGATCGATGCCAATATGCGGCAGCCGCGCCAGCATCACATCTTCAGTTTGGGTAACAGCAAGGGGCTCTCCGATGTGCTGGCCGAACGCGTTTCCACCCTCGACGCGCACGCGGTCAAGTCGTTTCCTACCCTGAGCATTCTGCCCGCCGGTTCTCCGCCGCCCAATCCGGCCGAACTGCTGGCCCGGCCCACCTTCGACGCGTTGCTGTCGGGGCTGGAAACGCGCTACGACATTGTGCTGCTCGACACCGCCCCGGCTGCAATCAGCTCGGATTTCCAGCTGATTGCAGCGCGTGTGGGCGGCATGGTGATCGCGGCCCGCCGCAACATCAGCCGGCTGGCCCAGCTGGCCGAGTTCAAGGAAAAAATAACCTTTACCGGCGCGCAGGTTGTGGGCGCCGTGGTGCTGGACTGAAGCATGAGTACACTCGCTCCGCGCCCGTCCGTTTTCAATGCCATGGCACCGCTCAAAGCCTGGTGGCCGATCGTCATCGGCCTGCTGGTGCTGTATGTGCCCACCTACTGGATGCTGGCGCATGGGTTGTGGAATTCGGACGACTACGCCCACGGTCCCATCGTGCTGGTGGTGACACTGTTTCTGATCTGGCAGCAGCGCGCCGTCTTCGTCCGTGAAGCCGGCATCGAGCCGACGCGGCTGGAAACAGCCGTCGGCTGGCTGATGCTGATTCTCGGGTTATTGACTTATGCCATCGGCCGCTCGCAGGATATTTTGCTGCTGGAAGTCGGGTCGCAGATTCCCGTCATCCTCGGCGCGCTGCTGATCACCCTGGGCACCTCTGCGGTGCGCGCACTGTGGTTTGCGCTGTTCTTTCTGTTATTCATGGTGCCGTTGCCGGGTTTTGTGGTGGATGCAGCCACCGGGCCACTCAAGCAATATATCTCGGTCATCGCTGAACAGGCCCTGTACGCGGCCGGGTACCCCATCGCGCGCAATGGCGTCATGCTGACCATCGGGCAATACCAGCTGCTGGTGGCCGATGCCTGCTCCGGCCTGCATTCCATGTTCAGCCTGTCGGCCATGGGCTTGCTGTATCTCTATCTGATGCAGCGCACCAGCATTGCGCGCAATCTCATCATTATGGCTGCGATCCTGCCCATCGCCTTTGCCGCCAATATCGTACGTGTCATGGTGCTGATCCTGGTCACGTATCACCTTGGCGACGAGGCCGGACAAGGCTTCCTGCATGATTTCGCGGGAATCATGCTGTTCGTGATCGGCCTGCTTTTCCTTTTTGTGCTGGACTGGGTGCTGGGCTTTATCTTTCCCGACCGGCCCCGCGTCCCGGCACAGAAGTGATTTCATGACCATGAAACCGAAGCCGGGCAGAGTGTGCATCCTGGCAACTGGAGTCCCCCTATGAAACGCATCAGCATCAAACACCTGGTTATCGGCTTATGCATGTTCGCCGCCGCGGGGTTGGCACTTGCCCTGAAGCCGACCGCCAAATTGATCGACACCGAAGCGCAGATCAATCTGGAAACGCTTATCCCCGATCAGTTCGGCGACTGGAAGATCGACACCAGCACCACCACGCTGCTGGTCACGCCCGAACTGCAAAAAGTCATCGATGAAACCTATAGCCAGACGCTCACCCGGACCTATGTCAACCGCGAGGGGAAACGCATCATGCTGTCTGTCGCCTATGGCGGCACGCATGGAGAAGGCATGCAGACCCATCGTCCCGAAGTCTGTTATCCCGCCCAGGGATTCCAGGTCGTCAAGGAGACCCAGCCGTCCCTGGTGAGCACGAAATTTGGCGAACTGCCGGTCAAGCGTCTGGTGGCCGCCCAGGGGTCGCGCAATGAACCCATTACTTACTGGGTGGTTGTAGGCGACGAGCAGACCCAGTTCGGGACGCGCATGAAGCTCGCCCAGATGCGCTATACCCTGACCGGCGTCATTCCTGACGGCATGCTGGTGCGGGTGTCCTCGATTGATCGCGACGAAAAAGGCGCGTATGCCGACCAGAACGATTTCGTGCGTGCGATGTTCGCATCCATGAGCGATACGGAACGCGCCCGCATCACCGGCAAGTTCCCTTCCTGATGTATCCCTGCGGCAGGGGCGTGAGGCCCTGCCGCAGGATGCCTGTTTTTATCTTTCGGATTAGACGAGACCTACATGACTAAAAAAGCCCTCATCACCGGCGTTACCGGCCAGGATGGCGCCTACCTGGCTGAATTTCTGCTGGAAAAAGGCTACGAAGTGCACGGCATCAAACGCCGCACCTCGCTGTTCAATACCGACCGCATCGACCACCTGTACGAAGGGCCCGAGGTCAAGGCCCGCCGCTTTGTATTGCATCACGGCGACCTCACCGATTCCTCCAGCCTGATTCGCATCATCCAGCAGGTTCAGCCCGATGAAATCTACAATCTGGCTGCGCAAAGCCACGTTGCGGTGAGCTTCGAAGAACCCGAATACACCGCCAACTCCGACGCACTGGGCGCCTTGCGCATTCTCGAAGCGATTCGCATCCTCGGTCTGGAGAAGACAACCCGCTTCTATCAGGCAAGCACCTCCGAACTCTTCGGGCTGGTGCAGGAAATTCCCCAGAAGGAAACCACGCCCTTCTATCCGAGGAGCCCCTATGCCTGCGCCAAGCTCTACGCGTACTGGATCACCATCAACTACCGCGAAGCCTACGGCATGTATGCCTGCAACGGCATTCTGTTCAACCACGAAAGCCCGGTTCGCGGCGAAACCTTCGTCACCCGCAAAATCACCCGTGCACTCGCCCGCATCAAGCTCGGTCTGCAGGACTGCCTGTTCCTCGGCAACATGGATGCCAAGCGCGACTGGGGTCATGCCAGGGACTATATTGAGATGCAGTGGCTGATGCTGCAGCAGGACAAGGCCGAAGATTTTGTCATTGCTACCGGCGTGCAATACAGCGTGCGCGACTTTGTCGATGCGGCCGCCAGGGAGCTGGGTATCCGCATCCGCTGGGAAGGGCAGGGCGTGGATGAAAAGGGCTTTGATGACAAGGGCAATTGTATTGTTGCTGTCGACGCGCGTTACTTCCGTCCGACCGAAGTCGAAACCCTGCTTGGCGACCCGAGCAAAGCCAAGGAAAAACTGGGCTGGACGCCGAAGATCAGCTTTGATGAACTTGTTGCCGAGATGGTGCGCGAAGACCTGAAAGCGGCCGAGCGCGACGAGCTGGTCAAGAAACACGGCTACAAGACCATGGATTATCACGAGTGACGTAATGGAACATAACGCAAAAATCTACATCGCCGGCCATAACGGGCTGGTGGGGTCCGCCCTGATGCGCAATCTTCGCGACAAGGGCTTTGTGAATTTCGTGACCCGCACCCACGCTGAACTCGACCTCACCAGCCAAGCTGCGGTCGAAGCCTTTTTTGCCGCCGAAAAGCCGGATTATGTTTTCCTGGCGGCGGCCAAGGTGGGTGGCATTCATGCCAACAACACCTATCCCGCCGAATTCATCCGCGACAACCTCGCCATCCAGACTCATATCCTTCACGCCGCCTATCAGCAGGGCGTCAGGCGGTTGCTGTTTCTCGGTTCCAGCTGCATTTATCCCAAGCTGGCGCCGCAGCCGATGAAAGAGGCGCATTTACTGACCAGCGGGCTTGAAGAAACCAACCGTCCCTACGCCCTGGCCAAGATCGCCGGCATCGAAATGTGCTGGAGCTATAACCGGCAGTACCAGACGCAGTACCTGGCGGTGATGCCGACCAACCTCTACGGCCCCGGCGACAACTACCATCCGGAGAATTCCCACGTCATCCCCGCGCTGATCCGCCGCTTCCATGAAGCCAGGCAAAACAACAGCCCGAGCGTCACCGTGTGGGGCACCGGCACCCCCAGGCGCGAATTCATGTACAGCGACGACATGGCCGACGCCTGCGTGTTCCTGATGAACCTGCCCGACGATAAGTTCGTCCCGCTGCTGGGCCAGGACCGCAACGACGGGCTGGCGCCGCTGGTGAACATCGGGGTGGGGCATGACCTCAGCATCCGCGAACTGGCCGAAGCGGTGAAGGACGTGGTGGGCTACGAGGGTGCACTCGAATTCGATGCCACGAAACCCGACGGCACGCCGCGCAAGCTGATGGATGTGGGAAGGCTGAACGGGATGGGGTGGAAGGCGACGACCGATTTGCGCAGTGGACTGGCGGTGGCGTACCGGGATTTTCTGGCGGCAAACTGAATCAGGCGCCATGGACAATCCGCCCCCGATGACGCCTTATTTCCGGAACGACGTTCTGGCCAAGCGCCCCTACATACGCATCGAATGGTGTTTGGCCGCTATCGAAAATCCGGTATTGAAGGAGACCCAGTCGGACGGCCGGATTCGGCATTGGGTCTATGTGGAAGAACTGGGCAAATACTTGCGCGTCGTCACCTTGCCCGACGGCACTACACTACATAATGCCTTTCCAGACAGGAGGTTTACGCCATGAGATTGTCATACGACCCCGAAACCGATTCGCTCTACATTCACCTGGTGGAGCGCCCGAGCACGGATAGCAACGAAGTCGCGGACGGCGTCGTCCTGGATTTCGACGACGCCGGCGGCATCGTCGGCATCGATGTGCAGCATGCCAGCCAGCATGTCGACATCACCAAGCTACTGGTAAGCCGCTTGCCTTTCAACGAACTGGAAGCAGCATGATCGGGAATAGCCACGCGCTCGGTTTCGCCTGTGCCGGGATTGCGCCGAGCGTCACCGTGTGGGGCACCGGCACGCCCAAACGCGAATTCATGTACAGCGAGGACATGGCGGATGCCTGCGTGTTCCTGATGAACCTGCCCGACGAGAAATTCGTTCCGCTGCTGGGGCAGGACCGCAACGATGGCGTGGCGCCGCTGGTTAACATCGGCGTGGGCCACGACCTCACCATACGCGAACTGGCAGAAACGGTGAAGCGGGTGGTGGGGTATGCCGGCACCATCGAATTCGATGCCACAAAACCCGACGGCACACCGCGCAAGCTGATGGACGGCACGCCGCGCAAGCTGATGGATGTAGGGCGGCTGAATGCCATGGGCTGGCGCGCCAGCACCGCGATGGAGCAGGGCATGGCGAAGGCGTACCAGGATTTTCTGGCCGCGAATCCATGAACAGGATGCGTTTCCCCGTCGCCAATGCCGGCCGTTTGCCCGACCCGGCCCGGTTTGGTCGAGGCCCGCTAACCGGCACGCACCTGGACGGCTGAGATGAGCCTGGTCGCCAAAACCCTCTCGGGCATGCGCTGGACCACATTGGCCATGGTGACGAACGTCAGTTTCAATCTCGGTTACACCGCAGTGATGGCGCGTTTGCTGGCGCCTTCTGCATTCGGTCTGATCGCGATGGCACAGATTGCCATCCGGTTCCTGAGCTATTTTGCCCAGCTTGGTGTTGCGCCCGCGCTGGTGCAGAAGCCGGAACTTACCGAGCGCGACATTCGCGCCGCCCTGACCCTCTCGGTGACCATCAACGCGCTGCTGTTTGCCCTGATGTGGCTACTGGCCCCGCTGGCCGGCCGTTTTTTTGGCAACGCCGATGTCACCCCCCTCCTGCGCGGGTTGGCGGCCGCATTTCTGTTCAGCGGGCTGTCGGTGGTGTCGGTCAGCCTGCTGCGCCGCCGCCTCATGTTCAGGCAGCTGGCGATGGTCGAAATTGCGTCCTATATCCTCGGGTATGGCGTCATTGGCATAGGCAGTGCCGTGTATGGCATGGGCGTGTGGAGTCTGGTGTTTGCCGTGCTCGGCCAGGAAGCCATGACCCTGGCCTGCAGTTATGCCTTTGTCCGGCATCCCCTGCGGCCGCTGTTCGCGTGGCACGACCTCCGCCACTTCCTGCATTACGGCAGCAAATATTCCGTGATTGGTTTCCTCGAATACCTCGGCGCCAATGTCGACTCGCTGCTGATTGGCCGCTGGTATGGCGAAACCGTTCTCGGTTTTTACAATCGTGCGCAAATGCTGGTCAAGCTGCCCGTGCATCATGTGGGCACTGCCATCACCAAAGTGGTGTTTCCCGTGCTCAGCAGCGCCCAGACCGACAAGCAGAAAATGACCCAGGCGTATCTGGCCGGCTGGGTACTGATTGGCAGCCTTGCCGCCTCGATCAGTCTTGCGCTTGTGCCGGCCGCATCCGACGCCGTACTCACGCTGCTGGGCGAACGCTGGAAAGCAGCCATCCCCATTGTGGAAATTGCCGCGCTGGCGGTGCCCTTTGCCTTCCTCACCCGGCTTTCCGGCATCGTTTGCGACGCACAGGGCCTGCTCTGGCCCAAGCTGGGTATTCAGCTGCTTGCCCTGATCGTGCTTGGTGTGGCCATCGCCCTGTTGCGTGACAAGGGCGCAACCGGATTTGCGCTGGCCATGGTGATTACCGAAGCGTTCCGACTGATGCTTTACGTCGGGCTGCATTTTGGCCGGCTGCCCATTCCCGTGGCGGAATTCGTCAAGGTCAACCTGGCTGTCGTCGCCACTGCGGTGGCCACCGCGGGAGCCGTCTGGCAAACCGCAGCCATGGCGCACACGCAGGCATTTGCGGCCTGGCTCAGCCTGTTGCTGGAAGTCGTCGCGGGGGCTGCCGCCTTTGTGCTGAGCTTCGGAATCGCGTGGCTCTGGCTGCGCAGCATGCCCGCTTTCGTGGCCATCAAAAGACACCTGCCTGTTCTCGATCGCATTGAACGTTTCTATCCGGCGGCCCTGCTCGGGCGCAGCCGGATCGCGTGAGCCCATACAGCATGGATCATTCCAACCTCATTTTTTTGCATATTCCCAAGGCGGCCGGCTCCACCCTGCATCCGGTGCTGGAGCGCCATACCCGCAAGCGCAGCTATCGCACCATCACCCTGCCCGAACAGCTTGAGGCATTCAAATGCCTGCCCGCGCACGAACGTCATCGCATACGTCTGCTCAAGGGCCACATGCCGTTTGGCATGCACGCCTTTCTGAAGGGCGGCAGCCGCTACATCACCTTGTTGCGCCACCCGGCAGAACGCGTGGTCTCGCATTACTATTACGTCAAACGCCAGCCCAACCATTATCTTCACCCCCATCTGGCGCGGGGCATGAGCCTGGCCGACTTCGCCAGCGCCGGATTGTCGGGCGAACTGGATAACGGTCAGGTGCGCCTGTTGTCCGGCCACGACCAGGATATTCCCTGCGGCGCATGCACACCCGACCTGCTCGAAATCGCAAAGCGCCATATCGAACAGCACTTTGCCGTGGCCGGGCTGACCGAACAGTTCGACGAAAGTCTGGTGCTGATGGCCATCGAACTCGGCTGGAACTGGACGCCGTACTACCTCAATCGCAACGTCACCAAAGACAAGCCCGTCGCCAAACAGATCGACCCCGTCGCGCTCAAGGCCATCGAACAAGCCAACCCGCTCGACTTTGAGCTGTATGACTGGGCCAGCCAGCGCTTCCAGGATCAGCTCGCCCGGCGGCAGCCAGAAGTTGACGCGCGCATTGCACAACTCAATCGCGCCAACCGCCTGTACCGCCCCTGGGGCGGGCTGGTCGATACCCTCAAGCGCAACCTTAAATCCCGCCTCGCCGTGCGAGCGGGCGCAGCCGCATGAAAATCGGCATCGCGGGCCATATCGCCACCGGCAGCATCGTCCCGTTTCTGGATGGCGATGGCGCAGGGTTGCCGCGTGGCTATTACGGGGCCCCGCTGCTCGGTACCCTGATCGGGGCCTTGCTCGAACGCGGCCACAGCATCGTGGCCTACACCACCTCGTCCGACATGCCCGCCGGTACCCGGGTGAGCGCCAGCGGCAACCGTTTCAAAATCACCTATTGCGCAGCGCGACCGCGCGCATTTCGATACAGCGAAGGCCATTGGGGCCGCGCCGCGGATGGATTCAAACGCGAACGCGTCCTGTTGCGGCAGGCCATGCAACATGACGCGCCCGATCTGGTGCATGCCCACTGGAGCTATGAGTTCGCCCTCGCCGCCATTGAAAGCGGCCTGCCGCATCTGGTCACCTGTCATGACGCCCCGCAGGTGGTTTTGCGTCACGCGCCCAATCCCTACCGCCTGGTTCGGTATTTCATGGCGCGGCGTGTTCTGGCCGAGGCACAAAACTTGACGGCGGTGTCGCCTTATCTCAGTCAAAAAATTGAGGGCTATGCCAAAGAGCCGATCAGCGTGGTGCCTAATCCGTTACCGAGGCTGAGTGTTCCTCTTGTTGAGTCAGCGCGACAATTCGATCCGGCCCGTCCCCGTATCGCCATGGTGCTCAATGGCTGGGGCGCGCTGAAAAATCCCAAATTGGCATTACGGGCCTTTGCCGCAATCCGGCGCGCATTTCCCGGCGCTGAACTCAGGATTATGGGGAGCGATTATGGGCCGGGGGGCAAGGCCGAGTCCTGGGCGCAGGCGCACGGATTGGCCAAAGGCGTCATTTTCATGGGACCGCAGCCCTATTCGGTCCTGCTTGCCAGACTTTCCGAATCCGATTTGTTACTGCACCCCTCCCTGGAAGAAACGTTTGGCATGTCGATTGCCGAAGCGATGTCGCTGGGCGTTCCGGTAATCGGAGGACAGGCAAGCGGCGCCGTGCCTTGGGTCATTGGGCAGGCCGGATGCCTGACTGATTTGCGCTCGGAAACGGCGATTGTCCGGGCGATTTCAGGGTTGCTCGAAAACCCGGAAGCGCTGGCATTATTGGGCAGACAGGCAAAAGTGAATGCGCTTGCCCGCTTTTCGGCAGAATCGGTGGCGGTTGATTATGAAAAACGCTATATGGAAATCGGTTCGGAACCCGCGCTCAGCCGTTCCTGCCGCACGGAGCCCTTATCAACCTTTTGTGAATCACAAGGGCGTTAATCATGTTGCAGACTTTATTTATAACTGCGCCTTTTGTCATCGCCTTGTTGCTGGCGCTGGCATTGGCTATGGGTCCTTTTGCCTTGCAAGGGATGGTCCGGAAATGGTCGGACACGTGGCGTGCTGCAACCATTCTCTGGCTCATTGCCATCAGTGCAGTATTGAATGTGGTATTGGTGCCGCGCCGATTAATTGTTGATCCGGACACTGCGATCAATATGGCAGGCTATCTTCAGGGGGCTGCCGCGGCCAGTTGGTTGTCGCGTCTGTTTACCCTGGGCTTGGTCGGATTCTCCCTCACCATGCTGCTCTCAGCATGGATAGCCAGGTCAAAAGAAAGACAGCACGATCCTGTCTGGTCGCTGGGCATTCTCCTCGGTATGTATTATTTGCTAAGCATACTCATCGGCGCGACAGTGGCAGGCGTGCCCAGTTTTGAGCACAAGTCGTTGTATATCCCGATTGTGCTGGGGGCGATGATTGCGTTGCCGCGTATTGATTTTCCGCGGTTGCTCGTACAGCTCAAATTGATTCTTGCCCTGGTTATGGCGATGAATTTGGTGGCGGCCGTAATGTTCCCGGATTTTGCACTGCTTCGACCGTATTCGGGGCAGCTTCCTGGCGTTGACTTTCGTTTGTTCGGCGTATTTTCCCACGCCAACACGCTGGGCCCGATTGCATTATTGCTGCTTTTGCTTGAACTCTACTACCCCGCCCGCCGCCCGCTCCTGCGATGGAGCATTCTGCTGCTTGCACTGGCCAATTTTTTACTGGCGCAATCAAAAACCACATGGCTGGCCGCCTTTGCGATCCTGCTCTTTGTGTATGTCCCTTATCAATTCATGGCTGCGCAATCCCGGCCAAAAGGTTTTGCTTCGGCGGTGGTCCTGATTTTGCTGTTGATCGCAGGCTTGATGGGAGGCATGTTTGCGTTACTGGGGATTGGATTAGACCGGATATTCTCCGAGGAGGTATTGAGCCTGACGGGACGCACTTCAATATGGACGGTCACCCTGGAGGAGTTCTCACGTTATCCGGTATTCGGCTATGGTCCGGAATTGTGGGGCAGGGAATACCGGTTGACGACAGGCATATTGGGCGCCGGCCAGGCACACAATCAATTCGTGCAAACCCTGGGCGAATCGGGATTGGTGGGGTTTGCGCTACTCATGGCCTATCTGGGCATCCTGATGCGTTTTGCCTTCGCAACCTTTCGCCAGAGCCGGGGGCTTTCGTTGGCCTTGTATGGCTTGATTCTGGCGCGTTGCATGACCGAAGCCCCACTGCGAGGCGCTATCAATGACTGGTCATTTTTTATCCATGCAACACTGCTGGTGGTATTGGTGAGTTATGCGCGCAAAAGCGCAGCCGCCTTGAGCCGGGACGCCCCCTCTGGCATGGCAGCCGGTTGGCCCGGAAATGCCCATCTTGAGCGGGCCTAAAATAATGACCCGGCGAATTTTACAACGGGGGTGGAGCAGAAGAGGGTTGCTGCTTCTGCCGGCCGTACTGGGTGTGACGCTTACCGGCATGCCGGCCTCTGGATGCGCCGAAACGGTTTCCCCGGATTATTTCGGCATGCATTTCCACCGCCCGGAGCGGGTGTCAAGCTGGCCTGTCGCCGGGGCCGGAAGTTGGCGTTTATGGGATGCGCGTGTGCAATGGGCGCATTTGCAGCCGGCAAAGAAAGCATGGCGCTTTGACAAGCTGGATCGCTATGTCGACATGGCCGCAGCGCATAACGTCTCGGTATTATTGCCGCTGGGCTTGTCGCCCCGCTGGGCATCGGCACGGCCGCATGAACGTTCGGCGTATGGGGAGGGTCTGGCCGCGGAACCCGCTTCGATGGAAGACTGGCGCGTATATGTGAGTACAGTGGCTCAGCGCTACAAGGGGCGTGTCAAGGCGTACGAGATATGGAATGAACCCAATGACAAGGCATTTTTCTCCGGTTCTCCGGAGAAACTGGTAGAGCTGACCTGTGAGGCCTATCGGATACTGAAAGCCACTGACGCGTCCATCACCGTGGTGAGTCCGGCGTATACCGGTGAAAAAAACATCGACAAACTGGAAACGTTTTTAGCGGCGGGTGGAGCGAAATGCATTGATGTGGTTGCCTATCATCTCTATGTGCCAAGCAAACCGCCTGAGGCCCTCCTTCCATTGATTAAACAAATCAGGCAGGTGATGAAACAACAAGGTATTGGGCAATTCCCGCTCTGGAATACCGAGAGTGGTTGGGTGATGAATAATTCGGATGGGACGCGCAGCACCAAGGTGCCCGAATACTGGCGGAAAATAGAACCGGAACAATCGGCGTCTTATGTTGCGCGGGCCTATTTGCTAGGAAGCGCATTTGGCCTCAGTCGTTTTTACTGGTACGCGTGGGATAACGGCACCTTTGGTCTGGTTGAGCCGTCCACAAAAACGCTGAAGCCCGGCGCGGTCGCGTTGAAGGTCGTCGCCGGATGGATGGTCGGCAGCCCCCCACCGACTTGCGTCACGACCGGCGGGATGTGGGCTTGTACGCTTTCCGAAGGAGCGACAGAGCGACGCGTGGTGGTGTGGTCACCCGACAGCGCAAGCCGTTATACAGCGCCTGCAGGGTGGAGAATTTCGCGGGCAGAGCGCGCTGATGGCAAAACAGATTCATTGCGGGATACCGGGCAAAGTGCCCTCATGGACGAATTGCCGCGTCTGTTGATTTTGTCCGCAGACAAGCCAGGCACAAAACCATGAAGAAGATCGTAGCCCTGATGACGAGCCACAATCGGCGACAAAAAACGCTGTCATGCATCGATCACTACGCTTCATGTGCTTTGCCGGAGGGATATTCGCGCGAGCTCGTGCTGGTCGATGACGGCAGCACCGATGGCACGGCGGCGGCCGTGCGGGCGCAGTTTCCGTGGGTGACGGTGGTGGTGGGCGACGGCGCCCTGTTCTGGAATCGCGGCATGCATCTGGCCCAGGCGCAGGCCATGAAAAGTGCGCCCGACTATCTGTTATGGCTCAACGATGATACCGAGCTGCTGCCCGATGCCATCGTCCGGTTACTGCAAACCCAGCACACGCTCACGGCCACGGCCTCGCAGCCGGTGATGCTGGTGGGTGCAACCGCAGACCGGGAAACCGGCCAGCAGACCTATGGGGGGTATGTCGCAGCGCGGCGCTGGCGGCCGTTTAGCTATCAGCGCGTCTGGCATGAAAGCGAACCCGTTGAGTGCCATGTGATGAACGGCAATGTGGTCTTGATTCCCCACGAGATTGCCCAGCGCGTCGGCAATCTCGATCCGGCGTTCGAGCACGCGATGGGGGATACCGATTACGCCCTGCGTGCCCGGGCCCAGGGGTTTCGGGTATTCGTGGCGCCGGGCGTGGTGGGATATTGCGCGAACAACCCGGCAGCGGGCACCTATCGGGATACCAGTCTGCCGCTCGCGGTGCGCTGGAAAAAAATGGTGTCGCGCAAAGGCTTGCCGCCGCGTTCATGGCGCCATTTCACACGCCGGCATGGCGGTCTGGTCTGGCCTGTCTACTTTGTCTGGCCTTATTTCAAATTGGTGGCGGGCAAGATGCGCCGCAAAAAACCGGACGCCGTGCGGCAGCCGGACCAGGGCGCGGCATGAAACGCATCGTCATCATCCAGCGCCGCCTGACGCATTATCGTGTCCCGCTTTTTCAGGCCTTGCGCGAAGCGCTGGCCGAACGCGGGCTGCAACTGGATCTGCTGGTAGGGCAGGGCACGCCCGCCGAAGAAAAAAAAAAGGATGGCGCTGAATTGCCCTGGGCTCGCGTCCTCCCCACGCATTATCTGGCCGGCGGCCGGCTCTGCTGGCAGCCGGCGCCGCGTGACCTGCGCCGCGCCGATCTGGTGATCGTCACCCAGGAAAACAAGCTGCTCCACAATCATCTGCTGATGCTGATGCCACGCCATTTCAAGCTGGCCTTCTGGGGGCATGGCGGCAATCTGCAAAGTGATCATCCGCACGGGCTCAGGGAGCGCTTCAAACGCTGGACGACCAACCGGGTGGACTGGTGGTTCGCCTACACCGACCTGAGCGCGGCCCTGGTCAGAGCGGCAGGCTTTCCTGCCAACCGCATTACGGTATTGAACAATGCCGTGGATACTGCCGGTATGCATCGGCAGCGACAATCGGTCACGCCTGCCGAAACCCGGGCCTTGCGCGAATCGCTGGGATTTGGAACGGGGCCGGTGGGCGTGTTCGTCGGTTCGCTCTATGCCGACAAGCGGCTGGATTTTCTGTTTGCGGCCGCCGAGGCAATCCGCCGCGCGGTGCCCGGTTTCCATTTATTGATCGTGGGCGAGGGGGCGCAACGCGACCAGGTCCAGGCCTGGTGCGCGGCGAACCCGTGGGCGCGCTGGGTGGGTGGGCGATTCGGCCGCGAGAAGGTGGCCTATGTCTCGGTGGCCGATGTGATGCTGAATCCGGCTGCGCTCGGACTGGGGGTGATGGATGCCTTTGTGTGCCAGGCGCCCATGATTACCACCGATGGCAATAATCACGGTCCCGAAATCGCCTATCTCGAAAATGGCGTCAATGGCGTCATCACCAACAACGATCAGGCTGCCTACGTGGCAGCCAGCGTTGCATTGCTGCGCAATACGCAGCATCTGGCGACCTTGCGGGCAGGATGCAGCGCCAGCGCAAGGGAATACACGGTGGAAAACATGGCATGCCGGTTTGCCGATGGCATTACGCATGCGCTTTCCGCCTGATGCAGGGCTGACGAAAGGAGACGGACATGACTGACACTGCGGATGACGCTGGAATGGAAGCCTATTTCTCCGGCAGGCGCTTGTATGGCAATGATTTTTCTCAGGACCAGATCGACGGCTGGTTTGCCGACGAGGCGGAAGGGTATTTCAAGCTGACGCAATCCTCCGTCGATGGCCGCTATAGCTATGGCTATCATGCGCTGAATCAACGCCATGGTTTTTCAAAGCTGCCGCAAAAAACCTTTGCGCATGTGCTGGGCGTGGGGTCGGCCTATGGCGAGGAACTGGCGCCCATTCTGCCGCATAGCGCGCGGGTCAGCATTCTTGAGCCTGCTGACGGCTTCACCAGCACGGTCCTGAATGGGGTGCCGGTGGCGTATGTCAAGCCGGTCGCCTCGGGCGATATTCCGCTGGCATCGGACAGCCTCGACCTGGTTACCTGCCTCGGCGTTTTGCATCACATCCCCAACGTCAGCAAGGTGGTGAACGAGTTTTATCGCACGCTGCGCCCGGGCGGTTTTGCGCTGGTGCGTGAACCGATCATTTCGATGGGTGACTGGCGCAAGCCACGCGCCGGCCTGACCAAACGGGAACGTGGCATACCCTTGTCCATTTTGCGCGAATTTATCAATCAGGCGGGGTTTGTCGTGCTCAGCGAGAAAAAGTGCATGTTTTCCCTCACCTCGCGGCTGCGTCATGTCGTCTCCGGTCCGGTGTTCAACCATCCGGCCATTGTGGCGCTCGACGCGCTGGTAAGCGCGCTGCCTGTCTGGCCGGCGGTTTATCACGCCCGCAATGCGGTGCAGAAACTGCGTCCCACTGCGGTGTATTACGTGCTGCAGAAACCGTCGCACGCGCATCCCCCGCACTAAGCCCGCATGCGCATTCTTGTAGTTCACAACGCGTATCAGCACCGGGGCGGCGAAGATTCGGTGGTCGAGGATGAAATCGCCTTGCTGCGCGCGCAGGGGCATGCCGTGGAAACCTATTTCCGCAGCAATGACGATGTGGCGCATCTCCCCGCGCCCGCTCTGGCGCGGCAAACGCTCTGGTCAGCCCGCACGCGGCACGATCTGGCCGGCTTGCTGCGCCATTTCAAACCCGATGTGATCCATGCCCACAACACCTTTCCGCTGATCTCCCCTTCACTTTACTGGGCCGCCGCGCGGGGCGGCGTGCCGGTGGTGCAGACGCTGCACAACTTTCGCTTGATGTGCCTCAATGCGCTGTTTCTGCGCGAGGGCAAGGTCTGCGAGGACTGCCTCGGCCACTCGCCCTGGCGCGGCGTGGCACGGGCCTGCTATCGCGGCTCGCATGCCGCATCGGCGGCGCTGGCCGGCAAGCTGGTGCTGCACCGCGGGTTGGGCACTTACACGCATAAAGTGGCGCGCTATATCGCGCTCAACGAATTCTGCCGGCGCAAATTCATTGAAGGCGGCCTGCCTGCCGAACGGCTGGTGGTGAAGCCGAATTTTGTCGATTTTGCGCTGCCGCCGGTCGAGCCCCGCGCAGGGGTGCTGTTTGTCGGACGGCTGTCGGTGGAGAAAGGCGTGGCGACGCTGGCCGAAGCCATGGCGCGGCTGCCCGCGGCGCAATTGCGGGTGGCCGGCGACGGCCCGCAGGCGGCGGCACTCGACGATATCGTCGGCGTGTCGCGACTCGGCAGCCTGCCGGCCGCGGCGGTGCGCCAGGAAATGTGCCGTGCGCTGGCGCTGGTGGTGCCGAGCATCTGTTTTGAAAACTTCCCGCGCACGATTGCCGAGGCTTTTGCCTGCGGCACGCCGGTGATCGCCAGCCGCATCGGCGCGCTGGCCGACATCGTGCGCGACGGCGTCACCGGCCTGCTGTTCGAGCCCGGAAATCCGCAGGACCTGGCCGACAAACTGGCCTGGGCGCTCGCGCATCCGCAGCAGATGGCGGCCATGGGGCACACGGCACGCACCCAATATGAAGCCGAGTTTTCGGCCGGGGTGAATTACCGGCGGCTGATGGAAATCTACGCCGATGTGCTGGAGAAACCGACACCCTTGAATTGAACGCAGGATTCAGGCATCGCTCCAGCAACCGCAGATTGATGCCTGAACGCGCAACCGCGCCTGGGTTTGATTGGCGCTGGGCAGGTTTATTGTCCCAGGGCGCACCCCGCTGCATTAACCGCCAGGGTAGGTCCGGTACCTGCGCAGATATCCTGGTAATCCGGAATCCCGTCGCCATCGCCATCGGTCAGTTTGCTGTCCCTTGTATAAATGATTTCGGAGCCATTGGGCGGCAGCGTGTGGGGCCAGCTGACCGGCACGCTGTCGGAAAAGCGCACGTAATCATTGCACCAGGCGGCAGCGTCGCCATCCGGGCAGCCGACCGCCAGTGCCGTGCTGGAGGGATTGACCAGAATGCGGCTGCGCAGTGTGGTGTCGACGGCGCTGATGGGGACCATTTCAAGGTTTGCCACGGCTATGCTCTGCCCAGCGGCTATGCGTTCAAAATCCACGCGCGCCCCGCGATCGAGGGTGACCGGGTCGTTTGCGTTTACTGTCTTGGTCGCCTTGAAGGTGAAGCTATGGCGCCGCCAGTTGGTCGTCCCCTTGAGCGTGGCGCGGGTCTCCATCAGGCTTTCATAGCCGTTGCTGCCGCCGCCGCCGCGACGCGCGACGGTGGTGACCAGCTGACCTTCAATGCCGGTTTTTATGTCGAAGCTCATTTTGTACCATTGGCCCTGTTTCACCGAGAAATTGGGGCTGCTTAGCAGGCTTACGGATGCCCCTGCGGTATAGCGCAGGCACTGGCTGGCTGGCGTGCAGGATTCAAGCAGCAATTGGCCATACGGGGCCGTCTGGTTCCAGGCTTCCCAACCCGTGAGCCCCTTGGCCAGGTTGCCGTTGGGCAGGATATTGCCGCCCAGCGTATGAAACAGGGCATAGCCGAAACTCGCGCCATTCACTTCCGAGGCGGCTGCATCCAGCGTACGGGGCTGACTCGCCGTAGTCACGGCCGCTTGCCACGTCGGCAGGGTATAGCTCGCCCCGCCGCCAGCCCAGGCTTCTGTGGAGATAGTGGGCGACAGCAGAGTGAAATACATATTCCGGTCATACGCGGCAAAACGATCGGTGTTGTCCTTGTTCAGCTCGGTAGTCTGCCCCACGGCGGTTCGGTCTGCGGCGGTTGCAAACAGGCGGTTTCCGAGCACGAGATTGCCATGCGCATCGCCTTCGGCATCGAGTCGCTGGGTCCGTTCCTGAATCCATATCTGATGGCGGCGATTTTCGTAAAGCGTATTGTTTTCGAGCAGATTGTTTGCGGCATTGTGAAGCTGGATGCCGTTGTCCGTATCAACGACGGTATTGCCGCGGACGGTGACGCCAGAGGTCAGGTCATCCAGATAAATGCCTTGGGCCAGACTGGGAAGACCGGCGGGTTTTCCGGGCATGCCGCCGGGAAGGTGGCGTATCGTGTTGTTCTCAAAGGTGCTGTTGTTGTTTTGGCCGTTGGTATAAATGCCCCCGCAGTCGTCCAGCACAAGGCAGGCATTCTCGATGTGATTGCCCGACACCAGGCTGTTGTCGTGCGGGCGAATACCAATGTAAGCCGCGCCATAAATGCGGTTTCCACGAACTGTGGCGCTGCGGCCTGCGTGAATTGCTGCGCGCGAGGGTTCTGGAAGGCTGGATATACCGCCGTTTTTATAGCGGACGGCGCTGTCCCTGATCAAATTGTCGTAGGCATGAAAACGCGTTCCAAACCCGCCAGTGGAGAGCGCATCACCCTGGGTGCGCAGTATTTCGCTGTTTTCCACCCCCGAGTCTGTCGAATAAAGGGCGTCCACGCCGAATCCCAGCGTATCGCGGATATGCATGTTACGCAGCACGGTATTGGTGGTTCTGTCCATGCGTACGGCGGTGTCGACATTCTGGATGGCCAGATTTTCAATGCGGACATGGCTGAGGCCGCTGGCTACGATGCCGGCACTGCGCTGTCCCACCGAAACCCGGCTTCCAGGTGCGCCGCTGTCTCCCATCCATACATAAAGTATTTTGGTTGCGGGATCGTAGTGCCACTCGCCTGGCTGGTCGAGCATCCAGCGCTGGCCATACAGAAAATAGCCCCAATCTTTTTTTACCGGGTAGGTTGTAGGGGTGTCGAAATAAAGGCGCGCACCGGAAACCGATTTGATTTTATGGTCCGCCAGGGTAAAAGCGTTGGTACGGATACGTACGCCAGTGCCGGGCTTGATCGCTGCAAGCGCCCATGAAGCAAGATCGGGCCCGGTGGTCAGATAGGTACTCCCGGTTCCACCGTTAGGCAAACTTGCGCTGTCAGCATTTTCGGCGATGGCATAAAAAAGCGACGCGGGTTTTTGCGCGTTGTATCCCTGGTTCGGGTAATGGGCAATGTTGATTGCCTGTCCCGAGTCAAACACGCCGAGCGCATCGCTGAGGGCGGCCGTCACCTTGACGTTATCGAGAAGAACCGGGGTCTTCGCAGGGACGACGAAATCTATCCGCGCATTCGCGAGCGTTGCTGTAGCGGTGAACGGGAGCGTTGCCGTCTGCCAGTTTCCGGTGCCTGTCACGGAAGTTGAAAGTCCGACAGCATCCCAGGGGGAAGCGGCGCGGCGCACAACGACCCTGACTGTGACTCCGGCCGGGGCTTTGAACTTAAAGCTTGCCGTGTGCGATTTCTGGCCTGGCAGCCCGAAATTATTGCTGCTGAGAATGCTGTTTGCAGTTCCGCCGGTAAACGACAGGCAGGTATCACCCGTCGCTGCGCAATTGGGGATCAGCGCCATTGACGCGTCGCTGTTGGGCGACCAGGGCGTCCATTTTCCCAAGCCCTGTTCGAAGGAGCCAAAGCTAACCAAATCAATGCCACTTGCCAGCTTGTAAATATTTCCGGAATCCAGAGTCCAGTTGTGGGCAGGAATGGCATCCGCCCCATTAATGATGGGTTTGTTCGTACATGCGCTCGGATAGGTGCCGATGGTAATGGGGCTGGCGGCCGTGCCCGAGCTCTGCAGCGTAAGCGTTTCGTGCCAACTGCCCCCACACTTGAGCAGGACGCTGTCTCCAGCGGTTAACGACTTCGCGGTGACCCTGGCGAGGGATTGCCATGGCCCGTCCGATGCAGGCGAGCCGCTGGGCGCATCGCGAAGACCGCTCCAGTGGTCGTTGCCCAGGCTGGAGTCCACATAGTAGGTGGCCGCGCTGGCAAATTCGATGGTAGCGAGGATAAAAACCGGTAGCGAGATAACGGCTACAGCAAGATGGGTATTCATGACGGCGACTCCGAGCGGACCGGATAACCCGGCCAGGATTTAAGATTGACAAAGGAGGACTGACGGTAGACTAAAGAAAAAAGATGACACCACTTCGACATAACCGACAAGACTTCAACACTTGCAGGTAGTATCGGCAAGGTGGGCCGTAACTTGAATCTGTGGCGATGCTGGCCAATTTACGGAAATTTTTTCAATAAAATTATTTAAAATCAATTGGATGGGGTTTTATGGCGGCATCTGGGCTGCGAAAAACCGGCCAGGTCCTGGCTGCAGAGATCGATGTCATCAGCTGGGAAGGCGCACTCGGCCGCGTGCTCGGCTGGGCCCATGCGCATGAGAGCCGCTATGTCACGATTTGCAATGTTCATGTGGTGGTCAGCGCGTCGCGCGATGCGGCGTATCGTGACATCATCAACCAGTCCGACATGGCCACACCGGATGGGGCACCGGTAGCCTGGATGCTGCGGCGGCAGGGTTTTGAGGGCCAGGCACGCATCAGCGGCCCGGATCTGATGTGGTCTCTGTGCGAGCGCGCCGCCGCTGCGGCGTTGCCGGTGATGTGCTATGGCAGTACGGAGGCGACGCTTGCGCTGCTGGAGCAGCGCCTGCGCGCCGCCTTTCCGGCGCTGCGCATGTCGATGGCATCGCCGCCATTCCGGGCGCTGACCGCAGAAGAAGACACCGCGATGGTCGAGCGGATCAATAGCAGCGGCGCCGGAATCGTGTTCGTAGGCTTGGGTTGCCCCAAGCAGGAACGCTGGATGGCTGCGCATCGCGGCAGGATCAATGCGGTCATGATCGGGGTGGGGGCGGCGTTCGATTTTCATGCGGGCACGGTGCAGCGGGCACCGGCCTGGATGCGCAACAACGGCCTGGAATGGATACACCGCCTGGCTGCCGAGCCGGGCCGGCTGTGGAAACGGTATCTGGTGACGAATACACTATTCGTATTGGGGGCGGCGCGGCAGTTACTGCGCCGATAAAACCGGCTGTTAAAAGAAAGGCCGGGCGCATGTTTTAATAGGGTCACACATGCCCGGGCGGGTTGAACAGGAGATAAGGGTTGCTGGCGGCGCCGGTTTTATCGGTGCAAATTTCATCCTCGACTGGCTCCGCGTTAACGGCGGGGCGGTGCTGGACTGGACTAGCCAGCCTGCAAGGCGAGTGGTTGCCGGACGCCCCAAGGGGTGTGTCTGCTCCCTGCCCGGCAGCGACGATCCTGCACAGGCCACGCGCGCTCAATTCGCGGCTGGGCAATGACAAGCCGGGACAGACGTTTGGCTTGCGTTTGCAGGACTGGCGCTCGGCCTTGACGTTGTGCCTGGAGGCGATGAAGACATGAAGACGATAACGGGGAGAAAGTGGTGAACGTATTATTGACCGGCGGTGCGGGCTATATCGGATCGCACACCGCGGTGGAGTGCCTGGCGGCGGGGCATGAGGTCGTGGTGTTCGATAACCTGTCCAACAGCAGTCCGAAATCGCTCGAACGGGTGGCCCGGATTGCCGGCAAGCCGGTGGATTTTGTGCAGGGGGATATTCGGGATCGCACGGCGTTGCGGCAATTGTTTTCCGACCATCGAATCGACACCGTGGTGCATTTTGCCGGACTCAAGGCGGTAGGCGAGTCGGTCGAAAAACCGCTGCTGTACTACGATAACAATATTGCAGGCAGCGTGGTGCTGTTCGAGGAAATGGCGGCGGCGAGCGTGAAGTCGGTGGTGTTTTCTTCATCGGCCACGGTGTATGGCGATCCGGCGACGGTACCGATCTCCGAGGATTTTCCCTTGTCGGCCACCAACCCCTATGGCCGTTCCAAGCTTTTTATTGAAGAGATGCTGCATGACATGGCACGTGCCGATACGGGCTGGAATATTGCCCTGTTGCGTTACTTCAATCCGGTCGGGGCGCATGAGTCGGGGCTGATTGGTGAAGATCCGCGCGGCATTCCCAATAATCTGATGCCCTATGTGGCGCAGGTGGCGGTGGGTCGCCGTCCGCATCTTCAGGTGTTTGGCGGCGATTACCCAACGCCGGACGGCACTGGCGTCCGGGATTATATTCATGTGGTGGATCTGGCACGCGGCCATGTTGCGGCATTGAATACGCTGCCGCAGCGGACGGGCGTGCAAACCTGGAATCTGGGCACTGGGCGCGGGGTGAGTGTGCTGGATATGGTGCGCGCGTTCGAGGCCGTAAGCGGAAAACCGGTGCCCTATCAGATTGTTGCCCGACGGGCGGGCGATGTGGCCCAATGCTGGGCGAATCCGGAACGCGCGGTTGAGGCGTTGGGATGGCGGGCCGAATTCGATTTATCGCGGATGTGTGCCGACGCATGGCGCTGGCAACAGGCCAATCCGGAGGGGTATAGCTGAGTAGCGCCTGCCTTCATCCCGTCGAAGCGCGCCTTCGGCACGGCTTTTTACGTACTGCCGCGTTTTCCGAACAGGCCGCGACCGCGGAAATACTGCACCGCCAGCCAGCCCCCGAACAGTCCACCCAGATGCGCGAAATGCGCCACGCCGGCTGCGGTATTGGTCACGCCGAGGATGAGTTCGACGATGCCATAACCCAGAACAAACGTTCGGGTGCGAATCTGGATAAAAGGCAGAAAGATAAAGCTGACAACGCGGTTGGGGAAATACATCGCATAGGCCAGCAGCAGGCCAAACACGCCGCCGGAGGCGCCAATGACCGGCCCTGTCGCATGCAGAAAATAGCCGCTGACGGCAATTTGCGTCATCGCGGCGATAGCCACGCTGAACAAAAAGGTCAGCAGATAGCGCAGTTCGTTCCAGCGCTGTTCCAGCGCGGAGCCGAACATCCAGATCGCGATCATGTTGAACACCAGATGCAGCAGCGATCCATGCAGAAAGCCGTAGGTGATCAATTGCCACAGATGAAAGGGGCCGCCTGAGCCCGGCGGCCACAGTGCAAAAATCCGGATGATGTCGCTGCCGGTTGCCAGCGTCAGGATAAACGTGAACACATTCAGCAGAATCAGGGCCAGGGTGATGGGTGGCATGGCAGGGCGCGATAGTATTTTCACGAAGCAGTCCCGGGTCGCATCAGGCGGCAGGCTCCCAGTGCTGCAGTTTCAATTGTAATGATTGCTGACCGTTGAATTCGTTCGGCATGAGCGCATAGACGGCCTGAATGCGATCAGGCAACGGATCGGCCTGAAAGAAGCGCATGGCATCGAATAGCCGTCCCTGGCGTGACAGTTTCAGCTTCAGATGCTTCTCGCCCACGATGCGTTGGGTCACCACCTCGAATGTTGCGGTAAACAGCGGTGCGGGAAAACCTTGTCCCCAGACGGCATTGTCCATCTGCTCGGCCAGAGCATAGCTGTGGGCCGCGTCATCGAGCAGGCCATCGGTTTCGATCACGCCTTCCAGGTCGGCCGGGTCGATCAGTTCGCGCACGACGGTTTCAAACGCCGCGCTGAACGTGTCGTAAGCGTCGGCGGCAAGGCTGAGTCCTGCTGCCATGGCATGGCCGCCAAATTTGAGGATCAGGCCGGGATGACGCTTGTCGATGAGGTCGAGCGCATCGCGCAGATGCAAACCCGGGATCGAGCGACCTGAGCCTTTGAGTTCGCCGCTTTCGCTGCGGGCGAAAACCAGGGTGGGGCGGTGAAACTTGTCTTTCAGCCGTGAAGCCAGAATGCCGATCACGCCGATGTGCCAGTCGGGCTGATAGGCAGTGAGGCTATGGCTGTCGCCCGGATTGAAAGCGGCAAGAATGGCCAGGGCTTCATCCAGCATGCCGGCTTCGACATCGCGTCGGGTACGGTTGAGGCTGTCCAGTCGTTGCGCCAGCTGTTGTGCGGCGCCGGAGTCGTCTGCCAGCAGGCATTCAATGCCCAATGCCATGTCATCGAGTCGGCCGGCCGCATTCAGGCGGGGCCCGAGCATGAATCCGAGATCGAACACGGTGGCGCGCTCAGGATCGCGCCCCGCTGCGCGAAACAGGGCATTGACGCCGGCTCCGGCCTTGCCCGCACGCATGCGCGCCAACCCCTGGGCGACCAGGGTGCGATTGTTCGCATCGAGCCTGACGACGTCAGCGACGGTGCCGAGCGCAACCAGATCGAGCAGGCTGCGCAGATCGGGTTCGGTGTGCTGGTCATAGCAGCCGCGTGTACGCAGTTCTGCGCGCAGGGCCAGCAACACATAAAACATGACGCCCACCCCGGCCAGGTTCTTGGAAGCAAACGCGCAGTCCGGCTGATTGGGGTTCACAATGCAGGCGGCATCGGGGAGGCGGTCGCCGGGCAGGTGGTGGTCGGTGACCAGAACAGGAATGCCCAGTGCGTTGGCTGCCGCCACGCCGTCGACCGCAGCGATGCCGTTATCCACCGTGATCAGAAGCTCGGGCTGACGCCGCGCTGCCAGCTTGACAATATCAGGGGTGAGGCCATAGCCATGCTCAAGGCGGTTGGGCACCAGGTATTCCACCCGCGCGCCGAGCATGCGCAGACCGCGTACGCCGACAGCGCAGGCCGTAGCGCCATCGGCGTCGTAGTCTGCGATGATCAGTAGACGCTTGTTGTCATGGATGGCGTCGGCCAGGATGACAGCAGCGTGCGCGCTATGCAGCAGACCCGCAGGCGGAAGCAAATGCGGCAGACGGTGTGCAATCTGGTCGGGATGGGTTACACCGCGTGCGGCATATAACCGGGCCCAGACGGGCGCGAGGCCGGCTTGTTCGAGTGCTTTGGATGCCTCGGCGGGGCAGGGGCGGGCGGTAATGGCAGGCATGGGAGGATTGTAGAGGCACCACCATGGCTGCGCACATTGATGATTCAGAAACTTTGCAGCAGAACGATGTGCCTGCGCCGCAGGGAGTAATATTTCGTCATGAGCCACTTACTCCCGCTTTCTCGTGTTGCCCGTCTGGTTGGGCAATCGCGCCATGTGTTGCAGGAAATGATCCGTAACGACACGCTGGCCACGTTCGACGGCATGATCGAGCTTGACGAGCTGCTGCGTGCATTTCCCGAAGTGAAATGGGATGACGACGCGGAGTTTCGTCGGGTGAGCGAAATCAAGGAGAAGGCCTTTGCCAAGCGGGTGCGCGATCACGTGTTGCCGGACAAGGAGGTGCTGGTGGCGCGCCTGAATGAAATGGGCGATGAGTATGCGGCAGCGAAGGCCTTGCTTAAACACTATGACAACGTGATGGTCTGGCTCGATGAAAAGATCGATGAAATGAACGCCGGTGCAAGCATGGAAACACATCATGCCTTGCACAGCGTGCGCGCTTTTCTGGTGCGAAACCTGGCTGAAATTCCTCCTGACGCGGTTCAGGCCCAATCGATTATTGCCCATGAAAGGATACTCAGGATTATGGCGCCGAACGTCACCATTCTGCCGAGCGGCCACGAGTTTGTCGTGGAAGGAAACGACACGCTGCTGGAAGCAGCCTTACGTAATGGCGTTTCGCTGAACTATGGTTGCAGCAACGGTAATTGCGGCGATTGCAAGGCGCGTGTCGTGTCGGGAGAGGTCAAGAAAGTGCATGCGCACGACTATGTATTGAAACAGGCCGAAAAAGATGCGGGCGCCATTCTGTTGTGCGCCTATGCGCCGGTCAATGACGTGGTGATCGAGGCCAGCGTGGCGGGTGCGCGGGATATCCCCGTGCAGCAACTTACCGCCAAAGTGAAATCGGTGGAAGTTTTCAACGACCACATGGCTGCACTGCACATTCTGGCGCCCCGCAGCCAGCGGCTGCGTTTTCTCGGTGGGCAAATCATCCAGATCCGGGTCAACGGCGCCAGCGGCCGCTATGCCATCGCGAGTTGCCCCTGCGAAGATCGCCATATCGAGGTGCAGATACCCCGCCGCGCGGATGACGCGTTTTCGGAAGCGGTGTTTACCGAACTGAAAGCCAACCATACAGTTGAGGTGGAAGGCCCGTATGGAGAGTTCGTGCTCGATGAAGATTCGCCCCGGCCGATTATTTTTGTCGCATTCGGGGCAGGATTCTCGCCGATCAAGAGTTTGATTCAGCATGCCATGTCGCTTGAACTGACCGAGTCTATGGACCTGCACTGGCTGGCCGATGAGGCGGGCCATTACCAGGACAACCTGTGCCGGGCCTGGACCGACGCGTTGGATAATTTCAATTATCTGCCGCATCCTCCCACCCAGGACCTGGATGCATTGTTGAAAAGCATTGTGGTGGATTACCCGGATATGCACCGCTTCGATGTCTATGCCGTCGGCACGGCAGCGCAGCTGGAACGGGCATACGAGCATTTCGTGCGGGAAGGCCTTCATGGCGCGCGCTGGTTCGCGAGCGAAATAGACGCCTGATGGTGCGGTTGTGGCAGATTCTCTGGGTGTTGCCGGTCAGTCTGCTGGGTCTGCTCGTGGCGATGCTGGCGCGTATCAGCGGCGGCGCGGTGCAGTGTGTTGACGGGGTGCTGGAAGCGTCAGGCGGCTGGCCTGCCTGGCTGTTGCGGCGCGGTTTTCCTTTCAGCGGCCCGGTTGCCGCGATCACGCTGGGGCATGTCGTGGTGGGCGCATCGCGCGACGCCTTGACCGCAACGCGCATTCATGAGCGGGTGCATGTCAGGCAATTCGAGCGCTGGGGCGTGTTGCTGCTGGTGGCGTATCCGCTGGCAGGCCTCTATGCCGGCCTGCGCGGTGGCAATCCCTACCGGGATAACGTGTTCGAACGCCAGGCGCGCGCCGCGGAATTTGCTTCGTCCTCCCCCCACGCGTCACCCGGTCATTCGATGGGGCGGTGAGAAACATGCCCGGGGTCGCCTGTATCCGGGTCGATCCAGTCCGTGATGCCAATCTCGTCTTCCGCTTCTTCCACCGTTTCACCCGGCTCATAATCGCTGTCAACGTTGTACTGCATGTCCTGAACGGCTTCCATCAAATTGGCAAACGGGCCGTACTCTTCGCCCGTTTCCGCGTCGATCCAGTAACAGCCGTCAGGCCGTTCCAGAATACGCGTGTGGTCATAGTCAGGCGGTGTTTCGGGTATGAGGTGTTTCATGGATTCTCCTCCGTAGCCTGACTATAGGCAGTCAAAACGGCCAGGGCAAGCGCTTCGCTTAACGTTTTTTGCTTGGCACTTAAATGCCCTGAATCCCGGTGCCGATCCAATTCGACAACCACAATCTGACAATCAATCATGGGGCGCTCCTGTCGACGGGGAATAGCCTGGCGGATGGATGTCCTGCAGGTTTCGATCAGCCTGGGCAACGCCTGGTGGCTGTGTAAGCAGAATGTCGATATTCGAGCATGCCTTGCTGGCGATGGGGGAAAGCGAACTTTAATTTGCGCGGTGAATTTTCGGGGTCAAATGCGACCATGCAAAATTGCCGCAATTTCCTCATCTTCAAGCCGGATCGGGTTGGTTTGCATGCTGCTGCCCCGACTGTGACGCACAACGCGCGAAATGTCGGCGGGCGTCACGCCATAGGTAGCCAGCACAGGCAGATTGAGCGTATGCGTCCAGCTTTCCAGCGTATCGAGCAAGGCTGCATGCGCGCTTTCCCGGCTCAGTTGCCCTTGCTTGCTGAGCAGGCGGCCCACCTGGGCGTACTTCTCCAGCGCCGCGTGCCCGGGCGCGCGTCGGGACAGGGTCTCAATATTGATGCGGGTGGCGCTTGCAACCAGCGTGCCGCAGACCACCCCGTGCGGAATCGGGAAAAAGGCACCCAATGGGGCGGCCAGACCGTGCACCGAACCCAGCCCCGCCTGCGCCAGGGTGATGCCGGACACTGTCGCCGCATAAGCCATCCGTCCTCGCGCGGCGGCATCGCCCGTGTCGGCATGCAGCGCCAGCAATCCGTCTCGTGCTGCCTTCATGCCGCCCCAGGCCAATGAATCGGTGAATGGCGCGGCCCGGCTGGAAACATAGGACTCCAGTAATTGGGTAAACGCATCCATGCCATTGGCGGCAATCACGGCGGGCGGACAGGTGATTAGAAGATCGGGATCGATCAGCGCGACTTCCGCCACCAATTGCGCATCCCGGAAAGACTTCTTGAAGCCCGCCGCGCCCTGCGTGCTGAGAACGGCATTTTTGGTGCCTTCGGCGCCCGTGCCAGCCGTGGTGGGGACGGCAATAAAGGGGGTCGTGGGGCCAATGTAAGGCAATTCTGGTCCTACACCTTCCAGGTGGTCCAAGACGGAATTGCCGGGTTTAAGCAGGCCGGCAATCGCCTTGGCGGCATCCAGCGCGCTCCCACCCCCAATGCCAACCACAACCTCAATTGCCCGGCCTTGCAGGCGCCGCACTGTGTCATCCACCCATTGTGGCGAGGGTTCGCTCGCAATAGACACGTGTTGCCAGGAGACACCCGACTCACCGAGTCCGTCGATCAAGGCAGACCAGGAGGCTGTGCGGCTGAACGAACTGGCGCCTGTCACAAGCAAGGCATGGGTGCCGTAGCGCCGCGCAATGCCTGGCAACTGGGCCAGAACGCCCGCGCCAAACTCGATCTGCGGCAGGCGGGAAACAGAGAAGTTCGTTATATGCACGGATACCCTTCGTTTTCAGGCTAAGACAGATTGCATGGTAGCGGTCGGTGTATGCCGCCGCCAGCTTGCCGGCTTTTGGGCGAATCGGAACTGCACCGCATCTGGCATATGTTGAAGTCTATGGTTATTGAAAACATGACGGATAGGGTCTTTTTGATGGGAGGGCAGAATAATTAAGTCACGTGAGTGTTGACGGAGGGCGTGGCTGTTTGCTATAGTTCCGCTTCTCGATTGAAGCAGTTTTAATTGCTACAGGCGCGGGGTGGAGCAGTCTGGCAGCTCGTCGGGCTCATAACCCGAAGGTCGTAGGTTCAAATCCTGCCCCCGCAACCATTTCGAAATAAGTGTTGACGTTTTATGTAAACCACGTAGAATGCGCACCTCTCGAAACGGCGATGCAAGCGAAAGCTGAAGTGCTAATCGATTGATCTTTAACAATTTACAGCCGATAGGTGTGGGTGTTGTTGCGGTAGTTAGTTCGGCTTAGGCTGGATTGACAACTAGCATAAATGCTCACACTTGAAATTGAAGTCATATTTT
>Ga0209024_1000313_pt1 | contig 92611 bp, 85 predicted proteins | sample AutmiccommunBRH5_FD_187380 | JGI IMG/M metagenome (GOLD analysis project Ga0209024, IMG submission 187380) | Deep subsurface microbial communities from Mt. Terri, Switzerland - Autotrophic microbial communities BRH/5 (SPAdes) (version 2) | ecosystem: Environmental > Aquatic > Deep subsurface >...
CCCCCCCCGAGGGCGGGCACATTCGTGCCCACCGGGGCGGACACAGCAGAATTTGGAGCTGTTCGGACCAAGCTTCACCCCCCTTGCCCTGCGGCTTGCGCCTTCGGGCAACCGTCGCGGTCGGATTGCCACTGGCAAGCCGACTGATCGCGCCGGGGACATCCCCTCGCGCGGTCGTGGGTTGACCCGGCGCGGCGGGCGGCGGACCATCCAGGGCAATCAGGCAAGGAGAGTTGCGATGCGGATGGCACCGATCATGGCGCTGCTGATGGGCATGGCCGACGCGGCGGTGGCGCAGGAGGCTGCGCCCTCACCGGAACCGCAGGCCGCGCAACCGGCCTTCACCCCCGCCCCGACGCAGGCTCCCGCCGGCCGCTACACGCTCGACCTCTCCCACGGGCGGCTGATCTTCCGCGTCAGCCATCTGGGGTTTTCCAACTACACCGCCCTCTTCACCGATTTCGCGGCCGAGCTGGACTTCGACCCCGCCAACCCCGAGGCGATGGCCCTGACCGCCACCGTCGATCCCGCCTCGATCCAGACGCACTTCCCCGACCCGGAGTTCGACTTCAACGCCTATCTGGCGGGGCCGGACTTCCTCGATGCGGCGGCCTTCCCCGAGATCACCTTCGCCTCTACCCGCGTGCGGATGACCGCTCCCGACAAGGCCGCGGTGACCGGCGCCCTCACCCTCCACGGCGTCACCCGGCCGATCACCCTGCGCGTCACCTTCAACGGCGGCTATGCGCCGCAAAGCTTCGATCCCGGCGGTGCGCGCATCGGCTTCTCGGCCACAGGCACGCTGTTCCGCTCCGACTTCGGCATCGACATGGGCATCCCCGCCCCGGGCACCACGCTGGGGGTGTCCGATGCCGTGGAGATCGTGATCGAGGCGGAGTTCATCAACCCGGATGCCTCGGGCGGGCAGGTCGGCCCCTAACCGGCCCGCTCCAGCAGCCTCAGCACCTCTGGCCCCAGCGTCTCCACCATGATCGCCACGCCCTTTGCCGTGGGGTGCAACCCGTCCGGCTGCACCAATCCGCCGCGCTGCTCGGGGGGCAGCTCCGACAGCCCGGCCAACATGTTCGGCACCATCAGCGCGCCATACTGCTCCGCCAGCTCCGGCCAGATCGCATCGAAATCCGCCTTGTAGTCTGCGCCATAGTTCCCCGGCGCGGGCAGGCCGATCAGCAGCACCGGCAGGCCCTTGGCGTCCGCCTCCGACAGGATCGCGTCGATATTGGCTCGGGTTTCGGCGGGATCGAGCCCGCGCAGCAGGTCATTCCCGCCAAGCGCCACGATCATCGCATCGGCCCCGCCCTCCAGCGTCCAGCCAAGGCGCGCCAGCCCGCCGGCGCTGGTGTCGCCTGACACCCCGGCATTCACCACCGTCACCTCGGCCCCCTTCTCGCGCAGCCACGCCTGCAGCTGCGGCACGAACCCTTCCGCCTGCGGCAGCCCATAGCCCTGCGTCAGGCTGTCGCCAAGCGCCACCAGCGTCAGCGGATCGCCCGCCGCGGGCGCCGCAACCAGAAAACTTGCTGCAACTGCAAGGTTGCGAAGCCGCACCGCCGCGCCATATGCCATCTGAGGCAGGCAAAAGGTGGACCAGATGCGCGATAGCCAAGGCGATGCAGGCGAAACGGTGCTGGCGCTGGAGGATGCGCGGCTGACGCTCGCCGGCAATGCCGGGCCGGTCGAGGTGCTGCGCGGCATCACGCTGCAGGTCAAGCGCGGCGAGAGCCTTGCGCTGATCGGGCCTTCGGGGTCTGGCAAATCGTCACTCCTGATGCTGATGGGCGGTCTGGAACGCGCTACCGGCGGCAAGGTTCAGGCGCTTGGCCATGACCTTTCCGCGATGGGCGAGGATCAACTGGCCCGCTTCCGCAGGGGGAATATGGGGATCGTGTTCCAATCCTTCCACCTTGTTCCGACGATGACCGCGTTGGAAAATGTCGCGCTGCCGCTGGAACTGGCCGGGGTGCGGGATGCGTTCGAGCGGGCCGAGGCGGAACTGCGCTCCGTCGGCCTTGGCGTGCGGCTTGGCCACTACCCGGCGCAGATGTCGGGCGGCGAGCAGCAGCGGGTGGCGCTGGCCCGCGCCGCCGCGCCGCGCCCGGCGATCCTGCTGGCCGATGAGCCGACGGGGAACCTCGATGCCGCCAATGGCGCCGCGATCATGGACCTGCTGTTCGGGCTCCGCGACCGGCATGGCGCGACGCTGGTGCTGGTGACGCACGCGCCGGAACTGGCGAGCCGCTGCGACCGGGTGGTCCGGCTGGCCGATGGTGCGGTCGCGGGCGAGGATCTGCGGGTGCAGGCATGATCGCCTTCCGCATCGCGCTACGCGAGTTGCGCGGCGGGATCGGCGGCTTCCGGGTGTTCCTGCTGTGCCTGATCCTTGGCGTCGCAGCGATTGCCGCCGTGGGCACGCTGCGCGAGGGCATCCGCCGCGGGCTGGACGCGCAGGGCGCGGTGCTGCTTGGCGGCGATGCGCAGATGGAATTCACCTATCGCTATGCCAGCCCGGATGAGCGGGCATGGATGGAGGAGCGGGCGACGGGCCTGTCCGAGATCGTCGATTTTCGGTCGATGGCCGTGGTCGGCGAAGACCGGGCGCTGACCCAGGTGAAGGGCGTCGATGCCGCCTATCCGCTGGTGGGCGAGGTGGTGCTGGAGCCTGCGCTGCCGCTGGCCGAGGCGCTGGCGGGCAATGGCGCGGTGATGGACGGGGTGCTGGCGGACCGGCTGGGGCTGGCGGTGGGTGATGCCTTTCGGTTGGGGCAGGCGGAGTTCCGGCTGGCCGCCCGGCTGGCGCGAGAGCCGGACAGCGCGGCGGGCGGGTTCGCGCTTGGGCCTCGCACCATCGTGCGCAGCGAGGATCTTGCGGGCTCGGGCCTGTTGGAGCCTGGCACGCTGTTCGAGACCGAGTACAGGATGACCTTGCCTGCTTCGGCCGACCTGACCGCGCTGCGGGCCGAGGCCGAGGCGGCCTTCCGCGACAGCGGCATGAGCTGGCAGGACCGCCGCCGCGGCGCGCCGGGGGTGGACCGGTTCGTGGAGCGGATCGGGTCCTTCCTGGTGCTGGTGGGCCTTGCCGGGCTGGCGGTGGGCGGCGTCGGCATCTCGGCCGCCGTGCGCGCCTATCTGGACCGCAAGACCGAGGCGATTGCGGTGCTGAAGGCGCTTGGCGCGACGGGGGGCACGATCCTTGCCGCCTACATGTTGCAGATCGGCGCGCTGACCATGCTGGGGGTGGTGCTTGGCCTGCTGCTTGGCGGCTCGCTGCCGGTGCTGGCCGCGCCGCTGATCGCCGCGCGGATGCCGATCCCGGTGGAGCTGGGGCTGGCCCCGGGCGCCCTGGCCGAGGCGGCGCTGTATGGCGTGCTGACAGCGGCGATCTTCACGCTCTGGCCGCTGTCGCGGCTGCGCGAGGTGCGGGCGGCGGCGCTGTTCCGCGACCTTGGGCCGGGCAGCCGGGCCTGGCCGGGCGCGGGGATGGCGGCGGCGATGGCGCTGCTGGTGGCGGCGCTGGTCGGTGCGGCGGTGGGGTTTTCCGGCGTGCCGGAGCTGGCGCTTGGCACACTGGGCGGGGTGATCGCGGCGCTGGCGGTGCTGGCGCTGGCGGCTTGGGCGCTTGGGCATCTGGCGCGGCGGCTCGCGGGCCTCGCGCTGATGCGCGGGCGGCCGGGGCTGCGGCTGGCGCTGTCGGCGATCGGCGGGCCGCGGGCCGAGGCGGCGCCGGTGATCCTGTCGCTGGGGCTGGGGCTCGCGGTGCTGGCGGCGGTAGGGCAGATCGACGCCAACCTGCGCGCCGCTATCGACCGGGACCTGCCGGAAGTGGCGCCGAGCTACTTCTTCGTCGATATTCAGAACGACCAGATTGACGGGTTCCGCGAACGGCTGGACTCTGATGCCGCCGTCAGCCGGGTCGACAGCGCACCGATGCTGCGGGGAATCATCACGCAGATCAATGGGTTGGACGCGCGGACGGTGGCGGGCAGCCACTGGGTGCTGAACGGCGATCGGGGGGTGACCTACTCGGACCGGCCGCCCGCGAACACCACGATCACCGCGGGCGAGTGGTGGCCCGAGGGCTATGACGGCCCGCCGCAGGCCAGCTTTTCGGCCGAGGAGGCGGCCGAGATCGGGCTGAAGCTGGGCGACAAGATCACCGTGAACATCCTTGGCCGCGATCTGGAGGCGGAGGTGACAAGCTTCCGCGTGGTGGATTTCTCCACCGCCGGGATCGGCTTTGTGATCGCGCTGAACCCCGGGGCGCTGGCTGGTGCGCCGCATACCCATATCGCCACGGTCTATGCCGAGGAAGCCGCGGAGGCACAGATTTTGCGTGATCTGGCAACCGCTTACCCCAACATCACCGCGATCCGGGTGCGCGATGCACTGGACCGCGTCGCCGAGGCGCTGACGGCGATTGCGCGGGCGACGGCGATTGCGGCGGCGGGGACTCTGGTCACCGGCTTCGTGGTGCTGATCGGGGCGGCGGCGGCGGGAGAGAGGGCGCGTGTCTATGAGGCGGCGCTGCTGAAGGTGCTGGGGGCGAGCCGGGGGCGGATTCTGGGGTCGTTCGCGCTGCGGTCGGCGATCATGGGGGCGGCGGCCGGGGTGGTGGCGGTGGCGTTCGGCGGTGTGGCGGGGTGGGCGGTGATGACGTTTGTCATGGAAGCGGAGTTCCGGTTCGAGCGGGTGTCGGCTTTGCTGATCGTCACGGGCGGGGCGGCGGCGACCTTGCTGGCCGGATTGTTCTTTGCGCTCAGGCCCTTGGCGGCAAGGCCCGCGCAGGTTTTGCGGGCGCGGGACTGAGGTCAGCCGGCGCGTTTGAGCCTGAGGGCGTTGGTCACCACGAAGACCGAGGAGAAGGCCATGGCGCCGGCGGCGAGCATGGGGGAGAGCAGCATTCCGTTCAGCGGATAGAGCGCGCCGGCGGCTACCGGGATGAGCAGAACGTTATAGCCGAAGGCCCAGAACAGGTTCTGGCGGATGTTGCGCAGGGTGGCGCGGCTGAGGCGGATGGCGGCGGCGACCACTTGCGGGTCGCCGGAAATCACAACGATATCAGCGCTTTCGATGGCGACATCGGTGCCGGTTCCCATGGCTATGCCGACATCGGCGGCGGCGAGGGCGGGGGCGTCGTTGATGCCGTCGCCGACGAAGGCGGTGGGGGCGGCGAGCGCCGCCAGCGCTTGCAGCTTGCCTTCGGGCAGGACGCCGGCGACCACGTTGGAAATGCCGATCCGCGCGGCGACGGCTTCGGCTGTCAGGCGGTTATCCCCTGAAATCATTGTGCTTTCCACGCCGAGTGCCCTCAGCGCAGCAACCGCTGCGGCTGCGCCGGGCTTGAGCGGGTCTGACACGGCGAGCACGGCGGAGAGGGTGCCGTCGAAGGCGATGAGCACGGGGGTCTTGCCCTCGGCGGCCAATGCTTCGGCCCGGGAGGCGAGGGTATGGAAACCGTCTGGAAGGGATATGGATGTCGTATGTAAACCGTTTCCGTCGGGCTTTGCCGCCAGATCGACGCCTTCCGCCTCCAGCAGCGCCGCATTGCCGATCAGCAAGACATGGCCGCCGACGCTGGCGACCAGCCCTTTGCCGGGGATGGCGCGGGCAGTGTCGGCGCGGGGGAGGGTCAGGCCGCGCTGTTGCGCTGCCGTGAGGATGGCGTGGGCGAGCGGGTGTTCGGAGCGGGCCTCTGCCGCCGCGACGAGGGTGAGGAGGTCATCCTCGACCACGCCCGGCGCGACTTCCAGATCGGTCAGGACCGGGTGGCCCTCGGTCAGGGTGCCGGTCTTGTCGAAGGCGACCGACCGCACCTCGGCCAGCAGTTGCAGCGCGTCGCCGCGGCGGAAGAGGATGCCAAGCTCGGCGCCGCGGCCGGTGCCGACGAGGATGGAGACGGGGGTGGCGAGGCCCATGGCGCAGGGGCAGGCGATGATCAGCACCGAGATGCCGGCGACGAGCGCGTGGGTCAGCCGCGGTTCGGGGCCGACGGTCAGCCAGAGCAGGAAGGTCAGCGCCGCCAGCGCCATCACCGCGGGCACGAACCAGCGGGTGATCTTGTCGACCAGCGCCTGCACTGGCAGCTTGCCGCCCTGCGCATCCTCGACCAGACGGATGATGCGGGCCAGCACGGTATCGGCGCCGGTGGCGGTGACGCGGAAGGCGAGCGCGGCGGCGCCGTTGACGGTGCCGCCGGTGACCGGGGCGCCGGGGGTTTTCTCGACCGGCGCAGGCTCACCCGTCAGCATCGATTCGTCGATCCAGCCATGGCCTTCGGTGAGGGTGCCATCAACCGCGACCCGCTCGCCGGGGGCGAGGAGGACGATGTCGCCGGGGGCGAGTTCCTCGACCGGAAGCTCGACGGTTTCGCCGCCGCGGTCGACGCGGGCGGTGGCGGGGCGCAGGCCGACAAGGCGGCGGATCGCCTCGCCGGCCTGGCCCTTGGCGCGGGCCTCAAGCCAGCGGCCGACGAGGATCAGGGTGACGATGGTTGCCGCCGCCTCGAAATACACATCGCGGGCGGCGCTGGGCAGGAGCGCGGGGGCGAAGGTGGCGACGGTGGAATAGCCGAAGGCGGCGAGGCTGCCGAGGGCGACGAGGCTGTTCATCTCGGGCGCCATGCGGGCGAGGGCGGGCAGGCCGATGCGCAGGAAGATGCGGCCCGGCCCGGCGAGCACGGCGAGGGTGAGGGCGAATTGGATCAGCCAGCTGGTCTGGGTGCCGAGGGTGCCCATGATCCAGTGGTGGAAGGCCGGGACCATGTGGCCGCCCATGGCGAGGATGACCACGGGCAGGGTGAGCGCGGCGGAGATCAGGGCGCGGCGCTTCATCAGCGCGGCCTCATCGGCCTGGCGGGTTTCGGGGGCGGGCGTGTCTTGTGCGGGGTGGGCGGGATAGCCGGCCTTGGTGACGCGCTGGGCAAGCTCGGTGGGCGAGGTGGCGCCGGGGGTATAGCGCACCTGCGCGGAGTTGGTGGCGAGGTTGACGGTGGCCGCCAGCACGCCGGGGGCGGCTTGCAGGGCGCGCTCGACCCGGCCGGTGCAGGAGGCGCAGGTCATGCCGTCGACGGTCAGGCGCGCCTCGGCCTCGGCCATCGGGTAGCCGGCTTTCTTCAGCGCGGCGGCGAGGGTGGCGGGGCTGGCGGGGGCGGCGAAGGTGACGCGGGCGGAATTGGCGGCGAGGTTGATGGTGGCCTCGGTGACGCCGGGGACTGCCGCCAGCGCGCGTTCGGCGCGCCCGGCGCAGGAGGCGCAGGACATGCCGGTGACGGGGAAAGTGGCGGTCTGGGTCATGGCGCGGCTCCGGGTTTGCAAGGGGAACCTAGACCCGGGGCGGGGATGTTTCAAGAGTTGTTGAAATGTTGGGGTGTCGCAGGGTGGGCGCCTCTTCCGGCGCGATCAGGCGGTGATACGACAGGCGACCGAAGGCCATTTTCGGCCAGTCTTGACGTCCACTGGCTAGGTATCTAAAGTCCATCGGTCTATATCAGCCTGCTAAGTTTATGATATATAGTGATATAATTCTAGACAGTTGAGGGCACTCTCTCCTCTCCTCGTGGCGACGCCGCACCGGCCCCCCGGGTTGACCTAAACCCCTCTCCATCCCCACGCTGATCTCAGGGAGCTAGCAGGCTCAGCGTTAGATGGAGCGCCAAATGGCAAAGGAACACACCAATCCTCCGGGGCACCAGATGCTTCAACGCAGCGTTCCGGACCAGGAACACCGGGTCTCGTCGCGCACCCGCATTCCACTCATCGAGGTCCGGTTCCCCGATCCCAACTACACCAGCAGCAAGCTGGTGGACCGCTTCAACAGCTTCTGGTCCGCGATCCGTGAAGCGAAGGTCGGCCCGAAACCCGAGGCCAAGGAACTTCTCGACGATGGGTTGGTCAACATGGAGGAGATCGACGAGTGGCTGGAGAAGGTCAGCATGCCCTATTCGGTCACTCAGCGGATCAAGCGACGGGCCGCTCGCCTCGCCGAGGCGCACAAGCAGCGCAGCCCTATGACTCATTTGCAAGATGGCGACTTGGGAAGGCTCGAACTCGTCCGTGGCGTCGTCGATCTGGTCCGAATCCGGTCGGAGCATGAGGCCGACGAGATCGCCTCCAAGGTTCACGAGGAATTCCCTTGGTTGGGTCCTGCCACAGATGTCCTCTGGCACGCCATGCGCCTCTCGGTGCGGAACGGCGATGCGGGGTTCAGACTGCCTCCTCTCCTTCTGGACGGGCCGCCGGGAATTGGCAAATCGAGGTGGGCTAGGTTCTTTGCCAAGCTGATCGGCACGACGGAAGTCGCGATTGACGCCAGCGGGGAAAGTGCCGGTTTCGGCATCATCGGGTTGCAGCGGGGATGGGGCTCGGCGCAGCCCGGACGCCCGCTGAACCTGATCCTGCAAGAACTGATCGGCAACCCACTCGTTATCATCGACGAAATCGAGAAGGCGGGTGCGGCAAGCAGCATGAGGGGCGAGACCTACAGCTTGACGACCTCTCTGCTGCCTCTGCTCGAGAGATCGACAGCCGCAACCTGGAACTGCCCGTTCTTTCGCGTGCCCTTCGACATGTCCTGGATTTCCTGGGTGCTGACTTCGAACAATGCCTACCTGCTGCCGCCGCCCCTTCGCAGCCGTTGCACCGAAGTTCAGCTGCCTGACGGGACCTTAGCTGAGCTCCAGAACTTCGTGCTACGCGAGCAGCCTAGACGCGGGCTCTCCGACGAGGCCACGGCTGGCATCATTGGTGCTCTGGAGCGGTCAGTCGAATTCAGGATCCGACCGAGCCTGCGGACGGTCATTCGCATGATCGAGCGCGCGGAGCTGCAAGATGGGCGCCCCGTGGTGCACTGATGGCGGTGAGCCACCTGGAAACGGCCAGCAACCTGACCGCCATGACGCGGCGGCGGGTGCCGGGCAGGGGCTATTACTTTCGTTCATTGCGCGGATCAGCGCGCCGGTTCGTCCGGCCATCAGGAATCTTTCATGTCCGTTCTCATAATCGCCGATCTCCACCTCGACCTGTGGCTTGCGGATGGGCGCGACCCGTTCGCGGCCGTCGATCCGGATCTGCTGGCTGGTCTCGATGCGCTGATCATCGCTGGCGATCTCAGCAACAAGCCGAAGGTCAGGTGGCCGCACGCGATCAGGCACCTTTCGCGGTATGTGGATCCGGCGCGCATCTACCTGCTGCCCGGTAACCACGATTATTACGATCACACGCTCGACGGCGATGATCGTCTGGCGGCGATCGCCGCCGCAGAAGGTGCACAGTTCGCGCAGAAAACGGAACTGGTTGTCGGCGGCATACGCTTCCTTTGCTGCACGCTGTGGACAGCCTTCGAACTCGGCGACGACGCGGCACATGCGCAAACAACCGCGATCCGCGGGATGAACGATTACCGATACATCCGCATGTCGCGGCAGAGCTACCGGCGCATCTGGCCCGTCGATACGGCAGCAGTCCATGCGGATCACCGGCAGTGGCTCGAGGGACGATTGGCCATGCCGTTTGCCGGCTGGACGGTGGTGGTCACGCATCACTGCCCGCATCCGGGTCTGATCGGCAAGCAGCAGGAGGGACTCGAGCCGGTTTATGGGTCTGACCTGCTTTGCCTCATCGCGCGCTTCGAGCCGGAGGCATGGTTTTTCGGACATACGCACCATCGGCACGAGGCGCAGGAGGTGCGAACCTTGGTGCGGAACGTCTCGCTGGGGTATCCGCAAGAAGTCAGGGCCGGTGACGCAGACGCCGCCGAGATCCTGCTGCGCGGGTTGCTCGAGTGATGATCAGCTTTTCCCTGCAGCCTCGGATCACGCGGCTGAGCCATCCAGTGGTTGCGACATTCGTGCGCGGGCAGCTGCATAGCAGCCACCGCGAGCGCTGGGCCACCAGACCTGTGGTGCATTGATGGCCGTGAACCGGACATAGGCGAGCCTCAGCCAGGAAACGGCGGTCTCCCGCCACCACCTTCCAGCTGGAGCCGTGAGCTGCGGCTCCTTGTGGAGGTTTGCACGGTCAGAATGCACCACGCCTCAACCTGCAGAAATGTAGATTTAATTACAAGATTGTCCAAAATGTCATCAAACCTACAATCTCTTCCCTGAGTATCTGTGGTGAACCGCCGCTCCGGCGCCTGTTGCCGGCCCTCACCCAGCCTCATCACGTAGGATATCATGCTCAATCCCATCTCCCCCAAGCCTCGGGCACGTTTCCGCCCGCTCTCCTCGGCGCGCGCCCTGTTGCTGTGCGGCGCCGCCACCTTCAGCCTGCTGCCCGGCCTCGGCCATGCCGACACCGAGGGCACGCTGCGCGTTTTGACCTTCAATACCTGGGGCGACCAGTTCCGCAACAATCTCGACGCCATCACGCCGCTCTTCACCAACGGCGGCTATGATGTCATCGCGTTTCAGGAGCTTGGCAGCACCGCCTATCTCAGCGGCTTGCAGCAGCGGCTGCGCGACGCGGGCATGGGCGAGTATACCTATGTGAAAAGCGGCGATACCGGCATCCTCAGCCGCGTGCCCGGCGTGACGGGCAGCAACACCCTGGGCGATGCGGTGGCCTGGCAGTCGACGGACGCGGTGGGGGGCAATCCCGAAACGGTGTTCGGGTCGGTTCACCTTGACTACCGCGACCCCTCTGCCACCCGGCTGAACGAGATCGGCGGGATCACGACCTGGGCGAAATCTACCAATCGCTCGGTCATCCTTGTCGGCGACTTCAATGCTGGTGACGTGTCCGAGCGCGGCCTGCACCGCGCCAGCCAGCAAAAGCTGATCCTGCAGAACTACCTGCGGTCCGGCAACGCCTTCTACGGCAAGCTGCTGGAGCAATACGCCGTCGATGCCGAGGCGATGGCCGACTTCATTGCCGACAACCGGGGCAAGAGCCTTGGCCTGTCCGACATCCCCGACGACCTGTTCGCGGATGAGATGTATCCGGTTCAGGACAACATCCCCGTGTCGATGAACAAGCTGAAGCGCGACTTCATCTTGCTGCAGACCGAGGACAGCCGCGAACTGTTCGCCCCGCACGAACTGGCGGATGGCAGGACCACCTGGACCTCGGCCGAGGAAGACGCCACCAACACCTGGCCCAGCTGGGACCGCGTGGTGATCGACCACTTCCTGGCCTCGCGCCCCTTCGGCAAATGGTGGAAGATCGTCGATGACGCTGCCGACGAATACACCGGCGTCCTTGACCAGACCGACGTGACGGACAGCGGCAAGGCCTTTTCCGACCACGAGCTCGTTGCGCATGATCTGGCTTGGGTCGGCCCGAAGCTGGAATATTACGACAATGCCGAAGGCGCGGAGGAAACCCGGCTCGTCTGGAGCGAGGATGCCAATGTCTTCGAGGACCACGAGGGCGAGTTCTACCTGACGCGTAACAACATGCGCAGCGATGTCTATCTGGGGCAGGTGTCCGACGAGAACGGTAACCCGGTCCTTGACTGGCTGACAGAAGCCGAGAAGAAGACGCTGCTGGATTGCACCAGCACCGATGCGCGCCTGCAAGATGCCATCGCCGACTACTGCATCGACGATCACAGCTTCATCTCGGAAACGCTGGTGGCCGATGGCGGCACCGTGCGGGTTGATGAGGATGCGGCGCTTGGCACTTCGGACGCGGCCCTGCGCCTGAACGATGGCGGGCTTGCCGTTTCCGGCACCGCCATGACCTCGCTGAACCGCGATGTCAGCCTGGAAGGCACCGGCGGCTGGCTGGATATCCGCGAAGCGAATGCCACCGTGTTCGCGCTGAAGGACATCTCGGGCACCGGCGCGCTGGACAAGCGCGGCGAAGGCACGCTGGTTCTGGAGGCTGTCAACAGCTACACCGGCGCCACCGAGGTCAGCAAAGGGCTGCTGGTCGTCAACGGCTCCATCGCGACCTCGCAGCAGGTGAATGTTGGGGACGGGGCGGCCATCGGCGGCTCGGGCACGGTCGGTTCGCTGACCCTTGGCAGCGGCGCGACGCTTGCCGCGGGCAGCAGCATCGGCGCCCTGAACGTGGACGGCGATCTCGCCTTCGCCGCCGGCTCGTCCTTCGAAATCGAGGTGAACGCCGAAGGCGAGTCGGACGTGGTGAATGCCACCGGCAACATCGCCATCGGCGGCGGGTCGGCCTTCGCGCTGGCAGCGCCGGGCGACTACAGGCCCTTCACCGACTACACCGTGCTGACCGCTGGCGGCACCGTCACCGGGCAGTTCGACAGCGTCACCTCGTCCTTGGCCTTCCTCGATGCCTCGCTGAGCTACGGCACCAGCGACGTGTCGCTGACGCTGGAGCGGAACGACACCGCCTTTGACACGGTCGCCCAGACCGCCAACCGCCGCGCCACCGCCGGCGGCGTCGAAAGTCTCGGCTATGGCAACGCGCTCTATGACGAAGTGGTCATGCTGGATGCCGTCACCGCCGATGCCGCCTTCGACGATCTGTCGGGCGAGTTGCACGCCGCGACGCTGACGACGCTGGCCGAGCAAAGCAACACCCTGCGCGGCGTTGCCCTGGGCCAGATGCGCACCTTCGCCGGTGGCGACAAGGCGCAGTTCTGGATGCAGACCTATGGCGGCTCTTCGCAAGCTGAAGGCGACGATGTGCACGATCTGCTCTCTTCGGGCTTTGGCACGCTTGTCGGCGTCAACGGGATGCTGGACAGCGGCTGGACCTATGGCGCGATGGCAGGCTATGGCCAATCCGAGGCGCGGCTGCGCGGCAGCGACAGCGACGCCGACACTCAGGACGTCAGCCTCGGCCTGATCGCGGGCCGCGCCTTCGGGGCCGCGCATGTCTCCGCGGGTCTGACCCGGACGAACAGCCAGATCGACACCACCCGCAGCGTGGCCTTCGGCGATTTCGCAGACACCCTGACCGCCGATTACAGCGCCAACACCACCCAGGTCTTCGCAGAGTTCGCCTATGACCTGCAAATGGGTAGCACGGTTCTGCAGCCCTATGCCGGCATTGCCCATATCGCGGTGAAGACGGATGGCACCACCGAAGACGGCGGCGCCGCGGCGCTGAAGATCGCGGGCAACGACTATGACGCCACGATCACCGAGCTTGGGGTGCGGGCCGAAAGCCTGCTGACCCAAGGCGCGACCCCGGTCCGCCTGTCGGGCGAGCTTGGCTGGCAGCATGTGCTGGATGCCAGCGAGCCCAAGGCCGACATGGCCTTTGTCGGCGGCTCGTCCTTCGGGATCGACGGCGCCGGCCTGCCCGAGGATCTGTTCAAGGTGAACCTCTCGGTCGCTGCCGAACTGACTGAGCAGACCTCGCTGCAGGTCGGCTATACCGGCAGCTTCGGTGATGCGGGACAGGGCAACAGCCTTGGCGCGACGCTGCGCGTGAACTTCTGAACCTGAAAAACTGGAAATGGGCTGCGGCAGGAAACTGTCGCAGCCCATTTTCTTGCAAGATGATTGGCAGGCGGTGATACGACGTGAATATTGGGGTGACATGGCAGCGCGGCAAATGGAATTTGAAGACAAGAAGAGCCTCCGGCACCGGCTGCTGATGGAGCAGATCGTGGCGCAGCGCTACATTTCACTGGATGAGGTGTCGCGCCGCTTCGCCGTCACCACCCAGACCGCCCGGCGCGACATCATGGAGCTGGAAAAACAGGGCAAGCTGCGGCGTCTGCATGGCGGCGCTATGATCGCCAACTCCATCGAACCCGGCGAGCTGCGCAGCCGCCGCGTCCGCAACGCGCAGGCCAAGGAGCGCATCGGCGCTTGCGTCGCGGACCTGATCGAGGACGGCGCCTCGATCTTCCTTGATACCGGGTCGACCTGCGAGGCGATTGCCCGCGCCATCGTCTGCCGCAAGAATCTGCGCGTGGTCAGCTACAGCCTGCGCATTGCCGCTTATCTCAGCGAGGTCACCGATTTCATCATCGCCGTTCCGGGCGGCTTCGTGCGCCATGTCGATGGCGGGGTGTTTCAGGAGAGAACCCCCTCGTTCATCGCGGGCTTCAAGTTCGACATGGCCATCGTCTCGGTTTCGGGCGTCGATGACGAGGGCGACCTGTGCGACGATGACCAAGGCGAGGTCGAAGCCGTGCGCTCGGCGATGGGTCAGGCGCACAAGGTGCTGCTGGCGGTGGACGGCAGCAAGTTCGGCAACCGCGGCCATGTGCGGCTGGGATCACTGAACGAGGTTGATCTTCTGGTCTCCGAGGCGGACCCGCCAGAGTCGATCGCATCTGCCGCCCGTCTCGGCGGCGTCACCTTCCACCGGGCCTGAAAAGCGCTGCAAGCCGCACAAAATCTTCGTCGGCTGACGGCTGTCTGCGCGCGCCGGGGGTGAGAGGCAGCCAGCTTCGGTGAACGTGCCCAAGATCCCGCTGGACGAGCTTGCGGTGGACGATCTGCGCAAGATCGTGGAGATCAACCTCTTTGGCTCGATGCTTTGTGCGCGGGCGGCGATGGCGCAGATGAAACGGCAAGTTCCGCAAGGCGGGCGCATCATCAACAATGGCTCGGTTTCCGGCTATGCCCCCCGTCCGAATACCGCGCCCTACACCGCCACCAAACATGCGATCACCGGCCTGACCAAGTCCATCTCGCTGGACGGCCGCGCCTTCGACATCGCCTGCGGCCAGATCGACATCGGAAACGCGGCGGTCGAGCGGACGAAGTATATCCAGGCTGGCACGGCCCAGGCCGATGGCTCGGTCGGCGTGGAAGCACAGCTTGACGTGGCCGAGGTCGGACGCGCGGTGTGCTACATGGCCGCGCTGCCGCTGAGTGTCAGCGTGCCCTTCGTCACGCTCATGGCCTCGACCATGCCGCTTTATGATTGCGGATGATGGGCAAGGTGTTCCTGCAGCCCATGTCGGAAGAAGCGTGAGGCCTGTTCACCCTTTGGCCCTATCCTGACTTCGCGTTCGCGATCGCCAACGCTGCCGAAAGGACGATAGCATCCTCTACGACGCCGGAGGAAGTCTGGCTCGCCTGCCGCATTGCCCGCTTGCGGGCCGCGAGTCCGCAGTAGGACGAAGCTATCGCCGCACCGCCGCCGAGCGCCGCCCCCGCGAACCGACGCTGTGGCGGAGCAAGGGCCGCACCTGCGAAACCGCCCATGATAGTTCTTGCGAGCAGGCCAAGGAACACTGTTCGGTCGGGGGCGGTCTTCATCTTGTCTCCCGCCATTTCCGCCGCAGCCATCGCCACTCCGCCTGCCGCGACAAATGGGTGCCCCATCAGCCGGGCCTCGGCAGTGGCGTGCGGAAGCGCGCCGCTTCGCGCGGCAACAGCCAGTGCAGCAAGTGGGGCCATCGAGCGCTGGCCGGCGACAAGGCCCATCAGGAATGATCGCAGCATGAATGCCTCTTCACAGTTCGCTTGCAGAAACGAAGACGCGTCGCAACAAGTTCCGGGATCGCCTCGCGGCAAGGCGACCCAATGTCATGTCGATTTTTTGAAGTGGACGAGACGGTCGAGGGCGGCGACGGTCTTAGCCTTGTCGAGGAAGATCTGGTCCCAGCCGCTGAAGGCTGGCAGCGAACGAGATCATCTTCCGTCCCACCTCCCAGGGCTGCTGACCGGGATGCTGGCATTACGCTCGGTTCCTTTTGCCGGGGCGACGGGGTAAACCTGCCGCGAGGATGATAAGAGGAGGGCGCGAGGCGCAGAGCGGTTCTTGGGGCACTGACACCTTCCCACGACTGCTCCTGTCTGGCAGTGTGCGGTCAGAAGCAGCAAGGCGGTTCGCGCTGAACCATGTGCAATTTATACAGCCAGACCAAGAGCCAAGACGCGATGCGGCACGTTTTCGATGGCGTGGTCGAGGAGGGCGAGCCGGTCGAGGACAAGGCGGGCAACCTGCCGCCTATGCCAGGCATCTACCCCGACTACAGCGCGCCGATCATCCGTCACGGCGCGCACGGCTGGCAGCTTGGCACCGCCCGTTGGGGCATGCCGACGCCGCCGCAGTTCCTGACCGGCAAGCGGACCGACCCAGGCGTGACCAACATCCGCAACACCGGCTCGCCGCATTGGAGGCGCTGGCTCGGGGTGCAGAACCGCTGCCTCGTGCCTTTCACCAGCTTTTCCGAGCTCGACGCCCGCCCCGGCGCCCCACGCAACCACCCGGTCTGGTTCGCGCTTGGGCCGGATCGCCCGCTGGCCTTCTTTGCCGGCATCCGCACGGAATGGACCTCGGTGCGCAAATTGAAGGAAGGCGAGGTGACGGCGGACCTGTTCGGTTTCTTGACTTGCGCCCCAAATGCCGAAGTTGCGCCCGTGCATCCCAAGGCGATGCCTGTGATCCTAACCCGCCCCGAGGAGTGGCGGCTGTGGCTGACTGCAGCGGCACCCGAGGCGCTGAGCCTGCAACGCCCGCTGCCGGACGGCACGCTGCAGATCGTCGCCGAGGGTGGGCGGGAGGACCCTATCCCGAGCTAGCCAATTTCGTCGAGACAAGGCAAATCCACCAGGATGCGGCGTCTCTCGGATGAAGCAGATGACGCGGGCTTCCCGAAGCGCGCGGCACGCCGACCGCGAACCGCTCGTGCTCGCGCCTCGGTCTGCCTGGGCGGTGGGCGGGCAGCCCCGTCTGTCGGACTTCACCCCGGCAGGTCATGTCGTCCCTCTCGCCGAGAGCGGGCCAAAGTATGGCAGCCGCGTCCACAGCGCGATAAAGTAAAATAAGGCAGCTTCAGTCCGGCCCATAGTGTAGCTTTTTGACGCGACTGACATTCTTCCTGCTGGTTCTTGCATGGCAATACTCCGGCTACGTGGATACCGGTTGTGGGTAGAAAACGGCCCCGCAATCGTTCATCCTCGGGTTGCATTTGGATGACGGAGGGCATTGCCGTGCGGCGCATCGACCGGCCTGACACGCCGCCCGAAGTCCTGTCCCACCCCGACTTCGCCCGGATGCGCCGCGCCTATCTCGAGTTCCTGCGCCTGCCTGAAGAGCGCCGCGCGCAGACCCGGCCGCCCGACCGGCGTCTTCCGGATGTGCCCGGATTGCTGGCGGCGGTGGCCGAGCCGTTCGACGGGCTTTGCGCATTCTGCGGGATCGAGGTCGCCCGAGAAGTCTATCGGTTTCGCCCGACGGGGTATGTGAACGGAGATTTCGACCAAGTTGATCTATGGCTCAGCGAGACGGCCCTGAAGGGGCCGGGTTCGCAGAAAATACCAATGACCATCGCCAGCGGAGGGTCGTCGCATACCCTGCACTACGGCTGGCTGGCCGACGCCTGGCAGAATCTCTATCCAATCTGTGCGCGATGCCATCCGATGCGACCCGAGGTTTTTCCCGTGATGGGTGATCGTGCCCCGCTTCCAGCGGTGGGTGACTACGAGATCTACGCAATGGAGAATACGGGCAGATGGCCCGAAATGCCGGAGGAAGAGCACCTTCTTCTCGATCCACAGGCCGACGATCCTGGGCAGCATATCCGGCAGGAAAAGTCGGGCGTCCTCACTCGATTGTCGGTGCGCGGCACTTTTACAATCCTGATGTTCAACCTCAATCGACCCACGCTGATCGAGAGACGGGTCGGACCCACCACCAGCGCCTTCGCAACCCGCAAGCCCCGCCCCCCGCAACCCCCAATGCGGCTGCTCCGCTGGGAACTGGCCCGCATCGGCATCGAGAACTTCAAGGCCATCGAGCGGCTGGAGCTCGACATGCCCGACACTCCGGCAGTGCCGCCCGACGGGCGGCCACGGGCCACGGCTCTGCTGATCCTCGGCGAGAACGCGGCCGGCAAGTCCTCGGTTCTCGAGGCGGTGGCGCTGGCGATGATGGGCGATGCGGCGCGGCGCAAGCTGGTGAAGGACCCGGGCGCCTTGCTGCTCAATCCCCGTTTCATGGGCGAGCCGGACATGGCCGCGCGCAGCGAAGGCCGCGTCACCCTGCATTTCGTCGCGGGCGGACCCGAGGCGACGGTGACGCTGCACCTGACGTCGAGAGGGCTGCGCGTAGAGGGCACCGCCAAGGGCCTGCCGCAGGTCTTCGCCTATGGCGCCTACCGGCTCTATCTGGGCGGGGTGCGCGGGCGCGGGGCGGACAGGGGCGTGGTGTCGCTGTTCAAATCCGACAGCCTGTTGTCGAACCCGCGCGACTGGCTGATGGCGCTGTCGGCCGAGCGGTTCGATGAGGTGGTGCAGGTGCTGCGCTTCGTCTTCGGCGTGGATTTCAAGGCCATCCACCGAACCGGGGCCGACTGCGTCGTCGTCACGATGACCGAGGGCGTCCGGCAGGAATCGCCGCTGCTGGCGGTCTCCTCGGGCTTCCGCACTGTGCTCGCGCTGGTCTGCGACGTGCTGCGCTGGCTCATGGAGGCGCCGGCCACCCGCGACATGCCGCTTGAGGCGATGCCGGCGCTGATCCTGATCGACGAGGTCGAGGCGCATCTGCATCCGCGCTGGAAGATGGCCATCGTCGATGGCTTGCGACAGGCGCTGCCCGCGGCGACGTTTCTGGTCACCACCCATGACCCGCTCTGCCTGCGCCGGGCCGCGCCGGGCGAGGTTCGGGTGATGACCCTGCAGCTGGCGACCGGCGACACCGACCTGCCGGTGATGGTCGAGGCGCTGGACCGCCTGCCGGACATGGGCGCGCTGACGGTGGACCAGCTTCTGACCGCGGATTTCTTCGGGCTGGGGGATACCGACGACCCGGCCTCGGTTCAGGCGCTGGAGAACCTGATGGCGCAATATGCCAGCGGCGTGGCCGATACCGGCGGCTCTGACGTGGTGATCCGGTTGCAAAAACGGCTGCTGCAGGACCTGCCCATCGGCCGGACCGAGGTGGAGCGGATCGTGCAGGAAGCGGTGCAGGCTTACCTCTCAGAGCGGCGCAGCGACCGGCCGGAATGGCGCGCAGCGACACGGACGAAGATCCTCGCCCTGCTGAGGGCGCTCTGATGCGGCGGGTGGACCGGCGCGGGGTGGAGGTGCCGGCCAGCCTCGTGCCGCACCGGCCCGGCCGCAGCCGGCAGAGCAAGGGCGCAAACGAGCTGGCGCGCAACCTGCAGGCCCTTGCCGAAGGCCGCTCCAAGGACATGGCCTTCGCGGCCTATTCCGAGGATAGCGTCAAGGCCGGGTTACATGCCCTGTTCCACGGCAAATGCGCCTATTGCGAGTCACTCTATGACGCCACCGCGCCGGTGGATGTCGAGCATTTCCGCCCCAAGTGCCGCGTGGCCGAGGCTGAGGGGCATCCGGGTTACTGGTGGCTGGCCGCGGACTGGGACAACCTGCTGCCCTCCTGCATCGACTGCAACCGCAGGCGGCGGCAGCGGTTGGCGGGGCCGGGTGGCGCGCCGATGTCGGACAGCACCGGCAAGGCCGACCAGTTCCCGGTAGATGGGGTGCATCTGGCTGACCACGCCGCCGATATCGGCGCCGAGCGCCCGCTGCTGATCGACCCCTGCCGCGACGATCCGGCCCGTCACCTCGGCTTCCTCGTCGATGCCGACCCGCTGCTGGCGCTGGTCCTGCCGCTGGACGCGGCGGAGGCGCCGCAACGGGGCGCCGCCGCGATCCGGGTGCATGGGTTGAACCGGCTGGCGCTGGTGCAGGAGCGCACGCGGGTGCCGCGCCGGCTGGAGCTCTTGCGCGACGTTCTGGCCCGGCTCGATGAGGCGGCCGCCCTGATCGAGACCTCGGGCAATCCCGCGGCGCTGCGGGCGCTGGCCCCCATCGAGGCCGCGGTATCGCGGCTGCTGGACGACCTGCGCGCCATGGCGGCGGAAACCGAGCCCTACAGTGCCCCCGTGGCGCAATGGCTGTGCCACTGGGCCACCGACCTGGCTCGCGACGATTGACCCGAAGGGAGCTGCAATGCCCAAGACTCTGATCCTGCTGCTGGACGGCACGTCGAACACCATCTCGGACCAGCGGACCAACATCCTGCGGCTGTATGGCTGCCTGCGGAAGTCGGACACGCAGCTGGTGTATTACGACCCCGGTGTAGGCAGCATTGGCGCGCAGGACAGGTGGTCGAAACTGGCGCAGGAGGCCTCCGAGCTCTGGGGCATGGCGACCGGCATGGGCATCGACGACAACGTCAAGGAGGCCTACCGCTTCTTCATCGAGAACTACGATGACGGCAAGACCACGGGGGCCGAGCGCGACCGCATCTGCATCTTCGGCTTCTCGCGCGGGGCCTATACCGCGCGGATGCTGGCCGGGTTCATCCATGCCATCGGCCTGTTGCAGCGGCGTAACCTGAACCTGCTGGACCACGCCTGGCGCGCCTACAAGCGCATCGGCGAGGCGGAGCAGGCCCATGACTTCGCCGAGGTGCGGCTCTACGAGCGCATCCTCGACCCGGACCGCCCGCCGATCCACCTTCTGGGGCTGTTCGACACCGTCTCCTCGGTGATCGAGCCGGGGCGCGGTCTGCTGCCGCAGCTGCGCCACCACGCCTTCACCTCGCGCAACCCCTCGGTCGAGCATCTGCGCCATGCCGTCGCGCTGGACGAGCGGCGGCGGCTGTTCGAGCCCGTGCTGTGGCCCGAGGGCGGTGAGCACCTGCCGCAGCGCTTCCAGCTTGGCAGCGCCGTGCCGCAAGATGCGCGCGAGGTGTGGTTCACCGGCACCCATGGCGATATCGGCGGCGGCTGGCCCGAGGCGGTATCGGGCCTCGCCAAGATCCCGCTACTGTGGATGATCGAGGAAACGAAGGTGCTTGGCCTCGACTACATCACCCAGACGGTCAACCGGCTGGTGAAGGGCGCGCATGCGGGGCATCCCTATGTGGCGCCGGATGCGCTCGCCCCCGTCAACGATTCGATGACGCAAGGGTGGAAGGTGCTCGAATACCTGCCGCTTCCTGCCAAGGGCGAGGGGCTGAAGAGGACCCGCGCCCGGCTGCGCCGCGTGCCGCCCGGCGCGCGCGTCCATGCTTCGGTGATGGCCCGAGCCGAGGCGACGGGAACGCCACCCGAGAACCTGCCCCCCGATCACCGGGTGGAGGGCCAGCCATCCGACCGGGCCGCGCCCGATTTACGTGGCGAGGCAGGTGAGACGGATGACAACCGCGAGAACTGAGGAGTGCCGCGGTGCAAGACTGGCCGAGGCGACACTCAGCCGATGCGCAAACGGCGAACAAACCCCGCGCCCTGAATTTGATCGAAGATGTCCATGGGCCTGGGCGCTTTAGCTTGCCAGCACCGGCCGAACTCGATGCAGCACGCCGCCGGAGCAGCGGGGAATACAGAGACCTCGGCCTCTTCACCGTGCACCTCTTTAACGCGATTGAGGGCCATCAGAACCACCTGCCGGAACCGGCTCATATCTTCGCGGGTCCGCAGAGCCTCATGCCTGGGATTTTTACAGGTGACTTCCCAGATCGAGGGCGAAGAACCGGGCATCGCCGCGAGGATGCGCTCGTCGGAAATACGATCGGTGTGCCGTGTATCCAAGGATGGTCTCTGCTCCCTTGTTCCAGGTTGAGACAATGCCGTTCAGATTCTTGCTGATAATCGCGTCGTCTGAAGACGACACGATTGCCGCGAGGCGCTCCAGATCCTGATGAACCCGGTCTTCAGTCATGGGCAGCTTCCTTCATCTTCTGCGCTGACACTCGCCCCAACCTGCGACATTGTGAAGCACCTTTCGCCCGAGGGACCGGATCGAACCGCCTGACGTTGGGGCAGTAGTGCGGGTGCAGCAAGTCCGCAGAGATTCGGGTGAATGGCGATGGGGCGGAGAGACCGTCTCTCGCTTCTGGTGACCTGGCCCCCTCACCTGTGCGCGAACCAGGCGCCGGGGGTGCGGATGCTTGCCAAGGACGCGCGAAGGTCTGGGGCGACCGGCATCCTTCGACCGAGAGCCTTGGATGATCCTCATCGGATCGCGCGGGCACAGCGGCCAGCAGGCATGTTGCCAATGCGGCAGCGGCGGCCGTTGGACCTGTTTCCCCCCTTCGCGCCGCTGGAGGGCGTCTGGCAGTCCCGTTGCAGCACGTGAACCACGCTTCCTGGCGCAAGGGGACGGGGCGGATCGCGGGCATCACCGGCCGGAGACAGATCAAGATCGGCCCCATTGGGGCCACGGGCGTCACAGTTCGTTTGCCGCAGTGGAATAGTCGGCTACCATGCCCTCGTCTGCAGGCGCCTTGTCTCGACCTTGCGCCTTGCGACGGCTCGGACCTCGAGGGAGTGTCATGAAGCAGATGGCGGAAGGTTCGGTGGGCGGCATCGAGCGACGGCAACCGGGGGCCGGGAGGCGCGGCGCGGCCGCCGCCTCGGCGGACCCTCATCGGAATGCGCCTCCGGAATGGGTGCGCCAGCTTGGGCACCGTCCCGACAGGGTGACCGCCGGCGGCAGGGTCGCGCTTGCGGTCCTCAGCCTTCTGGTGGAGTGGCTCGACTCGCGTCACCCGTCCTCCCAGCCAGAGATCGTCCAGTCCATCCTTGCGGGGTATTTCGTCTATGCGGTGCTCTCGGCGATCGCGAGCTGGCGGTCCTTGCGCCGCGAGATCGGCCAGGGCGCACTGCTGCGCCAGGTGTTCGACGTGATCGTCGTTGCCCTGCTGATGGCGCTGACCGGCGGCCCCGAAAGCCCGTATTTCATGTTTTTTCCCTTCGTGCTGATCTCGGGCGTGCTGTTCTGGCGGTGGCGCGGCGCATTGCTGACCTCCCTTGCCGCCATTGGCATTCTGGTCGTGCTGGTCATCTTCGATCCCGCAACGATGATCGACCCCGACACCAATCAGACCATGGATGTCTCGCGCGTTGCCTTCGTCGCGGTGTCGGCCATCCTTCTTGTCTGGCTCGGCCTGCGGGAAGAGGGCGTGCAGGCAAGCTTGCGGCGGATCGTGGCCCACCCCATGCCTTTGCAGACCTCGCGCGACTGGCCCTGGGAGTCGGCGCTGGACTATGCGGCCCATGTGACGTGGTTGCCGCGGCTTGCACTGACCTGGACCGACCCGGACGAACCGCTGAGCTATGTGGCCATTTCCGACAATGGGCGACGCCAGCTCTTGCGGATCGAGCCCGAGTTGGACGACGGCTGGGAAAATGCGCCGCATGGGCCTGCGGAGAGCGCGACCCCGCACCAACCGGTTTCCCCGGAAAACGTCAGACGCGCGGCACTGCTGCGCAGACTCGGCGCCACGAAGGTAGTTGCGCTGCCATTCGAGCTTGCCACGATGCAGGGCGAACTGCTTGTGCTCGACCCGCCGATCCTGTCCGCCGAACAAGAAGCGATCGTCGGGATCGTGGGTCAGCGCGTCGCGCTGCTGTTCGACCAGGCGCGCCAGATCCGCCGGATGGTGGAACATGCCAAGCTGCAACAGCGGGTGCATATCGCGCATGACCTGCACGATGGCGTGTTGCAGACGCTGACGGGCACGACGCTGCAGCTTGAGGATGTGCGGACCCTTGCAGCGCATGCGCCCGAGCGTGCCGCAAGGCGCGTGCAGGCGATCCAGCAGATGCTGGCCGAGGAACAGCGCGTGTTGCGGCAGTTGATCAATCGGCTGGAGATCGACGGCGCCCCTGCGTCGCAGAGGGTGCCTCTTGAGCCGCGGCTTGCAGAGCTTGCGGCCCGGCTCAGGGCGCAATGGGCGCTGAATATCTCGCATGCGGTGGAACCGCCGCAACTGGCCCTGCCAACGCGTCTGATAGACGAGATATGCCATTTTGCAACGGAAGCGACATCCAACGCGGCCAAGCATGGTCAGGCCACCACTGTCGCGCTGCTTGCGCAGTGCTGCGGATCATCGGTCGCGATAACCGTCACGGATGACGGGACGGGCTTTGGCTTTGGCCGCGAGGTCTCGCAGGCGGAGTTGTCTGTCCGCGACCTTGGCCCGGTGCGATTGCGAGAACGGGCCGCACGGTGCGCCGGCACCCTGTCGATCGACGACAGCGGCGGCAGGACGGTGGTGCGCGTCCAGATCCCGCTGGAGGCGCGGGCATGATCCGCGTCCTGCTGGTCGAGGACCATTCGATGGTGCTTGACGGGCTTCGGCGCCTTATGGAGACGGAACCGGGCTTCGCCGTCGCCGGCGTCGCCCGTGATGTCGCCGGCGCGCTTGCGGCACTGGAGACGGGGCGCTTCGATGTCGCCATCATCGACCTGCACCTTCCCGATGGCAGCGGGCTGGAGGTGGCCAGGACGGCAGGCAGCCGCGATCCGCAGGTGCGCTGCGTCATTCTGACCGCGAGACTGTCTGCCTATGACCTGACCCTTGCGCGGCGGCTGAAGGTGCGGGGGCTGGTCATGAAGGAGGATGCCTTCGCGGCGCTGACCCGATGCGTGCGGATCGTGGCCAGTGGCGGGATCTCGTTTCCATCCTCCGGACGGGATGACGCGGCGGATGACGCCCAAGATGCTGCCCAGGACATGCCGCTCGACCTGCTGACCCCGCGCGAGCTGGAAATCGCCCGTCTCACCGCCGATGGGCTGCGAACCCGCGAGGTGGGCGCGCTTCTCGACATCTCGCCGGGGACGGTGAAGATCCACCTGTCGCGCGTCTACGAGAAGCTTTCGATCACGTCGAGGGTGGAACTGGCCAACCTTCTCAACCGGCTGGGGGCAGAATGATTGTCCCCGCCGCGCGTGTCACGGGATCGACTGTGCGAGCGCCTGCGCGTCCATGGCGAAGTTCGGCGCCAAGCGATCCTTGTCGGACAGGACCGCCGGCGTGATGGGCCAATCGATGCCGAAGGCGGGGTCGTTCCAGCGAACGATCCGCTCATGCGCCGGCGAGTAGCTGTTCGAGGTGAGGTAAAGCGCCTCGCTTGCAGGGGCGAGGCTCAGGGTTCCGTGGGCACAGCCCGGCGGAACGAACACGAGCCGCCCGTCGCCGGCTTCAAGCGTGATGCCGGACCAGAGGCCGAAGCTCGGCGAAGTTTCGCGGACGTCGAGCACCACATCGAACAGGGCCCCGCTCTTGCACATCAGGAGCTTTGCCTCGGCGAAGGGCGTAACCTGATAGTGCAGGCCCCGAAGCGTCCCCCGCCTGGTGCTGAGCGCGCAGTTGACCTGCTCGACCGCAAAAGGCACGCCCGCAGCCATGAAATCGCGCGCCGAGAACAGGCGCGAGAACCAGCCACGGTCATCTTCGCAGCGGCCCGAATGGAGGATGAAGGCCCCGTCGACCTCAAGCGGCTCTCTGATCATGTCGCGGCGCGGGCCTCCGTCCTTGAGCCGATCATCTCGGCAATCCCTTCCTCAAGCGGGATCTTCGCGGTCCAGCCCGGCAGCGGCGGCGGCACGAATGGCTTCATGATCACCCCGGTGCGGTAGCCCAATGCCCCCCATTGCGCATCAATCCGGCGCCCGCCGATGTCCTCGACCAGCTTGACCAGCGCGCGCAGCGAAAGATGGCGCTCCGTCGCAACCCCGCAGGCATCTTCAAGCGGCACACCGCGCACCAGCGCCTGCAACGCCGCAAGGAACGCCTCTGCCGCGTCGCGGACATGGACCAGGTCGATCTGCTGCTCTCCGGGGCTGAGCGGCAGCGCCGTGCCGCTGGCCTGCGCCTGCAAGAGCAGATCGAGGAGCCGGCCGCGGGGATCGCGGGGCCCATAGATATCCGACAGCCTGAGCGTCACGATCGACAGCTCTGCGTGCAGGCGATAGCTGGCCAGGAAATCCTCGAACGCCTGCTTGCTGGCGGCGTAGTGGTCTGTCGGGGCGTAGCCCGGAGTGCCAGTCCTGTGCTGCGACTGGGTTCCGGCATTGACGACGAACCGGCATCCTCCGCCTATCGCGCAGTCCAGAACCTGGAGCGCGAAAACCACGTTGGCCCTTGCGGTGACGACGGCATCCATGCCGGTTTCGGCCGCCAGATGGATCAGGGCGTCTGGTCCGAACCTGCGGATCGCTTCTTCCGGGGGCGATCCGTCCCCCCCCACCGGCAGGACCGCGACCCGGGGATGGCGCTGTGCAAATTGCGCCGCGCGGGCCGTCGGTCGCAGCACGGCGCCAACCCGATACCCGGCCGCCAGGAGCGCGCGAACCACATGTTCGCCGACATAGCCACTGGCGCCGGTCACGAGAACACGCAGCGCCAAGGGGGCGCGGGCGGGCGCAAGGCCGTCGCCCGCAAGAGGCCTGGTCCCGCAATGGCGCATGTCGATCAGGCCCCGATGACCCACTTGGAATACCTCCCGAAGATGGCGCGGATCACCTGAATGATCGCGATGCAAAGCCCCATCGTTGCGGCGAAGAGGAACCCGATGTGCAGCGAGGCCATCCACCCCGGACCCGGCCCGGTGCCGAAGGGACCGAACGCGTAGACGAGTTGCCGGATGATCGGGGCGTGCAGGAAATAGATCCCAAAGGACATGGCTGCCGTCGCGCCGGACAGAACGGCGATCCTGGACGGGCGCCGCGGTTCCGCGCGCCGCAACCAGACAAGGAACAGCGCGCCAAGCGCCAGTTTCTGCACGTAGAAAGCGCTTTCCCGCAGGTCCACCGGGCCGACGAAGTGGATCCCGGTAACGTAGAGGTAGACGATGGCGGCAGTGGTGATCAACACCGCCGCCAGCAACGCCTCTTGCCACCGCTCGAACCGGTCCAGCCAACGGTCCAGATCAAGGCCGATGGTCAGCCCAAGCACATAGGCGCCGCCGAAATAGATTATGGTGCTGAGCGTGACTTCGGTGCCCGTGCGCGGGAACAGCAGCGGAAGACAGATGAGGATCGCCACCAAGGGCGCATATGCCGGCCGGCGCACGATAACCAGCAGGAACGGGCTCGCCAGGTAAAGGATCAAGATGACTGGCACATACCAGAGCGTATAGAACGCCTCGCCGAGCAAGGCGTTCGTCGCGATCCGCGCCAGCAGGCCCGCCACCCCGCCCTCGCCTGCCTGCCCCACCGCCAGTGTCAGGCAGACCGTCATCACCAGGTAGGGCAGGAGGACCGATGTCGCACGCCCCAGGTAGAACCGCTGCAGGGGGCGGCCGGTGACCAGGCGAAGGTAGAGGATTCCCGAGATCAGGGTGAAATACAGCGTCGCATTGTGAAACAGCGCGTCGTTGATTGCGAAGACGAGGTTGCTTTCGGGCGCTCTCGCCTCCATTCCGCGGATCAGGTAGGTGCGCGTGACATGCAGCAGCACGATCTGCAGTATCGCGAGGGTGCGGAAATCATCGAGGTATCGCAGGCGCGTGCTGCGTGCCGTCACGCCCGTCACGCCCGTCGTGGGCGGTGTCGCCGCAAGATGCTCGGTCGCTTCGCTTGCCAGCCGCATCCGACTACCCCGCCATTCAGTCCTGCTGCCCTCACGGTCGCCGATCCTGCCCCGGTCCGTATCTGCCGAATCGCATATGCTGATGTTCTTTGTGGATCATCGATGGGCGATTGTGCCGAAGGGGACCCCATGCGCAGCCTGGGCCGGGCCGCGAGGCGGGCGCTGCCCTGCGGCGCTGAAGCGCCTTGTTCCGGGCAGGGAAAGCCAGGGTCAGACCGTCAGCAGGTTCCGCACCGCATCGCCGTCCATATCCGCCCTCACCCCGGCGCGGATCACCTGGCCGCGTTCCAGCACGATGAAGTCATCGGCGAGGTCGCGGGCGAAGTCGAAGTATTGCTCGACCAGCACGATGGCCATGTCGCCCTTGCCGCGCAGGTATTTGATGGCGCGGCCGATATCCTGGATGATCGAGGGCTGGATGCCCTCGGTCGGCTCGTCCAGCACCAGAAGCCGGGGGCGGGTGACCATCGCGCGGCCGATGGCAAGCTGCTGTTGCTGGCCACCGGACAGGTCGCCGCCGCGGCGGTTCATCATCTGCGCCAGCACGGGGAAGAGTTCGAACACCTCGTCGGGTACGCGGCGTTCGCGGCGGGGCAGGAGGGAGAAACCGGTTTCAAGGTTCTCGCGCACGGTCAGCAGCGGGAAGATCTCGCGCCCCTGCGGCACGAAGGCGATGCCGGCGCGGGCACGGGCCTCGGGGCGCAGGCGCGAGAGGTCGCGGCCCTCCCACTCCATCTTGCCGGACTTGATCTGCTGGCGGCCGGTGATGGCGCGCAGAAGGGTGGTCTTGCCGACGCCGTTGCGGCCAAGGACCGAGGTGACGCGGCCGGGATGGGCGGTCATCGACACGCCCCGCAGGGCCTGTGCCGCGCCGTAGAACACGTCGATCTCGCGGATATCCAGCATGTCAGCGCCCCAGATAAACTTCGATGACCTCGGGATTCGCCGAGACATGGTCCAGCGAGCCTTCGGTGAGGACATGGCCCTGATGCAGGACCGTGACGCGGCAATCGAGGGCGCGGACGAAGTCCATGTCATGCTCGACCACGATGACGGTGTGCTTGCCGGCGAGGCTGCGCAGCAACTCGGCAGTGCGCATGGTTTCAGCATCGGTCATGCCGGCGGCGGGTTCGTCGACCAGCAGCAGTTCGGGGTCTTGCGCGAGCAACATGCCGATTTCCAGCCATTGCTTCTGGCCGTGGCTGAGATCGGCGGCGGGGCGGTGGCGGTCGCCCTCCAGCCGCACCAGCTGCAGCAGTTCGGTGATGCGGGCGGCCTCGGCTTCGGTCTGGCGGTGGAAGAGGGTGGCGAAGACCGAGCGTTCGGCCTTGAGCGAGAGGGCGATGTTCTCCTCGACGCTGTGGGTTTCGAACACGGTGGGTTTCTGGAACTTGCGGCCGATGCCGAGGCGGGCGGAGCCGGCCTCGTCGATGCGGGTGAGGTCGACGGTCTGGTTCCACCAGACGCCGCCCGAGTCGGGCCGGGTTTTGCCGGTGATGATGTCCATCATCGTGGTCTTGCCGGCGCCGTTGGGGCCGATGACGGCGCGCAGCTCTCCCTTGTCCACAGCAAGGCTGAGGTCGTTGATGGCCTTGTAGCCGTCAAAGCTGCGGCTGACGCCGTCGAGAAGCAGGTGGACGCTCATGCCTTGGCCTCTTGCAATGCGGGGGCGGGTTTTCGCTTGCGGGCGAAGGTGTCCTCGATCAGGCCGAGCACGCCCTTGGGCAGGAACAGGGTGACGAGGATGAAGAGCCCGCCGAGGGCGAAGAGCCAGAATTCGGGGAACCAGCCGGTGAAGAGGGTCTTGGCCAGCGCCACGAGGATCGCGCCAAGCGCCGCGCCGACAAGGGTGCCGCGGCCGCCGAGGGCGACCCAGATCACGATCTCGATGGAGTTGGCGGGGCTGAACTCGCCGGGGTTGATGATGCCGACCTGCGGCGTGTAGAGCGCGCCGGCGACACCGGCCATCATGGCGGAGACGACGAAGATGAAGAGTTTGTAGCCTTCGACCCGGTAACCCATGAACCGGGTGCGGCTTTCGGCATCGCGGATGCAGACGAGGATCATCCCCAGTTTCGATGTGGTGATGGCGCGGGCGATCAGCAGGCCCGCCGCCAGCGCAATCGCGGTGCAGACGAACAGCCCGGCGCGGGTGGCGTCGGATTGCAGGGGAAAGCCGAGCACATCCTTGAAGTCGGTCAGGCCGTTATTGCCGCCAAAGCCCATCTCGTTGCGGAAGAAGGCCAGTTGCAGGGCATAGGTCATCGCTTGGGTGATGATCGACAGATAGACGCCGGTGACGCGGCTGCGGAAGGCGAACCAGCCGAAGAGGAACGCGAGCGCGCCGGGGACCAGCATCACCATCAGCGAGGCGAACCAGAAATTGTCGAAGCCGAGCCAGAACCACGGCAGTTCGTCCCAGCTGAGGAAGACCATGAAGTCGGGCAGGTCCGGGTTGGCATAGACGCCGCGGTCGCCGATCTCGCGCATCAGGTGCATGCCCATGGCGTAGCCGCCAAGCGCGAAGAACGCGCCGTGGCCGAGGGAGAGGATGCCGCAGAAGCCCCAGACCAGATCCAGCGCCACGGCGAGGAGGGCGTAGCAGAGGTATTTGCCGAGGAGGGAGACGATGTAGCTGGGCACCACCTTGCCGTCGAAGGCGAGGTTGCCGATGGGGACGGCGACAGTCAGCACGAAGAGCCCGGCCAGGAAGATGCCCATGCGGCGGTCGATGAGGGTGGTCATGCGCGGGCATCCTTTGGGGCGGGCTCGGCGGGCGGGGGCTGCAAGGTCAGCAGGGCGCGGGCAAGGGGGAAGGCGGGCACCGGGTCAGCCCTCCACCGCGCGGCCCTTGACGGCGAAGAGACCGCGGGGGCGTTTCTGGATGAAGAGGATGATGGCGACCAGCACGATGATCTTGGCCAGCACCGCGCCGGCATAGGGTTCAAGGAACTTGTTGACGATGCCGAGGCTGAAGGCGCCCGCCAGCGTGCCCCAGATATTCCCGGCCCCGCCGAAGACCACGACCATGAAGCTGTCCACGATGTAGCTTTGCCCAAGGTTGGGGCTGACATTGTCGATCTGGCTGAGGGCCACCCCCGCCAGCCCGGCGATGCCGGCGCCAAGGCCGAAGGTCAGCGCATCGACCCAGTTGGTGCGGATGCCCATGCTGGCCGCCATCGGGCGGTTCTGCGTCACGGCGCGCATCTGCAGGCCCACGGCGGTGCGCTTCATCACGAACAGCAGCACGGCGAAGACCGCCAGCGCGAAGATCAGGATCCAGAGCCGGTTCCAGGTGACGGTCATCTGCCCGACATCGAAGCTGCCCGACATCCACGACGGGTTGCCGACCTCGCGGTTGTTGGGGCCGAAGATCGAGCGGACGGATTGCTGCAGGATCAGGCTGACGCCCCAGGTGGCGAGCAGGGTTTCCAGCGCGCGGCCATAGAGGTGGCGCACGATGCCGCGCTCGATGGCGACACCGACCGCGCCGGCGACGAGGAAGGCGAGGGGGGCGGCGATCAGCAGTGACCAGTCGAACAGGCCGGGCGCGTTCTGGCGGATGGTTTCTTGCACAGCGTAAGTGGTGTAGGCGCCCAGCATCACCAGCTCGCCATGCGCCATGTTGATGACGCCCATGACGCCGAAGGTGATGGCGAGGCCGATGGCAGCGAGCAGCAGGACGGAGCCGAGCGAGAGGCCGTACCAGACGTTCTGGGCATAGCCCCAGAGCATCCGGGATTGCTCGATGGAGGCGAGGGCGGCGGTGGCGGCCTCGGCAATGTCCGGGTCTGGCGAGGCGGCGAAGGGGGTGAGGATGCGCTGGGCGTCGGCATCGCCGCGATCCGCGATGATGTCGATGGCTTCGCGCTTTTCGGCATCGGGGAAGTCGCCTGCGAGGATGGCGACGGCGCGGGCCTCGGCCAGGCGGGATTTGACGGCGGGGTTTTCCTCGCGCTGGAAGGCGGCGTCGAGCAGGTCGTATTGCGCGGCGTCGGGCGCGCGGAAGGCGGCATCGGCGGCGGCGAGGCGCTTGGCGGGGTCGGGGTCCGACAGGGTGAGGATGCCAAGTGCGGCGCGGATGTCGCGGCGCAGGCCGTTGTTGACGCGGATCTTTTTGGCGGAGGCGGCCTCGGCATCCGTCAGCGGCGTGCCGGCCAGCGCATCGCCGGGGGCGGGGGCGAGGATCACCACCTGCCCGGTCGCCTCGATCACGCCAAGGGCGCCGTCCAGAAGCGCGGTCAGGATCGCTTCGGCGCGCGGGTCGCCGGTGAGGGCGATGGCACCGACAACCGCGCCGCGGGCAGAGTAGCTGCCTTCGGGCAGGCTGGTGACCAGAGCGTCAAAGTCGGGCGTTTGCGCAGAAGCGGGGGCGGCAAACAGCGGCAGGAGCAGGGCCAGAAGGCAGGCGCGCAGAAGGAACATGGGCAGATCCGCCTTGAGGCCGGAAAGGGGGGAGGGGGCAGTGCGAGCGGCGGGGCACCCCCGCGCCGCCCGTTCCTGCGTATTCGTCGGGGCGCGACAACCGCCAACCGGCAGGTGTCGCGCCCCTGGTGCCTGCGTCAGTTGGTGGCGCCGCCGCAGGTCTTTGTCTCGGTGTTGTAGTTGCCGCATTTCAGCTCGACCCAGTCCGAGGTGAGCACGGCGCTTTCGGGCAGGAAGTCCGACCAGGCATCGCCCTCGACGAGGCCTTCGGTTTCCCAGACCACGTCGAACTGGCCGTCATCCTGGATCTCGCCGACCAGAACCGGCTTGGTGATGTGGTGGTTCGGCAGCATGACCGAGGTGCCGCCGGTCAGGTTGGGAACCTCGATGCCCGGAAGCGCGTCGATGACGGCGTCGGCATCGGTGGTGCCGGCCGCCTCGACCGCCTTCACCCACATGTTGAAGCCGATGTAATGGGCTTCCATCGGGTCGTTGGTCACGCGGTCCGGGTTGCCGATGAAGGTTTTCCACTTCTCGATGAACTCGGCATTCTCGGGGGTGTCGACCGACATGAAGTAGTTCCAGGCGGCGAGGTGGCCGACCAGCGGGGTGGTGTCGAGGCCGGCCAACTCTTCCTCGCCGACCGAGAAGGCGACGACGGGGATGTCTTCGGCCGACACGCCCTGGTTGCCGAGTTCCTTGTAGAACGGCACGTTGGCATCGCCGTTGATGGTGGAGACGACGGCGGTCTTCTTGCCGGCGGACCCGAAGGTCTTGATGTCGGACACGATCGTCTGCCAGTCGGAATGGCCGAAGGGCGTGTAGTTGATCATGATGTCTTCGGGGGCGACGCCCTTGCCGATCAGATAGGCCTCGAGGATCTTGTTGGTGGTGCGCGGGTAGACATAGTCCGTGCCGGCGAGCACCCAGCGTTCGACGCCTTCCTCGGCCATCAGGTAATCCACGGCCGGGATCGCCTGCTGGTTCGGCGCGGCGCCGGTGTAGAAGACGTTCTTCTGGCTTTCCTCGCCTTCATACTGCACCGGGTAGAACAGGATCGAGTTCAGCTCCTCGAACACCGGCAGCACCGATTTGCGCGAGACCGAGGTCCAGCAGCCGAAGACCACGTCGACGCCGTTCGCCTCGATCAGCTCGCGGGCCTTTTCGGCAAACAGCGGCCAGTCGGAGGCCGGGTCGACCACGACCGCCTCCAGCATCTTGCCGTTGATGCCGCCCTTCTTGTTCTGCTCGTCGATGAGCATCAGCATCACGTCTTTGAGCGTGGTTTCCGAGATCGCCATCGTGCCCGACAGCGAGTGCAGGACGCCCACCTTGATGGTGTCCTCCTGCGCGATGGCTGCGGTGGACAGCAGCAGCGAGGCGATGCCCGCCTTGAAAAAGGTCTTTGCCTTGAAGGTCATGCGGTTGTCATCCCTCTGTGAATGGTGCGCGGGGGACATGGCTTCCCCGCCGCCGGACTCGCCCTGAGTCCGGGCGCCCCCGCGCCAATCGTTGTTGCATCTTGCGTGGTGCCGGTTCCCCGTTCCCCCCACCGCATCCCGTTCGGGGCGCTCTGGCGGCCCCGGGGATCAGGTTTGCAACTGCGGCGCGACCTGTGAACTCTGCGCATGGCGCGCCGGGGCGGGTTGTGTCGGATTTGTGGCCCGCGGGCATGAATGCCGTCTTTTTGTGCGAAGCTGTCGTCAAATTGTGCGCAAACCATGCGGGTGGCGCAGCAAAGCGACCGATTCGAGGGGCGGCCCCCTTGTCTGTGCCCGCATCATATGCGCGATATTGAATTTGATGGCCGGCTGTCGTATGTCGGGGGCCTGTTGCCCTGACATGGAGTTGCCCGATGTCCCTCGACCGTGCCGTTCTGGCCTTTGCCGGTGTGATGACCCTGCTCAGCGTGCTGCTGACGGTATTCATTTCGCCGTTGTTCATGTGGTTCACCGTGTTCATCGGGCTGAACCTGCTGCAATCGGCCTTCACCGGGTTTTGCCCGGCGGCGATCATCTTCCGCAAGCTGGGCGTGAAGGCGGGCTGCGCGTTCCAGTAAGGATTCCCGGAACTTGTGCGATGAGGGGGGCGTTTGCTACAGTCTCGCCATCTCAGAGGGATAATCCGATGACCATGCCTATCCTCGCCCGCCGTACCCTGCTGGGCGGCCTCGCCGCTGGCGCAGCCCTTGCCGCCCTGCCCTTGCGCGCCGCAACCGAGGCGCCGGTGGTGATCGCGCCGCAGTTCATGCCGCAGGAGGTGCGGGTGCGCCGCGACATGGCGGTGGGGTCGATCACGATCCTGTCGGACCAGTTCTACCTGTATTTCATCGACCGCCCCGGCGTGGCCATCCGATATGGGGTGGCCGTGGGCCGGGATGAGCTGAAGTTCCGCGGCATGGCCGAGGTTGCGCGCAAGGTCGAATGGCCAAGCTGGCGCCCGACGCCGGAGATGATCGAGCGGAGCCCGGGGCATTACGCGAAATACGCCGACGGGATGCCGGGGGGGCCGACCAACCCCTTGGGCGCGCGGGCGCTGTATCTCTACCAGAACGGGCAGGACACCGCGATCCGCATCCATGGCACCACGGAACCGCAATCCATCGGCAGCGCCGTGTCCAACGGCTGCATCCGGATGGTCAACTCGCATGTCATCGACCTCTATAACCGGGTGCAGCTGGGCACGCAGGTCGCCGTCTACTGACGGCTGGCGGTGCGGCGGGGCCTGCGCTAAGGCTGGGCGATGCCGATAACCCTTGCCTCCATCCCCGACCTTGCGCGCCTTGGCGTCGATGCGATCATCGACGTGAGGTCCCCTGCGGAATATGCCGAGGACCATGTGCCGGGGGCGATCAACCTGCCGGTGCTGGATGACGAGGAACGCGCCCGCGTCGGCACGATCTACAAGCAGCAATCGCCGTTTCTGGCGCGCAAGATCGGCGCGGCGCTGGTGGCGCGGAATGCCGCCGCGCATCTGGAAGGCGCGCTGGCGGACAAGGGCGGCGGCTGGCGGCCCTTGGTCTATTGCTGGCGCGGGGGGCAGCGGTCGGGGTCGTTCTCCACCATCCTCGGCCAGGTGGGCTGGCGCAGCGATACGATTCTGGGCGGCTACAAGACCTGGCGGCGGCTGGTGGTGGACGTCACCCACGATCTGCCCTTCACTGCGCCGGTGGTGGTGCTGGACGGCAATACCGGCAGCGCCAAGACCGAGGTGCTGGCCCGGGCCGCGGCGCGGGGCGCGCAGGTGATCGACCTCGAGGGGCTGGCGAACCATCGCGGGTCGCTGTTCGGCGCGATGCCGGGCGGGCAGCCGTCGCAGAAGGCGTTCGAGGGGCGGCTGGCGGTGGCGATGGCGGCGATCGACCCGGCGCGCCCGGTGCTGGTGGAGGCGGAGTCGAACCGCATCGGCCGGGTCACGGTGCCCAAGGCGCTGTGGCTGGCGATGGTCGCCGCGCCGCGGGTGACGGTGGAGGCGCCGCTGGACGCGCGGGCGAGCTATCTGGCGGCGGCCTATGCCGACCTGACGGCGGACGGCGCGGCGCTGGCGGCGGTGGTGGACAAGCTGCGCCCGTTCCACGCCCGCGAGGTGATCGAGCGTTGGCAGGGCATGGCCGCGGCGGGGGCCTTCGCGGCGCTGGCGGGTGAGCTGATGGCGGCGCATTACGACCCGCGCTATGCCAAGGGCCGCGCCCGGCTTGGCGCGGAGCGCGAGCGGGTGGTGCAGGCGGATGCGCTGGACGATGCCGGGCTGGACCGGCTGACGGATGCGGTGCTGGCGGCTGTCGGGGAGCTTAGTCCACGATAAGGCAGGGCGCGCCGGGTTCGATATGGCCGATGATGGCCGCGGGCTCCCCCGCGGCGTGCAAGGCGGCCAGCAGCGCCTCGGCCTGCCCCCCCGGCACCGCCGCGAGCAGGCCGCCCGCGGTTTGCGGATCGAACAGCAGATCGGCGTGAGGGCCTTTGGTGAACACCATGCGCGCAGCGACCGCCCGGTTCATCGGCAGCAGGGTGGAGCCATGCCCGGCCACCGACAGCGCCTCTGCCCCCGGCAGGACCGGCACGGCGGCAAGGCTGATCCGGGCGGCAACGTCGGAGGCTTCGAGAATCCCCAGCAGATGCCCGGCGAGGCCGAAGCCGGTGACATCGGTCATTGCATGGGCATGGGGGGCCAGCAGCGCGGCCGCCGCGCCCTGCGGGCGGGCCATCTGCGCCAGCGCGCCCGCGACGACGGCGCCCGGTGCGGTGCGCTGCATCTCGGCCGCCAGGATCACCCCGGTGCCGATGGGCCGCGTCAGGATCAGCGCATCGCCGGGGCGGGCGCCGGACTGGCCGATGGGCTCGGCTTCCGTCAGGCCGGTGACGGTGAAGCCCACGGTCAGTTCGGCGCCAAGGCTGGTATGGCCGCCGACGACATCGGCCCCGGCGGCGCCGAAGGCCTCGGCGGCGGCGGCCATGATCTCGGCCAGCGTGCGGGCCTGCAGGCGGGGTGACATGCGCGGCAAGATCACCTGCGCGAGGGCCGCCTGCGGGCGCGCACCCATGGCCCAGATGTCGCCCATGGCGTGATGGGCGGTGATGCGGGCCAGCAGCCACGGATCCTCGGTGAGGGCGCGGACATGGTCGGTGGTGATGACCTGCCGGATGCCGCCATGCGCCAGGATCGCCGCATCGTCGCCGGGGCCAGAGAGCACATCGGCACGGCGCGGCGCTGGCAGGCCCGCGAGGGCCGCGCGCAGATCGGCCTGCCCGACCTTGGCGCCGCAGCCACCGCAAAGCGGCTTGCCACCGGCCAGCTGGTCACTGACGCCGGCCGCCACGAGGGCAGGCAGCGGCGGCGCGGGCATCGGCGGCAGGTTCTGGAACATCGCCATGAAGCGCCGGTCGATCCGGTCCTTCCAGTGCCAGAGCCAGGCCCCGTCCAGCGGCAGGCCGAACTTGTCGGCGACGGCATGGCGGCTGCCGGCCGAGATGAGCTTGAGGTAGTCGCGCTGCGGGTGGTAGCTGCGCAGCCCGCGGCGCCCGGCCAGCACCTTGCGCAGGTTGTGCAGCAGGATCGGCGCCTCACGCACCGCGAAGACCCCGGCCTTGGGGCGGGGGGCGTGCGAGAGATGCGCGATGTCACCGGCCGCGAAAATGGCGGGGTCGGTGATGGATTGCAGCGTGGGGCCGACGGTGACGAAACCGCCGGTGAGGTGCAGGCCGGTCTGGGCCAGCCAGGCCTGCGGCTGCGTGCCCGCGGCGCCGAGGGCGAAGGCAGAAGGGACGCGGCGGCCATCCGCCAGCAGCACGGCATCCGGTTCGACCGACGCGGCGGGGCTGCCGGTCAGCAGCGTGACCCCCAGCCGGTCCAGATGCGCCAGCAGCCGGGCGCGGGCGCCATCCCCCAGCAGCGGCAGCGCCTGCGGGCCGGCCTCGATCAGCGTGACCCCGGCCCCCGGGCCAAGCCGGTGCGCGGCGGCCAGCGCCAGCTCCACCCCCGCCACACCGGCGCCGATGACGGCCACTGGCCCCTCGCCTTGCGCCGCGAACGCCTCCCAGGCATCGGCAAAGGCATCGAGCGGCTTGGCGGGGTGGGCATGTTCGGCAAAGCCGGGCAGCGACGGCATGTCCGAGGTGATGCCGATGTCGACCGAGCAGACGTCATAGCCGACCGGGGGGCGGCCGGGCACATGCACATGCCCTGCGGCGCGGTCGATGCCCTCGGCCCGGCCCAGGATCAGCCGCGCCCCGGCATGACGGGCCAGCTGCACCAGATCCATCTGCAGCGCCTCGCGGGCGTAGTGCCCCGCGACATGGCCGGGCAGCATCCCCGAATAGGCGGCGGTGGGGTCCGGCGAGATCAGCGTGACGCGCACCCCCGGCAGCGGATCCATCGCCCACATGCGCAGCGCCAGCGCATGGGCATGGCCACCGCCGATCAGCACGAGGTCACGGGTCAGGGGCAACAGCTGCATGGAGGGCTCCCGGTGGGGGCGGCGTTCCTTGCTGATACCGCCGATGGGCCGGGGGGCAAAGCGCAAATCGGCACGGGGGCGCGGGGGCGGGTGCCGGGCCCCCCAAGGCCCCGCGCCGTTTTCCCCTTGACGCCACAGCGCGCCTTCACTAGCAAGCGCCCCATTGGCTAGGTAGCTCAGCTGGTTAGAGCACGTGACTCATAATCACGGGGTCGGGGGTTCGAGTCCCCCCCTCGCCACCACTTCTTCATATTTTGTTGGTTTTCCGTTTGTTTGCAACGACTTGCGACAGGATTTGTGAACCCTCTCCGACGGGCTCCTACCAACGTTTCCTACCAAGTTTTTACAGCCGCCGACGGCAGCCGCGACTCCGTCGACCCACGGGTGGCCCTGACGGCCATTTTCACGCCTCCTCAGTCGCGGCCAGGCCCGCGAACAGGTCGTGCTGATAGCCCGCCTTGATGCCCAACCCTGCGACGTTGTCCAGCGTATCCACGAAGCAGAGGTTCGGGAACTCGGCATACTGCCCCGTCACCGTCGCGTAGGTCGCCTCAATGTTCAGGTTGGCGACGTAGTAGGGCAGGATTGCCACCTCGTTGGCGTGAAGCTCTTCCTTGTATTTGTGGCGCAGCTTGTCGGGCTGGCCCCGGAAGTAATCCAGCATCTCGCAGATGAAGGTGCCGGTGCCGGTGGCAGGGTCCAGTATCTCGACCCCGTGGTCGATCAGGTTCTTGCCGAAGTGCTTGTGGCAGAGCCAATCCGCCCCCTCGATCATGAAGCGCACGATCTCATTCGGGGTGTAGACCACGCCGAGGCGGTCGGCGGCCTTGGGGTTGTAGACCTTGTAGAAGCCTTCGTTGATCGCCTTCAGGAAGGTCTGCTTTTCGGCATGGCTGGTGATCTGGGCGGCATTGGCGCGGATGGCAGCATAGTAGGGCTGCATCGCCTTCAGCGTCTCCCACTTCACCGAGCCGGTGAAGAAGGCCTCCTCCAGCTTGAACAGCTCCTTGGCGATGTTGTTCTCGCGGTGGACCTGCGCGTTGTCGAAGACGTGGCTGAAGATCTCCTCGGTCAAGATGTGCTGGATTAGCATCTCGCGCACGTCGTGGCGGAGCGCGACATGAAGATCGCCGCCCGCTATGTCGAGAACGAGAGCGGCACCAAGCTGGAGCGACCCGAACTGATGCGGCTGCTGGGCGATTGCCAGCCGGGAGACGTCCTTCTTGTGGAACAGGTGGACCGCCTCAGCCGGTTGAACGCAGCAGACTGGGAGAAGCTGAAGGCCGAGATCGCCGCCAAGCGCGTCCGGGTGGTGGCCCTTGATCTGCCCACCTCGCACCAGCTGATGCAGCCGGGGGCCGATGACTTCACCGCCCGGATGCTGGACGCCATCAACGGCATGATGCTGGACATGCTCGCGGCCATTGCCCGCAAGGAATACGATGACCGCCGCCGCCGTCAGAGCCAAGGTATCGCGAAGGCCAAGGCGGAGGGCGTCTATCGTGGTCGTCCCGAAGATGCCAAGCGGAACGCGGCGATTGTCGGGATGTTGCGCGCCGGGCAGAGCTGGAACAGCATCATCGCAGCGACAGGATGCTCGCGGTCGACACTGGCGCGGCTGGCGAAGCGTGTCGAAGGCGCGGCCAACTGACCTCGGCCGAAACAGGCCAGCCTAACCGGGCGCGGCTGGGTGCGAGCGCATCTTTGAAGAGCAACTATCGCCTGTGAGCGTGGTTGGGCGTGAGGCGCTGGCTGAAGCTCCGGCGTTTGCAAGGCAGAGGGACGCGCTCCTTGTCAGGAATCTGGACCGCTCGGCGCTCTGCGACGCATCTGGTGGGGACGCTGGCACGTCTGGGGGCGAAGGGCGTTCCGCCGCGCATCCTCGGCATGGGCACAACTACCGTCACACCCACCGGCAAGCTGATCTTGAGCATCTCGGGAGCGTGGCGGAGTATGAGCGCGAGATAAAAATGCTGGAGCGGCAGCGGGGGGTATCGCCAAGGCCGAGGCAGCGGGCAAGTATAAAGGGCGCGCCCTGACCGCCTGCGTCTAGATGGAGGATATCTTGAGGTTGCGCGGCGAAGGCATTGGAGGGACCGAAATAGCCAAGTGTCTTGGGAGTGGGCAAGCCAGCGTGTGCAATATTCTCGATGAGGTGGAGGAGGTGGCGGTCAGCGCCGACGCATAAACTTTGTTGGAGCCGAGCTGATGCCAACACCAGCGGTGCGACGCATCAAGTGGCGTTCCCTTAGTCGCACTCCCGATAGCTGGAGCTCATACACGCCCGAGCACGGCGTTGCGCCTCGGCGACGTCGGCGGGGACCATCAGGGCAGCCATGCCATCGCGCCCTTCGCCGGCCGTCTCATGTCCGTTTGCCGCTGCAATATTCAGCCACATATGCGCCTCGGCATAGTCCTGCACCACGCCTTGGCCGTTGCCATACATTGCCCCGAGGTTGTATTGCGCATAGGCATTACCTTGCTCTGCGGCCACTCTATACCAGCGCACCGCCTCAGCGTAGTCCTGCACCACGCCGTTGCCTTGATGATACATCACGCCGAGATTGTATTGCGCATAGGCATCCTCTTGCTTAGCGGCTATCCGGAGCCAGCGCACCGCCTCGGCGTCGTCCTGCACCACGCCGTTGCCTTCGTGATACATGACTCCGAGACTGTATTGCGCAGCGGCATGTCCTTGCTCTGCAGCCATCCGATACCAGCGCACCGCCTCGGCGTAGTCCTGCACCACGCCCTCACCTCGGCGGTACATTAAGCCGAGATTGAATTGCGCAGAGGCATATCCCTGCTCTGCCACTGGTGTCCATTCGCGCAGCGCATCTGCATAATTACCACTTTCGGCGGCGGCAAGTCCGGCATCAAAATCCTGACCCATACTTGGCATTGGTGCTAGGGTCAGCGCCAAAGCGACAACAAATGCTCTCATGTCTAAAACCCTTCCACTCGCCGCATTTTCCTTTAGCTCTGAGAGCTCTACACGTTAGCCAAGCGCGCCGTCAAATGCGTGGCGTTGGTGGCTCGGAGGTGCTGCTAGGCTTCCGCGGCGCGGGTAGCTCCACGGTCCCCGCGCGGCCCTCACCTCGGCCTCGGCCGTCGCTCTAGAGCTTATCGGGAGGCCGTGGGGGGCACTAGGACCCTATCGGAGACGGACGCACCGCGCCGGCAGGGCTGGTGACAATAACCCACACCCTAGCACGAACACACCGCCGATCTGCACACGCTGTCCGTCAGCGCCGGGGTGAGAACAGTTCGGGCGACCCATTGTCACCAAAATCAAGGACACCGCCATGCTGCACATCGAGATTGCCCGCCGAGCCACCTCCCGCGCCGCCCGCCCGCTCGTCTTCCTGCCCGCCCTCGGACGCGCCCAGCGCCGCCTCCTCCCCGAGACCCCAGCCCCCGCCAGTGCCACCCGCTGGCGCACCGTTCGCATCCGCCCCGAGGTGGACACCGTCCTGCTCGCCCTGCAGGCCCGCTATCGGGCAGCGCACGGGCTGGACCTGTCGGTCTCCGAGATCGCCGCAGCGGCCCTTCTGGAGGCCCTGCCGGGGCTTCTGGCCGGGGACTTCAACGGGCAGCCCGAGGGGGACCGCTGATGACCACCGCCAAGGTTTCCGCCGAACGCCGCCGCGTCCAGCCAGCCGAGATCACCCAGGACAGCGTGTTCCAAATTCGCTCGGACGGCATCAATCCCGAACATGTCCGCGATCTCTTCCGTGTGCTGCAGAACGGGAACGACTTCGACCCGATCACGCTCTGGCAATCGGGCGACCAGCTGGTTCTGGTGGATGGTCTCCACCGGGTGGAGGCGTATCGGCATCTGCCCGCGAAGTTCCAGCGCAAGGGCATCCCGGCGGTGATCATTGGGGGCGACCGGACGTTTGCGCTCCTCACCGCCGCGCGGGCCAACTCCGCAGCCGTGATGCCGTGGACGCCAGCCGAGCGGGCGAACTTCGCGTGGCGACTGGTCCGCGATTCAGACGTCCAGTTGAGCAAGCAGGCCATCGCGCAGGCCACCGGAACGGGCACCTCGACGGTTGCCCGAATGCGGGCGCGCTGGGCGGTCATGCAGCAGAAAGGAGCCGAACCATGCGGCCACTGGTGCATCGACAGGGAGGACCGGGACGCTCCACCGCCGGTGCCCCTCACGTCTGCCGAACTGCGCGAGCAGGCCGAAGCTTACGCGGATGGCCTCAAGGCGCTGGAGAAGCAGCACAAGGCCCGCTTCGGTCAGCATGCTTCCCCGGTGGTGGCCGGTCTTGCCGTGAAGATCGCCAAGGGGCCGATGGCCCTGCGCGCCATGTTCGCGGGCACTGTTCTGGAAGCCGAAGACGAGTTCGCTGACGACCTCGCTGACGGCCCCGCGATGGTGGACCCGAACTCCGACTTTTGACCCTGCCCGAGGCACCGACTGGACCACCCGATCTATACCATTGGTATAGCCAAGCTCGCCCCGGCACCTCCCCAACAACCCCAACCCCAACCCCAGCGCCCCGGCCCGCATGCAGCGGAGCCCTGCCCATTTAGCGCGACCATCCCAAAGGACACACCATGAACCAGATCAACCAGACAACTCTCGCCAGCAGCGGTGCTGAACCGGCCACCGGCAAAACCCGCGTCGAACTTTACACGGACGGTTCCTCGCTCGGGAACCCCGGCGCGTCAGGCTATGGCGTCGTGGCGCTGCTGCGCGATGAAGCCGGGGAGGTCATCTCCAAGGCGGAACGCCACGGTTTCAGCCCGTGGATCACCACCAACAACCGTGCGGAGATGGGCGCGGCCCTCGCCGCCCTGGCATTCATCCGCGACCAGTCGCTACCGGCAAATGGCCGGTCAGTCCCGTGACCATCCTCAGCGACTCGAGGTACCTGGTGGATGGCTTCCAGAAATGGCTGCCGGGCTGGGAGGCGAGAGGGTGGCGCAACAGCAGCGGGAAGACCCCAGAGAACCGCGACCTCTGGGAACGCCTGAAGGTGGCCGCTGAGGGTCTCCCGGTGACGTGGCGCTGGGTGCAGGGCCACAACGGAAACCGCTGGAACGAACTGGCAGACGAGCTGGCGGGCGAAGGCGCGAAAGAAGCGCAGCGCCGGGGTGCTAGGCTCCGTCCTCCGCTGGATTGATCGGCGGGCGAAACATCTCGCATTCCAGATGCGAGAGCGGAAGAGATCGGAGGGGCTGCCCAGCGCGGCCCCCCGGTGTCCCAGCGGTCAGGTGGCTGCGGGCAACTTCACTGCCTCGACGCAGGCCCGCCGCTGCTCCTCTGACGTCTCCCTGATGTAGACCCCCCATGTGATGTTCTTCTTGTCGGGATGGTGCCCGATCACGCTGCCGATGATCTTGTCCGACTGCCCTGCAAAGCTGGCGCTTCGGGCGAACCAATGGCGTGCCGAGTGGAAGTTGACGAGGCTGCGGCGCCTGCCCTCCCTCTTGTCATCGACCCCGACTGCAAGCCGATAGCGGCGGAACCTCTTGCCGAAGATGTCGCCGGGGTCTCGCTCACCTGCAAGTTCATGGAACAGCCAGTCTCTCGGCCCTTTGTCCTTCTTCCGGCGCTCAACCAGTTCAATGAGATCGGGGTGGATAGGAACCCTGCGGGCGGCTGCAGTCGTCTTGCCCTGTTGAATGTCGAAGACCCCGTCATGCACTTCCTCGACCCAAAGCGTCACGATTTCCTCAAGGCGCATCCCGGTCAGCAAGGAGATTCTGATGGCATCGGCAATCTGCGGTTCAAACTCGGCCGCCATGGCGGTGGGGAACGGAGAGTAGAGTAACGCCTTGACCTCAGCCTCGGTGAACGCCCGCTCTTCATCCCTGCCGCCGCGCTCAGCCCGCTTGGCAACGGCCTTGATGCGCTGCCCGGCCCAAGGACCGTCCTTGTCGTCACCACCCTTGATATGGCCCCGCGCATGAAGGAAAGACCAGTAGGACCGCAGGGAAGAAAGATGGGTCTCCGCCGTCTTGCGGTGCATCGGGTCAATCGTGACAGTGACGTACTCCCCGGCGACCTTCCGGGTGATGGCATCGAGGCGTAGCTTCTTCTCGGCTGCCCAGCGCGCGAACTGACGGATGTTCCCCTTCCGGCCCGTCACTTTCGCCGGAGCCAGTGCAGAGATCGCCGATGCGTAGGCATCTAGATGGTGGTCAACCGCTACGGCCCCTCTCAGGGCTTCCTCAAACGCCGCCCTCTGCGGCCCCCTGAAGTTGTCGCTCTCGGCCTCTGCCGCAAGGACGACCAGTTCCAAGTCGTCGGGATAAACGCGAGGAACGGTATCACCTAGCGGGGCGTCCGGGTCAGCGGGAGGGACGGCATCACGGAACAGGGCGGCGATCTGCTCCCGATAAAGCTGCCCCCGCTCGGGTGCCGAGAGGGCATCTTTCGGGTGCCACGTACCGGCCCGCATTTTCTTGAACGCCGCCGTGGTCTCGGCTTCCAGCTTGTCGCGCTGCGCCATCGCCGCCCGCACGTCCGATGTCCCGAGGTTCGTCAACCAAGTCTTCTTGCCGTAGACCGCCCGGCAATCGGCAGGCAGATCGCGCATGAACCACCAGACCTGCCCTCGCAGATTCAGCAGGCGCATCGACGGTTTTGCAGCTTTCCGGGGCACCTTGCTTCTCCATTCCTACCAACGATTCCTACCAATGGATCGTCGGCAACATACTGAAAGTCAACAAATATTGGAGGAGATGCGCCCACGGTTTAGAGTCCCCCCCCCCTCGCCACCACTTCCAACTTGCATGTGAAATCAAAGTCCGGCGCGAGTTTGCGTTCGGGCCGCCCGTTCACCCCGCCGCCAGCACCTTGGTCAAGGCGCCGATCAGGCGGCGCGCGTCCACCGGTTTGCCGATGTTGCGGTGCCTTCCAGCACGCCCGAAGGGCCGAGCTCGGTCGCGCTGCAGGCGCTCATCACCAGGTGGGGCCGCTGCCGGGGGTGGCGGCGGCCCTCCTGCCAGGCTCAGGCGGGGATCATGAAGCCCGCAAAGAAGGCGGCCAGCGCGTCATGGGCGTCCATCGGCAGGACATGGGCCACATACTGGTCGGGGCGCACGATCACGAGGCAGCCTTGCCCGCGGTCGATGCCGCGCAGATCGAAGATATCGCGGCCTGCGTCGGCGCAGAACATCTTCTCATAGTCGCGCAGGCCCAGCTTGCCCTTCGCGGGCAGCAGCGCCGGGGGCAGCTTTTCCAGCTCCAGCACGCGGGTGCCTTGCTGGAACACGGCGCGCAGGTCGATGATGGCATCGGGATCGGCGCCCGCCGGGGTGAAGCGCGTGAGCGGCGAGGCGGGGTCCGCATAAAGGAAATCGCAGAGCCGGCGGATGGCGGAGGTTTCCGCCATCGGGTCCTCATCGGGGCAGAAGGCGAAGAGGCGCCAGCGCGCATCGGCGCTGACCGTATGGCCAAGCTCCATTGGCTTGGCGTCGGCGAGGCGGACCACGGGCGCCGAGTGGAAACGGCTGCCGATGGGGAACCCGGTCGCCAGCGCTTGCCAATCGGCGGTGCCGGTCAGCGCCGAGGGATTATAGGTCACCGACATGCCGGCGGTGTAGCGGCCATGCTGGATGAAGTAGCGCTGGAACTTCGGCGCCTCGCTGTCGTTCGCAGCCTCGGGCCGCTCGCTCATGATCCGCGACCATTCGCGGTCAAAGTCGATGAGGTCCTGCGCCACGGCCCGGCGCTCGGCCGAGTAGCTGTGCAGAAGATCGGGGGCAGAGCGGCCCTGCAGCACCGAGACCAGCTTCCAGCCAAGGTTGAAGGCATCGCCCATCGACACGTTCATGCCCTGCCCCGCCTTGGGGCTGTGGGTGTGGCAGGCATCGCCGGCGATGAAGACGCGGGGGGTGCGGGTCGGCATCTGATCGTCCGGCACGTCGTCGAACTTGCCCGTCAGGCGCTGGCCGATCTCATAGACCGACCACCAGGCAACCTCTTTCACGTCGAACGCATAGGGCCGCAGGATCCGCTGCGCCGCGCCGATCAGGTGATCGACGGTCAGGTTGCGGCCTGCGACGCGCTCGCCCTCCTTCAGCTTGTCCATCTCGATATAGAGCCGCACCAGATGGCCGCCCTCGCGCGGGATGATGATGATGTTGCCCTCGGCCGCGGACTGGATCAGCGTCTTGCAGCGGATGTCGGGAAAGTCGGTGACGGCCAGCACATCCATCACGCCCCAGGCCTGGTTGGCGCTGTCGCCGACCAGCTCGCGCCCGATGGCGCGGCGCACCAGACTGCGGGCCCCGTCGCAACCCACCACGTAGCGGGCGCGCAGGGTCTGCGCCTCGCCCTCGCCCTCGGCCGGGCGCAGGGTCACGGTGACGGGATAGTCGGCGGCGCTGTCGTCGACAGTCACATCGACCAGTTCCAGCCCGTAATCCGGCACCAGCCGCGAGGGGGATTTGCGCATCACCTCCAGATACATGTCATGCACCCGGGCCTGGTTGAGGATCATGTGGGGCATCTCGGACAGCCCGTCCTCGACATCCTTGATCCGGCCATTGCGGGTGATCTGGCCGGGGGCCTTGGCGTCGGGCTTCCAGAAGGTGGTCTCGTTGACCCAGTAGCCCTGCTTGAGGATCTTCTCGGCAAAGCCGAAGGCGTTGAACATCTCCATCGAGCGGCAGGAGATGCCATCGGCCTGGCCCTTCTCGATGGGGCCCGGCTTGCGCTCGATGATCCGGGTGGTGATGTCCGGGAAGGCGGCGAGCTGCGCGGCCAGCGTCAGCCCGGCCGGGCCGCAGCCGACGATCAGCACGTCGAGCGTTTCCGGCAGCGGGCCCTGGGCGTCACTGCGCCCCGGTGCGGCATCGAAGAGTTCAGGATCGCCCGGGCGGAACCCGTTGTCATGATATTGCATCGTCATTCCTCCCCAGAGACAATTACTAAGTGGACTTATTAGTTGTTCGGGCGCCGCGGGTCAAATAAGAAGTATGTGCACTTACAAATGCCGCGCTATACCGGGACAGAGCGGGCCCGAGAGGATGCGATGACCACACCGATTTCCAGCCGCGTGATGCCGGGGCACCTGATCCGCCGGCTGCACCAGGTCTCCACCCAGCTGTTCGCGCAGCGGGTGGCAGAGGCGGGGCATGACCTGACGCCGGTGCAATTCGCCGCGCTGGATGCCATCGGCCGCCATCCCGGCATCGATCAGGCGGGGCTGGCCGACCAGATCGCCAAGGACCGCGCCACCATCGGTGCCGTCGTGGACCGGCTGGAGCGCAAGGGGCTGGTGACCCGCATCGTCAGTGCGCGCGACAAACGGGCCCGCGAGCTGACGCTGAGCGAGGAGGGGCGGGCAATCGTGGCGGCGCTGATGCCGGTTGTGGCGGGGTTGCAGCGGGACATCCTGCCGGGGCTGGATGAGGAGGAGTATCGCCAGTTCATCGCGCTGGCGGAGAAGGCGCAGGGGGCTGGCGGCCCGGAGTGAGGCGCGTCACACAGGGCGGTGCCTGTCCGCCGGGTGGGCGAGCAAGGTTTGTTCTAGGCGCTTTATGGTGCGGCCCGCCTCCACCGACGTTCTAGGCGCGACGGTTGAGGAGCGCCCGCCCGAGGGGGCGGACGGGCGCTGCCCGGCGGCGCCAAGGCGCCTTGTTCCGGGCAAGGAAGACCGCAACTTGATGTCGTGGGCAAGGCGGCCGTGGCCTGCGGCTTGCGCCGGGCCAAGCGCCGACAGCAAAAATCCCGCCCGGCAGAACCGGACGGGACCAATTGCGGGCCGGGGAGCTTACTCCCCCTTCAGCGCCGCGACATAGGCGCTGCCGGGCAGGCCCTGGCCATCGACCTCGGCCACGACCTGATCGACCACCGGCGCGCTGGCGGCATTGAACTCTGCCGCCGCCTCGGGCGTCAGGGTGATGACCTCCTTGCCCGGCATCTCGGCAAAGCGGGCAACGCTCGACTCCGCCCGCGACATCCAAGCCTTGTTGCCGTCCAGCGCCAGCTGCTTGCCGGCCTCTTGCACGATCTTCTGCTGCTCCTCGGTCAGCCCGTCAAAGCTGTCGCGGTTCATGATGACGAAGAAGTTCGAGATCGTCGTGTCCATGCCGATGGTGATGTGGTTGGTCACCTCATCAAGCTTGAACGCGCCAAGCGCGGTCGCGTCGATCATCGCGCCGTCGATCACGCCGGTCTGCATGGCGTTGTAGACCTCGGGCGCCGGCATCGACACCGGCGTGCCGCCCCAGGCGCTGATCACCAGCCCGGCATTGCGCGAGGGCACCCGCAGCTTGAGGCCCTTCACATCGGCCAGGCTGGTCACCGGCTTGCTGGCGGTCATCAAGAGGTTGGGCGCGTTGTTCCACAGCGCCAGCAGCACGACGCGGCGGTATTCCTCGGCCAAGAGGTCCGAGGCCGCCTGAAAGCGCTCGGTCCCGGTCTCGGCATCGATCACGCCCGGCAACTCGCTCAGCAGCGTCAGCGGGAAGTTCGATGCGGTATAGCCCGGCAGGCTGAAGGCCATGTCGGTGACGCTTTCCACCACGCGGCTGTATTGCTCGGCCGGGCCCGGCCCAAGCTCGCCGCCCATGTAGACGGTCACCGTCACCTCACCGCCGGTCTTCTCGGCGATGGTGTCGGCGAAGGGCTTGTAGCCCTCTTCCAGCACGAAATGGGTCGGCGGCTGGAAATCGGCCAGTTTCAAGTCCTTGGCACTCGCCGCAAGCGGGGCCAGCGCGGTTGCGGCCAGCAGGGCCGCCGTCAGGGTCTTCATCATCATAAGGTTTCCTCCCTCGAGATTGGTCAGGCGTAGCAGTCGGCGACCCGGGAAGGGTCAGCCGAACATGGTATTGGGCAGCAGCAGCGCGATGCCCGGAAAGGCGATGATCAGCAGCAACCCGATGATCATGGCGATCAGGAACGGGAACACCCCGCGGAAGATGGTGGTCAGCGGCACATCCCCTGCGACCGATCTGACCACGAAGACATTCAGCCCCACCGGCGGCGTGATCATCCCCATCTCGATCACGATCACCGCGACGACGCCGAACCAGATCGGGTCGAACCCCAGCGCGGTGATGACCGGGAACACGATGGGCACGGTGATGACCAGCATCGACAGCCCGTCCATGAACATCCCTAGCAGGATATAGGCGAGGATGATCACGAACAGCGTGCCATAGGCGCCAAGGCCAAGCGCGCCGAGCCCCTCGCCGATGGCGGCGGGAATGCGGGTGATCGCCAGGAACGGGTTCAGCACATTGGCCCCGATCACGATGGTATAGAGCATCGCCGAGGTGCTCAGCGTGCTGATCACCGCGTCCTTGAACGCCGCCCAGGTCAGCCTGCGCCGTGCCAGCGCCAGCAAGATCACCAGCGCCGCGCCCACCGCCGAAGCCTCGACGGGGGTGAAGACGCCGATATAGATCCCGCCGATGGAGGCGATGATGACCAGCAGCAGCGGCCCGGCATCGGCCAGCGCCCGGAACCTCTCTGCCAGCGGCACCGGCGCGCCGCGGGGGCCTGCTTCGGGGTCCAGCAGGGTGACGATCCAGATCGCGGCGATGAAGAGGCCGGTCAGCAGCAGCCCCGGCAGGACCCCCGCCATGAACAGCCGGCCGATCGATTCCTCGGTCAGGATCGCGTAGAGCACGAAGCCGGTCGAGGGCGGGATCAGGAAGCCAAGCGTGCCCCCCGCCGCGATGGCGCCGGTGGACAGGCCATCCGAATAGCCAAGGCGCTTCATTTCCGGCAGCGCGACCTTGCCGACCGTGACCGCCGTGGCGACGGAGGAGCCGGAGACGGCCGCAAACACCGCGCAGCCCAGAACCGAGGCGGTCGCAAGCCCGCCGCGGAACCGCCCGACCCAGGCGAAGGCCGCGTCATAAAGCCCGCGGCTGAACCCGGCGGCGGAGGAGACATTGCCCAGCAGCACGAACATCGGCACCACGATCAGGCTGTAGCTCGACACCGCCGAATAGCTTTCGGTCAGCAGCACGCCGCCCGCGCTGCGCAGCCCCTCGAGGAACCAGTAGCCGCCAAAGCCCACGGCCAGCATGGCAAAGGCCACGGGCATGCGGATCATCAGCAGCACGAACAGCAGGGCGATGCCCAGGAAACCGGTTGCGAAAGGAGTCATCACCGGGGGCCCCGCGACATGATCCGGAAAAGCTGCAGCGCCATGATGATCACGCACAGGCCCGCGCCGGCAGAAAGGATGCCGTAGAACGGCCAGATCGGCATTCGCAGCATGTTGGTGGCGTCGCCCCATTCCAGCGCGTCGAGCGCCTTGAGCGCCGCGCGCTGTGCGAGGATGGCCAGCACGAAGCCGGACAGCAGATAGGAAACGATATCGCCCAGATAGCGGCCCCATTTGCCCATCGCCTTCTCGAACACGTCGACCGCGACATGATCGCCCCGCGCCGTGCAATAGGGCATCGCCGCCATCACCAGCGCGACGGCGGTCAGCTGCACGAACTCGTTGACGCCCAGCAGGGGCGCGCCGAACACATAGCGCATGACCACGCCGAACGAGACGAGGACCACAATCGCCAGCAGGCACAGCCCCGCAAGGACGACGAGGGCGCTTACCGTCCGGTCGATCCAGCGAGAGCCGTTTGCCAGAACCCTTTGCATGGCGCTTATCCTGCGCTGGGGCGGGCCGCAGGGCGCTGCCCGGCCCGGCCATGGGTAATTGCAAGGCTCATCTGCTTCCTCCCCTTCCGGTCCGCGCGATGGATCCGGGTTCGCTCCTGCTCAAGATTAACGGATAGCCGGCGTCCGGGGCCAATTCAAATGCCCGGGTCCCGTATAAGTCTGGGCTATAGCTATGCGCCACCTCTGGCCTCGGCCAGCCCCGCCGCCTCTTGCTGCAGCAGGTCCAGCAGCAGCTGCTGCGCGGTCGTCGGCTGCCAACTGCTGCGCGTGGTCACCCCGATGGGCCGCAGTGCCCACCGGGCCGGAACCGGCAGGCGGCAGATCAGCCCGTGCCGGATCTCGGCCGAGGCCTGAAGGTCGGAAATGCAGCCAAGGAAATCGCCGCGGGTCAGCATCTCGCGCATCAGCAGGATCGACCCGGCCTCGAGGATGCTGACCGGCGGGGCGACCCCGGCCTCGGCGAAGAAGCCATCGAACTGCGCCCGCGCCGGCGTGCCCTGCCGCGGCACCACCCATTGCTGCTGCGCCAGAAGGGCGGGCGTCAGGTCCGCTGCGCCCGCCAGCGGGTGATCGTTGCGCGCCAGAATCGCCATGCTGTCCTGAAACAGCACGGTCTGCACGATGTCGCGGATCGGCTGCGGCTCGCGCAGCGCGCCGACGATCAGGTCGATATCGCCGCGCCGGAGGGCGGTCAGCAGCTCATCATAGCGCCCGTCCGCCACATGCAGCGGATGGGTCGGGCGCAGCTTGCGGAACGCCGCGAGCGCGCCGGGCAGCAGCACCGAGCGCGCCATCGGCAGCGCGCCGATGACGATGGTGCCGACTTCGCGCCCCTCGGCCTCGGCCAGTTCCGCTTCGGCCTGTTCCAGCTCGCGGAAGGCCAGCCGCGCCGCCTGCGCCAGCTCGCGTGCCGCGCGGCTGGCGACGAGGCCAAAGGCGGTGCGCTGGAACAGCGCCCGCCCCGCCTCTTGCTCCAGCTGCGAAATCGCGCGGTGCACCGTCGGCTGCGCCAGTCCCAGTGATCTCGCGGCAAGGCTGAAATTCTCGGTCTCGCAGACCCGGATCAGCGCCGTCAGCTGCGCATGGCTGGTCACCAGCCGCAGCCGCGGCGACAGCTCGTTCAGCGGCGGGTCCAGCGTGGCAAAGGCGCGGCGGGTGCGCCCTGTCAGGATCTTGCCGCGGGCGGTGGGGAAGAACCCCTGCCGCGTCCGGGCGAACAGGGCGCCGCCCGCCGCCACCTCCATCTTGGCCACCGCCTGCGTCACTGCGGGTTGAGTGATGTTGTAGCGCCCCGCCGCCAGCGTGACCGACCCGAGGTCGCTGACCGCGAGGAACAGCCGCAGATGGCGAAGATTGCGCGAGATCACAGCCGCGCCAGCACGCGGTCCAGCCGCCCCGCCAGATCGTGCCCTTCTGCCTCGGCCCCGGTGGCCGCCACCCGGTCCTGCCAGGCGGCGGTGGCATCGCTCATGCCATTCGCCAGCCCCAGCGCCGCGACCGTCGCCGCCACCTCACGCATCTCGGCGGCGCGGCGGGCGCCGTGGACCATCATCCGTTCCATGTTGTAGGCCGCCCGCGCCGGCCAGTCCGTGCCGGGGTCCGAGGCCTGAAGCGAGGCGATCACCTGCGCCTCGACCCCCGCGCGGCGCGCGGCCAGCAGGCATTCCGCCGTCAGCGCCTCCATCCCCTTGATCATCACCGAGCGCAGCATCTTGATGGACGAGGCCTGCCCGATTTCCCCTCCCGCGATCTCGGGCCGCATCCCGAGGCTGCGCAGCAGTGCCGCCCCCGCCTCGGCATCCGGGCCGGCCACCAGCAGCGGCACCAGATGCCGCTTGGGGTGCACCGGCGCCATCACCGCCACATCGACATAGCGCCCGCCCGCCGCCCCGATCACCGCCGCGGCGGCCTGCTTGGTCTGCGGCGCGCAGGAATTGCAATCGAGCCATAGCGTGCCCGGCGCGATCGACGCGGCGGCGGCCCTCGCCGCCTCCAGCGCGCGGTCGGCGGTCACCAGACAGAACGCCGCCTCGGCCCCCGACAGCGCGCCGGCCATCGCGGCGCAGCCGGTCACCCGCAGCAGCGCATAACGCGCCTGCATCGCCGCGATCTGGGCGGGATCGTCTGTCTTGACGTCATAGGCGCGCAGCCGGTCGGGCCGCGCCTCTGGCCAGCCTGACACGAAGGCCATCGCCGCCTCGCCAAAGCCGATCATCGCGATCCTTGCCATGCCATCCGTCATGATGCCGCCCCCTGTGCCGATACAGGCAATCTGGCACAGCCCCCGGCACGTTTCCATCCGCTATAGCCGGAATTTATGCTGCGCGACGGGCTTTCGAATTGGCCCCCGCCCCCGCACCGTGACAGGTTCTGCCCAACCCGATCAAGGAGACCCGACCCATGTCCACCGGCAAGACAGCCCTCGTCATCTCGGCCCATGCCGCCGATTTCGTCTGGCGCTGCGGCGGCGCCATCGCCCTGCACGCCGCGCTTGGCTACCGGGTCACCGTGCTGTGCCTGTCGTTTGGCGAGCGCGGCGAAAGCGCCAAGCTGTGGAAGCAGCCGGGCATGACGCTGGACCGCGTCAAGGACGCCCGCCGCGCCGAGGCGGAACGCGCCGCCGAGGCGCTGGGCGTGCATGACCTCACCTGCCTCGACCTTGGCGACTATCCGCTGGAGCTGACCCGCTCCGACAAGGACCGTGTGGTCGATGTGATCCGCAAGGTGCAGCCGGCCTTCATGCTCAGCCACAGCCAGTATGACCCCTACAACACCGACCACATGTATGCGACGCAGGTCGCGCTGGAATGCCGGATGATCGCGCAGGCCTGGGGCCACAACCCCGGAGAGAAGGTTCTGGGCGCGCCGCAGCTCTACCTCTTCGAGCCGCACCAGACCGAGCAGATGGGCTGGAAGCCCGACACCTTCCTCGACATCACCCCGGTCTGGGACAAGAAACGCGCCGCCATCGAATGCATGGAGGGGCAGGAGCATCTGTGGGACTATTACACCCGCGTGGCGATCAACCGCGCCAACCATTTCAAGCGCAACTCGGGCGGGCAGGCCAGCGGGCGCGATTGCAAATATGCCGAGGGCTTCCAGTCGATCTTCCCGCGCACGGTTGACGAGCTTTGACCCGCCCCGCGCAAGGAGACGATCCGATGACCGACATTGCAGAACCCTGCTTCGACATCGCCCATCTGGCGCATGTCGAGATGCTGACCGACAAGTTCGACGAAAGCCTCGATTTCTTCACCCGCATCTACGGGCTGAAACTGTCGGGGATGGAGGGGAACAGCGCCTATCTGCGCGCCTGGGATGATTACGAGCATTGCTCGCTGAAGCTGACCCGTGCGGACACCACCGGCGTCGGCCATGTCGCCTATCGTGCCTCCAGCCCGGCGGCGCTGGCCCGGCGCGTGGCTGCCATCGAGGCATCGGGCTACAAGGTGCATGGCTGGACCGAGGGCGACCAGAGCCACGGCCGGGCCTTCCGCTTCGAGGACCCGTTCGGCCATGTGTTCGAGATCTATTATGACACGGTCTGGTATCAGCCCGGGCAAGCCGACCGCGCCGCGCTGAAGAACACCGCCAGCGCCTTCACCGGCGCCGCGCCGCGCCGGCTCGACCATGTGAACCTGCTGTCGGATGACGTGACCGAATTCCGCCGCTTCATGGAAACCTGCCTCGGCTCCCGCGTGACCGAGATGATCCAGCTCGACAATGGCCGCATCGGCGGCTGCTGGTTCACCGTGAACAACAAGACCTATGATCTGGCCTGCACCGAGGAACATGGCCGCGGCAAGGCCCGGCTGCACCATGTGACCTATGCCACCGACCAGCGCGAAGACATCCTGCGCGCCGCTGATCACTTCCTGCAAAACGGCGTCCATATTGAAACCGGGCCGCACAAGCACGCCATTCAGGGCACGTTCTTCCTCTATGTGTGGGAGCCTGCGGGCAACCGGGTGGAACTGGCCAATGCCGGTGCCCGCCTGATCCTCGCGCCCGACTGGCAGCCGGTGATCTGGACCGAGACCGACCGCAAGAAGGGTCAGGCCTGGGGCCTGAAGACCATCGAGAGCTTTCACACGCACGGCACACCGCCGGCGAAGGCAGGGGGGTGATCCATGGCCGTCGTCATCCAGAACATTCCGCGCGCCTCGGCCGAGGTCATCGACGGGCTCGCCCGCGCGGGCGTCGCCACCGTGCATGAGGCGCAGGGCCGCATCGGTTGCCTTGCCAGCACCCTGCGCCCGATCCAGACCGGCGCGCGCATCGCCGGATCGGCCGTCACCATCAGCGCGGCGCCCGGTGACAACTGGATGCTGCATGTCGCCATCGAGCAGCTGCAGCCCGGGGATATCCTTGTGCTGGCGCCGACCTCGCCCTGCGACAACGGCTATTTCGGCGACCTGCTGGCCACCAGTGCCATGGCCCGGGGCTGCCGCGGGCTGGTGATCGATGCCGGGGTGCGCGATGTGGCCGACCTCAAGGCGATGGGCTTCCCGGTCTGGTCCCGCGCGATCAGCGCGCAGGGCACGGTCAAGGAGACCCTCGGCTCGGTCAACGTGCCCATCGTCTGCGGCGGGCAACTGATCGAGGCGGGCGATGTCGTGGTCGCTGATGACGATGGCGTCTGCGTCGTGCGCTCTGCCGATGCCGCCGCGGTGCTGGTAGCGGCCGAGACGCGGATGGAGGCCGAGGAGGCCAAGCGCGTTCGGCTGGCGGCGGGGGAGCTGGGGCTGGATATCTACGACATGCGGCCCAAGCTCGCCGCGAAGGGGCTGAAATATGTCTGATGGCGGTATCCCCTGTCTCTGGATGCGGGGCGGCACCTCGAAGGGCGCCTATTTCCTCGCCTCCGACCTGCCGGCGGACCCCGCTGCCCGCGATGCGCTGCTGCTGCGGATCATGGGCAGCCCCGATCCGCGCCAGATCGACGGCATCGGCGGCGCCGATCCCTTGACCTCGAAGGTCGCGATGCTGGCGCCGCCGTCGCGGCCCGATGCGGATGTGGATTACCTGTTCTTGCAGGTCTTCGTGGACCGGGCGCTGGTGTCGGGCGCGCAGGCCTGCGGCAATATCCTGGCCGGTGTCGGCCCCGCCGCCATCGAGCGCGGGCTGCTCGTCGCGCAGGACGGGGTGACGCCGGTGCGCATCCATATGCTGAACACGTCAGAGGTGGCGGTGGCGCAGGTGCGCACCCCCGGCGGGCGGGTCAGCTATGCCGGGGCCGCCGCCATTGACGGCGTGCCGGGCACCGCCGCGCCGGTGCCGCTGATGTTCCAGAACATCGCCGGGTCGATGTGCGGGGCCTTGCTGCCCACCGGCAATGCGGTCGATGTGATCGACGGGGTGGAGTGCACGCTGATCGACAACGGCATGCCCTGCGTGATCCTGCGCGCCGCCGATGTTGGGCTGACGGGGCAGGAAAGCCGCGAGGCGCTGGACGGGGATGACACGCTGAAGGCGCGGCTGGAGGCGATCCGCCTGCAGGCCGGCCCGCTGATGAACCTCGGTGATGTGGCCGACACGTCGGTGCCGAAGATGACGCTGATTTCGGCGGCGCTGAACGGCGGGGCGATCAGCACCCGCAGTTTCATCCCGCATCGCTGCCACGCCTCGATCGGCGTCTTCGCCGCCGTCAGCGTGGCAACCGCCTGCACCCTGAACGGCTCACCCGCTGCCGCGCTGGCGCAGATCCCGGCGGATGGACGGTTCCTGATCGAGCATCCCAGTGGCGCGGCCGAGGTCTTGATCGAACAGGATGCAAGCGGCGCCGTGATCGGTGCGGGCACCTTGAGAACAGCGCGCAAGCTGATGGACGGATTGGTGTTTCCGGCGCCCTGACCGCTACTGGCCGGGCACTGCGCTGCGGCAGCAGTTGCGCCCGGCGGCCTTCGCCTCATACAGCAGGCCATCGGCCACGGCGAGCCAGGCGTCCACGGTGCGGATGCGGTCGCCGAGGGCGCAGACGCCGAAGCTGGCGGTCACGCGCATCGGGGTGCCGTTCGCCTCCACCGGCGCGGCGGCAATCGCCTCGCGCAGCCGTTCTGCCAGCTCTGCGGCGCCCTGCGCATCCGTCTCCGGCAGCAGAACCGCAAATTCCTCGCCCCCGATCCGGCCCAACAGGTCGCTGTCGCGCAACGCGTCCCGGCAGCGCTGCGCAATCACCCGCAGGACAGCATCGCCGGCCGGGTGGCCATAGACATCGTTGACCAGCTTGAAGTGGTCCACGTCCAGCACGATGATCGACGCCTCGGTGCCGTAGCGGCCGGACCGCGCAATCTCGCGTTCGGCCGCCTCGACCCAGCCGCGGCGGGTCATCGTGCCGGTGAGCCCGTCGCTCATCGCGATCTGCCGAAGCTCCAGCTCGTTGAGCACGAGGCTGGCGAAGCTCTGCATCACCGCGATCTGGGTGGCATCGAAGCTGCGCGGCTCGGTGTCGATGGCGCAGAGCGCGCCGAGGTTGTAGCCATCGGGCGTGGTCAGCGGGATTCCAAGATAGCTGCGCAGCCGCGGCTCGTCCGTGACCAGCGGGTTGCCGGCGAAGCGCGGATCCAGCGTGGTATCGGGGATCACCATCGGCTCTTGCCGCTGGATGGCATGGCTGCAAAAGGAAATATCGCGCGAGGTTTCGCAGGCGGTCAGCCCGGTGATCGACTTGAACCACTGGCGTTCGGCGTCGATCAGGCTGACGGCGGCAATCGGCACGCCCAGAACGTCGCGCACCAGTTGGGTCAGCTTGTCGAAGGGGTCTTCGGGCGCCGTGTCCAGAATGGCGTAGCGACGCAGGGCGGCGATGCGGCCCGGCTCGTCATGCAATTTGTCGCTATTCCTCATCTTGTTCTCTCAGTGCCATGATCGCCGCAATCAGTTCGTCTCGATACGAGGCGCAGGCCTGGTCGACAATGGTGCGGATTTCCTGCTCGGGCAGCCCGGCGCGCGCAAGGCTGACGGCAAGCGTCAGAAGCGCCTGACCATGCCGCTCGATGCTGGCCTGCAAGGCCGGGGGGACGTCGAACTCTGCAAGCGGCTGCAGTGCGGCGGCGACGACCTCCCTTGGGTGGGTCTCGGTCATCTGCGTTCTCTTCAGGATGCCTGCCCCCTGTTCGGGCACGATCGAGTGTGCGGGCCTGCGGCGGGGGTGTCAAACCGATGAGCGGCGGACCGCGCACAGCTTTGGGCTCCGGCACAGCTTGGCCTCAGCCCTCACCCACGAACATTCGGTCGCGCGCGGCGGTGATATGGGCGCGCATGGCCTGCGCCGCGGCGTCCGGGTCTTGCCGGAGGATCGCGTCGATGACGGCGCGGTGTTCGCCCTGCACCAGCGCCTGCCGGTTCGGCGAGGCCAGCAGCGTCAGCGAGCGCGAGAGCTTCATGCCGAAGCCGATCTGCTGGGCAAGGGATTCCAGAACCGTCTGGAAGAACGGGTTCTTGGTCGCCCGCGCAATCGCCAGATGCAGCATCTGGTCTGCATCCACGCCCAAAGCCTGTTCCTGATAGGTCTGGTCCATGCGCTGGAACGCCGCCTCCAGCGCCGCCAGATCATCCTCATCACGCCGCCTTGCGGCCCATGCTGCGGCGGCGCCCTCGATGTCGATGCGGAATTCATAGCACCGCTGGATATCGGTGATCGACCCCAGCGGCACGAAGCTCATCACCTGCCTGTCGGGGCGGCGGGCGACGTAATTGCCCGAGCCCCGGCGCGAGGCGACGATGCCGTCATCGCGCAGCCGCGCCAGCGCCGTGCGCAGCACCGGGCGCGACACGCCGCAGCTTTGCGCCAGCACCTGTTCGGGCGGCAGGCGGCTGTGCAGCGGATACTGTTCCTCGACGATCTGGGTCAGAAGCTGGTCATAGACCTGATCGGCGAGGGAGGGGCGCTGGGGATCGGACACGAAAGCTCTCCTTCCCCTCAGATGGGGACGCCGGCGACCCGGTAAATGGATTCCATAAGCCGCAGCGTCCGCAGATTGTCCAGCCTGTCGGTCTGGAACGGGCGCCCGGTGCGCAGGCCTTCCACGAAATCGGTGACAGCGCCGGTGAAGCAGGCCTGATAGTTGGCGGTCAGGTCGTGCAAGGACACGGCTTCGGGCTGCGACAGCAGGGTGATGCGGTCGCGGTCATAGATCAGGGTGTCCAGCTCTCCCAGCAGCTCCAGCCGGTCGGTCGGCAGCGGCGGGTGGCCGGGGGCAGAGATGTTGGCATCGATCTGGATCAGCGCGCCATCTGCGCTTTCCAGCTGCACCAGCGCCACATCCTCGCCCTGCAGGTCGGGGTTCATCCGGTCCAGCCGGGCGGCGGTGACGGTCATCTCGCCGAGGATCGAGCGGAGGGCGTCGAGGTGGTGGATCAGCACCTCGAACACCAGCAGCCGCTTGAAGTTGGCAAGGTAGGGTTGGCGCCCCAGCAGGAACGGCACCTTGCCGGGATAGTCGAGCAGGCTGGAGGAGCGCACCGTCAGCCGCGCATGGCGCAGGCGGCCAACCTCGCCGGCATGGATGCGGCGGGCGAGTTCGGCGTAATGCGGGCGGAAGCGGTAGTTTTCATGGACCATGAAGCGCACCCGGTCCCCCACATCGGCGATGAGGGCCTCGGCCTCGGCCACGGTGGGGGTCATCGGCTTCTGGCACATCACATGCACGCCGAGGTTCGCCGCCTGCCGCACCAAGGGGGCATGGCTGCCGACGGGGGTGATGATGTCCACCGCATCGGGGCGCAGGGCGGCCAGCATCTCGCCCATGTCGGTGAAGACGGCGGGGATGCCGAAGCGATCCGCCTGCGCCTGCGCGCGGGCCTGATCCGGGTCGCAGATCGCGGCGAGGGTCACGCCTTGCTGCGCCTGCCAGCCCTTGAGGTGGAATTCGCTGATCGCGCCGGCGCCGGCAACCGCGATGGTCAGATGCTGCATGGGATCCTCCTGAAATCTGGTTGCCTGCTTGGTAGCTTCTTCTAACCGATTTTACAACTATTGACCAATATGGGAATCGCCGTTACTGCTTTAGCCAAGCGACAAGGGACAAATGCCATGCGTTACTGCGTTACCCCATCCGATCTGGCTGCCTCGGTGATGGCGGTCCCCCCTCTGGCCCGGACCGCCGATGGCGCGTTTTCCGAGGCTGGCAATGCCGCCGTGCTGGCGCATCTGCGCGAGGGGGGCGTGACCACCGTGCTCTATGGCGGCAACGCGCTGGCGCAGCACTGGCCGGTGGCGGTCTATGCCGACTGGCTGGACCGGCTGCAGGCGATGGCGTCGGACGATACCTGGCTGCTGCCCTCGGTCGGGCCCGATGCCGGCAAGATGATGGATCAGGCCGCGGTGCTGAAGACCCGCCGCTTCCCGGTGGCGCTGCTGGTGCCGATGGGCGCACCGCTGACGCATGACGGGATGGGCACGGCGCTGCGGCGCTTCCATGCCGAATGCGGCGTGCAGCTGCTGGTCTATATCAAGACCGACGGTTACATCCCCGCCGCCCTGGTGGGCGATCTGGTCGCCGAGGGCGTGGTCTTCGGGGTGAAATACGCGGTGCCCCGGCAGCCCGGCGAGGCCGATCCCTATCTAGCCGCCATCGTTGCGGCGATTGGTGCGGAGCGCGTCATCTCGGGCTTTGGCGAGCCGCCGGCGATCCCGCATATGCTGGACGATGGCCTTGCCGGGTTCACCGCGGGCTGCGTCTGCATCGCGCCGGCGATGTCGATGGCGCTGCTGGCGGCGCTGAAGCGCGGTGACCGGGCCGAGGCGGAGCGGCTGCTGCGCCCGATGCAGGCGCTGGAAGCGCTGCGCGGCGGCCATGGCGAGATCCGGGTGCTGCATGACGCGATCAGCCATTCGGGGCTGGGCGACATGGGCCCGCTGCTGCCGCCGATGAGCCATGTGGATGCGGCGCATCAAGGCGCCATCGCCACCGCCGCCCGCGATCTGCTGGCCGCCGAACAGGATTACCGGGCCGCGCAAGCCGCCTGATCTACTTTTCATCGCCCGCATAACGGGCGTCATCTTCTGGGAGGAACCGATGACCAACTTCACCAAACCGACCCGCCGCGGCCTGCTTCAGGGCGCCGCTGCCCTTTCTGCCCTCGGCATGATGCCGGGCGCTGCCTGGGCCGCCGATTACCCCTCGCGCCCGCTGACCATGCTGGTGCCCTGGGGCGCCGGGGGTGGCACCGATGCCACCGCGCGCATGATCTCGGCGCTGCTGGAGCGCAAGCTGGGCCAGCCGATCAACGTGGTAAACCGCACCGGCGGCGCGGGCGTCATCGGCCATTCGGCCATCGCGACGGCAGAGCCGGATGGCTACACGCTGGGCATCGTCACGGTGGAGATCACCATGATGCACCATATGGGCCTGACCGAGCTGACCCATGCCGACTACACCCCGCTGGGCCTGATGAATGCCGACAGCCCGGCTGTCACCGTCTCGAGCAACAGCGAGTACAAGGACATCGCCAGCCTGACCGAGGCGATCCGCGCGTCGGAGCCCGGCACGTTCAAGGCGTCCGGCACCTCGCAGGGCGGGATCTGGCATCTGGCGCTGGTCGGCTGGCTGCAGGCGCTGGGGCTTGAGCCGGGCCATGTGGTCTGGGTGCCCTCCGAGGGCTCGGCCCCCGCGATGCAGGACCTGATCGCCGGCGGGATCGACATCGTCACCGTGTCGCTGGGCGAGACCAAGGCGATGGTCGATGCCGGCCGCGCCATGAACCTGGCGCTGATGGGCACCGAGCGGGCGGCCAGCCATCCCGACCTGCCGACGCTGTCCGAAGCCGGCGGCGGCGAGTTCGCCCTTGCCACATGGCGGGGCGTGGCCGGTCCGAAGGACCTGCCGCAGGAGGTGGCCGACGTCGTCTCTGCCGCGCTGGCCGAGATTGCGGTGGACCCCGAGTTCACCGAGTTCATGAACAGCCGCGGCTTTGGCATCACCTACCTCGACCCCGCCGCCCATGGCGCGATGATGGCCGATGCCGATGGGCTGATGGCGACCACGATGGCCGCTGCCGGGCTGGTTCAGGGCTGACCTACTGCGGGCGGGCGCGGCCAAATGGCTTCGCCCGCCTTTTCCATTGGAACCGGGGAGGGGGCCATGAAGATCACCGATGCCGTATCGGGCGCGCTGCTGATCGCGCTGGGGCTGTTCATGTTCTGGCAGGCCTCACTGTTTCCCAGCTTTGGCGGCCAGCCCTATGGCGCGGCGCTGCTGCCCTCGATCCTTGCGGGCGGCTTCGTGCTGGGCGGCGGGCTGCTGATCCTGCGCGACGGGATGGCGCGGCGGCAGGCGGCGGGGGGGCCTTTGGTCTCGCTGGTGCCAGAGCTGCGGCAGGGCACCGGCCCTGCCGCGCTGCTGGCGGTTCTGGGCAATGTGCTGGCGCAGATCTGGCTCGCGCAGAGCCTTGGATTCATCCCCGTCTCGGTTGTTGGCCTGCTGGTGCTGTTCCTTGTGCTGCGCCTGCGCCCCTGGGTGGCGGCGGCGCTGGCCGTTGGCACCAGCATGGCCTGCTGGTGGCTGTTCGCGGGGCTGCTGCGCGTGCCGCTGCCGCGCGGGATATTGGACGGGGTGCTGTAAGATGGGCTTTGGCGACATCCTTCTTCAGGCGGCGCTGCTGGTGCTTGACCCGCAGGTTCTGCTGACGGCGCTGCTGGCCGGCATGTTCGGCATGTTCGTCGGCGCGATGCCGGGCCTGACGGCGACGATGGCGACCGCGCTGCTGGTGCCGATGACGTTTTTCATGGACCCGATCCCGGCGCTGGCGGCCATCGTGTCGGCCAGCGGCATGGCGATCTTTGCGGGCGACATTCCGGGCGCGCTGCTGCGCATTCCGGGCACGCCCGCCTCTGCCGCCTATGTCGAGGACAGCCACCGCCTTGCCCTGCAGGGCAAGCTGAACCTGGCGCTGGGCACCAACCTGCTGGTGTCGTGCATCGGCGGGCTGTTCGGGGTGGGCGTGCTGATCGCCGCCGCGCCGCTGCTGGCGGAGTTTGCACTGCGCTTCACCTCCTACGAGTATTTCTGGCTGGCGACGCTGGGCCTGTCCTGCGCCATCTTCATCGCCTCGGCCGATCCGTTGAAGGCCGGGATCGCGCTGCTGATCGGTCTGGCGATGGCGACCGTGGGGCTCGACCCGACGACGGGCGTGCCGCGCTTCACGCTGGGGCAGGTGGACCTGATGGCGGGGGTGGAGTTCATCCCGGCGATGATCGGCCTGTTTGCGCTGGCCGAGGTGATGCGCGGCGTGATCCGGCTGAACCACAACGCCCCGCCGCCGCCGATGCCGGCGGGCGATGGCGCGCTGTTCAAGGGTGTGGGCGGCGTGATCCGCCGTCACCCCAAGAACATCGTGCGCGGGTCCTTGATGGGCACGCTGATCGGGGCGCTGCCGGGCGCGGGCGCGGATATCGCCGCCTGGATGGCCTATGCCGTGTCCAAGCGCTTTTCGAAGACGCCCGAGAAATACGGCAAGGGCCATGTCGAGGGGCTGGTCGATGCCTCGGCCGCCAACAATGCCGCGGTGGGCGGGGCCTGGATCCCGGCGCTGGTCTTCGGCATCCCCGGTGACAGCGTGACGGCCATCGTGATCGGCGTGCTGTACATGAAGGGCATGAACCCCGGGCCGACGGTGTTCATCCAGAACCCGCAGCTGATCTATGCCGTGTTCATGATCTTCATCCTGACGACGCTGATGATGGTGCCGCTGGGCTGGGTCGCCGTGAAGGCCTCGCGCCAGGTGCTGCGGGTGCCCTCGCGGGTGCTGCTGCCCATCGTGCTCAGCTTCTGCATCGTCGGGGCGTTTGCGATGACCAATTCGGTCTTCGGCATCGTGATCATGCTGGCCATCGGCCTGCTGGGCTGGCTGCTGGAGGAGAACGGGTTTCCGGTGGCGCCGATCATCCTTGGCCTCGTGCTGGGCGGCATGTTCGAGCGGATGTTCATGACCTCGATGATCAAGTCGGGCGGCGACCTGACCGCGTTCTTCGAGCGGCCCATCGCCGCGGGGCTGGGGGTCTGCGTGCTGCTGATCTGGGGCATGGCGCTGCTGGGCGCGGTCCGGCGGATGGGAAAGGGGCGGGTTGCGGCATGAGTGACTTTGCCCGCGCTATGGTATAGGGGTCGCATGCGCATCGTGTAGTGGTTCGCCCCAGATCCGGATATGCGAGGCATCTTGTCCAAGACTGACACCAAGACCCTGGAATGGGGATATGACGAGCTGCGCCGCGCCATAGATGCGGCGGGCGTGGCCCTGTGGTCGTGGAACGTCGATAGCGACGATCTGTCGATGGACCAGCAGGGCTATGTGCTGTGGGACGTCTCGCCCGGCGAGACGCTGACCTTCGAGCGGCTGTCCGAGAAGATCCACCCGGCCGACCGCGACCGGGTGCGCGATGCGTTTTCCGCCACGCGGGCGCTGGTGGGGGCCTATGAGATCGACTTCCGCACCATCATCGGGCAAGAGGTCCGCTGGATTTCGGCGCGCGGGCAGGGCGATGACGCGGGCATCAAGAAACGCACGCTGACCGGCATCTTCCTCGACATCACCGGACGCAAGCAGGCCGAAGAGGGCAATGAGCTGCTGGCCGGCGAGATGAGCCACCGCGTCAAGAACCTGCTGGCAATTGCGTCGGGGCTGACGCGGATCACCTCGCGCTCCTCCACCTCGATCGAGGACATGACCAAGCAGCTGATGAACCGGCTGACGGCGCTGGGCCGCGCGCACGACCTGGTGCGCCCGCTGCCGGGCGAGCAGGGCAAGACCGCGCTGCTGGGCGACATCTTCGCCGTGCTGCTGGCGCCCTATGACGATGAGGGCGCCTTTGCGGGGCGCATCCGTGTCGCGGTGCCGCGCATGGGCGTGGGCAACGATACGGCAACCTCGCTGGCGCTGGTCGTGCATGAGCTGGCGACCAATTCGGTGAAATATGGCGCGCTGTCGGTCGAGGGCGGCACGCTGGATGTGTCGGGCTCGATGGTCGGGCAGGATGTGCAGGTCTGCTGGACAGAGCAGGGGGGCCCCGAGGTCGCCTCGCCCAGCCAGATGAGCGGCTATGGCAGCGGCCTTGTGCGGCAGGCGATGGAAGGCCAGCTGGGCGGATCGGTCAGCTACGAATGGACCAAGCGCGGGGCGGCGGTGACGCTGCTGATCAGCGGCGACTGCATCGCCAACTGAGGACCAAAGACGCAAAGGCAAAGGCCGCGGGAAGGTTTCCGCGGCCTTTGTCGTGGGTCACATCCCCATCAGCCTTGGCAGGAGAAGCGTGATCTCGGGGATATAGGTCACCAGCATCAGGAAGGTGAGCATGGTCAGCAGCCAAGGCCAGGTCGCCCGCGTCACCTCGGTCAGCCCCAGCTTGGACAGGGATGAGGCGACGTAGAGGTTGAGCCCCACGGGCGGCGTGCAGAGCCCGATTTCCATGTTCACCACCAGGATGATGCCGAAGTGGATCGGGTCCACCCCCAACGCCATGGCGACGGGGTAGAGGATCGGCGCCATGATCAGCACGATGGCCGAAGGTTCCATCACCATGCCGATGGCCAGCAGCAGCACGTTCACCACCAGCAGGAAGCCGACCTTGCCGAGGCCCAGTTCGACGATCCAGGCCGACAGGCTCTGCGGGATCTGCTCGGACGTCAGGATGAAGGCGAACATCACCGCGTTGGTGATGATGTAGAGCAGCATCGCCGACATCGCGGCCGAGTTCAGCAGCACCTTGGGCACGTCGCTCAGCTTGATGTCCTTGTAGACATAGACGGCGACGACGAAGGCATAGACGGCCGAGACGGCGGCGGCTTCGGTGGGCGTGAAGATGCCGCCATAGATGCCGCCCATGATGATCACGATCAGCATCAGGCCCCAGACGCTTTCGCGGAAGGCCTTCCAGCGCTCGATCATCGGGGCGCGCGGCATCCGCGGATAGCCCTTCTTCCAGGCGCGCCACATCGTGGTGCCGCCCAGCATCGTCGCCAGGATCAGGCCCGGGACCACCCCGGCCATGAACAGATCGCCGATGGAGGCGGACATCACCGGCTCGCCACCCGGGCCGGTCACCACCATGCCCGAGGTGGCCACGGCATACATCACCATGACGATCGACGGCGGGATCAGGATGCCAAGGCCGCCAGAGCTGGTGATGGTGCCGACGCCGAACTGTGCCGGATAGCCCTGCCGGACCATCGCCGGCAGCAGGATCGAGCCCACCGCCATCACCGTCGCCGGACTGGAGCCCGAGATGGCGGCGAAGAGGGCGCAGGACAGCACCGAGGCGATGCCGAGGCCGCCATACCAGTGACCGACCATCGACGAGGCAAAGCGGATCATCCGCCGCGCGACGCCGCCATGGGTCAGGAAGTTGCCGGCGAGGATGAAGAACGGGATCGCCATGATCTCGAACTTCTCGATGCCGGTGAACAGCTTGAGCGCGATGGCGTCCATCGGCACGTCGGAGAAGCCGAACAGGAAGGTGAAGACCGTGAGGCCAAGCGCGATGGACACCGGCATCCCGGTGACCAGCAGCACCGCGAGGATCGCGAATATCAGAAGCGCGGTCATGCGTGGCCCCCCTTGGCAAGGTCATCGGCCTCTTCGTCGAGACCATCGACAGAGCCGTGGTCGTGATGGGCGATCTCACCGGTGGTCAGGAACAGGTGCAGCGCCTGGATGAAGCGGAAACACATCAGCGCCGATCCCAGCGGGACGGCGAGGTAGATGATCCACATCGGCATTTCGAGGTCCGGCGAGGTCTGGCCGCCATTGCGGACGTGATAGACGAAGTCGGTGCCGATCCAGGTGAGGATCGCGGTAAACAGCACCCCGCCCGACATGGCGATGGTGGTGATCAGCTTGCGCTTGGCGCCAGTCAGGCGCTCGGCGAGGATATCGACGCCGACATGGATGCCGGTGCGCACGCCGTAGGCGGCGCCGAACTTGGCCATCCACACGAAGAGGTAGATGCAGGCCTCCTGCGCCCAGGTCATCTTCAGCGAGTTGACGAACTTGAACGCGGATCGGGCGAAATCGGTCAGCGCGACCATCTCGCGGGCGCGGGCGAAGCCGACAAGATCGGCGGCGAAGCCGATGGCAAAGCGATGGGTCACCGCCAGGAAGATCAGCACCGTCGCCACCGCAATCAGCGTGGCGATCAGCACCTCTTCCAGCCGGTCGAGAAGGCGCAGCATGGCACACCTCGCGCTGTTGGAGGGGATGAGGAACGGGCGGCTCCCGCAAAGGGGAACCGCCCGAAGGACAGTCGCGGGTTACTGGCTGACGGCAGCTTCGACGGCTGCGATGGTGTCGGCGCCGATGCGCTCTGCCATCTCGTCATTGACCGGGGCGAGCGCTTCCATCCAGGCGGCGCGCTCTTCGTCGGTCAGCGTGTAGAACTCGGTCGTGCCGGCGGCTTCCATCGCGGCCAGGGCCGCATCGTTGTCGTCCTTGGCGATCGAGTTGGCGTATTCGGTCGCCTCCAGCATCGCCTTGTCGAGACCCTCGCGCACGTCTTCCGGCAGGCCGTCCCAGAACTGCTTGTTCACGATGACGGCGTAGCCCAGATAGCCGTGGTTCGACACGGTGGCGTGGTCCTGAACCTCGTTCATCTTCTGGGTATACATGTTCGAGGGCGGGTTCTCGGTGCCGTCGACAACGCCGGTCTGCAGCGCCTGATAGACTTCCGAAAAGGCCATGACCTGCGGCACGGCGCCCAGCTTGTTCATGTAGGCCTCGATCACCTTCGAGGACTGGATGCGCATCTTCAGGCCGAGGAAGTCATCGGGCGTCTTCAGCGGGCTGTTGGCCGACATGATCTTGAAGCCGTTGTCCCAATAGGCCAGGCCCGAGATGCCCTTGTCTTCCAGCTTGGCCAGAAGCTGCGCGCCGACCTCGCCCTGGGTGACTTTGCGCAGCGCGTCGTAATCGGCAAAGATGAAGGGCAGGTCGAACACTTCGAATTCGCGCACGCCGAGCGGGCCGAACTTGGCCAGCGACGGGGCCAGCATCTGGACGGCGCCCAGTTGCAGCGCTTCCATCTCTTCCTTGTCCTTGTAGAGCTGGCTGTTGGGATAGACCTCAACATCCACCGCGCCGTCGGTATAGAGTTCGGCCAGTTCCTCGAACTTGGCAGCGCCCTTGCCCTTGGGGGTGTCGGGGGCCACGACATGGCTGAACTTGATGATGATCTTGTCCTGCGCGAAGGCCGGGGCGGCCATCGTCAGGGCAAGGGCGGTGGCGCCCGCAAGGGCGGCAAGGCTGCGACGTGTCAGCATGTTCTTCTCCTCCATGATCCTGCCTCTCCCAAGGCAGGTTACCCGGCGTGATGCCCGATCACGCGCCGCGCCGCTATTGTGGCTTTCCGCAATGGACAGGGGCGGTGCGGGATGACACAAACGTGTTTCGCGTGCATCGGGGAGGGTGAGCGCACGGCGGTTCAGGACACAGGCGCAGCCGCCCCGGGCAAGGGCGGGGCCAGACCGGAGGTCTGGGTCACCGAGAGCCTGATGGCCTCCCGGCGCTGGGATATTCTGTCCTACATTCCGCTGGTGGCCATCGTCGCCCTTGTCGGGCTGGTGGCCGCGCTGGTCTGGATCGTGTCGCGGTCCGATGACGGGCGCGCCGCGAACAAGCTGGCCACCGACGCGCTGTGGGTGGAGCAGACACTGCGCTTTCAGCTGGCGGTGGATGAGGACATGCTGGTGCGGCTGGCGCTCGATGCCGCCAGCGGCGCGCCAATGGATATCTTGCAGGCCCGCGCCCGGCTGCATATCGGCGCCAACCCCGAAACCCTGTCGGTGCAATGGTTCGACCGCGAGGGCGCGCTGGTCACCTCGGTGCCCGAGGGCATGGGGCCAAGCGGGCAGCCGCTGGTGGACAGGCTGCTGCGGTCCCGCGCGACGACGGCGCGCCCGGTCTATGGCGGGGCTGCGGGCGGCAGGGCGACCATCGCGCTGCGCGGGCCGGATGCCGGGGTGGTCGTCGCCACCATCTCGCTGCCGCTGATGCTGGACCGTCACATCCCCTGGTGGATCGCCGAGCAATATGCGGTGCGCGTGTCCGACACATCGACGACGCTGGCCGACCGCGCCCGGCGCCCGGTGGCCGCGGGCGCGCCCTTCCACACCATCAGCTTCGATCCGCCGCTGGCCGGGACGGTGCTGACCATCACCGCCTATGACCGCCCGTCGAGTTTCGAGAATACCGCCCTTGTCGGCGCCATCATCGCGCTGGCGGCGTTTTGCGTCTTTGCCCTGCTGATCGTGCAGCGCAACGCCTATCAGCGCCGCCATGCCGAGCAGCGCCTGCGCGCCGAAATGGCCTTTCGCCGCTCGATGGAGGAAAGCCTGACCGTGGGCCTGCGCGCCAAGGATCACAGCGGCCGGATCCTCTATGTCAACGCCGCCTTCTGCAAGCTGGTCGGGCGGCCGGCTGACGAGCTGATCGGGCAGATGCCGCCGATGCCCTACTGGTCCCCCGACGCGATCGAGGAGACGCTGGTGCGCCAGAACAAGCTGGCGACCGGGCCCGCGCTGCCGCAGAGCTTTGAAAGCCGCTTCCGCCGCACCGATGGCACCGAGATCGAGGTGCAGGTCTATGAGGCGCCGCTGATCGACGCCTCGGGGCGGCATCATGGCTGGATGGGCTCGGTCATCGACATCACCGAGGCGCGGCGCGCGGCGCGCAACGCCCGCGCGCAGGAGGACAGCCTGGCGCGGACCGGGCGGCTGGTGACGATGGGCGAGATGGCCTCGACCCTCGCGCATGAGCTGAACCAGCCGCTGGGGGCGATTGCCTCTTACGCGGCCGGGGGGCTGAACCTGATCGAGGCGGGGCAGGGCGAGTCGCCCATGATCAAGACCGCGTTCGAGAAGCTGGCCGCGCAGGCGCGCAGGGCCGGCCTGATCATCCGCCGCATCCAGGATTTCGTGAAGAAGCGCGAGCCCCTGCTGGTGCCGCTGGATCTGGCCGACATCGCCGCCGATGCCATCGGCCTGATGGCCGCCGAGGCGCGCGAACTGCGCGCGCGGCTGGTGCTGAAGGCGCCGCCGCAGGGGCTGCCGCCGGTGCTGGCGGACCGCATCCTGATCGAGCAGGTGATGGTGAACCTGATCCGCAACGGCATGGAGGCGATGGCCGAGGGGCCAAGCAGCGGCAACCAGCTGACGATCCGCCTGACGCCGGAGGCTACGGCGGTGCGGCTGGATGTCTCCGATCAGGGGCCGGGGATCGCGGCGGAGCTGGCGGGGCATCTCTATGACCCCTTCACCAGCACCAAGAGTCAGGGCATGGGCATGGGGCTGAACATCTGCCGCTCCATCGTCGAGCTGCTGCATGGCAGCCTGTCGAACGCCCCGAACCCCGGGGGCGGCACCGTCTTCACCGTCCGCCTGCCTTTTGCCGCGGCCGAGCCCGCCCAGACCGAAGGGACACAGCCATGAGCGAATCCGGCTTCGCGGTTCACATCGTCGATGATGAAGAGGCGCTGCGCGACGCTCTGGCCTTCCTCTTCGCCTCGCGCGGCATCCCCACCCGGCTCTGGCCGCTGGGCGAGGAGTTTCTGGCCGCCTGGCCCCAGCCCGATTGCGGCTGCATCATCCTCGACGTGCGGATGGAGGGGCTGTCCGGCCCGCAGGTGCTGGACGCGCTGCTGCAGGCCGAGGGCAGCAGCGCCGCCCTGCCGCCGGTGATCTTCCTGACCGGCCATGCCGATGTGCCGCTGGCGGTGCAAAGCCTGAAATGCGGCGCCTTCGACTTTCTGGAAAAGCCGTTCAACGACAACCAGATCGTCGATCTGGCGCTGCGCGCGATGGAGCTGCATCAAAGCCGTGCGTTGGAAAGCGATACCCGCTCGGCCATCGCGGCGCGCGTTTCCACCCTGTCGGCGCGGGAGGTGGAGGTGATGGACCTGATCCTGCAAGGGCAGCTGAACAAGCAGATCGCCGACCGGCTGGGCATCGCCGTCCGCACCGTCGAGGTCCACCGGGCGCGGGTGCTGCAAAAGACCGGCGCGCGCAACTCGGTGGAGCTGGCGCAGATGAACGCGCGCCTGCGCTGAGGCTCAGCGCCCGGCCGAGGCCAGCAAGCGGCGCGCGGCCGCCAGCACCCGTGCGGCAACCTCGGCGCTGCCCCGTTCTGCCTGAAGCGCGGTCATCGGCACCTCGAGCGCAACCGGCAGCCCTGGCGGCAGGCGGGCGAGGATGGCGGCCAGGTCGATCTGCCCCTCGCCCGGCGGCAGCCTTTCGGCGCGGCCGGCATGCAGCAGGTCTTCGGTGGAGTAGGGCGGATGCACGGCGGCATCGCACAGGTGCAGGAAGGGCAGCCGCGAGGGCGGCAGGCGCGCCAGATCCGCCAGCGAGCTGCCGGAGCGGTCGAAGTGCAGGGTATCGACCAGAATGCCGATCTCCTCCATCCCTGTCCGCTCCACCACGTTCCGCGCCGTGGCGAGGCCCGGGACCGAGGTCCAGGGGAAGAACTCCATCACGCAGGTCAGGCCATGGGGGCGGGCGAGGGTCTGGAAGGCCGCAAGGTTCTCGGCCAGCCGGGCATGATCATCATCATAGGGTGCGCAGATGACGTGGCGTGCGCCAAGCGCAGCGCCAGTCTCAAGGAAGGCGGTGAAGGCTTCGGGGCGGAAGTCGGGCGTCAGGCGGATGAACTCGATGTCGTTGACGGTGATGCCCGTTTCCGTGAGCGCCGCCTGCGTTTCGCGCAGCGCGGCGGGGTCCTCGTGCAGCGGATAGCCGGGGCTGGTGTCCGTCACCCGGATCAGCCGCAGCCCGACCCGCTCATATCCCAGCCGCGCGGCCAGGCGGATCATCTGCGGCGGCGGCAGGTCGATCACCGTCAGATGGGCCAAGGAGATCGGGGTCATGGTGCCTCCTCCAACGCGCCTGCGGCATGCAGCGCGGCGATATGGCCAAAGGTCAGGGCCGGACCAAGGTTGATGCCGCCCGCCGGGTAGAAGCCGCCCATGATCGAGGCCATGTCGGTGCCCGCCGCATAGAGGCCCGGGATCGGGGCGCCATCCCGCAGCACGCGGGCGGCGGCGTCGGTTTCCAGCCCGGCAAAGGTGCCGAAGCTGCCGGGGATGACCCTGACCGCCAGATAGGGCGGCCGATCGATCGGCGCGATGCAGGGATTGGGGCCGTGCGAGGCATCGCCCTGCAGGCGCATGTAGGGCGTGGTGCCGCGGTGGAAGGCGGGGTCCTCTCCCGCCACGGCATGGCGGTTCCAGTCGTCCAGAGTGGCGCGCAGGCCAGCGGGGTCGATGCCGCAGGCTGCCGCCAAAGCCTCGGGCGTCTGGCCGGTCTTCAGGTAGCCGCGCCGCAGCCAGGGCCGCAGCGGCAGCGGAAACGGGCGCGAGATGCCAAGGCCATAGCGGCGCTGGAAGCTGCGGGTGGCGATCAGCCAGGCTTGGGGCGGCTGGCCGGGCGGGGTGTTGCGCAGCAGGGCCTCGACGAAGTCATGGTAGCCCAGACCCTCGTTGCAGAAACGGCGGCCGCTTGGCAGCACTGCGATGATCCCGGGCTTGCCACGTTCGATGATATGCGGGAACGGAGCCTGCCGCCCATCGGGCCAGCGCACCTGCGAGACCGGGCACCATGCGCCGGGGCTGGCGGTCTCACCCTGCCGGGCGCCGACCGCCTCGGCCAGGCGCAGCCCGTCGCCGGTGGCGGAGGGCACGGCGAGGCTGACATGGGTGTCGCTGTGCGGAAACTGCACCGCGCGGCGGGCGCCGTCATGGGGGAAGCCGCCCGAGGCGAGGACCACGCCGCGGGTCGCGTGAATGGTCATGTCTGTGCCGTCCGCGGCGACAACGGCGCCCGTGACTCGGCCCTCTTCCATCAGCAGCCGCAGGGCTGGACTGCCCGTGCGCAGCTCCACACCCAGATCGGCGGCGGAGCGGATCAGGCGGGCGACCAAGGCGCTGCCGTTGCGCAGCTGCATGGCGCGGCCGTGGCGGGCGAGGTCCCACAGGTGGCGGGCCATCCGGCGGGTGACATGGGCGAAGGCCCGCGGCTGGCGGGTCATGGTCATGAAGGCGCGCAGGTCGGCCCCGGCCTGGATGGTCAGGCCAAGGAAGCTGGTCTCGCGCAGCGGCGGGCGCAGCAGGCGCATCAGCGGGCCAAGCGCGCGCCCGTCATAGGGCGCGGCGATGACCGACCGGCCGCCGGTCCCCGCGCCGGGCAGGTGGCCATAGGTGTCGGGGATCTGGCTGCCGGGCTGGAAGGTCAGGGCGGTGTGGGTTTCGAAGAACGCCACCATCCGCGGCGCGTGGGTCAGGAAGGCGCGGACGCGGGGCGCATCGAAATGGTTGCCAAGGACGGCGCGCAGGTAGGTTTCCGCGGCCTCCGCGCTGTCCACGGTTCCGGCGCGGGCGCAGACGGGGTTGCCCGGCGCCCAGATCCAGCCGCCGGACCAGGCGCTGGTGCCGCCAAGCACCGCGTCCTTTTCCACCACGATCACCCGCAACCCGTGATGCGCCGCCGTCACCGCCGCCGACAGGCCCGCAGCGCCCGAGCCGATGACCAGCAGGTCACACTGCTCGGTCATAGCGCGCCCCGCAGCAGCGGCGATGCCGGCGCGATGGCGACGATCTCCGCCGCCGCCGCGTGCAGCAGGGGCAGCACCTCGGCCCGCCGCGCCGCTGTCAGGCGCACGGCGGGGCCTGCGATGGAGAGGCAGCCCGGTGCGCCCTCGGTCGGCAGGGCCACGGCGATGGCAGCCATGCCGTCCAGAAAGCAGTCCACCGCCTCGGCATGGCCCGCGGCACGCGTCCGGGCCAGCACCTCAGTCACGCCGGTCCTGTCGAGTTCCGCCCCCTCCGCCGCCCCTTCCGGCGGCGTCAGCCCCTGCGCGGCAATCAGCGCCAGCGCCCGGTCTTCCGGCAGCGCCGCCGCCCAGGCCCGGCCGCTGGCGCTGTAGGCCAGCGAGGCGGCGCTGCCCTGCTCGCGCGCTGGATCGTAGCGCAGGCCGGAGGTTGCCCCCTGCGCGACCGCCACCCAGACCAGCGACGCACCATCCGCCAGCGACAGGCGCACCAGCTCGCCTGTCGCCGCGGCCAGCCGGTCCAGAACCGGCTGCGCCATGTCGGTGATCCCCGTTCGCCCCAGCCAGGACAGGCCCAAGGCCGCCAGCCGCAGTGTCAGTGCATAGGGCCCCTGCGGGACAGGCTGGCAGACATAGCCAAGGCGCAGCAGGTCGTTGAGCAGCCGGTGCGTGGCCGAGGGCGGCAGGTCCAGCCGCGTCGCCACCGCCTGCAGGGTCAGCCCCTCCGGGTGCAGCGACAGCAGTTCCAGCACGGCGAGGGTCCGGTCGATGGGGGCAGTCACGCCGGGCTCCTAAGTTCTGGAATAGGATTCCAATATGGGATCGACCCGCCCAAATCAACCCCCTTTGCCGCCGCCAATCCTCTGCTACCATCCCGCCCATGAGGGAACTGACGCTGAGACAGGTAGAGGTGGTGCGCGCGGTGCTGATCGCGGGCAGCATCCAGGGTGCGGCCGATCTGCTGAACGTCTCGGCCCCCGGCGTCAGCCGGCTGGTCAAGCATACCGAGGAAGGTCTGGGCATCCGCCTGTTCGACCGCCGGGCCGGGGTGTTCGTGCCCGCCCCCGAGGCGCGGGCGATCTTCGAGATGCTCAATCAGGTGTTCCACCAGATGGAGAACCTGAACGCCGCCGTAGGCTCGTTGCAGAAGGGCGAGGATGTGCGGCTGTCCTTCGCCTCTGCCCCCTCCATCGCGCAGTTCATCGCGGCGCGGGCGATCCGCGGCGTCCGCGCCCGCTTTCCCGATCTGATGATCGACCTGAACATCCTGAAGATCGAGGAAACGGCGGATTACCTGCTGCTGGAGCGGGGGGAGGTGGTGTTCATGTCCTCGCCGGTCGAGAATTCGGCCATCGAGTCCACAGCGCTGGTCGAGGGCCGGATTGTGGCGATAATGCCCGAGGGGCACGAGTTGGCGCTGCAGGAGGATGTGTCGGTGCATGACCTGATGCGCTTCCCCTTCGTCGGCGTCGATCCCGACGACCCTTACGGCGCGCTGCTGGCGCGGCCCTTCCGCGATGCCGGGCTGTCCCCCCGCCACTCGATGCGCGGGCGATTCGCTCAGACCACGGTCAGCCTCGTGCGGCACGGTCTGGGCGTCGCGGTGATTGACGAGTTTTCGGTGGCCGAGGTCTACATGCCCGGCCTGATCCGCCGGCCGCTGCGCGAAAAGGCCACGATCACCGCCTGGTCCGTGCAGAAGCGCGGGCGCCATCTGTCAAGTTTTGCTGAATTCACCATCGCGAAATTCCGCCAGGAGTTGACGGCGGCGACGTCGCGGACGCGCTGGGACCCGCTGCCACAGACTTAACCTGAAGTTACGGAAGGGGAGAAATCTGTATTTGCCGTTAAACCGCAGACGCGCGATTATGAGCTATCCGGCCTGAGAGGACAGGCAGGTCGAAAAATCACAGGGAGGATTGACGATGTTGAAATCGGTTATCGGTGCGGCTCTCGCACTTGGCCTGGGGGCGCTGCCCGTTCTGGCAGACTACCCGGAAAAGGAAATCCAGGGTATCATCCAGTGGGGCGCCGGCGGGTCCACCGACACGGTTGCCCGCGCGATCACGCCCCATGCCGAGGCGGTGCTGGGCGGCAATATCGTCATGCAGAACGTCACCGGCGGGGTCGGCGCCATCGGCCTGAACCAGGTCGCCGATGCGGAGGCTGACGGCTATTCCATCCTGTTCGGCGCGGAGAACCCGCTGCTCTACAAGGTCATGAAGCTGGGCCAGAAGGACTATTCCGACTTCATCGCGATCAACGTCATCGCCCGCGGCGTGCCGATCCTGGTGGCCAATGTCGATGCGCCGTTCAACACCTTCCCCGAGATGGTGGAGTATGTGAACGCGAACCCGAAGGCGGTGAAGTTCGGCTCGACCGGCCCGGGCGGCCTGCCGTCGGTCGTGACCGCGATGATCAACTCCAAGACCCCGCTGGACGTGACCTTCGTGCCCTATGATGGCGACGGCCCCGCGCTGACCGCGCTGCAGGGCGGGGCCATCGACGTGATGCCCGCCGTTCTGGGCGCCGCGATCGAAGGCATCAAGGGCGGCACGATGAAGCCGCTGGCGCTGTTCGACGTCGAAGCCTCGCCGCAGCTGCCCGACGTGCCGACCATCGTGTCGACCAATCCCGAGTTCGCGGAAATGCTGCCCTGGGGCCCGTTCTTCGGTGTCTTCGTCAAGCAAGGTACGCCCGATGACGTGGTGGAAAAGCTGACGGCCGCCTATGCCGAGGCTGCCAAGCATCCCGACTTCGTGGCGCTGATCGACGGGCGCGGCTTCAAGATGCTGTCGCTGTCGGGCGCCGAGGCGGATGCCTTCCTGACCGAGTGGCAGGCGAACACCTCGTGGCTGATCCACGATGCGGGGCTGACCAAGGCCTCGCCCGAAGAGTTCGGCATCGCCAAACCCTGATCCTGACCGCCCATGACCTGACACCGCCCCTATCCTCAGTACCGGGGGGCGGTGTTTTCATTCCGAGTGCCGGGCAGGGAGCCCCGCGCAGCATACCTGACCCAAGGGAGGGGAAAGCAATGCAGACGAAGCAACCAAGACGCCCGGGCGAGCTGGTGTTCACCATCCTCATGGTTCTGGGCAGCCTGTTCCTGCTGTGGTCCGCCTATGGCATCTCGGGGTTCGAGGCATTGTCCGCGCCAGGTGCCGTGCCGATGGTGACCGCCGCGACGATGGTGGTCTGCGCGCTGATCATCCTGCGCGACACGCTGCGCAGAAGCCCGGTCACCGGCGAGAAGCTGGAGCGGGACATCCTGCCCCTGCCCATACTCGTGACCATCGCCATGATCACCGCCTATGCGCTGCTGCTGAAGCCTTTGGGCTTCGTGCCGACCTCTCTCGTGTTCCTGGCGGTGATGATCCGCTATCTGGCCCGCTGCAGCCTGCAGCGCGCGGTCTTGCTGTCGGTGGTGATCGTCGCGGTCATCTATCTGGTCTTCCGCCTGGTGTTCACCGTGCTGATGCCGGCGGGGATCGTTCCCGAAGCCGAGATTATTGCCTGGGTCAAGGCGCTGTTTGCCGGAAAGGGGAACTAGGATGGAGGTTCTTCAAAGCCTGCTGATCCCGATCCTGAACCCCGAGCTTCTGGGCCTGATCGCGCTTGGCACCTTTGCCGGCATCTATGTCGGCGCGATCCCCGGCCTGTCGGTGACGATGGCGGTGTCGATCCTGATTTCCTTCACCTTCTCATGGGAGGTGTATCCGGCGCTGGCGCTGATGATCGGCATCTACATGGGCGGGGTCTATGGCGGCTCGCGCACCGCGATCTTGCTGAACATCCCGGGCGCCCCGGCAGCCATCGCCACGGCGCTGGACGGCTATCCGCTGGCGCAGAAGGGCCTGGCGGGCGAGGCCATCGGCATTGTCACCGTGGTGTCCTTCATCGGCGGCTTCATCGGCATCCTTGCCCTGGCGCTGTTCGCCCCGCTGCTGGCCGATTTCGCCATCCGCTTCCAGCCGCGCGATTACATGCTGCTGGCGGTTCTGGGCATTCTTCTGGTCGGATCCTTGTCCGGCGACAGCCTGGTCAAGGGCATCTTCGCCGGCGCGCTTGGCATCGGGCTGGGGTCTGTGGGCATGGACCCGCTGACCTATACCGAACGCTTCACCTTCGGCACCGATGCGCTGCGCTCTGGCGTGTCCTTCGTGGCGGTGATGATCGGGATGTTCGGCATCTCGGAGGGGCTGATGCAGCTGCATACGGTCAACACGCCCGCGGTGAAGCAGAAGATCGGCCGCATCATCCCGTCCTGGGCCGCGGTGCGCAAGCATCTGCCGCTGGGTCTGCAGACGTCGAGCATCGGCACGGTGATCGGCGCGCTGCCGGGCACCGGCGGCGATATCGCGGCGCTGATCGCCTATGACCATGCCACCCGCGTGACCCGCAACCCCGAGGTGCCTTTCGGCAAGGGCGCCATCGAAGGGTTGGTCGCCCCCGAGACCGCCAACAACGCGGCTGTGGGCGGGGCCTTCATCCCGATGCTGACGCTGGGCATTCCGGGCGATGCGGTGACCGCAATCATGATCGGCGCGCTGTTCATCCACGGGCTGAACCCCGGCCCGATGCTGATGGTGGAACAACCCGACATGTTCTGGTTCATCGTCAGCGCGCTTGGCCTGGCCAATATCTTCATGCTGATCTTCGGCCTGACCGGCATCAAGATCTTCGTGAAGATCGTCGAACTGCCGCGCGCCATGCTGCTGCCGGTGATCCTGCTGCTGTCGATCGTCGGGGCCTATGCGGTCAGCAACAGCCTTGCCGATGTCTATTGGATGCTGGGCTTCGGGGTGTTCGGCTATTTCCTCAAGCTCTATGGCTATCCGCTTGGCCCGGTGATCCTTGGCGTGATCCTGTCGCGGCTGCTGGATGACAACTGGCGCCGGGCGATCATTTCGGATCAGGAAAGCCTGTGGATGCTGCTGAAGGGCACGCTGGCAAGCCCGCTGTCCTTCGTGCTGTTCGCCACGGTGATCCTGATCTTCGTGTCCAAGACGCCGCTCTGGGGCATGATCTTCCGCAAGAAGGCGGGATAGGCCATGACCGACACCATCCGCCTTGGCCTGATCGGCGACAACATCGCCAAGTCGCAATCGCCGCGGCTGCACCGGCTGGCCGGGGCGCAGAACGGGCGGCGCACCACCTATGACCGGCTGGTCCCGGCGGAACTGGGCAAGGCCTTCGACGCAGTCTTCGCCGATGTCGCCGCCTCGGGCTACCGCGGGGTGAACGTGACCTATCCTTACAAGGAGCGTGCAGCGGCCAAGGTGGTGATCGACGATCCGCTGGTGCAGGCCATCGGGGCGGTGAACACGGTGGTGTTCGACCAAGGCGGCCCCCATGGTTTCAACACCGACTATTCGGGCTTCATCGCCGCCTATCGCCGGGTGCGCGGCGATGCCGCCCCCGGCCCGGTGCTGATGATCGGCGCGGGCGGGGTCGGCAAGGCGGTGGCCTTCGGGCTCATCGCGCTTGGCCTGACAGAGATCCGCATCGTGGACCGCGACCTGCCAAAGGCCGAGGCTTTGGCCGAGGCACTGGCCGCCGCCCGTCCCGGCCTTGTCACCCACACCGGCACCGATGCCGCCGCCCTTGCCACGGGCGCAGGCGGCATCATCAACTGCACGCCGGTCGGCATGGTCGGCTATGACGGAACGCCCCTGCCGCGCGGCGCGTTGGCGGGTGCGGCCTGGGTCTTCGACGCGGTCTATACGCCGGTCGACACCCAGTTCCTGCAGGACGCCGCCGCCGAGGCGCTGCAGGTCATCTCGGGCTACGAGCTGTTCTTTGGCCAGGGCGTCGATGCTTGGGCCATCTTCACGGGGCTGCCGCTCGATGAGGCGCGGATGCGCCGCGAGCTGGCCGAAGGCAAGGACGTGACATGAAAACCTCCATCGCCACCGTCTCCATCTCTGGCACCTTCGCCGAAAAGCTGGCCGCCATCGCCACCGCCGGCTTCGACGGGATCGAGATCTTCGAGCAGGATTTCACCGCCTCGGATTTCACACCCGCCGAGGTGGGCCGGATGGTGCGCGATCATGGGCTGGAGATCACGCTGTTCCAGCCCTTCCGCGATTTCGAGGGGCTGCCCGAACCGCACCGCGCCCGCGCCTTCGCCCGCGCCGCGCGCAAGTTCGACCTGATGAACCAGCTGGGCACCGATCTGGTGCTGGTCTGCTCCAGCGTTCACCTGGCCGCGATGGGCGGGATCGACCGGATGGCGGGCGATTTTGCGGAGCTGGGTGATCTGGCCAAATCGCACGGCATCCGCGTCGGGTTCGAGGCGCTGGCCTGGGGCCGGCATGTGAACGACCACCGCGACGCGTGGGAGGTGGTGCGCCGGGCCGACCATCCCAATATCGGGCTGATTCTCGACAGCTTTCACACCCTTGGCCGCAAGATCGACCCGGACACCATCCGCCGCATCCCGGGCGACCGCATCTTCTTCGTGCAGCTGGCCGATGCGCCGGCCATCGACATGGACCTCCTGTACTGGTCGCGCCACTTCCGCAACATGCCGGGCGAGGGCGATCTGGACGTCACCGGCTTCATGCGCGCGGTGATGGCGACGGGCTATTCCGGCCCGCTGTCGCTGGAGATCTTCAACGACCAGTTCCGCGCCGGCCTGCCGCGGTTGGTGGCGAGCGACGGGCATCGCAGCCTGATCGCGGTCATGGACCAGGTGCGCCGGGCTGAACCCACGCTGCCGGTGGACCTGCCCGCCTTCCCCGCCGCATCCGCCGTGCAGCGGGTGGAGTTCATCGAATTCGCCACCTCGCCCGAGGAAGCCCCGGCACTGGAAAGCCTGCTGGCGGCGACCGGCTTTGCCCGCGCGGGCGCCCATGTGTCCAAGCCGGTGACGCTGTGGCGGCAGGGCGGCGCCAATGTGCTGGTGAATACGGAAGGGAAGGGTTTCACCCACAGCTCTTTCGTCGCGCATGGCACCGTGGTGTCGGAAGTCGCGCTGATGGTTCCGGATGCGCAGGCGACCCATGCCCGCGCGCTGGCGCTGCTGGCACAAGACCACACCCAAGCGGCCCTGCCGGGCGAGCTGGAGATCCCGGCCTTCCGCGGCGTCGGCGGCAGCATCTTGCGGCTGCTGGACGCGACCGAGACCCTGTCGCGCATCTGGAGCGTGGATTTCCGCAGCGATGCGGCGCCGGCCGAGGGCGCTGGCCTGACCGGCATCGACCATATCGGCCAGACCATGGCCTATGACGAAATGCTCAGCTGGGCGCTGTTCTACACCTCGATCTTCGACGCGAAGAAGGCACCGATGGTGGATGTCGCCGATCCTGACGGGCTGGTGCGCAGCCAGGCGGTGCAGTCGGGCGGGCTGAGGATCACCCTGAACGGGGCCGAGGCGCGGCGCACCCTTGCCGGGCGGTTTGTCGAGGAGACCTTCGGGGCCTCGGTCCAGCATATCGCCTTTGCCACGGACGACATCTTCCAGACGGCTGCGAAACTCGCCGAGGGTGGCTTCCCGCTGCTGAAGATCGGCGACAACTACTATGACGATGTCGAGGCGCGCGTTGGCCTTGATGCCGAGTTGGTGGCCCGGATGCGCGCGGCCAATGTGCTGTATGACGAAGAGCCGGGCGGGCAATTCTTCCAGCTCTATTCCGCGCCCCGCCCAGACGGGTTCTTCTTCGAGATCGTGCAGCGGCAGGGCAATTACCTCGGCTACGGCGCCGCCAATGCCGCGTTCCGCATCGCGGCGCAGAAGCGCAGCACCCGCGCGCCCGGAATGCCGCGGGCCTAATGCAGCGCGGCGCCCTCCTGGCAAAGCCGCATCAGCAGGTCCAGCCCCGGCACCGCGGGCCCGGCTGGCCTGCGGGTGATGCCGACCGACCCCGACAGGAACCGCGCGCCGGTGGGCAGCACCGTCATCGCGCCCCGGTCCAGCTCATCCGCGATCACCCCGCGCGAGATGAACCAGACGGCATCGGAGCCCGCGAGGATCCCGCGACCCACCGCCAGCGCCACCGTCTCGAACGCCGGGCGCAGGGCGGGCAGGCCGAGGCTGGCCAGATAGTCATCTACCGGCGGGCGGATCAGCGCGTCCTCGGGCGGCAGGATCAGCGGCGCGGCTTGCAGGATCGCGGGCAGCGGCTGCGCCTGCATCGGGTGCCCGGCGCGGGCGACCAGCACGACCTCTTCTTCATACAGATGCTCGAAGGCCAGCCCGGCCATGTCGCGCGCCACCGGCATCCGCCCGATCATCAGGTCGATCTGTCCCCCGCGCAGCAGGCCCAGAAGGTAGGAATGCGGCCCCGTTTCGATCTTCAGCAGCGTATCGGGCTGCGCCGCGCGAAACCGCAGCGCCACGCGGGGGAACAGCCGCGTCGCCGCCGTGGGCAGGAGGCCGACGCGGATGCTGCCGCCGCCCGCCCCGGGGCGCAGCGCGGCGGCCCCCGCCTCCAGCGCCTGCAGGCCAAGGCTGGCATGGCGGCGGAACACGGCGCCTTCCTCGGTCAGCACCAGCCGGCGCTTTTCGCGGCGGAACAGCGGCACGGCCAGCAGGTCCTCCATCTCGGCCAGTGTCCGGCTGAGCGCGGGCTGGCTGATCCCCTGCCGCCGCGCGACCGAGGACAGGCTGCCCTCGGCGGCGATGTCGAGAAAGGCGCGGATATGGCGCAGCTTGATGCCGGGATGCATAATCATGCAGGTATCAACGCCGCCGCATTTTGCATTATCGCCTCCGCTTGCCGCAGGTTAGGTTATGGACAGGAGGAGAGCCAATGCAAGCCCTGACACGCCCGTTCGGCGCGCTTCACCTGCAGGTCGATGGCCCCGAGGGCGCGCCCGCGGTGATCTTTGCCAATTCGCTGGGAACCGACCTGCGCCTGTGGGACTGGGTGCTGCCGCTGCTGCCGCAGGGGCTGCGCTACATCCGCTATGACAAGCGCGGGCACGGCCTGTCCTCGCTGGGCGGCGGATCGGTCATCGACGACCATGCCGAAGATGCGATTGCGGTGATCCAGCAGGTCGCCGTCGGCCCCGTGGTCTTCGTCGGCCTGTCGATCGGCGGGCTGATCGGGCAGGTGGTTGCCAGCCGCCGCCCCGATCTGGTGCGCGCCCTCGTGCTGTCGAACACTGCGGCCAAGCTTGGCACCGCCGAAAGCTGGCAGGCGCGGATCGACGCGGTCGAGGCGGGCGGGCTGGACAGTATCGCGGATGCGGTGATGGAGCGGTGGTTCGCCCCCGCCTTCCGTGCCACGCCAGACCTTGCGCTGTGGCGCGCGATGATGGCGCGGACTCCGGCCAAAGGCTACACCGCCGCCTGCGCGGCCCTTGCCGGCGCGGACCACACCGAAGCCACCCGCGCCCTGCGCCTGCCGGTGCTGGTGATCGCCGGATCGGAAGACGGCGCCAGCCCCTCCGCCGTGGTCAAGGCGACCGCAGACCTGATCCCCGGCGCCGCCTTCCACGAAATCCCGGGCACTGGCCATCTGCCCTGCGTCGAGGCGCCCGCCGAATGGGCCGCCCTCGTTGCCCCTTTCCTGAAAGCACATGCCCATGTCTGACCTCACCGACCAAGGGATGCAGACCCGCCGCCGGGTTCTGGGCGATGCCCATGTGAACCGCGCCGAGGCGGCCAAGACCCCGGCCGATGCCCCGTTCCAGGCGCTGATCACCGACGCCGCCTGGGGCCATGTCTGGTCGCGGGACACGATCAGCTTGCGCGAACGCTCGATGCTGACCATCGCGCTGCTGGCGGGGCTCGGCAATGACCACGAGCTTGCGATGCATATCCGCGCCACCGCCAATACCGGCGCCAGCGAGGCCGATGTGATGGAGGCGCTGCTGCATGTGGCGATTTACGCGGGCGTGCCGCGGGCCAACCATGCCATCAAGATCGCCAAAGAGACCTTTGCCGAAATGACTGCAGCAAGGATTGGGGGGACCAATGAAACCAGCTGAATTCTATCAGCGCGACCGGACCTGGCAGCCGCCGGCGCTGACGCCCGACTACAAGACCTCGGTGCCGCGCAGCCCGCGCCTGGCGATGCTGTCGCTGCAGGGCTCGATGTCGGAAATCACCGGCCCGACCTTCGGGCATTCGCATATCGACCCCATCGACAACGACCTGATCCGCAACTACGCCAAGACCGGCGATCCGGTGGGAGAGCGGATCATCGTTCACGGCCGGGTGCTGGACGAGAACGGCCGCGGCATCCCGAACACGCTGGTCGAGATCTGGCAGGCCAATGCCGGCGGGCGCTATCGGCACAAGAAGGACACCTATCTTGCGCCGATCGACCCCAATTTCGGCGGCTGCGGGCGCACGCTGACCGACGATCAGGGCCATTATTACTTCCGCACCGTCAAGCCCGGCGCCTATCCGTGGCGCAACTGGGTGAACAACTGGCGCCCCGCGCATATCCATGTCTCGGTCTTCGGCACCAGCTTCAGCCAGCGGCTGATCACCCAGATGTATTTCGAGGGCGACCCGCTTATCCACAAATGCCCCATCGTCGCCACCATCCCGGACCCGCGCGCCATCGACCAGTTGATCGCGCCGCTGGACATGAACGCGGCGATCCCGCTGGATTGCCTCGCCTACAAGTTCGACATCGTCTTGCGGGGGCGGCGATCGACCCTGTTCGAGAACCGGCTGGAGGGGAACTGACATGGCACAACCGCTGAACTACCTCAAGGAATCCGCCTCGCAGACCGCTGGTCCCTACGTCCATATCGGCCTCGCCCCGGGCGCGGCGGGGTTCGACATCTACCGCACCCAGCTTGGCGAGGATATTGCCGGGCCGGATGCCCCGGGCGAGCGGATCCGCGTCGAAGGCGTGGTCCTGGACGGCACCGGCGCGCCGGTGAAGGATGTGTTGCTGGAGGTGTGGCAGGCCGATGCCGCGGGGATCTATCCCCATGCCGAAGACCCGCGTGTCGCCGATTGCGCCCCCGGCTTTCGCGGCTGGGGCCGGGTCATCACCGATTTCGACACCGGCCTGTGGTCCTTCGACACGGTCAAGCCGGGCCCGGTGACGGGCCGCAACGGCCGGATGATGGCCCCGCATGTCAGCTTCTGGCTGGTGGCGCGCGGGATCAATATCGGCTTGAATACCCGGATGTATTTCGAGGATGAGGATAACAGCGCCGATCCGGTCCTGAACCTTGTCGAACAGGCCCCGCGCCGCGAAACCCTGCTGGCCCGCAAGGTCAGCCCCGGCCTTTACCGTTTCGACATCCGCCTGCAGGGTGAGGACGAAACCGTCTTTCTGGATATTTGAGCCATGACCCAACCCTCCCAAGGCCCCTGCATCATCTGCGTGGCCATCACCGGATCCCTGCCGCGCAAGGCGGACAATCCGGCGGTGCCGATCACCATCGCCGAACAGGTGGAAAGCGCGCAGCAGGCCTTCGAGGCCGGCGCCACCATCGCCCATTGCCACGTGCGCAACGAGGATGAGACGCCCTCCTCCGACCCCGAGAAATTCGCGGCGCTGAAGGAGGGGCTGGAGGCACATTGCCCCGGCATGATCGTGCAATTGTCCACCGGCGGGCGTTCCGGCGCGGGGCAGGCGCGGGGCGGCATGCTGCCGCTGCGGCCCGACATGGCCAGCCTGTCGGTCGGGTCCAACAACTTCCCGACCCGCGTCTATGAGAACCCGCCGGATCTGGTCGATTGGCTGGCCAGCGAGATGCTCACTTATGGCGTGAAGCCCGAGATCGAGGCCTTCGATCTGTCGCATATCCTCAAGGCCAGGGAGATGTGGGACAAGGGCCAGATCAAGGACCGCCCTTATGTGCAGTTCGTGATGGGCGTGAAGAACGCGATGCCCGCCGACCGCGAGGTGTTCGACTATTACATCAAGACCGTGCATCGGCTGTTCGGGCCGGATGCGCCGTGGTGTGCGGCGGGGATCGGTCCGAACCAGATCGTGCTGAACGACTGGGCGGTATCCGCGGGCGGCCATGCGCGGACGGGGCTGGAGGATAACGTGCGGCTCGACAAGACCACGCTGGCCCCGTCCAATGCCGCGCTGGTGCAGCGGGTGGTGGCGCTGTGCGACAAGTACGAACGCCCGGTCGCAACCTGGCAGCAGGCGCGCGAGATCCTGGGGCTGAGGCTTGCACCGGCTGCCGGGGCCTGATTGCCTGCGGCAAACACCGGAAGGATCCAGATGCCCGCTGCCCCCGCCGATTCCCGGATCTACGGCCGCCTGTTTGGCGATGACGAGACCGCGCGCCTCTTCACCGACAGCGCCGAGATCCGCGCCATGCTGCTGGTCGAAGGCGCGCTGGCCCGGGTGCAGGGCGCACTTGGGGTGATCCCGGCCGAGGCGGCGGGTTTCATCGACCGCGCCTCGCAGGAGGTGGTGATTGACCCGGCGGCACTGGCGGCGGAGACGGCACAGAACGGGGTGCCGGTGCCGGCGCTGCTGACCGCGTTCCGCAAGGGCGCAAACGCGCCGGAGCCGATGCAGTACCTGCATTGGGGCGCCACCAGTCAGGACATCATGGATACCGCGCTCGCCCTGCGCCTGCGCCGGGTGCTGGCGCTGTGGGAGGCGCGGATCGTGGACCTTCTGGCGCGGCTGGCCGAACTGGCCGAGACACATGCCAGCCTGCCGATGACCGGGCGCACCTATGGCCAGGCGGCGACGCCCACCAGCTTTGGCGCTGTGGTCGCCGCCTGGGGCTGGCCGCTGCTGGACTGGCAGGGGCGGCTGCCCGCGCTGCGGGACACTGTGCTGAAGGTCTCGCTGTCCGGCGCAGCGGGCACGCTGTCGGCAATGGGCGAGGCCGGTCTGGCGGTGCGCGCGGCGCTGGCGGCCGAACTGGCGCTGGCCGACCCCGGCCACAGCTGGCACAGCGACCGTTCTGCGCCGGGGCAATTGGCCGCCTTTGCCGCGGGGCTGGCGGGGAGCCTCGGCAAGCTCGGCGAGGATCTCATCTTGCTCAGCCAGTCGGGTGTGGGCGAGGTGACGCTGGCGGGCGGCGCCTCCTCGACCATGCCGCAAAAGCAGAACCCGGTCGGCCCTTCCGCGCTGGTGGCGCTGGCGCGGCATGTGATCGGGCTGGCGGCGCTGGTTCAGGGCGCGGCCCTGCACCGCCAGCAGCGCGACGGCGCGGCGTGGTTCGGCGAGTGGCTGGCCCTGCCGCAGCTGTGCATCAGCACCGGCCGGATGCTGACGCTGGCGGCCGAGACCCTCGCCAGCCTCGCCCCCGATGGAGCCGCCATGGCGCGGGGCCTCGAGGCCGGGCAGGGCCTGATCCACGCCGAGGCGCTCAGCTTCGCACTGGCCGAGACCATGCCGCGCCCAGACGCGCAGGCCGCGGTCAAGGAGATGTGCGCGCAGGCGATGGCAACCGGCGCGCCGTTGCTGGACCTGGCGGCGCAGCGCTTCCCGCAGACCGACTGGGCCGCGCATCTGGCCGGCGCCGGGCTGGGGCAGGCCCCGGCCGAGGCGCGCGCCTTCGCCGCGCGGGTGCGCGAAGGCTGACCCAATGGACGCCGTCAACGCCATCGTGCCGCTGTTCGCGGTGATCCTGATCGGCTTCCTTGCCGTGCGCAGCGGCTATTTCCCGGCCGAGTCCCTGCGCCCGGTGGGCGAGGTCGTGCTGCGTATCGCCCTGCCGGCGCTGATCTTCCTCTCTGTCGCGGGCGCCGCGCCCGGCGAGGGCCTGCAACCGGCAGCGCTGCTGGCCATCGGGATCGGCTCGCTTGCGACCTTTGCCTGTGGAGTGGCGGCGGCGATCTGGGGCCTCAGGATGTCCCTGCGGCAGGCGGCGATGGTGGGGCTTGGCATCTCTGCCTCCAACAGCGGCTTCATCGGCTACCCGGTCGTGCAGCAGCTCTACGGCACCGCCGAGGCGGGGCGGCTGCTGGCGCATATGATGGTGGTCGAGAACCTGGTGATGATCCCGCTGGCGCTGATCCTGTCCAGCAACGCGGGCGGGGTAGTGGCCCTGCTGCGGGATCTGGCCCGCAATCCGCTGATCCTTGCGCTGGCAGCCGCAATTGCCTTCCAGATGGCGGGCCTGTCGCTGCCCGGCCATGCGGCGCGCACGCTGGACCTGCTGGCCCGGATGTCGGCCCCCGCCGCGTTGCTGGTCGTTGGCGCCACGCTGGCGACGCTGCGACCGCAGGGGCAGGCGGGGGCCGCCGCGGTGATCGTGCTGGGTAAGCTGCTGCTGCACCCGGCGCTGACCTTCGCCGCCTTCGCCGTGGTCGGCGGCTTCGCGGGGCCCTTCGTGCTGGGCGCGGTCCTCTTTGCCGCGATGCCGATGATGTCGGTCTATCCGATCCTTTGCCAGCGCGCCGGGCTCGGCCCGCTGGCCGCATCGGCCCTGCTGGCAGCCACGATCCTTGGCACGGTCACCATCCCGTTCTGGCTGCCGGTGCTGAGGCAGCTGGGGCTGGGGTAGCGCGGCTTCGTCGCCCGCCGCGCGGTCAGAGCACCGAGGTCATGCCGCCATCGGCATAGATGATCTGGCCGTTGACGTAGTCCGATGCGGCAGAGGCCAGGAAGATCGCCGCGCCGGCCAGCTCCTCGGGTCGCCCCCAGCGGCGGGCGGGGGTGCGGCCCTTCACCCAGGCGTCGAAGCCCGGGTTGGCGATCAGCGCCTCGTTCATGTCGGTGATCATGTAGCCCGGGCCGATGGCATTGGTCTGGATGCCATGCTCGGCCCATTCGGCGGCCATCGCCTTGGTCAGCATCTTGATGCCGCCCTTGGCCACCGTGTAGGGCGCGACCGTGGCGCGGGCGAGCTCGGACATCAGCGAGCCGATATTGATGATCTTGCCGGCGCCGCGGGGGACCATGCGCCCGGCCGCCTCGCGCCCCACCAGGAAGGCCGAGGTCAGGTTGGTGTCGATCACCCGCTGCCAATCGGCCGTCTCCAGCTCCAGCAGCGGTTTGCGGAACTGGATGCCGGCGTTGTTGAGCAGGATGTCGATGGCGATGCCATCCGCGTCGAAGGCAGCGAAGGCGGCCACGACCGCAGCCTCGTCGGTGACATCAAAGGCGGCGGTCAGCACCTCATGCCCCTCGGCGCGCATTTCCGCCGCGGCCTCCTCCAGCCGCGCCGCATTCACTCCGTTCAGCACCACCCGCGCCCCGGCCTGCGCGAGGCCGGTCGCGAAGGCGCGCCCCAGCCCGCGCGAGGAGCCGGTCACGAGTGCGGTTTTGCCTGTCAGATCGAACAGTTTCATCATCATGCCTCCGAGATGCGTGAGGAGAGGTCGGACCTCTCGAAAAAGGCGGGCAGCAGTTCCAGCCCGAGGCCGGGCGCTTCAGGCGGATAGACATATCCGCCCTCGATCTTCGGCATCTCGGTGACCAGTTCCAGATACCAGCCCTTGTAGAAGGCGCGGACGGATTCCTGGATCAGGGTGTTGGGCTGGCTGAAGCTCATGTGGATCGCGGCGGCAAAGCCGACCGGGCCGATGCAGTCATGCGGCGCGAAGGGCCGGTGATAGGTGTCGGCCATCGCCGCGATCTTGCGGCCCTCGGTCAGCCCGCCGGTCCAGCACAGGTCGGCCATCACCACATGCGCGGCGTCGCGGTCGAGATAGTCCTTGTAGGCAAAGCGCGAGCCAAGCGTTTCGGACGCGCAGGTCATCACCGGGGTCGAGCGGGCAAACTCCGCCAGCGCCTGCGGCGAATTCATCCTGATCGGGTCTTCATACCACAGCGGCGCGAAGGGCTCGACCTCGCGCGCGATCTTCATCGCCGTGGGCAGGTTCCACAGCGAGTGCATTTCCAGCATGATTTCCATCCTGTCGCCCACGGCGCGGCGGATCTCCTCGAAGGGCTTCAGCGCGGTCTTCATCGCGGCGGCGCTGATATGCTGGCCCTTGAACTCGGCCGCGTGGGGATCGAAGGGCCAGATCTTCATGGCGGTGATGCCCTGCTCCAGCAGATCCTCGGCGAGCGCAGCAGGGCGGTTCATGAAGCCGTCGAGATCCTCATGGGGGCTTTCGACGGACCCCAGATCCCAGTTTGCCACCGGCCTGATGTTGTTCGACCGGACATAGCGCGTGCCGGCGCAGGTGTTGTAGATGCGCACCCGGTCCCAGCATTGCCCGCCCAGCATCTGATACACCGGCTGGCCGCAGACCTTGCCGAACAGATCCCACAGCGCGATGTCGATGGCCGAGGCAGCGCGGTATTCCACCCCGGTGCTGGCCTGCGCCATTGGCAGGTTGACCATTTCCTTGTTCAGCAGCTCGATGTTCAGCGGGTTCTGTCCCAGCAGGCGCACCGACAGCGTGTCATGGATATGCGCCTCGACCGCGCCGGCGCCATAGAAGGTCTCGCCAAGCCCGGTGATGCCGGCATCGGTTTCGACATGCACCCAGAGGACGTTCGAGAACTCTGCCGCGCGGAAGGTCCGGAGGGCCGTGATTTTCATGGCGCGTTGTTCCCGCTTTTCTCTGGCCGGACCTAAACACGGGGCCTAGAGTGCTATCAACAGAAAAACACCCCAGTGGCGGCAGAAATGAATGAACCTGTCATACAATCCACGTCAGATGGCCTCGCACTGCCCTCGGGCCTCGTCGAGCGGGCCATCAGCGATATCCGCGCCCTGATCCGCGATACCGGGCTGAGGGCAGGGGATGTGCTGCCATCCGAAACCGCGATTTCCGAGCGGCTTGGCGTGTCGCGCGCCGTGACCCGCGAGGCGTTTCGCGCCCTGTCCGCGCTGCGTATCTTGGAAATCGGCAATGGCCGGCGGGCGCGGGTTGCAGCGCCCGACGCGGCGGCGCTGAGCATGATCATCGACCACACGGTCTATACCAGGCAGCTGTCGATCCAGCAGGTGCTGGACGTGCGGCGCACGCTGGAGCTGCGCAGCGCCAGCCTTGCCGCCCTGCGGCGCAGCGATGCCGAGGCGCGGATGCTGCAGGACACGGTGGCGCAGATGTTCGCCAGCCTCGAGGATCCGGGCAGGTTGATGGCCCTCGACATCCACTTCCACGAAGTCATCGCGCGGGCCTCGGGCAACTCGCTCTACGCCATTCTGGTGGGGTCGTTCCGAGTGATCACCGAACAGACCTGGCATATCGGCTGGCGCAGCCGCGGGTCATTGGAGAACCGGACCGAGAATATCCGCTGCCACGAGCGTATCGCCACGGCCATCGCGGTGCACGATCCGGTGCGGGCCGAGAGGATGATGGCAGAGCATTTCGACTCGGCCATGACCGTCCTGCTCAGCGCGGGCGTCACCTGAGCCGGAAACGTTTCAACCATGCCAGCGACCTGCTGTTGGCGACACGCCAGCCGGTCGGACCCTGCGCCTGACAGCGCGGGCATATCACGTCACGAATCGGCGTGTAGCCTGCCGGAGACTCTGTAACGTAGCGGCAGGGGCGAACGGGAGGCACTGATGAAGACAAGATGGGCAAGGTTGCGGCTGGCTGGCGGTTTGGCGGGCGGCCTGATCGCTTGCAGCATGGCCTCGGCAGAACAGGCGCAGCGCCTGATGCCGACGGTCGAGCCGATCCTGCAGTCCGCGACCGACGTGATCGGCCAGCCTTTGGTGTATCCGGAGGGGAGGGCCACCGTGACGGCGGTCATCGTGCATCTGGAGGAGGGCGTTTCGACCGGATGGCATCAACACGAGGTCCCCTTCTTCGCGCAGATGCTTGAGGGGGAGTTGACGGTCGATTACGGCACCAAGGGCCGCCGCGTCTATGTCGCCGGGGATGCGCTTCTCGAGGCCGTCAACTGGCCGCATAACGGCAGCAACACGGGCAGTGGCCCGGTGCGCATCCTCGCGGTCTATATGGGCAGCGACACTGCGAAGAACTCGGTCGCCGTGCCGCACCCGTAGGTCCCTCTGCCGCTGCGCCCTGCCGGGGCGGCGCCGCGCCGGGTGCTGCCCCGGCCCCGCCCGTCACGCCGTGGGCACCGTTCCCCCGTCGATCACATATTCCGTTCCGGTCATGGTCGCGGCCCGGTGCGAGGCGAGGAAGGCGATCAGCCCCGCGATCTCGGCAAGCGTCGAAGGGCGGCCGATGGGGATGCCGCCGAGGGCGCCCATGATCATCCGCTTGCCGCCCTCGACATCGTTGCCCGCCTCCTGCGCCAGCCGTTCGGCCAGCCGGACCGAGGCTTCGGTCTCGATCCAGCCCGGCGACGGTGGGCACCATCGCTCTGCCCGCGCTGGAGCAGTACAGGTCCCCGATGCCCGCCTCGCTGGGGTCGCTGGCGGCGGGCGGCACTCTGGGCATCCTGATCCCGCCCTCGGTCAACCTGCTGGTCTATGGCTCCATCGCCAATACCTCGGTCGGGCAGCTCTTTGCTGCCGGCGTGGTGCCGGGGCTGCTGCTGGCGCTGTCCTTCTCGGCCCATATCGCGCTCTTCCACGGCAAGGCGGGGGCCGAGGCAACCGCGCTGACCACCGCTGCGCCAGAAGCTGGCGCCTGGCAGACACCTGATCCCGGCGGCGATCATCTTCGGCGTGGTCATGGGCTCGATCTATGGCGGGCTGGCGAAACCGACGGAATCGGCCGCCATCGGGGTGATGCTGGCGCTTGGCTTCGTGGCGCTGAATGGCCGGCTGACGGTGGATCTGCTGATCAACTGCTCGGTCCAGGCCGCCAGGACCTCGGGCATGGTGATGATCGTGCTGGTCGTCTCGCTGTTGTTGAACGTCACCATCTGCTGTTCGTGCTGCTGTTGTTCTACGTGCTGCTGGGAACCTTCATGGAGGCGATGTCGATGATGGTGCTGACGGTGCCCATCGTCCGCACCCGTCGCCGAGCGCCCGCACCCGGAGCGCCGGATCGGCATCCGGCCGAGCGCTGTTGCGGGGGCGTGCTGGCGCCCATCAGAACAGGATCGAATCGGCTGCATCCGCCGCGCCAGGCTTCGCCGGCGCGTCGGCCGAAGGAGCAGAGATGCCGGCCAGGGCGCGGTGAACCTCCCGCTCACGTTCCATCGTGTAGAGCGCTTCGAACCGGCTCAGCGCCGTCAGATCCTCCGCCCTCGGGGCGCTTGGCTCCGCCATCGCCCGCAGGTCTCCTTGCGTGGCGCGCACGCGCGCAACGGCAGACCGGCACCGTCGCACCGCTTCGACCAGCACGGCCGCCGCCTCTGCGGCGCTGTCGCGCATCTGCGTGAGACGGACCAGCGCCGCATCTGCGCTGTCGAGCGCGCTGGCACAGGTCGCCATTGCGGCGCGGAACTCTGCCGCAGCGGCGACCGTCGCCGCGACCTTGGCGCAGTCGAGCCCCTCTGACAGGTTGCCGATGGCCCGCTGGCAGGCGACCGACTGGCGGCCCGCGACGACGGCGCTGGCATGGACGGCCTCGGCCAGAACCCCCAACGCCGCCCGCGCCGGGCCCGACCGGGCCGTCAGCAGCGTGGCATTTATCGCGGAATGCTTGATCGAGGAGGCACTTCGCCCAAGCCCGGCGAACCGCGATTCGGCGGCGCCGATGCTGGCGCTGATCGCGTCCGCGGCGGCCGCTACCTTGTCGAGCGCGGCGACCATCTCTGCCTCGCGGCTCTGGGCGGCTTCCATCGAGGCGCGGCGGGCACGCACTGCCGCGGCAACGGGGCCCTCGCCGCCGTCCTCGCCAAAACCGGCCCTCAGCGCGCCGCCCAGCATTTCAAGCCGGTCCAGCGCCCCCTCTGCCGCGTCGCAAACGCTCTCGGCATCGCCGGCGATGGCGGTGATCTGGGCCGCCGCAAGCGGGCGGGCTCCCGAGCCGCCATCGTCCAGGATCGCTTCCACATGGGCGAGGCGCTGCGCGAACTCATCCGCGAACTGCACGCCCGCGATCAGCGCCTTGGTCTCGCGGCGTGCGGTGTCGGCGGCGTCGCGCGCCTCGGCGGCAAGCTTGGTGTGCAGGGCCGCAGTCTCGCGCGCCGTGGCCGCGGAGGACGGCCCGCTGGCATCGAGCGCAACGACAGAATG